>ENA-UPAD01000094-UPAD01000094.1-bioreactor-metagenome-genome-assembly--contig:-NODE-94-length-136625-cov-572.296222_pt1 | contig 136625 bp, 112 predicted proteins | sample MGYA00238179_ERZ772710 | MGnify/ENA primary metagenome ERZ772710 (study PRJEB29004, sample SAMN07631245) | bioreactor metagenome | isolation source: Switchgrass digestor | place: USA: Dartmouth...
ATTTTTCACGGCCCCTTTCAGTCTCATTTTGACGGTTGATTCGCTGAGCTTAAGGCTTTTTATGTCCAGAAAGTAAAAAAGGACCGTCCGGACAAGGTATTTCCGGACAGTCCTTTGATTCTGATGCAGATCGATATTATTGGCAATTTTATCTGAGCTGGGCGTCGAACTCGTCTTTAAGATTCTTCAGGATCCTTTCCATGGCGATGTTCACATCTTCGTCCTTGAGGGTTCTTTCGGCCGCCCTGAATGTGAGCGCGAAGGCCACGCTCTTCATGCCTTCGGGCACCTGGGCTCCCTTGTACACATCAAAGAGTTCCACATCCTCAAGGTATTCTCCGCCAGATTTACGGATAACATCCATGAGCTGGGCAACGTACAGTTCATCCCTGACCACTATGGCTATATCGCGGGTAATCGTCGGGAACCTCGGAAGCTGCTTATATTGCCTGCTCATGTCCGAAGCCTCTATAAGAGTCTTAACGTCGGCCATAGCAATGTATGTCCTTTCCGGACATTCCATTTTTTCAGCTGCTTCAGGATGAATCTCGCCAAGTATCGCAGCGTAATTGTACTCTTTGCTTTTGTCCTTTACATAAAGTCTTGCGGTGCGCCCGGGATGGAATGTGGGATCATCGCTGCACGGCCTGAACTCATATTCCTTGATTCCCATGGCGGCAAGAAGCTGTTCCATGACTCCCTTGATGACAAAGAAATCATAGGACTCGCCGTACATGCCTATGGTAAGTGTTTCCTTTTCATCGGCCAGCTCGCTGCCTTCAACCGGCAGATAAACGAATGCGAGCTCAAAAAGCGCCGCTTCCGGTATGCTCCTGCTGCTGTTTATGGACAAAGCCTTCAGCATCTCGGGAATGGTGGTGGTCCTCATTATGCTGTAGTCCTCTCCCAACGGGTTGGAGATCCTGACCGCGTTTCTCAGTTTATGATCTTTGGGGATATTGATCAGGTCAAAAACTTTCGGGCTGGTAAATGAAATAGTATATGCCTCGTTCAGGCCGCATGCGATCATGGTATTGCGGATTATATCCTCCATGCGCTGCTTGTAGGTTTTCCTCCCCTGGGTCGCTTCTTTCCCCGACAGAAGGCTGGGCTTTATATTGTTGTAGTCATAGAATCTTGCGACTTCCTCGCACAGGTCGGCCAGTTCGACGATATCGTTCCTGAAAGAAGGCGGAACCAGAGTCATGGCCTTCTCGTCGACTTCAAATCCAAGGTCCCTGAATATTTTCACCATTGTCCCGGTTTCGATCTGCGTTCCCAAAAAGCTGTTTATCCTGTCGGGCTCAAATTTCAGCACCCGCTTTTCATAGGGCTTGCAGTTGCAGTCGGCAATTCCCCTTACCACCTTGCCGGCTCCGAGGAGTTCAATCAGTTCGGCGCAGCGGTTTATGGCGGGTATGGTATTCTGGATGTCGAGACCCTTTTCAAATCGGATGGCCGCTTCGCTCCGAAGCCCCATCTTCTTGCCTGTCATCCTGATGGATGCGCCTTTGAAATTGGCTGATTCAAGCAGAATGGTCCGGGTGTTTTCGGTCACTTCCGAATTCTCCCCGCCCATAACGCCTGCCACGGCAACAGGTCTGTTCTCATCGCATATCACCAGCATTTCGATGTCAAGTTTCCTGTCCTGTCCGTCGAGGGTCCTGATGGTTTCCCCTTCCTTTGCCCTGCGGACAATAATCTTTTTGCCCTGGATCTGGTCATAATCGAAAGCGTGCAGCGGCTGGCCGTACTCAAGCATTACATAGTTGGTGATGTCCACGATGTTGTTGATGGGTCTCATGCCTGCGGCGGCAAGCCTTCTCTGCATCCATGCCGGAGAAGGTTCGATCCTGACATCCTTTATGACTCTCGCCGAGTACCTCGGGCACAGGTCGGGATCTTTTATCTCTATGGAAATATAATCATTGACATCTTCGCCGGCCTCTTCCCTGACTTCAGGTTTATGCTCTTTGAACTCCGTTCCAAGGGTAACGGCGGATTCCCTGGCCAATCCGATTATAGACAGGCAGTCAGGCCTGTTGGAGGTGATTTCAAAATCCACTACCGTATCCAGGTCAAGAGCTTCTTTCACATCTGTCCCTAACCTGACATCGCCGCTGAAAACATAGACGCCATGTTCAGGCGCGTCAGGCAGGTATTCCTTTGTCAGGTTGAGCTCGTCGATGGAGCACATCATACCATGGCTTTCCACACCGCGAAGCTTGGACAGTTTGATCTCTCCGCCGGGCAGTTTCGCTCCAACCAGGGCGAGGGGGATCAGGTCGCCTTCTTTTACATTGGGCGCGCCTGTAACGATCTGCAGAACCTCGCTGCCGATATCCACCCTGCATATGCGCAGCCTGTCGGCATTGGGGTGAGGCTCGATAGATACTATTTTACCAACGACTACCTTCTCGATATCCTTTCCCATGTCCTCCACGGCTTCGACCTTTGAACCTGACAAGGTCATTCTTTCAGCGTATTCCTTTGCCGGAACGTTTATATCAACAAAATCCTTCAGCCATTTTACCGGTGCCTTCATAATGCCATTCCTCCCTTAAAACTGTTTCAGAAAACGAACGTCGTTTTCATACAGCAATCTCATGTCGTCGATCCCGAACTTGCCCATGGCGATACGTTCGATACCCAGTCCGAATGCGAACCCGGAGTATTCGTCGGGATCGATCCCGCACTCCCTTAAAACGTTCGGATGGACCATACCTGCTCCGAGGATCTCTATCCAGCCTTCACCCTTGCATATCCTGCAGCCAGAGCCATCGCAGCCCCAGCAGGATACGTCGACCTCGGCGGAAGGCTCGGTAAACGGGAAGTGATGAGGTCTTAGCCTTATCCTTGAGTTTTCTCCGAAAATACCTTTTGCAAATGCCTGCAAAGTGCCGACAAGGTCTCCCATGGTCACGTTTTTGTCAACCACAAGCCCTTCCACCTGGTGGAAAACAGGCGAATGGGTAGCGTCAACAGCATCGGACCTGTAAACCCTTCCGGGGCAGATGATGCGTATCGGGGGTTTGTGAGTCTTCATATGCCTAATCTGAACGGGAGACGTATGGGTCCTCAGGACGACGTTTTCACTGATATAAAACGTATCCTGGGTATCCCTGGCTGGATGGTTCTTCGGAATATTCAATGCCTCGAAGTTATTGTAATCCAGCTCGATCTCCGGACCCTCGGCAATTTCATATCCCATGCCCAGGAATATATCCTTCAGTTCGTCAAACACGATAGTCAGGGGATGTTTCTTACCCAGCGGTCTTATCCTGCCAGGCATGGTAACATCGATAACTTCGCTTTTCAGCCTGCGCTCGCGTTCCTCTCTCATGAGACGCTCCCTTGCCTGGGCTATGCCGTTTTCAAGGAATATCCTTACCTCGTTGGCCAGCTGGCCAATTACCGGGCGTTCTTCTGGGGACAGTGCGCCCATTCCCTTAAGGATCGCGGTCAGTTCGCCCTTCTTACCCAGGTAGGCGACTTTCAGATCTTCGAGTTCGCGAAGGTCCGAGACCTGTGCAAGCTTCTCCACGGCCTGGTTCTTTATTGCTTCCAGTTGCTGTTTCATATCGCTTCGACACCTCATCTTTGTTTATGATCTTTTTTCTTAACAATACATAAACGGGTATAAAAAAAGCTTTGTCATAGGACAAAGCTTTCGCCTGCGGTACCACCTATGTTCATGACCGGCTTTGCATAAAGTCCGACCATGCACTCTAAAGCTGTAACGGGCTTGACCGGCCGCTCCTACTTTCATTTCAGGCGGCTGCTCCGGAGTGAAATTCGGCCCTTAACATTCAAATTGATGCTTTCAGCCCTTGGCATCAAATCTCTGTTTGAAGGGGTTAAAAGCCTACTTGGTCTCTTTCATCGCATTTACTGTTGTATTATTATACTATAATACCACATTTTCCGCTATAGAAAAAATCCTGATCATTCTTTGCGGAATATCCATTCCAGGACCCTCCGGATTTTGGCGTCCCAGTATCCCCACTCGTGGCCGCCGGGCCCCTCCTCGTAAGTCAGGTCTACGCCAAACTCCATGGCGGCATCCCTGAAGCTTGTGTTCATCGGATATATATAGTCTTCGGTGCCGCAGCACTGATATAGTCTTGGGAGCCTATCCTTTTCCCTGCTCACTTTTTTCAGTAAATTCATCAGGTTATAATCGGAATTTATGAATTCTTCCGGGGAACCGAATATCATTTTGGTCATGGGTGCAATCTGCTCATCATTATTATCGATATGCCCGGCCAGATCAAGGGCACCCGAAAGGCTTGCGGCCGCTGAAAACATATTCGGGTTTCTGAGAGCGATCATGAACGCCCCGTAACCTCCCATCGAAAGCCCGGCAATGAAATTATCCTCCCTTTTGTCGGACACCGGGAAAGTTGTCCGCACCATGTGGGGCAATTCCCTGGTGATATAGGTATAATATTTCAGGCCGTACTTCATGTCCGCATAAAAGCTCCGGTTTACATTGGGCATAACGACTGCGAGGTTGTATTGCAAAGCGTATCGCTCGATGCTGGTCATTCGCATCCACTTGGTATGGTCATCCGAAAGACCGTGAAGAAGATATAGGACAGGAAACTTTTTCCCCCTGTTTTCGATGTCCGACATTCTGACCTGGGGGAGTATAACGTTGAAAGGCTGCTCCATGCCAAGTACTTCCGATTTGAAATAGCATTCCAGGAACGCCATCAAATAACCTCCTTTCCCATGCAAAAAATCCCTGGCGTCAATAATTTATTCTGCCAGAGATTTTATCGTCAATATATGAGTAAATGAACAGAGTAGACCTGTAAGCCGGGTTCTGTCTTGAATGGTCATCTATCTAAGCCATGTATTGCTACAAGGCTTCAGCCACCTCTAAGGAACGGGCGGGCAACCCTGTTGTTCCTTGTCACGGTGTTGCTCCGGGTGGGGTTTACAGAGCGCCCTCCGTCGCCGTCGGGCCGGTGAGCTCTTACCTCGCCTTTCCACCCTTACCAATCCGGAATAGGATTCCGGTTTGGCGGTTTATTTCTGTTGCACTTTCCTTGAAGTCGCCTTCACCGGGTATTACCCGGCACCCTGCCCTGTGGAGCCCGGACTTTCCTCGTACGAAGCCTTTCGGCTTTCGCCCGCGACCATCCGGTCTACTCTTTCCATTCGTGTTATAGTATTTTACTCCATATTCATGCTGTAAGTCAATTGATATATTTTCCCATAAGTTCAAAACAGCAGACGGACAAGAGAACCGTCCCATGTCTATACCGTAACCAACGGCCGGATCCTTTCCAGCGTTTTTTCGCCTATTCCCTTGATGTTTATAAGCTCTTCGACAGACTTAAAAGGTCCGTTTTTTTCCCGGTACTCGATTATTGCTTTTGCCTTGACTTCGCCGATATACGGGAGGGACATGAGCTCTTCCATGGTGGCCTTGTTTATGTTTATCTTTGCTGTCCCGGGGGATTCAGCAGCCCGGGCCGGCTCCGCTCCGGAGACATCTTGCGACGCAGCGCTTATTGAGCCGGTATCTTCCCTGTTCTCGCTTTTGATTGCAGTATTGTTCTCAGTAACAGGAACAACAGCGCCTTTTGTTTCAGTAACGGCTTGCCCTTTCCCCGAAAAATCAACCCAGAACCGCCTCACCGAAGAAAAGTTGGCAAGGACGAGAACCAGTATCAGCAATATCAACAGGCACGGAGCGACAAAATGCTCCCAGGCGACCTTGTATGTTTTTCCCCTGATTTTTATCTCCACAGCATTACTCCATTTAATTATCTTTTTATATATATTATGTCATATATTTACTTTAAATCAATAATCATTCATCCAGATATTGCTGGTATTTATTGTTTTTCTGTCAGTATTGAGTTTACCTGGGGCGTACCGTATAATAATAAGTAATGGATCGAACATAAGAGAAATCATAGGAGTTGGTAAATTGAAAGCTAAGCTTTTTTCAATATATACTCTGTTGATCTTATTTTTCTTCGTTATCACACCTTTTCAGACATTTGCCGAGGCTCCTCCCGAACTGACCGCAAAAGCATATATACTGATCGATATGGAGACGGGTCAGGTTTTGGCGGAAAAAGATGCCGACGTTCAGCGTTCTCCTGCAAGCACAACAAAAATAATGACCGCCCTTGTCGCCCTTGAAAATGCAGACCTCGATGATGAAATGATTGCCTCGGAGAATGCCATAAACAGCGTTCCTTACGATTATGTCAGGGCTGGCATCAAGATTGGGGAAATCCTGACGTTAAGGGACCTTCTTAACCTTATGCTGATTACATCCGCAAATGAAGCCAGTAATATCATTGCCGAAAATGTCTCCGGTGACGGTACCATGGAAGGCTTTACAAGGATGATGAACCAGAAGGCAGCGGAACTGGGCCTTACCGGCACTCACTTTACCAATTCCAGCGGCCTGGAGGAGGAAGGACATTATACCACGGCAAGGGACCTGGCTATCATGGCCAGGGCTGCAATGCAGAATGAAACATTCAGGGAAATTGTAGGAAGCAGGGAGTTTTCGCTTCCGGATACCAACATGAGAAAAAGCAGCGAGTGGAAAATCGGGCACCTGACATATACCAACGAGCTCCTGACATCCAGGTCGAAATACTATTCAAAGGTCACAGGAGTCAAGACCGGTTATACCGAGAAGGCAGGGTTATGCCTTGTAGCATCCGCAGTCAATCCTGACGGCCTTGAGCTGATTTCAGTAGTCCTGGGTACAGAAAGCAAGACTCTCCAGTTTGAAGAGTCCCAGAAACTCCTGGAGTATGGTTTCAGAAACTTCAGCAAGCGTGAACTGGTTAAAAAGGGCGAGTTTGTTGGAAGGTATGAGGTGGCTGACGCCGTAGACGGCAAAAAGCTCGATGTGATAACAAACGGCAGTCTCAGTTATATCGTGCCCCTGAATGATGAAGAATTCAAAAACACCGTGAAGAAAGTGCCCATAATCAATGAGCCTTTTGCCGCTCCGATAGAACAGGGCCAGGTAGTAGGCAAGATTGAGTATTATTATAATAATAACCTGATAGGATCGATCGACCTGATCGCCAATGAATCAATCGAAAAGACTACGATTGCCATTCTTCGTGATAAATACAGGGAGATTATAAGCGACGAAAGGTTCATCCTCGGTGTCAAGCTGACCGGGGCGGCGATCGTTACCATCATCATCCTTGGTTTCATAATTCGTATAATCAGGAAAAGAAACAGCAGGAGAAAACGCTACAGCTATTATTCGTCAAGGAAGAACCATTACCGGTTCTGAGAGTTCTGTATTGTCATCCTCAGCCAAGCGAAGGATCTCATCTTTGTGACAGGTGGAGGGTGCCCCTGTCACAAAGATGCATAAGGAAATGAAGCAAAGGAACCGTCCCCCTGCTTCATTCGATGACACTGTTTATTACTATGACAGCAGGACGCGGTCGTACGCAAACTCCTGGCCGGAAACAAGCCCGAACCGTTCCAGGAGGGCTTCCACGGTCAGTTTTTTCTTCTCTTCCCCTCTTATATCGAGGATTACCTGGCCGTCATGCATCATGATAAGCCGATTTCCGTACTTTATAGCATCACGCATGTTATGGGTCACCATCAGGGTAGTCAGGTTGTTCTCCGAAACAAGCCTGTCAGTAAGGGACAGCACTCTTTCAGCCGTTTTAGGATCAAGGGCCGAAGTATGCTCATCAAGCAGCAGGAGCTTAGGCTTTTTCAGTGTTGCCATAAGCAGTGTTATTGCCTGCCTTTGTCCGCCCGAAAGCAGCTTTACCTTGGTATGGAGCCTGTTTTCGAGACCCAGGTCCAGCTGCGAGAGCATTTGCCGGTAGGTCTCCCTTTCCCTGCCCGAGATTCCCCATTTCAGGCCTCTTGGCTGGCCGCGTCTCAAGGCAAGGGCGAGGTTCTCTTCAAGGAGCATATCTGAAGCGGTACCCATCATCGGATCCTGGAATACCCTCCCCAGGAATGCCGCCCGCTTATACTCGGACATTTTTGTCACATCTGTCCCTGCGATGGTTATTGTTCCCCTGTCAACCCCGTACACACCTGCGACGCAGTTCAGCAGCGTGGATTTGCCGGCCCCGTTGCCGCCAATGAGGGTGACGAAATCGCCCTCTTCCATGTCTATGCTGACATTCCGCAGGGCTGTTTTCTGGTTGACCGTTCCCGGATTGAATACCTTATATATTCCGCTTACCTTAAGCATTTTTGCCTCCATTCAGATTCTGCGCCTGCTGCTCGCTCTCTTCGATCGAAATCCTGGGCGGATTGATACGATTCCTGATAATGGGAAGCGACAGGGCAATGGCCACTGTTATGGCTGTAAAAAGTTTCAGGTCGTTGCTGTGCATCCCAAGCTTCAGCACGAATGCGATTATGATCCTGTATGTAATGGCCCCTAATGCAATGGATATGAGCCGCATCATGAAATTCCGCTTACCGAACAGCACTTCGCCTATGATCACCGACGCCAGGCCGATAACGATGGATCCGGTTCCCATCTGTACATCGGCAAAGCTCTGGTTCTGTGCGATGAGCGCCCCGCTGAAGGCCACCAGTCCGTTGCTGATCACCAAACCCAGGATTATCATGGTATTGGTGTTGATTCCCTGGGCTCTTACCATTTCGGGATTGTTCCCGGTAGCCCTTATGGCGCAGCCGAGCTCTGTTCCGAAAAACCAGTACAGCAGGCAAATCACCAACGCTACGACTATAAGGCCGAGCATGATGACCGACCATGAAGACTCCAGGCCCATCCTCTCAAACACTGTGTAAACCGTTTCCATTCTCAGCAGCGACAGGCTTGCCTTGCCAAGCACCCGGAGGTTGACCGAGTAAAGCGCGATCATGGTAAGTATGCCGGACAGGAGTGCGGGAATTTTAAGCACAGTGTGCAGAATGCCCGTAACAAGGCCTGCAGCCATTCCTCCCAGGATGGAGACCCCTGTCGCGATATACGGGTTTGTTCCTTTTGAGATTATCTGTGCCGCGATCGCCGCACCCAAAGCTATGCTGCCTTCCACCGTCAGATCTGCGATGTTGAGAATCCGGTACGTTATATAAACTCCGATAGTCATCACTGCCCACAGCAGACCCAGTGAAACAGCGCCTCTTATGATTTCCAGCATACTAAGTACATCCTTTTCAGTATACTTTTTTTGAACGGAATTTTTCGTGGTACTAAGAGACAGCCCGCTGTCATCCGTTCAGTTATTTTATGATATAAGGCTTAAGGTCCTCAGGTATTTCAATACCTATCTCTTCTGCCACTTTTCCGTTTATCGCAAAATCAAACTTGGTAGCCCTTTCTATAGGCATATCGCCAGGCTTGGCCTCACCCTTCAGGATTTTGATAGCCATAAGTCCTGTCTGATATCCAAGGTCATAGTAATTGATTCCAAGGGTAGCCAGTCCGCCCGACTCAACCATACCTGCTTCGCCGCAGATTACCGGGGTTTTGGATTTCGATGTCACGCCATAAACAGTGGGAATCGCAGTCGCGAAGGTGTTGTCGGTAGGTATGTAGATCGCGTCGCACTTCTCAACGATCGACTGGGTTGCCTGCTGGACGTCGTTGGAGTTGCTGACTGTTACCTCAACATAATTGAGGCCTATCTGTTCGATGTATTCCCTCGCGATCCTTGCCTGAAGAACAGAATTGTCCTCGCTAGAGGTATAGAGCACGCCGACGGTCCTGGCGCCGGGCACCAGTCTTACGAGCAGATCAATTTGCTCCTTGATGGGGTTCATATCAGTTGTTCCGCTGACGTTCAGGCCCGGTTTTTCATTGGACAGGGCAAGTCTCGCATCCACATAGTCGGTAATGGCAGTCCCGAGAATGGGAATCTTCGTTGTTTTCCCTGCAATGGCCTGGGCTGCGGGAGTCGCTATCGCAAGCACCATATCCACTTTGTTGCTGATGAACCTGTCGCTGATGGCTGAAAGATTTGACTGGTCTCCCTGGGCATTCTGATAATCGAAGGTTATGTTCTGCCCTTCAACATAACCGTTATCCTTGAGGGCATCTATAAACCCCTGCCTCGCCGAATCCAGCGCCACATGTTCCATGTACTGGATTATGCCGATCACCGGGTTCTTTTTGCCGCCTGAACAACCTGAAATAACTACGAGTGCCGCCATGGCAATCAGAATTGCCAAAGCTACTGTTCTTCTTTTCATAACCGTTCCTCCGTACTACAAATATTTTTTCAATAATTATATTCGGGGACATGATGTTTTGTCAATGTAAAAAGCGAAGCCACGAGGTTTTATCGTCGCTTCGCCCCTTGAATTCTCACGGTTTTGCTAAATCTGCACTTCTGTGATTACCGGTATGACCATTGGCCTTCTCATAGTCCTGCGGTAGATGAAGTTGCTCAGTTCGTCCTTTATGGCGTTTTTCGCCACTGAATAATTGTTGCCTTTCCTGTTGACGTTTTTCAGCAGCACCTCTTTGGCGATATTCCTTACCTCTTCTATCAGCTGTTCGGACTCTTTCACATAAACGAAACCTCTTGACATCACCTCAATGCCGGCAAGGAGATTGCCTTTCTGATCGATCGTCGCTACCACGACAATGACACCGTCCTCGGAAAGTATCTTCCTGTCCCTGAGAACAATGTCTCCTACATCTCCTACCCCAAGGCCGTCTACCAGTACGCTTCCCGACTGAACACTGCCGTTGATGGCCGCCGATTTGCTGCTGAGTTCAAGGACCTTGCCGTTCTGCATTATGAAAATGTTCTTTTCGCTCATGCCAAGGGATTGGGCCAGCATGGCATGTTTTTTCAGCATCCTGTATTCTCCGTGGGCAGGCATGAAGAATTTGGGCTTTATCAGCCGGTGGATTATCTTAAGCTCTTCCTGCTTCGCATGGCCCGAAACATGGGTCTCGGCCAGGGTGTCATACATCACGTCGGCGCCCTGCTTGAACAGGTCGTTTATAACCCTGTATATAAATTTCTCGTTTCCTGGTATGGGACTTGCGGATATGATCACCAGGTCCCCTTCCATGATCTCAACCTTTTTATGGGAGGACGACGCGATGCGCGCCAGCGCCGACATGGGTTCGCCCTGGCTGCCGGTAGTGATTATGACTACCTGGTCCGGCCGGAGCTTGTTTATCCTGTCGATATCGATGATCGTGTCCTCGGGGAATGACAAATATCCAAGCCTTACGGCCGTCCTTACCACATTCAGCATGCTCCTGCCTACCAGCGCCACTTTCCTTCCGTACTTTACGGCAGAATTGACTACCTGCTGGATACGGTGAATGTTGGAAGCAAAGCTGGCCACGATGATACGGCCTCTGGCTCCCCTGAAAACATTGTCGAAGGTTTCGCCCACGGTCCGCTCAGACATGGTATATCCGGGTCTTTCAACGTTGGTACTGTCGGATATCAAAAGGAGGACGCCTTTCTTGCCAAGCTCAGCCATGCGCGTCAGGTTTATGGGCTCTCCCTCGATGGGGGTCTGGTCGATCTTAAAGTCACCTGTATGGAAGACCATGCCTACCGGTGTATCTATAGCCAGCGCAACTGCGCCCGCAATACTGTGCGTCGTGTGGATGAACTCGATCTTGAACGGTCCGAGCTGTATCGTCTGTCCCGCTTTTATAACGCGAAGGTCCACAGGATCGTCAAGTTCATGCTCCAGCAACTTGTTTTCGATAAGTCCGAGAGTCAGCTCGGTTCCGAAAACCGGCACAGGCAGCTTTTTCAATACGTACGGCAAAGCGCCTATATGGTCTTCATGCCCGTGGGTGACCAGGATACCATGCACCTTCTCGATATTTTTTTCAAGATAAGAGATGTCGGGGATCACCAGGTCGATCCCAAGCATCTCGTCTTCCGGGAAAGCAAGGCCGCAGTCGACAACTATGATATTTTCGCCATATTCCAGTACGGTCATGTTTTTCCCGATCTCTTCCATACCGCCAAGCGGTATGACCTTCAGTTTATTCTTTTTCTTTTGCGCCACAAAATAACCTCCGTATCTATTATTTCATCTCCATTTTTTCATTGATTAAACTGTCGGGTAAAAGTACATCACTATTTACAAAAATCGGCAATAAAACAGCCCCGCTATAGTCCTGAATGACCATACGGCTTTATTCAGTGTGTTTTGCCTGATTTTATTTTTCAGTAAACGTACTTTCCCGTTTTTATATCAGCAAAAAGAGTCCACCGACTCTTAACAGTTCAATGTGTGGTATAATCTTAAATAATCACAACACACTTATTTATACCATAATTCGCGGCATATAGCCAACAACTCTTTTTTGGGAGAGCGGATCATGGATTTTAGTTTGCCCAAAAACATCCTGTATATTATATCGGTCATCAATGAACATGGTTATAAAGCGCATATCGTCGGCGGCTGCGTCAGGGATCTTATGTTGGGCAGGACCCCTGTGGACTGGGACGTTACGACGAACGCAAGCCCTGATATTATAAAGGCTATCTTTCCAAAAACGCTTGATACCGGCCTGAAACACGGAACAGTAACTGTCCTGATCGATCATATGCCCAGCGAGGTAACTGCCTGGCGCAGGGAATCGGGGTACAGCGACCATCGGCGGCCCGACAGGGTCTATCCCGCCGGCTCGCTGACCGAGGATCTCTCCCGCAGGGATTTTACCATAAATGCCATGGCATATCACCCCGAAGAAGGACTGGCTGACCCCTTCGGAGGGCGTGATGATGTAAAAAACAGGGTTATCCGCTGCGTAGGCGATCCATACCGGCGGTTTTCAGAGGATGCCCTGAGGATGCTCCGGGCTGTTCGTTTTTCAGCCCAGCTTGATTTTACAATCGACGATGACACTAAAAAAGCTATCACCGGGCTTTCGGCAGACCTGTCCCACATCAGCCGGGAAAGGATACAGGCTGAGCTTAACAAGATCCTTGAGTCCCGGTCGCCGGAAAAACTGGGTCTTCTTTGGGAAACCGGGTTATACAGGGCAATCTTCCCGGGCATAAAAAGCCTGCCGCCCATGTGGCCAATCCTTGCAGGGCGCTTTGCAGGTTCCCCGATCCAAAGGCAGGTATTACTGGCGCTGCTTTTTTATCTTTCATTTGAAGACCGCAGGCAGGAAGAGGCAAAAGAGCGCCTGGACAGCCTGAAATACGATAATGGAACGAAAAGGGGCGTTGCGGCCTGCCTGGGCTGCCTTGAGAATGCCGGCCCGCCAGGCCCGAGAAACATAAGGAAAGCGGTCACCGAGTACGGCGCGCTTGTTGCCGCCGAGGTTTACAAGGCTTTGAGCATTGTCAGGCCGAATGGAAATATAGGCGAAGACCTTTATAAAACCATTCTCGGAATGTCGCCCATAAAGCTGTCCCTTTCAGGAAAAGACCTCAAAAACTATGGTCTTGAAGGCAAGGCCATAAAGGATATGCTCTCCGCGCTTGAATTATGCGTTTTCGAAAAGCCGGATTTAAACGAACGTGATTCTCTTCTTGAACTAACAATGGTAATAAAAAACCGGCATAGCCGATGATCAATACCGACTGTGCCGGTTTTGTCTTACATTGTTAAAATCATTTTACGCTTTTCCTGCGCAGCCGAGAACGTTGATCAGCTTATGCTTTACAAGCTTCTTGATCTCTTCGCGGGCAGGTCCGAGGTACTTCCTGGGATCAAACTCGCTGGGATTCTCTGCGAAAATCTTGCGGATTGTCGCAGTCATTGCAAGACGAAGGTCGGAGTCGATATTGATCTTGCAAACTGCCATGGAAGCTGCTTTTCTCAGCATGTCTTCGGGAACTCCCTTGGCGCCGGGCATTTTGCCGCCATATTGATTTATCATGTCAACGTATTCGGGAATTACCGATGATGCGCCGTGGAGAACTATCGGGAACCCGGGAAGCCTTCTTGATACTTCCTCGAGAATGTCAAAGCGCAGTTTCGGCTCGCCGCTGAACTTATATGCGCCATGGCTTGTGCCGATGGCGATAGCCAGTGAATCAACGCCAGTCCTGCTTACGAATTCTTCAACTTCTTCGGGCTTGGTGTATGAAGAATCCTCAGCTGATACATTGATATCGTCCTCTACGCCGGCAAGGCGTCCAAGTTCGCCTTCAACAGTTACGCCATGAGCATGAGCGTATTCAACAACCTTTTTGGTAAGAGCAATATTTTCTTCGAACGGGAGATGTGAACCATCTATCATAACGGAAGTAAAGCCGCCGTCGATACATGATTTACAGAGTTCAAAGGAATCGCCGTGGTCAAGATGAATGGCTATGGGAAGATCGGTCTCTGCAATAGCTGCCTCTATCAGTTTCATCAGGTAAGTATGCTTGGCATACTTTCTCGCACCCGAAGAAACCTGCAGTATCAGGGGAGCGTTGACCTCCTTGGCTGCTTCGGTTATGCCCTGTACAATTTCCATGTTGTTCACATTGAAGGCGCCTATTGCATAACCACCCTCATATGCTTTCTTAAGCATATCCTTGGTATTAACTATTGGCATAAAATTCAACTCCTTTTTTATATTTATTTGTGAAAAATATCACAGTTTGATCAGTATAATTGTATCAGAATGTCCCTATAAATCAAGGGTGTAAACAAATAAAATACCCCTGTTAAATGAGGATCTCCGCATCCAGGATTTCCTCGCAGGTATATTTATCTTTGTCGGTAAAACGCACCCTGCAGCAGGAAGCGGTTTTGTCCTGCGGAACAAAGTATATTATGCCCGTTGAGCGTATATCGATCCTTATCCTGTCAAATATGTCGGTCTGGAGTATAGTTATAATTTCCAGTACGTAATCCACGGGGTTATGACTGGTCTTTGCCTTGATAACTATAGGAAGGCCCCCGGTGTTTTCGGGCGAATATACCGTTACGTGGACGCTTCCGGGTTCCAGCGGGTTCTGAGTGGGATACAGGATATCCCTTTCAAACATTGCCTTTTTCATAATGACCCCCTTCGGTCTGCATAACTTTCCCATTTAGTTTACAATAATCGAGCAAAGGTTACAAGTTAAATTTAAGGCTTATGCCCCGGTCATCATGCTTCTGCCCTTGCTGTCATCCTGAGCGAAGGGAAAAATCTGATTTCGCCATCCTTTAGTGAAGCGACGGATGACAGTTAAGACTGTCATACAAGGTTTTCACCTTTTCCTTAAGCTCTTCGGGGCTGCCGTTGTTCTCTATTGTCTCGTGAGCCAGCTTTTTGTACTCGTCCTGGGTAAGCTGCGAATTTATGCGCTTTATGGCATCTTCGCGGCTGATGCCGCTCCGTTCCATCACTCTCCTGATCCTTGTCTCGTCGTCGCTCGTCACGACCCATACCCTGTCGACGTTATCAAGGAAGCCTCGTTTCACGGGTATAGGCACATCAAGCACCAGGACTCCGTCGAACCCGGAAGCCCTCATGGACCTGATGGTTTCATCGATTACCGAAATGACTTCCTTATGGATAATTCTTTCGAGTTCCTGCTTTTTCTCTTCCGACGAAAACACGATCCGGGCAAGTTTTTGCCTGTCCAGGGTCCCGTCGCCTTTGAAGACGCCCGGGCCGAAGACCTTTCTTATTTCAGCCCATGCGGGTTTATGGGGCTCAGTTACTTCCTTCGATATCCGGTCGGCATCCAGCACGACCGCCCCAAGCTCTTTCAGTATCCCCGACACGGTCGTCTTGCCCGCGCCGATACCGCCTGTCACTCCGATAACTATCATACCTCTACACTCTGCCTTTATAGTATTGCACGTAAGACAGTGCGAAAATTTCTTTAATACAATTACTTATTCAGAATAGAAGCAAAGGAACGGGTTCCTTGCCTAAACGTCTCCGGGCATGCTGTTCAGATCTTCCTGCTGTCCTCGTCGCAGGAAGTTGTAAATAGCATAGTTTGCTCTCGCGAGGTCGCCGGCAATCACGCCATCCGGGCGTGTGCCGTCTATAAATCTGCATCCGGCAGATTTTACCTCACTCGAGCTGCACTGTTCGCACTACAACTTTCAACTGCTCCTGCGGAGGCAATTCATCTCTGAACAGCATGCCGTAACATTGTCTATAATAGTTACATGTACTCAATTAACGCGGAATGCCTATTTTGCGTCGTACCAGGTGGCCCCGGTCGACACGTCCGCGATCAGCGGAACTGCAAGCTCCACGGCCGATTCCATGTTGCGCCTTACAATCTCCTTCACCTGCTCAAGTTCTTCGGCAGCCGCTTCCACGAGCAATTCGTCATGGACCTGGAGTATGAGCCTTGACTTTAAGCTTTTTTCCTTGAGCTCCCTCCATACCCTGACCATGGCTATCTTTATTATATCCGCGGCGCTGCCCTGGATAGGCGTGTTAAGGGCGACTCGCCTTCCGAACTCACGGACCTGGAAGTTGGGTGATTTAAGCTCCGGGATATAGCGCTTCCTGTGGAGCATGGTTTCCACGTAACCCTTTTCTTTTGCCGATTCGGCAATATCGTTCATATACTTCCTGACATTCGGGTACGTGGAGAGATACCCCTCTATATATCTGGCGGCCTCTTTCCTGGTGACCCCTATATCCTTCGCCAGCGAAAAATCCCCTATCCCGTAAACTATTCCGAAATTGACAGCCTTGGCTCTCCTCCTCATCTCAGGCGTGACCATGTCTATCGGAACCCCGAACACCTGGGACGCCGTCATGGCGTGGATATCAAGGCCTTCGGTAAACGCTTTCTTAAGCATCTCGTCCCCCGTGATATGAGCCAGTACTCTAAGCTCTATCTGTGAGTAGTCGGCGTCTACCAGCACGAACCCGTCTTCGGGGATGAATGCCTGCCTGATCTCCCTGCCCATGTCGGTGCGTACGGGGATGTTCTGGAGGTTCGGCTCGGTGCTCGATATCCTTCCCGTGGCTGTCACGGTCTGGTTGAAGCTGGAATGGATTCTTCCGGTATCAGGGTTGATGACCTTTACCAGTCCCTCAACATAAGTGGATTTAAGCTTTGTGAGCTGCCGGTATTCCAGGATGCACGGGATTATCTCATGGGCGTCGGACAGCTCGCTCAATGTTTCGGCATCGGTGGAATAGCCGGTTTTAGTCTTTTTGGAAGCCTTCAGGCCCATCTTTTCGAACAGGATCGTGCCGAGCTGTTTCGTGGAGTTTATGTTGAATTCTTCCCCTGCAAGCATGTGAATGGTCTGCTCAAGGGATCGGATATTATGATCAAGACGCACGCCGTATTCTTCAAGGTACTCCTGATCCACCCTGAACCCGTAGTACTCCATGCTTCCCAGGACAAGGGCCAGCGGCTGCTCCACGTTATAGAAGAGCTCGTTCTGCCCGCTGTTCTCAAGGATCCCTTTTTGCTTTTCATATATCGGCTTAAGGACCGAAAGCGAATCGCGGAGATAGCGGAAAAGCCTGTCGGTATCAGGCTCAACTTCTGCCTGCCTGCCTTTGCTTTTTGTCTCCGGCGCGTCAATGCTGACGCCCGCATACTTCTTTGCCAGGACCGGGATCGAATAATCCGCTGCCAGCGCGTCTATAAGATATTCGGCAAGCATGGTGTCGAAGTAACCGGCGGTTATGTCTCCGCATCGGCACAGGACCCACGTATAAAGTTCCTTTATATTATGGGTCACGATTGTGACTGACTTATTCTCAAGCAGAGGTTTCAAGGCATCGGCAATGGCCTGTTCCTCAATGTTCTCAGCATAGAACCCCTTTTTGCCCGTCCCCATGCTTATCGCCCGGAGATGTCCGCCCACCTTGCCCGTCTTCCGGACCAATGGGACAAGATATACCAGGCCTTCGTTTTCAGTGGCGAGGGCAATCAATTCGGTGACCGCTTCCCTCAGCCTTTCGGAAGCCTCAATCCGCTCACAGCAGATCTCCGGAACCCTTTGGGTTATGCAGGGATCATCTTCCGCGCTGTCCAGGCCCATTTTCTTTATCAGGGAGTTGAATTCCAGGTCCCGGAACACTTCAAGGAGCTCTTTCCTGTTTATCTCTTCACGCTTAAGTTCCCGGACTTTCCAGCTGACGTCGCCGTTTCTCAGTATGGTCCCCAGCTCGCGGCTCAGGTAGGCCATATCTTTGTGTTCCAGCAGGGTTTCCCTGAGTTTTTCCCTTGTGATGGACGAAACGTTTTCATAGAGATTGTCGATGGTCCCGAACTGCCTGATCAGCTCAAGGGCAGTTTTCTCGCCTACGCCCTTCACACCCGGTATATTGTCGGACGCATCCCCCATGAGAGCTTTCAGTTCGATCATGCTCTCAGGGCAGATGCCATATTTCTGCCTTATCTCTTCAGGGGTATACCTGGTGGTTATGGTCGTGCCCTTCGATGTGGTAGGAATGATGACTGTAATATTCTCGTTAACGAGCTGGAGGGCGTCCCTGTCGCCGGTCAGTATGGAAACGCTGATTCCCTCCGATTCGGCCTGCCTGGACAGTATTCCGATAATGTCGTCTGCTTCAAGGCCCTCTTTCTCCGTTATGGGGATGTTCATGGCCTCAAGAACTTTCTTGACTATCGGAAGCTGTATGGCCAGTTCATCAGGCATCCCCTTCCTTGTGGCCTTGTAGCCGTCATACATCATATGACGGAAGGTCCTGGCCTTCAGGTCGAAGGCCACGGCGATATAATCAGGTTGCTCCTCCTCGATATACTTGTTCAGTATATTCACAAAGCCATAGACCGCGTTGGTTGGCGTTCCGTCGGCTTTTGACAGCATCCTGGGCCCGCTGATGGCATAAAAGGCCCTGTTCAGGATACTGTTCCCGTCGATCAACAATAATTTGCCGTTCATCTGCTTCTCCTCCCGGGGCGTTTGAAAAGCCTGCAGCTTGTAAATTTATGCCGGTTTATTATATAATAACCGAAGAATGTTGCGGTTTTTTCGCAATCAGGCTGCCCCATATTATTGTATAATAATGGCGAACTATAATCCATAAAGTTTTACCCTGTTCCAAAAGGGATATAATAAGCTTTAACTGATACAGAGCCAGTATTCCCGGGAGAAAAACATGAAGAAGTTTTTTGTGAGATTACGTATCGGCATTGCAATAATAGTGACGAAGTTTTTGGTTTTCGTGCTGAGGCTGCTTGGAAGAGGCGGCACAAGCCTTCCCGGAAAAGCAGCGCTGAAGATTTATCCTGAGCTTCTTTCGGTGCTCTCTGACCGTTTCAGGGTTATCATGATCACCGGTACCAACGGAAAGACGACCACCTCGCGTATCGTTGCGGGTATGCTCGATCAGGCCGGCATCAGGTATGTTTCCAATAAATCGGGAGCCAATCTCTCAAGCGGTATCGCCACAACGATAGTCAGCGCCCTTTCCCTTTCAGGCAAGCCGCTGGTAAGAACCGTCCTCCTTGAAACCGACGAGGCCGCGTTCAGGACCGTGGCTCCCATGCTTAAGCCCGAAATAGCTATAGTCACCAATTTCTTCCGTGACCAGCTTGACCGTTACGGTGAGCTTTATACAACCCTGAACAATGTTAGGGAAGGCATTAAGGGCACTCCCGAAACCAGGCTCATTCTTAACGCCGACGATTCCCTCTGCGCTTCCCTGGGCAGGGACGTTCCAAACCAGGTCATCTATTTCGGCCTTGGAGATAACGTATATCCCGAGGATTTCGTGAAAGCCAACACCGATGCCGCTTTCTGCATCAACTGCAAATCGCGTTATGACTATATATCAAGTTCTTTCGGCCACCTCGGGCATTTCCGGTGTCCTTCCTGCGGGTATGAAAGGCCCGGGGCTCAGATCGAGTGCACGCAGATCCTGGAGTATGATAACCTGAGTTCGACCATTGAAATAAGGACTCCATCGGGAAAAATAACCGCGAAACTTGCCCTGCCTGGCCTTTACAACATATACAACGCCCTGGCCGGAACTGCCGTGGGACATCTCCTTGAGCTTGGAGAAAATGACCTGGTCCGTGTTCTTGAAGGATTTGAATGCGGCTTCGGCAGGATGGAGTCATTCGAAGCGGAGGGAAGGACCTTCAGGATGATACTGGTCAAGAATCCCACGGGGTTCAACCAGGTCCTCAGGTACCTCATGACCCAGGCCGACAAGTGCGTCATCGCTTTTATAATTAACGACAGGATTGCCGACGGGACCGACATATCATGGCTCTGGGACGTGGATTTTGAGATTCTGTCCTTCATCCTGAACAAGGTCCGAAAATTCTATGTCTCCGGCATCAGGGCCGAGGACATGGCTGTAAGGCTGAAATATGCCGGCGTCCCGCAGGACAGCATCTTCATCGAGCATGACGGCAATAAGCTTATAAACAGCATGATTGAGGCATCAGGAGAAAAAGAAAACCTGTATATACTTCCCACGTACACGGCCATGCTCGATATACGCAAAACCCTCAGGGAACGCTTTAATCTGAAGGAATTCTGGAAATAGTTCGGCGTCTGCCGCTCAGAAGGGAAAATGGATCATGTACGAAATCAATATATGCCATCTATATCCTGATCTTTTGAACCTGTACGGTGACAGGGGCAATATCATATGCCTTTCAAAGCGCTGTGAATGGCGCGGTATAGAAGTGAACGTAAAGGGTATATCCATCGGAGACGACTTCCGCTGGGAGGACTATGATATCATATTCATAGGCGGAGGACAGGATTATGAGCAGACCATACTGCAGGACGACCTGATGAATGGCAAGCGCCAGGGCATCATTGAAGCCGTCGAGGCAGGCAAAGTCTTTCTTGCCATCTGCGGCGGCTACCAGATCCTTGGCAAATACTACAGGACCCATGACGGAAAAGATATCGAGTGTATCGGGGCCCTGAACCTGTGGACCCACGGCGGGGATACCCGTCTTATAGGGAACCTGGTCTTCGAGGTGGATTTCTTAAAGACTAAGGATAATAACGGTTACATCGTAGGCTTTGAGAACCATGGGGGCAAGACTTACCTCGGCGAAGGCGTGAAGCCGCTTGGAAAGGTAATCAAAGGCTTCGGCAACAACGGCGGGGACGGCTTTGAAGGGGCTGTTTACAAGAACACCTTCTGTACCTATTCCCATGGAAGCCTTCTGCCCAAGAACCCGGCCCTGGCCGATCATTTGATTATGCTTGCCCTTCTCAACAAGTATCCCGATTTCCAGGGGCTCGAACCCATCGACGACACCCTCGAAAACCTCGCCCACAGCACGCTCATCAAGCGCTTCACCGAATGAGTATCGGGGACGGAGGTTTTCACTCATTTTGAGCATCGGGGACGGAGGTTTTCACTCATCAAAAAGCTGTGTGTCTGAATTAAAGATTGACCCAAATGTTGCCGTTCTGATTGCTGCGTATGCATGCTTCAACAAACTTTATACCGCATATTCCGTCACGGAGGGTTGGATAAAAGTATTGCTTCGTATCCCCTTCCTTGCGGCTTGCCAATGTTTTTAAAAATCCTGAGTAGATATTTATAAAGCCGGTAGTCTGCGGATCGGTAAGATTGGGAGATTTATGGGCAAACTTTTTAACCGCTTCTGATGAGACACCCGGTTCGCGATGTATAACGGACCTTCCATCCAGATAATCAACCATTACGCTTGCATGACAGTCAAAGTTCCACCTTATTGTACCCTTTTCGCAGAGTATCTCCAGTTCGATGTCATTGTCATGCCCGCAGGCAGCCTGTGCGACGGATATCGTTCCTTCAACGCCGTTATCATATTCCACAAGGACAGTCCCTGTCGTGTCAAGTTCGACCTGGCCAGGCTTATTGATGAGCCTGGCCAATACTTTTTTAAGGTTACTGCCCATTAAAAACCTTCCGAGATAGTCCAGATGAGTTCCAAGATCGGCAATTGTACCGCCTGGGCCGCTTATTGCCTTTGTAAAGCGCCATGTCTTTATGTCATTCGCTATGATTTCAGCCAACCTGGAACCCCTGTAATATTTAAGCGATATAAAATACGCCTTCCCGACTTCGCCCGAGTTGTAGATTTCCCTGGCCAAATGAACAAAAGGCAAGCCGCCGTAAGTATACGTTACCGCAAAGAGAAGGCCGCGTTCCTCCGCAATTCTCTCAAGTTCATATGCCTGTTCGGATGTCACCGTTACAGGCTTGTCACAAACGACATTGAAACCCCTTGACAAAAACTCCCTGCAAACCGGATAATGGCTTATATTAGGCGTGGTTACTATGACAAAATCCAGCTTGTCCGGCCTTTTCGATTCGGCTTCAGCCATTTCGGCATAATCGGTATAAACCCTTTCGGGATCTAATCCATAAGAACGGCCAAACTCCATATTCTTATCACTGTTTCGTGAGAAACAGCCTGCCTTGAGTTCTGCCAAATCATCAAACTCAGCAGCAGCAATATGACTATGAGAAATCCTGCCGCCCCCGATCAATCCAAATGTAAGCTTCATACGACCAATCCCCCGATCCATATTACTGCTGTTAGCGCCATCATGCACTAAAAGTCGGCATTATTGACAGTCCTGGGGTAAGGGATGACATCCCGGATATTCTGCATGCCGGTCATGTACATGAGCATACGTTCGAATCCCAGGCCGAAACCTGCATGTTTGGTCCCTCCGAAACGCCTGGTATCAATATACCATTTGTAATCCTCTTTCTTCATACCCAGTTCTTCTATGCGTCTTTCAAGCACATCTGCCCGTTCTTCCCTCTGGCTTCCGCCGATTATTTCGCCAACACCGGGTACCAGAAGATCCATGGCCGCAACAGTCTTATTGTCATCATTGAGCCTCATGTAAAAGGCTTTTATTTCCTTCGGATAATCTATGACGAACACGGGCTTTTTCATGATCTCCTCGGTAATATAGCGCTCGTGCTCGGTCTGGAGATCGCATCCCCACTTTACAGGATACTGGAACTGCCTGCCGCTTTTTTCAAGGAGATCGATCGCTTCGGTATATGTCAGCACGCCGAACTCCGAGTTCAGTATTCCGTTCAGTCTTTCATACAGTCCCTGGTCGATGAACGAGTTGAAGAAGTCCATCTCCTCTTTTGCATTCTCCATTACATAGCTGATAATATAGCGGATCATATCCTCAGCCAGCTTCATGTCGTCCTGGAGGTCTGCAAAGGCTATTTCGGGCTCGATCATCCAGAACTCTGCGGCATGGCGCGGCGTATTGCTGTTTTCAGCACGGAATGTTGGACCGAAGGTATAAACTTTACCGAAAGCGAGGGCGTAAGGCTCGACTGCAAGCTGTCCGCTGACCGTAAGCGATGTCAGTTTTCCGAAAAAGTCCTGGCTGTAATCCACTTCTCCATCCGGAGTCTTCGGAGGATTTGCCAGGTCCAGGGTCGTTACCTGGAACATCTCGCCCGCTCCCTCACAGTCGCTGGAAGTGATTATCGGGGTATGGACATATACAAATCCCCTCTCCTGGAAGAAGCGATGTATTGCATAGGCCAAAACAGAGCGCACCCTGAATACTGCCGAGAAGGTATTGGTTCTTGGACGCAGGTGAGCTATCGTCCTTAAAAATTCAAAAGAATGTCTCTTTTTCTGCAAAGGATATTCGGGAACGGAAGCGCCTTCGATCTCGACCGACATCGCCTTTATCTCGAAAGGCTGCTTGGCCTGGGGGGTATCAACGACTATCCCCTTCACCCTTATGGCGCTGCCGATATTCAGACGGGCGATTTCCTGGAAGTTGTCCAGGGTATCGTCAAAAACAATCTGAATATTTTTGAAAAACGACCCGTCATTGATTTCTATAAAGCCGAAGGTCTTGGTATCCCTGATGGTACGTATCCATCCGCAGACCAGGACCTCCCTGCCCGCAAGTTCCTTATAGGTTTTGTAAAGTTCGCGTATCTCTGTCCTGTTCACTTGTAACCAACTCCATTATTACATTGGATTTTATAATGATTAATTATACCATACCATGAGCTTAATAAACAGTTTGAAGCAGGGGGACGGTTCCTATGCTTCATTCGGAAGACCGTCCGGAATCCAATTAAAGGAAAAATGAAGCAGAGGAACCGTCCCCTTGCTTCACTTAAGTAAGTTTACGACTGAGATGACGATGGGGGCGGTGATTATGGACAACAGTGTGGAAACAGTCACGCACTTCGAGGCAAAAACCGAGTCTTTATCGAACAGCTCGGCGAAAATCGTGGTGTTGGCCGCCGCAGGCATGGCAAGGGCTGTGACCAGAACGGCGGCAGGCAGCGTCGGTACGCCCGCGATGTACGCCAGTGCAAAATATAGCAGCGGCATGAAAATCAGCCGTATAAACGATGACAGGTAAACCCGCCAGTCGCTGAAAACGGTGTGCAGCTTCGTCGTGCTCATGACTCCTCCTATAATCAGCATGGACAGGGGCATGGTCATGTCCCCTACGGCCTTTACCGCTCCCTTTACCGGTTCCGGTACCGGTATGCTGAAAAGGAAGACCACCAGCCCCACGTAAAGGGCAATGATCGACGGGCTTACAAGAAGCTTTTTGATGATCTGCCCCGCGGAACCCTTCCCGCCATACAGCATGTACCCGTAGGTCCAAAGCACTGCATTGAACGTCACAATATAGAATGACCCGTAGAACACGCCTTCGCTTCCGAAGAGTGAATTTATAAACGGCAGGCCTATGTAGCCGCAATTGGAAAAGATGGCAGTGAACCGAAGGACAGGCACGATTTTATCTTCAAACCTGCCATATATCAGCTTCGAAAGAAGTATGGAAACAACAAACATTCCCATACCCGTTCCTACAATCCACAAAACGTTCACCATACGGTCCTTTGAGAACTCTATAAAAAATGAGTTAAGTATCATCATGGGCGACGATACATAAAGAAGGACTTCGGAAAGTTTCCTGGTCCCGGTGGAATCCAATATATTGAACTTTCCGGCCACAAACCCTACAACAAGGATAATAAACAGAATGATAACCTGGTTCAAAACCGTGACAAAGTCCATGAAGCGACCTCCACAATGCTGCTAAGGTTATTTTATTTCATTTTATCCCAGCGGGTTCATACAAACAAGGTGCCTTATTACGTCAAGGCACCTTGCTCGTCTTTGATTTACTTTATTCTCAGCACTTGTCTTCAGGGTAATTTTCACGTGCTGTATAGTGGGTATGCAGAAGCTTGTGAGACTTGTGGCTGCCCGGTTTCTCGAAGTATTCCTCGTACATCTTAAGAACCCTCGGATTCTGATGTGACCTTCTGATGGGCAGGTTCTTGTCTTCCTGGTACAGGGCTTTTGCACGCTCTTTCTTCAGGTCTATCTCGTTTCTTACAGCAGCAGGCTGGATGGGCTGGCCTCCGCCGCAAACGCACCCGCCCGGGCAGGCCATGATCTCGATAAATTGATAGTCAGCTTCTCCGGACCTTACTTTATCAAGCAGTTTTCTCGCATTGCCAAGTCCATGGGCAACAGCGGCCTTTATTTTTACTCCCGCTACTTCTACCTCGGCTTCCTTGATGCCTTCCGTACCCCTGACAGCGGTTATGTCGACAGTGTCGTCATCCTTGCCGGTAAGGAGGTATGGCACGCTGCGGAGAGCGGCTTCCATAACGCCGCCTGTAGCTCCGAAGATAACGCCGGCTCCCGTAGCTTCTCCCATAGGATCGTCAAACTCTTCGTCTTCGAGATTCCTGAAATCTATTCCTGATTCCCTGATCATCTCGGCAAGCTCGCGAGTCGTGATGACTTCATCCACGTCAGGATAGCCTGTTGAAGCCAGTTCAGGTCTCTCGGCCTCGAACTTCTTGGCGGTACACGGCATTACTGATACAACGAAGATCTTCGAAGGATCGATACCGGCCTTTTCCGCATAGTAGGACTTCAGAACGGCGCCGAACATGTTCTGGGGCGACTTGCAGGATGAAAGGTTATCCAGCATGTCAGGATAGAAATGCTCGCAGAACTTGATCCATCCGGGGCTGCACGAAGTTATCAGCGGCAGTTTACCGTTGTTCTTTATCCTGTCTACAAGCTCGGTGCCCTCTTCCATGATGGTGAGATCGGCTGCCGTGTCGGTATCAAATACCTTTGCAAATCCAAGTCTCTTCAATGCGGCAACCATCTTTCCGGTAACAGGGGTTCCGATGGGGTATCCGAATTCTTCTCCAATGGCTGCCCTTACAGCGGGAGCTGTCTGGACCACCACATGGAGATCCTTGTTGGCAAGGGCTTCCCAAACCTTGTCGGTGGACTTCTTCTCACGCAGTGCGCCTGTCGGGCATGCAACGATACACTGGCCGCAGTTTACGCACGGAGTATCTTTAAGCGGCATATGGAACGGCGAAGCAACGATGGTCTTATAGCCCCTGTCGATGGTCTCAATGGCCGAGACGGTCTGTACGTTCTTGCATACGCTTACGCAGCGGCGGCACAGGACGCACTTGTTCGGGTCGCGCACTATTGACGGAGACAGATCGTCGATCGGGAAGTGCTGCAACTCGCCTTCAAAACGGTTATCGTGTATATTCAGTTCCTCAGCAAGCTTCTGAAGTTCGCATTTCAGGTTCCTTGCGCAGCTGAGGCATTTCTTCTCATGGGCTGAGAGGATGAGCTCAAGGGTTACCCTGCGGGTCTCACGGATCTTCGGGCTGTTGGTGATAACCTTCAGGCCTTCAGATACGGGATACATACAGGCAGCCTGGAAGCTCCTGGCTCCCACATCCACTATGCACATGCGGCATGCGCCTATTTCGTTTATATCTTTGAGGTAGCAGAGGGTGGGTATCCTGATCCCGGCACTCTTTGCAGCCTCAAGTACGGTTGAACCAACCGGTGCTTTGACTTCTTTACCGTCTATTGTAAGGGTTACATACTCAGTCATTTTATCCACACTCCCCTCTTATTTCTTCTCGATGGCGGCAAATTTACATGTTTCCATACATACACCGCACTTGATGCACTTGCTCTGATCTATAACGTAAGGCTTCTTGACTTCGCCGGATATAGCGTTGACAGGGCACTTCCTGGAGCAGAGGCTGCAGCCCTTGCACTTTTCAGGAATGATCATGTACTTCAGCAGGGCCTTGCAGACGCCTGCAGGACACTTGTGCTCTTTCACGTGGGCTTCATACTCGTCCCTGAAGTATCTCAGCGTGCTGAGGACAGGGTTCGGAGCAGTCTGGCCCAGACCGCAGAGAGCGCCCTGCTTGATGCTTTCGGCCAGGGTCTCCAGCTTCTCGATATCTCCCTCTTCGCCCCTGCCGCTTGTTATGCGCTCAAGGATCTCGAGCATCCTCTTGGTGCCTATACGGCACGGAGGACACTTGCCGCAGGATTCGTCAACTGTGAACTCGAGGAAGAACTTGGCGATATCGACCATACAGGTATCCTCGTCCATGACGATCAATCCGCCGGAGCCCATCATGGAGCCCAGTTCGATCAGGTTGTCATAATCGATGGGAACATCGATATGGGAAGCCGGGATACATCCTCCCGAAGGACCTCCCGTCTGGGCTGCCTTGAATTTCTTGCCCTTAGGGATACCTCCGCCTATATCATAAATAACCTCGCGTAGAGTCATTCCCATGGGAATTTCCACGAGACCGGTGTTATTGATCTTGCCGCCGACAGCAAAGACCTTGGTCCCCTTGCTCTTCTCGGTGCCGATAGAGCTGAACCAGTCAGCGCCTTTCAGAAGAATTACGGGGATATTGGCATAGGTTTCAACGTTGTTGAGAATGGTGGGTTTGCCCCACAGACCCTTGACAGCGGGGAAAGGAGGACGGGTCCTCGGTTCGCCGCGCTTGCCCTCGATGGATGTCATGAGCGCGGTCTCCTCGCCGCACACGAAAGCGCCGGCGCCAAGGCGGATATCTATATCGAAGGAGAAGTCAGTGCCAAATATGTTATTGCCAAGAAGGCCATAATCCTTTGCCTGCTGGATGGCTATCTTCAGACGCTGCACTGCAATGGGGTACTCGGCCCGGACATATATATAGCCCTGGTTGGAGCCAATAGCGTATCCTGCAATGGCCATTGCTTCGAGAACGCTGTGGGGATCGCCTTCGAGTATGGAACGGTCCATGAACGCACCCGGGTCGCCTTCGTCAGCATTACAGCATACATACTTAACATCGTTGACTTCCTTTGCGGCGAACTGCCATTTCAGGCCTGTGGGGAAACCGCCGCCGCCGCGTCCGCGCAGGCCGGACTTCTTGATCTCATCGATGACCTGCTGAGGAGTCATTTCAGTTACTGCCTTGGCTAATGCGGCATAACCGTCTCTTGCAATGTATTCCTCGATATTTTCAGGATTGATTACACCACAGTTGCGCAGGGCCACGCGAACCTGGCGGTTGAAGAACCCAACATTGTCAAGGGACCTGGCGACATCCTCGACGTCCTTGTCACCAAGGAGAAGGCGCTTTACGATACGTCCTTTCACCAGGTGCTCATTGACTATCTCTTCCACATCGTCAGGCGTCACATGACAGTATGTAGCGCCTTCAGGATATATAACCATGATCGGCCCTTTCTCACAGAGACCGAAACAACCTGTCTTTACTATTTTTACTTCTTTCTCAATACCTTTTGCAGCAAGCTCTTTCTCAAGCCTGGCCATGATCTCGGGAGCCTTGGAAGCCGTGCATCCGGTACCATTACAAATCAATACATGCGATCTGTAAACCATAATCTATACCCTCCTTACCTTTCTGCCGCCCCAATTGTGAACTCGGTAACGGGTTTCTGGTTGACGATATGTTCAGCGACTATCCTTCTCGCTTTTTCAGCGTCAAGTTTCACATAAGTGGTTTTCTGCCCGTTAGCCTCAATGACTTCGGCAACCGGCTCCAGGCGGCAGATCCCGATGCAGCCTGTCATCGATACTGTCACATTGCGGATATTCCGCTTCTCCAGCTCCTCGATGAACGCATTCATAACAGGCCTTGCGCCCGCTGCGATACCGCATGTCGCCATGCCAACGACTATCCTCGTCTTGTCTTCATTCTCACGGATTGAGATTTCCTTTAAAGCTTTTTCACGAATGGCCTTCAATTCTTCAACTGACTTCATCCAAAACACCTCCGAAAACTGCTTGTACCCCATTGTTTATTGTATTTTGTATCCATTCAAGAACATACCTGTCATCTATCGGAACACCGTCCAACTGGCGTTTTACTTCGTCCGTATCCAGTATGAATTCATTGTTTGGTGAGGAAAAATGTATTATCCACGAAATATTGGGATTAGCTTGTATCAGCAGCCGGACAGTCTCGGGGATATCTCCCAGCGGGATCCTGTCAATATGGTCAATCATAAAGCTTGCATTGAGCCTTGTTCCCTTTGATGGCTCCGATACCAGGCTGAGTTCCCCTCCGGCCATTTCGGCCGATTGCTTCATAAGGGGAATCCCCATCCCGACCTCCCTGGTCGTTCTGCTGGTCGTGAAAGGATCTGTAACCTTCTTTAAAAATTCCGGATCCATTCCCCGGCCGTTATCATCGATTACGACCAGAAGCTTTCCGGATCTTTCCGGTACCTTCAGACTTATCACGATCCGGTCCGCGCCTGCTGCAATGGAATTCTGTACGATGTCCAGCAGATGCAACGCTATGTCCTTCATGCCTGTTCTGCTTCCGATTCCCTCTCGTAATATTTCTGGATTATTCCGGGGATATCATCGGGAGTCAGTCGTCCGTAAACTTCATCATTTATCATCATGACGGGCGCCAATCCGCATGCTCCGAGGCAGCGGCACGCATCCAGCGAGAACAATCCGTCATTTGTACATTCGCCGCTTTTGATTTTCAGGACTTCCGACAATTTTTCAAGAACAGCGCCTGAACCTTTAACGTAGCAGGCAGTTCCCATACATACGTTGATCTTATACTTTCCTTTCGGATTGAGCGAGAATTGGGTGTAAAACGTAACAACCCCATAAACATCTGCCAGTGATACATTAAGGCCTTCGGCTACTTTCTTCTGAACACTCATGGGCAGATAGCCGTAAAGTTCCTGCGCTTCATGAAGAACCGGTATCAATGCCCCCCGGGTGTCCTTGTACTTGGCGATGATCTTGTCCAGTTCCTGTGCCTTAACGTCTGCAGTACAGCAACTCATAGCGTTGACCTCCTGAAATCTTTTTTGTGGAATTTATATGCAATATGTTAATAGGTTAACAATCTGCCTTGTTAATTATATCACAAGAATTATGCAATATCAACAAAAACAATATGATAAATATAGGGAAAAACCCTTATATATCGCTGATTTTTTAAGCGATTTCGCTGGCAGAATTGTTAATTTTGACTATGCATTAAGAGGACGGCAGACAGTTCCGCAAATGTCTGTTACAGCCGCTAAAAATGCATAATATAACGCAAAAGTCTCCGTCACTGGTGCACATGCAGGCATGCCCTTTTTGAACGAGTAAAAAGGGACGGGGGTTTCTTGCACATTTTCGTGTAAATAACCTCCGTCCCCATTCGCACACTGTGCATTGCAGTTAATTTTTATTGAGGGCATCCATCAGGTTCTTATAGTGATAGCGGATGCCGAGGGATTCGTCGTCAAGCTTTCTCCTGCTCATTACCAGCCCGGTATACCGGCCGTTTTTCATAAGATAGTACCCATATCCGTCCTCGGTGGGGATAAGCTCTACCGTAACGACCTTATCCGGATCAGCCTTTTTCATAGTGTATGTGTACCGGGCAAACCAATTCCCCTGGGGATTTGCGTCAAGATCGATCTTGTCGGCAAGTGCCGAGATTACGCCCTGGTAATACTTCCTGAAAAGGCTTTCTTCCTCCTCGGTCTCCATTTTCCTGCCGTTCAGCCTGAAGTCGGATTCAGCGTCTGCTTCCTCGCTGGTATTGATATCCATAACATCGGTCCTGCCGTCGATTTCGATTACCACCTTCTCCACATCATATATGGAAGGGAGAAAAACAAATCGCGATATGATATTAATCAACGGCGTATCAACAAAGTTCAGGCTTGAAGAATCCACTTTGAACACGGTACCGTTGTCGTTCATCATGCCGTAGTATTGATCGTCCTTCAGGTTGCCCAGCTTCAGCGTATAATCCTTACCGTTGAGGGTATATTCAAAAACATACTTCGGGTTGTCAAGGCCATATTGATTCAGGTCCTGGGCATTTTCCTCGGTAAACTCCGACACCTTGAATCCGCTGAGCCAATTCAGGAAGTTGGCCAGTTCCCTGTACTCCGCCTCCCATTCAAAGGGTTCTGTCAGATGCCATACAGTCGGTTCGGATCCCATTTTGGCGCTGAAAACAGTTTCTCCTGACCTGGTAAGTTTCAGGGACTTTATGTCTTCCGCCGTAATAGCGTCTGTTCCGTACAGGTTTTTGCTCATGATGTCGAACTTGCTGTATTTCAGTGTATTCCCGTGGTATAAATTTATTGTGTACACTTCGGAGCTGCCGGTCTTCCTGGCGTAGTACCCATCCTTCGTGGGGGTTTCGTTGCCTATCTCGATCCCGTATTCCTTGCCGTCGGATGTTATAAAAACGGTCACATCCGGTTTATCAAGTCCGTAGATGCTTAAGTCCGACGGATGTTCGTCAATAAGCCTCCTGGTTGTAAGATTGCTGGCCGTAAGGGCCATATCCTCGGCTTTATTATTATCCACGTCAAACCCGGGATTAACCCAAACCGACTTCTCTTCGGTCACCTTCTTCTTTTTGCCCTCATCATCCGTCTCAAGCTTTTCCACGGCCCTTGTCTCCTTTGTCAGGATGATTTCGCCGTCAGCGCGCCTCAGGATGATTTTTGTCACGTCATCCCGCGCGAAATCGAACAGATCCACCTCATCGGCCGATGAAGGCGTTTCTGTCGGCTCGGCGGAAGATGTTCCGTCACTGCCCTGATTGCCGGTGTTTTTGCTCAGGATAATGAAGGCAGTGATGAAGATTCCGAGGATAACCACAAGTATCGTGATCTTCATCCAATTCTTCATTACAGGTGCTTCCTCCTTATCCATACGAATAAGCCGACGCCTATGATGGCAAGAGGCAGTACGAATGAAAGGACTATGAACGCAATAAACCTGGTCGATTCGCTCATATTGATCGGTTCGGACGTCAGGCTCTTTGACGGTATATAAACGGCATCGGCTTCATCCTGCATCCAGTTGAGAATCGACACGATGTAGCGCAGTCCGTTGTAGTTCGTATAACTCATCCACTCGTCCAGCACGAACAAGGAATTACCTATAAGAGCGATCCTGCTTTCATCCAATCCGGCGGTATACTCGGAGAGCGCTCCAAGACAGAAGGGACCCTTTGCTGTCTGCTTTGTGGCGCTGTCCACGCTCTCTGCCATATCTGTGGTCATGAACAGGGGATAAGTTTTTATCCATTGCTGGGAGGTCTTAAGTATATTGACGCTCCTGCAGCTCGTCATGTAAATCGTTAACGAGGTAGGATCCAGGTTCCTGGTCACATCATTGCTCACCGCTATGGGTATGATATTTTCGAAACTTCCCAGATACCTGGTCTGATTGAATTCATATACCATGTCATTGTTAAGTGACAGCGAGTAGCGTTCAAAAACCGAATCGAAATTAGGCATCTTGCTTGTCGTCTTCTGGACATCAAACAGGAAAACAGCATCTCCGCCCTTTTCCAGGAACGCCTGCAGGTTTTCCAGCTCATTTACAGTCAAGTCATCTGTCGGGGAAAGGAAGAATAAGATTGCCGCATCATCCGGAACAGGTTCCTGAAGGGTCAGCTCCTCTATAATTTCATAGTTGTTGACCACTATAGCGCTCTTCATTTCCGAGTACCACGAATTAACGCTTTTTTCGCCGTGTCCCTGCACAAAATATACTTTTTTGGACATCTCGGCTGTAACATTTCTAATTGCGCTTGTAAATACCTGTTCGATTTTCATCCCCGCGGTGGTAGGATAGTAATAGCTGTAGTAATCATACTCGATCATGTCATTCCGGGATACCACCTTGATCCTGTTTTCGCATTTAACTATGATGCTGTCCGTTTGTATACCCATGACCTGGTTCGGGTCAAGCTCCCTGGTAATGAATGTGGGGTCCTTGACTACATCCACGAAACGGGTGGTCACCTTCCCGCCGCTCTTTAGATTATACTGCTTTAATATCTCAAGGATTTCGCTGCCCATGCTGTCATCACGGAAATATTTTTCTTCCGTAAGTATGATGACCTCAATATTTTTGTCAAGTTCGTTCAATATCTGTATGGTGGTATCACTGAGGGAAAAACGCTTGTTTTTCGTTATGTCGAAACGCAGCCTGTCCCTCAGCACGTCAAGTCCGAGCAGCGCGTTAAGTACCACGATAATAGCGATTATGACCGCTGTTACCGCTAATGAATACGAACCGTATTTCAGGCTCTTTTTATTTATTTTTCCCTTGAACTTTTCCATTATCTTCTTCATGTCCACATCACCCCTGACTCCAGCGCTTATGCTCGATGACCCTGTAAGTGAGGATCAGGAACACCGCTGCATAGCATACCATAAAGATTACTGACGTCAAATCGATAATACCCTTGCTGAAATCCTCGTACCTGTCCATAACCGACAGCCACAGGAATGCCTTGTTGAGAAAACCGCTGAAGAATGATGCAAGGTAACCGACATTCTGTATCAGGAATATGGAAACAAGGCTTATGATAGCCGCTATAATCTGATTTTCTGTCAGGGAAGACGCAAAAACGCCGAAACTTACGTATATGGCTCCAAGCAGGATATACCCGAGATATGAGCTGAAGATAAGAAGAATATCCGGCTTGCCTGCAATAATGGTTATGATGGGGAAAATAAGCGATACGCCTGTCATTACCAGGAATACGCTGTACGCTGCCAGGAATTTTCCCATAACGATTTCAGAAACCTTTACTGGAGCTGTAAGGAGCAATATTTCAGTACCGTTCTTTTTGTCTTCAGCCATTGACCTCATTGTCATGATGGGTACTATGAACAGGAGAAGTCCGCTCATTACGGACACGAGCTCACCGATTATATCCGAGCCGTAACCGAGAAAGCTGTTGAAGTACAGTCCCACAAGAAGCATAAACAGACCTATCAGTACATAAGCGATCGGAGAGCTGAAATAGGATTTGAAATCGCGTTTCATTATAGCAAGCATTATGAAACAGCCTCCTTTTCTTCGGTTCTTGTAAGCTGGAGGAAGATCTCTTCAAGAGTCAGGTTAAGAGACCTAAGCTCAAGGATCGGGAAACCATGCTGGGCCAGCTGGTTGAACATTGGCTTTCTCACGTCGATGTCCTTATCGGCTTCTACAATGAAGCTGCATTCGTCATTTTTAAGCTTCGTGCTGGATTCAATATACTTGACTCCATAAATTTTGGATATGATATCCTTTACCTTGTTTTCGGGACCTGCTACCGTCACCGTGAACCTTGAGAAGTCGGACAACGCCTTGGACAGGTTCTCCGGCGTGTCGATGGCTACTATCCTGCCTTTATTGATAATGACTACCCTGTCGCATACCGCGCTGACTTCGGGTAGGATGTGGGAACTGAGTATGATGGTATGGCGCTTGCCCAGGGCCCTGATAAGGTTCCTTATCTCGATAATCTGCTTGGGATCAAGGCCAACAGTGGGCTCGTCGAGTATGAGAACCTCCGGCGTGCCTACAAGAGCCTGCGCAAGGCCGACTCTCTGCTTGTAACCCTTGGACAGGTTCTTTATCAGCCGGTGGCTGACATGGGTTATCTTGACAAGCTCCATTATATCTTTTTTCTGGCCTTTCCATACCTTCGCGGGCACGGATTTAAGCTTCGCGCAGAAATCAAGATATTCGTTGACCGTCATGTCAAGATACAGGGGCGGCTGTTCCGGCAGAAAGCCTATCTGTTTTTTTACTTCCAATGGATTTTCAAGAATATCCTTGCCTGCTATCCTGACTGTCCCTGAAGTTGAAGATATGAATCCGGTAAGGATGTTCATGGTCGTGGATTTCCCCGCGCCATTGGGACCAAGGAAACCAAGGATCTCGCCTTTCTCGACCGTAAAGCTGATATTGTCCACAGCCACAATCTTGCCATAGACCTTGGTCAGGTTTTGAATCTCTATCAAAACTATCCCTCCTTATTTCATTAGGACCGGAATTACAGCCTTCGGACAGGCCGGTCAAAAATATAGCGGGCTTCCTTCAATTATTTCAGTAAAACCCGCCATATATAGGATGACTTAATTATGCTATAAATTAATGAACAATTTATGAACATATTGTTAATAATTAAACTCCCATGATGTTATATCCCGCGTCGATATAAATGACCTCTCCGGTCATCCCTGAGGACAGCGAACTCAACAGAAAAACAGCCGCGCCGCCGAGATCATCAAGGGTGATATTTCTCTTCAGGGGAGCTTTTTCCTCGACGATAGCAAGGATATCGCTGAAGTTCTTAATACCCTTTGCCGACATGGTCTTTACCGGGCCGGCCGAGATGCCGTTCACGCGGATGCCGCTGCCGCCAAGTTCATATGCCGCATAACGTATGCTTGCCTCCAGCGCCGCCTTTGCTACACCCATGACGTTATATCCCGGGGAGACCTTGGCAGAACCCCTGTAAGTAAGGGTCAGGATGCTCCCTCCTTCGGTCATGAGTTCCTTCGCCCTCCTGGCCACCGCAATGAACGAGTAAACGCTGATGTCCATGGCAAGCTGGAAGCCTTCTTTTGACGTATTGACAAACGTGTCCTGCAGGTCCTCTGCCCGAGCGTAAGCTATGGCATGTACCAGGCCGTGAAGTACCCCGAACCTGTTCTTAATCTCATTGAACACGTTATCTATATCCTCTTCTTTTGAAACGTCACATTGGTAAACCGCAACGCCGTCCATTCCGCTTACCAGTTTTTCAACGGCTTCCTTTTCCCTTTCCCCGAGGTAGGTGAATATGAGATTGGCGCCCTCGGCCTTCGCAGCCAGGGCTATCCCCCATGCTATGCTCCACTTGTTGCGGACGCCCATGATGAGTATATTTTCCCCTTTAAGCAGTTCTCCCATATTAAAACCTCCGTTTATTATCTAATATTATTATCTGATAATAATCACTATACAATAAACAGGCTTTTTGTTCAAGCATGTAATGTAATTGCCCGCGCCTGGCCGTGGCGAATATTCGACAGACTGTGCGGAGATTTAGACCTGTGAAATTATTTGCACTGGTTATCTGTAAACCGGCGTATGCGACTAAAGGCGGAGCACAGATAGCGGAAGGGTTTGTCTATATCAAACCTTGACTAAATATATCGAAAAATGTCGAAAGCCAAGATTTCATGCGGCTTTTGTTGACTTTTCTGAAAATGGATGATATATTCTTCTTAATCAATGACCCTTGGGGGAGGGAAATACGAATGAAAAATATCGAAAAAGTCCGAAGAAAACTCAACCGGGCGATTTCTTCAGGCTACAGCCAGAGAACCATACTTGATATCAGCAGGCAACTGGACGAGCTAATCGTTGAAAAAATGAAGTCCTGGAACAAAAAATACATAAAAAATACATAAGCTCCGACGGGAGCTTATGTATTTTTTACCCTTTCGACAAAACGGGCGATCCTTGTCAAAGCCTCCCGTATATTTTCTATGGAGGTGGCATAGGTGGCCCTTACAAATCCTTCTCCGCATGTCCCGAAAGCATTTCCCGGGACCATCAGTACCCTTTCTTCCTTCAAAAGGCGCTCGCAGAAAACATCCGATGACAATCCCGTCGAACTGATATCCGGAAATACATAAAACGCGCCCAGGGGTTCAAAGCAATCGAGTCCTGCCTTCCTTAACCCGTCCACCATGACAAGGCGGCGTCGGTTGTATTCCTCGACCATCCGGCGCACTTCTTCCTCTCCGTTCCTCAGAGCCTCGATAGCAGCAAACTGGGCGGTGGTCGGGCTGCACATTATGGCATACTGGTGGATCTTCTTCATCTGGTTTAGGATCTCGGCGTCACAGCAGGCAAAGCCTATCCTCCAGCCGGTCATGGCAAACGCCTTGGAAAATCCGTTGATTACTATGGTTTTATGTTTCATTTCCGGGAACTGGGCTATGGATACGTGTTTCCCTTTGTAAATAAGTTCGGCGTACAGTTCGTCTGAAATCACGGCTATGTTCCTGTCCTTCAGCACCTCGACCAGAGCTGCGTAATCCTCATATTCCATGGTTGCCCCGGTCGGGTTATTGGGGTATCCTATGATGATAGCCTTGGTCCTTTCGGTTATGGCATCGAGAACCTGTTCGGGTTTCAGCCTGAAGCGGTCCTTCGCTTTAAGTTCTATGGTGACGGGTTTTGCGCCGGAAAACATCACGCAGCCCTTATATGCCACAAACGACGGTTCCGGGACTATGACTTCGTCCCCTGGCCCGGCAAAGGTCCTGATGGCGATATCGATAGCCTCGCTGCCCCCTACGGTGACGAGAACTTCGTCCCTCGGGTCGTACCTGAGCCCGAACCTTCTTTCCATGTAGCGGGCAATCTCTTCCCTGAGCTCGATAAAACCCGCGTTGGACGAATAATGGGTATGTCCCTTCTCAAGGGAGTAAATGCCCTCTTCCCGGATGGTCCACGGGGTTTCGAAGTCGGGTTCGCCTACGCCCAGCGAGATAGCGTCCTTCATTTCGTTTATCAGGTCAAAATATTTTCTTATGCCTGATGGCGGAGTTTCCAGGATATTCTTCCTAATCAGGCTCTTTATACTGTTTGTGCTCATAATACCACGGCCTCTCTGTTATCCTTGCTGACCCTGTCAAAAATAACGCTGTTTTCCTTGTACCTCTTGAGGACAAAATGGGTCGAGGTACTCATGACCGATTCTATAGGCGCCAGTTTCTCGGCTACGAAAAGTGCCACCTCTTTCATCGTCTTTCCTTCGACTGCCACAAAAAGATCGAATCCCCCGGACATCAGGTTGCAGGCTTTAACCTGGGGATACTGGTATATCCTTTCCGCTACTTTATCGAACCCCTGTCCCCTCTGGGGTGTCACCTTTACTTCAATATAGGCTGTAACATAGTCTTCGTCAAACTTTTCCCAATCTATCAGCGCGTTGTATGCCCTGATCACGCCCGCCGCGTCAAGCTCCTTCATCGCCGCCTCGACTTCCGGCGCGGTCGAGCCGATCATTACGGCCAATTCTTCATAGCTCAGTCTGCAATTGTTCTTGAGGATGTTCAGTAATTCTTTCTTCATCTCTTTTGTCATGGTGATTACTCCTTTCCTGGAAGCCTGGGGTCAGTTCGAAACCGCTTATAAAGCTGCTTTCAGCAGTCTCGCACGGCTCCTGTGCTCCCACTGCTACATTCAAATATTGTATGGTGTTAGGACAGAGATCCTTAGCTTCGCCCGGACGACGGCCATGCCTTTCCGCGGGGAAGAGGTACAAGATACTGCCCCTGTATACATAGATATAAGAAAGCCCTGTTTATGAAAACAGGGTCTTCATGGATCATTTGCCTTATGACTTTGCCGTATGATATGATTATACGGCGGTTTATCCAAGAAATCACGTCCCCTGGTTCTCATTCAAAGTATGTTCCACAGTATATGCCGCCTCCTTGACGGTTATGTAGTTTTCCGTCTCGTTCAGCTCTCCCAGGAACCTGGTGAGTATATCCGCTACCTGTTCCTTCATGGTCTTGATATCGCGTTTTATATCGATAATCTTCTCTCTTTCCTTTTCAAGGGCCTGTTCGAGCCTGTTCTTTTCCTCTTCCGCTCGCCTGACCGCTTCTTCGATGATCGCGTCCGCTTTTTCCTGTGCTGTGATAAGAGCGCTGGCTATCCTTTCCTTTTCCTTCGCAAAGAATTCGCTGTTTTGCGCAGCAGACTCATAGCGAGCTTTCATCTCGCGGATCTGCAGCTTAAGGTTGGATATTTCGTCATCTTTCTCTTTCAGACGATGGTCAAACTCGTAAAGTATTTTTTCAATGTATGCGTTTACGTCCGATTTGTTGAAACCGAATAATGATGTGCCGAATTTTTTCTCGCCTGACATAACCAACACTCCTATCAATCAATAATACGTTCACCCGTTAAGGTACTTGTCTATAAGAATCTTCAGGTCGGATTTGGACCTGGCACCGGTTATCCTTTCGACCTGGTTGCCATCCTTGAATGCTATCAATGTGGGTATGCTCATGATGTTGAAGTTTTTTACCAGTTCTGTTTCTTCATCGACATTTACCTTGCCGATCTTAAACCGGCCGTCGTATTCCTCGGCAAGCTCATCTATGGTAGGACTGATGGCTTTGCATGGGCCGCACCATATGGCCCAGAAATCCAGCAGCACGGGAACAGGAGATTTCAGGACAAGTTCTTCGAAATTACTGCTTTTTATCGTTAGCACTTTATCTGAAGGCATATATGTACTCTCCTTCGTCTGATGGTATTATTCAGCTTTTATTTTTTAGTTTATAATATATTTCGTTCTTTTACAACAATATATTTGCCTACTTTATATTACCATAAAACCTATGGTTTTTTTCTTATTTTCTTAGTAATATAAAAAAGCATAAAATAAAATATCCCCTGGTATAAATTTATCGCACAGTGTATTAACCGGCATACCGGCGGGGTATATATAAAACCATAAATGTACCGGATTTTTCGGACATTATATATAAACCAGGAGGTATTATGTACAAATTCGGAAAAATAAAAGTAACAACAACATTGCCTGAAAGACTATCAGGTCTCAGGGATATAGCATTTAACCTTTGGTGGACATGGAACAGTGAAGCAACCGATATATTCCGTGATATAGATTTGCCGCTATGGGAGAAACTCGGCAGGAACCCGGTCCGGTTCCTCCAGGAAGTCAGCATCAGGAAGCTTGAGGAAAAGCTTTCCGACGCGGATTTCATGAACCGTTACGAAAAGGTCCTGAATGATTTCCGCAGTTACATGGAACGGAAGGATACCTGGTTCAGCATAAATTACCCTGATTATAAAGATGAGCATATCATTTATTTCTCGGCAGAATACGGACTTAACGAGGTCCTGCCCGTCTACTCGGGCGGGCTTGGCGTCCTTTCGGGAGACCACTGCAAAACCGCCAGCGACCTGGGGCTGCCGTTTACAGCCATAGGCTTGTTCTACAAGCAGGGATATTTCGAACAGCGCATCAACAGCGAGGGATGGCAGGAAACGCATTTTACCGACCTCAATTACTCACAGCTTCCCGTGTCCCCCGTTTTTGACGCCGGCGGAAGACCGCTGACCATCTATGTAGAACTGGCGGGACGCGTCGTTTATGCCCGCATCTGGTGCATAAAAATCGGCCGTGTCAACCTGTACCTGATGGATACGGATGTCCCGGAAAACAACCAGTATGACCGGGCTCTTACCGAAAGGCTCTACGGCGGTGACAGGGAGACCCGCATCCAGCAGGAGATCCTGCTTGGCATAGGGGGAATACGCACCCTCGACGCACTGGGCATAAAAGGCACCGTATACCATATGAACGAGGGGCACTCCGCGTTCATGGCGCTGGAACTGGCACGCAAACTCGTGATGGAAAAGAACATACCTTTCAGGGAAGCGAAAGAGATTGTTTATTCGTCATCGATCTTTACCACCCATACGCCCGTCCCGGCTGGCAACGACGTTTTCCCGGTGGAGATGATCGACCGCTATTTCAGCAACTACTGGGGTCAGCTCGGTCTTACCCGCGGCGAATTCCTCAGCCTTGGGGCAAAGCCCGGCGAACCCAACGCTTTCAACATGGCTGTCCTGGCAATGAACATGGCCGGCCGCAGGAACGGCGTCAGCAAGCTCCACGGCGCCGTGTCCCGCAATATCTTCAACTCCGTGTGGCCTGACATCCCGGAGGATGAAGTACCCATAACCCATGTTACCAATGGTATACATACCATGACATGGCTGGCTCCAAGCTTCAAGTATCTCTTCGATAAATACCTGCCGTCAGACTGGCAGGAAAGGATAAATGATCCCGAAGTATGGGAAGCTGTCAGCAATATTCCCGACGAAGAGATCTGGAAGACCCATAACGTCCTTAAAACCAAAATGATCCGTTTTATCACCGAAAGGCTGAAAAAACAGTATCTCCATAACGGGATCCCACTTCATGAAGTCAACGAACTGGACAGCCAGCTTGACACACAGGCTCTGACCATCGGTTTCGCAAGGCGCTTCGCGACATACAAGCGCGCTAACCTTATATTCAGGGACCTGGCCCGCCTTGAGAAAATATTGAACGACAAGAACATGCCGGTCCAGATCATATTTGCCGGAAAGGCTCACCCGGCCGATCATCCTGCCCACCAGGTCATCAAGAACATCTATGATATCGCCAGGAGGGAAGGATTCAGGGGCAAGATCTTCCTGCTTGAAAACTATAATATGGCCATAGCCAGGCACCTTATCCAGGGCGTGGACGTATGGCTGAACAATCCCCGCCGTCCGCTGGAAGCCAGCGGAACGAGCGGTCAGAAAGCCTGCATCAACGGCGTCATCAACTTCAGCGTCCTGGACGGATGGTGGTGCGAAGGCTATAACGGGACCAACGGGTGGGTCATCGGCGACGATACCCATTACGAAAACGATCAGCACCAGGATGACTCCGACAGCAAATCATTGTACGACACCCTTGAAAAGGAGATTATCCCATTGTTCTATAACCGTGAAAACGGTATACCGGTCGGTTGGATAGCGCGGATGAAGGAGTCCATAAAATCCCTTGCTCCGGTTTACAGCACCCACCGCATGGTCAAGGAATATACGGAAAGGATGTATATCCCTGCAATTATAAGGAATTTAAAAATACGCGAATCCCAGTACGGATTCGTCAGGGCCCTTTCCGAGTGGAAGCAGTATATCGAGATGAACTGGCCTAACGTGAGCATCATCGCCAACCAGGACATACACGGACTGGTCGATCACAGCACATTTTCCGGTCAGGAACTGCGTCTGAACGTATCGGTCCAGCTGGCATCCCTTAAGCCCGAGGATGTAAGGGTCGAAGTCTATTACGGCCCCCTTGAGGGAGATAATATAGTCAACGGTACGGCCGTGGAAATGAAAGTAGTCCGTCAGACCGACGTGTCGACATACTTATACGAAACCGAGCTGTGCATCATAGAGGGCGGCGAGTACGGTTACTCATTCAGGGTTCTGCCAAGGCATCCCTATCTCATGGACAAATTCGACCTTCCCCTGGTAAAATGGGCGGACGCCTGAAATGACGAGGGCATCAGGCCATACCGGATCAAGGGAAATAAACCGGAAAGCTGTATTTGACATGGACCTGCCGTGTGCTATAATTCAATTAGTCAATTGTAGTATGGAATTATTACGGCAGGGAAGTATCAGCATGAATAAACATGGTGCCAACAAACGGTTCATAGCTGTATTACTGTTCATTTCATATATATTCGTCGGTTTTTTTTCTTTTCCGGCATACAGGGCTTATGCCGCCGATGAAATCGAGAAACCGCAAACTGAAGCAGTTTCGGCTATCCTTTTTGATGCCAGAAGAGGGCAGGTCCTTTATGCAAAAGCATCAGACGAAAAATCCTATACTCCCCTTGCAAACCGGATCGTGGCCACCCTTGTGATACTGGAAAAAGCCGATCTTGAAGCCTTTGTGACCGTCAGCAGGGAAGCTGCTAACACCGAGGGTGCCACTCTGTCCCTTACCGTGGGGGAAAAGTATGCCGTTAAAAACCTGCTCTACGCTTTCCTTATGACCGGTTCGCCGGACGCGGCGAAAGCTCTTGCTGAATCCATCGGCGGCAGCGAGCAGGGGTTCGTCCAGATGATGAACGAATACGCGCTGAACCACGGCATGAAGAACACCCGATTTACCGATTGCATCGGTTCGTACAACGAAAACCAGTACACTACCCTCGATGATATTAAGATAATAATGAAGGAAGCCCTCGCCATAAGCACCTTCAACAGGTATTTCAGCACCCAGGCCAAGCCTTTGTATTTCGAATCAAAGACTACACTGCTGTACAGCACCAACAACATGTTCTGGAGCTATCCCGGCACAGACGGCGGCATTACGGCCAGCAACGACCCGGAGTTCCACAGTATCGTAACGACCGCCACCAAGAACAACATGCGCCTGGTATGCGTCCTGCTCGACGTGCCCACCAAGAGCATGTATAACGATTCCATCAGCCTGCTGAACTACGGGTTCGACAATTTCCTTGAAAGCCTCCTTGTTTCGGCAGGCAGCAGCCAGCAGGCCATAACGGTTGAGGGGCAGACTCTGAACCTGATCGTTTCATCCGACGTATACTATGTCCATCCCAAGGGACAGGACTACATCAAGGATGTCGCCATCAATATCGACCAGACGGTACTTAAGCCCCCCATAACCACAAAAACAATAGTGGGGACACTGACTTTTATCCTCGAAGACGATACGCTGATCAACGTGAACCTGTACCCGGACAGGGAGATACTGCCCCAGAAAACCAGGTCTCAAATACTGCAGGAACGGCTTATGGAAAGCCGCGAGCTGATTTACGTCATCATCGGGCTGATAATCCTTGAAATAATAATAGCTGCCGTCAGGCTTTTCGGATACATCAAAAAGCGGGTAATTAAAGCCAGGGCCCAGAAATCCCACAAACAGCTCGGCGCCGTCAAAAAGCAAAAATGAGTATAGGGGACGTACACTTTTACTCATTTTGAGTATCGGGGACAGGTAAAGATGTCATTGAAACAAAGCGAAGGACCTGTATCAGATCCTTCGCTTTAAAATTTAATTTATCGTTATTGATTATTTAAACTTGCTCAGATAAGCCTGGATAAACTCGTCTATCTCCCCGTCCATCACTTTCTGAACGTTGCCTTCTTCATAGTTTGTACGATGGTCCTTGACCAGAGTATACGGACAGAACACGTAAGACCTGATCTGGCTGCCCCAGGCGATATCCATCTGTTCGCCCTGGATCTGGCTCAGCTTTTCGGCTTTCTCCCTTTCCTTCAGTTCGAGCAGCTTTGCCTTCAGCATTTTCATGGCCGTTTCCCTGTTCTGCAGCTGGGACCGCTCATTCTGGCAGGCAACTATAATTCCGGTCGGTATATGGGTCAGACGTACGGCAGTCGAAGTCTTGTTCACGTGCTGACCGCCCGCCCCTGAAGCACGGTAAACATCCATCTTTATATCATCAGGATTTATTTCAACTTCAACTGAATCATCCAGTACGGGCATTACTTCCATTGACGCGAAAGAAGTATGTCTCCTGCCCGAGGCGTCGAACGGTGAAATCCTTACCAGGCGATGAACGCCTTTCTCGCTTCTTAAATAGCCATAGGCATAACTGCCCGTCACTTCGGCTGTAACACTTTTGATCCCTGCCTCTTCTCCTTCCAGCAGGTCCAGTACGCGAATGGTAAAACCATTTCTTTCGGCCCATCTTGAATACATACGGAAAAGCATCTGGACCCAGTCCATAGCCTCGGTTCCGCCTGCTCCCGAATGCAGCGTGATTATGGCGTCGTTTGCGTCATACTCGCCCTGCATGAGAGTTTCTATCCGTAGTTTTTCATATCGGCTTTTTATGCCGTCATAAGCCTGACGGACCTCTTCGAGTACTGTTTCGTCCTTTTCTTCAAGGCCCAGTTCCACAAGTGTCAAAGCGTCTTCACAATCGCTTACCAGCTTTTTATACTGCTCCAGCTTGGTCTGAAGGGCTTTTGTCCTCTGGAGCACCTTCTGCGAGTTTTCGGCATCATTCCAGAACCCTGGCTCTGCGGCTCTTTGCTCCAGTTCTTCCAGCTCATTCTGCATGCCGGCCAGGTCAAAGTGAATCCCCCAATTCTTTTATATCCTTTTCGAGGGCTTTAAGCTCCAGGCCAGCCTGTTCCAGCTCTACAAGGCTCACTTCAATCATTCCTTCCGCAAATTATAATGTGTTTCGGAACCTTGATTTTTTCGGTTCCTGCAAATATGCACCGTCTATTATAACACAGACCTGCAGCGTTGTCAGGGGGACAGATATCGCCGTATACCTGACAGATTTATGTTAAAATAAACCTATGAATGATAACATTAATTGCTTTGAATGCGAATACTTCTATATTACCTGGGATAAAGCCCATCCGAGGGGCTGCCGCCTTTTCGGGTTCAAAGGCCGTGCCTTGCCCTCCGTAACTGTCAGGTCATCAAGCGGTCAGCCCTGCAGAGGGTTCAGACCTAAGCAGCCGCGAAAAGATTCCGACGGCAAAACGGTAAAGAATACTTAATAATCAGTCGTGAAAAGCAAATTGAGAAAAGAAAGCCGCCCTATACCGGGCAGCCTTCAATAATCTGTTTTCCTTATGCCTTTTCAGCAGCCTGATCAGCAGCTTTTACATCCGCATCCGCATCCGCGCCCGTCAAAGATTCCCGGGCAGAAACACAAAACGAGAATGATCAAGATAATTATCCACCATATGCTGTCGCCGCCAAAAAAGCCTCCGCCTCCGCATCCGCATCCGCAATCTCTGCAATTATCGCCCATAGATTACACCCCTCATGATTCAGCCTTCTTCATATTATGCTCAATGCAATTGGGGTGACACAACGTCACAGGCTGAACCTCGCGAGGATGCTCTCGTAAAGGCTTTTATACTCCCTTGCTGACCTGTCCCATGAGAAGTCCTGGCTCATGCATCTCCGAATCAGGTCTTCCCATTCTTCCCTGTTTCGATAGATTTCGATGGCTCTCGCCACCGCGTCTTTCATTTCATGGGCGTTATAATTGGCGAAAGTAAAGCCGGTCCCCTCTTTTGTAAACACGTTATACGGCACGACGGTATCCTTAAGTCCGCCGGTTTCCCTCACAATCGGAACGGTGCCGTATCTCATGGCAAATATCTGGGACAGCCCGCATGGTTCATACAACGAGGGCATCAGCAGCATATCGCTGCCGGCATATATACGCTGGGCTAGTATTCCGTCGTATTTCATATTCGCTGACACCCTTCCGGGATACCTGCCCTGGGCATATCGGAAGAAATCCTCATATTTCTTTTCACCTGTGCCCAGCACTATGAACTGTATCCCCATGTCCATCATTTCGTGAAGCATATACTCTATAAGATCCAGGCCTTTCTGGTCAACAAGCCTCGATATCAGTGAAACAATCGGCGTATCCGGAGATACATCAAGGCCGAGATCCTGCTGGAGCCTTCTCTTGTTCTCGTATTTGCCGGACAGGTCATCTTTTGTGTAATTGGCATAAAGCCGTTTATCGGTTTCAGGATCGTTTGCTTCAACGTCTATTCCGTTGACTATCCCAAACATGTCAGCTGAGCGGCGCCTGATAATACCCTGGAGATTCTCCCCGAAAAAGTCGTACTTGATCTCCTCGGCGTATGTCCGGCTAACGGTGCTCAATGCCGATGAATAGGAGAGACCTGCCTTTAGGAAGTTGACGTTGTCAAAAAATTCGACCCCGTCTTTATTAAAGAACTTCCAGTCAAGATCCAGGAGGTCATTCATTATGCTTTTCGGGAAGACGCCCTGGTATTTCAGGTTATGTATTGTGAAAAGGGTATGGATGTTCTTGTAAAAGCCGCTTTCACGGCCCCTGTAATGGGCGTCGAGCAGCACGCTGACCATTCCGGTCTGCCAATCATTGAGATGGATTATATCGGGTTTGAAGCCTATCATGGGCAGGACTTCCAGGATGGCCTTGCAGAAGAAGCTGAACCGCTCCCCGTCATCATACTGGCCGTACAGCCACTCCCTGAAAAAGTAGTATTCGTTGTCTATGAAATAGTAGGTGATTCCTTCATAGTCGTATTTATAAACCCCGCAGTATTGATTTCTCCATGATAAGCTCACCTGGCAGCTGCCTGCGAACTCCATTTTGGATACGAACTCCGGATCTATCTGGCTGTACTTGGGCAATACCACCCTTATATCCACGCCAAGCCTTTTAAGGGCCTTTGGAAGTGATCCGGCCACATCGGCAAGGCCGCCCGTCTTCACAAACGGCGCGACTTCAGATGAAGCAAACCAGACTTTTATCTTATCCATGGCATCGTTTCCTTTCGGCTTAATGTTCAAACATATCTATTATACTATACCACCCGGCATTATATTTAATCTTAGGTATCCCTTATTATGGTCTTGCCGGCAAAAAGGTGAATTGGAACGGAGGTTTTCTTCATGAGCAAAACGAAGGACCGCAATGCAGGCGGCCAGGAATAAATCATTTTTATAATCAAAAAATAGTATTGATCATCTTCGCCGGCAAGGGAGGAAACAAGAATGAAAGGTCCTGACAAGCGGAAAGTAAAATCCGACGGTTTGGAACTTAATAAAATCAAGGCTTATGCAACCAACGCAATCACGGACGTCAGCGATACGGTTACCGAGGGCAATATTCCCATCGCCTCCGACGAGTGCGTGGAAGAAGCGAGGGATTGGGTCAACAACGGCAGCCGGCTATAAGCATGCAGATTGGCCGGTAAACTGTGTGAAAACTCTCTCCACATACCGCAAAGCCCACTCCAGGTACCGCGATTTTCCCGCAGCACACCGAGTGGGCTATGTCAAGACTAATTCATTGTACCAACGGACAACCAATGTACACCGCTTGATACCGGAGATGTATGGTCCCGCTGCTGGTATTATTATAAGGACCGTCCCCCGTGACAACTTGTTGCCAACAGAACCGTCCCCGTGACAACCTTAGTTGACGAAGGTGTAGTTCATGCCTGAGTTGTTGTCCCAGTTCTCCGCAGGATCCTTGAAAGCAATATTTATGTTCTTGCCTGATTCAAGAGGTACGATGGCCTGGAAAACTCCATCCCCTTCCTTTTTGAATTGAAGGGTGGTTACGTTTTCCCAGTTCTGGTTGCTGCCATAGCCATATACCCCGCATATTTCCTGCGCGCCGCTTTTTGCCAGCAGCCCGGAATAACTGATTTTGCCATGGGTCTCGGAAAGTTTCTCAAAAGTCACCCCGGCTTTTGAATAAGATTGTATTCCGTACCTGGACACATCGCTCATCAAATCGTCGGAGAATTCTTCGTTAAACGTATTGTCCTCCGCGTCCCTGTTATATATCGACGACTTTTTCGCGCTTTTTTTATGTCCTGCCTGCTTAGGATTCCTGTTGTTCATCATCATGTTGTCAAAAATACTCATGAATGTCGGTCCTCCTTTCATTCATATAGTATTTGACCTGATTCGACATTTTATTAAAGGAGCATATTCCAGCGATGATGAACAGGCATCCTGTTCGGCAAATTTTTACTTAACAAAGGCTTCCAGCAGTTTTACAGCATTTTCCACATCGTTCATATCAACGGCTTCCGCTACATTATGCACATACCTGGATGGTATCGAGACCCCTCCGGAAGGTATTCCGCCGGCAGTGACATGAATGCTGCCCGCATCTGTGCCGCCGTGCTGCATTACTTCTAACTGATAAGGAATACCATTCTTTTCTGCCGCATCCATAAGCCTGTCCTTTACATGCGGATGGGAAATTACGCTGCCGTCCTTTATCTTGACAGTAGGCCCGTCTCCCATGCGAACGGCCATAGGTTTGCAGTTTGGAATGTCTCCTGTCATGCAAACATCGACAGCAAGGGCCATGTCAGGTACGATTCCGTATGCAGCTGTTCTGGCTCCTCTCAGGCCTACCTCTTCCTGGGTCGTAAACACATAGTATATCTCATTATCCGTTTCAGGGGCATTCAAAGCCATCTGTACCAGGACAGCGCACCCGATCCTGTCGTCCAAAGCCTTTGAAATAACCCTGCCGTTTTGCAGGATCGTGTCTCCTGCAAATACCGCCATATCTCCGACTTTGACCACCTTTTCAGCTTCCTGGGCCGATTTTGCCATGATATCGATATACATCTTGTCAAACTTCAGATTTTTAATGTCATCCTTATCTTCTTCATACCAGACAATTCCGGTAGTTCCGTTTTCAAAAACGACCCTCTTGCCTACGATTCCCCAAGGATGAACGCCGCCAACATTGCTGAACCTCAGGAATCCTTTTTCATCGATATGTGAAACAATCAGGCCAATCTCGTCCATGTGGGCGGCCAGCATTATCTTTTTGCCGGCGCCTTTCTTCACGCAGATAAGGTTGCCCAGCGCATCAGTCTTCACGTCATCGACCTTGTCCTTTATTAGTCCGGTTATTACCTCGGCCACTTTCTTCTCATTTCCTGAGGGACCGAAGGTTTGCGCAAGCTTCTTAATGATATCAAACATTTTCAATACCTCCCTGTTCGCGATAAAGGGTCATGGATACCGGAAGGCTCTCCAGTACCTTTTTCGCAAGCTTCAGCATATTCTCGAAATCAGATATGTCCATTACCGATACGGGAGTATGGATATACCTGCACGGCACGGCAATCACGGCTACCTTCACGCCAGTGCCGCTGACCTGTATCCTGCCCGCGTTGGTACCGCCCGATATGGTCTTTTTAAATTGGTATGGTATGCCGTTTTTTTCGGCGACCTTTACAATGTGGGTTACAAGCTCCCTGTCGGTTATTACCGACCTGTCCATGATAGTAAGGGCCGGACCTTTCCCGCATATGGTACTCATGCTGTGCTCCTTGGTATCGGGCACGTCATAGCAGGTCGTTCCCTCGAGCACGATGGCTATATCGGGGTTAACCTGGAACGCAGCGGTCTTGGCTCCTTTAAGACCCACTTCTTCCTGGACCGTGAAACACCCGTAAATATCACACTCATAATCATGCTTAAGAAGCTCGATAAGAACGGCGCAACCGACCCTGTCATCCAGCGCCTTGGCCATGAGCTTGTTGTCTCCGAACTCGACGGGATCGTATTCAAAAGCGACCCTATCCCCTATTTCCACCATGCCCTCGGCCTGCTCCTTATCCTTCGCTCCTATGTCAATGGTGAGGTTTTTCTTGTCGACAGCGCCGGACCTTTCATTTTTGCTCTGCAGGTGGATGGGTTTGAACCCAATCACGCCGGGAACTCCCTTTTCTCCTACCCTGACGCGCTTGCCAACCAATACCCTGGATTCTATACCTCCGATGGTCTGGAACTTCAGCAAACCGTCAGAGTTTATTTTGGTAACCATGAGGCCGACTTCGTCCATATGGGCGTCCAGCATTACCTTCAGGCCGCTCCCGCTGCCTTTCTTGTAGGTTATGAGGTTTCCCATGTTGTCAACGTAGTAATCGTCCACATGATCCCTGACAAGGGATATTATATAGTCCCGGACGGCTCCTTCGTCTCCCGACACGCCGTCAAGAGAGGTCAGTTTTTTAAGTATTTCGAGTTGTTCCATCATGCCTTGTCCCTCCCCGCTATATAACGTGCCGCAAGCCTCCCCGCGGCTGTCACATCGTCTGTCGAAACCATTTCCACAGTCGTATGCATGTACTTGGCAGGGATGGAAAGCAGTATCGTCGGTATCCCTTCCCTTGCGATGGCATGGGCCGCGGCTTCGGTTCCGGTGTCTCCGGGTTCGGGATCGACCTGGTACGGTATGTTTTCATCCTTTGCCATCTTAATGATTCCCCTGGTATGCTTCTTGCTCAGCACGGGCCCCACCGCGACAGCTACGCCCTTTCCCAATGGGAAGGTTTCGTCGCCTGGAGCGTCGGGCATATCGCCGTGACATACATCGAATACTATTCCCAGGTCGGCCTTAATGTTATATGACGCGCAGATGGCGCCAATTAAGCCCAGCTCTTCCTGGACGGTGGCAACAACATACACATTGTCATCATGGTGCAGTTTCTTAAGCTCCTTCAGGAGCTCCACCAGCGCGGCCACGCCGCTGCGGTTGTCCATGCTTTTCCCGGCCAGCCTGTTGTTCATAAGCTCCCTGGCAGGGTTGACAAATGAAACCATGTCCCCCACCGAGACAAGCTCCTTCGCTTTTTCACCGTCATAGCCGATATCTATCCTCATTTCTTCCATCTTGATCCCTTTGTCCTTGTCCTCGGGTGATATCAGATGGGGCGGCTTGGCTCCGATCACGCCGAACAGGTCTTTTTTCCCGTGAACTATCACTTCCATGGCTCCGATGGCCTTGGGATCAACACCCCCGGCTGCCGCAAACCGCAGGAAACCGCTGTCTTCAATGCCTGTGACTATAAGCCCGATCTCGTCGTAATGGGCCGTGACCAGCACGTTGCCAGGGGGTTCCGACTGACCCTTCTTCAGGCCGATGACATTGAAGAAAGGATCTATCGTGACTTCATCGCAATAATTGCGCAGTACCTCGGCAATCTTTTCGGCAGCCATGTTTTCCCGCCCGGTGACTGCCCTCAGATTGCAGAGCTTTTTCAAAAGCTCGCTGCATTCGTTCATTCTAACACCTGCCTTGTTGTTTTGTCTTACTAAATTATTGTACCACGTAAATCCAAACATAGCAGGTAAATTTGTGAAGTGATTCGGTTTGAGACGTTTTTTCTTAGATTCATTTGACTCAAAATCAAGTTATCAGAATTTCTGGTCTCCGATGGATCACCAGGAAAGAATGGAAAGATTATGTCCGGGGTTTTCCCTATGTCAGTTTTATGGAGACAAAATATAAAAGATGAATCTGAGGAGTTTTTACACCTTGGTATAATTATTGACAGAAACACATGCTTTCTGGCAATAGTTGAAATAGAATTCTAAAGCTAAGACGATATGAGAAGGAGCAATTTCGCCTTAAAAGTATAAATACGTATTATTAAAATACCGCGAAATAATGGTTGATATGAATCCACTGTATTTTACAGATACCTGTCCTTCAGTATCTTTACCGTCTCGTCGCTGATCTGCCCGTTCCCATAGCGGGCCTGGTTATATGTCTCGCTTAAAAGGCTGTGGTCATTGTCATCGCTCTTTATTTCCCTGCTTATCCTTTCAGCGGTTTCGGAGGGCGTATCGGATACCCTGAAATGGAAGCCCTTCCGGATGCTGTCCAGCACGAACTTCGTATAGATAAAGCGCGTCCGGCTGACATTGTCTTTCATGTCATTCCATCTCTTCTCCCTCATGAAAATCCTTTTAAGCAAAGGCGGGCGCCTGGGACCGGCAGTTTTCAGGAGGAACTCGTACCTGTCGGAATAGCTCTGCTCGGTGGCGCTCCACTTCCGGAAGCGGCCTGACAGGCGCGAGAAAAACTCCATGATGCTTTTTAAAATCTTCCTGTGATTTATCACGATGTGCCGTATGATTAAAAACAGGATGGCCAGGACCATCAGGGCGGATATTATCTCAAGTATGAGCTGAACGACAGGGTTTTCCTGTGCCGGTTCCATTATTTCAAAGGTAAAGTCTTCATAAACTTCAGGACGCAGGGGACCGTTTTCCGCCAGGGATTCCAAGATCCTTCTCAGCCAATTTATAAGCATCATAACAGTCCCTATTATCCAGTTGATCCCTTCCACCAGGTATTTTCCCGCTGACAGGATCCCTATGATCACCAGCAGGGTAATCACGATGATCCTGTTCCCCCTGACTACCGTGTTCGGCATCACACTCAGGCTGTTCCTCTGCCGCGATTCGGCGATAAGAAAGTAATTGTTGGCTATGGGAAGCACGGCAATTACATAAATAGCAGCGCCTGCGGCCACTATATTAAGGTAAGGAACCAGGACTTCCACGCGGCTGACAAGGAAAAGGCATATCACATGGATAAGCAGCCCGCCCGAATAGAAGAACAATACGGGCTCGCTCCCTGTCGCTCTCCTTATCCCCCTGCAGAAGAAAACGGCAGTCCAGGCAAGATACACGAACATGTACCCGATGTCCCCGGGTAAGGCGAGGAACCATAGCCCGGACACCAACAGGGTGTAAGCAACTCCTGTTATCAGCAAAACTATTTTTCTGAACCTTCCCTTGATCCTTGCGATGATGATCGCGAACAAGGCATTGACAGGCAAAGTAAACGCAAACGCCAGCGAGACCTGATCCGGAAGAAGCAGCACGGTAATTATCAGGATGAGCGGGAACATCATCAGGTATTCAGTTATTGTCCAGAACCAACGCATCAAAACCTGGTTTTTCATATCCTCAGAATCTCCACGGCATTGCCCATGTTTCTCAGTCGCCTGATTTTATTCTCCATCTCCTCGCTTACCACAGCGGTGATAAGCAGGTAATCGGTATTGCATGGATGCCTTTCCAGTTCCCTGTCAAGCAGGGTGTGGAATGTGACGCTCCTGTCCGCCACCAGCCGCGCAAGGCATTCCATGATACCGGTCTCATGATTCTTCCCCGCTGCCGGGCTTACATGGACATATTCTTTATCCTTCTCCTTAAGGTACCCGTTACATGCAAAACCGGCTTCGAGCGAATTTTTGAATGCATAGTCAAAAACAGTGGCCGCAACGCTTATCCCATATTCGACCCTTTCGGGTTCCTTGGTCACCGACCACTGGTCCAGGCTGGTTTCCACGTTCAGCACAATCATGAGATTGTGGCGGGCAGTAGGCTCATATCGGTTTACCTGGAGGATTCCCGAGCGCGCGGAAGCCTTCCAGTTTATATTCTTCATGGGATCAGAAGATGTGTATTCGCGCACGCCGGCCCTGACAAACGGGTCCTCGAGGATCCATCTGCGGACGATCATATCGCCCTGCCAGCTGTGGGACGGAAAATTCAGTTCATGGAATTGAAGAAGCTGGGGAAAAACATATACTTCCGCGTCGGTTTTTATGTCACCGGTCAGGGAAACGCTCCCCGTTATGGACCGCGCGGTAAGAAAGGCTCCCGTCAGGCGGTAATAGCCTCTTTTTACGCATTTTACGGTGTGAGTGCGGATTATCCTGGTAAACGGCATCAGGCAGAATACGCTTACATGGAACATGTTATCAAGGACATTAAGATCCTGCATCCTGCCGAACTGCAGGCTGCGGTCAATCCTGGACTCCACCTTGAGGCATGGGACAGGCAAAATTTTATTGTTGCTGATCCTTTCGATCATATGGATCTCCTGCCCGCAGGCAGCATGTCTCGTATCAAAGCTGCGCTCCAGGCTGACCCTGCTCAGGCTGTACCTTGCTGTCAGGTATGCTTCGACCATCGCAACGAACAGTGCGGCTATGATCAGCCTGAACACCCACATAAGCTCAATTGCCTCCTGCCTTGTACAGTCTTTCCTCGGTGGGAACAGGGATTCTGCCGACAATATCATCAAGCAGTCTGAAGGCCACCGGTCTGCCGCTTTCGCTGCCGCTATGGCGGGTTATCAGTCTGTGGGCCAGGACCGGCCTGACCATTGCCTTTACGTCATCGGGAACCACGTAATCCCTGCCGCTGATGGCTGCATAAGCCTGGCTTGTCCTAAGCAGGGCCTGGGTTCCCCGGGGGCTTACCCCCAGCAGTATCTCGGCATGGTTTCTCGTGGCTTCAGCTATCTGTATAATGTACAGGTATATGGGATCGCTGACGAACGTGTTTCTGAATATACCCCTGAGACGGACAAGATCCTGTTTCCCGGCCACGGGAGAAAGTCCGGGCAAAGGATTTTCATACCTGAAGCGTTTTAAAATATCTACCCCTTCAGATGTACTCGGGTACCCCATGCTGATCTTCATCAGGAACCGGTCCAGCTGGGCCTCGGGCAGGGGGAACGTGCCCAGTGTCTCGACCGGGTTCTGGGTCGCAATGACCATGAACGGTTCCTCAAGCCGGTACGTCTCCCCGTCGATAGTCACCTGCTTTTCCTCCATGCATTCAAGAAGGCTCGACTGGGTCCTGGGGGTTGCCCTGTTGATCTCATCGGCCAGCAGGATGTTTGAAAAGACAGGTCCTTTCCTGAAGACAAACTCGCCCTGTTTCTGGTTATAATAGTGGATCCCCGTGATGTCGGAAGGCAAAAGGTCGGGAGTGAACTGGACCCTGTTGAAGGTAAGATCGAGGGATTGGCTGAGGGTCCTGGCCAATAATGTTTTCCCGGTTCCCGGAACGTCCTCGATCAGGACATGCCCCCCGCATATCAATCCGATCAGCAACTGAAGGATCACCTCATCCTTGCCCACGATGACCTTCCTTATATTGTCCATGATCCTGTCGGCCAGCACTTTAAGCTCCTTTGCATCCATACAGGCAACCTCCCCAATGAGATCCTTCGCTCAGCTTGTTCCGTTCAGGATGACATGCAGGAGAAAACATAACTCACTGGCAACTCCTGTATGCCAGATCCTTCGCTACGCTCAGGATGACGGATTCGGCAGTCTTTTCCTTTTTGTATATTACCCTTTTAATTATAATTTAAAAGTAAAAAACAGGCGAACCGGGAAATCAAATCCACGGCTCGCCTGTATCCTTCATTTATGATATTACCGAGCGGCAGCGCTCGCACAGGGTCGGGTGTTCGGGGCTTTTCCCCACTGTTTCCGAGTAGATCCAGCAGCGTTCGCATTTTTCGCCGTCTGCCAGTTTTATCTCCACTTCAAGTTCGGGCTTATCACTCTCTGCTACCTCCACCTGAGATGTGATAAAGATGGTGGAAAGCAGATTGATATTCTCCTTAAGCAGCTTCAGCGTATCTCCGCTTGCCTTCAGTATCGCCTTCGCCTGCAGGGACTGGCCGATCAGCTTCTGGTTCCTGGCTTCCTCCAGTGCCTTGAGGACGCTGTCGCGGACATCAAGAAGCGCTTCCCATTTTCTGTCGAGTTCCTCATTGTTGAACTCGGGTCTTACCTCGGGCCAGTCGTTGAGCATCACGCTTTCAGGGTTGTCGCCCTCCCTGTGGGGCATGAACTGCCAGATCTCGTCGGCTGTAAAAGCAAGAACGGGTGCCAAAAGCCTTGTCAGGGTGTCCAGGATGATGAACATAGCCGTCTGCCCGGCGCGGCGGGCCTTATCCTGCGCCCCGGAAGCATACATCCTGTCCTTGGTGACATCGAGGTAGAAGCTGCTCATGTCCACAACGCAGAAATTGTGGATGGAGTGGAGCATTACGTGGAACTCGTATTCCGAGTATGCTTTCTCTATTTTCTCAACAAGCTGGTTAAGCCTGAGCAATGCCCACTTGTCCAGCTCTTCCAGTTCCTCGTATGGAACCATGTCCTTCTTCGGATCGAAGTCATATATATTGCCAAGGATGAATCTTGCGGTGTTCCTGATCTTCCTGTAGCTTTCGGCCAGCTGTTTCAGTATGTCGTTGGATATGCGGATATCGACCTTATAGTCGCTGGAAGCTACCCATAGTCTTAATATATCAGCGCCGTACTGCTTGCAAACATCCATCGGATCGATGCCGTTGCCGAGGGACTTGCTCATCTTTCTGCCCTGCCCGTCAACCACATAACCGTGGGTCAGGACCTCGCGGTAGGGAGCCCTGCCCTTTACGGCGACAGCCGTCAGCAGCGAGGACTGGAACCAGCCCCTGTGCTGGTCGCTTCCTTCAAGATACATATCGACAGGCCAGCCAAGATCGGGATTCGGCTCGCACACGGCGATATGGCTGGAGCCCGAATCGAACCATACGTCCATGATATCGGTCTCTTTCCTGAATTCTTTGCCGCCGCATTCGCAGGCGAAACCTTCCGGCAGGATCTCAGAAGCCTCATACTTGAACCATGCATTGGAGCCCTCTTTTGCAAACAGCTCTTTAACTGCGTTTATGGTCTCGTCGTTTATGATCTCCCTGCCGCAGTTCTTGCAGTAGAATATGGGTATGGGCACGCCCCATACGCGCTGGCGGGATATGCACCAGTCGCCGCGGTCTTCAACCATCCTGCTGATTCTGTCCTCGCCCCAGGCGGGGATCCAGCGTACTTCCTTTATGGCGTCCAGCGCTTGTTTCCTTATCTTATCTATGGATATGAACCATTGCTCGGTTGCCCTGTAGATTATGGGGTCCTTGCAGCGCCAGCAGTGAGGATACGAGTGGGTGATGTGCTCTTCGGCGAGAAGCAGGCCGCTTTCCTTCAAGTTGTTCAGGATGGCCTTATTGGCCTTTTCGTAGAACAGTCCGGCGAAAGGACCGGCTTCCGCGGTCAGATGTCCCTTCTCGTCAACCGGCACCACAATGCCTATTTCAGGATATTTCTTGCATACGTCGAAGTCCTCCGCGCCATGGCCGGGAGCGGTGTGAACGCATCCGGAACCGGCGTCGAGGGTGACGTGGTCGCCCACTATTACGAGGGAATCGCGGTCCAGGAAGGGATGCCTGCACACCACGTATTCCAGTTCGCTGCCCATGATCTCCCCAAGCACCTTGTATTCGCTGATGCCGGCAGCCTTCATAACGTTTTCGGCAAGCTCTTTCGCTACTATATAGCGCTCGCCGTTGGCTTCAACCACAACATAGACAAATTCCGGGTTCAGCGAGATGGCGAGGTTGCCGGGAAGGGTCCAGGTGGTGGTTGTCCAGATCACTACATAAAGTTTATCAAGGCTGTCCACTATCCCCTTCAGCCTGCCCTTGTCGTCCTTTACCGGGAACTTGACGTAAATGGATGTCCCGCTGTCATCCTGGTACTCAATCTCGGCCTCGGCGAGGGCAGTCTCGCAGGACGGGCACCAGTAAACCGGGCGCATGCCCTTGTAAATGCAGCCCAGCTTGGCCATTTGGCCGAATACCTCTATCTGCTTCGCCTCGAACTGGGGCTCAAAGGTGATATATGGATGGTCCCAGTCTCCCAGCACGCCCAGTCTCCTGAACGATTCACGCTGGATGTCGAGGTACTTCCTGGCTATCTCCTCGCAGGCCTTGCGGAAAACCACCGGGCCAACCTCGTGGCGGTTCAGACCCTTCTCCTTGATAGCCGTCTGCTCGGTAGGAAGACCGTGGGTGTCCCAGCCGGGCACATAAGGCGTATAATAGCCCTTCATATCGTAATACCTGATGATAATATCCTTAAGGACTTTATTCAGGGCAGTCCCCAGATGGATTCCCCCGTTGGCGTACGGAGGCCCGTCATGGAGCACAAATTTTTTGCCCTTGTTCCTGTTCCTGTCCAGGCGCTTTTTGTAAAGCTGTTTTTCCTCCCATTCTTTCAGCATCTTCGGCTCTTTTTCAGGGAGTCCGCCCCTCATCTGGAAGTCAGTTTTCGGTAAATTCAGTGTTTTTCCATAGTCCACCGACATTTTATCAATCCTCTCCTGTTCTATATTGCAGTAAGCGCTGTATATGGCATTCCAACCATCAAAAAAGCCTCTCATCCGTATGGGACGAAAGGCTTGAATCGCGGTACCACCCAAATTACAGGCATATGGAGTATAAACCTGTCACTCGATAGGGATAACGGCCTTACCCGGCTCACCTTAATCAGAAGCATTGTTGCCTCCTTTCAGGCTGCTGCTCACGGCTGATCTTCAGATCCCACCATCCTGCGGGCTCCCACCACCGCCCCGGTTCCGGAAAACATCCTTCCGGAAAACGGAGCACTTGCCATCGCTCTCTGTGAGGACCTTGCGGGATCCTACTCGTCCGGTCATTGCATCGGTATTTTCTTTTAATAACAGCGGAAAGCCATTCAATGGCTTTCCATGGTTATAACACATTATATGTCTTAATATCGGCTTATGTCAAGGCTTAGGTTAATCCCTGACATATTATACCCTGTCCCTGATCTCAAGAAGCTTTTTCCTGATATCTTCCTCCATGGTCTTGAGCTCGGCTTCCACCTGGGCTCTCTTTGCGCGGCCTTCCTGCTGGATCTTGAGAGTCTCTTCGAGGGTTACGATAAGGTCCTCGTTGACTTTCTTCAGAGTCTCGATGTCAACAATGCCCCGCTCATTTTCACGAGCTATATCAATGGAGCTGGTTTTCAGCATCTCAGAGTTCCTTGCCAGCAGGTTGTTCGTCGCGTTGGTGACATCCCTTTGGAGCTTAAGTGCCGCCTGCTGCCTGAGCATGGTGATGGCTATAGCAATCTGGTTTTTCCAGAGAGGAATCGTATTCATGATGGAACTCTGGATCTTCTCCACGAGGGTCTGGTCGTTGCTCTGGATCAGGCGGATCTGCGGCGCCGTCTGGATGGCGATCATGCGGCTTAGCTTCAGGTCGTGGAGTTTCTTTTCGAACCTTGATATCAGGTCAGCCATATCCTTGACTTTCTGGGCGTCGACGGGATCGCCGGTCCTGGCGGCTTTCTCCTTGAGTTCCGGCATCACTTTGTCGTTCAGTTCCTTCAGTTTCAGCGAACCGGCCATGATATACATATCCAGCTGCTTGAGATAATCCAGGTTCTTTTCATACATGGTATCCAGGGCCGCTATGTCGCGGATGAGCTGAAGTTTTGCCCTGTCAAGCTGGTCGATGATCTTCTCTATCTGATCGCTGATCTTGTCATAACGGGCAATAAACTTCTGGGTTTCCCTCTTTACTCCACCGAACATTTTTGACAGCGAGAAACCTTTCTGGTTTGCTTCCAGCGCATCCACATTGACATCCTGGACCTTTATCAGGAGATTTGTCAGCACGTCTCCTACCTCGGAGCTGTCTTTTGCCCTGATCTGGTCGAGCATGGCGTCGGAGAACTTGGATATGTCGCTCTGGGCAAGGTTGCCGTACTGGATTATGCTCTGGGAATCGGATATATCGATCTGGGCAGCAATATCCAACACCTGCTGTCTTTCTTCAGGGGTCATTTCATTCCATTTGATCACATCATAAAAGTCTGCCGAGTTAGTTTGCGCCTGAGCCTGGGCAGGCAAGGATTGATATTGTCCGTTCATTCCCTCTACCTTACCTTTCTGAAATTATTATAATCAACAGGATTTTTTCCTGTTATTACCGGCTTAAGCTCCATTTAAGGTTATTTAGCCGCTCCAGCCTGTTCTCCCTTTATGTTTTAGTACGCTTTCCCCGGTTACCCCGTTAAGCAGGAAACATGTATGTCGGCTTATATTCCGCTTTGAGTCTGGGATGTTTTATCCTTGTCTTTCTGCACAGGGCTGTAATTGCCCGAAAGGGTTTCAAACACCTTTATTTCCGTATCCAGGTCCATAACGTCGTTTGTCAGCATCCTTTCCTTCTGCTGGAGGAAAGTTGCGCGAATGCTCTTCAGTGATTTCTCGGTTCTTTCAAGGGTTTCAACCGCGTCAGCCGGCATGGGCCTGGTGGTCGCAAGCTCGACATACTTGACAATGATCTTATGGGTCGGCTCAAGATAGTAGGTTATAAACTGCTTGACGATTCGCAGGTCATTGGGGTCCTTTCTCAGGAGTTCAAACATTGACTCGGCAATGCGGCAGAGATCTTCCACTTCCTGGGTAATCTCCACCTGGGACAGCTTTCTGACTGCCTGCCTCATTCCGGCTGTCAGCCTGCGGCCCGTCTTTATGGTATTCTCTATTTCAGAACGTGTTGAGCTGTCTACAATAACCTTATCGCCGCTATCTTTCTTCAGGAATACCAGGGCAGCTATAAGCCACCCTATCACTCCCGCGACAAGGGCATACTGCAAGGCGATTTTCAGAACCAGCATTATTACAAATACGGCGATGCCTGACAATATGGAAACTACTCTGCCTGTTGCTGACATCTGTATATAATTCACCACCATTATATTCTACAAATACATATTCATATTCATTTTACACTCAATTCTACTTTGGGTAAAGAGTTCCCGGACCTGCAAAAACATCAGGGCACTGTTTTCCTTGTATCCGGCAGGCGGCAGCTGCTCAAAAATCAGTTTTCTCACAGTCAGATGATATAATCGCCGTAGGAACCGCCCTGCCTGTAACAGGGTCGATATCGGTCGTGTCGACGATCACCCGGCTGACTTCGCCAACACCGCCTGGTAAAATTCTATTCTCTGATTTACCCAATTTGACATCTTCAGTACCAGGACCGGCTTCATTATTTTTCCCGGTGACAGCGCTGTCAGCATTATTTCCGGTGACAGGGCTTTCCGTCAGGCAGCGGAACATGCAGGAGGCGTTTTCAACCGGGAATTTGCCTGATAGCGCCAGGATCGTCTTCCTGTATTCCTTTCTCCATTCCCGGCCTATTGACTCCAGCGCTTCTTTCCCGTCCAGCGCCCTGACTTCGCTGTCTCCCAGGAAATCAGGAATCACGGGGTTTTTCATGGAGCATGCATAGTCAAGGGCAAGGCAGGAATCCAGTGTCAGCTTGTCGATTCCCCGGACCGATTCGGAAAACTCTTTTAAGGCTTGGAAAAGGTTCGGCGCTGAAACAGGCTGGTAAAGCCTTCCCTTTTGCCTTAAGAACTCCGCCAGATTGCTGTACATATCAAATGGCGAAGGGAAGAAACCTGCAAAGTAATCCAGCGTAAGTCTCAGTCTCCCGGAATTCCATGCCCTGTCCAGCACTTCTTCTATGCCCTTGAGCATAAGTATTTCATCGGCGCTGATATACCTGTTGCTGATAACCTCGTAAGGGGGGTAATCCCTGAACCTGTACCCGTGCCTGTCGGCTTCCGCGCGTATCCTGGTCCCGTGCAGGAGCTTCAGGAAACCAAGCTGCAGGTGGTGTGCTTTTATTTCATACACCCTGTTGAAGGACTCCCGGAATGAGCCAAGGTCTTCATAGGGCAGGCCCGCTATCAGGTCGGTGTGGACATGAATATTTCCCTTCTTCATTATTCTTTTCAGGTTATCTATAGCTTTGTCAACATCCATTACCCTTGATATCTCCCTGAGGGTCCTGCCGTTGACCGACTGGATCCCGGCCTCGATCTGGACGAGGCCCGCAGGCATATCCAAGAGGCATTCTATCTGCGTTTCGGACAGGATGTCAGCATTTATCTCGAAATGGAATGTCACATTTTTGTCCGAAAACTTCCTTACTATTTCCCAGATAGCCAGCGCATGCTTCTCGTTGACGTTGAAGGAACGGTCAACGAACTTGATCACTTTAGCCCCTGCGTCCGTTAGCTTACTGATATCGGCCTCGATGGCCTGGGGCGGGTACAGGATGAATTTTCTGCTCAGCGATGACATGCAGTAGGAACACCTGTACGGACAGCCTCTTGATGATTCTATATATGCGATCCTGTCCTTTATCAGGTCCAGATACTCCTGCGAAAACGGGGATATGTAATCCGTTCCGGTACAGGCATCGTCTTCGTCTGCCGGGAAGAAACTGCCGTTATTTCTTTCAATGGCTTCAAGCAAAGCCGGCAGCTTGCTTTTGCCCTCTCCCCTGACCACATAATCTGCGCCGTACTTTCGCAGCTCTTCTTCAGCGCCATCGTAGCTCACTTCCGGGCCGCCCACAATAATGCGGCATCCCGGTCGGGCTTTCTTCAAATCGCTGATGAGTTTCTGTACCAGTTCCCTGTTCCAGATATAGCAGGAAAAAGCCACCACGTCTGGTTGCTCTTCCATGATGGAAGCCCAGATTCTTTGCATCGAATCGTTTATGGAGAACCGCAGCACCTTTGCGGGAATGCCCTTGTCACGGCAAGCCTTCAGCAGGTACCAGACCGCCAGCCCTTCATGCTCGAATCTTGCGTTTATCGCTACCAGTACTGTTTTCATCGCTGCCTCTCTAACGGTAGATTCATCATCCTGTTTATTTTACCTCTATTTAATAAGGCTCCGCTATAAGAAAGATTAAAATTTCATTAGAACCGGGCGTGCAAACGGGGACGGAGATTTTCTGCACATTTTCGTGTAATTGAGGACGGAGGTTTTTGCACCAGCGACATCAGGGAAACAGTATCAAGGATATAAATGATTGTACTCCAATAATAACCAAGTGTATAATAGGATTACAATAACAATGCTAAGCAAGCGGATGGAGGTAATTATGAGTATCACGTCAAAACCTTTCGGAACTTTGCCTGATAACTCCAGGGTCACCATGTACACGCTGACCAATAAGAACGGTGTCAGGGCGGATATAATAGACTACGGAGGCATAATAGTGTCTTTGCTTGTTCCCGACAGAAACGGTAAACTCGATGATATAGTATTGGGGTACGACAATATCGGGGATTACCTCGACAGGTCTCCCTACTTCGGCGCCATCTGCGGCAGGCATGCCAACAGGATCGAGGGAGCTTCCTTCGTTCTGAACGGCACCAGATATGAACTTAGCGCAAACGAGGGCAGCAAACAGCTTCATGGCGGTATTAAAGGATTCGATAAAAAGCTCTGGGATTCCAGGATAATTACAAGGAATGACCATGAATGCCTTGAACTGAGCCTGTTCAGCCCGGACGGAGACGAGGGTTTCCCGGGAAACCTCGAAGTCAGGGTAATATACGACCTTACCGACGACAATGCCCTTGAGATAGAGTATTACGGCGCTTCCGACACGGATACTGTCCTTAACCTGACGAACCATACCTATTTCAACCTGTCAGGACATAATTCGGGGACCATACTGGACCATTACCTTAAGATCAATGCCGATTTCTATACCCCCATCAGCAAAGATGTTCTGCCCACGGGCGAGATCCTCAGCGTGAAAAACACGCCCTTTGATTTTACCGAACCAAGGCAGATAGGCGAGTTCCTGCGCGATTACTCCGGGAATGAGCAAATGGTCAACGGTGTCGGTTATGATCATAATTTCGTTCTCCGGGACAAAGGTCCGGGGCTCAGGGAATGCAGCGAATTGTACGACCCGAAATCAGGGCGCGTTATGACCTGTTACACAACAAAACCCGGCGTACAGTTCTATAGCGGCAACCATCTGAAGGGCGCGGGCATTGGAAAAGGCGGCTGTGTATATGACAAGTGGCATGGCCTGTGCCTTGAGACCCAGTATTTCCCCAACGCCATGAAATACAGCCATTTCCCTTCTCCTGTCCTCAGGGCCGGCGACACCTACCACCACCTTACCATATTCAAATTCTCCACAAAATGAGTATCGGGGACGTACACTTTTACTCATTTTGAGTTTTGGGGTCGGGTACTTTTACTCATTTTGAGTATCGGGGACAGGTGACTGCAGGGATCTGAATGGCAGCAAGGGATCAAATCACACGTCTTAGGCAGGTTGATCCATGAACGATATTATCTCGTATGCTGAAAACGAACTGAGAAGATTTGACGAGAATCCCTTCAATCATGTCGACAGTCTAATCCTGTCCCAGCTTGCCTATGTCCAGTTTGACGGCCTGGTCCCCGGCCCGGAAGACAGCGCTCCCTTCGTAAGACTGGGAGACCTGTATAAGGCAGAGAACTTCCCGTCCATGTTCAAAGACTTGCTTTATGTTGACAAGAACCGAAGGTTTTTCTTTGCCCTGGCGGCAAGCCCGAGGTTCAGGGACATCGGGCTGAATTATTATGTCAACAAACATGATTATAATGCTGAAAAGCAGTTTTCCGCTGTCACTTATCTTCTGCCGGACGGAACCGTTTTTGTGGCCTACCGGGGAACTGATCTTACCTTCGTTGGCTGGAAGGAAGATTTCAACATGGCTTACAAAAGCCCCATCCCATCACAGGAGGAAGGGGTCTCATACCTTGACACGGCAGCCGGCAAGACTTCCGGGAGTATCATTGTTGGAGGCCATTCAAAAGGCGGAAACATAGCCGTTTACTCGTCGATGTACTGCAAAAGCACGGTACGGCAAAGGATAAAAGCCGTCTACAGCCATGACGGTCCTGGCTTCCGGGAAGATGTTTTCAGCAGTTCCGCTTTCCTGGAGGTAAAGGACAGGATTTATAAGTTTGTGCCCCAGTCATCCATTGTCGGCATGCTGCTGCAGAACCAGGAAAGCTACATGGTCGTGGAAAGCAGAAAGTTTGGAATACTGCAGCATGATCCTTTTTCGTGGATCGTAGTAAACGGGGATTTCAAATATGCCAAAACGGTCACAAACAGCTCACTGAATGTTAACTACAATCTCAGCCGATGGCTGAGGGATCTTCCGGATGAAAAGCGGGAACTGTTCGTAGACGCCCTGTACCAGGTGATAAAATCCACCAATGCCAGGTCCATAAGCGACCTTTCCGAAATCCGCATTAAAAATCTCGCTTCAGCATTGAAAGCCTTCAGGAAGATCGATAAGGAAACAAGGAAATTCGTTGTTCAAACCATCAGGGAGCTCATAGTCCTGTATGTAAGGAGTCTGAACCCCCTGAGCAAAAGAGCCGTAACATCCGATTCAGCTTCATCCGAAGGCAGCGTGAACCGGTCTGAGGGTGAACCATCCGTCGTTTAGTTTGTAAGTTCATAGTAGCTTTCAAACATATCGGTTTGATTGTCATAGTTATAATAAGTTACCCCGCCTATAGCAATAGTGTCTCTGCCTGTTTCGGGATCCGGTCCTGTTTCTTTTATACTATAGGATGCGACTTCAGGCGGTTTGATCTTTTTTATGTCCACATCACCTTCATCATTTGATCTGAACAACTTCTCCATGATAAATAGCTTCAGTTTTCCATCGGAAACGCCCCATGTACCTGAGGCATAAATCAGAGGATCGTCATCCATCTGGTTTGCGCCGTAAATAAATGTACCGTCTTCGTAAAATGCATACCGCTCGGCGAACCCTGACCCTACCACATTCATGGAATGCCACAGCCCGACGAAGGCTTTATCGATTTCAAGCACCGGGGTATCGTCTCCGGAGGGTTCCGTCCTGGAATTTTTATCAGTTTTATCTGTCTTCGGTATATCGTCATCCCGTGATCCGTCGATTATCCGTCCGCATGCAGCAAAAGAAAGCGTAATAATAAGAGCAATTATCAGCGCTATCACTCTTTTCATGCTTAACAACTCTCCTTGGATTTACTAAAGTTTCATGCTCCTGGTATGGATATAAATGATCATATCATATTATTACTGTTATTGAAACTTTCCCCATACATTTTCGCAAAAATGCCGGATATGGGACATGCAGAAACGGGCAAATTACCTGTCCCCCTTACTCAAAATGAGTAAAAGTGTACGTCCCCTTTACTCATTCGGCGCCGATGCTCATCTTGTAGAGGTTGGCGTAGACGCCGCCTTTTTCAAGCAGCTGCTGATGTGTGCCCTGTTCCTCTATGCCATTGGATGTGAGAACAATGATGTTGTCCGCGTTTATGATGGTGGACAGCCTGTGGGCGATTACCAGGGTGGTCCTGCCTTTGGCCAGCTCCCTGAGCGATTCCTGTACAAGCCTCTCGCTCTCGTTGTCCAGCGCTGAGGTAGCCTCATCCAGTATCAGTATGGGCGGGTTCTTTAAAAACGCCCTTGCTATCGAGATCCTTTGCTTCTGGCCCCCGGAAAGCTTAACTCCCCGCTCCCCGACAAAGGTGTCATATCCCTTTTCCAGTTCCATGATGAAATCATGGGCATTCGCAAGCTTAGCCGCCTGTATGACCTCTTCCATCGTCGCCCCGGGTCTGCCGTAAACTATATTCTCATATATCGTGCCCGAGAACAGGTATACGTCCTGCTGGACAACGCCTATGCTGCGGCGCAATGATTCGAGGGTAATCTTTCTTATGTCCTTGCCGTCAATGGTTATGTATCCCTCATTGACCTCGTAAAACCGCGGGATCAGGTTGCAGAACGTGGTCTTGCCGCCTCCTGAAGGACCGACCAGCGCTACCGTATGGCCCTTGGGTATGACCAGGTTGATGCCTTTCAGGACTTCTGTTTTGTCGTTGTAACTGAAGGATACGTCATGGAACTCGATCTCTCCCTGGACGTCGGTAAGTTCAATGGCATCCTCGCTGTCCTCTATTTCCGGCTTCGTGTTAAGGATCTCCAGGAACCTGTCAAAGCCGGTCATCCCTCGCTGTAGCTGCTCTGTAAAATTCACAAGCCTATCGATCGGGTTCAGGAACACGTTTATGAACAGTATATAGGCAACCAGCTCGGAAGTAGATATTTGGCCCCTGCTCAAAAAATAACCTCCCAGGACCAGGGTGACCAGGTAAAGGATACCCTGCTGGAAACTGTTCCCCGAGAAAAACTTGCCCATTATATTATAGCTGTCTTCCCTGGTCTCCAGGAACTGCCTGTTTCCATCGGCAAACTTTTCCCTCTCAATGTTTTCATTTGAGAAAGACTTCACTACGCGTATCCCGGCCAGGCTGTCCTGTATGCGGGCATTTATCAGCGCTATCTTTTCCCTGTTCCTGGCGAAAACGGCACGCATCTTCACATTATAATACGCGGTAAAAGCAACTATGCCGATGGTCAGCGCCAGAATGATCAGGGTAAGCTTTACGTCCATTGTGAGCATTATCACAACCGCTCCAAGAATCTTGACAACCGAAATGAACAGGTCCTCGGGACCGTGGTGCGCAAGCTCGGATATGTCAAAAAGGTCATTGGTAACCCTGGACATGAGCTTTCCGGTATTGGCATTATCATAAAAAGAAAACGACAGTTTCTGAAGGTGGTCGAATATGTCCCTGCGCATGTCTGCCTCCATGCGCGCGCCCATTATATGGCCCCAGGCTGTTATGTAATACTGGCAGAAGTATCTGACCAGGTACATGATAAGCAAGGCCGCTCCTGTCAGCAGGACGATCCTCAGCATCTCGACCGGAGGCATGGAATAGACCTCATCCATAAGATACCTGACAAGAGACGGGAAGTAGAGATCAATGCCTGACAGGATTAAAGCACATAGCATATCAAGAAAGAACATGCTTTTATATGGCCTGTAATAGGAAATAAACTTTTTTAATCTTTGCATATTTGATATTCCTTCCTAAGAAACGTATTAAATATTTTACTATGTCGTTGATTTTTTATCAATCAACAAACCAAGAGGACATTTTGCGCTTTTTGTAATTAATACCTTGTAAAATGCCATACTAATCAAAGACAGCAAACACTTTAAGATTTAAACTATAAAGGAGAAATGAACTATGCCAAAACAAGCTATGGACGGGAACCAGGCCGCGGCCTACGCTTCCTATGCGTTTACGGATGTGGCGGCTATCTTCCCTATCACACCGTCGTCACCCATGGCCGAAAGCGTGGACGAATGGTCGGCCCACGGTAAAAAGAATATATTCGGCCAGGAAGTAAAAGTAGTTGAGATGCAGTCCGAAGCTGGCGCCGCGGGAGCGATGCACGGCTCCCTTGCGGCAGGGGCACTGACTACCACCTATACCGCATCGCAGGGGCTGCTTCTGATGATTCCGAACATCTATAAAATGGTGGGAGAACTCCTGCCGGGAGTGATACATGTTTCAGCGAGGGCCATCGCCACCCATGCCCTGTCGATTTTCGGTGACCACCAGGACGTTATGGCCTGCCGCCAGACCGGGATAGCCATGCTTGCGTCCTCCAACGCCCAGGAAGCCCTGGACCTTGGCTGCATAGCCCACCTGTCCGCCATTGAAGCCAGGCTTCCGTTCCTGCATTTCTTCGACGGTTTCAGGACATCTCACGAGATCCAGAAAATCGACGTCATAGACTATGCCGACCTTGCGACGTTAGTCAATTATGAAGCCCTCGACGAGTTCAGGAAAAGGGCCCTCAATCCCGACCATCCCGTCGCCAGGGGAACTGCCCAGAACCCGGATATTTACTTCCAGGGACGCGAAGTCCAGAACAGGTTCTTCGACAGGGTACCGGACATAGTCCTGAGTTATATGAAGAAGATCAGGGATATCACCGGCCGCGAGTACGGCCTGTTTGACTACTACGGAGCAAGGGATGCTGAATACGTTATCGTCGCAATGGGATCAGTCTGCGATACCATCGACGAAACTGTCGACTACCTGGTCAATAAGGGAGAAAAGGTCGGAAGCCTGAGGGTACGCCTGTACCGGCCTTTCTCGGTCGAACATTTCCTTGACGCCCTGCCCAAAACCGTCAAAAGGATTGCCGTCCTTGACAGGACGAAAGAGCCCGGCGCGCCGGGCGAGCCCCTTTACCTTGACGTGGTCAAGGCATACAGCATGAAAGAAAACCGGCCACTGATCGTCGGCGGCCGTTACGGGCTGGGCTCTAAAGACACCACCCCATCGCAGATAATCGCAGTTTTCAGCAACCTTATGGACAAAACCCCAAGGGACAACTTTACCATAGGTATAAACGACGATGTCACACATCTTTCGCTGCCCGAGGAAGAAATAGTTGACACATCCCCGCCGGGAACCATCAGCTGCAAGTTCTGGGGGCTGGGCTCCGATGGCACCGTCGGAGCCAACAAGACCGCCATCAAGATAATCGGCGAAAAAACCGGGATGTACGTCCAGGGCTATTTCTCCTATGACAGCAAGAAATCCGGCGGTTCGACCATATCGCACCTGAGGTTCGGACCAAATCCCATAAGATCATCCTACCTGGTTTACCACGCGGACTATATAGCCTGTCACAACACGTCCTTTATCTATAACTTTGACATCCTCAAGGGGCTCAAAAAGGGCGGAACCTTTGTACTGAACTGTCCCTGGAAGGAAAGCGAGCTTGACGAGCACCTTCCTTCGTCGATAAAAGAATATATAGCGAAAAACAACATCAGGTTCTATATCATCGATGCTATCTCCATCGCCTCGGAAATCGGCCTTGGAAACCGTATCAACATGATAATGCAGGCGGCGTTCTTCAGGCTGGCCAACATCATACCTGCGGAGGAGGCGGTGAAATATCTCAAGGAAGCAATCGAAAAGATGTACGGCAAAAAAGGCCAGAGGATAGTGGAAATGAACAAACAGGCCGTCGACAGGGGCATCGAAGCGCTGGTGGAGGTCAAGGTTCCCGATTCATGGATGAACCCGCCCAAAGAGCCTGTTAAGATTAAGAATGAGCCCGACTTCATCAAAAAAATCCTCAGGAAAATGTCGCGCCATGAAGGCGACGAGCTCCCGGTCAGCGCTTTCCTGGGAATGGAGGACGGCTCCTATCCGCTTGGCACCACCGCGTATGAAAAAAGAGGCATCGCGGTCATGCTGCCCGAATGGCAGATAGAAAAATGCATACAGTGCGGACAATGTTCATATGTTTGCCCCCATGCGACCATCCGTCCTTTCATCCTCGACGAAGAGGAAGTCAGAAACGCCCCCGAGTCCTTTGAAACCAAAAAGTTTGCAGGAAAGGGCTTTGAGCATCTCAACTGGCGTATACAGATATCTCCTCTCGACTGTACGGGATGCGGCAACTGCGCGGACATATGTCCTGCCAAAGGAAAAGCACTGATCATGAAGCCCGCGGAGGAACAAATAAAAGCCCAGGCTGAAAACTGGGAATATGCCATGACCGTAAAATACAAGGGCGCGCTGCTGGACCCGAAAACCGTCAAGGGAAGCCAGCTTCTGCAGCCCCATCTCGAATTCAACGGAGCATGTCCCGGCTGCGGCGAGACCCCGTATATCAAGCTGCTCACCCAGCTCTTCGGCGAGAGAATGATGATTGCCAACGCAACGGGATGCTCCTCTATCTGGGGAGCCAGCGCGCCTTCCATCGCTTACTGCACCAACTCCGACGGAAAAGGTCCCGCATGGGCAAACTCCCTTTTTGAAGACAATGCGGAATATGGCTATGGAATGTACCTGGGCGTAAGGCAGATACGCGAGAGACTTGCTGCCTTGATCAGGCAGGCAATGATGGCGGACATAAGCGACAGGCTCAGGGAAGCTTTCGCCCAATGGCTTGAAAAAAAGGACGACGGCGAAGGTTCGAGGGCAGCAGCCAAAGCCATACTCGCGGAGCTTGACACCAACCTGTATTCTTCGGTCCATCCCATTCCTGAGATCATCAGGCTTAAGGATTTCCTTGTGAAAAGGTCTTTCTGGATCATAGGCGGCGACGGATGGGCATACGATATAGGTTTCGGCGGTCTCGACCATGTCCTCGCCATGGGAGACGATGTAAATGTTTTCGTCATGGATACCGAGATCTATTCCAACACGGGCGGCCAGGCATCGAAATCGACGCCATCGGCCGCAGTGGCCAAGTTCGCGGCCGCCGGCAAGAAAACAGGGAAAAAGGACCTCGGCATGATGGCCATGAGCTACGGGTATGTTTATGTGGCGCAGATAGCAATGGGAGCAAATATGAACCAGACCATAAAGGCTATCACCGAGGCCGAAAGTTACAAGGGCCCGTCGCTCATAATTGCCTACTCTCCATGTATCAGCCATGGGATAAAGACCGGCATGGGAACAAGCATGCTCCAGGAAAAACGGGCCGTCGAGGCAGGGTACTGGCAGCTTTACAGGTACAACCCCATGCTGAAGAAAGAAGGGAAGAATCCTTTCATACTCGATTCGAAGCCGCCTTCACAGTCATATAAAGAGTTCCTGGAAAGCGAGATCAGGTATTCGTCGCTCAAGACGGTCTTTCCGGCAATCGCCGGCGAAGCCTATAATATCGCCGAAAAGCATGCGATGGAACGCTACGAGAGATACAAAAAGCTGGCGGATGTGTAAACAGGGACGGGGGTTTTCTGCACATTTTTGTGCATAAAGGGACGGAGGTTTTTTACACGTTATTGTGCAAGAAACCTCCGTCCCTAATTACACACTACTTCTCATTGGTATCCACATACTCTTTCGCATTCTCTGTCTGCATCTCGCTGGGAATGGTTACCCTCGAGACCTTCTTTACCGACGCTATATTTGCCCATGCGGCTGTATCATGTTTTTCGACCGGCATGCCCATGGACTTTTCCTTGAACCTGTTTTCAGCCATATTGATCCTCCCCGGTTTCCATAGATTAATAATTTCGTGTCCTCTTATGATTTACATGTATGATTCCCCGGAATGAGTAATATATGTAACCGTCCCCGTATAAAGCTTGTCATGAATATTATGGCAAATTCTATCCTTAAAAAACTGGAAAGCAAGGAGATCAAAACCGACGAAGAGCTTGAAACCGTCGATATGATAAAAAATGGCAGATCCTTCGCTTCAACAGAGAATCTTGCCCCTGTTCTCGGCTGGCTTAAGCAGGCAAGCTCATAGAGACTATATTATATCCCTCTGGAATCCTTTGTACCGTGTTCCCTGGAATGTCAGCTTCCCCATGTCTCCTTCGACAAGATATCCGAACTCATCATGGGGGACACGGAGTTCAAGCCTGTCGCCGCTTTCAAATTCAAAGGTGACATAATACGTGGTCGAGGAAGAATCATACATGCCCGCATTATTTGCATCATGATGGGTATAATGGGATACATGCGTCCTTTTAGACACCACACGTGCCGGGACGGTAAGCACAGGTGAATGGTTGTTTCGGTTCCACTGGGCAATGCCTTTTATCGCGTATATGATAAACAAAGCGAAAACAGCTATGAATACAAGTGTCACAAGACCTGGCAAAAAACTGAACATGAATTTGGGAGCCATGTTACCTCAATCCTCTTCCTTTCCGCGCAGCATGCCGCTAACCGTATCAAATACAGCGGCGGCTTCTTCGCCATCATCCGCCATTTTTCTTATTATACCATGTGCTGCCAGGTATATCCCCAGGTCAACGGCAGCGGGATAATCCATCTTCCAAACATTCAGCAGCCAGTCGGCCTTTCCGGACCCGGCAGCTTCATATGCCGTGTGTATGGCTGTCTGGATATCGCCAAGACCGCTGTACGGCCCGGTTATACTTATGTTTTTGCTCCTTATGTAATCATTATCAGCATTAAGTATCGTAGCCCCGGCATACCTGTCTTTTGCCGCATACCTGACATTCCTTAAATTGACCATTACGATCATCCCGAAACACATAGGGCACGGTTCCGTGGTAGTGTAAATGGTGTATTTTCTTATATTGGGATGATCGTACTCGCTCAATTTTAAGATAGCGTTGAGCTCGGCATGGGCGATTTTGTGTCGGGCTATCTCAGGAGGGTCAGCCTTATCTTCAAAAATCATGTTTCGGCCTCTTGATACTATCTCGCCCTTATCATCCACTATCACGGCCCCGATGGGTACAGAACCTTTTTTAAACGATTCCCATCCAAGTTCGAAACATGCCTGCCAGGGTTTTTCAAGGTCATTCCATTTCATTTTTTTACCTCTATTCTATTTCTATGCCCTTTATAAAATTCTTCGTCGCTGCGCTCCCCAGAATGACAACATGATTTTAAAACACCCTGCCACATTTTCGGAAGCGGCAGGGTGTCCGATATAGCGTATGTACTTAAGTTCAGCCTTCTATTACTTCCTTAAGCAGAATCCGTTCCTTGAAAGAGCCCCGCTTGGCGGCTTTCTCTATCCTCATCTTCTCAAAGTCCTCGATCGATACTTTCTTATACTCCAGGATAGCGTATATCACTTCCACCAAATCAGCCAGTTCCTCAACCCGCAGGCTTGCAAGGTATTCTTTGTGTTCTTCGTCAAGTTTCTCGTTCAGCAGCTTAAAGTACTGTTCGTCAGAAACTTTCTCGGTAATGGCCTTCCTGCCGCTGTTCTCAATTATCTCCGGAATTTTGTCCCTTACCAGCTTGTTATACTTCGTGACATTCATCGGAAACCCTCCTTCTTCGGTGAGTGATATTTTTATTTATTTACCACAAAACAGCGCTCTGACAAACGGGTCAGGTCCAAAAATTCCGATCACGGACTCATCAGGCTTCAAAATTTCTATAGGCTCTGCCCGCCGCCTTCCCTACGAACATAACACATAAATATGACACTGCTGCAAGGAGCAGAACCATTATCCCAAAAGTGTACCAGATATTTGTCGTCAGTTTCAGCAACAAGAACGCAATGACCGCGAAAACAGAAATTATGATAAATCCAAACAGCATTTCCAGCACAGCATTCATGTTCTGCTTTATTGCTTCCTGCGGATTGCTCCATTTAAGCTTCGGACGGATAAGATCTACATACAGCCCCGCTGCATTGACCGGGATTGTGGCCAGTCCGCATAATATTAGTATCATCAAGGCCGTAAGTATCCCTATTCTAAAAGTAATAACCGAAGTAATGACCGCCGCGGCAGCAGCCAGGAATGACACTGAATATCCTGCCAGCAGTTTTGCGTAGACCTGTGTCTCCGGCTTGACAGGGATATTTTTCAATATCCATATATTCCTTCCTTCCCTTGAGAAAGTGGTCGATACAGCCGGATTAATCATAACAAACAAGGATATGAATCCTGACAGGACCAGCATCAGTATAGTCTGAGATTCAGCGCTCCCGGCAAGCTGGAATAGAAGCTGCATATCAGAATCTTTTGCGAAATTGCCACCAAAAAGCGGCATCAGCATGACAAGCGGTATAACAAATATCATCATTAGTGAGTTCAGGGCATATATCGGCGTCCTAAGCAGTATAAGCCATTCATTTTTGAATATTGCGAAAATCTGGGACGATCTTTTATACGTCAGCCTGACTTTCCCTGTAGTCTTTCTTGTCTCAAGCTGTGCCGTCGCGCCGCGCTGGTAAATGAACGAGGCCAGTAAATACACGATTAGGAACGCCGCAACCGACACTCCGACAAGGTATAACAGGTTCAGGGCGGATTCCGCTCCACCGGCGGAAAGAGCACTGGTAACCCAGACTGACGGCGGAAATGCTCTTCCCATGAACCTGACAATGGCATCGCTGCTCTCCATGAGAGCTTTTGCAAAGTCTTCGGGGTTATCAGGCATCATGGACACAAGGTAATTCTGGGCAATGAACAAACCCACTACCATTAAAATGCTTCCGATAATTATAATCAGATCCCTGCGCTTGGAACGGCTTACCACGTTCATAAGAACCAGGGACAGGAACGACGAGATGACAAGGGGCAAAAACGGAAGGAAAAGAGTGCATATTATGGCCAGGATGTAGTAAAGGACACCTTTCTGCATTCCAATGCCATAGATGATTACCGGCGGGAGCATAAGTATGAATGCCAGCGGATACTCGCCGATCAGCACCATCGCGAACTTGGCCATGAAGACACTGCCCTGTTGAATGGGCAGCGACGCAAGGAATTCGGTATCCTTTGCAAGGAAAAGTGCGCCTAAAATATAAAAAACGCCGAAAATCAGTACGATAACCCCTGAGCATATAGCGGCAATGGTCAGGATCATATGGGGCATATTCATTGCGGAAGCCCCTTTATACACCTGGTAAATAAAAAAGGTATAAAATCCTATAAAATATGCCGCGGAAAGCAGGACGGCGATGAATATCCCAAATCCCCTGAGGAAAGCCTTCCTGTCATTCTTCAGGTTGTAAAGGGCGTTGGTAAAACCGAACTGAGCGTTGAGCTGGGTTTTCAGAAGACTGAAAAACTTACGCATTACCAGCACTCCCTTCCTCTGTCAGGCTCAGGAATATGCTTTCAAGGGATGCATCCTCGGATTTTCTAAGCTCGTCGATGGTACCAACCGCAATAATCTTTCCCTTATTAATAATTCCAATCCTGTGGCAGAGCTTTTCTGCAACCTCCAGTATATGGGTCGAGAAAAACACCGTATTGCCTTTCGCGCAGTGCTGGTTCATCTCTTCTTTCAGCAAGTGGGCAGCCCTGGGATCAAGGCCGGTCAGCGGTTCATCCATGATCCAGAGCGGAGGCTGGTGGATGAGAGCTCCCGCAACTACTATTTTCTGTTTCATTCCGTGGGAGTAGCTCTTGATCTGCTGCCCCGCGGCTTCCTTCATTTCGAACATCTCCAGGTACTTGTTTATTCGTTCCTTTCTCACATCAGTCGGCACATCATACACGTCGGCTATAAAATTCAGGTACTCGATTCCCTTAAGCCTCTCGTACACATCATGATTGTCAGGAACAAAGCCAATATTCATCTTGGCCTTGATGGGATCTTTTTCGATATCGTAACCGCAAATTGTAATTCTGCCTTCGTCTATCGGCAAAATCCCCGTTATCATCTTGATGGTGGTTGTTTTCCCGGCTCCATTAGGCCCCAGGAATCCGAATATTTCACCTGGCCTGACTTCCAGAGAAATATTGTCCACTGCCTTAACCTTGCTTTTTGAATATGTTTTTGAAACGTTTTGGATTGAGAGCATAGCAACCACCCTTCCTTATCTCCTGTATTTTTACATCCATATGATAATTCTAACATAAGGAGAAGGCCCATAGGAACCCTATCTTCCCTTTTTCCTGTTTTTTATGTCCCTCCAGATGCCGAATGCGACAGGAACCAAAAGGCTTATCCCTCCTGATATCATCCATTCGTTAGCATTCAGCGGCACGGTTCCGAATACATTGGCCAGGAAAGTCAGGTATATGACCCCCAGCAGCATGAGTACCGAGCTTATTACCGCCAGTACCAGGTAAATGTTCGAAAACAGCTTTATTTCAAATATACCTCTTGTTTCGGACTTGCACTCGAAAACATGTATCAGCTGCGACATCACCAGGGTAACAAGGGCGCAGGTCCGGGCAGCGGCCAGGTTTTTGCTGGCAGTTAAAATAATTATGAAACTTGCCAGGGTCGAAAGCGCAATCAAAATGCCTCTTGTAGCGATCACCCCGGAAAGCCCGTGGGCGAATATGCTTTCATCAGGGGACCTTGGCGGCCTCTCCATTATATCCGGATCGCCGGGCTCCAGACCGAGGGCTATGGCAGGCAGGCCATCGGTGGCCAGGTTTACTATCAGTATCTGTGCTGGCATAAGCGGTATCGGAAGGCCAAACAGGGAGGCCAGGAACATGGTAAGGACTTCGCCCACGTTGCAGGACAGGAGATACCTTATAAACTTGCGTATGTTGGAATAGATGTTTCTCCCTTCCTCCACAGCCGCCACGATACTTGAGAAGTTGTCATCCATGAGAACCATGGCCGCGGACTGCCTCGTTACATCCGTCCCGCTTCTGCCCATGGCTATTCCTATATCGGCGTCCTTGACCGCAGGGGCATCGTTTACTCCGTCGCCCGTCATAGCTACTATATGACCTCTTTTTCTGTAAGCACGAACTATCCTCAACTTATGCCGTGGGAAAACACGCGCATAAACAGTAGTTTTCATGCATGCGGACTCCAGCTCCGCGTCACTCATATTATCCATGTCCGTTCCCGTCAGGATCATGTCACCCTCACGGTAAATACCTATCGACTCAGCGATGGCCCGGGCTGTTTCTTTATGGTCCCCCGTTATCATGACAGTTTTTATCCCTGCATGCCGGCAGCGCAGGACAGCTTCGGCGGCTTCCTTCCTTGGCGGGTCGGTCATCCCTGACAGGCCTACGAAAACAAGTTTCTCCTCGAGCTTGTCACTCCATAGCCTGCTTCTTTCAACCGTCCTGTATGCAAATCCCATGACGCGGAGGGCTTCGGAGGTCATGGAACGGCATTTTTCCATTATGGCCTTCCTGTCCTCCGGGGACATTTCACGTTCGTGCTCACCGATAAGTATCCTTGAGCATTTCTCAAGAATGACTTCCGGAGCTCCCTTTGAGAACAGGAACAGTTCCCCGGTGGGAATCCTGCATACCACCGACATCATTTTCCGGTCAGAATTGAAAGGAATCTCCCTTATTCTCCGGTAGTATGAATCAACAGACCTTTTATCCAATCCCGAGTCGATGGCAGCCCTCACAAGCGCCACCTCTGTCGGGTCGCCCTCGATATCCAGCGAATTTATATTTTCGGCGCCAGGATTTATGATGCGGGTATTCCCGCAGATCATTCCTATCTTGAGCAGCAGTTTCAGGGGGAAAGGCCTGTCTGGATCCATCTCCCTGCCTTTGTTTATAGCCCTGAGCCTGCCGCTTGCGTTCTTTTCAAGGGTATAAGAGTTCCTGCCCGCGTAAGCTGAAACCACGGTCATACGGTTTTCAGTAAGTGTTCCTGTTTTATCGGAGCAGATCACCGTGGCGCATCCCAATGTCTCAACGGCAGGAAGCCGCCTTATCAGCGCATTCCTCTGGACCATTCTGCGCACGCCGATGGCAAGGGCTATTGTAACCACGGCAGGCAACCCCTCAGGCACCGCCGCAACAGCAAGGCTGATGCCGCTCAGAAGCATCTGGACCAGGGGTTCTCCCCTCAACACACCCATAATGGACACGACTGCGCATATGATAAGGCATATGGTGACTATGATCTCTCCGAGGCGTTCCAGCTTTTTCTGCAACGGCGTTTCCTGGACTCCGGCTGTTTCGATCATACCCGCAATCCTGCCCATCTCGGTTTTCATGCCTGTGGCCTGCACGATGGCCTTCCCTGTTCCGTTGGTCACCATGCTTCCCATGTATACCATGTTTTTACCCGAAACCCCGTTCGGATTTTGTCTCCGCAGGTCGATCCTTTCCTTGGAAACAGGTACGGACTCCCCTGTAAGCATGGATTCATCGCAGAACAATGAGTTGGCCTCGGTAAGGACTGCGTCGGCAGGAACCCTGTCTCCGGCTTCAAGAAGGATCAGATCTCCCGGTACGACCATGTCGGCCGGAATATCCTTTACCGATCCGTCGCGCATTACCCTTGCGCGGGGCGCGGCCATGCTCATCAACGCTTCAAGAGCTTTTTCGGTCCGCATTTCCTGGATAAATCCCAGAAGTCCGTTAAGTACGATTATTGCAAGGATTGCTATGCCTTCGCTGTTTTCTCCCAGAAAGAATGAAATTATAGATGAGACGATAAGGATTATTATCATCAGGTCGGTAAACTGGGAAATGAGCGTTTTGATCCACGTATTCCTTTTCACGCTCTTTAATGCGTTCTTCCCGTACACCTCGAGTTTTTCGGCGGCATCGGCCTCGGTAAGACCATGAACGCTTTTGCTTATTTCATCCAAAACGACGCTGCGCTCCAAAGCTTCCACAATACCACTCCCTGAACATAAAACCTGGACAATCTAATCTATTCATGTCCGACGATTTATAGTACAGGAAGCAATGTTGTCACCGGGACGGTTCTGTTGGCAACAAGTTGTCAAGGGGACGGTCCTGTCGGCACAGTTGCGCCCCATAGTCACCCCTGCACATGAGAATCCCTCGCTTCGCTCTGGATGACATTTGGGTTACGACTTCCCCTGTACTCATTCGAAGAGGTCGGAATCGATGAGAAGTTCCACGGGGCAGTGGTCGGAACCAAAAACGTCCGAATGGATAATGGAGTCCCGGATCTTATCCTTCAGGGATTTGGACACGCAGAAATAGTCAATGCGCCACCCGGCGTTCCTTTCCCGGGCTTTGAACAGGTATGACCACCACGTATAGGCGTCCCTCCTGTCAGGGTAGAAATAACGGAAAGTATCAATGAAGCCAGCTTCCAGAAGCTCGGTAAACTTGTTCCTTTCCTCGTCGGTGAATCCGGCGTTTCTCCGGTTGGATGACGGGTTCTTAAGATCTATCTCTTTATGGGCGACGTTAAGATCTCCGCAGAATATGACAGGCTTAATCCTGTCAAGGGAGAGCAGGTATTCCCGGAACGCGTCCTCCCACTCCATCCTGTATGACAGCCTTTCCAACTGCTGCTGTGAGTTGGGCGTATAAACGTTGACCAGGAAGCATCCGCCGAATTCCAGGGTTATAACCCTTCCTTCATGGTCATGTTTCTCCCGCCCTATCCCGTATGTAACGTTCAGCGGCTTGATGCTCGTATATACCGCTGTGCCCGAATATCCTTTCTTCTCGGCATAGTTGAAATATGACTCATAACCCTCGAGGGCCAGGTCCAGCTGCCCTTCGCTGAGTTTTATTTCCTGCAGGCAAAGTATATCAGGCCTTATCCTGTCGAAAAAATCAAGGAAACCCTTTCCCAATACGGCTCTCAGCCCGTTTACATTCCATGATACCAGTCTTTTCATTGTGTCCTTCCTCCTTATGCGGTGCTGCCAATCTGCGTCCAGCTGTGATTCATCTCGAAATCTTCCACGGCTTTATTGGCGTCCCTGATGATATCCTCGTTAAAACCCATGGTTTTAAGGAGTTTAATGGCATTCCGTGTAGTCGCCCTGCCGTCTTTTATCAAATAATCGAATTCAATATCGTCATCGGTCACTTTCTCCTCGAAATGCCTGTTCTCGAAGTACCTACTTAGTATATGGGTCAGCTCCACATCGTGGGTGGCTGCGAATATGCAGGCATTCTCCCCGTACAGGGAGTACAGGAGCCTTGATGAGGCGGCTATCCGCTCAATGGTGTTTGTCCCCCTCAATACCTCGTCCACGATGCAAAGGCATGTCACTTTATTATTTACCATACTGAAGATCCTTTTAAGCGACTTTATCTCGGCGATGAAATAGCTCTCCCCGTTAAGGACGCTGTCCCTCAGCGCCATTGAGGTGATGGTGAACAGCGGCCGCGACCTCCACCTCCGGGCAAGGCAGAACCCGAGGGTATGGGCCATGATGGTGTTTATGCCGACTGTCTTAAGATAAGTCGATTTTCCCGAAGCATTGGAGCCGGTCAACAGCGTCGCCCTGGATGAGTAAACGGGGTTTGGCACGCAATTTTCGATAAGGGGATGGACCACGTCCTCCGCGTCGATATACAGGTCCATGTCTTCGTTGTTCCATATTATTTCCGGCTTGCAGCAGGTTTCAAGGCTTTCCCTGTATGAGGCTGCGCACAATGTGGCGTCGAGCTCCCCGATGGCTTCTATAAGCTGCGCGAACTCCTCGTGGTGCGCCCTGATGAACCTTATCGATGTCTGGTAGTTCCATATATCTATGAGAAAGACCATGTTTATAATGGATATGAAATCCATGCCCATGTTGCCCGAAAAACCGGACGTGACAGCATTCAGCGACGCTTTTCCCATCATGGGCTTAAGGGTCCCGTAAAGTTCGTCAAGCCTGTCGAACCTGTCATTGAGATCCCCGACCCTGTTTTTCAGGAGAGTCCTGGCCAGCGTGACCATCCTGCTGGCCTGGGTTATGGCCTCGAGGCCGAACTGTATGCTGTTGGCCAGTTTCACATGGTACAGCACGTTTATGCCCATGGCAGCAATCATCAACAGGATACCTGCCTCCAGGCTGAAGAACATGACCGGAACCGCCAGAAGCGGCACAAACGTCAGGATCCTGTATACCCACCTGTTGTTTATCTCCAGAAATTCCGCGTCGTCCACGAGCACGTCCACTCTGAAGGGGCTGAACTTGCCGGCGTTGGCCAGTATCGACATTATCTTTTCCCGTTCCTTCTTATGCCCTGTCCAGTAATTAACCAGGTCCACGCGGTCCTGGAACGGTTCCCTGTTAAGCAGCGGGGTTCTCAGCATGGAATAGAGGACATTGTCCCCCATAGATGTCAGGGTACTGTTTATATGGGCATAGAAATTATCCATCTCGAGGTCGTTCCACGTGGTGTCGTCGATCGCCTTTCCTGAAACTTTCCTGGTCCAAAGGTTGAACAACTGGGAGAAGTTCTTCATATCAGACTGGTCAAAATCGTTTTCAGGGGGCCTGCCCCAGTTTTCCGCCACCGAAACGGCAAGTCTCCTTTTTCTCCTGATCTCCCTGACAATCCCTGCGATAACTGAAACGACGAATATGGCTCCAACAGCAAAAATCAGTTCCTGCATCAGGCCCTCCATAACAGTTTTTACATGGTTACAATTATAACCTTTATTCCGACATGGTACAATCAAATAAAACAAGTTAAATTTGACAATTATTTTAAAAATTTTTGTGTTGCATAACGTAATACTGAATGATACAATATGAAAAAACAAATATCTTTAAGTTGGTACAGAGATGCCGACAAGATATTAAATAGCGATAAATCAAGGCGGGTGTCATATCTCGCCCGGTTTTTGTCAGAATAAAATCTTGTCAGGTGTACAAGATTTTTTTTTGCAATTTTCAGGCTGACGGGGGCGACTTGTATGAAATTCAAGGCTCAGATAATGGACGAAATCTCAGTTGAACGCGCAATGGTCCGCATCGCACATCAAATCATCGAAAAAAATCATGGTGTCGAAAATCTTTGCATTATCGGGATCAAAACAAGGGGCGTGCCCCTGGCGTCAAGACTTGTAACAGCCATCAAGGCAATCGAGGGCGTCCAGGTAGAAATGGGCAAATTGGATATCAGCCTTTACCGTGACGACCTGGCAGAAAGAGCCAACGAACCGATCATCAACTCGACAGAAATTCCTTTTTCCGTAGTAAACAAAAATGTTGTGCTGGTTGACGACGTTATATATACCGGGCGGACTGTCCGCGCAGCCCTGGATGCCATCATGGCTCTTGGCAGGCCGGCGACAATACAGCTGGCAGCCCTGATCGACAGGGGGCACAGGGAACTTCCCATACGCACGGACTACGTGGGCAAAAACATACCAACATCCAAGGCGGAGGTCGTTGTCGTGCACATCAAGGAGTATGACGGCGACACAAGCGTCTGCCTGTACGAAAAGGAACCCAAATAAATTAATATACAAGGGGGATTTTAATCCATGGAAAACACCAACAAGGTAATCGGGTACCTTCCCGACGAAAGACCACCATTCTGGAAACTGCTGTTCTATGCATTGCAGCAGGTAATAGTCATGTTCCCTGCAACAGTGGCAGTTGCGCTTATCACTGGTTTTCAGGTTTCAACGACTATCTTTGCCAGCGGTCTCGCAACAGTATGCTTCATCCTGATCACCGGCAGAAAAATACCTCTTTACTATGGTTCAAGCTTTTCTTACCTGGCTGCGATCACTGGTCTTATATCCGGTGATGCGATTAGATCATTAGTCAGCGCTGAAACGCTTGCCGGGATAGAGGCCTGGAAGAACAAGATAACACCTGTTTTGCCCGGAGAGGCTATTTCTTACGCCCAGTTCGGTATCATAATGTCAGGTCTGGTATCGATACTTGCAGGTTTACTGGTAAGAGCATTCGGCAATAAGGCAGTGGATAAAATATTGCCTGCATCTGTCACAGGTCCTGTAGCCATGGTAATTGGTCTGACTCTTGCAGGAACCGCCCTTAGTGATGCCGCTCCCCAACCTCTCAGGGAAGGAGCGATCGCTACCGTCGCCAACAGCAACTGGGTATGGGTCGTATCACTGGTCACACTTTTGTCAACAGTTATCTTTTCAAGATACTTAAAAGGTTTTCTCAGCCAGCTTCCGCTGCTTCTTGGCGCGGGTGTGGGCTGTGTTACCGCCGGACTGCTGTATGCTTTTGGCGGACCCGATATGAACCTTTTCAGGGCTATCCCGAAAGAAGCCCTCGAAGGTTCACTATGGTCATTCGGTCCTATAGCAGTGCCTGCTTTCACCCTGCCGAAATTCTCATGGGCAGCGATGTTCGCTATCATGCCCATAGCCATAGCCACTATCCCGGAGTCCACCGCCCATATGTACCAGCTTGACATCTATGTCAATGACCTTGCAAGGAAAAAGGGCAGCAATAAAAAGTACGACCTTGCAGGTTTGCTGGACAGGAACCTTATCGGCGACGGTATTGGGGACATGATCTCCGGTCTTGTCGGAGGGCCGGCAGGAACGAACTACGGTGAGAACATCAGCACCATGGCTATAACGAAAGTGTTCTCAACATCGGTACTGATAGCTGCATCAATCATCGCCATGATCATATCCTTCTTCATCCCCCTGGTTCAGGGCATCTACGCCATTCCGCAGGCTGTTATCGGTGGTCTTGAGATCTACCTGTTCGGCGCCATCGCGGCACAGGGTATAGCCATAATGGTGGAAAAGAAGGTCGACCTGTTCAGCTCAAAGAATATCGCGGTAATCGCTACTATAATGATAGTCGGCCTTGGCGGACAATACGCCTTCGGAGGAAATATCCCGTTCTTCGGCCTGCAGGTTCCGTGCGTAGCCGGAGCGGCCATCTTCGGGATTATTCTGAACCTGATCCTCAGCATCGGCGAGAAGAAAGAAGATTAAACAGTGTTTTCAAATAAAAAATTAGCGGGCTGGCTGACACAACCAGCCCGTTTTCTGTTACCCGGATATATCATTTTGAGCGCAGCGAAGAACCCAGCCGTTCAGTCAGCCTTTAGACGCTGATAATAAAGACGGTTCTGTCTCCGCCCTGCTCATTTCCAATTGTTCTATCATAAGTAGCCCACCCTTAGTGCTGAGCTATTGCCCAGCACTAAGGGTGGGCTACAGGTATACATTTATATACATCTGAATGAGTATAAGTATCCGTCCCCGTTACTCATTTATTTATTCTTGAGGTTGAACCATGCGTTGAGGCCGGGATACTCGGCTACTTCGCCAAGCTCTTCCTCGATCCTGAGCAGCTGGTTGTACTTGGCAACACGGTCTGTTCTTGAAGGAGCGCCGGTCTTGATCTGGCCGGAGTTGGTTGCTACTGCTATATCGGCAATGGTAGCGTCCTCGGTCTCGCCGGAACGATGAGAGGTAACGGCGGTATAACCTGCGCGGTTAGCCATTTCGATGGCTTCGAGGGTCTCGGTGAGAGTACCGATCTGGTTGACCTTGATAAGGATTGAGTTGGCAACGCCCATCTCGATACCCTTCTTCAGGCGCTGGGTATTGGTTACGAACAGGTCGTCGCCTACCAGCTGGATCCTCTTGCCAAGCCTGTCTGTAAGAAGCTTCCATGCTTCCCAGTCTTCTTCGGCAACACCGTCTTCGAGTGAGATAATCGGATATTTATTGCACAGATCTTCCCAGAAGTTCACCATTTCCTCTTTGGTCATCCACTTGTCGGACTTCCACCAGTAATACATTCCTTCCTTGCCCTTGGCCTTGGCTTCCTCGTACATCTCGGTGGAAGCTGCGTCAATAGCTATGCGGAACTGCTCGCCGGGCTTGAATCCAGCCTTTTCAATGGCTTCGAGGATAACCTGGATAGCTTCCTCGTCAGACTTGAGGTTGGGAGCGAATCCGCCCTCATCGCCGACAGCCGTTGAATAACCCTTGCTCTTCAATACGCTCTTCAGGTTATGGAACACTTCGGCGCACCACTGGAGGGCCTGCCTGAAGCTCTCTGCGCCTACGGGCATGATCATGAATTCCTGGATGGTAACTGAGTTGTCTGCATGCTTTCCGCCGTTGATGATGTTCATCATGGGAACAGGAAGCACCTTGGCGTTGGTTCCGCCAATATACTGGTAAAGCGAAAGCCCGAGAGCCTCGGCTGCAGCCTTGGCAACTGCAAGAGAAACGCCCAGGATGGCATTGGCGCCCAGCTTGCCCTTGTTGGGCGTACCGTCCAGCTCTATCATGGTCCTGTCGATCAGCACCTGGTCAAACACGTTCATGCCTACGATTTCGGGAGCTATGATATCATTAACGTTATCAACAGCCTTTGTTACCCCTTTGCCAAGGTAACGGGATTTATCTCCGTCTCTCAATTCAACAGCCTCAAAAGCGCCTGTGGAAGCGCCTGAAGGAACAGCAGCGCGGCCGATGAATCCGCCTTCTACTATAACTTCAACTTCGATGGTGGGATTTCCCCTCGAGTCAAGTATTTCACGCGCGAATACATCTTCAATTTCAAGGTATTGCTTCATTATCCTGAACTCCTTTCATACATGATTGTTAAAATAATAACTACAAAATAGCATACATTAATATGAAAAGATTGTAAAGGTAGTATCTGCCGATTTTATCCCTGCATATACATGTTCTTTGAGGCATTCCGGGCAAAGCGCCGGGTACATTATCCCGATCATTTATGCAGTATGGGCGACACCTTCTTGTATGTGGCAAAGGTCAGCAGCGACAGCAGCGTTACCTTGAACAGGTTGAATGGAATTATTCCGAACAGTATAAGGGTTTTCAGGTCCACGATGGCGCTGTTGTTCCTGGTCCCTTCGGCAATAATGCCCTGCAGCGACTGGTCATGCGTAATGCTGAACTGTTCGGCAAAGATCTTTACATACAGCGGTATCAACACGAAATAATTCACCAGGGCCGCAACCACGACCATCGTCAGTGACCCGGCTATAAGCCCTATGACCGCGTTTTTTATCGACTTTTTCCTGTTATAGATAACCGCGGCAGGCACCACGAAAGCGCATCCCACGATAAAGTTTGCAAGCTCGCCCACGCCGCCCGTTATGGACATGGTCACATGGACCAGGTTCTTTATCAGTTCAATCAGAATCCCCGCTGCCGGCCCCAGCGCGAAACCTCCCAGCAAAACGATCAGCTCGCTGAAATCCAGCTTGAGAAAAGCTGGTGTAAACGGCAGAACGAACTCCAGGAACATCAGTCCTGTCGCCAGCGCGGCCAGTATCCCGATTTTTGCTATGAATTTTGTCTGGTTGCTCATAAAAACCTCCTCAAAATTTAAAATCCCTGGAGAAAAATCTCCAGGGATAAAACCTTGCATATTAATCTGCCAATCTTCTCCCATCCAGACTGTACTGTCGGCTCCGGGATCTCACCGGATCATGCTATGTAAGCTCGCGGGCTCGTGGATCTCCACATCACCGCCGGTCGGGAATTACACCCTGCCCTGAAGATTTCCCTTATTCAACTCATATTGATTATATTCCATCCTGCGCTGCCTGTCAATGAAGGCAAATGCATTCCAGCCTGTTTACTCGTCCTTGAGATAGAACCGTACCAGTTCCTCGAGCAGTTCATCCCTCTCAAGTTTCCGTATCAGGCTTCTTGCATTGTTGTGGCTCGTAATGTAGGTCGGGTCTCCGGACATGATATAACCGACGATCTGGCTTATCGGGTTATATCCTTTCTCCTTCAGGGCCTGGTATACATTCACCATGATCTCACGGGCCCTGTTGGACTTTTCTTTATTGACATCAAATTTCATCGTCCCGGAATTCATATGTTTCACCCGCTTCCTTTCCTGCAAAAAGAGGCTTTTCCTTAATATATTAATACATACCGGTTTTTAAATCAAGTTATGCAAGGAAAATGTAATCATATGGGTTCTCCCCTCATATACTCCCCTTCGATTGCCGTAAGGCGGACATTGACTATTTCCCCGCTTTTATCGCCGCTGGTCTTCACTGCGACCGGGATATAGTGGGGAGTAAGCCCTTCCATATCGCCATCACTGCCGTCTATGGGCTTCTCAAGAAGCACGTCGGTCTCTTTCCCAATGAATCTTTCAAAGTTCTCCTGCTTCATTTGCAGCGCAAGTTCTATCATTTTTCTGCTTCGCTCTTCCTTGGTCTTATTGTCCACCTGGTCCCGGAACCTGGATGCAGGAGTTCCTTTCCTCGGGGAGTACTTGAACACGTGCATCCACAAAAAGCCTATATCCCTGCAGAATGCATACGACTCTTCAAACTCCTTGTCGGTCTCGCCCGGGAAGCCTACCATCACATCGGTGGTAATGGTCGCCCCGGGAATATTCTCCCTCAGGAGCTTTACGATGTTCCTGTATTCATCGGGAGTGTATTTCCTGTTCATGCGTCTTAATGTCTCCCCGCAGCCGCTTTGCAGGGACAGGTGGAAATGGGGGCACAGCTTGGGAAGATTTTTTAGTTCCTCAATAAACCCGGTTGCCAGGAACATGGGTTCCAGGGATCCAAGCCGTATCCTGCGGATGCCCTCTATCCCATGTATTTCTTCTATAAGCCCGGCCAGGCCTTTTCCGTTCTTCTCATCAAAATACGATGTCAGGTGGATGCCTGTCAGGACCACTTCCCTGAATCCATGTTCCGCAAGACTTTTCGCTTCCTTTATAACATCCCCGATATCCCTGCTGCGGACAGGCCCCCTGGCATAGGGAATGATACAGTAGGAGCAAAACTGGTCGCAGCCGTCCTGGACTTTAAGGAATGCCCGGGTATGTCCCTCATAGGTTTCGACCGGCAGCTCCTCGTACTCGGAAAGCTTGTTCCTCTCGAAAACATACTGCCTTTTTTCATCATTGTGCAGGTTCTCCACGAGCTCGACTATCCTGTGCTTCATGTTGTTGCCCAGGACCAGGCTGACACCTTCGATCTTTGCAGCCTCTTCCGGGGACACCTGGGCAAAGCACCCCACGGCCACGACGATGGCATTGGGATTCAATGAATGGACCCTTCTCAGTATCTGCCTCGATTTTTTGTCTCCCATCCCGGTTACCGTGCAGGTGTTGACCACGTATACGTCGGCATACTGGTCTTCAGGCACGATTTGATATCCGGCTTTCCTGAAAAGCAGCTTCATTCCTTCGGTCTCGGCAATATTTACCTTGCAGCCCAGCGTAATCAGGGCCACTGTCCTGTTGTTCTCCATTTTCTGTCCTTTCCGGGAACTGTTACATTCTGTTTAAATATGCTAATTATATATTGACGTCTTCAATTCATGGTAATACACTAAATGATGATATTCCCATTGACTGATTACTGGAAGGTGGTGTAGTCCATGAAGACATTTAATATTCTACTAAAATCAATAAATGATGTGAAGGATTTTGTTAACATCGTCAATAAATACGATTTTGACGTTGATCTCTCATCCGGCCGCTACGTGGTAGACGCCAAGTCCATAATGGGTATATTCAGCCTCGATCTTTCAAAGCCCATCAAGGTGGAAGTCCACAGCGACAATGCCGATGAATTCATAAACGAGATCAAAAGCATCATAGTCGAATAATTTTGCCACCAGGAAATTTTCGTCCGCCAAGCCCGGCATCATTGCCCGGGCTTTATTGCTGCGCGATTTAGTAATAAGATTGGCGATTTTGATCCTATTATTCAACTTTATGTCATTCTGAGCGAGTGTTATGTACTCCTCTTGCCTGTCATCCCAAGCGCTTCTAAGGATCTGAGATTCTTTGCTACACTTCGCTTCGTTCAGAATGACAATCAGAACTGTCATTTTATAATATTACCAGCCCCAGCACCGTCGAAAGTATGATTATCAGTATCGTATCCATCTTCAGCAGTACCGACGCAAGTATTGCCAGCACAAAAATCGCGAATGCCCCGGGATTAATATAAAGCGGCATGGTCAGGTCCACAAAGGACTCGTAGGAGAAGAATATAAATGCCGATGCTATCAGGGCAACAGTCACCGGTCGTATCCCTTTCATGCAGGCTTCAAGGGCCTTGCTCTCCTTAACCTTCATGATGAAATGGGCAGCAAGAATCACCAGGATGAATGACGGTATTGATACGCCGACAGTTGCCAGCAGGGATCCCCAAAAACCTCCAACCCTGTAACCAACGTACGTGGCGGCATTGACAGCTATGGGCCCGGGTGTCATCTGTGATATGGCGGCAATATTGGCAAATTCCTCTGCCGTTATCCATCCCAAAGCAATAAGTTCTTTCTGTATCATGGTTATAATGGAATAACCGCCGCCGAAACCCACAAAACCTATTTTTATGAATAACAAAAACAGCTTAAACAGAACCATTGTCCTTTAGCCTCCTTAACCGGTAGAAGACAAGTCCTGTCAAAGCTCCCAGTATAATTATGACTGCGATATTGACATCAAAGACAAAAGCCAGGATGAAGGCGATCACCGCCAGAACAGCGGCAAACACGTCTTTGATAATTTGCTTTCCAAGCCTTACAACCACCGTGGCTATCACACCGGCAATTCCCGCTTTTGCTCCAGTCAGGGCTTTATCGATGATCAGATTGCCGCTGACCGCCTTAAACAGCACAGCGATAAGCAGAATGATTATAAACGAGGGCAGGACTACCCCGAAAACCGTCACCAGTGCCCCGATCATGCCGGCAACCCGATAACCCACATATATCGATGAATTAATGGCCACTACTCCCGGCAGGGACTGGGCCACTGCGAACGCGTCCACAATCTCTTCTTTTCCGATATACCCCTTCTTATCCACTATCTCTTTCTCAATAATGGGGATCATGGCCAGGCCGCCGCCGATAGTAAATGCTCCTATCTTGAAAAAGGTTAAAAATAATTCCCACAATACTTTCGCTTTGCTCTTATTCATTTCTTATCCAACCTTTATGCCATCCGAACGCAGTACAGGATCTCATCTGTGTCAGCGCTTTTCTTCAGTATAGCACAATATGGCTACGCATATGTAATGTTTGACCAGCCTCTTTTTGAGTGATATTATTATTTGTAAATAATTTCCGAATACGACCGTAAAAGGTAGCCAAGAGGTAATTATGAAAAAAGCAGTCGTTTACCTTATGATATTTGCGATATCGATATCTCCGCTTTTCAGGGGGCTTTATTTTTATTATGAAGCTACCATATTTCTTTCCATTATCGCACTTCTCGCATTTATTTACTTCATACTGAAATACAGGGACAGGGAAGAAGTCGTCTATAACAAGTGGATCATGATCTTTGGCCTGATGCTTATTGCCGCATACTGCCTTGCCTTTATAACAGCAGTATATCCAAGGGACAATTTATCCTCCTTATTGCTTATAATTGAATATCTTATATTATCCATCGTATTGTATGATCATTTCCACGATAAAAAAGAAGCTTTCAGCAAGTCCCTGCTGATTCCGGCAGTGATAACAGGATTTATAAACGCCGTTGTTGGGATCGAAGCCATAACAAAAGCATATAAATTCCTTGATATTACATTAAATAACCAGCGTTTAGGCGGAACCTTTCAATACGCAAACACTGCAGCCATTTATTATGCTATCATAATTATCTTTTCCCTTACCCTGATGTACGCCCTTGATAAACCAATATTAAGGGTGCTTCTTACAGGAGCAAACAACATAATTCTCCTTGCCATACTTCTGACCAAGTCCCGCGGTGGTTATATCGTAGGCTTTCCTGCAATAACGGCTTTTATGATCATCCAGCAAAAAGGCCGCAGGCTTAAAACGGCTGGATCATTCGTTTGCTCTGCGATACCGGCTTTACTGCTCGTACAGAGGATTTCAAACCTGACAGGTTCAAAGGATTCTCTGGGGCTGAATAAGCTGCTTCTTATCTCATTAATCGGAGCAATTATTTTGTCCGTTGCTTATGAAGGATTAATGAAAATCATTTCGTTGACAAAGAAGAAGATAATCTTTCCAAAGCCACTGTTCAAAACTCTCCCATATATCACGTCAGCTATAATAGTTATTGCTGTAATATTATTGAGAAATTTGATCATAAGCCTGATACCATATAGTATAATAGAACGTTTTACCGACATTAGTTTTTATGATGTAAGCATATCATTGAGAATAGCCTATTACAAGGATGCATTGAAGCTCATTTCGAAGAACTGTTGATGTGCCTATTAATTCACCGTTGATCATCAGCCGGTTTATTATCCTGATTTCCTCCGGCTTTATGCGGTATAACCCGTTGACGCCCTTAAGTATCCTCACTATGCCGGGTACTGTTTTGAGCCTGTAGTAGTCCTCAATCTCCACCCTGCCCCTGAGGAGGATATATCCAGGGAAAAGTGTCCTTATTCGTTTGTACCAGATGCCGTTTTTTCTCTCCCGGATACACCGTTTCGGAACAAAGGGAATGATGCCTGTATCCCTGAATGTGTAAGCTATTTTCTCCCTGACAGTCTCTTCATTTCCCGTCCTGACGAAAACAGCGTGCCAAATCTCGGTCTCGTCTTCTTCATCGGAGCCGGTCAGTTGCTTCAGCCATTCCCTCCAGTCCATATAAGTACCCTTCCCACAGAATCGCCATATATAGACCGATTCAGCCATCCCGGTAAAACAAATCATATAATTCTTCGTATAATTCGTATAATATAAATTATATAGCAAATCAATGGCCATAAATAAATTATTTCCGCCAAAATGACGGTTATTTTCGCTTTTCAACTAAGCAATTACCACATAAATCACTTTATTTAACATAAAAATCATACTGTTCCATATTTTTTATCGTATGTGCCTCTAAACATTTTAAAACTGTCTATGCGAATTTTAGAGCAATGTTTTGTAATTTACATTCATGTACCAGCTTAGTCATGGATGCCTTCCTTGTTGTGGGATATAAGAAGATGGGAAACCCTTAGGTAAAAACCCGGGAAATTGATTAATCCCGGGTCTTTCTGGAGCTGGTGATGCGACTCGAACGCACGACCTGCTGATTACGAATCAGCTGCACTACCGGCTGTGCTACACCAGCATGCCTTACTATTTTACAATCACAGAACGGCCCTGTCAACCGGATTGAAAGAGTTTTTCGGCTTTGGAGCAAAACATAAAAAAAGGACATGCCGTATGTCGGTATGCCCCGGGAAGATTATCACCAGAGAAATCGTGTTGGAGATTCTTCGCTGCGCTCAGAATGACAATTATATTAAGGATGACGTTTATATCATCTGAATCCTTTGCGTTTCAGGAATGTCGGGATCTCGGGTCCCTCGACATCATCGTCTATTATAAGCGGATTCTTCTGGGCAGGTTCTGCCGCGGCAGGTTTCTTGGCATCGAAACCGAACAGCTGCCCGGGCCTCTTGATCTCGCCCTTGCTGAATCCTGTGGCTATCACGGTTATGATTATCTCGTCCTTCAGGTTGTCGTCGATGACGGCTCCGAAGATTATGTTAGCGTCTGGATCAGCGGAAGCCTGGATCAGTTCGGCTGCAAGGTTGACTTCCTGCAGACTCAGGTCCGGTCCGCCTGTTATATTCAGCAGCACGCCCTTTGCTCCGTCGATAGTTGTCTCAAGGAGGGGACTGGATATGGCCTGTTTTGCGGCTTCTTCCGCCTTGTTCTCGCCTGACCCTCTGCCTATGCCCATGTGGGCTATGCCGGTATCCTGCATGATGGTCTTCACATCGGCAAAGTCCAGGTTAATCAGGCCGGGAACAGCGATCAGGTCCGAAATGCCCTGTACGCCCTGCCTCAGGACATCATCGGCCAGGTTGAAGGCCTTGACAAGAGGCATCTTTTTGTCTGCTATCTGGAGCAGCTTGTCATTGGGGATAGTAACTAGAGTATCAACCACTTTCTTTAAGGCTTCCACTCCGGCTTCAGCCTGCATCATGCGCTTTTTGCCTTCGAACATGAAAGGCTTGGTAACAACCGCTACAGTAAGGATGCCCATTTCCTTGGCTATCTGGGCTATGACGGGCGCTCCTCCGGTTCCTGTTCCGCCGCCCATACCGGCAGTAACAAAAACCATGTCAGCGTCCTTTATGGCCATGGCGATTTCATCCCGGCTCTCGTTTGCGGCCTTTTCGCCGATTTCGGGATTTGCCCCGGCACCGAGCCCTTTCGTCAGCTTATCCCCTATCTGGATCTTGGTTGTTGCCTGGGATAAGAACAAGGCTTGTTTATCAGTGTTAACGGCAATGAACTCCACTCCGCGAAGCCCTGCTGCGATCATCCGGTTTACAGCGTTATTGCCGCCTCCGCCGACCCCAACGACTTTCAGACGTGCAAAGCTATCCATATCAATATCGAATTCCAACACTTTTGTATCCCCCTTACGAGTCATCTTGCGTATTATATGACCAGATACCTCTTCCGGTTAAAGCTTCAATCACTTAAGCAGCAACCTGCCATAACACCGGCTTATCTTAAAAAAAACTTCCATAATTATTATATAACAAACCCATATAAAAGCAATAATTTATTTAAAAACTATGGGTTATAAGACTCAAGATATTGAGGTTTTTTTATTAAATTATGGCATTAATGCCGTATATATAGTACCTCAGTCACATAGCACGGCAGGCACTTTTATCTTCATACCGTATAATTGCCGGTAAATAGACCGTCTTGCCCTTCAAGGCAGCTTAGCTTTTCCTGCCGCCAGGCATTTTCGTGTTCTCGTCCAGCTTAAGGAGTTTTCTTCTTATGTTGCCGAAGTTTATGAATATCCTGTTGCCGAAGGCGAATATGGCTGCAAGATGAATCTGTATTCCAAGTTTATCCCCGATGTATGCCAGTACCGCCGCCATCAGCGAGTTGGCGAAGAATCCTGAAAGGAATATCTTTATATCGAATTTCCCTTCGAGGGACGCGGAATAACCGCCAAGGATCGAGTCCAGCGCTGCCAGTATAGCCACTGCCGCGTAGTTTGAATACTCCGGCGGGATATGGTAGGGAATCAGGATGCCTATCAGCAATCCGGCAATAAGTCCAAGCAAAGCTATCATGGAATCACTCCTATGGAAAATGTATTTCAGTCGGGGATGAACCCCGGGTTTTCTCCTGAGAACTCGAGCCTTCCTGTTTCCTGCGAACCGATCTTCTTGAAGAAGATTTCCCTGGTAAAGTCGATGGAGTACTGCAGCTTGTCCTGCGGATCGAACCGTACAATGATCCTTTTGTCGAGGGACAGCATTGCCGTGTTCCTGTCCACCATATCAACCCAGTCCAGTACGCTGAAGAGCTTCAGGCTTGTATATTCATCGGATGTTTTTATAGTGTTTATTATGGTGACTCCGGTCCTTATAAGTGAAACGTCCGACGCCTCCAGCTGACCGCCGATGGTGTACCTGGAAAAGTCTATTCCCCTGATTTCCTTAAGGGGTTCCCCGGGCTTTTCATTCCGGACCTCAAGGACGTAACCCTGTTCGTCCACGATCAGGTAGTTGTCAAAGTAAACGAGGTAGGCAGCCGGTTCCCTTTCGGTTATGGCGATAGATACCGTCCCCGGCAGGTGCAGCCTGACAGTGCAGGTCTTGACATAGGATAGCCTTTTGACATTTTCCTCAGCTCCCAGGAGCCTCAGGTCGAGTATGGAATCCGGTTTTATCTGCAATAGTCTTAACCCGTTTTCACCAACTACCAGTCCAGAGGCTTCAATGATCTCGCTGGCCGTATACCTGGTGCTTCCGTAGACCTCGATGGCTTTTATGCCGAAAATCGGGGAATAAAGCAGGATGAGCAGGATGGCAGCCAGCCCAGCCACGGATAGGAATATTATAAGCCTTCTTTTAGCTCGCCGCTGTTTTTTCATGTGTACCTCAGGAAAGGCAAAGTATTCTTTATTTTATTTTGATTATACCATAAGTGGTTGGTTAAGAATTGGTTATTTCTCATTTTGGTTCCTGAGTGAAAGAGCAATGGGGACGCACCGCTGCTTTGTGGGTCAGTCTTTTCGCGGAATGTCCCCATTGCTCATATAGAGAAACAAGCAGAATTCGCCGTCCCTGTTATTCACGGAGATTTTTCGCTTTGCTCGGGATGGCGGAACGGGTTATTCCTCAACCCGTTTTATGTTTGCGCCGATCCGGGACAGCACCCGTTCTACCTTCTCATACCCTCTGTCGATATATCCGACGCCGGAAATACGCGTCTCGCCTTCTGCGGCCAGTCCTGCGATTATCAGTGCCGCTCCGCCGCGCAGGTCCCTTGCTTCGACTGACGCGCCCTTAAGCTTTTCAACACCCCTGATGATCGCCGTTCTGCCCTGAACGTTTATATCCGCCCCCATCTTCTGAAGCTGTTCGGTATACCTGAACCGGTTTTCAAAAACCGTCTCAACGACCACGCTGGTCCCCGAACATTTGGAAAGGAGCGCCACTATCTGGGGCTGCATGTCTGTCGGAAAACCGGGATACGGTGATGTCCTGACAAGGTCCAGCGCCTTGAGATGGCCGTCCGACTCAAGGGTAACCACCCCGCCCGGATAACTCTTGATCCTGCACCCGACACGCCTCAGGCAATAAAGAATCGATCCTATATGATCATATATGGCGCCTGTAAGCACAAGGCTGCCGCCTGTTGCCGCCACCGCCGCAAGGTATGTCCCGGCGGCTATCCTGTCGGGTATGATCCTGTGGACCGGTTCGGCTTTTATTTTTCGGGATCCTACCCCCTGGATCCTGATCACTCCCGATCCGGCGCCCGATACATCGACACCTGTTTTCTTCAGATACTCCTGCAGATCTTCTATTTCAGGTTCCTTAGCCGCGTTCCTTATCACCGTCTCTCCTTCGGCGCAACAGGCCGCCAGCATGATGTTTTCTGTTGCCCCAACGCTGGGGTAATCCAGGAGTATTTCGCAGCCCTGGAGTTTAGAGGCCTTTACCTTCAGCATCCCCTGGCTTACGCCGTCGATCTCGGCCCCCATTTGTTCGAGGGCCCGGAGATGCATATCTATCGGTCTCATTCCGATCTCGCAACCGCCCGGGTAACTCACGATAACTTCGCCGCACCTGGCGAGGACAGCGCCAAGAATTATAATTGAAGATCTCATTCTTTTTGCAAGTACTTCTGGGATACTCGAACTGGTCAGATTTGAAGCGTCGATCTCGATACGCGATCCGTTTTTATTGGTCTTACACCCTAAAGCAGACAGTATTTCAAGCATTGTATGAACATCGTCCAACTCCGGGCAATTCTCAAGTATGCTGGTACCATTGTTCAGAAGCGTGGCGGCGAGTACTGGCAGCACGGCGTTTTTGGCGCCGGGCACTTCTATAATGCCGCTGAGCCTTGAACCTCCGGCAATTATGAGATTGCTCACGCATAACACCCCCGGGAGCATATAAGTGAACACATTTCATAATATGCTTCCAAAAATATGGTGTTACTGGGGGTGTTTTCTTGTCCTTATTGCTCTCTGGACGAGGGAATAAATCACGGCCGCCGCGTCACGGATACTGTATTTTTTGGCGGCTGAAGACATTTTTGACCGAAGCTCGGCATTTTCTATGAGCTTTTTGATCTGACCGTACAATATTTCAGAATTAAGCTGGTCCTGGAGGATAACCACTGCAGCGCCCCTGTTCTCAAGAGCACGGGCATTGAACTCCTGGTGGTTTTCCGCCACAAAAGGCGACGGGATCAGGATGGAAGGAACACCGAGAGCCGAAAGCTCGCTTACCGTTATGGCTCCGCTCCTGGTGACCGCAAGGTCGGCCGCAGCGAGCACTTCTCCCATGTTGTAGATATATGGTACTATCTGGATATTGCCGGGAAGGGGATCCTTGATATCCTTCATCACTTTTTCGTAGTTCCTTACGCCCGTGGCAAGCATAAGCCTGTATGTAATCTCCCTGCCATGGCGCAGTATCATTTCCTTAACGCATTCATTGATATGATCCGCCCCGAGGCTTCCTCCAAAAATGACTACCAGCGGCATGCCCTTCGGAAGACCCAGTTTTTTACGCGCTTCTTCCTTGTCCAGCAAAAACAGCTCGTTTCTTATGGGGTTCCCCGTAAAGGTGATCCTCGCTTTGCCTTTGAATCTCGGGCGGGATTCCTCGAAACTTATGGCCACTTCGTTAACAAAGCGGGACAGGATCCTGTTGGTAACGCCGGGAAAGGCGTTCTGTTCGTGTATCAGGGTCGGAATCTTTTTCCTGGCGGCATAAAACACCACCGGCCCGCAGACATATCCGCCGGTCCCGATGACTGCGTCGGGCTTGAATTCCCTGAATATCCTTTTTATTTCGCCGAAGCTTTTGAATAGTTTTCCGATAGTTCTGAACGTATCGGCGGAAAGCTTCCTCCTGAAGCCCCTTACACCGATGAATTTTATGTTGAATCCTTCCCTGGGCACCAGGTCCTTTTCAAGTCCATGCTCGGTTCCCACGAAAAGGATCTCGGCATCCGGTTCCCGGGTCATTATTTCCCTGGCTATGGCTAATCCGGGGTTGATATGGCCCCCCGTGCCGCCTCCGGATATAATATATTTCATGATTAAGTACACCAGCTTTCCAATTACATTATATCATGAGATTCTTCGGTTCGCTCAGAATGACGTTAAGTATGGTTTTGCGGGCATAGTCACCTGCATTACGGGCGTGCAATGCACGCTCCTACATATGTGACATTAAGTGTGGCTCCGCAGCACCCTGAGGTCCGATGATGTCGACGCTCCCCTGGATATGTTCAGCAGTATCCCGATAGAGGTGAGCAGAAACACCATGGACGTGCCGCCGTAGCTGAAAAACGGCAGGGGCATGCCCGTCGTGGGTATCGTAGAAGTAACCACCGCGATATTTATTATAGTTTCAAGGGCAACCAGCGATGTTATGCCCATCGCAATAAGGCTTCCCAGCATGTCGGGCGCGTTCATGGCCACTTTTATCCCGCGCCAGATGAAAAGCATGAACAGAACTATAACAGTGAAAGCTCCCACAAAGCCCAGTTCCTCTGCCAGTATGGCGAATATGAAGTCATTGTGCGGCTCGGGAAGGTACAGGTTCTTCTGCAGGCTGCGACCCAGGCCCCTTCCGAAGAATGAGCCCGACGCTATCGCGTAAAGGGAGTTCACGATCTGGAAGCCTTCGTCGCTGCTGTATTTGAACGGGTCGGTAAAAGCTATCAGGCGCTTCAGCCTGTATTCCTCGCTTATGATAAGGCGCCATCCCACGAAACCCGCTGGTATCGCAAGCATAACAAAATGCCATATCCTCGCCCCGGCACAGAAAAGTATCACCACCGAAACCAGGGTGATCAGGATGACGGCGCTCATATGGGGTTCAAAATACAAAAGCCCCACGGTCACCCCTATCACTATCAGGTAAGGGACCAGGCCCGAAAAGAAATACCTGAGCCTGTCGCTGTTTTTTGACAGGCTGAATGAAAGGAAAAGTATCATGGCTATCTTGGTAAATTCCGACGGTTGAAATGTCGTGAATCCCAGGTTGAACCATCGCCTGGAGTCGTTGATGACCGTGCCTATCCCAGGTATCAGGACCAAACCCAGCATAACGGCACTTATAATCATCAGTATGGGCGAGATGGAGGCAATCCTGTGATAATCGACATTCGAGAAGAAGAACATGCTTATCACGCCCACGGAGCTCCAGAGGAGCTGCCTGACCAGGAAACGGTATTTATCATTGAAATAAAAGTCGGCACTATATGAACTGGCGCTGAAAACCATTACCGTTCCCATTGCCAGCATCACAAGCACTGTAAAAAGGATCCAGAAGTCGTACTCTCTTTTTCTCACCCTATCACCTCATAACAAGAAAAGCCAGAATGCTGCTCAGGAGTGTCACCGCGGTAAAAACGCCCACCACTTTGATCTCGCTCCAGCCTTTCTGCTCAAAGTGGTGATGAAGAGGAGCCATAAGGAATACCCTCCTGCCGGTCCTCTTGAAGTAAAAGACCTGTATCATTACAGATAATGTTTCTGCAACATATATTATTCCTGCCAGACCCAAAAAAACCGGAGTACCCGTAAAAATGGCCGCCGCCGACAGGGCTCCCCCTATGGCCAGGGAGCCGGTATCCCCCATGAATATCTTTGCCGGATGGAGGTTATACACCAGGAAGCCCAGAATCCCTCCTGCGAGAATGGAGCAGAAAATGCGGATATAGTCCCACTGGCTGTTGAACATGGTCACAACGGTATAAAACAACAGCACTATGGTCGTGACAGAACCGGCCAGTCCGTCCAGCCCGTCGGTCAGGTTGACAGCGTTGGTAAACGCAAGAAGCACAAAAATGCAGAAAGGAACTGCAAAAACAAGGGGCATGACCAGCGGTTTATAGTAACCCAGGAAGGGCAGTATAAGCGTCCGGGCGTCGTTCACGAAAGTCATGGCGTACCAGGTAAAAACACCCGACACAATGAGAAGCCCGAGCATTTTCTGCCTCGGGGTCAGGCCTTTGTTGTTCCTTCTCACAATCTTGAGATAATCATCCAGGAACCCGATAAATGCGAAACCGAGGGTCACCAGGATCAGGGGAAATATCCTCGGGTCGGTGATCCCGTATATGGTCCCCACCAGGACGACAGGAGTCAGAAATATGATTCCGCCCATGGTGGTGGTACCGGTCTTGTATTTATGGCTTTCAGGTCCTTCTTCCCTCTCGGTCTGGCTGATTTTCAGCTTTTTGAGCAGCGGTATTACGACCCTGCCTGTCGCCAGCGCAATAACAAAGCTGATAATATAAGTGACTACCTGGGAGGGTATGGACTTAAAAAAGTCTATCATATCAGTTCAATCCTTCTGTAAGTAGTTCCTTTGCCAGAACATCCAGTTTTATCATCCTGGAGCCTTTTATAAGAAGTACGTCTCCTTTCTGGACAAGAGCTTTTATATACGGTTTGGCCTCAGCGGCCGTGCTGAACCATTTTGTCACGGTCCTGCCGGAAGGCTCTTCGTTGGCCCCTTCTATATACCATTTAGCCAGGGAGCCTATGCCTACCATATATTCTATGCCAAGCCTGGATACGAGCTTTCCTATTTTTTTGTGGGCTTCTTCAGCCCAGTCGCCAAGCTCCAGCATGTCGCCGAGGATGACCCATCTCCTCCTGTTGGCCGAGATCTCGCAGAGCACGTCGATGGCGGCCTTTACGGAGCTGGGGGCGGCGTTGTATGTATCGTTTATTATCTTAATACCGTCTTTCTCGGTTATGTTCATCCTCATTTCCTCACCGGTAAAGCGAAGTATTCCTTCCCGAATCTCCTTTTCGCTCATATTCAGGCACTCGGCGACGGCTATGCCGGCAAGGGCATTATGTACGTTATGGATACCGGGAGCGGGTATGAACAGTTCCATATCGCTTTTCTCCGTTCTTACCTGGAAGGACACCCCTTCCTCGCCCCTGGAAGAAAGATCATAAGCCCAGATGTCGAGATTCTCGTCGATGCCGTACAGGAGCGTCTTGAACCTGAGCAGTCCCTTCAGGCCTGAAAGGAGCTCGTCGTCGCCGTTCAGGATAACGACACCCTCGGGGGAGAGCCCGTCGAGGATCTCAAGCTTGGCCTTGAGGATATTCTGCCGCGAGCCCAGTATCTCTATATGGGATATCCCTATATTTGTAATGACCGCGATGTCGGGCTTCACTATTTTCGACAGCATGCTTATCTGGCCGAATCCCCGCATGCCCATTTCGAAAACAGCCACATCGTGGTCTTCATTAAGTTCCAGTACCGAAAGGGGGAGCCCTATTTCATTGTTGAAGTTGCCCCTGCTCTTATGGACATTGTACCTCGCTGAAAGTATGGCGGCTATCATTTCCTTGGTGCTGGTCTTGCCCACGCTGCCGGTCACCGCCACCACGGGTATCCTGAAAAGTTTTCTGTATTCTTCGGCCAGCTTCCCGAGCGCTTCAAGGGTATCGGGAACGATCACCGCCGGGCATCCTTCGGGAAGGGGCTTTCCTTCAGCCGCCAGTACAAGGGCAGCGCCGTTTTTCAGCGCCTGTCCTATATAGTCGTGGCCATCGGCATTCTCGCCCTTCAAAGCCACAAACAGCGAGCCTTTTTCCAGGGTCCGGGTATCGATGGACACTTTGCTGACGATAACATCCTCCGGAGCTTCCAGCCTTCCTCCCGTCATTATGGAGATGGTCTTAGCGTCCAAAGCCTTCAAACTTTATTCCCCCGCTTCTCTGAGTATGTTCTCGACTATTTCCCTCTCATCGTAATGGATGGTTTTGTCCCTGAATATCTGGTAAGTTTCGTGGCCTTTTCCTGAAAGCACTATGATGTCGTCTTTCTGCGCCATTTTCATGGCGTAGCGTATAGCTTCGGTCCTGTCCTCTATAACGATGTACCTGCCGTCGGTCTTTTTTATTCCTTCTTCGATATCAGCCAGTATCCGCGACGGTTCCTCGGTCCTTGGGTTGTCTGACGTAATAATGGTAAAGTCGGCTATACGTCCCGAGATCTCGCCCATGAGCGGGCGTTTCGACCTGTCCCTGTCGCCGCCGCAGCCGAACACGCTTATAAGCCTTCCCTTCACAAAACCTTTTACCGTCGACAGGATGTTTTCAAGGCTGTCGGGCGTGTGGGCGTAGTCTATCATCACCACGTAATCCTTTCCGGGCGTCGGGACCACCTCGGCCCTGCCCGGCACATGCAAATTGGCAAGTCCCTCTTTTATATATATCGGATCAATCCCCAAAACACCGCAAACCGATATTGCCGCCAGGGCGTTATACACGCTGAACATACCCGGTACCGATACTTTGAACCTTTCGCTGAACCAGGGCGTTATGCAGTCGAACTCGACAGAATCGGAATGGGTAACTATGTTCCTGGCCATGCAGTCGGCATCCTTGTCGATGGCGTAGGTATATACCTTACAGGAGGATTCTTCTGCAATTTTTGCCCCGTAAGGCGAATCGATGTTTATTATGCCCGTTTTGCACATTTTGAAAAGCTTTTTCTTGGAGTTGAAATAGTCCTCCATGTCGGGATGCTCAAAGCCGCCGATATGGTCCTTCGAAAAGTTTGTAAACACGCCGATGTCAAAATCGCAGGCTTCCACCCTTTGAAGCTTCAGCCCCTGGGAGGACACTTCCATCACCACCGTGTCCGCGCCCTTATCCCTCATTTTTTCGAACATTTCCTGCAGGTCATAGGACTCAGGGGTAGTCCTCCTGGCCGGAATCTTTTCATTTCCTATGCAGTTGGCAACCGTACCGATGAGGCCGACCGTATTCCCGTTCTTCTCAAGGATGGAACGGATCATGTATGTCGTGGTCGTTTTGCCCTTGGTGCCGGTGATGCCTATGAGTTTCATGCTTTTTGACGGGTTCCCGAACCACCGGGCCGATATCCTTGCCAGTGCTTCGCGGGAGTTGGGGACCTTTATGATGGTAACGTCCCCAATAACGTTCACGTCTTTTTGGACTACAAGGACCGTGGCTCCGTTATCAACTGCCTGCTGGGCGTATTGATGGCCATCGGTCGCAAACCCGTCGATACAGATGAACATGTATCCCGGTAAGGCTTTTCTTGAGTCATAGGTAACTCCTCTGACTTCCTGATCCAGGCTGCCCCTGGTTTCCACAATATTTGTGGTCCTGATAAGGTCGCTCAGCAGCATATTGTTATCACTTCCGTTTCTGTAATTTTACATGAGATCCTTCGCTTCGCTCAGGATGACATAAAAACCATTTGCCGGTTTCCTTTATCGGGCGTGCAATGCACGCCCCTGCTTAGTCTCCGATGATTTCAACGAACTGGACTTCCACCACTTCGCCTTTCTTTAGCAGGGTACCGGGCGGGTACTGCTGTTTCTGTACCTGGCCGCTTCCCCGGATCCTGATGTTCAGGCCGGCCCTGCCCATGGCTTCTATCGCCTCGCTTACCGTCTTGTTGGACAGGTCGGGCATCGGCACGGTCTGCTCGGTCATATCCTGATCGGTATACAGGATCACCGTTGAGTTGATCGGTACTGAGAAATCAGCTTTAGGTGTCTGGTTGTATATGATGGCGCCCGGATCTGTCTGGCTGCCTTCGGTTACATATTTCAGCCCGAACGCCTTTAGCTTCTCCCCGGCCTGGGCGAGGGTAAGCCCTGTCACGTCGGGGACATATACTTCCTGCGTCATCCTTATTTTATCCGTTTCTGTATATTCCCTTTCAACCTGCAAATATTCAAGGATCTCTTCGGTGAGTTTTCCCGCTACGGGAGCCGCCACTATACCGCCTGATCTCTGGCTCATATCATTCTGGGGATGGTCGAGTACTACCAGAACGCAAACCCGTGGCTTGTCGGCAGGCGCGACGGCCATGAAAGAAACTATGTAACGTCCTTCGGTCTCGGTGGTCAGGGTCTGGGACGTTCCCGTCTTTCCGCCGATACGGTACCCGGCCACGTAGGCGTTCCGCCCCGTCCCTTCCGTGACCACGCCTTCGAGGATAGAACAGACGGTCCGGGCGGTCTCCTCGGAAATAACCTTCCTGACTACCTGGGGCTCAAACTTTTTGATGATGTTTCCGTCATTGTCGCTGATTTGTTTTATTATGGTCGGCTTCAACAGGTTGCCGCCGTTGGCTATGGCAGCGTATGCCGTTATCATCTGGATAGGCGTTATCTGGAACCTCTGGCCGAACGAGGAAACGGCAAGGTCGATCTCCTTCGGGTCCTGGTGCTGAACCGCCTTCAGCTCATCGGCAGAGGGTTCTCCAAGGAGCTCGATCCCCGTTTTTTCACGGAAACCAAACATGGTGAAATACTCGTAGAACTTTTGAACGCCAAGGTCCAGCGCAGTTTTTACGAATACAGGGTTACAGGAGTTATATACTGCGTGCAGGAAATCTTCAGAACCGTGGCCGCCCTTTTTCCAGCAGTTTATGGTATGGCCGGCGACCGTGATGGGCTTGCAGAATTCAGGAGTATTAATTGATACGACGTTTTCCTCGATGGCAGCGCAGGCCGTTACGGCCTTGAATACCGAACCCGGCTCATATGTATCCATTACGGCCTTGTTTCTGAATATGACGCTCCAAAGGTATTTGCTGTCTTCGGGATCGTTGAGCCCGCCCCAGTTTTCATCGATTATGCCCCGGGGCAGCGCGCCGGGATCATTGCAGTCAAAATCCGGCTTAGAAGCCATGGCCAGTATTTCCCCCGTGTTCGGGTCCATGACTATGGCTGCTGCGCCGTTTTTGACGTTATAGTCCAAAATGGCCTGGTCCAGCGCTTTTTCGGTAAGGTACTGTACGGTTTCGTCTATGGTCAGGAATACATCGTAGCCGTCGATGGCGTCGATGTATCTTTCCTTCGAAAAGCTGACCTGGCGTCCCAGGACATCGACTTCGTTGAGAATCTTACCCGGAACACCCTTGAGGGTGGTCTCGAGCACATACTCGATGCCGTTGAGACCCTGGTCGTCGCTCCCGGTGAATCCAAGCACGTGGGATGCGAGAGAACCTTTGGGATAATACCTTTTTGAGTCCTCGTCTATGTAGATGCTTTTAAGAGAAGCATTCACAACGTACTGTCTTACAAGGGACCCCGTTTCCTTGTCTACCTTTCTCTTTATGAACTCGTAACGCGAATTCATATTGAACTTATTAAGGATCACTCCCGGGTCCATGTCAAGTATCGTGCCGAGGTCGGTGGCAATCTGCAGGAGCTTTTCCTGGTTGCCGTCCACCTCTTCCATGAGTTCTTTCGGGTTGACGCCCACAGTATCAACAGAAGCGCTTATAGCCAGCGCTTTTCCGTTCCTGTCGAATATGGTTCCTCTCTTGGGATTGATCTGTCTTTTCTGGGTCTGGTTGAGATACGCCTTTTCCTGGTACTCGGTGCCTTTCACGAACTGGATGAATCCGATGCGGTAGATGAGAAAAAGAAGGGCAAAGGTAAATACGAGCAGCATGAAAAACTCTCTTTTCTTCAGTTTTATGCTGCTGGGCTTATCAGGGACTGCTGCTTTTTTTTCAGGCGATGAGCCGGTCTTTTTAGCAGTGGTCCTTATTGTATTTTTCCTGTTCCTATCATAACTGCCGCCTTTCATTGACATGCCCTTCCTGATGCTTTTATGGATCCTTGCCAACCCTGTCTCACCTGTAAAAAAAGGGCGACCGACTGATTATACTATAGATTCATATCAATCTGAAGTCCCCTCTTCGTTCCTAAGATAAAATATATTAGTGTTCCTATGCTTTTATTGTCGTCAATTTATATTTTATTTTTTAATTCATGGCAGGACGGATTTTACCGTCTGCTTTATCCTGTCAGCAAGAGAAGTCTGCTGGGTCGTCTCATCGATGTAATCATGGTTAAGAACGACATTGTAGCTGCTTTTCGGGACGCTGACCAGGACGATCTGGTAGTTATCCGGCTTGTGCATGTTGAGTTTCGTCTCGGCCACCTGCCTGACATAGTCCAGGTCGATGCTGGTCTCGATCTCCACCCGCAGCATCCTGTTCTCATTTTTCAGGGCATTGTACTGCTCGGTAAGTTTCCCCATCTTCGCATTCAACTCAGCGATCACGGAAAAGCGATACAGGATGACAAAGCATACAGCCGTGACGAAAAGCAGGGCGAAAACCATCCTTGCCTTCGGCATGGATGATGTCCTGACCTGGGAGCGGACCAGTTTCGGCTGTCCCTTCGCTGCCCTCTGTTGTTCCTCAGGCTGCACAGCCCTTTCGGGAAGCTTGGGAGCAACGCTTCCGTACATGTAGCTGTTCTTCCTCTCCACCTTATCGCCTCCTGTCCTTTGAGTTTCAATTATCTCCTGAGATGGCTTAAGGGGTCGTTAACAGACCCCCAAGCCACACCAGGTTATCTTGAGACTTAATCTTTTGTTTTCCTCTCCGGTCGCCTGACCGGCTTTTTCTTTTGTTTTTCCTTAAATCTTTTGTGCTTTGCTCCCGGGAATCTTCCGGGATCTTTTCTTTCGTTTGTCTGTAAATATTATCACTGCTGGTAAATTGTCAAATTTAAAACTTTTGTATATCATCCTTTCCGGCAAACCGTCAAGGATCTTATCTTTCGCATCTTCCGCCGGCCTTAATGGTCAGGCGTTCCTCTTACGCAGGATAAATTATCGTTAGTTCAAAGTGATTGCTACAGTTTTTCCGCCACCCTCAGCTTTGCGCTTCTTGCCCTTGGGTTTTCGTCAAGTTCGCCTGCCGATGGTGTCACCGGTTTGCGGGTAATGATTTTCATCTTCGGCCTGATACCGCAAACACACTGCGGGAAATCCCTTGGGCAGATGCAGCCCTGAGCCTGTTCCTGGAAAGCTTTCTTCACTATCCTGTCCTCGAGGGAGTGGAAGGTTATCACCGCTATCCGCCCCCCGGGTCTCAGTATTTCCGGCGCTGTTCCAAGCAGCTTCTCAAGCACCTCCAGTTCCCTGTTGACTGCGATCCTCAACGCCTGGAAGGTTCTCTTGGCGGGGTGCGGTCCTTCTCTCCGCGCTGCCGCGGGGATGGCTGCCTTGATGATGTCTGCCAGTTGACCGGTTGTTGCGATCTCCTGCGTTTCACGATGCCTCACTATGAAGTCGGCAATCCTTGATGCCCACTTTTCTTCGCCGTAGTCCCTGATGACACGCGCTATATCGTCCCTGTCCCAGGTGTTCACAAGAATGCGGGCATTGAAACTGTCGTCCTGATTCATCCTCATGTCAAGGGGCGCGTCGTGCTGGTAAGAGAATCCCCGTTCCCCTTCGTCAAGCTGATGGGATGAAACTCCCAAGTCAAGCAGAATACCGTCAACCGATTCTATCTTTTGTACCTCCAACACTTCTCTTATGTTTTCAAAGTTCGTATTCTCAATAACGACTTTTGCTTTTGTATCTATTTCTGAAAGCCTGCATTCCGCGGCTTTGACAGCGTTTTTGTCCTGGTCCAGGCCTATCAGCGTGCCTTCTGGTCCAAGTCGCCTGAGTATCCCGGCCGAATGACCCCCTCCGCCCAGGGTACAGTCCACGTATACTCCGTCAGGGCGGACAGCAAGGAATTCTATGCACTCCTCAAGCATGACGGGTTTGTGCTCAAACCCCATAACAGTTTCCTCATTCCATTAAAAATCAATGTTCAGCGATTCGAGTTTTCCTTCGATGTCCTCCTCGTCAGCTTCCATGAAGTTCTCTGCGCTCCATATCTCGATGCGGCTGACCATGCCGATGAATACTACATCCTTCTTAAGTTCGGCTTTTTCTCTCAGTTCGGATGGAATAAGGATGCGGCCCTGGCTGTCCATATCACAGTTGACAGCATTGGAGCAGAAATACCTGATTATGGCACGGCTGTCTTTCCTCGAGGTAGGAAGCTGCTGAAGTTTCTCGACGAATTTCTTCCATTCTTCCATTGGGTAGATGTAAAGACTTTTTTCCTCGGAGCCCCTGGTGAGGACGAAGCGGCCTTCAAGGTCGGCACGGAACGCGGCAGGCACAAACACACGACCTTTTTGGTCCAGTGAGTTTGTATATTTGCCTATCAGCAATTCCGGTCACCTCCTCCACTATCCTCCACTTCGCTCCACTTTACTTGTATTCTAACCCTAATATCGACACTCGTCAACCCCTCTGTTAATAATGCATTGGCAATAAAAAAAAGGCGTTCTGCGATGAACGCCTACCCCCCATTATCCGGGTTCCCGGAAGCAAGTACAATATATTGTACTTCATACTCAATGTTAATACAAAATATACTGAAACTTAATTTATCGTAAATGTAAGCTGTAATCAAGTTATTGATATTTTGTAACAAAATTTTAATAATCTCAGGCTTCAAACATGGGCCGCTGCCGCCTCATGGAAATATTGGCTATTATTCCTACCGCTATGTAACTGACAATGACCGACGATCCCCCGTAGCTGATGAACGGCAGGGGTATGCCTGTAACCGGGAGCATGCGGAGGTTCATCCCCACGTTCTCGACAAAATGGAAAAAGAACATCGCCATAAGGCCGATAACGGTATACGATCCGAACTTGTCCCTGGCAAACCTGGAAACATACAGGCATCTGAGCAGGAGCACCACGAACAGCAGGATAAGAAATGAAGCCCCGATAAATCCCCATTCCTCGCCGATCACCGCGAAGATGGAGTCTGTCTCGGCCTCAGGGACGAGTCTTGCAGCCTTTTCAGTACCTTTCTCCACGCCGGTCAGCATCCCCGAGCCTATGAAACGTATTGCCATACGGACCTGGTAGTCGGTCGACCTGGCGTAGGCCTCCGGGTTGAAGAAAGAGAGTATGCGGTTTATCTGGTACTCGTCGAATACCTTTTCCAGGACGCTGAACCACAGGACCGGCAGGGTTATCACCAGCACGGCAAGGCATGCCAGGATTATCCTGTATTTGATGCCGAATACGAATATCATGCAGGCAAGCATGAAAACATACACGATCGACGTGCCGAAATCAGGCTGGAGCAGGACCAGGCCGACAAGCAGGCCCGCGGAAACTGACAGCCATATGTAATTCAATCCTCCATTGCCCTGTTTTATCTTTTCGAGGAAAAAAGCCGCTATTATAGCCAGCGTCACCTTGCCAAGCTCCGAGGGCTGGAAGGATACCGGCCCGAGGGCAAGCCATGCCTGGCTTCCGGTCTCTTCTTTCCCCGTGCCTATGATCAGGACCAGCACCAGCAGCAGTACTGTCCCTATGAATATCAGAGGGCTCAGCAGCCTGATGTCCTTGTAATCCACCAGCATTATAATCACCATGCAGACCATCCCGATTATGGACGCTATTAGCTGTTTTTTGAACAGCGACGGCTGGTTCAGATGGGATGCCACGCTTTTCATGGCGATCAGGCCAAGGACATTCAGCGCCATGGCTGTCACGATCACAATCCAGTCTATGTTCCTTATAAGCGATGGGCCTTTGTTTTCTTCAATTGATACCATATCGTACATCCTTACCGGTCATTGTTGTTTCGTGCCAAACAATGTAATATAGCGGCTGTGGCTGAAATTTGTCATCCTGATCGCCGCTTTATTTTTCATCAGCCTCCCCGGTCGGCTCGTTGTTATCCGGAGCTGTTTCTGCAATGTTTTCGGAACCGGCTGTTTCAGCATCGTCAGCTCCATGAGCAGCTGTTTCGTCGCTGCCGGAATCAGCTGATCCTGTGTAGTCAGAGCCAGTTGCAGCAGTATCGGCGTTCCCTGTTTCCGATATCTCATCGGTTGCCCCGGATGCTGCTTCCTCGGCTTTCAGCTTTTCAAGGACCTCGGCATATGCGCTGGGCTCGGCTTCCTCCTCCACGGTTTCAGCCATCTGGCTGCGTTTGACAAGGTACATGAGCCAGATAAGCGCGCCTATGAACACCACTGCCGAGAAAACCTGGTTGTACCGGATATTGCCCGTACCGAATTCGTCCGCCCTGAGGAATTCAAGGAGGAAACGGATAAGGCCGTAGCCCATGAGGTAAGAGGCCAGCACGCTGCCCTTTACCTTCCTGTTCCTGCGTATGCGCAGAAGGATTATGAATAATATTATATTCAGCAAGGATTCATATAAAAATGTCGGATGTACGGGGTCATTGCCTATGGTGCTGCCCGTCATACCCCAGGGGAGTTTAGTGACTTTTCCGTACATCTCCTGGTTTACAAAGTTGCCCCACCGTCCGATGGCCTGGGCAAGGGGAAGGTATACGCATGCGAAATCGCAGAAGTCAAGCATGTCAATCTTTCTCCAGCGGGAGAAGATATATACCGAAATGATGCCTCCTATAATCGCCCCATATATGGAAAGGCCGCCTTCCCAGATCTTGAAGATGCTCAACAGGTTGTTTTTGTAAAAGCTCCAGGAGAATATCACATAGTACAGCCTGGCACATATAACGGATATGGGCAGGGCGATGATGAACATGTCAATGATATCGTCGTCCTTTATCCCGAATTTTTTACTCTGCCTCATGGCCAGCGTCAGCGCCGCTATTATGGCAAGAGCGATTATCACCCCGTACCAGTGGACGCTCAGGGTGGTGCCGAAAATGTTCGGTATCAGGACCGGATTGACGGTAAACTTCTTTAAAAAATCAATCCCAAGGTTGGGAAAACCGATCCACGGCCCTTCAAAAACATCGAGAATATCGATAATATTTTGCATATCAATAACCTCCTCCATTTTGGGTCTCCCCCTTTATTGCAAAAGGCGCACAGGGAACGGTTCCCCTGTGCAGTTATATTTCTCTGTCTGAACCCTTCTTACATTTTATCATGTTTATTGCCATCCTGCCCGATATTTTTACAGCGGATTTATGACCGACAACGCAGCAGGATTGCTTAAAACCTCGCCGGCCACCTTGTTAATATAACCGGCATCCATTTCCTCGTACGCCCTGATCTCATCAAATAATCCAGTCCCGTTGAAATAGGAGTCAAGCATCTCGCGGGCGATATACTCCACCGAATTCAGGCTGCGGATGAAAAGACCTTCCTGGGATTTCCTTACCCTGTTGAAATCATCGTCTCTGATCCCCTTCGATGCTGCTTCTTTCAGGGCATCGGCGATGATCGCGGCAGCCTTTTCCGGGTTGGGAGACTGGCCTCCCCATACCATGTAACCGTAACTGGTGGTCAGGGAAACCTCGCACCTGAACGAATCGTTGATTAGGCGTTCGCTGTACAGCCGATCATAAAGCTCCGAGCTCCTGCCCATGATGGAATATAGCAATATTGAAAGAGCGGCACGCCTTTTAAGAAGCTCATAGCCTTCTGCCCTTACGTTGTCCTTGATGCCCATGTTGAACAAGGGCATCGATACGGCAAGCTTCTGCTCCGCATATTCCCTGTTAAGCCTTTCCGGCTCGTCAGGGTATTTTTTCTCGACTTTGCCCCTGTCTTTAAATTTTATCATGTCATTAGCTATTGAAAACACTGCTTCCGGGTCGAGGTCCGCCACCGCGGTTACTACCATGTTTGAGGGAGAGTAGAAGGTGTTGTAGCAGTCGTAAAGAAGCTCCCTGGTGATTTTAGCTATGCTTTCCACCGACCCGGCTATCTCCAGCTTGACAGGATGTTTAACATAAAGGCAGTCCAGCAGGTTGAAGAAGACCCTCCAGTCGGCGTTGTCCCTGTACATCATGATTTCCTGGCCTATGATGCCTTTCTCCTTCTCGACGCTTTCGTCGGTGAGGAAGGGCTTCTGCACGTAGTCGAGGAGCATCCTGAAGTTTTCCTCGAACAGGTCGGTGCAGGAAAAATAGTAGACGGTCTGGTTAAATGACGTGAAGGCATTCGGCGACGCGCCAAGCCTTGAGAACTTGTCCAGCATGTTCCCGTCTTCCTGTTCGAACAGCTTATGTTCAAGGAAGTGGGCGATCCCGTCAGGAACCTCGATCTCGCCTTCCCGTCCGGGCACCTTGAACACATTGTCCATGGAACCGTAGCTGGTCCCGAACATGGCGGTTTTTTTATAGTAATCAGGCTTCTTCACGTAAAGCACTTTCAGGCCTGTTTCATGCTCGTATTCGTATATGGTTTCACCAAGTCTTTCAGATGTAATGGTACGGTAATTCATACAGATTCCTCCTGTCTCCGGCCATCGGGCTTAAGAAAGTATATGGTATCCAGCTGCACTTTCTGTGCTACCCGCACAACATCGTCCATGGTAACGCGCTTGAGTTTTTCGGTCATGGAGTCGAAATCCTCCCCGCTTTCGATAAGATGCTGGCTGAGGAAGAAATCCACTATGCCTCGCTGGCTGTCCTGCATGGATTTCATACCGGTTTCGAGTGATTTCAGGGTTGCTTCCAGGTCTTCCTTGCTGAAATTGCCCTTTTTCATGGCTTCGACCTGTTCGAGGATGATATCCTCTGCACGTTCGCGGTTTCCGGCGTCTATCCCGCTCAGGATTATCATGAGCCCTTTGTATTTTTCAAGGACGGACTGGGCGTAATATGCAAGGCTGGCCTGTTCCCTGACATTCCTGAAAAGCTTGGAATGGGCATCCCCGCCAAGGATGCCGTTGTATACAACCAGGGGATAGTAATCCTCGGACCCTGGATCTACGTGGGTCCTGAATCCCAGGCAAAGCTTGCCCTGGCTTACGTCCATATTTTCATGTATTTTTTTGACCTGCGTCACATCCTTGCTTTCCCAAGCGACAGAGACTTTTTTCACGTTTCCCCTGTCCCATTGCGCGAAGCCGTCGATAAACCTCTGGACGCTTTTGTCGTCGACCTCTCCTGAGATATATGCATAGGCAGGATAAGTGGATACCATCTGCCCGTATATGTCCATGGCGCTCCGGGGAGTCAGCAGCAGGACATCTTCCTCGGTCCCTTCGTCGGGGATGGCATAGGGCTCGCCTTCACACATCTCTTCTATGCACCTTAGCAGTGAATACCGCATCTTGTCATTAACCCTGCTCCTGATGTAATCTACGAGGTTGTCCCTCTCCTGGGCAAAGACCGTTTTGCAGAATCCGCCGTCTTCGGTCATCGGGTTTTCGAGCATGCACATCAAGAGGTCGCAGCATTGGTCGAAGAGCCGTTCCCCGTTAAGATACCTGTCTGAAACATGGGACATGTGGAACCCTATGAACTGGAGTTCGCCCTTCTTGATCACGGACCCGTCGATGTCAGCGCCGTAAAGCTCTTCCAGCTTGCTTTCGAAATCCCTGACGCTGGGATATTTCGAACATCCCCTTTTTATTATCATTGGGATGAGAGCGTTGGCGCTTGCCCTCTCCCTGGTCAGGTCATCCACGAAGAACAGGTCTGCTCTCGCTGTCTTGAACTTGTCCGACCTGATCCGGTAAAAGGTGATCCCGTTCTTTTCAGTAAGCTTCTCCGCCGTCGTCTTCCCGGCATTCGATCCCATCAGAACTCCTCCTTCATTTTCGGCGTTTCACAAGTATTTTCTCATTTTAATGTTATCTTATGCCATGTAGGCTGTATCTGCAAAAACAGCTTCAATTTCTTTACCTGTTGTGGTAAGATAATCAAAAAGTCAAAACCCATATGGGGGTACGTCCAGTGTTGTTCTTGAGTTTGGAGAACCAGATATTTTTCCTTGTCGTCCTGACGTTTTCTTTCCTGATCACGGCATGCGCCCTGGGCGTGAAAATGCAGCCATTAAAAATGAGACTGTTCGGGCTTGCTTTCCTGATTCCGCTGCTGCTGAACATCACGGCATTCCTGATGGCCCCGTACAACCAGTCCGGAGCGGCGTCACTATTGATTCTATCACATATATTGCTGATAATGGACTGTTCCTTCGTGCTGCTTATACCTGAGAGGTTCAACATAGTCAGGCTGTTCGCAGTCATGCCCTTCGTTTTTGCGGGGCTGGGATATGTTCTTTCCGCGCCTGACATTTACGTCCACCTGTTCGCGGCCATGTGCTTCGTTACGCTCATTTTCCTGGTAATCAACCTCGTCCTGCTCATAAACAACATGTTCCACAGGGAAAAGACCCATATGAACGGCTATGCAGGCATGTTCATATTATCTTCTGCGACCGGGTTATGGCTGTATCAGCGGATGCTCTCGTATGAAGCCCTGGTTCTGCTTGCGCTTGGCTATTCCTGCTGCGCCGCATATGTTTACAAAAACACCCTGGGCAAATTTTTCAGGGATTACCAGGAAACTTCCGAATCGCTGAAGAGAATGAACGCATCCATACATGCCGAGGTGATCAGGAGGGTTGAGGCTATCGAAAAATCCAACAGGAAACTTTTGGAGAAGTCTAAAACGGACAGCATGACGGGGCTTCTTATAAAATCGGCCATTATGGAAAAGCTTGAGAACCTCCTTGAGCGTTCTCCCCGGTCCAATCTGTCCATCCTGATGTTTGATATAGATATGTTCAAGCATATCAATGATACCATGGGTCACCAGCATGGCGACCTGTGCATAAAGGCCCTGGCCAGCCTGGCGAAGACATCTTTCCGCCAGGACGATATTGTCGGCCGTTACGGTGGCGACGAGTTTATCGTTATCCTGCCTGACACTCCTTCGGTAAAGGCATTTGTCATTGCAGACCGGTTCAGGGAATTGATACAGAGCAAATCCAATCCCAACATAACTGTTTCGGTTGGGGTCGCTACATACCCCGTGGACGGGAGAAGCCCCATCGCGCTTATAGAAGCGGCTGACAAGGCTCTCTATGCGTCCAAGCAGAAAGGCCGCAATACCGTCACCCTCTATTCCGCCATCTGCCAGTGAGTATAGGGGACGTACACTTTTACTCATTTTGAGTATTGGGGACAGGCGGATTATTCATTGCGCAGAATTAGAAATAAATTAGAGGTCAATTAAACTATTCTTCAACTCCTTGAAGCACAATCGAGTCTCTGATATATTCAAGATGGTTCTCAGGGATTACCCGATTTTCAATGCCCTGTAACAGTGTTTTCCTTAGGTGGTGTTCTCATGACTCGCTCCGAATATCTCATGGCGCTGTATGACGCCCTGAATGATATACCGGCTGAAGACAGAACCGAAATAGTAAGCGAATACCGGGATTTTTTTGACAGCGAACTGGCAAAGGGACGCACCGAGGAAGAAATTTGCATCTCGCTGGGAGACCCGGTTACTCTTGCCTATGCGATCAAGCAAAGGCGCGGTTATGGGAAGCCCCCGAAGCAGCCGCCAGTAAAACGGGGCCATCCGGGTTCTTTTAGAGCCGTCAGAATAATAATGGGAGTATTTATTGCCATGGCTGTTTTTTCAATACTTGGATTCAGTGTGACTTATGAAATAGGACGCGGGATTTTCGGGATCGGGGAAAAGTATGACGTGGATAATTATAAGGATATAGACCCCGGTTCGGCTGAAAGTATCAAAATACAGGTTAAGGTAGCGGATACAATCATAAAGGTATCCCCGGACAACAAGGTCCATGCATCCCTGAAAGGATCAGTCTGGACAACCAGCGAAAAGGCTGTACCGAAGCTTGAGGTCTTCAGGGACGGAAGCAGCCTGATCATAAGGGAACAGAGGGAAAGTTTAAGCATTACGCATTTTTCCGGCAGTCTGAATCTTGATATAAGTATTCCTGAGGATTTCAGGGGCAGGATCATCTACGAGGGAGCAGCGGGCAACCTTACCTCTTACGGACTTGAACTTGACAGCCTTCATGTAAAGCTCACATCGGGCGACATAAGGCTTGAGGACATTGCGCTTGATGACGATCTGAGTATCGTTTCGTCCTCAGGCAACATCAATATTGAAAAGCTGAAAGCAAAGGAAGCATATATAAAATCATCATCAGGAGACAAAAAGCTTAAATCCATGACAGTCAGAGGAGATGTCACTTTTATAAGCAGTTCGGGCAACAATTATATAAATGATATGGAATGCGATTCTTTATCTGTGAACAGCACTTCGGGGGACACTACCATCAATGGTCTTAATGGCGGACTGAATGCGAAATCCACTTCGGGCAATGTCAGCGTTACGCTGGAAAAGCTGATCGGCAGCATTGACATCAGCGTATTGAGCGGCAATACTGAGCTCAGGATCCCGTCATATTCAGACTTCACCATTGATTGCTCGGTGGCCTCGGGAGATATAGACTGCGATTTTGACCTTGATGATGAACACTCGGGCAAAAAAAGCCTGCGTGGAAGTCACGGAGCAGGGACTTACCCCATCAATATAAAAACCACGTCAGGAAATATCAGGATCAGGGATTAAACGAAGAAAATCAAAGGGGCAGGCTCGCAGCCTTGCCCCTGTTTATTATGTGTGAATGAATCCGTACCTCATGCGTAAAAATGTGCAAAAGTCTCCGTCCCTGTGCACATTACAACTGCCAGCTGTTCAGGTATCTCTTCTGTTCCTCGGTAAGGGTGTCGATCTCTATTCCAAGGCTCTGGAGTTTAAGCCTTGATATTTTCTCGTCTATCTCGGGAGGTATGTCGAAGACTCCGGGTTTAAGCCTGCCCCTGTTCTCAAGAATATACAGGGCGCTCATGGCCTGTACCGCGAAGCTCATATCCATGATCTCGGCAGGATGCCCGTCACCGCATGCCAGGTTGACCAGTCTTCCTTCACCAAGGAGATAAAGCCTGCGGCCATCCTTCATCGTGTAGCCGACGATATTTTTCCGGCATTCCCTGATATCGGCCGCCAAGCTTTCCAGGTCGGGTATGCTGACTTCCACGTTGAAATGCCCTGCGTTGCAGAGGATAGCGCCGTCCTTCATGACCTCGAAGTGTCTTTTCGTTATAACGTTCTCGCACCCGGTCACCGTGATGAAAAGATCCCCGAGCGTGGCTGCCTCATCCATCTTCATTACACGGAACCCGTCCATTACAGCCTCAATGGCCTTCACAGGATCAACTTCGGTAACAATAACGTCTGCCCCGAGGCCTTTTGCCCTCATGGCAACGCCCTTGCCGCACCAGCCGTAGCCCGCGATCACTACCGTTTTCCCTGCAATGATTAGGTTGGTGGTACGGTTGATGCCGTCCCATACCGACTGGCCTGTACCGTAGCGGTTATCGAACAGGTGCTTGCACATGGCGTCGTTGACTGCCATCATCGGGACTTTCAGGGCCCCTTCCCTTTCCATGGCCCTCAGCCTGTTAAGCCCGGTTGTGGTTTCCTCGCAGCCGCCCCAGACATCGGGTATGAGGATAGTTAGCTTTGTATGAAGCATTGATATGAGGTCTCCCCCGTCGTCGATGATGATGTTGGGGCCATGGGAAAGAGTCATTTCGATGTGCTTTTCGTATTCCTCGGGCGTCGCGCCGTACCACGCAAAAACATCGATCCCGTCAGCGACAAGGGCTGCTGCCACATCATCCTGGGTCGAAAGGGGATTGCTGCCTGTCACTGCCACTTTCGCCCCGCCCGCCGTCAGGACCTTGGACAAGTAAGCCGTCTTTGCCTCAAGGTGTATCGAAAGCGAAATTTTCACTCCCTCGAAAGGACGTGTTTTTCTGAACTCTTCCTCCAGACCTGAGAGAATGGGCATATAGTTCTTTACCCATTCGATTTTCAGCCGTCCCTGTTCGGCCAGAGCTATATCACGTATTGACGATTTCATGGTTACCTCCAGTTATCTATTATTTCACTGACCAGCTCAGTAAACTTTTTCTCGACAAGTTTGCCTGTCTCCATAACTTCTTCATGGTTGAGGGGCTTGTCCAGTATCCCTGCGGCCATGTTCGTTATGCATGATATGCCGAGGATCCTCATCCCCATATGCCTTGCCGCGATGGTTTCCGGAACGGTCGACATTCCGACCGCATCGGCCCCGAGATTGCGTAACGCCCTGATCTCTGCGGGGGATTCATATGACGGGCCTTTACAATAGGAATATACTCCTGTTTTTAAGTCTATCCCAAGTCTTGCCGCAGATTCGAGGGCAAGCTTCTGTAAATCCCTGTCATAGGCCATTGTCATATCGGGGAAGCGTGGACCCAGTTCGTCAATATTCTCTCCCCTGAGCGGATTTTCACAGAACAGGCTGATGTGGTCGGTTATGAGCATCAGGTCACCGGGTTTGAAGCTCGTATTGATTCCCCCGGCAGCGTTGGTCACTATCAGGTTACCGATTCCCAGGCGTTTAAATACGCGTACGGGATATACAACGGTGTCAATATCGTTGCCTTCATAGTAGTGGAAACGTCCTTTCATGGCTACGACATTTCGGTTCCTGACTTTGCCGAAAATAAGCTTTCCCTCATGGCCGATGACCGTCGTCTCAGGAAAGTTGGGAATCTCACCGTAAGGTATCACTTTCGCATCTTTGATTACTTCAGCCAGCTTGCCAAGACCAGAGCCAAGTATGATTGCGATCTCCGGGGTGCAGTCGATCCTGCTCTTTAAAAAGTCGACTGTCTGGTCGATCTTCTTTAGCATTTCCTTCATGCCCATCGCTCCTTCATGTGTTTATATTTTAAGACGAATCATTATTCGGGGCGTCGTGAGACGCCGCCTGTAATGGACAGATTTTATTATTATTGTCAGGTGATGCGCACCTCAAGAGGTTTCAGGCATCTCACCGTCCTCCGGGTACCTGTCCCCGATACTCAAAATGAGTAAAAGTGTACGTCCCCTATACTCATTTTAAAACAGAGACAGTTGGCTGGTTTGGTCGAGGCCTTTCAGGCAGCCGTGGTTTTCGAGGATTTCGATGACCGACTTTGAAACACCGGACCTTACTTTCAGATCTTCGATGGAGACAAAGGTGCCGGCAGCTTTGCGGGCCTCAACTATATTATTCGCCGCCGCAGCCCCCAAACCCTGCAAGGCCGTAAAAGGAGGCAGCAATCCTTCATCGGTTATTATGAACCGTGTCGCGTCGGATTTATAAAGGTCCACCGGAAGGCACTTTATCCCTCTTGCATACATTTCCTGGGCTACCTCGAGGACGGTCTGCATGTCTTTCTCCTTGGCCGTTGCGTCCTTGCCCTTGCGCTCGATCTGCATGATTGCCTGCTTTACCGCGTCTTTTCCCTTCGATACGATGTTGGCGTCGAAGGTATCCGCCCTTACGGTGAAATAGGTCGCATAGAAGGCTTCCGGATAATAGACCTTGAACCAGGCAATCCTGAATGCCATCATCACATACGCTGCGGCATGGGCCTTGGGGAACATGTACTTGATCTTTTTGCAGGATTCTATATACCATTCGGGTACGCCATGCTCCCTCATGGCCTTCTCCTGTTCTGCGCTCACGCCCTTGCCCTTGCGGACGCTCTCCATGATCTTGAAGGAATCGAGGGGCGGCATTCCGTGCTGGATTAGATATATCATTATGTCGTCACGGGTACTGATGACATTGGACAACGTGGTAATGCCGTTTCTGACCAGGTCCTGCGCGTTGTTGACCCAGACATCGGTGCCGTGGGAAAGACCCGATATACGGATCAGTTCGGCAAAGGTGGTAGGCATCGTGTCCATAAGCATCTGGCGCACGAACTTGGTGCCGAACTCGGGAACACCCAGCGTTCCCACAGGGCTGTCGATATCCTCGGGAGCAACTCCCAGCGGCTCGGTCCCGGAGAATATGCCCATGGTCTTTTTCTCACCGAGGGGTATGGTCTTCGCGTCAACGCCGGTAAGTTCCTCCAGCATCCTGATCACCGTGGGATCGTCATGCCCGAGGATGTCCAGCTTGAGGATACGGCCGCTTATGGAATGGTAGTCAAAGTGCGTGGTGATAACGTCAGAATCGGTATCGTCAGCGGGCCTCTGGATAGGCGTGAAGTCATAGATCTCCTTGTAATGGGGCACGATCATGATCCCACCCGGATGCTGGCCTGTCGTTCTCTTTATGCCTGTGCAGCCCGCGGCAAGACGTTCTGTCTCGGCCTTCGTGGCAACGATTTTCCTTTCGTCAAAATAATTTTTAACAAAGCCATATGCCGTTTTGTCGGCAATGGTAGCTATTGTTCCCGCCCTGAAGGTGTATCCCTCACCGAACAGTTCCTCGGTGTACTTGTGGGCCCGTGACTGGTACTCGCCCGAGAAGTTCAGGTCGATATCGGGTTCCTTGTCCCCGTCGAACCCAAGGAATGTCTCGAAGGGGATATCATAACCGTCCTTTATCAGCGGCTCGCCGCAGACGGGACAATTTTTGTCGGGAAGGTCGAAACCACAGCCTATGCTGGCATCCTTGTCGAAGAACTCGGAATACTTGCATTTGCCGCACCGGTAGTGAGATGGCAGCGAATTGACCTCGGTTATGCCGATAAGGTAAGCCACGAAGCTCGAGCCCACCGAACCCCTGGAACCTACCAGGTAACCGTCCGACAACGATTTCTGGACAAGTTTCCTGGCTATCATGTACATTACCGAGAAACCATTTTTTATGATTGATCCCAGTTCCCTTTCGACCCTTTGCCGGACCAGTTCGGGAAGCGGGTCCCCGTAAAGTTCTTTTACCCTTTCATAGGTAAGCCTTTCTATGTCCTGCTCAGCCCCCTCGATATGGGGCGGGTAGGTACCGTCAGGAATCGGCTCCACGTTTTCTATCATATCAGCTATCAGGTTCGTGTTGGTAACCACTACCTCGAAAGCTTTTTCTTCCCCGAGGTAGGCAAACTCCCCGAGCATCTCCTCGGTGGTCCGTAAATACACAGGGGCCTGGTATTCAGAATCCTTATACCCCTGCCCTGCCTGGAGGATCTCGCGGAAGATGGCATCCCCGGGGTCCATGTAATGGACGTCGCATGTGGCTACGACAGGCTTGTTGAGCCTTTCACCCAGTTCGACTATTTTCCTGTTCAGGTTCCTTAAGTCTTCCTCGTTACTCACCATTCCCTGCCTGACCATGAACTGGTTGTTGCCGATGGGCTGGATCTCGAGATAATCATAATACGAAGCGATGCTTTCGAGCTTTTCATCGGGCGCTCCCCTGAAAACGGCCTGGAACAGTTCTCCCGCTTCACAGGCGGTCCCGATCATCAGCCCTTCCCTGTATTTATCGAAAAGGCTCTTAGGGATACGGGGCCTCTTGTAGAAGTAATTCAGATGGCTTTCGGATATTATCCTGTACAGGTTTTTGAGCCCGGCCTGGTTCTTCACCAGTATGACGGCATGGTAGGTGTCGCAATTCCTGTAGTCCACCTCGCCCTTGCTGTTGTACTTCTCGTTGGCTATAAAATATGCCTCAACGCCGTATATTACCTTGATCTCCTTATTTTTAGACCTGAGCTTATGTACCGTCTCCTGGGCCTCGGGGAATGCCTGAACCACCCCGTGATCAGTTATGGCCACGGCCTTATGGCCCCATTTGACCGCCCGTTCTATCAGGTCCTTTGCTGAGGTCACCGCATCAAGCTGGCTCATCTGGGTATGCAGGTGGAGCTCCACCCTCTTCTGCGGAGCCAGATCCATGCGGTCCTCGGACTGTTCCTCTACGGGCTTGAGATCCCTTACCATCACCACAGGTTCCTTTGCGTACATGTCGTACTGGACATCACCGCTAAGACATACATACCTGTCCTTAGCAACCTTTTCGGCAAGGATCTTCAACTCTTCGTCCTTTACGAATACCTTGCAGGTAAGGGAAGAAGTAAAGTCCGTGATGTCGAAGGTAAAAAGGGTCCGTCCCTGTTTTATCTGTCTCTGATCGGTTTTAAGCACCTTCCCCTGTATGGTCACAAAACCCGAGTTGGAATCCACCTGGTTCATCTTAATGACAGGACCTCTAATCTCCCTGCCGTATATGATATCCGGGTCTTTCGGGGCTGATCTGCCTTTTCTGTATCTTACCGGGGGGTCATTCGCCGGCGGCGGTTCAGGAAGAGGTTTGTCGTCATTTTTACCGTTCCTGCCGTTTTTTCCGTTTTCCTGGACGGCTGCCATGGTTTCGGCCACAAGGCGGGCTTCCATTTCCTGTTTCATGGCGAGGTAATCTATATCGTTTTCGTTTTCGGGACTGTCAATGAAGACTGCCGACACGTCCCTGCCGAACAGCCTGAGTACGGCTTCTTCCATGCATTTTCCAACTCCCGCCGCATTCAGGATTGCGGAGGACTGGTTTTTCAACTCTATCCTGAGATACCTGCCCGAAAGATCGAATTCGGCCTCTTCAAGGAAGTTATAAAAGTGTGGCTTTTCCGACTTTACGCAGCTTAGGACAAGATCTTTCTGCCACTTCTCAAAGTGGCCGTTAAGAGTGGTTTTGAACCCGGGATTTATTTTAACGCTGGTTTTCAGATGGTTGGATATGGCTTTTTCAAGCCCTTTAAGCTGCGCCGGTTCGACACAGCCGCAGCACTCGATGGACATCTCGATTTTCCTGTCTGTCTTATGGTAGCAGAGACCGGTTATACAAGCGCCGGCAAATGCTTCTCTAAGCTTTTCGTTTTCCAGAGCGCCTTTGAACGCCTCACAAAGCATGGACTTCCTGAGAACGTCTTTATCCATAGTGTACCTCTTTCTTTTGTATGCTGGACGGATGCAGATCTCTATTGTTTTATTCTACCATAGCGGGAGACGGGAGAACAGGGATACTGATAAATTATATGAAATGATGCCTGATCAGTTTTGACGCATAGTTAAAAAGGGAAAATCCTTCTCCAGAATTTTCCCATGATCCTCTTTACGTTTACCGGTCCGAAGGTCCTGCTGTCCCTGCTTTTGCCGGGAAGCCTGTTATCGCCGAGAACGTACACGCAGTCCCCGGGAACTGTCATGTCCGCATAAGGAGAACCGTCTGCATAAGTCTCGTCCGCGCTGATATAATCCTCGGGAAGCTCTGTCCCGTCCACGAATACCTTACCGTCACGTATTTCCACATGCTGGTTCCCGACGGCTATAACCCTTTTAACGGCATACTTCTTTTTGCCTTCCAGGAGCTCGGGGATCTTCAGTACCACTATATCTCCCTGCCTGATTTCCCCGAATCTCGGCGTAATGCGCTCTGCAATAATCACATCTCCGTGTTTCAGGGTCGGAAGCATGGAATTGCCGTCAATGACAACAATCCGCCCTATGAACGTCGTTATGCACAAACCCAGCACCACGGCGGCTGCAAGGAGCAGGATGCTCCCCGTTATGGTTCTGACAGAATCCTTATTCACCTTTTTCCACCGTCTTGATCTTAAGCTCTTCCAACTGCCTGTCGTCGACATAGTCAGGAGCGTTGGTCATCAGGTCCGATGCATTCTGCACCTTCGGGAAGGCAATAACATCCTTGATATTGTCCGTTTTCGCAAGCAGCATCGTGAGCCTGTCAAGGCCAAAGGCAAGTCCGCCGTGGGGCGGTGTGCCGTATTTGAAGGCTTCGAGGAGGAACCCGAAGCGTTCCTTCGCCTGTTCATTTGTAAATCCTATGACATTGAACAGTTTCCTTTGCAGTTCCTGGCTGTGGATACGTATGCTGCCGCCGCCTACCTCGTATCCGTTTATGACTATATCGTAGGCCTTGGCCCTGACCCTGCCGGGATTGGTCTCAAGGTACTCGATATCCTCGTCCATGGGCGACGTGAATGGATGATGCTTTGCCACCCAGCGGTTCTCTTCCTCGTCCCATTCAAGCAGCGGGAAGTCCGTTACCCATAAAACGTCGTAAACGTCGTTGTTTATAAGGTTAAGCTTTTTGCCCAGCGCCAGGCGGAGGTGGCCCAGGGCGTCAAAGACTATCTCATCCTTGTCGGCTACGAACAGAAGCAGGTCGCCTGTATGGCCCCCGAGTCTTTCAACAATGCTGTTTATCTCTTCCCCGGAAAGGAACTTGGCTATGGGCGACTTGACTCCGTCCTCTTCTATAACCATCCAGGCCAGGCCTTTCGCCCTGTAGGTTTTTACGACCTCGCCGAGAGCGTCGATCTCCTTCCTGGAGAACGATCCTGCGCCTTTCGCGTTGATGGCGCGAACGCTTCCGCCGTTTGCGACCGCGTCGGAAAACACTTTAAAGCCAGAGGTGCGGACGAGATCGGACACGTCCACGAGTTCCAGGCCGAAACGCGTGTCCGGCTTGTCCGAGCCGTAACGTGTCATGGCTTCCTTAAAGGTAAGCCTCTTGAACGGCACAGGTATGTCTATGCCCAGTATCTCTTTGAACATCCTGTGGATGAATCCTTCGTTCACGCTGATGACGTCGTCGACGTCCACAAAGCTCATTTCAAGGTCGATCTGTGTGAACTCGGGCTGACGGTCGGCCCTCAGGTCTTCGTCCCTGAAGCATTTGGTAATCTGCATGTAACGGTCAAAACCCGAAACCATCAGTAATTGCTTGAAAAGCTGCGGGGACTGGGGCAGGGCGTAAAACTTGCCCGGGTGTACGCGGCTTGGCACCAGGTAGTCCCGCGCTCCCTCGGGGGTGCTCCTCCCGAGGACAGGGGTCTCTATTTCAATGAATCCATTTTCATCGTAATAGTCACGGGCAATCTTGGCGATCCTGTGACGGAGCATCAGTATCCGCTGGAGGTTGGGCCTTCTCAGGTCGAGGTACCTGTATTTCAGCCTTATGGCCTCATTGGCGGAAGTATCCTCCTCTATATGGAACGGAGGAGTCTCGCTTTTGCTCAGTATCCTGAGCTCGGCGGCGATGACCTCGATATCGCCGGTGGGCATGTTTTTATTGACTGCTTCGGGGCTCCTAAGCTGCAGGATGCCTCGCACTGCAATGACATATTCGCTCCTCAGCTGCAATGCCTTTTCATGGAGTTCGGGATTTGTCTCGCTGTTGAAGACCACCTGTATGATACCGCTCCTGTCCCTGAGGGTAACAAAAATCAGGGCTCCCAGATCACGTCTTCTCTGGACCCAGCCCATCAAAACAACTTCTTTGCCTTTATCGGCGGCAGTCAGTTCTGCGCACCTGTGAGTCCTTTTCATTCCGCGTATGTTTTCCATATATGCCTCCAAGTTTATACCATTACTTCAAAGCGGCGTGCCTGCATGCGATTTAAGCGGAGCACGGATAGCGGAGCGGTCGCGACTTGAATCCCGGATGGATTCACGGAGCGATAAAATCGCTGCAGACTACAGTCGCTAATATTGCGTAACACAATATAATCTACATCATCCTTTATTCTTCTTCAGCCTGTCAATCAGGGTATCGAGGGATATATCCTTGGTCTCGCCGCTGACCATGTCCTTGAGCTTCGCCTTGTTGGTCTCGATCTCGGTATCTCCGAGGATCAGGGAATAACGGGCGCCAAGCTTGTCGGCGTATTTCATTTGCGCCTTCACGCTCCTGCCCATGATATCCTTTATGCAGACTATATTGTTCATGCGCAGCTGCCAGGCGAGCTTCTCGCATACCAGGGCAGCCTTTTCTCCTATAGCTCCTATATAAATATCCGGCGGCGGCTGATCCGGCACCTTGATACCCTGGCTGTTCATCTCAAGGAGCAGCCTTTCAACGCCAAGGGCAAAGCCTATGCCCGGGGTAGGCGGCCCGCCGCAGACTTCCACAAGCCCGTCATAACGTCCTCCGCCGCAAACCGTGCCCTGGGTGCCGATATTGTCAGATACGAACTCGAAAACAGTACGGGTATAGTAATCAAGACCCCGGACGATGTTTTTATCTATGGCATAGGGTATCCCGATGGCATCCAGCTTCTGAAGCACGGCTTCAAAGTGTGCGCGGCAATCGTCACAGATATGGTCAAGCAAGGCGGGAGCATTGACCAGGTGCTTTTTGCAGCCTTCCTCCTTGCAGTCAAGTATGCGCATGGGATTTCTCTCGTACCGTGTTTTGCACGTATCGCACATATCGTCTATTATATCGGCAAGGTAGTTTTTCAGCAGCTTATTGTACTCTGCCCTGCATTTAGGGCAGCCGATACTGTTCAAATTGAGCCTGACGTTCCTGATACCCAGCCTGTTGAGGTAAAGGGCAAGTATGGATATTACTTCCACGTCGGCGGCAGGATCGGCAGCGCCTAAAAGTTCCACGCCAAACTGGTGGAATTCGCGGTAGCGTCCTTTCTGGACATTCTCATACCTGTAAGCGGTGATCTGGTAGAAAAGCTTTACCGGCTGGGGCCAGGATGCCATTCCATGCTCGATAAAGCTGCGGACCACGCCCGCAGTACCTTCAGGCCGCAGGGTTATGCTCCTTCCGGCCTTGTCCGGGAAGGTATACATTTCTTTCTGGACGATATCGGTTGTATCGCCGACACCGCGCTGGAAAAGTTCCGTATGCTCAAATACAGGGATGCGGATTTCACTGTAACCAAATTTCCTGCAGACATCCGAGAATACCTGCTCCACGTAATTCCACTGGTTTACTTCTTCAGGCAATATATCGCGGGTCCCTTTTGGCGCCTGTATCGGCATAATGTGTCACTTCCTGTTCGTTTTCCAATTTTTATTTAAATCTCGGCCCTTTTACTCATAGAAGTAATTGTATCTGTCAGGCTACAAATTGTCAATAAAAGCGTTTCCTGACGTGTTGTCCGAAAGGCCTATGCACAGCCGTTTTTTCTTGCAGCGTTCCTCCTGGCGAGACGCAGTTCGCGGCGTTTTTCCGCTTCCCTGAACTCGGCTTCCTCCTCTTCGGTTTCAAGGATAAGGCCGGGCACGGGCCTGGGTTTACCGTTCTCATCAACAGCGACATAGGTCACGAAAGCCCTGTTGGTTGCTTTCATAACGCCGGTCAGGCAGTTCTCGGAACAGACTTCAACCAGGACTTCCATGGATGTCCTGCCCACCCATGTGAGGTGCGCCCTGAGGATTATCATTTCCCCCACGCGGACAGGTTCGTTGAACTCCACGCTGTCAATGGCCGCGGTCGCAACGACCGACTGGGCATGCCTTGAAGCCGCCATTGCCCCGGCAATGTCCACCCAGTGGAGAAGCCGGCCGCCCAAAAGATTTCCCAGTATGTTCGTATCATTGGGAAGCACCAGTTCCCTCATCTCCACCCTGGAATCGGCTATCCTTTTCTTTTCCATAGGACCACCCTTTGCAATTTGTACTTCAAGATCGATATATACCTCATTATACAGAATTATTGTATAATAGTCTTTAATTTTATTATTGCAGGATTTCATCAGTATAAAAAAGGTGCATACGTATGAGAAAACACTGGTACGCTATAAAAGCCGCTTTCCCTTATACGATCCCGGTTATGGCGGGATACCTGTTCCTGGGCATGGTCTTTGGGATCATGCTTGTCAGCAAAGGCTTTCACCCCTTATGGGCAGTCCTGATGAGCGTTTTCATTTACGCCGGTTCCATGCAGTTCCTATCGGTCAACCTGCTGACTTCCGCCTTCAATCCGCTCTCGGCGTTTCTTATAACACTGGTTGTGAATGCGCGGCATCTGTTCTATGGTATTTCCATGCTTAAAAAGTTCAACGGCACAGGAGCGAGAAAGCCTTATCTTATCATTGGGCTGACCGATGAGACATACTCGATCCTATGTTCCACTGATGCGCCCGAAGGCGTCGACAGTGTATCGTTCATGTTTTTTATCACCCTCCTGAACCAGGTCTACTGGGTTTCAGCCTCCCTTGCAGGAAGTCTTATAGGATCGGTCCTTGCTTTTGACGCTTCCGGGATAGATTTTGCCATGACAGCGCTTTTCGTTACCATATTTATAAACCAGTGGAGAACACAAAGGGAACACCTGCCGGCTGTTACCGGCATTGTGGTCCCGGCACTGTGCCTGCTTATTTTCGGTCCGGATAAGTTCATTATCCCTTCCATGGTATTGATAGTGCTGGTCCTGACAGTTTTCAGGAAAACTATCGAAAGGAGGGCATAGAAAATGGCAATGACAAGCATTCAGGTATTGATAACAATAGCCGTTATAGCCATCGCGACCCAGCTTACAAGGGCCCTTCCTTTCATCCTTTTCCCCGAGAATAAAAAGACTCCTGGATATATCCTGTACCTCGGAAAGGTCCTGCCATACGCGGTTATGGGCATGCTTGTGGTCTACTGCCTCAGGAATGTTTCATTAATTTCAAGTCCGTTTGGCATTCCTGAAGCTGTCGCCGTCCTGTGCGTCGCCGCCCTTCATATCCGGAAAAACAATACATTATTGAGCATAAGCGTGGGCACGGCGGTTTACATGCTGCTGGTGCAGGTTGTGTTCAAATAAATACCGTTTTATTGTATTATCCCGGTCAATATGGCTGATTGTGAACTATATTCGTTGTGACCCGCAAAGTCTAACCCCCATGTTTCTTTATCAGCAAGCTGCAGAATATTGGCAGGATTCACGATCAAAACCACCTTTCCGTTTCCAAGCAGTGTGGAGCCGGATATTCCCGGAATGAAGGCAAGATTGCCCTCCAATGTCTTTACCACAAACTCTTGTTCATTTTTCAGCTTATCCACCACTATTGCAAAATTCTCAGTTCCATTTGTCAGGATAACGGCATTCAATTCTTCTTTTTCATTATCGGTATCTCCAATTCCGAAGAGCTTGCTTAGCCATTCGACCCTGATAACATCTCCCCTTAAGTATGTGAAACACTTCCCGCGATATGTATGTAGACTGCTTTTATTTAGCTTGACCGTCTCTATTATATATTCCAAAGGAAAAATATAAGTCTCTCCGGAAACTTCCACGGTCAAACCATGTGATACTGCCAGTGAAAGCGGCAGTTTTACAATAATTTTAGTACCTTTGCCTTTTTCGCTTTCTATCATTATACTCCCATTCAGTTTTGCTATATTGCTCTTAACGATGTCCATACCCACACCGCGGCCGGATATCTCCGTGATCTGTTTTGCAGTACTGAAGCCCGGAATAAATATAAGGTTCAGCAATTGGCTGCGGTTCATCCTTTCAGCTTCCTCACTGGTAACAAATCCTTTCCGGATTGCTTTTTCCTTGATTTTCTCCGTATCCATCCCGTTTCCGTCGTCTTCTATCTCAATAAACACATGTTTGCTCTTGTTATAAGCTCTCAGCACGATCCTTCCCGTCTCAGGCTTCCCTTTTGAAATGCGCTCTTTGGGATCTTCAATCCCGTGATCTGCGGCATTGCGTATCAGGTGCACCAGGGGATCGCTGATCTGCTCGATGATAGTCTTGTCCAGTTCTGTATTCTCGCCTTCCATAAGCAGTTCTATTTTTTTGCCGGTACTATGGGCAATATCCCTGACGACTCTGGGCATTTTCTGGAACACTGCTTTGATTTCCACCATTCTTATGGACATAACAGTATCCTGAAGTTCATCTGAAATTCTGTTAATATAAGAACCCACTTGTTTTACTTCCTTGGAAATCTCAGACAGATCATATTCTGCATTTAATTTTGATGATATGTGCATAAATGAATTCTTGGCTATAATAAGCTCCGAAATCATGTTCATCATCCTGTCGATCTTCTCCTGGCTGACCCTTATACTCTGGGTTATGCTATTTGGGTGCCCGTTTTCATCTGTCTTTTTCAGTTCCTGCGTGGTTGCCGGAGCCTTAGGCAAGGAATCAATTGTCAATGATTGCACTCTTGATATATGCTCCCTGATTTCTTCAAGGATATTGTCAATCTTAAGATCGATGAACTTTCCCGAAGCAACGGAGCCAATACATGACTTCAAATGATCTATAACCAGAAAGCCAAGATTAATCAACCTGTTTTCAAAATTTAATCCTTTGTCCCTTACCAAGGCCAGGAGGTTTTCAAAATTATGGGCGATTTCCGAAAGCTTTTTTAGTGACGAATACTCAGGACACCGGGCCGATAAGGTCGAAAGATATACTCCTGCTCCGCCTTTGATACTATGGACCGCTCTGAACAGCTCACTGATTGTCTCTTTGTCGCTGCCATCAGCATCAAGCCGTATCAGCAGATCATTCTCGATTTTTTCAACATGTTCTGTGCTTTCAACCAGAAACTGCTCCCTGATTCCTTCCGTAAGCCCCTGCTTAAACTCTTCAGATTGCAGGTTCTTAAGTTCTGTCTCCTCCGAAATTTTATTATCGATAATATTATATCCTTCGGCCAAACAGCTTTCATATGCCTGCTTGAGGCTTAAAAGCACCTGTTCCTGATCCTGTTCGCTTTGAAACTCAAGGAACTCCTGGGCACCTTTATAAGTGTCAAATTCAGCCAGTTTTTTATATAATCCTGATATATAGGCATCCAAAAAATCCCCTGACAAAAGCAGGCTGTCAATAACTTCTTTGCTGACTGTTATCCTTCGGATCCTTACAGCTTCCAGCAACAGCTCTATTTCACGGCATAACCTGGTTATTATCGGCAGCCCCGCAAAGGAAGAACTTATCTTTATCCCATGGATCCCAGTAAAAATACTATCAGTCAGTCCTATGTCTTCCGGGCAGGTCTCCAGCTTTAAAATATTCTTCTCCAAATCGTCAAGGCATTCCTTGCACTCATCGGCAAAAAGTTTCACTATATCAATATCTTCCTTGAAGATTTTACTTAACATAACATTCTCCCCTTAAGCCGACAAAAGCTTTTTTATCGTTCTTACCAGTGTTTCGGGTTTTATGGGTTTTAACAAGTGTATAATTCGCCCCTCTTCAGGTCCTATAGGGTCTGGATTCAGTTCGCCTTTCGGTCGAGATTATGATAATTGGAATAAAGATCCCTTTTTTATATATGTTCCTGATCAGCTCGTAACCATCCATTTTGGGCATGTTTATGTCAGTTATTAGCAGATGGTATTCCTCTCCCAGGAGCTTCTTCAATGACACCGCACCATTTTCGGCAGTATCCACCTGATACCCAAAGGTTTTGATGATATAGCTGTGAAAATTTCTCACCACTTCGGAATCATCCACTATAAGTATCTTCTTTTTTGAAGATAAATACATAATATTCCATATCCCCCTAACATTCAGGTCTTGAGTACACAATAGCATCACCTATCCTACGGACCTTGAAGGCAGATGATATCCTTCCTACAGATTCCGAGTGTCCGAGGAAAATAAAACCACCCGGATTCAAAGATTCATAAAAGCTCGATAAAACACTTTTTCTCGATTCATCGTCAAAATATATCAGGCAATTCCTGCAGAATATGAAATCGTACCCGTTTATATTGCTCATTTCATTTTCATCCATCAGGTTAATCCGTTTAAAGCACACATGCTTTCTGGCATTCAGGTTGATAAGGTACTTCTCGTTTCGCCTTGTAAAATACCTTTCCAGATATTCAGGAGGAACATCCTTTATGGATCTGCTTTCATAAAGCCCTATTTTCGCAGTTTGAAGCACATCAGTGTTTATGTCGGTAGCAAGTATTTCAATATCCCATTCTTCCGGATTGTCAAGCATTTCCTGGAGGATGATGGACAGTGTGTAAGGCTCTTCTCCGGTGGAACATGCAGCGCTCCATATTTTAATTTGCTTTCTGCTTCCTTTTTCCCTTACGAACATGGGCAGTATATCCTCTGCAAAATTGCGTAATTGAGGAAAATCGCGAAAAAAGTATGTTTCATTTACCGTAAGTTCATTTATCAATTTATCGAATTCAGAAGTGTCGTCAGCAAACTTCAGCAACAGGTAATACTCGTTCAAATCATCCAGCTCAAGCAGACCCGCACGTTTTTCAAGCCGTTTATGTACATAATACTTTTTACTGTATTCATAATATAATCCTGTTTTTTTGTATATTAGTTTTGCAAACTTATGGAATAAATCATCTGATAATATCATTTACATACCTCTTTCATATTTCATAACGAACTTTTTTAGCGAGTCTGAATCGTCCATACAAGTTAATAGTTTCTGCAAGGCGCTGAACTATAATATATCAAGAAACACAGGAACACGCTGAAAAACATCCATTTTGCAATGTATTTGCTTTACCGGCAATTCTTTGCATTGAACTCTGTGAATACAACATCTCCATGATTGCATCGGTCTCGGACCTGAACAAGTAAAAATCTTCGACGGTGTTCAGCGAGTCGAATATATTGATTAACCTCCTGGCATCAGGTTTCTCAATAATTATGCCTAATCCTATGTTTCTGGCCTTCATTTGATCCTTTACTTCGATCAAAGCCCTGACTTCATCTTCATCCAGCGTATCCAGATTGCTTAAATCAATAAGAAAGGCCAATGTTGATGACTTGTCGGTCATTTCCGCAAATTTTCTCAACCTGTCTGTGAAATCATTGTCTTCAGGTTTGAATACACGGAATATATGCTTGCCCTTGATATAGTCACTTGCCCTCTTAATCAACCCGAACATCTTTGCCTGAAGGGTAGAGCGTTCTTTCTCGTCATTATCCGGTTGCCCGTCATACATATGGACAATATGGGAAAACAATTCATCGAAATCCCTGACAAACGTGTCTATTTTATTTTTGTTTTTTATTTTTTCAAAAGCGCTGGCAGCTTCACCGTGCAGGGTTTTCAAAACCTGAAGCTTGTTTTCGTCCACCCTGAAATCTTCCGGCTGGTTGAAAAGAATATTATATAGCTTTTTAAATACTCCCAAAAGAATGCATTTCCTCCATCGTTCCAGCTTTTGAACGGAATAATCAATGACCCGCAAGAGATGTTCTTTATTGTCTATGGGCTTCATAATGTAATCATTGGCGCCGTATTCAAGTGAACTTAATATTTTATCCATGGTAGAGTTTCTTGACATCATAATTACCTGGGTCAGGGCATCATAGTTTTTGATCTCCTTTAAAAGCTTAATTCCGTCCATTTCAGGCATATCAACATTGATCAGCACAATATGATACTTGTCTTCTTTTACTTTTTCAAAAGCAGCAACCGTGCTCATGGTAGTCTCGACTGTGAATCCTTCCTGTTCCAGCAGTTTCTTAAGAGTATCCAATGTTTCTTCTTCATTGTCTGTTATCAGAACCTTATATTTGCTTTTCATCTGAACCCCCCACAATTCGCCTGTACTTATTTGATCTATAGTCTTAGGATCTTTCCACGGCTTTAACGATTTCTTCAGCTATCCTGTATGATGGCGCTATTATCTCGGCACCGCCTCTTTCAATTGCTTCTCTCGGCATACCGAAAACTACCGCCGTTGACTCATCTTCCGCTATGGTCATGCCCCCGGCCTTTCTTATCTTCACCATGGCATCTGCACCGTCATCTCCCATTCCCGTCATGAGAACTCCTATCACGTTTTTCCCTCCATACGCTTCCAGGACGGATTCCATCGTTACATTCACCGACGGCATAAAAACTGTCTGAGGACTGGTGGTAAGACGTATCATTCCTCTCCCCTTCCTGACCACCATTTGATAACCTCCCGGCGCAAGATACCCTTTTCCATCCTGAAGTACATCTCCTGCTTCTGCTTCCTTGAATGGAAAATGGCAGACAGCATTCAGCCTTTTGGCAAAGGAAGTTGTAAAAGTCGGAGGCATATGCTGTACCACGATCAGAGCTGCCTTAAGATCCGCAGGAAGCATTGGGATTACTTCCATCAATGCACCGGGGCCACCTGTGGAAACGCCTATTACGACTACCTTGGACGGACTCTCATTCATATATGTCCCTGTTTTAGCTTCAGGTACTTTTATGGCTGCAGCTGCGGCGTTAAGTCTTTTGATCCTTTCCCTTATGCTTTTTTTATTGGCACTCTTGTACGCCAGCTTTATTTTTTGGATAATCTCTCTCCCAACGATATGTATATCAGACGAAACAGTGCCCGAAGGCTTGGCTACATAGTCAAAGGCGCCGAGTTCAAGCGCTTCGAAGGTAGTCAACGCTCCTTCGGTAGTAAGGGAACTTATTATCAAAACGGGCAATTCAGGAAAATCGTTAAGAATGTATTGCATGGATGTCAATCCGTCCATGACCGGCATATTAATATCCATGGTAATTACATCGGGTTTTAAGTAGTGTGCCTTATCGATGGCATCCTGCCCATCCCTTGCCATTCCTGCCACTTCAAGGCTTGGGTCGGTCATAATGATCTCTTTCAGCACTTTTCTCATAAGGGCAGAGTCATCTGCTATCAATACCTTTATCCTGCGGGTCACAAACATCACCTGTCACACTTTCCGGAGTAATCCGGGTTACTCCGGAATCAATTTTTTATCCGGAGTAACCCAATAAGCAAACCTTAGCAAAAGCTCAATATCTTGCTGATGTCAAGAATCAGGATCATTCGCCTGCCACCATCAAGTTTTCCTACACCTTCTACATAATCGCTGTCGATTCCGCTGCTCAGTACCTCAGGCGGCGGCTCTATCAGGTTTTTTTCAAACCTGAGGACTTCAGAAACCGAATCTACCACAATTCCCGTTCTCTTCCCGTCCAAATCCACGATTATGATCCTCGTGGCATCGGTTATGGGTTTATCCGGGAGTTTGAAAAGTCTCCTTAGGTCGAGAGCCGGAATCACATTGCCCCGTAAATTTACGATCCCCACGATGTGGTACGGAGCCCTTGGTATTTTGGTTACCTCAGTCATCCTGTTGATCTCCTGGACATTGGCAATTTTGACCCCATATTCTTCAGCATCAATTTTGAAAGTCACCAGTTGTTCTTCATCAATCAGCTGTCTTTCCAGGGTTCTCCTGTCCTCATTCTGCTCGTAACTCCAATCAGATCCGCCTATCTGGCTGATCTTATCGGCAGAGACAAGTTTTGATGGTTCGAGCAGCAGGATAATTCGATTTCCGTTATTAAGTTTTGCTATTCCTTTAATCTGTTCATTGTTCTGGGTCGAGATTTTGGGCGGAGGCTGGATAAGGCTGACCGGAACCCTCAGAACTTCTGAAACCTTGTCCACCATTATTCCTGCGGTGAAATTGCCCATATCCACCACAAGTACCCTTGTATGGTCGCTGATGTCCAGGTGTTCCATTCCGAAATACGTCCTCAGGTTAATTATTGGTAGCAGGTTGTTTCGTATGGAAACTACACCTTCTATATAGGATTCACTGTTTGGAATCTTTACTATTTGAGGCGCCCGGATAATTTCTTTTACCTTCATTATCCCGATAGCATATTCTTCCTTGTCCAGGAGAAATGAAACCAGTTGCTCCTCGTCGATGGACTCGGCGCTGGCTGTATAAGTATTTGTGCCATTCTTGTCCAGGGCCTTTTCCGTTTCGTTTATCCGTTCAGTTACTTTACTGTTGACGCTCAAGGCCTTTACAACATCCAACAGCATGACAAGCCTTTTCCCATTGTTCAGTTTCACAACACCGTTCAAGTAGTCGGAATCCAAGTTTCTGACAATTTCCGGGGGCTCTTCAATATCTGCCGTATTTACCCGCATGACTTCCGACACCTTGTCCACAATAATTCCGGTAGCCTTGCCTTTAACATCGATGACAAGGACTCTGCTGTTTTCATCTATCTCTTTTCTTTCCAGGCTGAATCTGGCCCTTCCATCGACAATTGGCAGGACATTGCCTCTCAGGTTGCAAGCACCTTCGACATAAGAGGGAGCATTGGGAACTCTTGTGATATCAGGAACCCTGATGATCTCTTTTACATCCATGATATCCGCCCCGAACTCATCCTCACCAAGCAGGAAGGTGACTATCTGGCGCTCGGTAAAGCTGGTATTGTTTATACCAGTTGCCATTGTTTATCCCTCCATTCATTGCATGTTCTGAAGTTCATCAGCCAATCCTGAAATCTCTTCAATGGCCTCGGCAAGCTCCTGCATGCCTTTTGCCTGCTGGTTCGCCGCTGCGGCTGCCTGGTTGGCCGCGCTGCTGGCTTCCTGAGCGGCTGCGGCAATCTGATCGACTCCTTTTTTGGCTTGCTCAAGGGCTACAAGCGACTCTTCTGTTCCCTTCTGGATATCCCTGGATCCTTCAAGGATCTTAACCATGCTCTCTTCGATAACGATAAGATTCTGAGTGATCAATTTTGCTTTTTCAACCTCTGCCAGTGATGTTTTGCTGGAAATATCGATATCGGCTGCAACTCTTTGGATCTGATCCTGTATACCTCTTACCAGGTCCTTGATCTTGTCTGTATTTTCGGCTGATTCGTTGGCAAGGGTCCTGATATCGCCTGCTACAACAGAAAAGCCCCTGCCGAACTCCCCTGCTCTTGCTGCCTCAATAGATCCGTTTACAGCAAGCATATTTGTCTGAATAGTTACATTCACAATAGCGTCGACGATTTTGTCGATTCTCCTGGTAGTCTCTTCAAGGTTTTTAATATTTTTTGCTGATACTTTATTGGCTTCCGCAGAAGCAGATATGCCTGCTATCAGGTTCTCTACAGCAGTCTTGTTCTCCTCGAGCAAATTCTGGAGTTCTGCTATTTTTTCTGCGGAATAGGCTGCTCTCTCATTCATCTGTTTTGCCGCTACCACAAGCCTCTCACTAAGCTGAGCAGATTTGTCGGTCAGCTCTGCCTGGGCCTGGGCTCCGGATGATATCTGCTGCATGGCTTTTAAGATTTCATTAGCCGTTGAGTTTGCTTCCTCTACATTGGCAGACAGCTCTTCAGCTGCCGCTGCAAGGGATTCCGAGGATTTTTGCACGTCGGTCGATACTCTCAGGTATTCAGCCATCTGGGCTAAATCCGCAGCGCCGGCATTCAATTCATTAAAAGCCCTGTTCTGCATTTGTATCGACTTTTCAACTTCTTCCGCCGCACCGCTTTGCTGTTCAGCCGCTGCTGCAATCTGGTCAGCTATTTTAAGGAACTCGCTTGCTCCTGTATTTGCGTCCAGTGCATTCTGGGCTATCTCTGCAACACCTTTCTGCACCTGCACAATTTCTTCGTTTATCTTCACGAGATCCGCTGTGGTTTTCTTTGCTTTTTCAACTTCTTCGTTGGCGGCTTTTCCTGCGTTTTCAATATCGCTTACTACGATTTTGACGTTTTTTTGGATCTCGTTTACAAGTTCCCGGATATTCCTGGCTGACTTTTCCGAGGTCTCCGCAAGGTTTCTGACTTCATCGGCCACCACCGCAAAGCCTTTTCCATGCTCTCCTGCCCTGGCGGCTTCTATGGCGGCGTTCAGGGCAAGCAGGTTGGTCTGGTCGGCTATCCTTACTACTGCCTGAACGATTTCCCCTATTTCATTGGATTGCCTCTCCAGTTCTTCAACGAGTTTTACAGACTCCAGGTTTGTGTCTGCCGATTCCTTGATTCCCTGGATCATTCGTTCGATTTCTTTTGAAGTGTTGTCTATCAGTTCCTTTGCATTGTAGACCATTTCCAGGGATTCTCTTGCGTTTTTATCTGCTACTATCGAAGCCTTTTCAATCTGGTTGATGGCAGCTCTCGACTCTTCTGCCGCAGAAGACGCTTCATTGGCTCCTTTTGCTATTTGCGCCATTGTTGCGCCCAGTTCTTCTGCTGCGCTGCTGGCTTCCTCGATCCCTGATGCGAGCTGTTCAGTCGCAACTGCAATCCTTTCAGCCAGTTGCTGCTGCTTGGCCAATGTTCTGGCTCTTACTTTGTCCTGGGCCTGTTTTCTGGCCTGTTCCCTTTTTCTCTCCATTTCATCCGTTACCTGTTGGGAAATCTCTGCTACCCCTTTCTCCATGATGTTCGAAGGCTTTGCGAGCTTCTTCTCCATAATGATTCTCCCTTCCATTTTTTGTTTTAATGTACAAATTTTTATTGCAAAAATGCACAATAGTCGGACAGACCCAGCTTTTCCGGACTTATCGTACATTCTCATCCAGTAAAGTTGAGTTGTTTTGGAAAACTCAAATTATTAATTTTATTGGGAGATTTATTTTCTGAATTTACTCAGTTGGCTTATGACTGCTTCGGCCTTGTATGGCTTTACAATGAAACCTTTAGCGCCATGCATTATAGCTTCCCGTACATGGGATTCCTGACCCATTGCAGAAACCATTATTACCGCTGGCTTATGCTCCATTTTTTTTATTTCCGCCATGCACTGGATACCATCCATCTCGG
>ENA-UPAD01000095-UPAD01000095.1-bioreactor-metagenome-genome-assembly--contig:-NODE-95-length-136099-cov-150.318831_pt1 | contig 136099 bp, 111 predicted proteins | sample MGYA00238179_ERZ772710 | MGnify/ENA primary metagenome ERZ772710 (study PRJEB29004, sample SAMN07631245) | bioreactor metagenome | isolation source: Switchgrass digestor | place: USA: Dartmouth...
GTGGTTGTTGTTCCTCACTCCTTCGTCGTTCGGAACCAATGCTAAAGCAACAATGCAAAAAGGGAGCGAATGCTGTGCTTCGCTCCCTCTGTAATCTCAGAATTCTGCGTTGTTGACCGTCCTGGGATAGGGAATGACATCGCGGATGTTCTGCATACCCGTGATATACATCATCATGCGTTCGAAGCCAAGTCCGAATCCCGCATGCGGAGCGCCGCCAAAGCGCCTCATGTCCAGATACCACTGGTATTCCTCCATATTGAGCCCCAATTCTTTGATCCTGTTCTCCAGGACATCGTACCGGTCCTCTCTCTGGCTGCCGCCGATGATCTCCCCGATTCCCGGCACCAGGAGATCCATGGCCGCCACGGTCCGGTTATCATCATTGATGCGCATGTAAAACGCCTTGATCTCCTTGGGATAGTTTATGACAAACACGGGCTTCTTCATCAGCTGCTCTGTCAGGTACCGCTCATGCTCGGTCTGCAGATCGCAGCCCCATTCAACGGGGAACTGGAAGTTCTGACCGCTCTTTTTCAGCAAATCGATGGCCTCTGTATAGGTAATGCAGCCAAACTCGGAATTCAGCACTTTATTGAGCCTGTCATACAGCTCATTGTCCACAAACTTGTTCAGGAAATCCATCTCGTCCTTGCATCTGTCCATGACATCGCCGATAATGTAGCGGATCATTTCCTCCGCCAGCTTCATGTCATCATTCAGATCGGCAAAGGCGATTTCGGGTTCAATCATCCAGAACTCTGCCGCATGGCGCGTGGTATTGCTGTTTTCGGCACGGAATGTGGGACCGAAGGTGTAGACCTTGCCAAAAGCCAGGCAGTAAGGCTCAACAGCCAGCTGTCCGCTCACCGTCAGGCTGGTGCGCTTGCCGAAGAAATCCTCGGCATAATCGATCTCTCCCGACGGGGTTTTGGGCGGGTTCACCAGATCAAGGGTGGTCACCTGGAACATGGCACCGGCTCCTTCGCAGTCGCTGGTGGTGATAATAGGCGTGTGGACATAGACAAATCCTCTGTCCTGGAAGAACTTGTGGATGGCGTGGGCCAGCACCGAGCGAATGCGGAACACCGCCGAGAAAGTGTTGGTTCTCGGCCGCAGGTGGGCAATGGTCCTCAGGTACTCAAAACTGTGCCGCTTTTTCTGCAACGGGTACTCCGGCACCGAGGCCCCTTCCACGACGATTTGGGTGGCATGGATTTCATAGGGCTGCTTCGCCTGGGGCGTTTCCACCACTTTCCCCTGCACCCTGAGAGCGCTTCCCACATTCAGTTTGCGTATCTCAGAGAAATTGTCCAGTTTATCATCAAAGACCACCTGCAGATTGGAAAAGCAGGAGCCGTCATTAAGTTCAATAAATCCAAAATTCTTGGAGTCGCGCAAGGTCTTCACCCAACCGCATACGGCGACTTCCTCTCCCACAAGCCGCGCATACGTCTGGTTCAGTTTGCTGATTTCGATTCTTTCCATGAATATCACTCCATTTCAGCCAGTATATCGAATAAACACGGACTTTCCGGGCATGGCGCCCCATAAAACCGCGCGGGTCGGCACAAAAAAACCGGCCGCCTGAAACAAACCCCATTTGGATTGTACCAGACCCAATGTCCAAAGGGAAGGCCAATCCCGCAACTTGAGAAAGAATCTGTTTACGGTCCGAACCGGTTCAGGCTGCGGCGGATCAACGCAACGACGCCCTCCGCATCCCTGTTGCTGCAATCAACAATGATATCGGCATATTTTTCGTAAAGGGGAGTTCTTTGCTTGTAGATATCTTCAAGGGTCTGGTCCCTGCCCATGGCGATCCCGCGGGTGGCCATGTTTCTGATCCGCTTTCGGAGGGTATCCAGTTCCACCTTCAGGTATATGATAACGGCATCCTTTTTCAGATGAGCCATGGCCTTGCTGCTGTATACCACGCTTCCGCCCGTTGCAATAACAGCCCGGTTACGGGAAACCTGGAGGACGGCTTCTTCCTCTGCCCGCAAAAAGCTTTCTATCCCGTCGTTATCAATAATATCCTGCAGCAGCCTCCCATGGATCCGCTGGATTTCCAGATCGGTATCCACAAAGTCCATGCCCAGGGTTTTTGCCAGTATGACGCCCACTGTGCTCTTACCTGCTCCGGGCATTCCGATGAGGACAATATTGCCCATATTTTTACCACCGCATGATTTATCGCATTTCATGGCATCCTTTTTCCAATGCGTTACCCGGGGTACAGCCTCGTCAGACGGCAAGGGGGACCTTTTTTTTCAGTTCATCAAACTTGTCTGCTACCATTGCCCTGGCGGAAGCCATCAATAAGGGCCAGCTTTTTGCAATCTGCTCATAATACCAGTCGCTGCTGCCATTCGCCTGGTTGGCAATGGCGCTGAATCTTATCCAGTAATCCGGTCTGGCAATCAGGGACATGATATCGGCATTGGCCAGGCACGCTTCTTCAGGAGAGCCCCCGCTTGCATGAATGAGTGAAGAATGGTTCAAAATGCAGCGTTTAACCTTTTCCAGCCTGTCCGGGGGATAATTGAACTGCCTGAGCAGCTTTTCGGCAATGGCTACCCCCCTGGCTTCATGATGGTTCAGATCCTTTTCGTCCATGACAAAGGAGAAATCGTGAAGGTAAGCTGCCAGTTCCACAATTTCCGGATCCGCTCCTGTTTCCATCGCCAACTTCAGGCCATAATGGGCTACCAGGATGAGGTGATTCTCGTAAAACTCCCTTCCCTGCGGGGAGTTGCTACATTCGCCTTTGACATATTCCCTGATGTAGTCTGCCAGCAAAAAATCACAACCTTCCGAACTACAGCAAACAGATGATTGCTGTCGCTTAACTCTGGAGACAATGTGCATGAGCCGATACTGACCCTTATACGATTATAGTTCCCTTTTTGCGCCACAAACAAGTATACAAAATGTCAATATTCCTGCGTAAAATCGCAATTTCTTCATACAATTTTCTTATGGTTTTTTATGGTTTTAACGGTTAATATGGTATACAAAAAAATGAAGCGCTTCCATCGGCTCATCCTTTGACTTCATCAGGCATTGCTGCAGGTTATCCGAATTTGAAAATGGAGGTCATATAGCCATGGTGAACAATACGCGGAAATATGTTCTGACCGGACTGATGACCGCACTTGTCCTCTGCCTGACTTATTTTATCAAGGTACCCGTTCCTTATACCTCCGGATACATCCATCTGGGTGACAGCATGATCTATCTCTCGGTAATGATCCTGGGACCATACTATGGCGCCTTTGCTTCGGGCGTGGGCTCCATGCTGGCTGATCTTATGGGCGGATATGTGCACTACGCTATCCCGACCCTGGTCATCAAATCCCTGATGGCTTTATGCATGGGATTCATCCTGAACAGCCGCAGCAAAAAAGGCGCCTTGGCATCTGTAGGCGCTTCCATGGTGGTTTGGGCCGTATTTTGCGCCGGTGCCATCCTCAACCTGAAGTCCAGCATCCGGGCCAGCGGCACCGGCAAGATCCTTGAGGCGGTGCTGGAACCCGGTGCGGACGCGGAAGCCATTGCCGGCATGGAGAGCAAGCTCAGCAATCTTCCACTGTATCTGATTCTCGGCATTGCGGCATCCATACTGGTCCTGGCAGTGGCTGCCTGGTTCCTGTCCAGAAAAAGCGGAAGCGACTTCTTCGGGGTAAAAGCCATCATCGGCATGACTGCTGCCGGCATGTGCATGGTCATGGGCTACTTCATCGTGGAATCCTTTATGTACGGCCCGATTCCGGCAACCTTCAGCATCCCGCCCAACCTGCTGCAATTTTTCGGAGGCGTTCTTCTGGCAGGCATCCTGGCTCCGGCCATCAGGAAGGCAGGTATTGCCCGTCAGTCCTGATAGAACTGTCCGGATAACCCGCATCTGTCAGTTTCCCAGTTGTCAACCAGTTTCAGCATATGAAAAAAAGGACATGGCATCATGTCCTTTTTGGTTTGTGTCAATATTTCTGATGGGCATTTCCCGTGCAATACCCATTACCGCAATCCGGCCGCCTTCAGGATTTCGATGGTGGATTTGAGCCTGTTCATGGTATAGAGATGAATGCCCGGGGCACCGCCGTCCAGAAGTTCCCTGATCTGCTTTGCCGCATATTCGATACCGGCCTTGCGCAGATCCTCCGGATTGTCCTGGTATTTGTCGATCATGAGCACCAGTTTGGCAGGAATGGAGCAGCCGCTCCTGGCTGTCATTGTTTTGATCTTTGCGTTGAAGATGGGCATAATCCCCGGCACGATGGGGCAATTGATGCCGATCTGTGCCGCGCGATCCAGGAAGTCAAAGTACAGCCTGTTATCAAAGAACAGCTGGGTGATCAAAAAATCCACGCCGGCATCCACCTTCTCCTTCAGCCACCTTCTGTCCTCATCCAGCCTTTTGCTGTCCACATGCCCCTCAAGGTAAGCGGCGGCCGCAATGCAGAAGTCCCCCACCTTCCTGATATGGGCTATCAGTTCATTGGCATGCCGGAAGTCGCCCCTGCTGAAATCAAAATCAGGCTGATCGATAGGTGGATCCCCTCTCAGGGCCAGGATATTTTCGATATTTTCCCGCTTAAGGCTGTCCAGTATTTCGTCTATCTGCTCCATGGTATGTCCGACACAGGTGAGGTGGGCCATGGCTTCGATCCCATAGGTGTTTTTCAGCCTGGATGCGATTTCAACCGTTCTGCCCCTGGAGCTTCCGCCGGCCCCGTATGTCACGCTGATATAATCGGGAGACAGTTCCTTGAAACCCGGAATGGATTCAAACAGGGTTTCCATCGGAACCTCCGGTTTGGGCGGAAAGATTTCAAAGGCCAATGTCTGCTTGTTCTTCCCAAACAACTGGGACAGTTTCATGCTTATGTACCTCCTTCTATATCAGGCTTACCACAAGCGGTATGGTGGCTATGGAAAGCAGCGTGGATACCGATACGCATTTCGAGGCAAATACTGCATCCTTATTGAATATCTCGGCGAACACGGTGGTATTGGCAGCCGCAGGCATGGCCAGGGCAGTTACCAGTACCGCCGCAGGCAGGTCGGGTATTCCGGGAATCCTGGTCAGGGCAAGGGCTAACAGCGGCATCAGAACCAGCCGCACAGAAGCGGACAGGTAAACCCGCCAGTCTGAGACGATGTCCCGCAGTTTCGCAGAGCTGATCACCGCGCCGATGATCAGCATGGATATCGGCATGGTCATGTTACCCACAGCCGCAACGGCGCTTTCGATGGGCTCCGGTATGGGAATGCCGAAGAGAAAGACCACCATGCCCACATAAACCGCAACAATGGATGGGTTGGTGAACACTTTACGGATAATCTGCCTTTTGGTTCCCTGGCCACCGAACATGACGTAGCCATAGGTCCACAGCACGATATGAAAACACACGATGTAAAAGGAGCCATAGAAAACACCGTCATCCCCATACAGGGCATGCATGACGGGCAGACCCATATAGCCGCAATTGGAGAAAATGGCGCAAAACCGCAATATGGGTGCTTTGTCCTCCGGGAATCTGCCGTAAATAAGTTTGGAGAGCAAAATGGACAGCAGGAACATGAAAGAAGCCATGCCCATGATCCATAAGATATTGATCAGCCTTTCGGTTGAGAAGGATATGAAGAAAGACTTGAAAACCATCATGGGAGAAGTGACAAAGAGCATGACTTCCCCGAGCTTTTTGCTGCCCGTTGAATCAATAATTCCGGCCTTGCCGGCTGCAAAACCGGTCAGCATGATGATAAACAGTATGAGCACCTGGTTCAAGATCAGCGTCAAATCCATGGATGTACCCCCAAAGTTCCACGGTTTAGATTTCCCGGATAAAAGGCTTTGAATAACAGTTTAACCGATAGTTCCCGATAGCGCAATGGACAGGTTGGCAGAAGTGTCTGCTGTTTTCACCGGAAAAACCATCAATGAGGACAAACCCAGAATTTTCACGCCAGAAAGGCAAAGTTCAGAACAGCGGCGTAGATCACCCAGAGCATGCAGGGAACCATAAGCCAGCCGGCCACCGTATCGATTCTTGAGAATTTCATGGTGGTTATGACAACCAGGGCTGCCAGGATGATCGCATCCAGCAGGGCTACCTCGGCCAGGGCGAATCGGAAAAAAAGGATGGACCACATGAAGTTGAAAACAAGCTGGGCACCATAATAGAAAAGGGCATCCCGTACTTCCTTCCTGTTCCAGCCTGCCAGGAACACCTTGTATGCTGCAATCCCCATCAGAATGTACAGGAATATCCATACCGGACCGAAAACCCATCCTGGCGGCGCCAGGACCGGTTTTGCCAGCATTTCATAGGTCTGCCTCATCCCGGGCGCAAGCCATGCGCCTGCAAAACCGGTAAGAAGACTTATTGACACGCTGGCCAACAGCATGCAGCTGTCTTTCAGCTCGTCATCCATCACCCATTTTCTGATGGTCATCGCCCCCCAGACAGCCGGGCTTCCCGATACAATATATGCTGCAGTTTCCGGAGAATACGCCGGAAACATCACGGACGGCCTTTATCGCATATCGCATCTGCCTTCCGCCCACGCTTGATAAAGTAGGTCGGTGAGGCTGATTGCCGCCCCGCACATACACCAGTTTCACCGACTGGTGCGGTCCAGCTTCGCCGGACGCACGAAAATAAAAAAGGAGCTGCCGCTACCAGCTCGCAAGCTGTACGGCAGCTCCTTTAACGGATCGGGTTGATGGACTTTATCAATTCTCCGGGTAATTCTCACGGGCGGTGTAATGGGTGTGCAGGAGATGATGAGCCTTGTGTCCGCCCGGCTCGCCCAGGTACTCTTCATAGAATTTCTGTACCGCAGGATTGTGGTGTGAGAGCCTGATCGTGCTGGCCGCATCCTCCTGGTAGATGGCCTTTGCCCTTTCGGTGCGGAGATCGATCTCGTTCCTGACGGAAGCGGGCTGGATGGGCTGACCGCCGCCTGTGACGCAGCCGCCGGGGCAAGCCATGATCTCGATGAAGTGATAGGTTTCTTCACCGCTGCGTACCTTCTCAAGGAGCTTCCTGGCATTGCCAAGGCCATGGGCCACAGCCGCCTTGATCCTGATGCCCGCAACTTCTACTTCGGCAGTCTTGATGCCGTCTTCTCCGCGTACGGCCTTTATGTCAATCTGATCGGGATCCTTGCCGGTCAGAAGATAGGGAACGCTTCTCAAAGCAGCTTCCATAACGCCGCCGGTAGCGCCGAAGATGACGCCCGCACCGGAGGCTTCGCCCATGGGATCGTCGAAGGACTCGTCCTTCAGGTTGAGGAAGTCGATGCCGGCTTCCCTGATCATCTCTGCCAATTCGCGGGTCGTGATAACCTCATCCACATCAGGATAACCGGTAGCTGCCAGTTCGGGACGCCTTGCCTCGAACTTCTTGGCTGTACAGGGCATCACTGATACCACAAAGATCTTGGAAGGATCGATACCCATCTTTTCGGCATAATAGGACTTCAGCATGGCGCCGAACATATTCTGGGGTGACTTGCATGTGGACAGATTGTCCAGCAGATCCGGGAAGTTATGCTCGCAGAACTTGATCCAACCCGGGCTGCAGGAGGTGATAAGCGGCAGCTTGCCACCGTTCTTGATCCGGTTCACCAGCTCGGTACCCTCTTCCATGATGGTCAGGTCGGCAGCTGTATCGGTATCAAAGACCTTGTCAAACTTCAGCTTCTTCAGGGCACTTACCATCTTTCCGGTAACCGGTGTTCCGATGGGAAGACCGAATTCCTCGCCCAGTGCAGCCCTGACAGCGGGCGCGGTCTGAGCAATCACGTACAGGTCCTTATTGGCCAGCGCTTCCCATACCCTTTCAACGGAGCTCTTCTCGCGAAGGGCACCCACCGGGCAGACGGTGATACACTGTCCGCAGTTGACGCAGGGCGTGTCCTTGAGGGGCATATTGAACGGGGATGCCACTGTGGTCCTGTAGCCTCTATCTACGGCATCAATGACTGAAACGGTCTGGACATCCCGGCAAACGGACACACACCGACGGCAAAGAACGCATTTGTTGTTATCCCGGACGATGGAAGGCGACAGGTCGTCCACAGGGAAGTCGGGCTCTTCACCTTCAAAGCGGATTTCCTTGATATTCAGGTCGCGGGCCAGCTTCTGAAGCTCGCAGTTGCCGCTCCTGACACAGGAAAGACATTTCTTTTCATGGTTGGAAAGAATCAGTTCCAGGGTGACTTTCCTGGATTCCCTGATTTCCGGGCTGTTGGTAACCACTTTCAGCCCTTCGGAAACAGGATACATACAGGCTGCCTGCAGGCTCCTGGCCCCAACATCGACGACACATATGCGGCATGCGCCGATCTCATTGATCCCCTTAAGGTAGCAAAGGGTCGGAATATGGATACCTGCAAGCTTCGCCGCCTCCAGGACTGTGGAACCAGCCGGGGCTTTGACTTCAATACCATCTATCGTTAAAGTTACGAACTCTGACATTTACGGCACTCTCCTTTCCTTATTGGGTAACGATGGCGGCAAACTTGCAGCTTTCCATGCAAACGCCGCACTTGATACACTTGGATGCGTCGATGGTATGAGGCTTCTTCACCTCGCCGCCGATGGCACCCACAGGACATTTCTTGGCACAGAGCGTACAGCCGCGGCACTTATCGGCAAGGATCACATACTGAACGAGGGCCTTACATACGCCTGCCGGGCACTTCTTGTCCTTTACATGGGCAATATACTCATCGCGGAAGTAACGGAGGGTGCTGAGAATAGGATTGGGCGCGGTCTGGCCCAGTCCGCACAGGGCTGATTTCTTGATGCTGTTGGCCAGCGTCTCAAGCTTTTCGATATCGGATTCCTCGCCCTTGCCCTGGGTGATCTTCTCCAGGATCTCAAGCATTCTCTTGGTTCCGATACGGCACGGCGGGCACTTGCCGCAGGACTCGTCCACGGTGAATTCCAGGAAGAACTTGGCGATATCCACCATGCAGTTGTCCTCGTCCATGATGATGAGACCGCCGGAACCCATCATGGAACCCAGCTCGGTAAGGGAATCATAATCAATGGGCGCATCGATATGGCTTGCCGGGATGCAGCCGCCGGAAGGACCGCCGGTCTGGGCAGCCTTGAACTTCTTGCCGTTGGGGATGCCGCCGCCGATGTCATAGATGACCTCGCGGAGGGTTGTACCCATGGGGATTTCAACAAGACCGGTGTTGTTGATCTTTCCGCCTACGGCAAATACCTTGGTACCCTTGCTCTTCTCGGTTCCGATGGAAGCAAACCATTCGGGCCCGTTGTTGATGATAACCGGGATATTGGCGTAGGTCTCAACGTTGTTGAGGAGGGTCGGCTTCTCAAACAGACCTTTTACAGCGGGGAAAGGCGGTCTTGTCCTCGGCTCGCCTCGCTTGCCTTCGATGGAGGTCATGAGAGCGGTTTCCTCACCGCAGACGAAGGCGCCGGCGCCAAGGCGGAGATCGATATCAAAGGAGAAATCGGTACCGAAGATGTTCTTGCCCAAAAGGCCATACTCACGGGCCTGGTCAATGGCAATCCTGAGCCTTTGAACCGCAATGGGATACTCGGCGCGGACATAGATGTAACCCTGGTTGGCACCGATGGCATAGCCGGCTATGGTCATGGCTTCCAGCACGGAGTGGGGGTCGCCTTCCAGGACAGACCTGTCCATGAACGCACCGGGGTCACCTTCGTCGGCGTTACAGCAGACATACTTCTGGTCAGCCTGAGACTGGGCGGCGAACTGCCATTTCAGGCCTGTGGGGAATCCTGCGCCGCCGCGTCCGCGGAGCCCGGACTTCTTGATGGTCTCTATAACCTCTTGAGGTGTCATCTCGGTAAGGACTTTGGCCAATGCCTTATATCCGTCCCTGGCAATGTATTCCTCAATGTTCTCGGGATTGATGACACCGCAGTTCCTGAGGGCAACCCTCATCTGCCTGTTGAAGAAGCCCACATTCTCCAGGGACTTGGCCACATCCTCGGCTTCCTTATCACCGAGCAGCAGGCGCTTGACGATACGTCCCTTTACCAGGTGCTCCTCAACGATCTCAGGAACATCCTCGACGGATACCTTGCAGTATGTAGCCCCTTCGGGATAAATCACCATGATGGGACCTTTTTCACAAAGACCAAAGCATCCTGTCTTGACGATCTTCACTTCTTTGTCAAGTCCATGCTCAACAAGCAGCTTTTGCAAAGATTCTGCTATTTCTATTGATTTTGAGGCGGTACAACCGGTACCGGCGCAAATCAGTACGTGCGATCTGTATATCATAAATCGAACCTCCCTGATCCCTTAGTTTTACTTTTCAGCGGCACCGATTGTGAATTCCATAACCGGTTTTCCGTTCACGATGTGTTCCGCGACAATTCTTCTTGCCTTCTCGGCATCCAGCTTCACATAGGTCGTCTTTTCGCCGTTGGGTTCGATGACCTCGGCAATGGGTTCATAACGGCAAACGCCAATGCATCCTGTCATGGCCACATTGACGGTATGGATGTTCCGCTTGTTCAGTTCCTCAACGAATGCATTCATCACCTGTCTGGCACCGGCTGCGATACCGCAGGTAGCCATTCCGACAACAATCCTCGTTTTATTCTCATTGTTACGTATGGACATTTCTTTAAGAGCTCTTTCGCGAATGGCTTCCAGCTCCTTAATTGACTTCATCCAAAACACCTCCGAACACTGACATAAATCCTTCATTCAATGTATTTTGTATCCATTCCTTAACATATCTGTTTGTCACAGATACATCTTCAAGTGCTTTTTTGACTTCGGCCAGGCTGAACTCGAACCGGTCCCGCTCACTGGCAAATATGAATTCCCAGGTTATTTCAGGATGGGATTCCACCAGCATCACCAGGGTTTCTGCAACATTGCCGACGGGAATGCGATCCACGTGGTCCACCGGGAAGGTGGCGCATACTTCTGTTCCCTCGTTGACAACCGACCTGATGCTGAAAGTCCCGCCGGCCAGTTCGGCTGATTGCTTCAACAGGGGTATTCCGAGCCCGACATGGCGGGTTTCTCTGCTGGTGGTGAACGGATCGGTCACTTTCTGAAGAAATTCCGGCTCCATTCCTTTGCCGTTGTCGGAAACCACAATCTTCAGGATACCGGGCCGGCCTTCGACCGTGATGCTGACGGTAATATGGTCAGCATCTGCCCGAACAGAGTTCTGGGCTATATCCAGAATGTGCAACGATAAATCTTTCATGGTCCATCATTGGCGGTCATGGCGCACCATGCTGCCGGAAACGCTTAAACCGCCTCTTTTTCTTTTTCCCTGTAGGACTGGATAATGGCCGGAATATCGTCGGCTGTCAGCCTGCCATATACATCCTCATTGATCATGATAACCGGAGCAAGACCACAGGCACCCACACAACGGCAAGCCTCCAGCGAAAAGAGTCCGTCCTTGGTGCACTGTCCGCTCTTGATCTGCAGTATTTCGGAGAGCTTGTCAAGGATGAGACCGGCACCCTTTACATAGCATGCCGTACCCAGGCATACGTTGATTCTGTACTTGCCTTTCGGCTCCAGATAGAACTGGGTGTAGAAAGTCACAACGCCATAGACCTCTGCCAGAGAGATGCCCAGACCTTCAGCGATCTTCTTCTGCACGCTCATCGGCAGATAGCCGTAAATCTCCTGTGCCTCATGAAGAACAGAAATCAAGGCGCCGCGGGTTCCCTTATACTTCGCGATGACCTCGTCTAGTTTCTGTTCCTTCGAGTCCTTGCAACAGCAAACGCCCATTTTTAATACCTCCTGATGATTATGCTCCTCCATATTGTGAACATATTAACGATCTTTGATTTCATTATAACAGTTCATCAATAAGGATATCAACAGGAAAGTATATAATGTATACAATACAGCATTTTTAACAAATTAATTTCATAATATAGTTATTAATTTGTTGATAATACAGAATAATTTGCAAAGAATATCCAATACTTTGTTCCTGTTTCCATGCAAACTGCAGAATCCTATCGATTAGGTGCGATTACGGCTTGCAAAAGCTGGAAAACGCCCGGCATGATAGTTCGGGCGCTTCCCTGCTTTCGTAAACGGATGTACCCCCCCTGCGTTGGAGCCTTTTCATTCCTCCAGCTCATTCAAATAGCTGACAAAGTTCTCATAGGACTTCCTTATGCCCTTGTCTTCCTTGTCCAGTTCCCTTTTGCCCAGCACCAGGCCGGTATACCTGCCATTCTTCATGGCATAGTAGCCATAGCCGTCGGGGGTGGGGATCAGCTCTACGACGGTAACCTCTCCGGCCTTGGAGGTATAGGTCAGTCTGACTTCGGCTTTCCCCTCGGGTTTGGCCTCCAGGTCCAGCCTGTCGCCCGAGATGGCGATGGCCCCCTGATAGTACCGCCTGAACAGGGTACGGGCTTCCTTGTCCTTTATGGCTTTACCGTTGAAGATATAGACATCGTCTTCTGCCAGTTCCTGGCTGATATCCATCTCCAGCACATCCCTCCTGCCGTCAATTTCTATGACGAGCCTGGACGTGTCAAAGATGGAAGGCACATAGATCATGAACAGTACCACATCCCTCAGGGGGGTATCAAGATAGTTGAGGCTGTCGGCGTTGACGGCATAAACCAGGTTTCTGCCTTCCATCATGGCATAATAGGCCGATCCGTCCTTATTCCCCAGCCTAAGCACATAGGACTGACCGTCCAGCGTATATTCAAGCACATAGCGTGGGTTGTCCAGGCCGTAAGCCGCCAGATTATCCGTCCGGTCGTCCACCACCCTGGAAGCCTTCAGCCCCGACAATCCGCGCAGAAAACGGTCCAGGTTCTGGAGGTTGGCGCTGATCTCCAGGGGCCGGGTAATCTGCCAGTCCACCGGGGCCTTTTTCAGATAGGCTGAGAAGACCAGCTCACCATCCCGGTGGAAGGTCAGTTCGGTCATATCTTCTTCGGTCAGGTCCTGCCGATGATAAAGCTGCCTGCTGATCAGGTCATGGGGACCCGGGGACAGGTATTCGGCAAGATACCGTACCAGCGTATAGACCTCTTTCCCATCGCCCTTCCTGACATAGTAGTCGTCGCCTGAAGGGGTGCTGGTGCCCACCTCAATGGTCCGGGAGTTGCCCGCCTTATCGGTAAAGGTGACCGTTACCGGCTTATCCAGGCCATAGGCGGAAAGATCCGAAGGCTCTGTATCTATCAGCCGCCTGGTGACGGCATTGACGCCCCCGTAAAGGATGTTGTTGACCGTCATCTGGTCCACCTGGAAGTCATCAGTGACCCAAACCTTCTCGATGTAGGTGGAAGGCACAACCTTGCCGTCCTCCTGTTCAACCTCGGTCTCAACCTCTCTTTCCTCCAGGTTGAGCACGACTTCCCGCTCCGCATATTTCAGGACAATCTTCACGATATTGTCCCGCTCCAGATCGAGCATTTTTACAGCATCAGGATTCTCTCCGGCAGTGGGGGTGGAAGTGGCGGAAGCCTGGGGATCAACCGCATTTTCCTGCCCCTTCAGCAGGAAATAGGCTGCCACCAAGGCAACCAGGACGATTCCCAGAACGATGACATTGCGCCATTTTCTCATAGATTCTTCCTCCTGATCCAGACAAACAGGCCGGTGCCGATGATAACCAGCGGAATAACCGCCGTCAGCAGGAAAAATACCAGCACCCTGCTCTGCTGGGTCATGTTAAGAGGCGGCCGTTCCAGGGATTTTGCCGGAACCAGGACCTCGTCGGTCCGTTCCTGCATCCAGTTGAGGATGGATACGATATAGCGGCTTCCGTTATCGCCCAGTTCGGATATGTAATCATCGGTGATAAAGGTGCAGTTGCCCACAAGGGCGATCCGGCTATGGTTGTTCAAACCGATTTCCAGTTCGGACAGGGCACCCAGAAGGAACGGACCAAACCTCTGCGCACCAGTGTTCAGATCTACGCTGGTGGAATTGTCCGTGGTTCCGAACAGGGGCGAGATTTCCAGGTTCTGCTTGTTCTCGCTCAGCAAGCCGATGCTCCTGCTCATGGGCAGGTAAATGAACAGCTGATCCGGGTTCAGATGCTTTGTCACATCGGTCATGTAGACCATGGGCCTGATCATCCAGTTTTCCTTGAGGTAATTGGCCTGGCTGAACTCATTGACCAGGTCATAATTGAGCTGCAGGCTGTAACGGCTGAAGGCATCATTGAAGTTCGGCAGCTGCTGGATGGTGCTCTGCACGTCAAACAGGAAGACCGCATCGCCGCCCCTCTCCAGGAAAGCCAGGAGGTTCTCCAGTTCGCTTCCCAAAAGATCGCTGGTGGGGGACGGGAAGAAAAGCACATCCACTTCCCCGGGTACCGGCGAGGTGAGGGTCAGTGTCTCAATATTGTAGTTATTCAGCGTAAGGGTGGTCTTAAGCTGCGAAAGTTCGTCGCTTTTGTATTCCCCGTGGCCGCTGACAAAATAAACGGTAGCGGTTTTTTCCGCCGTTACGCTCCTGATGGCGCTGGTGAAGGCCTGCTCAACCTTGAGACCGGTCACCTGGGCGCCTCCGTAATAGTCATAGGATACTTCCATGAAATCCTGGTTGTTCAGCACCCTCATGTTCTTACCGGACCGTACGACGATATCCCCGGTGTTGATACCCTTCACCTGGTCCGGATCAAAGTTCTTGCTGATGAAGGTGGGATCCTTGTCCAGGTCTACATAGCGGGGACCGATGACTCTCCCGTTGCCATGGACCACGTACTGGTTCACAACCTCTTTCACCATAATGTTGGAATAGCTGCTCTCGGACGAGAGGATAAAGATTTCCACATCCCTGTCCAGGCTTTTGACCATATCGATGCTCTGCTGGCTGATGGAAAACATCTTGTTCCGCGTGATGTCAAACCTCAGCCGCTTTGAAATCCCTGAGAATCCCAGGATAACATTGACCATCACGATTACAGCAATAACAACAACGGTCATAACCACCGAGTAGGATCCGTACTTGAAGCTTCTTTTTCTGAAAAAGTCCATTTTCATAGCATCACCCCTGACTCCATCTTTTGCGTTCCAGGATCCTGACAGTCAGAAACACAAACACCACCGCAAAGCTCAGCATGAAGATGATGGACGTGATGTCGATAATGCCGGCGGAGAACTCGTAGTATTTTTCCATAAACGCGAGCCAGTTCAGCACCTTGCCGGCTAAGCCACCCACATAGCTTCCGATGTAGCTGAAGGAAGTGAGGGTAAAGAGGGATACAAAGGTGATGATGGCGGCGACAATCTGGTTCTCGGTCAGGGACGATGCGAATACCCCCACTGAGATAAAGACCATTCCCAGGAGGATGAACCCAAGATAAGCGCTGAACAGGGTAGCCCCGTCAGGCTTCCCGTATATCAGGAGGACCAGCGGAAAAATCAGGGATACGGCCGTTAAGACCAAAAACACGGCTGTTGCGGCCAGGTACTTGCCCAGCACCACCTGGGACAGGCGGACCGGCGACGTCAGGAGCAGCACCTCCGTGCCTGATTTTTTGTCCTCGGAAAAGCTGCGCATGGTCAGAATGGGCACGATGAACAACAGCATAAAGCTCATGCTGCTGATGAAGTTGCTTGAAAAATTGGCCACACCCGCATTGAGGCTGTCCACGAAGAACAGGGACATGATACAGATGAACAGGCCGATAAGCACATAGGCGATGGGAGAGTTGAAATAGGACCTGAAATCTCTTCTGAGAATTGCCAGCATGGGTCAAACGGCCTCCTTTGCTTCTGTTGTGGTGAGCTGCAGGAATATCTCCTCAAGGGTCAGGTTCATGGACTTAAGCTCCAGGATGGGATACCCGGCTGCAGCCAGCTGGTTGAAGATGGGCCTTCTCACATCCCTGTCCTTGTCGGCTTCCACAATAAAGCTGGTCTCATCCTCTGCGGGTTTACCGCCTACCGAAACCTCCTTGACGCCGTTCACCCCCTGCAGGATCTCCCTGACCCGCTTTTCAGGCCCGGCCACCGTAATGGTAAACCTTGAGAAATCGCTGAGCTTTCTGGACAGATTCTCCGGGGTATCAACGGCAGCGATCCTGCCCTTGTTGATGATGATGACACGGTCGCAGACAGCGCTGACTTCGGGCAGAATATGCGTGCTCAGGATGATGGTGTGCTTTTTCCCCAACGCCTTGATCAGCTTGCGTATCTCGATGATCTGCTTGGGATCAAGACCGACGGTGGGCTCATCGAGAATCAGCACCTCGGGCGAGCCCACAAGGGCCTGGGCCAGCCCAACCCTCTGCCTGTATCCCTTGGAAAGATTCCTGATAAGCCTGTGGCTCACATGGGTGACCTTGACCAGTTCCATGATGTCCTTTTTCTGGCTTTTCCACTCCCTGCGCGGCACCTTCTTGAGTTCGGCGCAGAAATCCAGGAACTCGCTGACCGTCATGTCCGGATACAAAGGAGGCTGCTCCGGAAGGTATCCGATGTGCTTTTTCACCTCCACGGGATTTTCCAGCACATCGTATCCCGCAACCCGGACAGTTCCGGATGTAGATGAGATGAAACCGGTGATAATGTTCATGGTTGTGGATTTACCGGCACCATTCGGGCCAAGGAAACCGACGATCTCTCCCTTTTCCACCGTAAAGCTCACATCATCAAGCGCCCGAATCTTCCCATAGTCCTTGGTCAGGTTTTGAATCTCGATCATGCTGCCCCTCCTTTCCGGGATATTTTTTAAAAAATTGCGGGTAATGCCGTCCAGCCAGCAAATACCCGCAATTTCAGTTGTCAGATATACAAGTATATTATTTTAATTATGAAACATAATGATGAACAAATTGTGAACAATTTGTTAAATTATAACCCCATGTTGTTGTACCCCGAATCCACATAGATGACCTCGCCGGTCACGCCCGATGACAGGTCGCTCAACAGATAGACAGCCGTTTTCCCCAAATCCTCGAGCGTCACATTGCGCTTCAGGGGCGCACGCTCTTCCACGACTTTGAGAATGTCGCTGAAATTCTTGACGCCTTTTGCCGAAAGGGTCTTGATGGGACCCGCCGAGAGCGAGTTGACGCGGATATTCTTTCCGCCGAGCTCATAGGCCGCATAGCGCACACTGGCCTCCAGGGCAGCTTTGGCAACGCCCATCACGTTGTAGCCGGGCGTGACCTTCACGGAACCCCGGTAAGTGAGGGTGATGATGCTGCCTCCCTCGGTCATGAGCGGTGCCGCATGACGGCAGACAGCCACCAGGGAATAGGCGCTGATATCCAGGGCGATTTTGAATCCTTCACGGCTTGTATTGAGGAAGGAGTCCTGCAGATCCTCGCTTCTTGCAAAGGCTATGGCATGAACCAGTCCGTGAAGCACCCCGAACTCGGATTTCACCCAGTCAAACAGTTTTTCGATGTCCTCATCGGACGTTACGTCGCAAGGAAAAGCGTGAAGCGTTCCCATACCCTCAGTCAGTTTTTCCAGTTCCGCCTTCTCCCTCTCGCCCAGATAGGTGTAAATGATATTGGCCCCTTCCTTATAGGCCGCCTGTGCAATTCCCCAGGCAATGCTCCATTTGTTTCTGACTCCCATGATCAGAATGTTTCTTCCTGCCAAGAGATCACCCATGTATTTATCTCCTTTCGTTCAATATTCTTGATGTTTACCGGGATTGGACTCCCGGCATGACAACGCTTGCCCATCAGAAAAATTATACAGACTAATTTTACCATAGTATACCCCCATTTCCTATTATCCGGCAACGATCCGAATGTGTCACCATGTGGCGAAAGATGTCGAAAATCCGCTTCCTGAGCCGATTTTATTGACCTGTTCATCAAAATATGTTATGATTTTGTCAAATAAATACAGAAGTTAAAATTTAAAACCGGGGGGATACAAATGAAAAAGATTGAAGCCGTGCGCGGTCTGCTGAACAAAGCGATCGAAGCAGGGTGCGAGAAGGATGTCATCCTCACCATAAGCCGCCATCTGGACGACCTGATACTGGAGACGATGAAACTGCAATATGAGCAATATATGACAAAAGAACAGGTCCGGGTATAACCGGACCTGCTTTTTTTATGATGCAATGCTGTATAACCAGTTTATGCCCTTACCCTTTCAACAAAGCGGGCGATTCTTGTCAGGGCTTCGCGGATGTTCTCCAGGGAAGTGGCATAGGTGGCTCTTACAAACCCCTCGCCGCAGGCGCCAAAGGCGTTGCCCGGAACCGTGAGCACTTTTTCTTCCATCAGCAGTCTTTCGCAGAATTCGTCGGAACTCAGGCCCGTCGACCGGATATCGGGGAAGCAGTAAAAGGCGCCATAGGGTTCAAAGCATTTGAGCCCGATCCGGTTGAAACCATCCACCATGACACGCCTTCTCCTGTTGTATTCGTCCACCATTTTCCTGACCTCAGGCTCGCCGTTCCTGAGCGCTTCTATAGCCGCAAACTGGGCGGTGGTCGGGCTGCACATTATGGCATACTGATGGATCTTCTTCATCTGTTCCATGGCATCCGCATGCCCGCAGGCAAAGCCTATGCGCCATCCCGTCATGGCAAAGGCCTTTGAGAAGCCGTTGATGACAATGGTTTTTTCCTTCATTTCGGGGAACTGGGCGATGGAAACATGCTTGCCCTTATAATTCAGTTCCGAATACAGTTCATCGGAGATGACGATGATATCCTTATCCCGGAGCACCTCAACAATTTTGGCATAATCCTCATATTCCATGATGGCGCCGGTGGGATTGTTGGGGTAGGCAAGGATGATGGCCCTGGTTTTTTCGGTAATACATGACAGAATCTGCTCGGGCTGAATGCGGAACTCGTATTCAGCCTTCAGTTCCAGCGGGACGGGCGTGGCGCCGCAGAACATGGTGCATCCCTTGTAGGCGACAAAGGAGGGTTCGGGAACGATCACCTCATCGCCGGGCCCGGCAAAGGTGCGGAGCGTAATATCAATGGCTTCGCTGCCGCCCACCGTGACCAGGATTTCGGTGGACGGGTCATATTCCAGGTTATACTTCCGGGCCATGTATCGGGCAATTTCCTGCCTGAGCTCAATAAAGCCGGCATTGGAGGAATAGAAGGTTTTTCCCTTCTCCAGGGAATAGATACCCTCCTCCCGGATGGTCCAGGGAGTCTCAAAATCCGGCTCGCCGATACCGAGGGAAATGGCATCCTTCATCTCATTGATCAGGTCAAAGTATTTCCGGATGCCCGACGGCGGCGTGGCCAGAATGTTTGGCTTTATCATATCCTTGATGGTCATAACACCACAGCCTCCCTCTCATCCTTCCGGGGTCGGTTGAAGATCACACCGTTCTCCTTGTACTTCTTGAGCACAAAATGGGTCGAGGTACTCAGTACCGAGTCAATGGTGGCCAGTTTCTCCGCCACAAAGAGCGCCACTTCCTTCATGGTCTTGCCCTCAACCACGACGAAAAGGTCGAACCCGCCCGACATGAGGCAGCAGGCCGTTACCTGGGGATACTGGTAGATCCTTTCGGCCACCTTGTCAAACCCCTGACCTCTCTGGGGGGTCACCCGCACTTCGATATAGGCCACAACCACTTCTTCCTGTGCCTTTTCCCAGTCAATCAGTGTTTTATATCCGGTAATGATCCCCTTGTCTTCCATCTCCTTAATGGCGGCCCTGACGGTTGCCGCGTCCGTTCCCAGCATGACTGCCAGTTCTTCATCGCTGATTCGGCTGTTTTTCTGAAGAATATCAAGAATTTCCTGCTGCATGTTGCATTTACCCCTTTCCTCATGCAATTTATCCGGAATTATAAGAAAACCCTGCTCATACAAGCAGGGGTTACGTTTCCGATAATGCTTCCGCACAGGTCAGGAAGGATTGTCCTGCGGCACCTGTTCGCCGGATTCCTGACCATCTCCATTATCATATTCCTGCTCTTTGTTTTCTATGAATATTTCCACTTCATTCAACAGGTTCTGGTACTTGCTCAGCGCTTCCATCACCTGGTTCTTCATCATCTTGATGTCGCGCTTGATATCGATAATCTTCTCCCGCTCGGCCTCAAGGGCCGCATCAAGCCTTGCCTTTTCCTGCTCGGCCCGGTTCCTTGCTTCTTCCAGGATCGCATCGGCTTTTTCCTGTGCCGTAATGAGGGCGCTGGCTATCCTTTCCTTCTCCCTGGCCAGCGTCTCGGACTCGCTGGCAGCAGACTCAAACCGCGCCTTCATTTCCCTGATCTGCAGTTTCAGGTTGGAAATCTCATCGTCCTTTTCCTTCAGGCGCTGGTCAAACTCATGGATGATCTTTTCTATGTAGGCATTGACATCCGACTTGTTAAACCCGAACAACGCTGTCCCAAACTTTTTCTCTCCCGCCATATACGACACACTCCTTCTGAGAAATGGATTATCATCACCATGGATGCCGCGGATTCCGCACATCATCCTTTACCATTCATATGCAAGCCTTCCAGCCGTCGCCCCTACCCGGACAGACTGAAAGCAAGGATGCGTGTATATCATCAATTCCCATATTCCTTTTATCTGAAACAGCTTTTTTGCCGATATTCCAAAGCCTTTCGCCCATGCTGTGCGCAAGCCGTCGGTTCTTTCCCGAAAAAAATCCAGTTTATCCCATAAAAGTCTTGAGGGCTCACAGTTAAATATATAATATAGTAAAAGTCGCCAATTTACAACTGCATAATTCATATTTTGGCCCGTGCGGGATGTTGTTTCATGGCAGTTTGCGTAAATCTGTGGGCGCAGCGTTTACGCGCATGAATCACCGGCGTGAATGGTTTTTAAAATGAACCGGTATTAATAAAAACATAAAAGGGGTATATATAAGTCTATACTTTTTATATCGGCACATGATGGAGGTTGTATATGCACAAGTTCGGTCGGATCAAAATCACTACCGCCATTCCTGGGTCTCTCTCAGGACTGAAGGATTTAGCCTATAATCTCTGGTGGACATGGAACAGCGAAGCGATCGATCTTTTCAGGGACATTGACCTGGTGCTGTGGGAAAAGCTTGACCGCAATCCCGTGAGGCTTCTGCAGGAGGTCAGCCGGCGAAAGCTTGAAGAAAAGCAGGCCAGCCCGGAGTTCATGGAACGGTATGAAAAAGTCATGAAGGATTTCCGCCATTACCTTTCCGATGAGGATACATGGTTCAGGCGGAATTGCCCCCAGTACAAGGACGAGCATATCGTATACTTTGCCGCAGAATACGGTTTCCATGAGGTGCTTCCGGTATATTCGGGCGGTCTCGGCATCCTTTCGGGGGATCACTGCAAATCGGCCAGTGATCTGGGTCTGCCCTTCACCGCGGTGGGGCTCCTCTACAAACAGGGTTACTTTGAACAGCGCATCAATGCCGAAGGATGGCAGGAAACCCAGTATTTCAGCCTGAACTATTCCCAGTTGCCGGTCATCCCTGTGACCGATGATGCCGGAAAACCCCTGACCATCAGCGTGGAGCTTGCCAACCGCACGGTCTTTGCCCGCATCTGGCGCATCGATGTGGGCCGGGTCAAGCTGTACCTTCTGGATACCGACATACCGGAAAACAATGCCTACGACCGTTCCCTCACCGAGCGGCTTTACGGCGGGGACAGGGAGACCAGGATACAGCAGGAGATCATCCTGGGCATAGGCGGCATAAGGGCTCTTGACGCGCTGGGCATCAAGGGCACCGTGTTCCATATGAATGAAGGGCATTCCGCCTTTATGGGCCTTGAACTGGCGCGGAAGCTCGTCGCTGAAAGAAACATCCCCTTTGATGAGGCCAGGGAGATCGTCTACTCCTCTTCGGTCTTCACCACCCATACACCGGTTCCGGCCGGTAACGACGTATTCCCGCTGGAAATGGTAGACCGTTATTTCTGCCGCTATTGGGAACAGCTGGGCCTTCAGAGGCACGAGTTCATCCGGCTTGGCTTAAAGCCCGGCGATCCGGACAACTTCAACATGACCGTCCTGGCCCTCAACATGTCGGGCAGGAGAAACGGTGTGAGCGCTCTCCACGGCGCCGTTTCGCGCAACATCTTCAACTGCATCTGGCCTGGCTTCCATGAGGATGAGGTGCCCATCAGCCACATCACCAACGGAATACATACCATGACATGGTTGGCTCCGGGCATCAGGCACCTTTTTGACAAGTATTTCCCGTCCGACTGGAAATACCGGTTGGACGACGAATCGGTCTGGGAGTCTGTTGACCGGATCCCCGACGACGAGCTGTGGAAAACCCATATGACCCTGAAGACCCAGATGATACGCTGTATCCGGGAGCGGCTCAAGAAGCAGTACATGGCCAACGGGGTTCCCCTCCACGAGGTAAATGATCTGGATAACCAGTTGGATCCCAATGCCATGACCATCGGCTTTGCGAGGAGGTTTGCCACCTACAAGCGGGCAAGTCTGATTTTCCGTGACCTGTCCAGGCTGGAGAAAATCCTGAACAACAAGGGCACTCCCGTCCAGATCATCTTTGCCGGAAAGGCGCATCCCGCAGACCGGCCTGCCCATGAAGTCATCAAGCACATTCACGACATTGCCCGCAGGGAAGGTTTCAGGGGGAAGATATTCCTCGTCGAGAACTACAATATGAGCCTGGCCCGCAGCCTTGTCCATGGCGTGGACGTATGGCTGAACAACCCCAGGAGGCCTCTTGAAGCCAGCGGCACCAGCGGTATGAAGGCATGCATCAACGGTGTGGTCAACTTCAGCATCATGGATGGATGGTGGTGCGAAGGCTATAACGGTAAAAACGGATGGGTGATCGGCGACGACACCCCCTACAGCAACGAGCATCACCAGGATGATGCCGACAGCAAATCCCTTTACGAGATCCTGGAACGGGAGATCATACCGCTCTACTTTAACCGGGACGAGCGGGGCATCCCCACCGGCTGGGTCAGGATGATGAAGGAATCCATCAAATCGGTGGCCCCTGTCTATGGCACTCACCGCATGGTGAAGGAATATACCCAGGCCATGTATGTACCCTGTATGGAACGCATCCGGAAGATCCATGAATCCGACTGCGCACTGGTAAGGGATCTGGCGGCATGGAAACGGCATGTTGAAGCCGCATGGCCCCATGTAACCCTCACAGCCAACGAGGACATCCATGGGCTTTCCGATTATCAGGCATTCTCCGATCAGGAAATCCGGCTGTCGGTTACGGTCCAGCTGGGGATGCTGGCCCCGGAGGATGTCAAGGTTGAAGTCTTCTATGGTCCCATAGTCAATAACCGCATCGTCCAGGGAAAATCGGCCGAAATGTCCCTGGTTCGCCAGACCGATTCGGGCACCTGGCATTATGAAACCTCCCTCCGCTTTACGGACGGCGGAGAATACGGCTATACCTTCCGGGTGATTCCCTGGAACGCCAATCAAATGAACAAGTATGATCTTCCCCTGATCAGGTGGGTATGAACGGCGAATGCCGCCATGCCCACCGACCGCCGGGAAAGGCTGGCATGCCTGTCCGGGAAATAATTAAAATGATCACGGTGCGTCACGAAGTTTTCCGTTGAATTAGGCTGACCATATGCTATAATCATTTTGATGAAGAGGGTCCGCTCGACCAATCCCCGACGGGTGCTCCGCCGGGCTCTCCGACAACGGGAGAATCGGAAACCCTTGAATGATCTTTTTTGCTTAAGGAAGTATGGGGAATGTTGTTGAGGGAAAAATCTCGGCTTTTTCATATATGGCTTGTTTCACTCATCATAGCAGCCCTGGCTGCCTTTGTTTTTCTGTCAGCCTTCACCGGGATAACGGCATCAGCGGTCGATCAGGAGAACCAGCCTTCGCTGGAAGCCATTTCCGCGTTGCTCATCGATGCAAGGCGCGGACAGGTCCTCTATGCCAAATCGGCGGATGAACACGTCAAGACCCCGCTGACCAACCGGCTGCTGACAGCCCTCATCGCGCTGGAAAAATCCAGTGCCGACGCCATGGTCACCGCGAGCAATGAGGCCATCAGCGTGGAAGGCGCTTCCCTTGCTCTGACTGTCGGGGAAAAGTACTCGGTGCGCAATATGATCTATGCCATGCTGCTTACCGGCGCCAATGATGCGGCCATAGCCATCGCCGAACATGTGGGAGGCGGCGAGGCCGGGTTCGTCCAGCTGATGAACGAGTATGCCGCAAAGATAGGCATGACCGACACGCGTTTCACCAATGTGACCGGGCTGTATGACGAAAACCAGTACACCACCGCCCGGGATATCGCCCTGCTCGTGCGGACAGCCCTGGCCAACACCGAATTCAATAAGGTTTTCTCAACGCAGGCCAAGCCCTGGTATGATGAAAACAGGACGCTGCTGCTGACCAATACCAACAGCATGTTCTGGACCTACGAGGGCACGGACGGCGGCATACTGGGATATTTCGATCCTGCCGTCCAGTCCATCGTCACCAGCGCCACCAGGAATTCCATGCGCCTGGTCTGCATCCTGGTCGATGTTCCCGCCGAAAAGGTTTACACCGAATCTGCCCAGCTGTTCAATTACGGCTTTGACAATTACCGCTACGGCACGCTGGTGGCTGCAGGGAGCGTTCAGAAAACGGTTACCGTGGGGGATGAAACCGTCAACCTGGTTCCGACTGCCGACGTCCACTACATCTATCCCCGGGGACAGAACTATATCCGAAACGTGACCATCAACGTGGACGAAGCCAAGCTCAAGCCGCCCATAACCAAAAACTCCATCGTGGGCATCATGACCTTTACGCTGATGGACGATACGGTCATCAACGTGGAACTGTACCCGGACAAGGAGATTCTTCCCAAAAAGACAGAAGCCCAGATCCTGAAGGAACGCATCAAGGAAAACATGGAACTGATCTATGTGGTCATCGGGCTGGTGATCCTGGAAATCATCCTGCTGATTTCAAAGCTCGTCAACCTGATACGCAAAAAGCGTATAAAGGGGAAGGCCAGAAGGATCCGGCGCTGATGAGCCATGAATGATAAAACGCCCTGGCGTTTTGGGCTTAGAACCCAAAGGTCAGGGCGTTTGCATTTTGCTTTTCATCATTATTTCCTTGTCAGATACGCCTGGATGAACTCGTCAATTTCGCCATCCATCACTTTCTGGATATTGCCTTCCTCATAATTGGTTCTGTGATCCTTCACCAGGGTATATGGACAGAACACATAGGAACGGATCTGGCTTCCCCAGGCGATGTCCATCTGCTCCCCCTTAATCTGAGCAAGCTTTTCCTGCTGCTCCCGCTCTTTCAGTTCCAGCAGCTTGGCCTTCAGCATTTTCATGGCCATTTCCCTGTTCTGGAACTGAGAGCGCTCATTCTGACAAGCCACGACGATGCCCGTGGGAATATGCGTGAGGCGTACCGCCGACGAGGTCTTGTTGACATGCTGGCCGCCGGCACCACTGGCCCGGTAGACGTCCATCTTGATATCCTCAGGATTTATCTCGATTTCCACCGAGTCGTCCAGAACCGGCATCACTTCCATGGAGGCAAACGACGTATGCCGTCTGCCCGACGCGTCGAAGGGGGAAATGCGGACCAGCCGGTGAACGCCTTTTTCGGATTTCAAAAATCCGTAGGCATATTGGCCTGTTACCTCGACCGTGACGCTCTTGATGCCGGCTTCCTCGCCTTCCAGCATATCCAGGATGCGGGTTTCATAGCCGTTGCGCTCAGCCCACCGCATATACATGCGCAGGAGCATCTGCACCCAGTCCATGGCCTCGGTTCCTCCGGCCCCGGCATGGAGGGTGAAGATGGCATCATTGGCATCATACTCTCCCGTAAGGAGGGTCTCCAGCCTGATTTTTTCATACTGGCTCCTGAGGCGGGTAAATTCTGCCCGGACTTCTTCCAGCACCGATTCATCCTGCTCGGCCAGCCCCAGTTCGGCCAGCGTCAGCGCGTCCTCGCAGTCTCCCAGAAGCTTGTTGAAGGTTTCCTGTTTTGTACGGAGCATTTTCGTCCGCTGCAGCACCTGCTGGGATTTCTCGGCATCGTTCCAGAAGTCTGGTTCTGCAGCTTTTTGCTCCAGTTCCTCAAGCTCTTTCTCAATGGCAGGGAAGTTAAAGTGAATCCCCCAATTCCTTTATGTTATCCAGCAGCTCGGCCAATTCAAGCTTCACCTGCTCAAGCTCAACCAAACTCACTTCTATCCGTCCTTTCAAACCAAACTATGCTGTCGCCCTCTCAAGCATTTTGGGACGGCAGCCCTTACATTATACAACAACCTATGCGCCGATGGAATAGCCGGTTATCTGAAAAGCAGCACCCTGACGGGTGAACCGTCGGATCCCGCTATCCTCAGCGGCAGGCAGATGTAATCATACATGCCCGGCTCCACATCTTTCAGAGCCAGGTTCTCCACGATGGCAATTCCATGGGACAAAAGCGTCTTATGCACGGGGTACAGGTTGTCCCTGCACAGTTCAACCGAAAAATAGTCCGTCCCCACCATGACGATGCCGTTTTGAATCAGGTATTCGGCACATTCTGCGGTAATGGCCGGGTATTCATCCCAAAAGGGTGTCATTTCATCCCGCATGCTTGCACGGGTCCTGAAAAAAACAGCCTGCACCCCGGACAGATCATATGGTTCAAGCAGTTCCTCGCCGATCCGGTCGGAAGGAGCCTCCACCACAAGGACGCGTCCGAAAAGGCGTGCGATTTCCACCGAATCGATGTCCTTGCCGCCATCGATGAAATGAAGTGGGGCATCCATATGGGTTCCGGAATGGACCCCCAGGCTGATTCGTGAAACATTCGCCACCGCGCCATCGGAAATGGAATCGGTCCGCTCCACCAGAACTCCCGGATCTCCGGGCCAGACCGTCATGCCGCTGAGGATCTTCCTGGTGACGTCGATAACCTGCCTTCCTTCAAACATCCTTATCCCTCCCCTGCGAAATCATGATAAAATAACCTCATCCGTTACCAAAATCAAAGATTTTATTCATTTTATGATATAATAGCTCACATGAAAAAGCCAGCAGAATGCATGAAATGCCAGTATTACCAGGTCACATGGGATCCCCGCCATCCGAGAGGATGCCGATTCTACGGTTTTAAGAGCGTGCGCCTTCCGTCACAGGTGGTGCTTGAGGCAAGCGGTGAGCCCTGCAGGGCCTTCAAAACCAGGATGCATAGAAAAACGCCTTAGCTGGCAATCCTTCATACGGATGGCAATTCAAAGAACAGGTGGTTTGCGTCTCATGGAGCAGGACAAAGTGCTGGATATCGCGGTGCGCGCCGGCTCTCTTCTTTTAAGAAGCGGCGCCGAGACCTATCGGGTGGAAGAGACCATCGTCCGTATCTGTCGGAGTTATCGCCTTTCCTGCGATGCCTTCGTCCTGCCGACCGGCATATTCGTCAGTGCGGAAGGCGAAAAAGGGGCATTGACAATTGTCAGGCGAATTCCCTACCGGACCGTCGATTTGACCAGCATATCCAGGATAAACGCCCTTTCGAGGAAAATCCAAAACGAACGGCCCGAATACGAGCAGGTGCTGGCGGAACTGGACGCCATCGCCAACATCAAAAGGTACTCCAATATCACCATCGCCATGGCCTATGCCCTTACCGCCTTCGTCTATGTGCTTATCTTCGGCGGCACCCTTATGGAGAGCCTTGCGGCGGTCATCGTGGGCATTGTCCTGGGGCTGTTGCGGTTTTTCTTCAGGCAGGGGAGCAGCTTCCCCTTTATTGAATATTTCGCCGGCGCGTTTGCATCAGGCATTCTGGGCTCGCTTTTCGCGCTGCTCCTGGAGGTCAATCCCTACCTGGTGATCATCGGAGCGCTCACCAACCTGGTGCCTGGCGTCGCCCTGGCAAGCGGCATACGGGATCTGTTGCACGGCGATATTGTCAGCGGCATTTCCAGGCTCGGGGAAGCTCTCATGACCGTATTCTCCATCGCGGCCGGGACCGGTATCGGTATCGCCACATGGCATCTTATGGGGGTGATGGCATGATGACCATTCTGAAGCTGCTGGTATTGGGGTTCCTGGGCAGTGTTGCACCCGCCGTCGCCATCAACATTGAAAAGCGGCTCCTCCTTTGGGCTGGCCTTGGAGGCATGTTGGGCATACTCACCGCCCTTCTCGTCAATCCCTACGTTGTTTCCTTCAGCATCAGCCAGATATTCGCCGGCACAATTGTCATCGGCCTATACAGCGAGCTGATGGCAAAGGTTCTGAAGGCGCCTGCCACGGTTTTTGTCATCCCCGGCATCTTCCCCCTTGTCCCCGGCATCACCGCCTACAAAACCATCCAGGCCTTTGTCAACAACGAAGTGACAGAAGCGATCCTGCTGGGTATCGACACCATCGCCAAAGCCTTTACCATAGCCTTTGGCATCATGCTGGTTACAGCGCTCTTCCGGCTGGTGAGAAGAACACGGGTGCGGAAATGAGCTTTCTTTTCTTCCCTGCGGGTCACGGTCCGCAGGCATCCCTTTACAGATCGCTTGACTACCGCAAGCCCAGCAGGCTGCGCAGCTCATTCTCCTGTTCCTCTGCCGACATGATACCGATTACCCCTTGCTCGGCCAAATGGAACAGAACCCGTCTGAACATGGCGGCTTTCTGCTCCTCCGAAAGGTCAAATAAGCCATCCAGGACAGACCTGGCATCCATGGGCTCTCTGGCGATATAATATCTTGCCCCGCAAGCGGGCAGCACATCCCTGAAAAAAGGTTCCTTCCATATCCTGTTGGGGACATGGACGGCTATCTGATAAGCCTGCTTTTTATCCTTCCTTTCCAGGGTCAGGCCGAAAAGGCGCAAAGGGGTTCCGGATGTCACCATGCGGTAGTAGTGTTCCAGATTCAGGGCCTGGATGTCTTTCAGGAGCTTTTCAGCGCATTTGTCAGGCTCCCGGCTCACACCGTAAAACAGTTCCGTGTTCAGTTCCAGGATCAGATCGGAATCCCCCGCCAGGGCTGAAAGGATATCATAGCCGGCCTGGCCGGCATGGCCTTTTCCCTTTTTGTACGTCAGGACATATTGGCAGTACGCATTGTTCCCATCCTTGTTTTTGCTCAGTTTGATCTTGTACGGTGCCAGATCCATAAGCTACTCCTTTCATAAAGCCATGCAACCGGAGCTTGTCCGCTCCATGAAAAGCACATACCTGCATGACCAGGGACATGCGCTCCGCAAGCCCGTAAAATCCGGTTGCTGTGCTGCACGGCTGTCCATTCCGATTTTCATTATACCATGTAAAGCCAATACTTATGATGCTCTTGCGGTTGACAGCATACCAGCAAAAGCCAAGGCCGGAGGGTCGAACCCACCGGCCTTTTCCGATGATGGTCATCCTTTTCAGCAGCAATCCTTGCACTTGTCAGATCCGCCGAAAATACCGGGGAAGAATATCAGGATTATCAGAATGATGATTATAATCCATTCCCAACCGCCGCCGAAGAAGCCGCCGCAATCTCTGTAATCGCCCATAGGAACACCCCGTTTGCTTTTGGTCTGATTCATATTATGCAGGGAGGATGTTCCATGACACCGGGCTAATTTCCATAACGTTCCAGTATTGTCTTGTACAGCTGCAGATATTCCCTGGCTGAGTGGTCCCAACTGAAATCCTGGGACATGCAGGCTTTCACCAGTTTGCTCCACTTCTCCTTGTCGCGGTAAACCTGGATGGCGCGCGCCACCGCATCCTTCATTTCATGGGCATTATAATTGGCAAAGGTGAATCCCGTACCCTCTCCGGTGTACATGTTGTACGGAACCACCGTATCCTTGAGCCCGCCCGTTTCCCGTACAATGGGTACCGTTCCGTAGCGCATGCTGAACAACTGGCTCAAGCCGCAGGGCTCATAGAGGGACGGCATGAGGAACATGTCGCTGCCCGCATAGATGCGCTGGGCAAGAACCGAATCATAGCAGATGTTGGCGGAAACCCTGCGCGGGTATTGGGATTGCGCCCATCGGAAAAGATCCTCGTAACGCCGGTCGCCGGTGCCCAGAACAACCAGCTGGAGATCCATTTCCATGAGTTCGGGCATCATGCAGGCGATCAGATCAAACCCCTTCTGATCGATGAGCCGCGAGATGATACCGATAACGGGCGTATCCGCTTTCACATCAAGCCCGAGATCCTCCTGGAGCCTTCTCTTGTTTTCATACTTGCCCTCCGGGTTATTGACCGAATAAGTCCTGTAAAGGCGTCCATCGGTCTCCGGGTTGTTCCGCTCGTAGTCGATGCCGTTGACAATCCCGTAAAGGTCGGAAGCCCGTTTTCTTATCAGTCCCTGAAGGTTTTCTCCGAAGAAATCATACTTGATCTCTTCCGCATAGGTCTTGCTCACGGTGGTCAGCACGGCGGAATAAGCCAGCCCAGCCTTCAGGTAGTTGATATGATCGTAGAACTCAACCCCGTCCGGGTGGAAGTATTTCCAGTCCAGCCCGATAACCTCGTCCATCATCTGTTTCGGGAAGACGCCCTGGTACTTCAGGTTATGGATGGTAAAAACCGTATGCATGTTTTTATAGAATCCGTTCTCCCGGTAATCCCTGTAATGGGCATCGAGCAGAACGCTTACAAGACCCGTCTGCCAGTCGTTGAGATGGATGATATCAGGCTTGAACCCGATCAGCGGGAGCACTTCCAGGATAGCCTTGGAGAAAAAGGCGAAGCGTTCCCCGTCATCCCCCATGCCGTAATACCAATCCCGGAAGAAGTAGTACTCATTGTCCAGAAAATAATAGGTTACTCCCTCATGCTCCAGGGAAAACACGCCGCAATACTGTTTCCGCCAGGTCAGATCCACCATGGTATAGCCCATGAATGTCATGCGCTCCACATACTCAGACGGGATCTGCCCGTATTTGGGCAGAACCACACGCACATCGGCACCCAGCTTTTTCAGCGCCTTCGGCAGGGAGCCGGCCACATCGGCCAAACCGCCCGTTTTGGCAAAGGGCGCGACCTCCGAAGAAGCAAACCATATCCTGATATTTTTCACGCTGCTACCTCCTTAAGACTGATAAGCATAATATGATTATCCCACATTTTACTAACGAAAAACAAACCCCTTCCGGAAATACTATGAACAGCATTTTATCCGTATCGCTATTTCCAACGGGACAACTATGCATGGAAGGATGTGATGGGATGGACAGAAGGAAGAGAATTGCCAAATCTGCAGCGGCAACAGAAGCTATTCAGGACATCGAGAAGGTTGATCCATCGGCGAAGGTGCCCTATATTTCGGACGAAAGCGTCGAAGCGGCACGAAATTGGGTCAACGAGCATGAGTTGTGAAAAATGCGGGCCATAAGCAGCCCGCAGCGATCTCTGTCAGTTCACAAAGGTGTAGTTCAGGCCTGAATTGTTGTCCCAGTTTTCGGCCGAATCCTTGAAGGCGAAATTGACATTCTTGCCGTGTACAATGGGGATGGTTGCGGTAAAGGCCCCTGTTGCATCCTTGGTCATGACAACCTCGGACACATCTTCCCATCTCTGGTTGCTGCCAAAACCATAGACACCGATGACCTTGTCTGCCCCGGACTTGGCAAGAAGACCCGAATAACAGATCTTGGCCTGGTCTTCGGAAAGCTTGTCGAAGGACACGCCTGCATGGGAATAGGTCTGGGTACCATACTGGCTCGGTCCTGCCATATCGGAACCGAACTCGGCATCCGAGGTCTTGCCCCTGGCGGAGCGCTCATCACCAAATTCGGCAAAGGCATTCCTGCCCGAATTCTTCTCCCTGGTGCTTTCGTTTGCATCGACGGCAAAGAGGCCTCCTCTGTGGTCGGGCACAACAGAAATTCGGGTGCCACCATCCGAAGCCACTTCGGCATCCTTCCTTTCAGCAAACTCGGAAGCTATCTCCACATCCCTCTTGGTTCTTCGTGCAGCACCGGCCTGTTTATTGGTCGCTTTTTTTGTTAAAAAGGAATCCCTTGAAAATTCATCAAAAATGCTCATTGGCTTTCTGCCTCCTTTCAGATATATTATTTGATCCGACACAATGATTTATTTTAGGAATTTTCCCGGCATTTTTGATGAATATGGGAATGGCGTTTTTTGCCGAACAAGGGCTTCCTTTTACCGTGCTTTTACAAATGCTTCCAGAAGCCTTACAGTATTCTCCGCGTCATTCAAATCAATCATTTCGGCAGGGCAGTGGATGAACCGTGACGGGATTGAAACTGCACCTGTAGGAATGCCTCCTGCCGTGATATGGATGCTTCCCGCGTCGGTTCCGCCCCTCTCCAGAACCTCCAGCTGGTAAGGAATGCCGTTTTCTTTTGCACAATCCACCAGTCTATCCCTGATTCTGGGATGTGCTATGACACTGCTGTCCTTGACCTTGACGGCAGGCCCCTCTCCCAGCACAACAGGCCTGTGCGTACAGCTTGGCGTGTCGCCGGTCCTTGTGACATCTATGGCAAGCGCCAGATCAGGCATAATACCGAATGCGGCCGTGCGTGCTCCTCTTAAACCCACTTCCTCCTGCGTTGTAAAGACATAGTATATCTCGTTGTCGGTCTCCGGGCGTTTCATGGCCAGCTCCGCCAGGATCGCGCAGCCCACACGGTCATCCAGTGCCTTGGAGATGACCCGCCCGTTCTGCTCGACAGGCTCGCCTGCGAAGACCGCCATATCGCCTACGTTCACCATTTTCATAGCCTCATCCCTGGATTTGGCCGCGATGTCAATATACATCTTATCGGGCTTGGCATCCTTCATGTTTTCAAGATTCTCCTCATACCAGACCACACCGGTTGTGCCGTTCTCAAAGACCACCCGCTGTCCCAGGGCAATCAATGGTGACACGCCGCCCACGGTTCCAAACCGCAGGAAGCCTTTCTCGTCGATATAGCTGACGATGAGGCCAATCTCATCCATGTGGGCAGCCAGCATGATCTTTTTGCCGGAGCCTTTCTTAACCGCAATCAGGTTACCCATGGCATCGGTGTATATCTCGTCCACCTTGTCCTTTATCATCTGCGTGATGACCTCTGCCACCTGCTTTTCACAGCCCGACGGTCCAAAGGCATTTACCAGTTTCTTTATGGTATCAAACATTGCTTTCCCCTCCTGATTGGTTTTGATAGGTCTCCCTGAGCCAATTGTTCAGCCCGGCAAGGGTCGCTTCCGCCAGCTTAAGGGCATGGAAGAAATCCCTTTTGTCCATCACCGATACGGGCGTATGGATATATCTGCATGGCACCGCTATGGTACAAACCCTGACACCCGTACCGCTCACCTGGATCCGGCCGGCATCGGTTCCGCCTGAGATGGTCCGCTTGACCTGCCAGGGAATTCCCTGTTCCTCCGCGGTTTGGGTAATGAATTTGTACAAACCCCTGTCCGAGATCACCGATCGGTCCATAACCGTCAGGGCCGGTCCATCCCCAAGCCGTGTGCTCATCATATGTTCACTGGTCCCGGTCAGATCATAGCAGGTGGTGCCTTCCAGCACGATGGCCGTATCGGGTGATACCGCAAAGGAAGCCGCCTTTGCACCTTTCAGTCCTATCTCTTCCTGGACCGTAAAACAGCCGTAAAGGTCAAAGGGATACCGGTTTTTGAAAAGCTCCATGAGCAGGACGCAGCCCACACGGTCATCCAAAGCCTTGGCCATGAATTTATGTTCTCCGAACTCCACCGGATCATAGGCAAAGGCTGCCGTATCGCCCACGGCCACGCTTTGCTCGGCCTGCTCCCTGTCCTTTGCGCCTATATCAATGGTCAGCCCGCTCTTTTTAACCGGGCTCTTCCTTTCGGCGGCATCCTGCAGATGGATGGGTTTACAGCCGATAACGCCCGGAACCCGCTCCTTGCCTATCCGGACCCTCTTGCCCACCAGGGCCCTGGTTTCGATGCCACCCACCGCCTTGAATTTCAAAAGACCGTTTTCATTGATCCCTGTGATCAAAAGGCCAACTTCGTCCATATGGGCGGCCAGCATCACTTTCCTGTTGAGGCCGGTACCCTTCTTGAAGGCAATCAGGTTGCCCATATTATCCACATGCCAGGAATCCACCCGATCCCTGATTTGGTCGATGATAAAATCACGCACCGGTTTTTCGTCTCCGGACACACCATCAGCCATGGTCAGTTCTTTCAGCATGTCAATGAGGTATTCAGGGTATTCCCCCGATGTCGGATCCTTGTATACACCTTGCTCTGTCATTGGGAATCGCCCTCCTGTAACAGTTCATCTCTGAAAGCGATATAGCGGGCTGCCAGACGGGCCGTTGCCCCGATATCGTCCAGGCTCACCATTTCCACCGTCGTGTGCATGTACTTGGCCGGTATGGACAGCAAAAGTGTCGGGATGCCTTCAAGGGCCGAGGAATAAACAGCCGCCTCTGTTCCCGTATCCTTTTCCTCAGCATCGATTTGGTAAGGGATCCGCTCTCTTTTTGCAAGCCCGATGCATGCCCGGGTATGCTCCCGGCTCAGGATGGGACCCACCGCGATGGCAACCCCTTTGCCTAATGGGAAGCTTTCATCGCTGGGGGCATCGGGCATATCCCCATGGCAGACATCGATGGCGATGGCCAGATCCGGCCTGATGTGCCATGAAGCCATGAAAGCCCCCACCAGGCCCGACTCCTCCTGCACGGTGGCAGCCACATAAACATTGTCGTCATGCCGGATTCGCTTCAGTTCCTTCAGGATTTCCACCAGGGCCGCCACGCTGCTCCTGTTGTCCATGCTCCTTCCGGCCATCCTGTTGTTTTTCAGTTCAATGGCCGGGAACTTAAAGGTTACCACGTCACCTACCGAGACCAATTCCCTCGCTTGCTCCGCGCCATACCCGATATCGATGCGCATATCCTCCAGTTTGACCGGTTTGTCGGCGTCCTCAGGAGAAATCAGATGGGGTGGTTTGGTGCCGATCACGCCGTGAAGATCCCGCCTGCCATGGACCGTTACCTCCTGGGCGCCAAGGATCTTCGGGTCCACTCCGCCCATGGCGGAAAACCTTAAAAACCCGTTTTCGTCAATGCCCGTGACCACCAGGCCGATCTGGTCATAGTGGGCGGTAACCAGCACATTGCGGGGATTTTCTCCCTGCCCCTTTTTCAGCCCAATCACATTAAAAAAGGCGTCAATCTTCACCTCATCGCAATAAGGCGAAAGAATGTCGGATATGGCCTGCGCCGCCACATCCTCCCTGCCAGTTACGGCATTTATACTGCAAAGCTTTTTCAACAGCTCGCGGCATTCCATGCAATACACCTCAATTCCACCTGTTGTCCGGTTATGGCTTTTTCATTTAAAAAGCCACGATGTTCCCACATATTATCCGCATGTGAAGCGGGCTTTATCAGCAATGATATCATAACACAAAGCCGGTAATGGGTGCCATCATGTTTTCTTTCGCATAGCTTGTCGTCCGCATGGGAAGCATGAACATTGGGGAGATGAATGCCTTGAAGAAATACTTGCTGGCCGCATGGCTCATGGCAATCCTGACCTTGTTCTCGTGCCTTTCATCGGTGGCACGTTTCATTATCGGAACAGGTACCGGACCTGAAAAAACGCCGGAATTCCAGGCAGCTTCAGGTTCTGACTCCCTGCGTTATCATGACATGATCATCACACTTCTTCTGCCCTATATCAGGGAAAGCGTTCAGAAGGTTTATGCGGATGACGTCTCAATCACCCCGGACCGGGTGAATATCATCCGTATCGAAAGAAAAGGCGCTTTCAGAACCTATGATTTTCTTATCAGGCTCGAAGTGAGGCCCATAGGGTATGAAGGCCGGAGCATGGGGCGCGATCTCATCACCCTGAAGCTATCCCATGATCATGAGATTGAACTGGTGGATTATGAGAGTGCCAGGGATTATTAGTCTGTCCCCGGCATGCGTTTGGACAAGGAACTTGCCGTATGCGTGCGCGCCATCCAGGGTAAGCAACAGGAACTCAATCAGTTTAAGGCTATTTTGAATGAATAGAGATTTGTAAAAACGGGCCCATCAGATGGGCCCGTTTTATACGAATCATATCCTGAGTGATCGGCAACGGCGATCCATATCGCCGCCAATCCTTTATACCACCTGGCTGCAGCGCTCGCAAAGGGTGGGATGCTCATGGCTATGTCCCACGGTTTCGGAGTAAATCCAGCAGCGCTCGCATTTCTGGCCGTCAGCCAGCTTGACCACTGCCTCCAGTTCGTTCTTGTCCGCAAGCTCCAGCTCAACCTGGGAGGTAATGAACACGGTGGGCAGAATCTCCTTCACGCTGTCAAGGAAATCGTACAGCGTTTTGCCGGCCTTCAGAACCACCTTGGCCTGCAGGGACTGGCCGATGAGTTTCTCATTCCTGGCATTTTCCAGCGCCTTCAGGACGGTTTCACGGACATCCAGGATCCTGTCCCACTTCTCTTCAAGCGCCTTGTCAGCATACTGGGGATTGACTTCCGGCCAGTCATTGAGCATGACGCTTTCCGTGTTGTCCTTTTCGGTATGGGGCAGATGCTGCCATATCTCTTCGCTGGTGAAGGCCAGTACGGGGGCCAGCAGCCTTGTCAGCGTGTGCAGGATGATGTACATGGCTGTCTGCCCGGAACGGCGTTCCCTGCTGTCTGCCTTTGAGGCATACATCCTGTCCTTGGTCACGTCCAGGTAGAAGCTGGACATGTCCACCGTACAGAAGTTGTGGATGGCATAGAGCATCACATGGAAATCGTATTCGGCATAAGCGTTTTCGATCTTATCCACCAGCTTGTTCAGTTTCATCAGCGCCCAGCGATCCAGTTCTTCCATTTCGGCATAAGGCACGCTGTGCTCACTGGGGTTGAAATCGTAGAGGTTACCCAGCAGGAACCTGGCCGTATTCCTGATCTTCCGGTAGTTTTCCGACAACTGCTTGAAGCCTTCCTGAGAAATACGGATATCGGTCTTATAGTCGCTGGAAGATACCCAAAGCCTCAGGATATCGGCGCCATACTGGTTGCAGACATCCATGGGATCGATGACATTGCCCAGGGATTTGCTCATCTTTTTGCCCTGTCCGTCCACCACATAGCCATGGGTCAGCACCTGCCTGTAGGGCGCGCGGCCTTTTGTCGCCACAGCCGTCAGGAGCGAGGACTGGAACCAACCCCTGTGCTGGTCGCTGCCCTCAAGGTACATGTCCACAGGCCAGCCCAGATCCGGGTTGGGCTCGGCAACAGCCGCATGGGATGAGCCGGAATCGAACCAGACATCCATGATATCCTTTTCCTTCCTGAAACTGCGGCTTCCGCACGAGCAGGCATAACCCTCGGGCAGGATCTCGGTGGCTTCATGGGTGAACCAGGCATTGGAACCCTCTCTGGCAAACAGATCCTGAACGGCCTTTATGGTCACATCGTCGATGATCTCCTTGCCGCAGTCATTGCAATAGAAGATGGGTATGGGAACGCCCCAGACACGCTGGCGGGAAATGCACCAGTCTCCCCTGTCTTCCACCATCTTGGAAATGCGCTCCTCGCCCCATGCCGGGATCCAGCGGACTTCCCTGATGGCCTTCAGGGCCGCATCCCTGAACTTGTTGATGGAGATGAACCACTGCTCGGTAGCCCGGAAAATGATGGGATCCTTGCAGCGCCAGCAATGCGGATACTGGTGGCTGATGAGCTCTTCCGCCAGCAGGAGTTTCTTTTCCTTGAGCAGTTCCAGGATGGCCTTGTTGGATTTCTTGTAGAACATACCGGCAAATGGACCTGCCTCCTGGGTGAGGTGCCCCTTGTCATCCACCGGTACGATGGTCTCTATTTCAGGATAGTTTTTGCAGACATCGAAGTCTTCCGCACCATGGCCGGGAGCCGTGTGGACGCATCCGGTACCGGCATCCAGCGTAACGTGGTCCCCCACAATGACCAGGGAATCCCTGTCCAGGAACGGATGCCTGCAAACCGTATATTCCAGCTCGGAGCCCTTGATTTCACCCAGGATCTTATAGTTGCCGATACCGGCTACCTTGGCCACGTTTTCAACCAGATCTTTGGCAACGATATAGCGCTCGCCGTTGTCGGCTTCCATAACGGCATAGATGAATTCAGGGTTCAGGCATATGGCCATGTTGCCCGGCAGCGTCCATGTGGTGGTGGTCCATATGACCACATACAGGTTTTCAAGGGTATCCACAATGCCCTTCAGCTTACCCTTGTCATCGGTCATGGGGAACTTGACATAGATGGAGTTGGTGGTTTCCTCCGTATACTCAATCTCCGCTTCGGCCAGGGCTGTTTCGCAGGACGGGCACCAGTATACGGGACGCAGGCCCTTGTAGATGCAGCCCAGCTTGGCCATCTCCCCGAACACGCCTATCTGCCTTGCCTCAAACTCAGGCTGGAAACTGATGTAGGGATTATCCCAGTCTCCAATGACACCCAGGCGCTTGAAAGCATCCCTCTGGATGTTCAGGTACTTCCAGGCTATCTCCTCGCAGGCCTTTCTGAACACCACGGGACCTACTTCATGGCGGTTCAGGCCCTTTTCCTTGATGGCCTTCTGCTCGGTGGGAAGGCCATGGGTATCCCAGCCGGGGATATAGGGCGTGTAATAACCCTTCATGTCGTAATAGCGCATGATGATGTCCTTCAGGACCTTGTTCAGCGCGGTACCCATATGGATGCCGCCATTGGCGTAGGGAGGGCCATCGTGCAGCACAAATTTCTTGCCCGAATTCCGGTTCCGCTCAAGTCTTTTATGGTAAATGTCCTTCTTCTGCCATTCCTCCAGAATCCGGGGTTCCTTTTCAGGAAGGCCGCCCCGCATGGGGAAATCGGTCTTTGGCAGGTTCAGTGTGTTGCCATAATCAACTGCCATTTGAATACCTCCAAATCTCGTTCATTCGCATATATCTCTCCAGGACATGCGTCCGGTTTATAGCATTCCCAATCAAAAAAAGCCTATCGTCCCATGGGACGAAAGGCTCTGCTTTCCGCGGTACCACCCAAATTGCCCTATCTCCCTTCCGGATGATAGGGCCACTTGTTTTGAGGGTAACGGTCTCATACCGGCTCACCTTAGTTGGCTCGCTGAGCCTTTCAGGCTGCTGCTCACGGTGGATTTTCGGATCCCCTGTCCTGCGGGCTTTCACCTGCCCCCGCTCTCTGTAAGGCTTCCGGAACCCTACTCGTACCGATCATCGCTTTATCAGTCTTTAATGATTATATGTCATGTCCGCTGCTGTGTCAACACCGGAACGCCGTTGTGCCCGGCATTCCCGATGGTTTTCCAAAAGTAAAATCCTCCGGTTTTGATTCCGGAGGATCCTGTTCAACAGGTTATACTCTATCGCGCAAATCCAGAAGCTTTTTCTTAAGCTCTTCTTCCATGTTCCGAAGCTCAATTTCGGCCTGCTGCCTCTTGGCCCGGCCTTCCTGCTGGATCCTGAGCACTTCCTCCAGGGTAGTCATCAGATCCTCATTGACCTTCTTCAGGGTTTCTATCTCCACAATGCCGCGCTCATTCTCCCGGGCGATCTCTATGGAACTGGTCTTGAGCATCTCGGAATTCTTGGCCAGAAGATCGTTGGTGGTCTTGGTCACATCCTTCTGGAGCTGCAGCGCATTCTGCTGGCGCAGCATAGTAATGGCTATGACGATCTGGTTCTTCCAGAGGGGTATGGTGTTCATGATGGAACTTTGGATCTTCTCGACCAGGGTTTGATCATTGTTCTGGATCAGCCTGATCTGCGGAGCGGTTTGGATGGCGATCATCCGGGTCAGCTTCAAATCATGGATCTTCTTCTCAAACCGCGAGATGAGCTCCGTCATGTCCTTTACCTTCTGGGCATCCACCGCATCGCCGGTCTTGGAGGCCTTTTCCCTGAGTTCGGGAAGAACTTTTTCATTGAGCTCCTTCAGCTTCAGTGAACCGGCCATGATGTACATATCCAGCTGTTTCAGATACTCCAGGTTCTTGGCATACATGGTATCCAGCGTGGTGATATCGCGAATCAGTTGGAGCTTGGCCCGTTCCAGCTGGTCGATGATCTTCTCGATCTGGACGCTCAGCTTTTCATAGCGGGAAATGAACTTCCCGGTCTCTCGCTTGATGTTACCGAACAGCTTGTCGAAGAATCCCTGCTTGTTGGGATCCAGGCTGTCTACATCCACTTCCCTTACTTTGTTCATCAAATCGGTCAGAACAGCCCCTACCTCTCCGCTGTCCTTGGCCCGGATCTGGTCAAGGATGGCATCAGAGAACTTGGATATCTCGCTTTGGGCAATGGCGCCATACTGGATCACTGCCTGGGAATCGCCCACATTGATCTGCTTTGAAAGCTCAATGACCTTTTGCTGCTCTTCCGGGGTCATCTCGTTCCATCTGTTGACATCATAATTGTCCACTGCAACAACCGACTGTTCCGGGGATGTCTGAACCTGTGCATCCATAGCCAACCCAACCTTTCCTGCATAAGATTTGAACGGAATATAGCATGTCGGCTGATGTTATGGAAAACCATTCGTCAGCCAGCCTTCGCTCATCAACCCGCCTCCGTCTTGGGTGCCATCGGGCAAATTCCGGCGCAGGCGGAATCATAAATTCATATTACCAAATTCATATTACCAAATCATTTCATTGCCAACAATCCCTACTGTCTCCCGCCGGAAGGCATGGATGGGGTATTCCTGTCCTTGCCGGCATTCCCACCTGTGTTCATGTTGCTGGATATCGTCTCGAAAACCTTTATCTCCGTATCCAGATCCATCACGTCATTGGCCAGCATCTTCTCCTTCTGCTGGAGGAAGGTGGCACGGATGGTCTTGAAGGATTTTTCGGTCTTATCCAGTATGCTGACGGCATCCGCCGGCATGGGCCGGGTTGTAGCCAGTTCAACATATTTCAGGACGATCTTGTGGGTGGGTTCCAGATAATAGGTGATGAACTGCTTGACGATGCGTAGATCGTTGGGATCTTTCTTCAGCAGTTCAAACATGGATTCGGCAATCTTGCACAAATCCTCAATCTCTTTTTTTACCTCCAGCTGCTGGAGCCGGTAGGAAGCCTGTCTCATACCCGCGGTCAGCTTTCGTCCGGCACGGATGGTGCTTTCAACTTCCTGCCGGGTGATGCCGTCGAGCGAAATCTTGTCCTCTTTCTGCTTTCCGGAATTGATGAGGGCTGCCACAAGCCAGGCGAGCACGCCGACAATCAGCGCCGGGAAGAATCCCGCCGCCAGCCAGAAATTCAGGACCGCAAAGCATGCAACCCCTATTAATATAGAAAGCAATCTTCCTGCCCATGAACCTTTCAAATTCATTCACCACCAAAACGCTACCGGACACAAGTCCGCTTCTGTGCATCATATACCCAAAATTTCGGGGAAATACTCTGCAAATTCATTCTATACAGAGCCGATTTCCTTTGTAAAGCGCATCAGGCAACGGTCATTGTTGCCCTTCCGGTCACAGGGTCAGTCTTCTGCGTATCCACCACGACCCTACTTCTCTTATATTCAATATTACCCTTCTTTATCACAGGGCAAAACGCTTCCAGGCCAATAACCCGCTTTCTGAACCGGTTCTTCCCAACCGAATCGATCCATTCGCGGTCGGCGAACTCCCACGGTTCCAGTACAGCCAGGCCCGTTTGCTTTTCCCCTGCCATCAGAAGCGTTTCGGGAATGGCTGTGGTCCTTAAGGAGCAGACATAATCCAGTCCCAGGAGACTTTCAAGCAATTGCGGATCCGCCCCGGCGTCCAGGGAAAAGTCCCGTAACAGTTCATAAAGCCTGATGGCTGCAAGAGGCATGAACAACAGGTTTCTCTCCTTCAGCCAGCAGTTGAGTTTATGGTAGAAATCAAAGGCCGACGGAAACAGGGTTTCCGCATACGCCAGCGTCAGGTTGAGCCTGCCCGAGTTGTAAAAACGGTCCAGGACTTCCTCGATTCCTTTCAGCGTCAGGATATCCTTAGCTGTCAGATACCGGTTGGACAGAACTTCATAGGGCGGATAGCTCCTGAACCGGTATTGATGCTTTTCGGCTTCGCGCCTGATCCTGGTACCGTGGAGCAGCTTCAGAAACCCCAGCTGCAGATGGTGGGCGCGCACTGCATAAACCGCATTGAAGGATTCTTTGAAGGAATCCATGTCCTCAAAGGGCAGTCCGGCTATCAAATCGGTGTGGACATGGATATTGCCCCATGCCATGATCTTCTTGAGATTCTCCAGGGCCCGATCCACATCCATGGACCTGGATATGGCCTTTAGCGTCTCCAGGTTTGTGGATTGAATCCCCGCCTCGATCTGCATCAGGCCGGGGGGCATGGCGGCCAAAGCCTCCATCTGCCGGTCGCTCAGCCGATCCGGGTTCACCTCAAAGTGGAAGGTGATGGTTTCGGGAGAAAACTTTCTGATGTATTCCCATATTTCAAGGGCGTGCCGGTGTACATTGAAGGAGCGGTCAATAAACTTGATCACCCTGGCACCGGCGCCAACCAAAGCATCAATCCCCTGATAAACCTCTTCCAGCGGAAAGCAGCGCAATCCCCTGTCTATGGAGGACAGGCAATAGGAGCAGTTATAAGGACAGCCCCTTGAGGATTCGATATAGGCTATCCTGTCCCTGACCCGTTCCAGGTATTCAGGAATAAAAGGCGAGACAAAGTCTTCAGCCTCCCTGCCTTCATCTTGCCAGGAAGCCTCCCCGCTGCCTGCTTTGCCTTCCAGTTGCAGCAGAAGCCGGGGAAGCCGGCTTTCACCCTCACCCCGGATGACATAATCGGCGCCATAGGCCTTGAAATCCGCCGCCGCCTCGTCATAGCAGACTTCCGGGCCACCTACCACCACCACGGTATCGGGCCTTACCTTTTTCAGGTCGGCAATCAGGTTCTGCACCAGGATGCGGTTCCAGATATAGCAGGAAAAGCATGCAACATCAGGTTCTTCATCCAGGATCGCCGTCCAGATCTTCTGGACCGAGTCGTTGATGGAATGCTGAAGAACCGTGAGATCCAAACCACTCTTCCTGCAGGCGGCTTTCAGGTACCAGGCCGCCAGGCTTTCATGCTCGTATTTGGCGTTTATGGCAACTAGTATTGTCTTCATCCTTACCACACTTCAGTAGCGCCTTTTAGCCCCCATGAATGGCAATTTCCCGGTTTGCCCTTCACAGGTGAAGGAGCATACCGGGATCCTGCCTTATTCTTCGCGGCATACCGCCAACTAATTATATATTCTATACATTGATCTTAAAGGGGAGATATAAGAAAGATTAGAATTTGATTAGAAGCCGGACCGGTACTCAAAAAGGTCAAAATCGGCCACATTGCTGCTCTCCCCGCCATTCCCGGATGCGAAAAGGCCTATGGTGGTTCCCACAAAGCCGCCGGCCACATCGGTGCTCAGGATCCTTCCGTCAACCTTTTCGGCCAGCGTCTTCCTTCCTTTACCGTCATCAAAACAGAAGTTGTAGTCCTGTTCCTGTGCTGAAACAATCATCTCCAGACGCTCCGAACAGCAGGGAACAGCCTGGATAACCGTTTCGACGCCATCCTTGCACTGGACAAGCCGGACCAGGGTCTGACCATCTTCATTGGCGTATTCCATCCGGTAATGGTAGCGGTCGCTCTGCAGAAGAACCATTCCTGCCGATTCCCCCTGGCCGGGGACAAATTCCATGATGGCCCTTGCCGTAAAACTCATATGCTGCTGGCGCCTGCAAACCAGGCTCGGCTGTTTCAGTTCGGTCAGTCTGGGCGGCCTGACCTTCAGGCGCAAATACCCCGGCCGCTCTGTCAGGCTGTAAAAATCTTCTCTTGGCGTACGCAGGAACATCCAGCAGGGTTCAAGTCTGTCCTTATCGAAATGATCCACGGATGCCTGTGGTTCAACTTCCCAGGCGGGCAGGTTGGGGCACGGATAGGAGAACTCGACCTTTCCGGTTCCCGGGCTTACCACCGGCCACCCATCTTCCCAGATGACAGGGACGAGGAAGGTTTCCCGGCCCAGATTCCGGTAGTAGCCGCCGTAAGGCCTGGAGGCCAAAAGTACCATCCACCATTCCCCGTTCTGGGTTTCCACCAGATCGCCATGTCCAACATTGACAATGGGATATTTCCTTCCCAGGTGACGATGGGTCAGGATCGGATTTGACGGGCAACCCTCATAGGGCCCTGTGATGTTCCGGCTTCGGGCGATGGTGACCGAATGATGGAAATCGGTCCCGCCTTCGGCTATCAACAGGTAATACCAGCCGTCCTTTTTGTAGATATGCGGGCCTTCGGGCCATATGGCATGCTTCAGTGCCCCGCGCCAGAGCCCGTAACGCTCGCCTTTCAGCGTCATGGTTTCAAGATCCAGTTCCCTCATCCAGATCTCATTGTCGCCGTAATACGCCGGGCCTTCAGGCACCTCCCAGGTACCCACCAGGTAACAACGGCCATCATCGTCAAAAAACAGGGAAGGGTCAATTCCCGGCGCATCGGTCAGCCAGTAGGGATCGGACCATGGACCCTCCGGCTTGTCCGCAGTGACAATGAAGTTACCGCCCCTGGTTACATTTGTGGTCACAACATAGAATTTGCCATCATGGTAGCGTATGGTTGGGGCATAGATACCCTGGGAATGCTCCACGCCATCCAGTTCCAACTGGGACGGCCTGTCCAGGACATACCCTATCTGCTCCCAGTGAACCAGGTCCCGGCTGTGAAATATGGGAAGTCCAGGGAAATAGGCAAAGCTGGATGTGACCAGGTAATAGTCCTCCCCCACCCGGCATATGGATGGATCGGGATAAAAACCCGGCAATATGGGATTTTCAAAGATCCTGCACTCCTGCTTCAGCATCGGATCACCTCAATCAGGTAATGATATGCTTCGCTTCAATCATTTACTGGCTTTGCGGCGTTCCATCAGGGCATGGATCTTCTCGGTGGGATCCAGCAGGGAACTGATGGAACAGTCATGGTTGAGGGTGTTGATCAAAAGCGCCAGGAACTTGGACATGTCCACTTCCACGTACCAGGGCGCTTTTCTGAGCTCTTCCCTTCTGTAGGTCAGGTTGGTGGAGAACACCTTGTTGATCATGCCCCGCTCATACAGTTCCTGGAACTTGTCCACCCCTTCGGTAAACAGGGCAAAGGTAACGCCAACGTAGATCTTTGCAGCTTTCCGTTTCTTGAGTTCCGTAACGATATCGATGATGGAATCCCCTGAGGACAGGATATCATCAATGATCAGGACGCTCTTTCCTTCCACAGAATCCCCCAGGAATTCATGGGCGATGATGGGATTCTTACCGTTAACCAGCCTGGTCAAATCCCGGCGTTTATAGAACATACCCAAATCCAGACCCAGCACATTGGCGTAATAGATGTTCCTGGAAAGCCCGCCTTCATCCGGGCTGACCACCATCATGCTGGACCGGTCGATCTGAAGTTCAGGCTCGCTGTTGACAAGCGCCTTGATGATCTGATAAGTTGGAAGGATATTCTCAAACCCCTTGATAGGTATGGCGTTCTGTACCCGCGGATCATGGGCGTCAAAGGTGAGGATGTTTTCCACTCCCAGGCGCTCAAGCTCCTGCAGGGCTATGGCACAGTCCAGGGATTCCCTGGAAACGCGCTTGTGTTGCCTTCCTGCATACAGCAGGGGCATGATGAGGTTTATTCTTCTGGCCTTACCGCCTATGGCAGAAATGATCCTCTTAATATCCTGGAAATGGTCATCCGGGCTCATGCGGCATTCCTGTCCGAACATCTTGTAGGTGCAGCTGTAATTGCCCACATCTGAAATGATGTAAATATCATATCCGCGCACCGATTCGTTGATGACGCCCTTGCCGTCTCCCGTACTGAATCGGGGGCAGGAAGCCGAAAGCAGATAGGATTCCTTCAGGTAATGCTGGTGTAAATCGTTCTCCTGTGAGTACAGGTTTTTCCTCTGTGTCACCAGATGCTGGTCCACCAGCCTGGCAAGATCCTGGGTGCCCTGCATGGGTATGATCCCAAGGGGTCCCACCGGTATATCGTGCTCTCCGCCGATAGAATAGGTTTTATGATTCATAGCATCCTCCACCTGTCCCTCTCACGGGGATATTTTGCTCAAGCTTGGCCGCATGCCCGGAAGGATGAACCGGGACGTACCCTTTTAAAGCCTCCGGACAATCCATCGCAATCACATTATAGACTACATATCGATTTCTGTAAAACATTATTCGGCAAATTCCGCATAAATACTTCGCCAATTCTCATCCAATCCTGGTTTTCCATTTTCAGTATGCGCGCTCAATCCGTTCTGCTATAATATTGCCGTAAGATTTATCTATCTATATATAAATGATCCACCAAGGAGGCAAACCGTCATGAGAATCACCAAGAAACCCTTCGGAAAAATCAACAACGAGGAGATCCATTTATATTCCCTCGTCAACAGCAACGGCATGAGGGCCGACATCATCAATTTCGGGGGCACCATTGTATCCCTGTATACGCCGGACAGGAACGGCCATCTGCAGGATATCACATTGGGTTACGACAAGCTGGAGGATTATGTGCGTCCGAACCCATTCTTCGGGGCCATCATCGGCCGTCATGCCAACCGGCTGGAGGATGCGTCCTTTACGCTCAACGGCGTATTTTACCAACTGAACAGAAATGAAGGCAACAACCAGCTTCACGGCGGGCTTGTAGGCTTTGACAAAAAGGTATGGACTGCCGAAATCATTGGAGATTCCCAGCAGGAAAGCCTCCGGTTGAAATATCTGAGCCCGGATATGGAAGAAAACTACCCGGGGAATCTGGATGTGACTGTAACCTACACGCTGACCGAGCAGAACGAATTGGTGATCGACTATCATGCGGTGTCCGACAAGGACACGGTGGTCAATCTGACCAACCATGCCTATTTCAACCTGTCGGGGCATGATTCCGGTGCCATCTATGAGCACCAGCTGATGATAAATGCCCGCAGGTTCACTCCCATCTCCGAGGCCTGTCTCCCCACCGGTGAGATTCGCGACGTGGCCGGGACTCCCTTCGATTTCACCAGCATGAAAGCCGTCGGGAAAGGTCTGCTGGAATGCATGGATGATGAACAGATGCGGTTTGGCAGCGGCTATGATCACAATTTCGTCCTGGACGTGAGTGGTAAGGCTCCTGAGAAAGCCGCCGAAGTGTATGATCCCAAGAGCGGCCGTGTCATGGAGGTTTATACCACAAAACCCGGCGTTCAGTTCTATACAGGCAACCACCTCAATGAAACCGGAAAGGGTGGCGCAGTTTACAAAAAGCACGGCGGACTGTGCCTGGAGACCCAGTACTTCCCCAACTCCATGAAGCACACCCACTTCCCTTCGCCCATTCTCAGGGCGGGTGAGATCTACCACCACATCACCATTTACAAGTTCGGGGCAAGGTAAAACCCTGCCCCTTTTCTTTTCGCTTCCTTTAAACCAAGGGGGCGGTTGTTCTGGTTTGGGTTCACCCAAATCAGGGGAACCGCCCCCTTGCCTTTTAGCCTTATTCCTTCACCTGCAACATTTCCAGCACCTTGCGCCGCGTCGCCAAAGCGGCGGTGGTGGATGCGGCAAGAACGCAGCTCAATACATACAGTCCGCCGCACAGAATCAATGTGTCCGCCCCCCTTACGAACAGCCCGGCATCGTAAATGATAAGGCAAACTGCAGCTACGGCAAGGCCGATGATGCACAGACCTGTCTGTTCAATGGCCAGTATACAGCGGGAGCGCCGTTTCGTGGTGCCCAGTATTCTCAGGATGGCCGCCTCCTTTGCGGACTGCATGATGATCAGCACCGGCGCGATGAGACCTATCAGGATGAGGGCCGCTGTGGCAACTGGGAAAATGGTGTTGAGCATGTCCCGCATACGCCGCACATTGTCTATTTCAGTGGGTTGATATCATTGGTAACCACCAGCATAGAGCCGTTTTCCGCAGGTATGTCATTGAGAATGACCCAGTAACCGCCGCTGTAGTAGAAATCCTCCATAAGCTCCGATTCTGACGCTTCCATAACAGCCCTCGACGAATAGTTTATCAGGGTACCTTTGACCTCTGTCTTGTCAAACAGCTCCTGGTAGGACAATCTTGTGACAGCCAGGAGACCCATGGCTCCCGTCAGCAGGAAAGCCAACAGCACGGCCATCACGGTTCTCCACCCCGCCCGGCTCATGTGGCGCAGGACATAGCGAGAAACATGCTTCATCGGGCTATAATTCCCGCCCTTCGGCAGATCCCGGCTAATGGAGAAAGAAAGGGTAAATTGAGGCATTTGTGCGGCTTCGCCCACCACGTTCCGTACCGTTTTCTTTCCGGTCTTTTTGCCCCTGGTCCGAACCGCATCGCCCTGGAGTAAAGCAAGAGGGGGCATCTTTGCCAGTCTGTTCATGAACAGCCCTGCAAGGCCCGTCAGCAGTAACACCTCGCTCACAAGGCATAGCACCATCACTCCTGCCGGCAGGGATACATCGGGTGTATAAAACTCCATAAGGGCTGCCAGTTCTTCCAGGGCGGACGTGAGCGCTTTGGATGCGTAAACCATCCCTGTCGCACCGCCTACGGGTATGGCAACGGCCGAAAGCAGCACAAGGGGAAGCGCCAATGCATTACGTGCCCTTTTGCGGGGTGCGCCCAAAGCCCGCATGATGGCATAGGCTTTCTTTTGACGTCCTATGTAAAGGTACGCCGTAAGCAGCAGGGCGGCAGCAGCTGCGCCCAGATAAAGAGCCGTGGTGATAAGGGATGTAGTCCGGCTGGTATCAATGCTGTCCTTCAGCCTCATCCAACCCTTGTCTGAGAAGCGGAGTCTGAGGCCTAATTCTTTTGCCAAAGGCTCTGCCGCATTGAGAAACGCTTCAATGTCAAAGGCATTATCTATGACGATGCTGAATTCTCCCGGTCTCACCTCGTGATCCGCAGGCGGCTCCACCGGCAAAAGCGACAGTGGCACAAACAGGGTATTGGGCGTATAGCACCACCAGTTCTCCCCATCCCGTTCATACTGGGCATCCACATCCAGATACGATCCCACGATCTCAAGCTCCACGGTCTTTACCGGCTTTCCATATCGTTCCGGGATGACCGCCGTGGCGCCCATCTCTCCATGCTGCATGAGCAGCTTGTCACAGAGCTCCACCGTGATCCTGTCGCCGATTTTAAGACCATTGATCTCCATGAGGGCTGCATTGACCACGCAGGCATGGGTATCCTCCTTCGTCAGAGCACGTCCTTCCTGTATCACCATTTTCCCCTCGTTGAAACGTGGAATGGCAGTTCGGCCGGGTATTCTTTCAGCTCCTTAGCATCTGAATGGCGTACCGTATTGGGCAAAATGCTTCCAAGCAGTAAAGCCGTGTTTTTCACACCATTATCAAGTGCCGCAACTCCCCGGTAATAGCCTATGGCGCGCGTCATTTCACGCCGGGTGACGGTATAATCGGCTACACGGTAGAACACTGCAAAGGAAGCCGCAGCGATGAGAAGAAATGTTATCAGCGTCTTGAAAGGTGCCCTAAAAAGGGTTTTCAACGATAAGGCCGGCCGCATGGTCATCATCTCCATAACCATTATGCGATCAATTGTGCTATTTACAAATTTAGGATAGCGTATTCTCGGAATTGCTGTCAAATAAAACTATGTAAGTTATAGGGTTACAACTTATGTTAAATTAAGCTTCACTGCATCAAGAGATTGCCGCGCTCCGCCGCGTTTTGCTCCCTTTATAAACCCACAATGAGAGATCACGTTGGATGTAAGAGGTAAGAGGTAAGATGTTGGAGGTTTCAAGATGTGATTTGGAACATTACCAGAGAATTCTGACCTCCCATTCTCTAGCCACTGACATCTGATATGTAAAAGTTAAGATCGCATTTTGATAAGGTACCAAGACATTTTGTGAGAATGTGATAAGGGTGGCTGTTGTTTGGACGCAACGATTTCAGCCACCCTCTTACGAACAGTTTGAAATATTGAAGCCATACAGCGCAACATCAGGGCTTACAGGTTTTTGAACAGCATAACCAAAAGAACTGTCCTCGTAATTACGTGGTTATGCATTGTATGTGGAAGCCGATGTGCTGCCGCCGCGTCCGGTCCAGTTGTGATGGAAGAACTCTCCTCTCGGCCTGTCCATACGCTCAAAGGTATGGGCGCCGAAATAATCCCTTTGCGCCTGCAGAAGGTTGGCCGGAAGCCTGGCGGTCCTGTAGCCGTCATAATAGGCCAGCGCACTGGACATGGCCGGCACCGGTATCCCGTTCAAAACCGCCCGGGCCACTACGTTCCGCCAGCTTTCCTGGGCTTTTTCCAGTACATCTTTAAAGAAACCATCCAGCATCAGGTTTTCAAGATCCGGATTTTTATCGAAGGCTTCCTTGATCTTCCCCAGAAAGATGGAGCGGATGATGCAGCCACCCCGCCACATGAGCGCAATGCCGCCATAGTTCAGATGCCAGCCGTAGTTTTCGGCCGCAGCGCGCATCAGGGCATAGCCCTGGGCATAGGATACGATCTTGGAAGCGTAAAGGGCTTGCCTGATGGCCTCGCAGAAGGCCTTTTTATCCCCGGGTGCTTTAATGGCCGGACCGGTAAACACCCTGGAGGCCTTCACCCGCTCATCCTTCATGGCCGACAGGCTCCTGGCGAATACCGCCTCCCCTATCAGGGTGAGGGGTACTCCCTGGTCCAGGGCCGCCGTAACGGTCCATTTGCCCGTACCTTTCTGGCCGGCAGCGTCCAGGATTTTGTCCACCAGCGGCTGTCCATCCTCATCCTTCACGCCCATGATATCCCGGGTGATCTCAATCAGATAGCTGTTTAGCTCTCCCCGGTTCCATTCATCAAACACCGCATGGATGGCATCGGCATCATAACCCAGGAGGTCCTTCATGAGCTGGTAGGATTCGCAGATCAGCTGCATATCCCCATATTCGATGCCGTTATGGACCATCTTCACAAAATGGCCAGCGCCGCCTTCGCCTACCCAGTCGCAGCAGGGAGAGCCGTCTTCCACTTTTGCCGCAATGGCCTGGAAAATGGGCTTGACAAGGGGCCATGCCTCAGGGGACCCGCCGGGCATGATGCTGGGTCCCAACAATGCCCCTTCTTCACCGCCCGATACACCGGTACCTATGAAGTAAAATCCCTTTTCTTCAAGGTATTTCGTCCTTCTCATGCTGTCCAGGTAATGGGAATTGCCGCCGTCTATCAGCACATCTCCCTTTGAAAGATAAGGGATCAGCTGTTCTATCAGTTCATCCACCGGGTTCCCGGCCTTGACCATCATCATGATCTTCCTGGGGGTTTTCAGGCTTTCAGTAAATTCCTGTATGCTGTAGGTCCCGAGTATCTTTTTACCTTTTCCTCTACCTTCCACAAAGTGCTTCACCTTGTCGGTGCTCCGGTTGTAGACCGACACGGAGAACCCCTTGCTCTCCATGTTCATCACCAGGTTCTCACCCATAACCGCCAGGCCGATGAGACCAATATCACTCTTCTGCATGTTCTCCCTCCTCTTTTCCCAGAGCCATATTCTTAGTCCTTTCATAAAGGGCCGTCGCCTTCTTATAGATTTCCCCGTAAAGGCTGTGATTCTCCGGATTGGGCTCAATGACCGCCTGGGCTTTCATGGCAGGCAGCATTTTATCGAGCCTGTCAACCGCTCCGGCTGCAGCCATGGCAAGAAAGGCCGCGCCCAGGGCCGAAGCCTCGGTCACTTTGGGTACCTCTATTCGTCTGCCAAAAAGATCCGCCTGCATGGAAAGCCATATACGTGACTGGGCATACCCTCCGCCGGCTCGTATCTTATGCCTCGGGGCGAGGTACTTCTCCAATATCTCATAAACAGCAAATAGCCTGAACAGTATGCCCTCCATGGCTGCGCGGACCAGATGCTTCCGGGTATGGGCATAGGTCAGGCCCCACATCACACCGGTTGCCCGCGCATTCCAGTCAGGATTTCTTTCTCCCGCAAGATAGGGAAGGAAAATCAAACCCTGGCTTCCCGGCGGTACTTCCTCAGCATAACTGTCAAAGAGCCTGTATATTTTGCCGCCAAAAGCCTCGGCCTCTTTTTCAAACTGAACCTGGAAATTGTCCCTGAACCATTTCAGCACTACGCCGCCATTGTTGATGGCCCCGCCTGCCACCCACCGGTCATCGGTGAAGGCATAGCACCAGAGGGGCTGTCCTTCTGGGGTCACAGGTCTGGTCACCGTCGTTCGCAGGGCGCCGCTGGTGCCGATGGTGGAAGACATGGCCGTGTCGTCAAAAACGCCGCATCCCAGGTTTGCCATCACCCCGTCACCGGAACCGATGGAAACGGTGATATCATCGGGAAGGCCCATGGCATGCGCATACTCCCGCTTCATGCCTTTCAGGGCATGTAGGCAGGATGCCACGGGGCACAAGGTGCCCCTCTTAATGCCAAGCACCTCTTTCAGGATATCCTCGTCCCAATCCCGGGTATGAATGTTGAAAAAGCCCTGGGCCGATGCCAGCGTATAGTCCGTGATGGGTTCGCCAAACCATTTGAACAGGATGTAATCCTTGATGGTCATCCACCGGCTGGTTGCTCTCACCAGTTCCGGTTGGTGCTTTTTGAACCATAGGATCTTGCTGATGGGATAGAAGGGATGATGCACCCGGCAGCCTGTTTTTTCGTAGAGTTGCTGCACCGGATAGCTCTTTCCGATAAATTCGGCTTCTTCCATGGACCGGTTGTCAGCCCAGGTGATGAGACGTGTGATCGGGCGGCCATCCCTGCTCACGGCCATCAGGCTGTGCATAAGGCAGCTGATACCCAATCCTCTGATTTGGTCTTTCGGGATACCTGAAAGGCTGATACACCGTGAAACCGTGGTAATCACCGCATGAAAGATCACTTCGGGATCCAGTTCCATCCATCCCTGCTGCGGACAAAGCAAGGGGTATTCCTGCCGGCTCACGGCCACTTCATAGCCTGAGGCGTCAAACAGAACCGCACGCGTTCCGGACGTACCAATATCCACGCCCATAAAATATTCCTGCATGGCCGATCCCTTCCCCTTGATGGTCCATTTGCTTACCATTTTATTGTATCAGATACCGCAGTTCAACACATATTGGAAACGCTGCTCCCGTGCATTCCGCAGGTTGCTAAACCTTGGCTCCTTCCCGGTAGAGCTCGGCATACAGGCCGCCGGCCTTCAAAAGTTCCTCATGGGTGCCCATCTCCTCAATGCCTTTGGAGGTGAGCACAACGATTTTATCGGCCTTTCGGATGGTGGAAAGCCTGTGGGCGATGATCAACGTGGTCCTGCCCCTGGCCAGGATGTTCAGGGATTCCTGGACCAGCCTTTCGCTTTCGTTATCCAGTGCCGAGGTGGCCTCATCCAGTATCAGGATGGGCGGGTTTTTCAAAAAGGCCCGGGCGATGGAAATGCGCTGTTTTTGGCCTCCGGAGAGCTTGACGCCCCGTTCGCCCACAAAAGTGTCGTACCCGTCTTTCAGTTCCATGATGAAGTCATGGGCATTGGCCAGCTTGGCTGCGGCGATCATCTCTTCCTCGCTTGCGCCGGGTTTCCCGTAAAGGATGTTCTCGCGGATGGTTCCGCCAAACAGATACACATCCTGCTGTACCACGCCGATGTTCTTCCTGAGGGATTCCAGTTTTATTTTTCGGATATCGATTCCGTCCACCAGGATCCTTCCCTCGTTCACCTCATAGAACCGTGGAATCAGGCTGCAGAACGTGGTTTTTCCACCGCCCGAGGGTCCTACCAGCGCAACGGTCTGTCCGGGTTCTATCCGAAGGTTGACGTTCTTGAGCACCTCGTTTTTGTCGTTATAGCTGAAGGAGACGTTCTCAAAAATAATCTCGCCCTTAACCGACTGAAGATCCACCGCATCCGGACTGTCGACGATCTCCGGCTTCCTGTTGAGCATGCTCCAGAAGCGGTCAAAGCCGGACATGCCTCGCTGGAAGGCCTCCGTGAAGTTGATAAGCCGCTCAATGGGGTTCAGGAACACATTGATATAGAGGATAAAGGTCACCATCTCGGTAGCGCTGATGACCTGCCGGGTTACAAAAATGCCCCCCACCACCAGGACGCTGATATAGAGAATCCCCTGGAGGAAGGAGTTGCCGCTGAAAAAGCGTCCCATGACGGTATAGCTGTCTTCCTTGGTCTTCACAAACTGGGCGTTGTCCTCGTCGAACTTGCTGAGCTCCATGGCCTCGTTGGAAAAGGATTTTACTACGCGGATCCCCGCCAGGCTGTCCTGGATCCTGGCGTTGATCTGGGCCACCTTCTCCCTGTTCTTTGCGAAGACCGCCCGCATCTTCAGGTTATAGTAGGCCGTGAAAATGATGATGGAGATGGTCAACCCCAGCAGAATCAGCGTGACCCTCGCATCAATGGTCAGCATAATCACGACCGAACCAATGATTTTAAGCAGCGAAATGAACACATCCTCAGGCCCGTGGTGAGCCAGCTCGGAGATATCAAACAGGTCGTTGGTGATCCGGGACATGAGCCTTCCGGTATTGCTTTCATCATAGAAGGAGAAGGACATCTTCTGCAAATGGCTGAACAGATCCCGCCGCATGTCGGCCTCCATCCTGGCTCCCATGATATGGCCCCAGGAGGTGATGTAGTACTGGCAGAAGTACCGGATGATATAAAGGACAAACAACCCGGCTGCTGAGAGAAGGATGATCTCCAGCATATTGTCAGGCCTTTTTCCGTACACTTCGTCCAGCAGGTACTGGATCAGCACAGGGAAAAAGACATCGATCCCACACAGGACGGTGGCACAGAACATATCCAGAAAAAACATGCCTTTATAAGGCTTATAATAACGAATAAACGCTTTCAGCTTATCCATGGTCATCAACCTCGAAGTTTAGTCTTATCATTTTAAAGCATCGGCATGGAGAATTCAACCTTTACGCACATGTTTGAAACGGAACAATCCCCGGTTCAGCACTCCGTGTTCCAAATGCGCGTGGAATTCCTTATTCTTTCAGTAAACGGCAAAGAACCTGCGTCACACGCATTATGCCGTATTCCGGCGCCGGCAGTACCGGTTGGGCATGTGGGCAGGTTCCTGGTTCATATTCCGGTGTTATGATTGGGAAGGGTTACTTTAAGATGAACAGATCCTCCCTGTCCTTATCAGACAGGGTCCTTCCCGCCAGTTGCTTCTCAGCCTGCTGCACCAACATGCGGGTATCATACAGGGGGATCAGGATCAAATCCTTCAGTTTGAAGCTTACCAACGTCCTGAAATCAGATGAGATTCCCAGCAGGGGAGCGATGCGGCCCAGTTTTTTTCTGCTCTCCCAACGCCAAATAATGGCTTCGGATCCGTCCCCCTGTGTGATCAGACAGGTTTTATCGGCATCAAAGGTAACTTTTACAACAGGTGCCGACATGCCCTTCAACTCAGCCACCGGCTTTCCGGATTCAGCTTCATAACAGCGGAGGCTGCAATCGTCCATGCAGACGAACAGGTATTCTCCTTCCGCATCGAACAAAACGCGCAAGGCAGCAATTTCAAAATCATCGAGGCTATAGCGTTCTTCATAGCTTCCGAGATCCACCAGGCGAACGCTTTTATCCGGGCAGATCATTGCAAGCAACTGCTTGTTGTCATCTACAGCAATGCTTTTCATGCTCTCCTCTTCCCGGAATGCGAAGAGTTCCTCCCCGGTTTCACAGCTGTATATTTTTACTTCCAGGCTGTTTTGAATCACAACCTTGCTGTTTTGGGCACAGAAAAGGATCGTCTTGGGGATCATCTCTTTTATTTCCACAACCGTGCTCAAATCCGCAGTACGGATGATTTTCACACCACCCCAGGTTATAGCCGCATAAAGCGATCCATCGGAACTGATAAATTTGCTGTGCAAACTGGTGTCCACATGGGTTTGGGTTACCGGTTCCAGCGTCAGGCCATCATATACCAGCATTGTCCCATCCTTGGCCGGCGCAAAGATCTTGCCACCCCCGTCAATGTATTGGCCAAAGAGCAGATTATGTCCGGTTTCAATCATGCCGGCCAAATCTTTGGTTTCCCAATCCCAAACGGCTATCTGCCCGGAATCGGCGGTATAGGTCAAAAGCCTGCTGCCATCGGGATTAAAACTGCATCCGCCGATGCTGCCGTAATGGTCGGACAGAACCAGGGCATCCTCATTTTTCAGGTCCCTGAGGATAATAGCCTTATTGGAGCTATTATAGGAGACCGCCATCACACCGGCGTGGACAGCAATATTGTTGATGCTCTGGGGCAGCGTAATCCTTGAAAAAGCATATTCCCACCCGATACCATCCATGACCCACAGGCGGATGGTTCCGTCTGCAGAAGATGATAACAGGTATCCATCCATGATGACGTAATCGGTGACAAATCCGCCGCTGATAAAGGTATGTAACAGCATATCCTCGGAAATATCCAGCACGTTGATCTTTTCGCTTTCCCTGAACACCAGCAGGTTCGGGTTATAGGGGGAGAACTCCATCAAGCTTATGCCGGAATAGTCGAACAGGCGTGAAATGATCCTTTGTCCGCTGAAGGTAAAGACATCCAGCGCGCCTTTTCCTTTTGAGATAAGGCTAAAATTCTCTGTGGAAAAATCGCTGGAAGATACGGCCACAATTCCATCGGAAATGGCTACGTCGGTGACCTCCTTGTAATGGATCCGGTAATCACCGATAAGGCTCTGGTTCTCCATGTCAAACAGAAGAGCCTGTCCCGAGTTGGTGCCCAGGCACAGGTAGATTTGACGAGCTGGGAAGTTCCTCCTGATCCCGGAAAACCCTGCTCACTTTTTTCTTGCAGCCTTTTTTAATCAAGCTTCCGGGAACCCTGAAGGTTTCCAGCATCCTGTGCAACTTTTCAGCTATGGTTTTATCAGGCTCGGTATGGCGGTAGCTGATAAAGGCATCGTATTTATAGCTTCCATTCTGTTGCATAAACTTACTCCATCCAAAACGATTCCAGCCCATATCTGGCCGTTACCATAAACATTACATGGCACAACTTTCCATGTCAATAACTATCCTTTATGGCATCAACCTTCCAACTTCCGGTAGGCCCGCTCCGCGGTTGTCCCCAAAAGTTTTAACCCTGCCAGCGACAAGCCTGCCAGAATCAGGATGATCAGGCCATAGAGCAGAGCCGGATTCATATTATGCCGGAGCATTCCATAGCACACGACGCCCAGAACCACAATGAGCAGCATGCCGGCCAGCATGCCCAGGACCACATTGAAGTTTTGCTTGATGGCTTCATTGGGATTGTTCCAGTGGAGCTTGGGCCGGTTCAGATCGATGAGTATCCCGATAAGGCAAGCCGGAAAGATTGCCGCGGCACTGAGCAGGAAACTGGACAGCCAGAGCCCGAACCCCAGCCGCAAGGTAAACGCCATGGCCAGTGAAGCGGTCAGGACGCTGAGCAGGGATATGGAATAGCCTGCCAGAAGCTTTCCGGCGGCCTGGGTCCGCGGCCTGACCGGGATGCTCTTGAGGATCCACAGGCATTTGCCTTCACGGGAATAGGTGCTTGAAACAGCCGCATTGAAAGATCCAAACAGCAGCAGGATACCGGACAGGATCAGGACCAGCGCAGGAGAGGATCGGAATTGACGGATGAACGCATAGAGCGCCTCCACATCCGCATCCTGGGCAAAATTACCGCCAAAAAGCGGCATACACAGGATCACCGGACCGATGATGATACCGATGAGGGAATTGAGCGCATAGACCGGCGTTCTCAGGATACCCTTCCACTCATTCTTGAAAAAGACCATGACGGGTAATGATCCTTTATATGTCAGTTCCCTGTTAATAGTCTTCTTTTCGGCCTCCAGCTGGGCCGTTGCCCCTTTCTGGTAAATCACGGAGGCCAGCAGCCAGACCGGTATGAAGCAAACGGCAGATGCCAGGATAAGCATACCCAGATTTTTCAAGGCCTCAGCCCCTGTATGGGAAAGGGCCTTGGTGATCCAGACCGCGGGCGGGAATATCCTTCCCGACCATTCAACCAACCCGTCGCTTTCCTGCAGGATCCGGGTGTATAACTCCATCTCCGTCAGATTCTCGGGTATCCTGGAAAGCAGCAGGTTCTGCCCGACAAACAGAACCAGGAACAGGATAATCGAGCCCACGATGATGAGGAGGTCCCTTCTCCTGGAACGGCTGACCACATGCATCAGGACCAGGGACAGCAGGGAGGACAGGACCAGGGGCACAATGGGCAGCAGGAGGACGGATACCAGAGCCATGATATAATAGAGAACCCCCTTCTGTTCCCCTGTGCCGTAGATGATGACAGGCGGCAGCATGAAAAACAGGGCTATGGGATATTCCCCCAGCAGGACCAGCATGAACTTGGACAGAAATACGCTGCTCTGCTTAATGGGCAGGGATACCAGAAACTCGGTATCCCTGGCCAGGAACAAGGCTCCCAGGATGTAGAAAATGCCGAAGAAAAGAATAAGAAGTCCGGCAGACGCCGCTCCCATGGTAATAATGATTTGGGTTGATTTAATCGGTAAAAGCGAAGCAGCTTTGTGGAATCCAAGCATCATGTAGGTGTAGAAAAAGACAAACATCCCCAGGGTAAAAAGAACGGCTGAGGCTAACCCTATGGCCTTCCACATCTCCTTTTTGTCATGCCTGAAGTTGTACCTTGCCATAGAGAGACCAAACCTGGCATTGATTTGCAATTTCAGGAGGCTCAGGAACTTATTCATGGATAACACTTCCTCCCTCGGTCAGCTCCAGGAAGATGCTCTCCAGGGACTTGTCATCCGTTCGGCGAAGCTCATCCAGGGTACCGACAGCAATAATTCTCCCCTTGTTGATGATACCGATGCGGTGGCAAAGCCTTTCCGCCACCTCCAACACATGGGTGGAGAAGAACACGGTATAACCTTTCTGGCAATGCCGGTTCATCTCCTCCTTCAAAAGATGGGCGGATTTGGGATCAAGGCCCGTCAGGGGCTCGTCGAGAATCCAGAGTGGCGGGTTGTGAAGGAGTGCCCCGGCAAGGATGATCTTCTGCTTCATGCCGTGGGAATAGCTTCTGATGGGCTGGCCTGCAGCCTGCCTCATATCAAACATATCCAGGTATTTCTCAATATTCCGCTTCCGCTCCTCATGGGAAACCTCATAAACATCGGCGATGAAATTCAGGTACTCAATCCCGGTCAGCCGGTCGTAGATATCGTGGGAATCCGGCACATAGCCTATGCTCATCTTGGCCTTGATGGGCTCCTTCCCAATATCATGGCCGTTGATGGTAATAGTACCCGAATCAGGAGTAAGCACACCGGTGATCATCTTGATGGTTGTCGTTTTTCCAGCGCCGTTTGGGCCCAGGAATCCGAATATCTCTCCGGGTCTGACTTCCAGGGAAATATCGTCAACCGCTTTTACCTTTCCTTTAGCATAGCTCTTGGAAACATTCCTGATGGAAAGCAAAACAACCACCCTTTCCTGAGTTCTGTCTCAAGTCTATCATGAGGATCAGCAAAAAGATAGGCCCTTGCCGAGTTTTCTTTCGGTTCGGCAAAAGGCCTGGGACATGTGCCATGGAAACGATATCGGCGCAGTTTCAGTTCTGCTCCATCCCGGCTTTCTGCATAGAGCCGGGTTTTCTGGCACCCACAATACCCACCAGGACGGGCACAAGCAGGCTGATACCTCCTGCAATCAGCCATTCGTTTACGGTCAGGGCCGAGGTTCCGAAGATGGCTGAAAGGAACGGCAGGTAGATGATTCCCAGCAGCAGGAGAAGGGAAGACAATACGGCAAGGATCAGGTACTTGTTTGAAAGCAAGGGTATTTCGAACAGGCTTTTATTTTCCGACTTGCACTCAAAAACATGGATCAGCTGGGACAGGACCAGGGTCACCAGCGCGGCGGTCCTTGCCGTAGCCAGGCTTCCACTCATGGTATGGACAATGACAAAGCTTGCTATGGTGGACAGGGCGATGAACACGCCCCTTACCAGGATCAACCTGGCCAGCCCGTGCGAGAAAACGCTTTCGTTGGGCGATCGGGGTGGTCTGTCCATGATATCCGGTTCGCCCGGCTCCATCCCAAGGGCAATGGCAGGAAGGCCATCGGTGGCCAGGTTAACGGCCAGAACCTGGGCGGGAAGCAGCGGAATGGGCAGGCCCATGAGCATGGACAGGAACATGGTGAGCACTTCGCCCACGTTGCAGGACAATAAGTACCGGATGAACTTGCGGATATTGGAATAGATATTGCGCCCTTCCTCCACAGCAGCCACGATGCTGGAGAAATTATCATCCATCAGGATCATGGACGCGGCCTGCCGGGTTACGTCCGTACCCGATTTCCCCATGGCAATGCCGATATCCGCGTCCTTTACCGCCGGGGCATCGTTCACCCCGTCTCCCGTCATGGCAACGATATTGCCCTTATTGCGAATAGCCCGTACAATCCTGAGCTTATGCTTCGGAAATACCCTGGCAAAAACCGTTGCCTTCCGGCATGCTTCCTCCAGTTCCCTATCGGACATCTGATCGATTTCATGGCCGTTGATGACCAGGTCGCCTTCCCTGTAGATATCCATGGCCCTGGCAATGGCCGTGGCGGTTTCGACATGGTCGCCGGTAATCATGACCGTCCTGATCCCGGCGCGCCGGCATTTGGCAACCGCTTCGATGGCTTCTTTCCTGGGCGGATCGGTCATGCCCGCCAGTCCGATGAAAACCAGCTGGGATTCCAGGTCATCCCGCCGCAACTGGGACGGCTGAACGGTGCGGTAGGCAAAGGCCATGACCCGCAGAGCCCGGGAAGTCATGGCGCTGCATTCATCTCTCAGTTTCTCCCGGTCATCATGGGTGATATCCCTTTCCCTGTCGCCAACCATGATCTTTGTGCATTTGTCAATGATGATTTCAGGAGCGCCCTTGGCAAAAAGGAAGAGCTCACCGCCGGGGGTCCGGCAGATGACCGACATGAGTTTTCGCTCCGAATCAAAGGGTATTTCCCTGACCCTTCTGTAAGCGCCGAAGACGGCATTCCTGTCAAGCCCGGCATCGATGGCTGCCCGTACCAGCGCCACCTCCGTGGGATCCCCTTCTATGTCAAGGCCGGTTTCCGAATCACCGTCCATAATTCGGGCATTGTTGCAGAGCATGCCGATCTTTAAGAGGAGCTTCAGGCCTGTGGTCTTCTCCACATGGACTTCCCTTCCCCGGCACCAGGCGCCGAGCCTGCCATGTTCGTTCCTGCGCAGCACATACGGGTTTTTCCCTGCATAGGCTTCAACCACGGTCATCCGGTTCTCGGTAAGGGTTCCCGTCTTGTCCGAGCAGATGACGGTGGCACAGCCCAGAGTCTCAACAGCGGGCAGCCGCCTGATGAGGGCGTTTTTCTGGACCATCCTCCTGACGCCGATGGCCAGGGCAATGGTGACAACAGCAGGCAATCCTTCAGGGACAGCTGCCACCGCCAGGCTGATACCGCCAAGCAGCATCTGGATGACAGGCTCGCCCCTCACAATGCCCAGAAGTGTTACAATAGCACATATGATCAGGCATCCGGTGACCATGTATTCACCCAGTTTCTCCAGCTTTTTCTGGAGAGGCGTTTCCTGCGCACCGGCCGTTTCCATCATTTCAGCAATCCTGCCCATTTCAGTTTCCATGCCGGTCACCAGGACCAGGGCTCGTCCGGTACCGTTCGTGATCATGCTGCCCATATAGACCAGGTTCCTGGGACTTAAGTCCATCAGACCGGCGTTGATCTGATCCGTCCGGAATTTGGCCACCGGTATGGATTCACCGGTCAGCATGGATTCATCCGCAAAAAGGTTATTGGCTTCCAGCAGGACCGCATCTGCAGGCACGCGGTTCCCGGCCTCCAGAACAACCACATCCCCGGGCACTACCTCTTCGGCAGGAATGTCCCGGATCACCCCATCCCTGACAACCTTCGCGTGGGGCGCCGCCAGATTCATCAGCGCCTCCAGGGCTTTTTCCGTCCGCAATTCCTGGAAGAATCCCAGAAGCCCGTTCAGGATGATAATGGCCAGGATGGCAATCCCTTCGCTGTTCTCTCCCATAATAAACGAGATGATGGAAGAAGCGATCAGGATGATGATCATGAGGTCCGTAAACTGGGACAGCAGGATCTTTATCCAGCCATGGCCCTTTGCGGATTTCAGGACATTTTTCCCATGTATCTCCAGCCTTCTCTGGGCCTCCTCAGTGCTCAGCCCGTGTACGGCATTTCCCGAATAGTCCATTACAGGAAGTTGCTTCTCCGCTTGCACACCATCACTCCTTAGGTACGATACGGTAAACCACCTGGACAATGTATCCTATGCTGTTTCCGGGCGTATTAGTACAGGCTCTGAAGGGAAGCCGCTGAGGGAAGCCACGGTTTCTTAACTCTGCTTCACAGGGTTGCATATCATATGAAGAGGCCTTCGCAAGGTGGCTTTACTATGTGGATATTGGCTATGACCCTTATATCAAGCTTCGACTGTGTTTTGGCGGGTATGTCCTATGCATCCAGGGGCATCCGGATCCCTTCCCTGTCGAAGTTCCTCATTTTTCTCACAGCCCTGTTGGTCGGTTGCCTTTCCGAACGGGTTTCCGTATCGTTGACCGGACTTCTCCCCCCCGGCCTGTCCGAGGTTCTGGGGCGTATCATGCTTGGCCTTTTGGGATTGCTCATGCTGCTGACAACCCTTAAGGACAGCAAGCCCAAGCATAAAAAAAAGAGCCTTCCGGATAATTCTCCCAGAACGCTCTTTAAGCTTGTACTCAAATCAGCCGGTATCACCATCCAGGTCCTGAAGCACCCTTCGGAAGCCGATATCGATCAATCGGGCCGAATAGACCCTCTGGAATCCGTCCTTCTGTCCATCGCCCTCACGCTGGACTCGGTAGGGCTGATCCTGTGCAGCGCTCTCATCGGCCAGAACACCCTTCTCTTCCCCATAGCCCTGAGCATCGGGCAGTTGCTGGGCCTCATTGCAGGCGAAAAGCTGGGAGCCAGGATCATGGCCAGGTTTTCATCCCCATTGGCCAAATACCTGCCGTCCCTGCTCCTGATCCTGATGGCCGGAATCGGATTCATGCAATAACCAGTTCAACGGGGCAATGATCGGAACCGTAGACATCGGACAGGATAGCGGCATCCACAAGCCTGGACCTGAACCGTTCGGAGACGCAGAAATAGTCGATGCGCCACCCCACATTCTTTTCCCTGGCCTTGAACATATAGGACCACCAGGTGTAGGCGTCGGTCCTGTCCGGGTAAAAATACCGGAAGGTATCGATGAACCCGGATTCCAGGAGCTGGGTCATCTTGCTCCTTTCCTCCGGCGTAAAGCCCGCATTGTTCTGGTTTGATTTGGGATTCTTCAGATCGATCTCCTTATGAGCCACGTTGAGATCCCCGCAGAAGATGACAGGCTTTTGGACATCCAGCGAGAGCAGGTAGTTTCTCAAATCATCCTCCCATTTCATCCTGTAGGGCAGCCTCTCCAATCCTCTCTGGGCATTGGGGGTATAGATGTTGACCAGAAAATAATCCTCAAATTCAAGGGTTATCATACGGCCTTCATGGTCATGTTCGTCGATGCCCATGCCGTAGGTTACCTTAAGGGGCTGTATTTTTGTAAACACAGCGGTTCCGGAATAGCCTTTCTTTTCAGCGTAATTGAAGAAGAGGGTATATCCTTCCAGCTCCAGATCCAGTTGACCCTCGCTCAGCTTGGTTTCCTGAAGGCACAGAATATCCGGCGATTTGCTGTCAAGAAAATCAAAAAATCCTTTCGCTATGACAGAGCGTAAACCATTGACATTCCAAGAAATCAATCGTGTCATTTTTCATCTCCATCCTTTCGGGAGCCGCGCGGCGCTGTGCAGGTCGGCTCCATTTTCAAATCTATCTGCCAGTCACATGTTCCCGGGATCGGTGCCCCGCTCTCAAGTTACAACCAACTCATTCTCATCGCCTGTGATCCTGTCCCATTGCCTGGTGGTCTCAAAGCTGGCAACAGCCTCCATGCATTCGGTAACAATCCCGGGTTCAAAGCCCATGACCTGAAGCAGCTTGATGGCATTCCTGGAGGTAGCCTTGCCTTCCTTAATCCGATAATCAAAAGTTACCTCGCTCTCGGTTACGGTTTCCTCAAAGTGCCGGTTCGTGAAGATCCCGCCCAGGATATCGGCAAGCTCCTGGTCGTGGGTCGCGGCCATCAGGCAGACATTGCGACCGGCAAGCGCATACAGAACCCTTGAGGAAGCCGCGATCCTTTCAACCGTGTTGGTCCCGCGCAGTACCTCATCCACAATGCATAAGCATCTTACCCCAGGGTTGATAGCCGAGAAAATTCTCTTCAGGGATTTGATCTCGGCAATAAAGTAGCTTTCGCCATCGAGGATGCTGTCCCTCAGCGCCATGGACGTTATGGGAAACAGGGGAACCATCCTCCAGCTGTCAGCCAGGCAGGTGCCGATGGTATGGGCCATCAGGGTGTTGATGGCTACCGTTTTCAGGTAGGTGGATTTACCTGATGCATTGGAACCTGTGATCAGAACGGGTTTGTCCAATGAAACAGGGTTTCCGACACAGTTTTTAACCAGAGGGTGCCGGACGTTCCTGGCCTCGATGCTTTCGGTTTGGGCCTGTCCCCATTCAATATCGGGGACACACCATTTCTCCAAAGTTTTCCTGTATGAGGCCAGGCTGATGGTGGCATCCAAAAGCCCAATCAGCTCAAACAATTGGGCAAATTCATGGAGCTTTTCCTTGAGCAGGAGCACCGACGCCTGATAACTCCAGAGGTCGATGAGGAAGATCGTCTTGGGTAAGGTGGTCGGGTCATCAACAACTTCCTTTCTGATATAAAAGCTTGGGGAACCCTTTTTCGCAATTTCCCTCAAACTTCCAAGCAGCTCGTTCAGGCGGGCGGTTTCTTTGGACAGGCCCTTTAATTTCAACCCGGCTATCCGATCCGCAAGGGCGATGATGGCAACAGCCGATGTGACGATTGAAACCTTGGAATTGATTTCCCTGATAGCCCTTTCATGATACAGGACGTTGATCCCGATAGCCGCACAAAGCAGGAGAACCCCTGCGCCTATGTCCACAAACAAGACGGGCAGGGTGAGAAACGGTACGAATGTCAACAACCTGAACAGTTTGCCCTTCCTGGGCTCGAGATGACTGATATCGCCAAGCAGGGCTGAAGCGCCTTTGTCCCTGTGTTTGCCGAACCGCTCCAGGAGCAACTGGATCCTTATCCTGTCCTCCGGGTTGTCTTCCCAATATTGTATGAGCCGAAGCCTGTCCGCCATATCCTCCCTGTCATACAGGGGGGTTCTGAGGAGGGAATAGAGCACTTCATCCCCCATGGAGGTGAGGGTGTTGTTGACCCTGGCATAAAACTTGTCCATCTCAAGGTCATTCCAGGTGATGTCATCTATGACATACCGGGCTTTCTTTTTCCCATATTCCCTGAAAAACACGGATATACGCCGGAAATCAAAATCGTTCATGCGGTTTTCGGGAATTTTTCCCCATTGCTCCCTCAGGCGATCCATGGCCCTTTCATCGTTCCTGCTTCTTGCGATAAGTTTGCTGATGAGCACAAAAACACCAAAAACGACAGCCGCATATATAAAATCCAAACTCAACCCTCCAAAACACAGGAAAATAACGCTTTAATTATATCATTAGATTCGGGAATAAGGCATGATATTCATCATACTTGTCGGGCCGGTCCCGGGGAATAATCTATGTGTGATCTTTTTTACATTATATAAAAAATTGATATGGACGAGCCATCCATCTTTGGTTATACTTTTTGCAGTATGCTGTCGACACAGTGGCAGCGTTGGCCATTTCACATCTAAAATCATTATAGGGGGAAAGCTTGTATGCAGCGAAAGATCTACCAAGTCGAAGAAAAAGTACCCTTGCTGATGGGTCTGCCCTTAAGCTTGCAGCATTTGTTCGCCATGTTCGGCGCATCCGTGCTGGTGCCTTTTCTTTTCAACAATGCGGCACGGGCCGATTATGTTGCCAGGGTGCTGCAAACCACCATGGACAAGCTGACGCCGGAACAGCTGGAGCAGGTCAATGCCATCACCGTCATCGATCCGGCATTGGTTCTTTTGATGAACGGCCTGGGCACACTGCTTTATCTTTTCCTCTGCAAAGGAAAATCTCCCGCTTTTCTTGGTTCAAGCTTTGCTTATCTCGCACCGACCTTCGCCATCATCACAAGCTCCACAGATTACCAGGTCAACTTTTCGAAAGCACTGGGCGGTTTTGTCGTTTCCGGTGTTATTTTTTGCCTGGTAGCCATTCTGATACGTTTTGTGGGAACCAAATGGATTGACATCGTGCTGCCCCCTGCAGCCATGGGCCCCATCGTGGCGCTCATCGGTCTTGAACTGGCAGGGACAGCAGCAGGAAATGCCGGACTTTTGCCGGACAGCAACGGGCAGTTCTACTGGCCCAATGTGATCATCGCCCTGTTTACATTGGTGGTTGTCATCCTGGGTACGCTGACCTTCAGAAAATTCCTTGCGGCAATTCCGGTACTGGTGGCCGTCGTTGCCGGTTATATCCTCGCCGCCATCCTGAATGTCAACAATCCCGGTATCATCAATTTTGATGCGGTGGCCTCCGAGTCCTGGGCAAGGCTGCCCAATTTCACAGCGCCCACCTTCGACATCAATGCTATACTCATCATCCTGCCGGCTACCCTGGTGGTCATCTCCGAGCATATCGGCCATCTCATCGTGACCAGCAAGATCGTGGACAGGGATCTGATCAAGGATCCCGGCCTAACACGCTCCATGCTGGGCGATGGCCTTTCCACCGCCATATCGGGCCTGGCTGGTTCCTGCCCCACCACCACCTATGGTGAAAACATGGGCGTCATGGCCATCACCAGGGTTTACAGCGTATGGGTTATCGGCGGTGCCGCTGTGATCTCTATCATCATGGCTTTCATCGGAAAACTGACCGGCATCATCAACAGCATCCCCGGCGCCGTCATGGGCGGAATCAGCATCCTGCTCTTCGGCGTTATCGCCGCATCAGGTATCCGGATGATCGTTGAGTCCAAGGTGGATTACAGCAAGTCCAAGAACCTGATTCTGACGGCAGTCATCTTCATCGTTGGCCTCAGCGGCATGTCCATCAGGCTGGGCGAGGTAAGCCTGACGGGTATGGCCCTGGCGGCCGTTGTCGGCATTGTGATGAGCCTGGTGTTCTATGTACTGGAAAAACTGAAGTTGATCAACGATACCGAAGAATAAACGGCAAACGTCGCTCCGTCCATGAAAACAAAGCCGTCCGATCAATCGGACGGCTTTTCGTTGTTCTTTTCCGCCAGCTCCTGCTGTTTCCGGATCCGGGACGCGTGGCTGATCAGGATGATGGGCATGATGGACAGGCCGATAAGCGTCAGGGTAATGAGCAAAAGGGTCATTATGAGCCTTCCGGTCCTGGAATTCTGCGATGCCGTATCACTTGTCATATCCTCAGCATTTTCAACGGCAGGTTCAACTGCCGAATCGCGTGCCGGATCATTCCCGTATGCCACAACGAACATGGGCCGAACGTCAGGCTCCTTTGTGTAACAGGCAGAATCATTGCAGTTTGGGCCAGCCAGGCCTTCCATGACCCAACCATCCGATACGGATAAAAAAGCGGCAAGAAGCAAAGTAAGAATTAACGACACTGCTCTCGTCACGGTGTTTCCTCCCGGCTCATTCTGTTCAGGAAGCATTCACAGTATACTGCTTCTATTATAGCAGATCCATGGAAAGACAGTTCCAGGGCTGTAAAAAGCCGGTTTTGCTTGACAACACAGGCCTGTTCACGATATACTGAACCAAAGCAGAGTTGAGATGAGACGAGAATAGAGCAGCGAGAAGAGATGAGACGAGACCATGGCTTACATAGCGCATTTCAGGGTCAGGAGTCTCCTGGCCTTTTTTGGTTCATGCTGTTTTCTCTTCATCACACCTCTGCGAAAAAAGCGTTTTTCAAGGAGGTATTTCTATGTCTCAGGAAACCATGAACAAGAGGACTATCCAGACCAAATCCGGCAAGGGCATGTCGATCACCGATATCCTTCTGGTGGGTGTCCTGCTGGCCGCCGGCGCAGTTCTCAAATTTTTCGTGGGAAGCCTTTTCACTGCGGGCATGAAGCCCAATTTCATCATCGCCATGTACTGCCTGGCTATCCTGATTATTAAGCCCCGCTTGTCCGAAACCATCATCATCGGCATACTGGCCGGCATTGTGTCCCAGTTCTTCCCGGGAACCCCCTATCTGAACCTGATCAGCGAACCCGTGGGGGCCGTAGTCATGTATCTGATGATGCTCATCCCGTTAAAGCTGGACATCGGAAAGGTTTCCTTAAAGCCCATCATCGCCACCTTCATCGCCACCTTGAGCAGCGGATTTACCTTCCTGGGCGCTCTGTATGTCCTGTTCTATGCCGGCGCCAATGTTTCCGCCATGCCGGTGGCCGTTTTCCTGGGTATCATACTGGGAACCGCAACCATCAATGCCGTCATTGTCGAAGTTTTGTACATCCCCCTCAAGTTGGCGCTCGGAAAGAAGGTTACCAATGATCCGGTTCAATAATGTCTCCTTTGCATACGAGGGCAGCGAGGAGCTGGCCGTTCGGAATATCAACCTGCATATCGACAAGGGTGAATTTGTGGGCATTATCGGACCGTCCGGGGCCGGCAAGTCCACCCTTGTCAGCCTGATCAACGGCGTCATTCCGCACTTTCACAGGGGCGACTATTACGGCGAGGTCCTGGTATGCGGAAAAGACACGCTGGAAAGTACCTGCGGCGAGATATCCCGCCATGTGGGAAGCGTCTTTCAGGACCCTGAAGCCCAGATGGTCACAACCGTTGTGGAGGATGAGATCGCCTTTGGCCTGGAGAATTTCAATGTACCTGCCGGGGAGATTGAAAAACGCATCACTGAATCCCTTAAGATGGTCGGTATTGAGCATTTGAGGCACCGCGGTACGGCGGCTCTTTCAGGTGGCCAGAAGCAGCGGGTGACCATTGCCGCGGCCATCGCCTTAAGGCCGGAAATCCTGGTCCTGGATGAGCCCACCTCCGAACTGGATCCCCAGGGAAGCCGTCAGGTTTTCCAGACCCTTAAGCGGCTGAACCAGGAATACGGCATGACCATCCTCATCGTGGAGCAGAAGGTAATGCTGCTTTCAGAATTCTGCAGCCGGCTCATGGTTATGGAAAAGGGGCAGATCATTCTGGACGGCCCTGTACGCCAGGTCCTGGAGCATCACGACAAACTGCTGGAACTGGGTATCAATTGCCCTCGGGTAGTTACCCTGACCAAGCTCCTTAAGGACGCCTCCCTTTATGACGGGGATATTCCGGTGGATGTGGACGAGGCTGAACAGGTCGTCAGAAAGATTTTGGAGGGAGCTTATGATCAGCATACAGCATTTGACCTATCGTTACGATAAAAAAGCCCCCCTGATATTGGATCATATCAATCTGGAAATCAATAAAGGCGAGTGTGTGGCCCTTATCGGGCAGAACGGGTCCGGAAAGACCACCCTGCTTAAGCAATTAAACGGCCTTCTGAAGCCAACCTCCGGCAGGGTTACCATTAACGGTCTGGACACGGCAACCACAAAAACCAGCGCGCTTGCCCGCCATATCGGCTACCTGTTCCAGAACCCGGATCATCAGATCTTTTGCAACACGGTATATGATGAGATCCGGTTCGGGTTGCTCAATATTCAATGCCCGCCGGAGGAGATCCATGACAGGATCAAGCGCATCGCCGGGCTCCTGGGGCTTGAAAACAAATTAACCCGTGATCCCTTCACATTGAGCCGTGGCGAGCGCCAGAGGGTTGCCCTGGCATCGGTTCTGGTGCTGGAAACAGATATTCTTGTTCTGGATGAGCCCACCACCGGCCAGGACTACCGGGAATGCGTCGAGATCATGGAGATCGTAAAGGACCTCAACCGGAAGGGGAAGACCATTATCATGGTTTCCCACGATATCGAGGTGGTGGCCGATTATTGCGAAAGGACCATTATCCTGCATCAGGGCCGCGTGCTGGAGGATGATGCCACGCACGTTGTGCTGCGCAAGAGCGAAAGCCTGATGCTGTCCGGGCTGGAACCGCCCCAGATCATCCAGTTGGCTCTGCGCTTCGGCCCGTTGTTCCAGCATGTCCGTTCGCCTGAAGATATGGCCGAGGCCGTCGCCGCCTGCGCCGTACCGGGAGGTGTGCGGGTATGAAACAGATGCTGGAGTATGTTCACGGCGATTCGGTCATCCATCGTCTCAATCCGTTGGTAAAGCTTCTTTGGGCTTTTCTGACCTGTATTGCATGCTTCATCAGCAGCAATCATTTGTTCCTGCTGGGCGTACTGCTGTCCACCGTCGTGGTTGCCGCCTCCGGCAGCGTGCTGGCAAGAGCCAAAGGCGTGTATAAAGCCCTGTTCATCCTGGGCTTTTTGCTGATGCTGTTCCAGCTTCTTTTCACACCCTATGGGCGGGTGTATTTTTACATACTGCCCGGCGTACCCGTCACGGATCAGGGATTAAGCTTTTCCCTGCTTCTCATGCTCCGAATGATGGCGGCGCTCTCTCCGCTGTCCCTGATGCTGATGCTCACGCCCATGAACGAGCTATTGACAGCCATGACGCATACCCTTAGAATCCCCTATCGTTACGCCTTTGTGGTGGTGACGGCCCTTCGGTTCATTCCCACCTTCTCCCGGGAGATGGACCAGATCATGCAGGCCCAGAGGTCCAGGGGCCATGAAACCGACACCCGGAACCCTTTCAAAAAGGTCAAGGTTATCCTGCCCATGTGCATTCCCCTGCTGATATCCTCGGTCAGAAGGATTGAAACCATGGCCATATCCCTTGAAACAAGGGGATTCAACACAGGACCGCGATCCTACAGAAAAAAGCTTGGATTTACAAGATTCGACGCATTGGCTATAATCATAGTCATGGCTGTTTTGCTGTTAAGCATCATCATCGGCTGATGATATAAGGACCGGCGCCAGAACGGCCGCGTGATCAGCATGAGCACCGATGCTTCGGCGTTGGCCTTCCTCACAGGCCGAAAAAACGGAAAGCCGGGTGATTAATCTTGAAGCGTTTACTGATGGGCAATGAAGCCATTGCCCTTGGCGCAATAAAAGCAGGTGTACGCGTGGTATGCGGTTACCCGGGCACGCCCTCGACCGAAGTCCTTGAGACGGTGGCCAAAAACAACGATGGTTCCATCTATGTGGAATGGTCGGTTAATGAGAAAACCGCCATGGAAGTCGCGGCGGGAGCAGCCTATTCGGGCGCCCGCACCATGGTCACCATGAAGCAGGTGGGCCTCAATGTGGCCTCCGATCCCCTCATGAGCCTCGCCTATATCGGTGTAAAAGGTGGAATGGTTCTTGTGGTGGCCGACGATCCGGGGCCGCTGTCCTCCCAGACCGAACAGGACACCCGGCATTTTGCGAAATTCTCCAACCTGCCCGTCCTGGATCCCTCAACCCCTGAAGAGGCCTATGCGATGATCCAGGCGGCTTTTGCGCTTTCAGAAAAGGTTGGGCTTCCTGTTATTCTGCGTCCAACCACGCGGGTATGCCATGCCTGCGCATCTATCGACGTGGATGATAATCGGGAAGAACATATCCCGTCCGGTTTTGAGAAGGATTCCCGCTGGGTTATCTTTCCCCGGCTTTCTTATAAAAAACATATCGAAATCGAAAAGCTTCAGACCGTTTTGGCGGAAACCTTCAGCGAGAGCCCGTTCAACCGTGTATCCGGAAAGGGTTCCCTTGGCATTGCCGGTTCGGGCATCGCCTGGGCCTACGCCCAGGATGTGATCCGCGATCTGGACTTAGATGTAAAGACTTTTAAGGTTGGCACGCCCTATCCCTTCCCTGAAAAGCTTGCCGAAAGCTTCCTGGAGGGTCTGGAGGCTGTGCTGGTCCTGGAGGAACTGGATCCGGTTATTGAAGAAGCCCTGCTCGAGATTGCCGGTAAAAATGGGCTCAAAGTCACCATTTCAGGGAAAAAGGACGGCACCACCCCTTATGCCGGGGAGTATTCCTATGAACTGGTCCGTAAGGCCATAGCTGAATTTACCGGCAGATCGGACCCCGAGGTACCCGAAACCACCATTCCGCCGCTTCCGGCACGTCCTCCGGTGCTTTGCGCCGGCTGTCCCCACCGGGCTTCCTTCTATGCCGTCAAAAAGGCCATGAAGGGCAGGAAGGCTGTGTTTACCGGTGATATCGGATGTTACACCCTCGGTAACGCCAAGCCGTTGAACATGGTGGATACCTGCCTGTGCATGGGCGCCTCCGTCAGCGTAGCCCAGGGCATCAAGCGGGTGGAACCCGACACACGGCTGTTTGCTTTCATTGGAGATTCCACCTTCTTCCATACCGGTATCCCCGGCGTCATCAATGCGGTCTATAACCAGACCGATATCGTGCTGGTGGTTCTCGACAACAGCACAACGGCCATGACCGGTCACCAGCCCCATCCCGGCACGGGTAGGACCATGATGGGCAGCGTATCGGAAAAAATCGATATCGCCGGCCTCCTGAAGTCCATCGGGGTCAAGTGGGTCCGCAAAATCAACCCCTTCGACCAGAAAGCCGCCATCAGCGCGGTGAAGGAAGCTTCGGAAGTGAAGGGCGTTTCAGCCATTATCTTTGAAGCTCCCTGCATCGCCCTGATAAAGAAGCCCGAGGCCTTCAGCGTGGATTCCGGCAAATGCCGGGCGTGCGGCCTGTGCATCAGGGAAATCGGATGCCCGTCCATGTTCCTGATTGATGACGGCAAGGTACAGATAGAACCGTCCACCTGTTATGCCTGCGGGCTATGCGGCAGCATATGCCCCTTTGGAGCCATCGGAGGGATGAATCATGAAAACTGATGTTTTGATAGCGGGAGTTGGCGGGCAGGGACAGGTTCTGGCATCCCGTCTCATCGGCGCGGCAGCCATCCTGGAGGGTTATGCCGTGAGAACCGGAGAGACCATCGGCATGTCACAGCGAGGCGGTTCTGTTGTCAGCCATGTGCGCATCGGCGGAGAAAGCCTGGCAGCCACCGTTCCCTTTGGGCAGGCCGATTTACTGATCGGTTTCGAACTGTGTGAGGCTGTCAGGAATCTGCGGCGCCTTTCGAAAAAGGGAAGACTCATCGTCAACACCCAGCGGATCAATCCGGTCACTGTGTCGCTGGGAATGGAGCAATATGATGCGGGGGCCATGGAAGAGACCTTAAAACGGGCGACACAAGATGCCATCTTTCTTGACGGCTATTCCCTCGCCAGGGAAGCGGGTTCGGTTAAGGCCGTGAACGTTGTGCTGCTGGGCACGGCGGTTGGAGCGGGTTATCTCCCGCTTTCCAGGGAGTCCTTCCTGCAGGCCATAAGGGATATCCTGCCTCAAAAGCTGCACGATTTGAACTTCGCCGCATTTGACAAGGGATATGAACTGGGAAACCGCGCCGTTGAGGATAAAACAGCTCAAATAAAATAAGACAGTCCGGTAAAATGTGTCATGAGCAAAGCAAGAGGAGAGATCAGCATGAGAGCAGATCAGTTTGCAAGCATTAAAGCCCTGTTGGAAAGGGTTTTTGCCCACAGCCCATTCTATCGCAAAAAGTTTGAGGAAGCCGGTTTTTCGGCAGACAGCATCAAAACGCCCGAAGATTTTCTTAGGCTTCCTTTCTCAGACAAGGATGAATTACGCCTGGCCTATCCTTTAGGGTTATTGGCCGTCCACCAGGACGAGATCGTGCGTATCCATTCATCTTCCGGAACAACCGGTATGCCCGTCATCATTCCCTATACCCGTCGGGATGTGGAAGACTGGACCGAGATGTTCGCCCGTTGCTATGAGATAGCGGGCATCACCAAAAGCGATGTGATCCAGATCACACCGGGATATGGTCTGTGGACCGCCGGCATCGGTTTCCAGGCAGGAGCAGAAAAGCTTGGCGCCATGGCTGTGCCCATGGGCCCCGGCAATACCGAAAAGCAGCTCCAGATGATGACGGACCTCAAAAGCACCGTGCTCTGCGCCACATCCTCCTACGCCCTCCTTTTGGCCGAGGAAGTGGAAAAGCGCGGAATACGGGACAAAATCCATCTGAAGAAAGGCATTATCGGTTCGGAACGCTGGGGCGAACTGATGCGCAAACGCATCCAGGACGGATTGGGCATTGAACTGTTCGATATCTATGGCCTTACGGAGGTCTATGGTCCCGGTATCGCCATAGACTGCGAGCATCACAGGGGTATGCATTATTTTGACGATTTCCTCTATTTTGAAATCATCGACAGCGAAACCGGAGAGGTCCTGCCCGACGGCGAAGTGGGCGAACTGGTCATTACCACCCTTAGAAAGGAAGGGGCGCCCCTGGTCCGTTACCGTACACACGATCTGACCAGGATCATCCCTGAAAAATGCCCCTGCGGCAGAAGCTATCCGATGATTGATCGGATCCTCGGAAGAACCGACGACATGGTCAAGGTTAAAGGCGTGAACATCTATCCGGGCCAGGTGGACAGCATTCTCAAGGATATTCCCGGAGTCAGCAGCGAATACCAGATCATCATCGATCACCGCGACGGCAAGGATACGCTCACCTTACGTGTGGAACGGGATCCCGCCTGTACGGCTTCGGATCTTGAACACGTGATCATGGAGAATTTCAAAAAGCGAATCGGCATCAAGATCGACGTGGAAGTGGTTGCCCTCGGAGGGCTTCCGCGAAGCGAAAAGAAGAGTAAAAGGATTTTTGATTACAGGGATCAATAGCTAATCATTTTAGCCTTTCCTATAAAACATGGGCATGCCCATGGATACCACCATAAAGCCGGAAAAAGCCTCGGTCAGCCGGGCGCTTTTCCCGGCTTTTCGTTCATTTCCTTTCGTCTTTGACAGTAAGGAGGAAATCTGCCGTTTTGCCGGTGGTATGCCAGGCAAGCCCTGCAGTCGCCATGGCGGGGGCAACACTTTTTTTACAGGGACAATGCGGTTTATGCATTCCCGGGATAGTGCATCACCCTGTCAGTTGCTGAGCATTTATGGTTTTCCTGAGGGAAAAGCCGGGTTGATCCGGGCCATCAGTATCTCATTGATATATTTTCCATTCTTGATGACGCTCATCCGTTTGACGCCTTCTTTTTCAAAGCCAAACTTCTCATAAAGGCGGATGGCCCGTTCATTGTCTTCAAAGACCGTCAGCTCCGCGCGGACCAGCATCAGCCAGTTGTCGGCAATATCCAGAAGGGTCTTCATCAGGGCTGTCCCAACTCCCATATTCTGGTAGTCCTTATGGACCATAATGCCCAAAGTGGCGCTGTGACGCATGCGTGGGCTGGGGGATACGGACAGGGCGGCGGATCCGATAACCAGTTCCTCACCGGGCCGGATCTCGGTCACGGCAACAAAATGATGGGTATTGCTATCCTGACGCACTATGAACTCCTCGGTCCTGCTGACCTTCTCGGAAGGGATCGCCAGCAGGTTTTCAAAAACGCCGGGCATCCGCCTGATCTGGTTGATTCCTTTTGCGTCGCCTGCTTCAATGGGTCGAATGTAAAAATCCATCGCACTCCCTCCCTAGATATAATTGAAGCCATTATAACACCTTTTGGCAGATGCGTACAATCCTGTTACAATCATTGCCGTAAACCATTGCAGCAATTGCCAGCCAATCAAAAACCATGTCGGAAGCCAAAGTAAAACACCGGGTTACGGCTTTTGTCCTTTCACTTTCAGGCAAAAAAAGATGGGGAATCACCATCTGCAATTCCCCATCTCGTTTTTATAATGGAGGCTAGTCTAAGGCTTATTTTTCATAGAACTGGGCAAACTTGGCTGTACGCTCGTCGATGATCGCCTGTCCGCCGGAGTTCAGGTAGTCCTGCATACCGGCATCCCATACGGCGTCAAACTGATCGGGCGGGCAGCACACGGCCTGAACGAGGAAGTTGTCACGCTTTGAAGCGAGGGCCGGACCCATACCCTCTTCAGCCTTGATCTCGCCAACGTTGAACTGAGGAATGATACGGCCGTCCTTCTTTGAAAGTTCAAATGCCCTTTCAATGTATCTCGCATCAACACCGGCATAGTTGAGGGCCAACGACTTGGCGTTCAGCTCGGGATCACCGAGATCCAGACCGTTGATGGTGATGGTATAGTCGATATTGTTGGGCGAGTTCATGATTTTCTCACCGGTAACAGCAAGCGTCTTAATGGCGCCGTCCGGCATGACTTCATGGGTTACGCCCTCTTCACCAATCTGCAGGAACCTGCGGTTTTCAAGCTTGCTTATCCAGTCGAGATACAACAGGGATGCAAGCGGCTCGTCGTTGGTGCTGGGGAAGAATATCTTACGATCAATAGGATTGGCAAGGAACTTCCTGTAAACGCCTGCGTCGTTCTTGAACGGAGCAACTGCGATATACGCGGCATCCGGACCAACCAGCTTCTGCAGGTTGGCCTGAATACCCTCTTCGCCATTACGATAAGGATAGTCCCAGTTGTGGATGAAGGAACCGACATAACCGGCCTTCATCAGGTTATCCTCTGTGGTGTCGCCTGCACCATAGAGGTTGAAGTCCTGCCAGATGAGGCCTTCATTGTACCATTTGTTGAGTACCCTGACACCTTCCTTGATGCCGGGATACAGGATGTGTCTGTCGTCAAAGCCGTTTATGTAAGCTTCCTTGTCGGTCATGCTGTCGGGAACGAATGCAGCCAGAAGATGATCTGCGCGCCAACCGATATCATAGCTGATGGAGAAAGGAATCATTTGTTTTGCTTCAGATCCCAGGAGCAACTGGGCGTTGTTCTTGAAAGCCCTCAGCATGTTCTCGAATTCCTCGAGAGTGGTGGGTTCGGGAAGATTCAGCTTCTTCAGCCAGTCCTCACGAACAAAGGTATTGATACGCGCGTTGTTGAACAACAGTGCCTCAATAGCCCATACGGTACCGGTCTCAGGATCTTCGTTCCAGAACAGGTTTCTCTCTGTGAGCAGTCCGTACAGGTTGGGCAGCAGATCCTTATACTCCCTGAGATAAGGTCCCATATCCAGAACACCGCCCATGTTGGCGTAGGTCTGGATGGTCGGATAGCTGTAGGTTACGCAGATATCGGGAGCATCGCCTGCGGCAAGCAGGTTGTTGATCTCCTCCACCTCGGTCCAGCGGCCAACCGGAACGAACGTCACTTCTACATTGTGATCACGGAGCATGCCTTCCTTGATGAAATTGGTGTAGAAGTTGTTTTCCGGAGGTGTACCGCCGTCATTACCACGGTCATAGACCTCAACGGTGATGGAACGGGTCTTTGTGAACTTACGATCGACAAGTTCAGCGTCCTGTGCCGATCCGGCTGATGTGCTTTCAGCAGGTGCCGACGTATCCGGAGAAGGAGACGTAGAAGCCGGCTCACTGCCGCAGCCTGCCAGAAGCCCGACCAGCATGAAGCAAACGAGCAGGATGGAAATCGTTCTTCTCATAAGAATCCTCCTTTTATTTTTTAGACACAGAGTGTCCGGGGCACGGATTGATAGTTATTCCTTTATGGCTCCAAGGGTCGCACCTGTGATGAAGTATTTCTGCAGCCAGGGATAGACAAACAGGATGGGCACAGTGGCAAACATGACCGTAGCGGCTTTGAGGGTCTCGGAAAGTCCCGGTGGCGAAAATCCCTCCTGCGTTGCCACTTCGATCTTGGTCATACTGTTGATGATGTTATAGAGCAAGAGCTGAATGGGATAATACTTCTTTTCCTTCACAAACATCAGCGCATCGGAAAAACCGTTCCAACGCCCTACCGCATAGAAGAGGGCAAGGGTGGCGATAACCGGCGTGGACATGGGCAAGTAGATGCTCACCAGTATCCGAACCGGTCCTGCGCCGTCCAGTTCCGCCGATTCCCGCAGGCTGTCCGGTATATTGTAGAAAAAGCTGCGCATGATGATCATGTTGAACACGCTCAGACAATAGGGAACAACCAATACCACCGGTTTGTTCAGCATGTTCAGGTCCTTGAGCAGCAGGTACATGGGGATGGTACCTGCATTGAAGTACATGGTGAAAATAATGATGGTATTGATAAGGCGACGTCCCTTGAGATGATCATAGATGAGCGGATAGGCGCAGATGGTGGTCATGAACAGGGACAGGCATGTGCCGACAACCGTCAGAATGGCAGTCCATACCAGGGACCAGGTATATTTGCTGTCGCTCAAGACCATCTTGTATGCTTCAAAATTGAGACCAACGGGCCAGAGCCAGACCTTGTTCTTTATCAGCGCTTCGGAAGAGCTCAATGAACGTGCCAATACATTCAGCATCGGCAGCAAGCAAACCAGTATCAAGAGGAAACAGAGGAAGGCGACGATAAAATCGCCGAATCTTGTCTTTCTGGATTTAATCATGCTCATGCTGTACAACCTCCTCAATGCAAGGGCGTTCCTCGTCCTTACCAGACACCGCGCTCACCGAATTTCTTGGCAAGAGCGTTTGCCGCGAACAGGAAGATAACACATACTACGGACTGGAACAGCCCAACCGCTGTGGCCAGCGAGAACTGGAGTCCCTGGATACCATATTTGTAAACAAAGATGGAGATAACGTTGGATACATTGTTGACCATGTGGTTGCTCAGGGCATAAGGCCTGTCGAACTCGCTGCCCAGGATTCGCCCCAGGCTCAGGATAAGCAGGGTCACAATGGTAGGGCGAATGCCCGGCAGAGTGATATGCCACATCTTTCGGAAACGGCCGGCGCCATCCATCTCGGCAGCCTCATACAATTCAGGATTGATGGCTGTGATGGCTGCAAGATAAATAATGGTATTCCAGCCTACGCTCTGCCAGATTCCCAAAAAGATATAGGTGATCACCCAGTATGTGGGATCGTTCAGAAATTCGACACGCCCCAGCCCTAACGCGTCCAGCGCATTGTTCACCAGTCCGGTGGAAGGCGCAAACAATTGCTTGGCCATACCGGCGATGATGATCCAGGAGAGGAAGTGCGGCATGTAGGCAATGGTCTGGGTCACACGCTTGTATCTCGGGAACGGCAGCTCATTAAGCAGCAGCGCAAGGATGATCGGTGCGGGGAAACCACAAAGCAGATCCAGGAAGTTGAGCATGATGGTATTCCGCAATGCATTCAGGAAATCCTTGTTGCTGAAAGCCTTGATGAAATACTCAAATCCGTTGTTGGCTGCCCAGGGCATCTCCCAAACGGACTGGACAATGCTGTACTTCTTGAATGCTATCAGGATATAGTGCATGGGTATGTACTTGAAGATGATGAAGTAGGTCATGGGAAGAAGCAGCAGCAGGTAAAGCGTCCAGTAACGTTTAAAATAAGCAAGAGCCTTGTAGCCCCTTCCGGGTGAGCTTTGCAAGGAAACCGTTTTCACTGTCGTATCCCCTTTACTTTCCATATTTTGAACGCCCGGGGCAGAAAATACCTTGATATCCAGCCAGGCTTGCACCAGCTTTGGCACACAATTTTGTGGCCTTCCCTTGAATTAAGATTACCACGAACCCTGCCAAGTGTCAATACTAGGATACTAAAATATCACACATAATTAACAATAATAAAAACGGTCTAAAAGCGCTTTATTGCGCATAATGCACAAAAATACTTTTTCGCTCATATTCCTGTATACTAAAATATCTTGTTTTTTCCAGGCTGAAGGCCTATAATGAGTTCAACCGGCCAGTGCTTGAGTTCCCCTTCGGCACAAAGTAAGAACCAGAAGCTTTACTATGCATCTCAGGCCTTCCTAATCTGAGCAAGAAGAGTGTGAGCTTTATGTTGCTGCGATTAAATGACGGATGGGAATTTGCCAAGGGTGAGCCGGTCCACTTTGCACCGGTGGAGCTTCCCCACGACTGGTTGATTGCCGATACGTCCAATCTGTACCAAAGCGGAGTCGGCTGGTACAGGCGCGAGCTGGACGCAGGCTTTTTGAAGGAAGGCCAGCGGCTCTTCCTGAGGTTTGACGGCGTCTATATGGACAGCACGCTCTATGTCAACGACCAATACGTCGGCGAATGGAAATACGGCTACACCGCCTTCGAGTTCGATATCACCGAGCACATCCACAAAGGGCCCGGCAATATACTGCTGCTCAGAGTCAACTACCAGACACCCTGCGAACGCTGGTACACCGGCGCGGGCATTTACCGGGATGTCTTTCTGAAAGTTAAAAATTCCTGCCATTTCGTATCCGACGGCATTTACATCACCACTTTCCTGAAGGATGGACGCTGGCATTATGAAGTGGACGCCGAGGTTGAAACAGGCGGCAGACCTTATGAAGTACGGCACACCCTGCTGGGTGCCGAAAACGGGATCAAGGCGTGGGACGTGGACGCTCCGCACCTGTACATGCTGCGCTCGGAGTTGATCGTGGACGGCGAAGTAACGGATATCGAGGAAACCCGTTTTGGCTTCAGGACCATCGCTTTTGACCCCGATGAAGGCTTTTTCCTGAACGGACGGCACATGAAGCTGAAGGGCATCTGTCTGCATCATGACCTGGGGGCCCTGGGCGCCGCTGTCCACCCGGACGCCATACGGCGGCAACTGACCCTCTTCAAGGCCATGGGGGCAAATGCCATTCGGACTGCCCACAATCCGCCGGCCAAAGTCTTCATGGACATCGCTGATGAAATGGGGTTCCTGGTGATGTCGGAACTCCTGGATGTCTGGCGGCAGCCCAAAAACCCTTATGATTACGCACGGTTTTTTGATGCATGGATAGAGAAGGACGTGGCTTCATGGATACGCCGCGACCGGAATCATCCGTCGGTCATTATGTGGAGCATCGGAAACGAGATCCCCGACACCCACAACGATGCCGAAGGCGGAGTCGAAACACTGCGAAGGCTCATGGCTCTTGTCAGGCAGCATGATCCGAAGGGGCATGCACCCATAACCCTCTGCTCCAACTACATGCCCTGGGAAAACACGCAAAAATGTGCCGACATCATTAAACTTATCGGGTACAACTATGGCGAAAAACTCTACCATGAGCATCATTTGGCGCATCCCGACTGGATCATCTACGGCAGCGAAACCTGTTCCACCGCGCAGAGCCGGGGTATATACCACTTTCCATTAAGCAAATCCATTCTGTCCGACGACGACCTTCAGTGCTCGGCCCTGGGCAACAGTGCCACCAGTTGGGGAGCAAAAAGCGTTGAGGCCTGCATCAGGGCAGATCGCGACGCATCTTTTTCCCTGGGGCATTTCATTTGGGCCGGGCAGGATTATATCGGAGAACCTACTCCCTACCACACCAAGAATTCCTACCTGGGCCATGTGGATACGGCAGGCTTTCCAAAAGATTCCTATTACCTGTTCCAGGCAGCATGGACCGACTATAAAAAAGCGCCCATGGTGCACCTTTTCCCCTACTGGGATTTCTCCCCGGGCCAGATGATCGATGTGCGGGTGTGCTCCAACGCACCCTGGGTGGAGCTGTTTCTCAATGGTAACAGCCTGGGGAAGCGGGCTTTGGGAGACAGCATCGTGACAGACTGGCAGATACCCTATGAGCCCGGCACCTTACGCGCTGTCGCCTATGATGAAAACCATTGCATGGTTGCGCAGACCTGCAGGCAGTCCTTTGGCGACGTGGAAAGCCTCAGGCTCAGCAGCGAAACCTTCGGAGAACTGATGTTTGTCACTATCACAGCCGTGGACAAGGAGGGTCGCCTGGTGGAAAACGCGAACTGCCGGGTCCGGGTCTCTGTGTCCGGCGGAAAATTACTTGGTCTGGACAACGGCGACGCCACCGATTACGAGCAGTACCAAACCGACAACAAGCGACTTTTCAGCGGGAAACTCCTGGCCATCATCAGGCTTCAGGACGGCTCAACACCGCAAATCACGGCTACAATTGACCCCTCCGATATTCCCGTTCGCAAGATAGAGTTGACCGCCCGGGGATACACGGTGACGGCCAGGGTATTCCCGGAAAATGCCACCTACAAAGATCTTTACTGGCGGCTCACCGATGCCGGCGGCATTGATAGCCCTTTGGGCAGTCTGGAAGTCTCGGAGAACGGCCTGAGCGCTACCGTAACCCCCAAGGGGGATGGGGACGTTTATGTGCGGTGTGCCGCGAAAAACGGGCGCGGGCATATCACGCTCATCTCTCAGTGCAAACTGACCATCACCGGTATGGGCAAGCCGTTTCTGGATCCCTATGCTTTCATATCAGGCGGGTTATACAATTGCAGCAACACGGAACTGACAAACGGCAATGAGCGCGGTGTAGCCACGCTCAGGGATGGCGAAAGCCATGTAGGCTTCAAGGATCTGGACTTCGGAGATTATGGCTCCGACGAGCTTACCCTGTGGCTTTTCCCGCTGGATAAGGATCCTTTCACCTTCGAGGTATGGGAAGGGATGCCCCTTGAAGGAGGATCCCTCCTCCTGACGGCATTTTATGACAAGGGCTCCATCTGGAACACCTATCAGGAGGTCACCTATAAGCTGCCGCGCCGGCTTCGGGGCATCACCACACTATGCCTGGTATTCAGGCAAAAAGTCCATATCAAGGGTTTCAGGTTCAGAAAATTTGAAAAAGCCTTCCAAAGGCTTCAGGCTGCGGAATGTGACCATATTTCCGGGGATTCGTTCCTCATCAGGGACGGCGCTGTTGAGCAGATCGGCAACAACGTGACCCTGGTCTATGATAACATGGATTTCGGGGAAACTGGTGCAGGCCGTATTGAGCTATGCTGGCGGACGCATCTTTCAAAAAACCCGATCACCATCGTCTTTTCAGGCGATGGAGAAGAACTCCGGCAAATGGTTGAGATCAGTCGGGCGGACAACTGGGATACCCGCGTTTTCACACTGGACAGCAGGGTTTACGGAAAAAAAACAGTCTCTTTCATCTTTCTGCCCGGATGCAGCCTGGATCTGGCCTGGTTCCGTTTCCTTGAGTAGCCGTTTCGGCAAATGGAATCCCGAAATTTATTGAAAACTTTTCCGAAAGGACGGTTAGCATGAGCGTTATACTTCCTCAACTCATTTCCGACGGCATGGTGCTTCAAAGGCATGCCGAGGTTAAAATCTGGGGAAAGGCCGATAGGCCCGTTACCCTCACGTTTTTGGGAAAGCAATATAAGGCATTTCCCGATGCCTCCGGCCATTGGGAGATCCTTCTGCGTGACCTGGCTCCCGGAGGGCCCCATACCATGCGCATCAATGAGATCACCATCCATGATGTCTTCATAGGCGATGTATGGCTGTGTTCAGGCCAGTCCAACATGCAGATCCCCATGGCCCGGGTCAGGCATATGTATCCGGAGGAGATAGCCTCCCCCAATCCCAACATCCGGCAGTTCACGGTTCCCCAGCGCTTCAATTTCCATGGGCCCCAGGATGATCTGGAAGGAGGCCGGTGGGCCGCCGCGACACCTGAAACCATCCAGGATTTCTCCGCCGTGGGCTATTTTTTTGCCAAACGCCTTTATGAACGCTATCACGTCCCCGTCGGACTGATCCTGTCGGCTGTGGGCGGCACTCCCATCCACGCCTGGATGAGCAAGGGCGCTTTGGCGGATTTTCCGGAGCTCATTAAGGAAGCCGAACAGTGCGCGGACGACGGTTATGTGGCAAGGGTTCAGGTCAAAGAAGCCAAACGCTGGGAAAGCTTCTTCAATGGAATCGATGCCTCCGATCCCGGGCTTCATGAAAAATGGCATGCGCCCGAGTACGACGACGGGGACTGGGAGGAGCGGCAGCTTCTCGAGCCCTGGCCCGGCTGCGGTTCGGTATGGTTCAGGAAGACCCTTTACATCCCGCCCGAGCTTGCGGGAAAAAAGGCCACCCTTTTTCTCGGAACTTTACTTGACTGGGATATGGTCTATGTCAACGGACAGCCGGTGGGAAACACCACCTACAGATATCCTCCCAGGGAATATGTGATACCCGCGCTGCCTGAGGGGCGCTGCGTGATAGCCATCCGCGTCATCAGCAAGGACGGCGGGTGTTTCACACCGGGAAAGCAATATCTGCTGGTCACCGACGCCGGATCCGTCAATTTAAACGATACCTGGCGATTCCGCCGCGGCGCGACGACGATCCCTCCCGCTCCGGAGGTCTTTTTCCAATACAAGCCGACCGGTCTCTACAACGGTATGATAGCCCCCTTGCGGCGTTTCGCCGTGAAAGGGGTGATCTGGTACCAGGGCGAGGCCGATGCCGAAAACCCTGAAAGATACGCGGAAAAATTCAGAAGGATGGTTAACATCTGGCGTGCGGATTGGGGTCAGGAACTCCCCTTCCTGTTCGTGGAACTTCCCCATTGGGAAGGCGGACCCAACTGGCACCTGATGAGACAGCAGCAATGGCTTGCGCTGGATATTCCAAAAACCGCCATAGCAGCGGCCTTTGACCTGGGCGAGCACAACGATCTGCATCCCCAGGGCAAGCAAATAGTGGGCGATCGTCTGGCCCGCTGCGCCATGCGCCTGGTGTACGGTGAAAAGCTTCCCCACTCCCCCTTTGAGATCGCGGGCAAGCTGGATCTCTCACATCATCAGTCTTAACCGATGTATTTTGCCAGGAACGGGCAGGGGTTTTCCTCATTCCAGAATAGCGGGAAGACTTCCAGCGGATAAAACCCGTTTTTGAAGTAAAAAGCCCGGGTTCGGTCATAGGGCTCATAATCGGCCGAAGCGTCGAGGGTTTTGACGGTGATGAACTTGAACCCGTTTCTCCGGCCATAATCTTCCACCGCCTTTAGCAAGGCGCCGCCCACCCCCTGCCTATGGTATTCCTTCAGCACACCCAGGTTATACATGTCCATGGTATACGCATTTTGTATTTTCAATGCGATGAAGCCGATGGCCCTATCCCCGTCAAAGGCGGCGAAAAAAGGCATCTCCCTGTGTGTCACCGACTTTCTGTCGATATCCTCCGGCGGACTGAACCATTCCGGCAGCGCATGCATGATCTCAAGGGTGATGCTGGTTTTCTGGTCTTTATTGTGAATTTCTCTTACTTCAAACAATTCAGATACCTCCATTTACGTTAAACTGGACGGTCCGTTCCATATAGCAGACGCTGAAGGGCAGATGCGGGAACAGTAAATACCTGGGATATGTCAGCCTGAAGCCGCCATTTTCCCCTTGTAGTGGCAGGCTACATGAACTTCTTAAGCAAACCCAGCTTATCCCTATATGGCGGGTACCTGAGCCTGATGTCCGGCCAAATGGACTTTTTCATGATGCTTTTGTAGTGGGTAAAGGTATCGAAGCTCCATTTTCCGTGGTAGCTTCCCATCCCGCTTTCTCCCACGCCGCCAAAGGGCATGTAGGATGTTGCAAGGTGGACAATGGTATCGTTGATACACCCGCCGCCAAAGGAAATGCTTTTGATGATCCGCTTTTCCACATTTTTGTCGTTGGTGAAAAGATACAGCGCCAGAGGTTTGGGACGGCTGTTTACTGCTGTAATCACTTCATGGATACCCTCAAACTCCAGGACAGGCAGGATGGGGCCAAAGATTTCCTCCTGCATGACCGGAGATTCCCAGCTGACCTGATCCACAATGGTGGGCGCCATCTGAAGCGTCGCCTCATTGACATCACCGCCCACCAGGATTCTCCCGTCGCTGAGCAGCCCTTTCAGGCGGTTGAAGTGTTTTTCGTTGATGATTCTGGGATATTCGGGGTTCCTGCATGGTGTGTTACCGAAAAACTCGGTTATGGCTTTTTCCATGGCCATGATAAGCCTATCTTTTACATCCCTGTGGACCAGCAGGTAATCGGGCGCAACACATGTCTGCCCGCTGTTCAGGCATTTGCCCCACATGATCCTTCGTGCTGCCAGCTCAAGGTTTGCATCCTCATGGACAATGCACGGGCTTTTCCCGCCCAGTTCCAGCGTGACCGGGGTCAAATGCCTGGATGCGGCTTCCATCACGGTCCTTCCGACGCTGACGCTTCCCGTGAAGAAGATGTAATCGAACTTCTGTTTCAGAAGCTCCTGGTTGGCCTCCCTTCCGCCCTCAATGACGGCAATATATTCTTCCGGAAAGCATCCGCCCAGTATTTTCGCAATCAGGGATGAGGTATGGGGCGAATAGGACGAGGGCTTCACTACCGCGCAATTTCCTGCGGCCATGGCTCCGATGAGGGGCGCGAAGGCCAGCTGAAAAGGATAGTTCCACGGGGACATGATCAGCACAACGCCATAGGGCTCCGGCACCCTATACGAAGAGGATTTGAAATGCATGATGGGTGTCCTTACCCGCTTTTTCCCCGCCCATTTGGGAAGATGCCTGATGGCATCATCCAGTTCGGCATAAACGATACCAAGTTCAGTGGCATAAGCTTCAAAAGCCGACTTGTTCAGATCCTGCTTCAGGGCATCCAGAATGTCCTGTTCATGGGCCTTGATGGCAGATTTCAGCTTCCTGAGGGCATCCATCCGAAATGAAATATCCTTGGTTCCATCGCTTAAAAAAAAGTCTCTCTGCCGCTCGATGACAGAGTTTATGTTGGTCATGGCTATCTCTCCTCATGATACCGGCATCAACATGCGACATGTTCATAATGCCCATGAATTTAGGGCCGGGCCACACACTGATTCGGTTTATTCTTATTATACACCCGCAGTCTGAATACCGGATACCAGATTCGAAAGCCGTTTTCACCGGTTATACGTTCTTTCCGGAGTACCGCCGTTTGAACCATAACATAGCAAAAATAAAAGCTGCGCCTGCTGAACTGATCAGCATGATCATCAAACGTCTGTTGAGGGTAGAATCCTTATATTGCAATTCATAATTGGTTATATCGTATACTGTCTCATAGGGCATACCCTCTGCTATGAGCACACCGCTGAAGTCAGGTCTTGAATAATCGGCATAGGACGCGAACCGGTAACGGGGGAAGAGAAAATGCTTATAGTACGAAACCGCATAGTTCATTTCAGTGCCATATTCCAGCCGGAACCGATATATAAAGGCTTTGCCGTTGTTATTGCACTTGCTATCGAGCAGCGCAAAGTCCACTATATCCGCTCGATATAACTGGCCCGCTCTTTTAAGGGTGTCTCCACACAAGTCGCTCTCCCGCAGCGGGAAAAAGAGCGCTGACACCAATATTGCCATAACCGCCAGACCCATTATACAGCAAATAGCCATGATACGACCCGTTTTCATGACAATCCCCTATAAACCACTACAGGTAATGCTTCAATGCCATATGATAAACAGGCAATAAGCCAGGAAAAGCTCAAATCCTCCTTTACGGATCTACCTGACCAATATATGTCCTGTTCAAGCATAGATACTGGTCAATCCTTCTACAGGATAATGATATATATGCAAATATGTGCTTATCCATCATCAGGCTTCCCATGTCTGCCGCTTCTGCTTGATGATCACCAGGGCTACTGCCAGGATGGCCACCCCTATCCCCAGCTGCATGCCCATATAGCCCAGGAATGGCTTGAATGTTTCCAAAGCAATGCTCCCAAGATTGATGATCTCGTTATTAAACCTCACATACCAGTATACAGGAAAGATCTGTGCAAAGGCCAGGACCTTTTCCCCTAGCATGAACTGAGGAACAAAAACACCGCAGGTAAAGCACATACCCAGGCTTACGACGTTGGTGACTGCCGACAGGGCATTGCGGCTGTTAAGCGTACTGCCGACCATGAAGCTTATGCTCAGGGCTACCAGGGTAAAGACAAAGGCGTTGAGGGCCATCAGCATAACCGGCTTTGCCAGCATGGTCCTGCCATACATCACAAAGCCCAGGATCATCATGACCATCCAGCAAACCACGGCATAGATAAGATTTCCCCATAGGATCTGCATGTTCTGCTGCCTGAGGGGAACCGATGAACAGAGGGTCCTGCTGCGCAGGTCCTTCTGATTGAAGACCATCATAAAGGTTCCAATCCCCAGGATCAAGAGGCTCAGGAGCACATAGGACATATAGTTGAAAAACGAAGTGATGTTGTCGCCGACATTAATATCTTCCACCTTGCTCCTGATTTCCACAGCCGTTTCAACCGACAGGTCGTCAATGACCTGTGCGACCAATTCCTGCTGAGAGATACCAGGAATATTGGCCAGGTAGAACCTTGCCGTATTCAGGAACTTATTGATATTCATGTCCAGATACACCGATGAAAAAGAGGCTGGCCGGCTGGTCTTTTCCAGTTCAATCGGTCTGCCTGCCATAAAGTCTTCGGTGAACCCTGAAGGTATCCTGAGAATGTAATCCACATCCTCAAAGAAAAGGGCATCCTGCAAGGAAGTCCTGTCATGCTTCACATCCACCATATTTGCATACCGCTCAAGATAAGCTTTGAGCCCCTCGGTCAGGATGGAGGAATCAGCCTCGTCCACAAAAGCCAACTTAACTTTGGCGTCGGAAAACACGGTGTCTGCAGGAGTAGCCGCGCCGCTGCTCAGCAGGGAAGCGGCAAGTCCAATAAACACAGCGAGATAGATCAGCAACTGGGATAAGTTCTTCTTAATTATCCTCCTGTATGCTCGGAATACTGGCATAGCGATCCCTCCTTACGGTCAGATAGGTCAGAAGCAGGAACACGGCTGAAAAGGCCAACAGCAGGGCAATGTTCAAAGCAAACCTATGATAGGTGTCATAGTAGTACAGGGCATAGAGGGCATCCGTGATGAGGTTGGCCGGGTTAATATAGGCCAGCATCGGAACAGCTTTGATGACGATATACTTGAATGGTGCGAAATAAAGACCGGCAAGCCCTGACATGAGCATGGACAAGCCAATCAGCACACCAATTTTCAGTCCCAGGTTCCGCTTGACAAGGCCGCTTACCAGGGTCCCCAATGTCAAGCCGGCCAGCGCACCGACAAGACAGGTCAGAAGGATATAGCCCGCCTGGTTGCCGAAAGGCACCTTCAGAACCAGGATCATATACAGAAGCAGGAGGGACAGTTCCACGAACTGTATGATCCAGGCAGCCAGTATACCGGCGAGAAGTGTTTTCATCTTATGAACCGGGGCAAGGTTGATACGGGCTCCGTTGGCGGATTGGTCGGCCTGTACCTCGCCGATAACCCTAAGACCCCAGAACGCTCCATACAGGCTGGCCATGGCCAAAAGGGCATAATAGTAGGTTACGGTGTTATCTGTCTTGTTTTTTCCCAGGGGCAGTTCGGTTAAATAATCATCGGCCGGAAAACGCGTTAACGTGTCGCCATTGGCCGGTATATCGATGTTTCTCAGAATAACCGTCCCGTAGGAAGCGCTAATCTGGCGGTACTGGTCCAGAAAGCTTTTAATAATGGACTGGTGCATGCCTGACTGCTTCACCACAAGCTTAATATCGGGATCCAAAAGGATGATGCCGTGGACCTTCCCCTGTTCCAGAAGCGTTTCAGCTTCATCGGAAGAAACAAGCTCTACGGACAGCAAAGGCTCCTGCTCATCCCGCTTTTCAGAGACCGATACGAGAGCTTCCTGAAAAGGCTTGTTATTCCGGTATGCCTCATTATCTACTACGGCAACCTTTGCGCTTGTGAAACTGACGGCATTGTTTAAGTTGGAAAACGCTGTAAAAAACAGGGTTGAAAGCACGATAGGAAAAAGTATTGTCCAGAACAGGACAACTTTATCCCTCAGCAAACATTTCAGCCGATACTTAAAAACATGTGTGAACATATTGCTCCCTCCCTCAATCCCTGAGCTGTTTTCCGGTAAACTCCAGGAACACGTCGTTCAGGGTGGGCAGTTGCGAGTATACGCTGCCATAATCCACGTTTTCCTTTCTGAGCAGATCCATCAGGTTCAGCAAATTGCTCCTGCCTTTCGCAAAAGTGACGGTCAGGTTGTGGTTTTCGTACTCCACCTGGCTGGCATTGGGAAGGCGCCGTATAGTTTCCAGCTGGGTTTGGTTCAGTTCAACCGATCCCACTGAAACAATTTCTCCGATATTGATCATGGATTTCAGTTCTTCCTTTGTTCCTGTGGCGATGATCCTGCCCTTGTCTATGATCATGATACGGGTGCAGATCTGCTCCACTTCCTCCATGTAGTGGGAGGTATAGACGATGGTGGCTCCCTGCTTGTTGAGCCTCACGATTCCTTCCAGGATATTGTTGCGGCTCTGGGGATCAACAGCCACGGTAGGCTCGTCCAGGATGATGAGCTTCGGTTTGTGGGCGATGCCGCAGGCGATGTTCAATCTTCTCAACAGGCCCCCGCTGAGCTTCTTGGGATAAAAGGAGCGAAAATCATTGAGGCCGACAAATTCAATGGCTTCTTCCACCAAACGCTTCCTCTCCGCCTTGTCTTTAACATATAAACCGCAGAAATAGTCGATGTTTTCATAAACCGTGAGTTCGTTGAATACGGCCACGTTCTGCATGATGACCCCGATATCCCTCTTGATATCATAGGCATCAGGCCGCATGGGTTTTCCGAAGATGGATATATTACCCTTGTCATACTTGAGAAGCGCCAGGATGCAGTTGATGAGCGTTGTTTTACCCGAGCCATTGGGTCCCAGCAAACCGAAGATTTCACCCTGCTGCACCTCCAGGCTCAGGTGATCCACCGCTATCAGATCGCCATACCGTTTGACGAGATTCTCCACCTTGATGACCATAGCCATTCCTCCTTTACAGTTTCATTTTAGGAAAAGGCACAGGGTGGGATGAAGTGACAGGAAGAAGGATTTCAGATGACAATTGTCACATTCTTATCACTTGTACTGCTTGGCTCCGTTATGATAAAACAGGTATATGATGATGGAGCGTGGCAAACCCCAACCCCATAGCATGATGCCGGTATCGGCCAACACGCTGTTCGACAAGCTGGTTCTGTTTTTATGCTGCCTCGCTGTCTACTTCCTTGTGACGGCTGATTTTTCCTATGTTCCCGTACTGGTAGTCGTCACCTTCAGCGCCTTCAACGCCTATTTTGAAAAGCGGATCCTGGTCCGTGTTACAGCCGGGGCTTACCTTATTGCGAGCCTCTTCATTCCCGATTGGTTCTATTTCATCCCCGTCATGATGTATGATGCCCTCCTGTGGGAAAGCCCATGGATTCTTCCCCTGATCATCATGCCCGTCATTTCCCACGGAAACGTGCTTCCCGTTATGGGTATGGTCTGCATTGCCATTTTCATTGGAATGGCCTGGTTCATGCAATGGCGCACATCCCGGCTGATCCATCTGGAAAGGGAATATCGGAGGCTCAGGGATACCGCCAAGGAGATGCTCCTTGAACTGGAAGCCAAAAACAAGGAACTGCTGGAGAAGCAGGACTATGAAATCAACCTGGCCACCCTGTCCGAGCGGAACAGGATCGCCAGGGATATCCACGACAATATCGGGCACGTGCTTTCCAGCACTCTGCTCCAGGTGGGCGCCCTGTTGGCCATATGCCAGGATGGGGCCATCAAGGAAGGCCTTATGACGCTCAAGGAAATCCTGTCGGGCGGCATGGACAGCATCCGGCAGAGTATTCATAACCTGCATGACGCCTCCATTGATCTGCATGCCGAGATTTACCGGATCATCAGGGAGTTTGCCTTCTGCCCCGTCCATTTCACCGATGATCTGGTAAACAGGCCGCCGCTTCCTGTCACCTACTGCCTGCTGTCCGTTGTGAAGGAGGCCTTATCCAATATTGCCAAGCATTCCGATGCTACCGAAGCGAGGATCATCCTTCGTGAGCATCCGGCCCTTTGCCAGCTGATCATCCGCGACAATGGCAGCAAGCCCGCACAAGGCCTGAACCTGGCCGCGGACGGTGAATGGCAGCCTGGAAATTCCGGCATGGGACTTAAAAACATCCATGAACGTGTGGCAAAATTAAAGGGGACTGTCCGTATCCGAAATGAAAAGGGATTTGAAATCTTTGTTTCCATACCGAAGGAGTCATAAGCCATGAAAGTTGTGGTCGTAGACGATGACAAACTGGTGGGCGTTTCCCTGAAAACTATTCTGGAAGCCAGCGGCGAGGTACAAGTTGTGGGTATCGGCTGCAGCGGCCAGGATGCCATCGATCTGTATAGGCACCATAAACCGGATATTCTCCTGATGGATATCCGCATGTCCAGCATGAGCGGGTTGGACGCCGCCGAGATCATCCTTGCATCCGATCCGGCAGCCAGGATTCTTTTCCTCACCACCTTCTCCGACGACGAATACATCATCCGTGCCCTGAAGATGGGGACCCGCGGGTACATCCTGAAGCAGAACTATGAGAGCATCGTCCCTTCCCTGAAAGCCGTTTACAACGGGCAAAGCGTGTTTGGAGACGATATCGTCTCCAGGATTCCTGACATGCTGCAGAAGAACCGTAAACCCGATTTCTCAAAATACGGCATCAGCGAAAAGGAAGCCGAGATCATCGCCTTAGTGGCCGAGGGCATGAATAACAAGGAGATCGCCTCCGCCCTATACCTCAGCGAAGGCACCGTGCGCAACTACCTTAGCGTCATCCTGGAAAAGCTCCAGCTTCGGGACCGGACTCAGCTGGCGGTGTTTTATTATAAGAACCAGTAAGAAGAATTTCTGAAACGCTTACGCGTTATACCTGTACGCGTTAATCACTTCTACATGAATGTTTGACTCGGCTAATTTTCATCTTTAAAAACACTGTAAATCTGCCAAGAGAACAGGATTATGCCATCAATATCACCCTTAACAATAACTGCAAGAAGTCTTACCGGCTTCCCCAAAAACAGTATCCGAACATGAAATCAATCAGCAAAAAGCCGCCCCGTTGTGGGGCGGCTTTATCAGCTTTTGAGCTTATCAGCCCATAGCAGCCATTCTCTTATAGGTTTCGTACCTCTCCCTGGCATCGGCTTCGGCCTTGGCAAAGAGCTCGTCGGCGATTTCCGGGAATGTCTGCTTCAGGGATGTGAAGCGTACCTCGGTGTTCAGGAAGTCCTGGAAGTTGCCGGTAGGCTCCTTGGAATCCAGAACGAACGGGTTCTTGCCCTGGGCCTTGAGCTCGGGGATGTAACGCCAGAGGTGCCAGTATCCGCATTCCACGGCGAGCTTCTCCCTGGTCTGGGTGCGGGACATACCGCCCTTGATACCGTGGTTGATGCAAGGCGCGTAAGCGATGATGATGGAAGGTCCTTTGTGGGCTTCAGCTTCCATGACAGCCTTCAGGAACTGGTTCATGTTGGCGCCCATGGCCACCTGAGCCACGTATACATAGCCGTAGGTGGCAGCGATCATACCAAGGTCCTTCTTCTTCACCTTCTTACCGGAAGCGGCAAACTTGGCCACCGCAGCGGTAGGCGTAGCCTTCGAGGACTGACCGCCGGTGTTGGAATAAACTTCGGTGTCAAATACGAGGATGTTGACATCTTCGCCGGAAGCAAGCACATGGTCCAGTCCGCCGTAACCGATGTCGTAAGCCCATCCGTCACCGCCGACGATCCATACGGACTTCTTCACCAGATAATCGCGCTTCTTCAGGACATCTTCTACAAGATCTGCGCACTTCTCGCAGGGCTTGAAGTTTTCAAGCACCTTGAGGAGCTCTGCGGAAGCCTTCTTGGATCCTTCGCCGTCGTCCTTGTTAGCGATCCAGGCTTCGGCGGCAGCCTTAACTTCAGGAGCCACATCAAGCGCGATCAGCTGCTTCAGATTATCCTCGATCTTGTCGCGGATCTGGTTGATACCAAGCAGCATACCAAGACCATATTCCGCATTGTCCTCAAAGAGGGAGTTCGCCCAGGCCGGACCCTTGCCTTCCCTGTTGGTGCAGTAAACGGTGCTGGGAGCGGAGCCACCCCAGATGGAGGAACATCCGGTAGCATTGGCGATCATCATCCTGTCGCCGAAGAGCTGTGTGATAACCTTCAGGTAAGGTGTCTCACCGCAGCCTGCGCATGCGCCGGAGAACTGGAGCAGCGGCTGAGCAAACTGGCTGTTCTTGACCGTGTTCAGCGGTGCCAGATTGTCCTTGTATGTGACGTTCTTATTGAGGTAATCCCAATTCTCCACTTCGCCCATCTGGCTTTCGAGCGGCTTCATAACGAGAGCCTTTTCCTTGGCAGGGCAGATATCGGCGCAGTTGCCGCATCCTGTACAATCCAGTACGGAAACCTGCATCCTGTATTCCAGGCCCTTGAATTGAGGTCCAGTTGCAGGCTTTGTAACCATGCCGGCAGGAGCGCCTGCTTTTTCTTCCTCTGTCAGGAGGAAGGGACGAATAACCGCATGCGGGCATACGAAAGAGCACTGGTTGCACTGGATGCATTTATCAGGCTGCCACTCGGGAACGGTAACGGCAATACCGCGCTTCTCATAGGCGCTGGTGCCCATCGGGAAGGTACCATCCTCGCGGCCGACAAAGGCGCTGACAGGCAGCGTGTCACCCTTCTGGGCGTTCATGGTATCAACGATCTTGCGGATGAACTCAGGCCTGTCCTCATTCTCGGCAACCTTTTCATCCTGTGCCGTCTTCCAGCTTTCAGGCACATTGACCTTCACCAGGGAATCGATGCCCCTGTCGACGGCCTTGTAGTTCATCTCGACGATCGCCTGGCCCTTCTTACCGTAGGAATTGACGATCTCATCCTTCAGATACTTCACGGCATCCTCAATGGGAATCACGTTGGCCAGCTTGAAGAAGGCAGCCTGCATGATCATGTTGATCCTGTTGCCCAGGCCAATCTCCCTGGCAATATCCGTAGCGTCAATGATATAGAAATTGATGTCGTTGTTGGCAATCTGCCTTTTCAGCTCTGCAGGGAGCTTTTCATCAAGCTCTTCCGGTTTCCACTGGCAGTTGAGGACGAAGGTTCCGCCCTTCTTGAGACCTGCAATCAGGTCATACTTGCCCACATAGGCCTGATTGTGGCAGGCGATATAGTCTGCCTCATCGATGAGATAGGTGGAACGGATCTTGTTCTTTCCGAAGCGCAGGTGGGATACGGTGATACCACCGGACTTCTTGGAGTCATAGGAGAAGTAGCCCTGTGCATAGAGCTCGGTCTTGTCACCGATGATCTTGATGGCGCTCTTGTTGGCACCAACGGTACCGTCGGATCCAAGGCCCCAGAACTTGCAGCGGATAGTGCTGGGATCCTCGGTCACGATCCACTCATCCACAGGAAGCGACAGATGGGTTACGTCGTCTTCTATACCAATGGTGAATCCATCTTTAGGCTTATCCTGCTTCAGGTTCTTGAACACGCTGAGGATCTGGCTTGGTGTGGTGTCCTTGGAGCCGAGACCATAACGGCCGCCTACGATAACGGGTGCGTTCTCAGCTTTATAATACAGGGACTTGACATCCAGATACAGAGGCTCGCCGATGGCGCCGGGTTCCTTTGTCCTGTCAAGAACGGCGATCTTCTTGACGGTCTTGGGCATCTCGTTGAAGAAGTACTTGGCCGAGAAGGGCCTGTACAGGCGCACTTTCAGAAGACCCACTTTTTCGCCCCTGGCCCGGAGATAATCCACAACCTCTTCAATAGTCTCCGTGACAGAGCCCATGGCGACAATGACATGCTCGGCCTCAGGATCGCCATAGTAATTGAAAGGCTTGTAATCTCTTCCGGTCAGCTTGGAGATTTCCTTCATGTATTCTGCTACTACATCCGGAATAGCTTCATAGAAGGGGTTGCTGGCCTCCCTGGCCTGGAAGAAGATATCGGGGTTCTGAGCGGTACCCCTTGTAACCGGATGCTCGGGATTGAGGGCGCGGTTTCTGAATTCCTCAATAGCCTTCCAGTCGACAATTTTCTTCAGGTCCTCATAATCCAGCACTTCGATCTTCTGGACTTCGTGGGAGGTTCTGAAACCATCAAAGAAATGCAGGAAAGGAACGCGTCCTTTGATGGCGGAAAGATGGGCTACACAGCCAAGGTCCATAACTTCCTGGACACTGCCTGAAGCAAGCAGGGCAAAGCCTGTCTGCCTGGCAGCCATAACGTCGGAATGATCGCCGAAAATGGAAAGCGCATGGGATGCGACAGCACGGGCTGAAACATGGAACACGCCCGGAAGCAGTTCCCCTGCGATCTTGTACATATTCGGAATCATCAGGAGCAATCCCTGGGACGCGGTATATGTAGTCGTCAATGCGCCAGCCTGAAGTGACCCATGGACCGCGCCGGCTGCTCCGGCTTCGGACTGCATTTCAACAACCTTGACAGGCTGCCCGAAAATATTCTTTTGCCCGCGGGCTGCCCACTCGTCGGTTGATTCAGCCATAGGTGAAGATGGAGTGATGGGGTAAATTGCCGCAACTTCGGTAAAGGCATAGGCCGCATATGCCGCCGCGGTATTACCGTCCATCGTTTTCATTTTTTTTGCCATGGTTTACCCTCCTTGTACTTGTAAAAGATAAAGTATGTACTTTGTATACATAACTTTTCGCAAATTCAGGTCCCGCGCAATCGTTAATATTATATCATACTTTCAGTTATGGACAACAGTCGGGAACAACAAATTTTTCAATTGGCCCAGTCTGATGCGAACCTGCGGATAGTTGTGACAGCCTTCTTTGAAGGCATTCAGGCAACGAGAGGGATCCGCAGAAACCTTTCTTCTCTGAGAAGATGGTGTCATTGTCGGATAAGCATGATATCCGCGCAAACCGCGATCAGGATCAGGCTGATGAACAGGATGATGATACTCAGAATCCTTATGCGCTTTTCCATAACCATTCCCCATTGCCGAACCGGCACTGGTCCTTGAACGGATCAGGAAACATTCTGTCGCCTGCTTTTTCCTTGCAGTATAGCCATTCCCTGCCAACATGCCGATTCCGGGATACGGCACGGAAGGCAAGTCCATTATAGCACGCCTTTACCCAAACTGTAAACGGCGGCAGCAATCCTTGCGATGCGCTTTTTAAAAGCCCGGCCGGATTTGGCAGGACACGTTCTTTCTTCCGGATACACCGTGTTTTAAGCTGTTGGATTTGCGCTTGTCATTGCGCTTGAGGGTACTTTATGGTATATTTAAGTCTGAATTTTTATACCGTATGGCCGTATTCTTCCCGACAAGCCGGATATACTGGCTTTCAGGCAGGATGTGCGTGACGGTGGCCAGATACTTTCCTATGTCTCAAATAATGTAATTAACATAAATGATAGGAGGAAAAATTCATGGCACAACTGGTAGGAAATGCGATATTCGGTCAATCCGGCGGACCCACTTCCGTCATTAATGCCAGCGCTGCGGGCGTTATCACCGAAGCTCTCAAGACAGGCTGCATCAACAAGGTTTATGGTGCCGCCCATGGTATCCGCGGCATACTGGAAGAGAAATTCTATGATATGTCGATGGAAGATCCGAGGGAACTGGAGCTTCTGAAGACCACACCTTCATCGGCACTTGGTTCGGTGCGTTACAAGCTGGCCGATCCGGACAAGGATCCCACCGACTACAACAAGCTCCTTGAGGTATTCAAGAAGTACAATATCCGTTACTTCTTCTACAACGGCGGCAACGACTCCATGGACACCTGCAACAAGGTCAGCAAGTTTATGCAGAAAGCCGGCTACGAGTGCCGCGTCATCGGCGTTCCCAAGACCATTGACAACGACCTTTATGCCACCGACCATTGCCCCGGTTATGGCAGCGCCGCCAAGTATGTGGCCACTGCCACCATGGAAGTTTATCATGATGCCCGGGTTTACGACACACCCATGGTCTGCGTGCTTGAAGTTATGGGACGCAATGCGGGTTGGCTCACCGCTGCCACCGCTCTGGCCGCTTACAAGGGAGAAGGCCCCGATCTGATTTATCTCCCTGAAATCGTCTTTGACATGGACAAGTTCATTGCAGACTGCAAGAAGGTATATGAAAAGAACAACGGTAAGCTCATCGTGGCCGTTTCCGAAGGTATCCGCGACAAGGACGGCAGGTACGTCTCCGAGTATGGCTCCGATCTGGCCAAGGAAAAGGACTCCTTCGGTCATGCTCAGCTCGGCGGTGTAGGCCAGGTTCTTGCCTCCGTGCTGAAGAAGGAACTCAAGTGCAAGGCCAGGGCCATTGAGTTCTCCCTGCTCCAGAGATGTGCCGCTCATTGCGCATCCGCAACCGACGTGGAAGAGGCTTTCACTGCCGGACAGAAGGCAGTGCAGTTTGCCGTTGAGGGCGCAACAGACTGCATGGTGGCTTATGAGAGAACCACCGATGCGAACGGCAACTACAAGTGCAATTACGTGCTGGTCAACCTTTCCGAAGTGGCCAACACCGAGAAGAAGATTCCGAGGGAATGGATCAACGAAGACGGCACCGGCCTTACCCAGGCCTTCATCGATTATGCGCTCCCGCTCATCCAGGGCGATTCCCGTCCGCCCATGGAAGATGGGCTGCCTCGCTTTGCCAAGCTGAAAAAGGTGCTTGCAAAAGCCGAATAACAAGGCATGATGAAAGGCGGTTGAACAGATGTTCAACCGCCTTTTCTGCTGCCTTATCGATGCCTTGTTCATCCATCAATGCTTAATGGTCTTGCCTGCCTCAATTTCACTGATCCTGGCACGGGCATACCTGCCATACTCCGTATTGGGCGCAACCTCCACAATGGTTCTGAAGCATTTCAGCGCTTCCTCCCGGGCTTCGTCCCTGGAAGGATACTCGGAAAGGGCAATGGCCTTACCGCCGTAGTAATAGATCGGGAGCATGTTTTTGGGCTTACTGTTCTCATCAAGCTCTTCCATGATTTTAATGGCCAGCTTGAACTCGTCCGCCGCCTGCCGGTACACGTCCTTGCTCTTTCTGGAAGCGTTGCCGTTGTACAGGTTCCTGGCCGACTCATAGATCTGGTCGATGGCCTTGGGTTTGCATTCATCATAGAGCAGCATGATTTCATTTTCTATTTCGGAGGGAATGGAAAGCCCGTCCAGCTTCTCGATCTCCATTATCAGATCCCTGTACTTTCCGGCGGACGCAAGCTTGTCCAGCTGCCTGAGCGTTTTGCTCCATTCCTGGTACTGAACCAGTTCATTGCGAAGCTGGCTTTCCTTCTGGTTAGCGGTTTCCAGGCTCGATGTCAGCTCGTTGACAATCTGGTTCAGGCGCTCATTGTCTTCCTTGAGAACCTTGATTTGCTGCTCGCCGTCCACCCTTGGGCTGATTTGGAGCAATGGTTTATCAGCCGGCACCAAAAGCCACAGAACACCCATGGCGATGATACCGACCACAAATCCCAGTATGTACTTCAAATAATAAGGAGCCGCCTTTTCCGGCGACAATCCCCGGCTGATCCATGAGGCAAGCTGGCTTTTTTCCCGCTTCTTGCTCCTGACATTGCCGGGTGTTTTTCCTTCTTCCTTGCCATCCAGCCTGTCCAGGTAATGCTGCGCCCGGATGCTATTGTCGTCCATTTCGATGACCTTGTTGAACATGATGCGGGCGCTCTCCTCGTCCCCGAGGCTGTCATAGCATACGCCCATCAGGTTCATGGCTTCATAAAATGCGGGATATATGGCAATGGCTTTCTTGAGCGCGATGATGGCCATATCCTCATTTTGGCCGGCCACATCCTCAAGCGCCTTATTGTACAACTCTATGGCATGCTGCATGTCCTCTGGAATCTGGCCGAGCTTTTGCCGCAAATTGGCCAAATCGATAGGCCTGAAATGCTTCATTTCTTCCCTGATATCAAACATAAAACCCCTCCAAAGAACATTATAGCCTTATCATGCACTGATTTCCATCAATATTACATATCCTGTCAGCATGATTCCGGGTTTTATCCAATTCTCATTTATTGTATCACTATTCGTAAGATTTTCACAATAGGCGTCGAAGGCCTCTACGGATATCTTATGCAAAAATACGCTTGCAATCCTCCGGAAAATTGTAAAACAGGCCATTTGCAGCCTTGTCCGCCGATTTCGCTAACAAAAGATAAAAAACGGGGAAATCCTCCCCGTTTCTACCTCTTCCCATATCGTCCTTCGGCCTACAAATTGCTTCCGCAGCATTTCTTGTACTTTTTGCCGCTGCCGCAGGGGCATGGATCGTTTCTGCCCACCTTGGCCGTTTCGCGTTTTTTGGGCTGCCTGGAAGCCTGGGACTCGCCATGGGTGGCCGAAGTCTCCCTGGCCACCTGCTGCCGCTGTATGACAATGTTCTCCTTTTTGATGTGGAAAAGCATCTTGACCGTGTCCCTCTGAATGCTCCGGATCATCTCTTCAAACATGTCGAAGCCTTCGCGCTTGTACTCAACAACGGGATCCTTCTGTCCGTATGCGCGGAGACCGATGCCATACTTGAGCTGATCCATGGCGTCTATGTGATCCATCCATTTCTCGTCCACAACTCGCAGAAGCACACGGCGTTCCAGTTCCCGCATGAGTTCCTCGCCAAACTCGGCTTCCTTCTGTTCATAGAGCTCACAGGCCTTCTGGCGGATCATCTCCTTCAGTTCGTCGGTCCTGACGGTTTCCAGATCGATGCTCTCCAGCTTCAGGTAGCCCTTGGGCAGAAGAATATCCTCCGCATAGGCTATCATTCCTGCCAGATCCCAGTCGTCGGCCGGTACATCATCGCTGCAGTACATGTCCACGATATTCCTGGACACGGCATCGATCATGTTCAGGATATTGGACTTCAGGTTCTCGCCGTTTAAGACCTTGTACCGCTCGCCATAAATGACCTCGCGCTGCGTGTTCATCACGTCGTCATACTGGAGAACGCTCTTTCTTCGCTGGAAGTTGATGCCTTCAATCCTCTTCTGGGCGCTCTCGATAGCATTGGACAGCATTTTGGCTTCGATGGGCTGATTCTCCTCAAGTCCCAGCATCTCCACCATCCGCATCATTCGTTCGGAGCCGAAGAGGCGCATCAGGTCATCTTCCAGGGAGATATAGAACCTGGATTCGCCGGGATCGCCCTGGCGCCCCGAACGGCCTCGCAGCTGGTTGTCGATGCGGCGGGACTCATGGCGCTCGGTACCGATGATTTTCAGGCCGCCGGCCTTGATGACCAGTTCCTTCTCCCTGTCGGTTTCAACCTTGAACTTTTCATACAATTCCTTGTATATCTTCCTGGCCTTGAGGATCTCCTGATCATCGGTCTCATTGAAGCTGACCGAAGCCATGATGAGCTTTTCATCCATGCCCATCTTCCGCATCTCCTGCCGGGCCAGGAAATCGGGGTTACCGCCCAGCTTGATGTCGGTACCACGACCGGCCATGTTGGTGGAAATGGTGACGGCGCCGAGCTTGCCGGCCTGCGCTATGATTTCCGCTTCCTTGTCATGATACTTGGCATTGAGGACGTTGTGCTTGATGCCGTGCTTACGGAGGATACCGCTCAAAAATTCCGAGGTTTCAATGGAGATGGTGCCCACCAGCACGGGCTGACCCTTTTTGTGGCTTTCCAGAATATCCTGTACCACGGCGTTGAACTTGCCGTTCTTGGTCTTGAAGACCACGTCGGGATGATCGATGCGGATAACCGGAAGGTTGGTGGGAATGGGAATGACATCCAGTTTGTATATGGCGCGGAATTCCTCTTCCTCGGTCTGAGCCGTACCGGTCATACCCGCCAGCTTGTGATACATCCTGAAAAAGTTCTGGAAGGTGATGGTGGCCAGGGTCTTGCTCTCCCGCTCAACCTTGACCCCCTCTTTCGCCTCGATGGCCTGGTGGAGCCCGTCGCTGTAGCGGCGGCCGTACATGAGGCGGCCTGTGAACTCGTCAACGATGATGATCTCCCCGTCCTTGACGACATAGTCCACATCCTTTTTCATCAGGCCGTGGGCCTTCAGAGCCTGGTTGACGTGGTGGGAAATGGTCATATTCTCGATATCCGAAAGATTTTCTATATGAAAATACTCTTCAACCTTTTTGACACCCCTGGCTGTCAGGGTAGCGGTATGCGCCTTCTCGTCAACAATGTAGTCGGCGTCCACCTCGTCGCTGAGCTGCCTGTCGTCGGTCTCCCTGAAGACCACCTTTTTCAGTCTCCGGACCAGCCGATCAGCCTGTTCATACAGCTCAGTGGATTCCTCGCCCTGACCTGAAATGATCAGAGGGGTTCTGGCCTCGTCGATGAGGATGGAGTCCACCTCGTCCACAATGGCATAATGCAGGCCGCGCTGCACCATATGCTCCTTGTAGACCACCATGTTGTCGCGCAGGTAGTCAAAGCCGAGTTCGTTGTTTGTGGCATAGGTGATATCGCAGTTGTAGGCTTTCCTCCTGGCGTCGTTGTCCATATCATGGACGATGACACCCACGGAAAGCCCGAGGAAGTTATAGATCTTGCCCATGAGTTCGGCCTGGTACTTGGCCAGGTAATCGTTGACGGTTACAAGATGCGCTCCCTTTCCTTCAAGGGCGTTCAGATAAAGGGGAAGCGTTGCCGTCAGGGTTTTACCCTCACCGGTTTTCATCTCGGCGATTCTTCCCTGGTGAAGCACGATGCCGCCCATGAGCTGCACTCTGAAATGCCGCTCCCCGATAACCCTGGTAGCGGCTTCTCTCACTACTGCGAAAGCCTCGGGGAGAATATCGTCAAGGGTCTCCCCTTTGGCCAGTCTGGCTTTGAAGATATCTGTTTTTGCCCGGAGTTCGGCATCGGAAAGTGCCTTCATCTCAGGCTCCAATGCCTCTATCGCATCCACAATGGGTGTGATGCGTTTCAGTTCCCTTTCGGCATAAGAGCCGAAAATCTTTTCAAGAAATTTTGCCATCTATTTCAGTCCATCCTTTCATGACGGGGCAGAGCGTCAGTCCTTCTTCTCGCTTTCCTTTTCCTTCAGGCGTTCCAGGACCAGCTTGTAACCATCCGCACCATAAAAAAGAGCCCTGTTGACCCGGCTGATGGTCGCCTCGCTGGCTCCCGTTTTTTCCCGTATTTCCCTGTATGTTTTCTTATCCATCAACATGCTGGCTACTTCAAAACGCTGTGCAAAAGCCTTTATCTCGGCAACCGTGCCAAGATCTTCGAAAAAATTGTAGCATTCCTCGATGTTCCTAAGTGTCAGAATCGCTTCAAAAAGCCTGTCTGTCGCTTTGTCCTTGAGTTTATGGTTCAAAGCCATCATCTCCGGTACACATTTTCGGCGGATATTCACAGAAATATCCTTCAGCATATAATTGCATCAGCCCATTCCTTTTATTATCTCACTGAACAGGCTCAAATGCAAATCCTTCCAATCCATGCTGAAACACCGGTATGCCGGTCAATGCTCCCAGCTTAATTTTACACTATTTTTTGGTATGTTGTAAGTCTGTAATATTCTCCATGAGTTTGATACAATCTTTACACATAAAATAAGTACAAGTCAAGGAACCGCAGGAGGAGATTATGCACCCGGATTGGAAGGCTGAATCCGAACACCTGGAAGAAATCCTCGCATTCATTTCCGCACAATTAAAAAAGAAACTGGCTGAAAAGGAATACCTGATCCATCAGCAGGCCGACATCAACAGGAACATGTGGGAAGACTCGGGGGCCATGCTGGACCTGGAGAGCATCTCGGATTTCATGCAGCATATCGGTCTTTTGAAGCAGAATATGGCCTGGTCCAAGCAAACCATGAAGGATATCGTCCGCCTGGATCGCCAGTTCTCTTCCCCCTATTTTGGCAGGATCGATTTCGCCGAGTCGGGATCCGAGCCGGAACCGATCTATATCGGCATCACTTCCCTCACCGACGAGGACACCATGAAGATCCTGATCTATGACTGGCGGGCCCCTGTCTGCAGCATGTTTTACGACTATGAGACAGGACCGGCCTCCTATTTGTGCCCCGCAGGACGCATCAGTGGGGAAATCACCCTGAAAAGGCAGTACAAGATCGAAGGTGGTCGCCTGATCTATTTCTTTGATTCCAGCCTGGCCATCGGGGATGAAATCCTGCAGGAAATGCTGGCTTCCAATGCGGGAACCAAGCTCAAGAATATCGTTTCCACCATTCAGAAGGAACAGAACACGGCCATACGCAATGAGACATCAAGGGTTCTTGCCATCCAGGGCGCCGCAGGCAGCGGCAAAACATCGGTGGCCATGCACCGGGCCGCCTATCTTCTGTATCGTCACAAGAAACACATCAAGGCCGAAAACCTGGTCATCCTGTCCTCCACCGATATCCTGGGTGACTATCTGTCCGATGTACTGCCGGAACTGGGCGAGGACGAAATCAAGGGCGTAACCTTCCATGCCATTGTCAGAAAATATATGCCCTTGGGCTACCAGCGCATGCAAACCCACCCGCAGCTGCTGGAGCAGGTTCTGAAAATCGCCAACACAAATTACGGCAGGAAAATGCGCGAGGCCATCCGGTTCAAATCGTCCATGACCTTTGTAAAAATCATGGATCGCCTGGCCCAATTTGCCGTAGATCACCTTTTCCCCTTCGAAGATATCCGGTTCCGGGGTCAGACCTTCCTGACAGGGGAAGAACTATCCCGGCTTTTCCACCACGATTTTGCCGGCATGCCTCCCGCTGCACGGCTCAAGAGAATGGAAAACAGGGTCAGTGATCTGTTCCGGGCTTTAAAAAAGAAGCACCAGCGGCAAAAAGCCGAAGAACTTCAGGATGAAGACAGTCACCTCAACAGCAGGGAAGCCAGGGCTCTGTCCAGGGTAAAGCTTGGGCAGGAGATCGGGCCCCTCCAGGAACAGCTCAACAGGATGTTTTCCGTGAACACCCTGTCCCTTTACAGGAAGCTTTTTGAGGAGGATGAAGTCTGGAACGCCTGCACGGATGCCCTGGAAACCCCGGGAAGCGCCATTGTCCACGCGGTGAGAAGCTACACCCTTGAAAACCTGGATGCCGGCCTTCTGGGTTTTGAAGACGCCGGGCCAGTGCTTTATCTTTCCCTGCTTTTGGGAGAAACCGCACCCGATACGTCCGTGAAGCATCTGATCGTGGACGAGGCACAGGATTACTCGCCGCTCCAGTTCAAGGCGCTCGCCAGGCTTTTCCCCTCCGCCGGGATCACCATCCTGGGCGATATCAACCAGAACATCAGTCCCTATGCATCCGGAGGAGATCTGGAGGCCATCGCCCGGCTCATCTCACCGGACGACTATGAATACATGCGGCTCAGCAAAAGCTACCGTTCCACCGTTGAAATCAACCGCTTCTCGGCCGGCTTTGCCGGGATGGCGGAAGGCGAATGTTTCGGCCGTCACGGCGAAAAGCCCGAACTGATCCTGTGCGGGGATTTCCAGGGGCTTTGCCGCGCCCTGAAGGAAACTTTGAACGCGCTGAACGAAAAGAAGTACAAAACGGTGGCCCTCATCACCAGGACCCAGGCTGACGCAGCCATGCTCTATGACGCGCTTTCAGGGCACCTGGAAAAATCCCCTGTACCCTTCAGGCTTATGGATGAGGATTACGAGTATGGCCTTGAAGGCGTCATGGTCATGCCCGGCTATCTGGCAAAGGGCCTTGAGTTTGACGCAGCCATGGTGGTCTTTCTCAGGGCGGACGATTATACCGATCCGCATGAAAACGGGCTGCTCTACACGGCCATGACCCGACCGCTGCACCGCCTTTCCGTCTTCTGCCCCTTTGACAGTCTGCCCGATGCGCTCCACAAGGTTTCTCCCGACCTCTATACGTTAAGGCAGTCCTGAAGCATCATTCGGTCTCCAACCCACAGCCATTAGGGTTTGCCGGCGGCGCGGCATCCTTTTCTTGCCTGCCGGCTTTGCTTCATGTATAATTAATCCATTCAATGCGTATTCGCTTCATTCGCATACAGTATTGGAGGATGGTATCATGGCAAAGACGGGTGTAACTGCCGCTTTGGGTTTCCGGGCTGCAGGCGTGGCATGCGGCCTTAAGAAAAACGGTGAAAAGGATCTGGCTCTTGTTGTTTCCGATGTTCCTGCCACATGCGCGGGCATCTTCACGAAAAACGTGGTGAAGGGACATTCCCTGAAATGGTCCCAGAAGATGATCAGCCGCGGCACGGCGCGGGCCGTCGCCATCAACAGCGGTTGCGCCAACGCCTGCGTGGGAGAGGCCGGCGACCGGGACGCCCATGAGATGGCAAAACTAGTTTCCCGCCTGGTTCAGTGTGAGGCCGAGGATGTGCTTCTGGGTTCCACAGGCGTTATCGGTTACAGGCTGGATCTGGGCAAAATAGCAGCCGGTCTGGAGGAAGCCTTCAGGGCGCTCTCCACTGATGGAGGCAATGAAGCGGCACGGGCCATCATGACCACCGACACATTCCCCAAGGAGGCCGTCCGGGTATATGAGCACGGCGGTCATACCATCACCATTGGCGGCATGGCCAAGGGCTCGGGCATGATCCATCCCAATATGGCCACCATGATTTCCGTCATTACTACAGACGCCTGCATCAGCCGCGAGATGCTGGACAGGGCCCTCCGCGATGCGGCCGACATGTCCTTCAACCGCATCTCGATCGACGGTGACACCAGCGTATGCGACAAGGTATTAATCCTGGCAAACGGCCTGGCAGGCAATCCGGTGATTGACGGCGAGGGACCCGCCTATGATGCCTTCGTAAAAGCCCTGAAGGAAGTCTCGGTTGAGCTTGCGAAGATGCTGGCCAGGGACGGCGAGGGCGCAACCAAGCTGATAGAAATCAATGTGAAGCATGCTCCTGACAGGGAAACCGCCCATCTTATCCTGAACGCTATCGCCAAATCGCCCCTGGTGAAGACGGCCATCTTCGGCAGCGATGCCAACTGGGGCAGGATTATGACCGCAGCAGGCTATTCCGGAGCAAACTTTGATCCCGGCAAGGTGGACATCCTCCTGGGTAACGTTCTGGTCTGCAAAAACGGCTGTGCTGTCCCCTTTGATGAGGAGGAGGCTTACAAGGTGCTCCAGACTTCTGAAGTGGTCATCACCCTTGACCTGAACCAGGGCACGGTGGACGACAGGATTTGGACGTGTGATCTGACCTACGATTATGTCAGGATAAATGGCTCCTACAGGTCATGAATTCCTTGTTACAGCAAAGGTTTAGTGGGTAAATAAATGAAGTGAGGAAGAAAAATGAGGGGGGCCTGTTATGGCAGTCCAGCAGCTTGTCAAATTCAGTGTTGCCGATCAGAATTTTGGTATCAGCATAAACCAGATATACCAGATCATCAAACCCCAGGAGGTTTTCAAAGTTCCCAACACGCCTCCGTTCATTGAAGGACTTATCAATCTCAGGGGCAGGGTGCTCACCGTGTTCAACCTCAGAAAGCGGTTCAACCTGCCTGAAAAGGCCAATGACGAGAACACGAAGGTGCTCATCGTCAATATGGACGATATGCTCCTTGGCTTTACGGTGGACAATGTGACCGAGATCGTCCGGATTAACGACGAGGACATCGAGGAAACCCCGCCAACCCTGAAGGATTTTGATCACCGCTTCCTGTCAGGCGTTGGAAAGCTGGGCGATAAGCTGATTCTTCTCCTTGATCTCAGGAAAGTGCTGACACCCGACGAAGCCCTGCAGGTCCAGGAGATCGTCGAGCAACACGCCGCTCATGTGCTCGGTGAATAAACATTTTACATAGGTGAACAGTCAGCCGGCAGTATCCTCTTCCATACTGCCGGTTTTTTTATGGGCGACACATACCCGGTTCCTTCCCTGGCGCTTTGCTTCATACAGCGCGTCGTCGGCGCTCTTGACAAGGTTCATCTGGCTGTCTGCGGTTAAGGGGAAGGAGGATACGCCGATACTGATGGTGACCGAAGCGCTGATCACCCTGTCGGAGATGATCATGGCGCTGACACCCGTCCGGATGTCCTCGGCCTTTTCTACGACCTGTTCCAGCGTGGTATGGGGCATGAGGATCACAAATTCCTCACCGCCATAACGGGCAAAGATATCTTCCTTTCTGAGCTTCTTCTTGATGAAGGCGGCGATGCTTTTGAGCACCAGGTCGCCGAACAGATGGCCATGGGTATCGTTGATCCTCTTGAAGTGGTCTATGTCAAACATCAGGATGGACAGGTCATAATTGCCTTCCTGGGCTTTCTTGAATTCGATTTGCAGATTATCCTGAAAATACAGACGGTTGTATGCGCCGGTGAGTCCGTCCAGCGTGGCCAGATCGTGCATCTGCTGGTACAGCCGGGCGTTTTCAATGGCTATGCTGACCTGCTGGGCAATGATCTCGAGCAGTCTCACATTGTCATTGTGGAAAGCATTGGGCAGGCTGTGCTCAATGAGGACAATGCCAAGCACATTCCCTTTTGCGATGAGCGGCACACAGATCAGGGACTGAATCTTTCTCCCCCTGGTGAACGGATACTCATCCGGATCAACCTGGTTGTCGATCATGGAATGGCCATCCTTCACCGCAGGCTTTAAAACATCGCTGTTGATATAGTCCGATACGATGGCCAGCTCCTTCTTGTCAAAAATGCTGGAAACCTGCACCTTCAAATGGTTCTGCGGCCCATGGCACAGGGCGATGGTGGAATGGGATACGCCCATGACACCGATGATAACGTCATTGACGAATTTCAACAGCTCGTTCATGTCAAAGATGGAGCTGATGGCCTGCGATATCTGCTGAAGGGTATAGAATTCTGCAAGGCTGGCCGTGAGTTTGTTGTTGGCCTGCTCCAGCTGAACATACTTGTCGCCCAGCCGGTCGATAAGAATCTGGTTCTCCTCCTGGCTTCTGACATACTCTCTCTGGACGCGGCCCAGAATATAGCCGTAGCAGGTAAACAGCAGGTATTGGGCAGTTATGGCTATTGGCAGCATCAGATCATGGCTGAATACCCCCTGCTGATTCACACGGCTGAAGGCATTCAATACAATGAACTGGGACAGCGCCTGGGTCAGCCAGCTTAAAAGGATGAACGGGACGGATTCCTTGAAACCGCGGGACAAGATAATGGAGGAGATGGGCAGCAACACGACAAAATAGAAAATGAATCCATGATACATCATGCTGAGGAAGATAGCCATGATGGCAATTTCCAGGTATTTCGCCACCCTGTATATCAGGCTTTCCGCCTCATTCTTTGTGGGAGACAGTTTGATCTTGAGCACTCCGGCAAGGATGAAAGCCACCCATATCAGCAACTGAGCGGCCAGTAAACCGAACTCAGGCCTGGCCTGCGTCGAAATGAGCCTGGCGGTCAGGTCTTCTGCAATCAGCATCGCCAGGACTACCCAGCCGAACTTTGTAATGTTTCCTTCCTGCCTGAAATAGCTGCCCAGTGTATTGGTCAAATGGTTTTTCTCCAATGCTTCCAAAGTGAACCTCCAAGATTGGGGATATCTTTCCCGTGCAGTTTATCGGCGCTCATTACTCCCGCCAGTATATTTCGATCACATCGCCTTCACGGATGACATCGGTGTAACCTGCATCCCGTCCATTCAGTTTCAGCACAATCGTTCCCTTCTGCCGTGAAAGATCCAGGTCGATATGATTGAAAACATCCACAAAAATCGCGCGGCCTTGCTTTATCGGCAGCTGAATTCTCTGCCCGTTGACGATGACGCTTATGCCTTCGCCGGATACGGCAGGCCGTGTATGAAGGTACGAAGCTTCGCTGAAATCCGTCGTGTCCCGGGCGCTTGTCGCAGCAACCACCGGTTCAGGCTCCGGCTCAGGTTCCGGTTCGAACACCGGTTCAGGCTCCGGTTCGGGTTCCGGTCCGAATACCGGTTCAGGCTCCGGTACCGGTTCCGGATCGGCTGCAGCCTTCAGGCGGCATACAAGGGTTTCCCCGCCGCGAAGCCTGTAGGAGCCATCAACAACTTTTCCGTCCACTTCCAGGGTAAATTGTTCCAAATCTATTTCGAATTTTCTGGCAATGTCTGAAACAGTATAATCCATAGATATATCGACACGATCGCCGTCTTTGATTAGCGTGCCTGCATCCACGGGCTGTCCGTTAATTCTGATGCTTTGCGGTATAAAATGGGTCTCGTCGTTAATCCTGAGCGTGACAGGCGGGAAATCGCCCAACAGGTCGGCACAGACGGCCTGGGCGTCCTTTCCTCTCTCGGCAGGGATAACGGTCAGGCTGTCTCCCGGCGAAACAACGGCCGTAAGGGATTCCTGAACATCATTGACCATGATCAGCGCGGGCTTTCCTATGCCTCCTGCCAGGGTTCTGCTTTCACCGTTGAGGAAGAAGCGCAGCCTTTTTCCGGATTTGCAGATCAACTGCTCCGGATTGAAGCCGGCAAGTGCCAGAACATCCGCCACGCGTACCCTTTGTGAATTGAAAACCTTCACGGATTGTCCGTTGACCGAAACCGTATAAAAATCCGTTCCCCTGTGCAATCCCGTGGTGACCAGAATACCAAGGGGGGTGATGCTTTCGGGACCGGATGGCATTTCTCCTTCAATGACGATATTTTTAGCAATGCTCCGGTTGCGGACGGCAACGCGTTCCCTCGGCAAGCCGATTTTTTCGGCAACGGCTTCGCACAGTCCCGGAGTCTGGCTGCCTCCACCTACCAGGAAAACGGCATTGGGAGCCTTGCCCCCGTTGCAAACAAGGATTCTTTGGGAAATAGTTTCAGCCAGCTGAGCCACAACAGGCCTTATGGCGTTTTCAACATCTTCAGGCTTTATGGTTACCTGGTTGTCAAGCACGTCAGTAAACCGGATATCGGTTTCCCCTGCGCTCAGGGCCAGTTTGATGCTTTCAGCCGTATTGAAATCAACCAGGAAGTTCTGAGCAATGGCTTCAGTGATCTCGTCACCCGCAACGGGCGCCATGTCATAGGCCACAATGGTGCCCGATTTTGTAACGGCAATATCGGAAGTGCCGGCCCCAACATCCACCAGGGCCAGGTTCAGAAGTCGAAGCTCTTTCGGAATGGCCACGTTCAGGGCTGCAATGGGTTCCAGTGTCAGATAGGTCACTTCCAGGCCTGCCCTTTCCATGACGGTGTACAGGCTCTCCACCACCATCTGGGGCAGGAACGTGGCTATCACCTCAACACCGGCTTTTTGCCCCTTATGACCTGTGAGGCTGGATATGGCATAATCATTGAGATAATAGCTGACCACGCTGTGGCCAACGCAATAATACTGGTCAGTTTCCTGCTTGTCAGGCGCACCGTCGATCTGAAGCTGAGCCTTCTGAATGGCCTCCATTTCCATGGCGCTGACCAGATGGGAATCGATTTCCCTGCCTTCCTCAAGCTCTCTTTCCACCTTGACCCGGCAGGTTTTCAGAACGCGCCCGGCAGCGGCGATGGATACCTTGTCCAGGGAGAAACCTGTCTTCTGCTCAAGCGCCTCACGGACCGCGGATACGCCTGAGGCTACCTTGGCAATATCGTGAATCTGGCCGTCCATCATGGCACGGCTTTCGTGCACCAAGACCTCAGCCGCCCGGATAACAAAGCTTTGGCCCTGCTGAATGCCAACCAGACCAATAATGGTCCTGGTCCCTATATCCAGGACAAAGATGGCATCCTCGGGCATGGCTTTTCTTTTTCTTCTGCGCTTGGGCATGACAGTTCCCCGGCCTTCCTTCAATCGCATTCGATCTGTGCCTGTCGTTTTATGGTAAATTAAAGCATTCCTTCTCTTATTCTATATTTTTTTGAAGAATTCGCAATATGGCATAACGCTGCACGCCTCGCACCGGGGCTTCCTGGCGGTACAGGTTCGCCGGCCATGCCAGATCAGAAGATGATGGGATTTGGACCATCTGTTTTTTGGAATGAGGGCGGTCAGCTGTTCCTCGGTCTGATCCACCCGATCGCTGTGAGCCAGCCCAATCCGGTTTGACACCCTGAAAACATGGGTGTCCACAGCCAGCGCCGGAATATTGAAGGCATTGCTCAGCACTACATTGGCCGTTTTCCGCCCTACGCCGGGCAGGGATGTCAAATCCTCCAGGCTGGCGGGGACCTGGCCGGAAAAACGGGTAACCAGCTCCCTGCACATGGCCAGGATATTTTTTGCCTTGTTCCGGTACAATCCGATCTCCCGGATCTCCTGTTCCAGCTGCTCCTGGGTCAGCGACAGAAAGCTTTCCACATCCGGATAGCGTGCGAACAGGCTTTCGGTAATGCGGTTGACCGTCCTGTCAGTGGACTGGGCGCTCAGCATGGTAGCAACCAGGAGCTGGAACGGCGTTCTGAAATGGAGTTCACATTTGGCCTGGGGATAGGTCTCCTCCAGGATATCCAGTATTTTAATCGCCTTGGCTCTGCTCATTCTGCGGGAACTCAAGTTGCTGACCTCTTTCCTTTTGCTTTGTCAGGAACATCCGGAATCCTGTCCCTGCTTTTCATCCATCCTGTCGGTTATCAACCGGGCTTTCCGTGCGGCGAAGATCTTGCCGGGCCGCGCACAGATGGGCCACGCCGCATTGCCGGCACCTGGGGTTTCGAGCTGTGCAGACCCTGCGCCCGTGAAGGACCATGCTGTTGTGGGCGCGGATCCACCATTCTTCGGGGATGAGCGCCTGCAATACCAGCTCGGTTTTCTGAACTTCCCTTTCCTTTGCCAGTCCGAGCCTTTGGGCCACCCGGTGAACATGGGTATCCACCGCTATGGCGGGAATGCCGTAGGCATAGCTCAGGATGGCATTGGCCGTTTTCCTCCCCACGCCCGCCAGCTCCATCAGTTCCTCCCGGGTCCTCGGAACCTCGCCACCAAACTTCTCCACGAGGGTTCTGCACATGGACAGAATGTTTGAAGCTTTGGCGCGGCAATAATGGATCCGGCTGATCTTCTGTGCCAGGACATCCCGGGAAAGCTTCAGAAAATCATCGGGTGAACGGTATTCCTCAAAAAGCGATTTTGTAACCTCATTGACCTTCCTGTCGGTATCCTGGGCAGCCAGCATGGTTGCCACAAGAAGCTGGAAGGTGTTCTCATGGTTCAGTTCGCTCCCGACTTCAGAATAGTCCCTTGCCAGAAGCTTCAATATTTCAAGAGCCCGTTTCCGGCTCATGTGTCCTGATTGCATACTTCGGTCCTTTTTTTCCTTCTGCCTGCCCTGTTTCCTTTGTTCCTGACGGCAGCCGCTTCCCTGTACAGAACCAGGTATGCCTGCGCGGACTGATCCCAGCTGGAGTCGTAGGACATCGCACGCTTAACCAGCTTCTTCCACCCGTCCCTGTCGGATGCATACATCCTGAGGGCTTTGGATATGGCCCTCGTAAAGGCATTGGCAGAATCCGCACCGTATGTAAATCCGGTACCCTCTCCGGGGTGGGCTGCTTCGTCCCGCACGGTATCAGCCAGTCCGCCAACCCTGTGAACAACGGGAATTGCGCCATAGCGCATGGCTATCAGTTGCGCAAGGCCGCAGGGCTCATAGCGCGACGGCATCAGGAACAGATCGGAGGCCGCATAGATTCTCCGGGCCAGTTCGTCGTCAAAATCAATGCACACGGCCACACGGCCCGGATACATTTCTTCAAGCTGTTTCAGGGGCTGTTCGTATTCCGGGCTGCCCTTGCCCAGGATCACCATCTGCCCGCCTTCCCTGACAATTTTCTCAGCAGCCGGGATCAGGAGATCGGTCCCCTTAATCCGATCCAGGCGGGATACCACGCCGCAAAGGGCGCCTCCCCTCCCGTCCAGCCTCAGGAGTTTTCTCAGTTTCTTTTTATTCTCGCGCTTTGCACCGGGATTTTCAACCGAATAATTCTGGAAAAGAGCTGGATCGGATGCCGGATTCCAGGCATCATGGTCGATGCCGTTGGGTATCCCGGAAAGCCGCTTCCTGTGAACACCGACAAAACCTTCGAGTCCGAAGCCGTTTGCGGTCATTTCGCGGGCTCCGGTCACGCTGACGGCGTTAAACCTGTCCGAATAGCCAATGCCTGCCTTCATGGGGTTGAAAGCGCCGTAGAATTCCACGCCATCGGGTGTAAACGCGGCATCTCCAACGCCATAAAGCTTAAAAATGTCATATCCGCAGGTGCCCTGGTAGGCCAGGTTGTGGATGGTAAATACCAGGGCGGTTTTCGTCAGGGCGGGGATCTCCTCTTCCCGTTCCCGGATCAGCATGGCCAGGGGCGCCGTGTGCCAGTCATTGAGATGGATGACTTCCGGTATGAAATCCGAGCCCTTCAGCCACTGGAAGACTGCCAGGCAGAAGAAAGCGAAGCGCTCGGCATCATCCTGATAGCCATAAACCGAAGGCCTGCTGAAATACCGCTCGCTGCCGACCAGAAGGGTCGGTACAGGCGTTCCCTCAGCTTCCTTCAGGATGCAGATTTCCTCCTTTTCACCCATTCTTACCGGAAATTCGGCAACAACCCTCGTCTCGGCACGGATTTCCCGGTGTGCGGGTATAACCAGGCGGATATCGGCCCCCAACTCCTTCAGTTTCAGGGGCAATTCACGGGCCACATCGCCAAGGCCGCCCACCTTGATGAGCCCCGCGGCTTCAGCCGCTACAAAAAGAACTTTCATGTGTTTCACGCCTCTTCCATTACACGAAATCTGGTTATACCCGTAATTTTACCATCGGCACCCTTTATCTGGCAAATGCGTATGGGGAATGAACGGTGAGGCTGTTCGCTTTCTTAACGGCTTGGCACGGGTTCCACCACAAAATACCTGTTATAGATGGACAGGAGGAAAGTAACCAGATAGGCCTGGACAAGAACCACAAAGGCCTCCTTGATAAGCCTGGGAATCAGGAAAACCAGAAAGTCGATGGCAGCCAGTTCGGGAAATACGGCCCGGAGGATCCAGGTGTTCAGGGTGGTCACCAATAACCCGGATACGCCGACAGTCAGCAATACCCTGAAGAATTGCTCATTGACCTGCCATTTGCTGTTTAAGCGCTTTATCAGCATATTGAGCAGGTACAGGGCAAACCCGATACCGGCAAAGACCACAAGTCCGGATGCGGCCAAATCCCTGTTCTTTCCGATACTGTCCAGAACCCGGCCCCAGAATGAGTCGGGCCACAGGGAAAGGACCAGGAGGTTAATCCCGCCAATCAGTCCGATGCAGGCAAAAAACAGCAGATAGCATCGGCCGGCCTTTATGGAATCTGCCTTGCCGGTCCAGCGCCACAGAAAACCTGCCACAACCCCTCCGGCGATGGCAGTCAGCGTGAGCCAGGGAATGAACGGACCTTCAGGCTTTATCAGATAACCAATGATATCCTGGATTCCGGAAGCCAGTCCACCATAGACGGGGCCGAAGAGGATCGCGGCCATCCTGGTAAATATACCGGAGAAACTGATTCGCGTGGCCATAATACTGCCTATGTAGAGCGAATAGCTGAGATTTCTGATGACAACTGCCAGGGTGATCAAAAGACTGACGTGGGCGATTCTTCTGATAGCATCTCGGTTTTTGGACATAAAAAAGTCTCTCCTTTCATGCTACCCTTTTAACAGATGGCATCGCACAAATAAGAAAGACTTATTTGTAACAGCGGATGCGGTATTATATCGCAAACCATGTTTCCATGGTTTTTCGTTCAGAGACTCTACTCCCATTCTCTGACACTTGACGCATAATACCTGCTCTGTTAAAGGTATTTAATTGTTTTATGGCAAGCATCCGGGATTCCATTTCCGGTATCCCGGATGCCTGAAAACCTGCTTTCGGTGGCTTTACCAGGTTTGCCGCAACGAGCGCGGCCATCCCGTCAAGGTTTAAATCCCGGCTTATTTCCGGTTCTCCTTGTTGTTGGCTGCTTCATCAAGAAGGACATCCTTTCTGGACAGGTTAATTCGGCCCTGCTTGTCGATCTCGATGACCTTGACCTTGATTTCATCGCCTACGTTGACAACATCTTCGACCTTCTTGACGCGCTTGGTGTCCAGCTTGGAGATGTGCACCAGGCCTTCCTTGCCGGGCAGGAATTCAACAAACGCACCGAACTGCATGAGCCTTGTTACATGGCCGTTATAGACCTGTCCCGGTTCCACATTGCCGGCAATGCCTTCAATCATGGTGATGGCTTTCTTGCCGGCTTCCTCATCGGTGGTTGCCACATAGACCGTTCCGTCATCCTCAATATCGATCTTGACGCCGGTCTCGGCGATGATCTTATTGATGATTCTGCCGCCGGGGCCAATAACCTCACGTATCTTGTCCACTTCAATCTTGGTCTTGAATATCTTCGGCGCATAGGGGGACAAATGCTTGCGCGGCTCGGAAATAACGGGCAGCATGCATTCGTCGAGGATCTGAATGCGGCCTTTTCTGGTGATCTCAAAGGCCTGCCTGATGATATCGTAATTCAGGCCATCCACCTTGATATCCACCTGGATGGCGGTGATACCCTTCTTGGTGCCGGCCACCTTGAAGTCCATATCGCCGAAGAAGTCCTCGATGCCCTGAATATCCATAAAGGTTATGAACCGATCCGGATTCTCCTCGTCCACCACAAGGCCACAGGAAATACCGGCAACAGGTGCCTTGAGCGGCACACCTGCATCCATGAGGGCCAGTGTGCTGGCACAGACGCTGCCCTGGGAAGTGGAACCGTTGGACATCAGGACTTCAGAAACCAGCCTGATGGCATACGGGAACTCTTCCTCGCTGGGGATGACGGGTTCGAGAGCCCGCTCCGCGAGGGCGCCATGCCCTATCTCGCGCCTGCCGGGGCCCCTGGACGGGCGCGCCTCTCCGACGCTGAATGCAGGGAAGTTGTAATGGTGCATATAACGCTTGGATTCTTCCAGATCAACACCATCAAGCATCTGAACGTCTCCCAGGGGTCCCAGGGTGACGTTGGTAAGCACCTGGGTCTGACCGCGCTGGAACAGCGCCGATCCATGGGTCCTGGGCAGCAGCCCAACCTCGGCGTGCAGCGGGCGGATCTCCATCAGGCTTCTGCCGTCGACGCGCCTGCCCTCGTCAAGGATCAGGCTTCTGACTATCTTCTTCTGCAGTTTGTACAGTGCATCGGCGATTTGCTGCTTCTGCTCGGGGAAGGTTTCAGCAAGCTTCTCCTGAACGGCATTGCAAACCGCTTCCACGTTCTGATCCCTGGTGGTTTTGTCATCGTTCATGATGGCGGCCTTCATGTCGTCGTAGGCCATTTCATAAACGGTATTCCATATATCTTCGGGAACCACGCACGGATCATAGGTGATCTTGGGCTTCCCGACCTCTTTGACAATGCCTTCAATAAACTCGATGATGCGTTTGATTTCCTCGTGACCGGCCTTGATGGCCTCCAGCATCACATCTTCCGGAACCTGGTTGGCGCCGGCTTCTATCATGATGATCTTTTCCTTGTCTGCCGACAGGGTGACATACATATCGCTTTTCGCGCGTTGCTCCGTATTGGGGTTGATGACGACCTTTCCGTCAACCAGGCCCAGTATGACACCGGCAATGGGGCCGTTGAACGGAATATCGGAAATGGACAGCGCCACTGAGGTTCCGATGATGGATGCAAACTCAGGGGAATTGTCCTGGTCTACAGAAAGAACGGTATTCACTACAGCCACATCGTTCCTGAAATCTTTCGGAAAACGCGGACGTATCTGCCTGTCAATGACGCGGGCTGTCAGGATAGCTTTCTCCGTGGGCTTGCCCTCTCTTCTGATAAAACCTCCGGGGATCTTTCCGACTGAATACAGCCTTTCCTCATAATCCACGCTGAGGGGGAAGAAATCGATTCCTTCCCTGGGCTGCTTGGCCATGGTGGCTGTAGACAGGATCGCCGTATCGCCATAGCGCACCATCACGGCACCATTGGCCAGCTGGGCAAACTGCCCGACTTCTACTGAAAGCTTTCTGCCTGCAACATCCAAACTGAAAACTTGCTTCATGTACTTGATTCTCCTTCCCTTTTTTCCCTATTCTGCAAAGCTGTACCCCCAAAACCTTTAAACAATCGGTTTCTGAGGCTTGCCCGCATTAATTTAATCAGGGACAAAAGGTCAGGGAACAGGATTCCATATTTGGAATCGTCTTCTCTGATCTTCTGTTGCCCGTGATTAAATTAAGCGGGTACTATTATTATTTCATAAAAACGGGCGGAAAAACCCGCCCATTTTTACTTTCTGATGTCCAGCTTAGCGATCAGTTCACGATATCGGGTGATGTCCTTCCTCATCAGATAATTCAACAGCCCTCTTCTCTGTCCAACCATCTTCAGAAGTCCCCTTCTGGAGTGGTGATCCTTCTTGTGGACCTTCAGGTGCTCATTGAGATGGTTGATTCTTTCGGTGAGAAGGGCTATCTGTACTTCGGGAGACCCCGTATCGCCCTCATGAAGAGCATATTTTGTCATAATTTCTTGCTTCTTCTCTTTGTCCATCGCTATAACTCCTTTCTTTCTTTAAAAGCCGGATGCCCAGTAAATGGCCGGAGCAACCATAAACCGAGTCAAACGGTTAGATGTACTGTTGTATTTTAGCATACAAAGGTTACCATGTAAAGCGGGTATCGGTTTTATCCATCAGACAACCCCTTCCAGCTACTGGCCCCTTTTTATTATGTACGCATTTCTTGCGACATAATCCACCCCGGAAACCACTGTGAGCACAACGGCTATGCCCATGCAAATATGACCCACCGGGAGCCACGGAAGGATGAGGGATACAGGAAAATCACGGATGAGAATGGCCACAATGGCGATGATCTGGAAGGTGGTCTTGATTTTTCCCAGCTTGCCGGCAGCGATGACAACGCCCTGGCCGGCTGCCACAATGCGCAACCCGGTTACGATGAATTCTCGGGCGATGATGATGACGACCGCCCATACCGACAGGTTGTCGGTCTTGACCAGAGCCACCAGCGCCGCGGTCACCAGGAGTTTATCGGCTATGGGATCAAGGAACTTCCCCATCTCCGATACGATATTACGCTTCCTTGCGATCATGCCGTCCAGTAGATCCGTGATGGAAGCCAGAACGAAAATTGCGGCAGCGGCATATCTGCCCCATTGGTCAATCCCCAGAAACTGCCCGAACCATCCCGGAACGAGAAAGAACAGGAATACAGGTGTAGCCAGTATTCTGGAAAGTGTCAATTTATTCGGAAGATTCATTTCCTATTACCTCTCCGATCAAGTCGTACTCTTCGCTGCAAAGCATCTTAACCCTGACAACATCACCTGTCTCAAGAGGGTATGGTGAAGTCACATAAACCACCGGGTCAATTTCAGGCGCTTCCATGCACGTCCGGCCCAGATAGAAAATACCATCCTCTGCCACGCCTTCAATAATTGTATCATATATTTTGCCAATGCGTGAACTATTATGTTGCGCCACGTTCTGCTGCTGGGCTTCCATAAGTGCTTTTCTCCTGGCCACCTTGACCCGTGCAGGAATTTGGCCCTTCATTTTGTAGGCCGGCGTGCCCTCCTCCCGGGAGTAGGCAAAAACACCCAGGTGCTGGAAATACCCCTTCTTCACGAAGTCCAGCAGTTTCAGATGATCCGCTTCGGTCTCACCAGGAAAACCCGTAATGAGGGATGTCCTCAGGGCAATGCCGGGGATTTCGGACTTCAGCCGTTTCAGAAGCGTTTCGATGTACTGGCCGGTACCCCTTCTTCCCATGGCCTTGAGGATGCTGTCCGAGATATGCTGGATGGGGATATCCATATACTTGACCAGCTTGTCATTGGTTTTCATCTCTTCAATCAGGGCATCGTCTATCAGTTCGGGATAGCAGTACAACAGGCGTATCCACCGGATACCGCCTATTCCGCTTAAGGCTCGGATCAGCTCCACCAATTTCTTTTCCCCGTACAGATCCTGGCCGTAGAGGGTGACATCCTGCGCGATGAGGATGATTTCCTTTTTCCCCTGGCCGGCAAGAAATTCAGCCTCCCTGATGAGGCTTTCCATCGGCCTGCTCCGGTATGGCCCCCTGAGCTTCGGGATGATGCAGTAGGTACAGTGGTTGCTGCATCCTTCAGCGATCTTGAGATAGGCGTAGGGTTTATTATCGCTTAACATCCTGGGATTTTCCAGGTAGTCGACGGTATTGGGAATATCGCACCATACAGCGCTTTCCAGGCGTTCCCCGTCAAGGAAGGCCTTTGTGCGGCTTGCTACCTGGGGGATGCTGCCGGTGCCGAACACCAAATCCACCTCGGGGATCTCCCTGATGATCTCTTCCCGGTATCTTTCCGCCAGGCAACCGGTAACCACCAGCGCCTTGAGGCATCCTTCCTCCTTATGCCTGGCCGCCTCAAGAATGGTAACGATCGCTTCTTCCTTGGCATCCCCGACGAAAGCGCATGTATTGATAACGATGGCATCGGCCTGGGCCAAATCATTGACAGGCTCAAAGCCGTTTTCCTTAAACGACCCGAGCATGATTTCACTGTCCACCAGGTTTTTAGGGCATCCCAGGGATATGAATCCGACTTTGTAGCTCAATGTGTTTCCTCCAGTTGTGTTTGAATTTCCACAGCCCACTGTACCATAGGCGCATCAGGCAGTCAAGGAAAACGCGATTTTGCCGTTGCCGGCAAAATCGCGTTTATATCCTTCCTCTTTTCTTTTTAATGCTTTAATTTCGGACAATGTACCGCACAGCGGCATGCCTTGACCGTCAATACGAGCGAAACGCAGTGGGGCATGGCATCATACCGCACCTGCGAGCATTACCCGTGATGTCATTGCGAGGAGCGGAGCGACGAAGCAATCTCTTCAGTCGGGCGGAGTTCGGCCAGGCGCCCGATAATCTGTTGACAGCTGGCATCCATGGCCTTGAAATCCATATAGGGTATATAGAATTGTTCCAGCGCATCATGATTCTCCTTGGCCCGCCTGATGCTGGCCAGCGCCGTTGCCATAAGTCCGTCAAAGGCTTGGCGATTCTCCTCAAGTTCACCTCGGTATTGTTCCAGCAGTTTCCGATCCATCAGCTCCATCATGTCAATGATCCTGGCAGATGGCACCTCGGCGTGATGATAGGTACTGGACGTAGTGACAGCGGCATCCAGCCCGGGTATGATCAGATGTTCCAATTTGTGGGGGTTCAGGGCGCAGTAAAAACCTTCCACATCGAAGCCTTTGCTGAGGGCCGTGTCCCGCAGCCTTTCCAGCAGCAACTCCTCACCGGTGCCCATATCCCCTTTAATCACATACACGGTACTCACGTCGAGCAAGGTATTCAAGTAATTCACATAGCCTGACGGGGTAATGGCGCTGGCAAAAAGGGAACGTTCCCGGCCCTCCCCTTCTTCACCGTCTTTGCCTGCGAACAGTTCTTCCTCCAGGTCCGCAATCAAACGGCTGAGCTTTATCTTGTCCAAAGCCTTATTAAAAAGGGAAGCGCTGTCCTGATAAACCTCAAAAGCAGCATGCAGGTAATGGTAAGCCCTGGCGAACAATCGGCTGATTTCGCGGCTGATCGACAGTATCTCCTTCCTGTGTTTCTTGATTTCCTCTTCATTCCAGAAAGCCCCGAAGTTCAGGATTTCGTCCACAGCTCCGGGATATTTCGGATCGATGATATGGGGAGCCGTGCCATCCACCAGGAATGTTTTCAGATCCCGCACCACAACGCCGTCCAGGGAATCGCTGTCGGATGAGCAGTGCATGAACTCCACATCGAAACCCCTGTCCATCATGGCATGTGCCACTTTTTTCATGAAGGTGGATTTGCCGACGCCGGGACCGCCTTTGATAACATAGATCTTCTCTGCTTCCTCCTGGGGGAGGATATGGTGATAGTAACTGAAAAATCCCAAACAGGTATTCCCGCCTGCAAACATGTGTCTAGCTCTGGCCATTATATCCCTCCAATTCATATCGCACCTTTACAAGTGTATGCACAGACGAAAGCGAGAGACCTCCCGCAGGTGGTTAGTGTTTATAGGTTGGAGGCTAGAAATCAGGCTTGTTACATGGCTTCGAACAATCAGCAATCCTGCATCCGGCTTCCAACTTTTTTCGATAGTCATTGCGAGCAAAACGAGCGCGGCAATCTCAATTTATTCCGGAAGCCCGTAAAGCCGGTGCTGCACTGCACGGCTTTTAAAAACAGCAGCTGTTCGAATGGGGGGGGGGCGGCTGAACTCGCTGCGCTCAAACAGCAGCCGCCCTTTTCCCATTCTCACAGGCTGTTTTGGCGCCTTATCGCAATGCGACCTTAACCTTTACGGGCTCCTTTAGCACGTCAGCCACTCATAGTGTACATACGATTGCTATTTATTATGAGCAACGTAAAACGGGATGTGGAAATCATGCAATACTTCACAGGCTGCTTTGGAAGTACCAGAGATTGCTTCGTCGGCTTTGCTTCCTCACAATGACAAGAAAAAGCTATCAAAAAAGCTCATGAGTCAAGCTCATGAGCATTATACCAATAGGTTGTCCCATTTTGAGGTTTTTAAACTTACAGCAGTTGGATCCCCATTTTCTCACAGGCCTGTACCATTTCCTCAGGCCAGACCGACGCATGGACCTCACCGATATGGGCCTTGCCCAGGAAGAACATGCATATCCTGGACTGCCCGATGCCGCCGCCCACCGTCTGGGGAAGCTTTCCTTCCAGGACGTCCCTGTGGTAAGGAAGGTTCCTGCGGTCTTCACAGCCGGCAAGCTTAAGCTGCCTGTCCAGGGATTCGGCGTCCACCCTTATACCCATGGAAGACATTTCCACCGCTTTGTTAAGGACGGGATACCAGAACAGGATATCCCCGTTGAGTTCCCAGTCGTCATAGTCGGGAGCCCGTCCGTCATGCTTTTTCCCCGATTTTAGCTTACCGCCGATCTGCATGATAAACACGGCCTTTCTTTCCTCGGTGATCCTGTCCTCCCGTTCCTTCGGTGTAAGGTCAGGATAACGATCCTCCAGTTCCTGCGTGGTGATGAAGGATATCTCATCCGGCAACTGCTTTTTAAGGACGGGAAACCTCTCCACCACCTTGTCCTCCACCTTTTTGAACACCGAGAAGATATCGCGGACAACCGCCTTAAGGGTGTCGATATTGCGCTCTTCAGGCCCGATAACCTTTTCCCAGTCCCATTGGTCCACATAGATGGAATGCAGGTTATCCATTTCCTCGTCCCTTCTGATGGCGTTCATATCGGTATATATCCCCTCGCCTCGGGTGAAGCCGTATCTTTTCAGGGCAGCCCGCTTCCATTTGGCCAGGGAATGCACGATCTCCACCGTGCATCCGTCCATATGCTTCACATCAAAGGATACCGGCCTCTCAACACCGTTGAGATTGTCGTTCAGGCCGGTCTGGGAACAAACAAACAGTGGAGCGGAGACACGGGTCAGATTCAATACCTCAGCCAGCGTATTTTCAAAAAGGTCCTTGATATATTTAATCGCAATCTCGGTTTCCCGTATACCCATAATCGGCTTGTAATCCGTCAACGGAAATAAGCCTGCTTGCATTGGTATTGCCTCCTTATAGCAGTGCGTTTCTTGCTACTTTACCACACTATTTCTCTTTCAGTCAACAAGTATTTTAGCTTTGCTGATTCGCGTTGGTTGTAAGAAATAATAAATCTCAACTTATTCTATATCTCCTGCATCTATTGGCACAAATGATTTACTGTTTCGTGTTTATAACACCGAAATAGCAATTATTGACAGTAATGGCGTGATATATTACTATAATAATTACTAATTTGTAAATTAAAATGATGATTCTTTATTTTTGCTTATCAACCAAACATGTTTTAAAGTCGCGGCAGGATAACAGATTGCAACAGCACTTCTGTGCATCTGAGACCATAAAGTGTGTGCGTGCCAACTTGATATCCTTGCAATGGAACCGATAGCAGGACCAGCCCAAAGAGGGGCTTACGCGAGCCTCGGCATCAGCTGTTGTCCATACGGCACTGAATCCGGGCATTAATGCAAGAACCAGGCTGAATGGTGAATACAGGAACCTAGGGAGTATTGAAAGAGCAAAAAGAACTGGACAGCATTGAGGTGACTGTAAGGGGCTCATTATATAATGATATTTACAAGAGGAGGTTCACGGGTTATGAAGATGATTGTGGATCCGGACCGGATAGAGGAACTTGGAAGGCAGCTGAAGAATTTCAGTTTGGATGTAGAAGGCATGTACCGGTACGTACACGATATGGTGACAAAGCTGGTAGATGCGGTGGATGCAAAGTACCACGAGAGCTATGTGAGGGCGAACACACGGGCCTTGCGGGAAGCGCTAGGGAGGCTGCGCGGCAATACGGAAACGGCATCCCGTAACCTGCAGGATTTATCAAGGTATGCCCTTGAATCGGCGCAGGAATACCGTGCAAGGGATAGCCAACTGGCCCGGCTGATAGCACAAAGCAGTATAAAGTTTGGGCTGAACTTTGACATGCAGAAGGCGCTAAGCGGGATATACAGGATAACGGGCGTATCAACCTCAATAGGTAGCAAGTTTGCGGTGGGAAATTTGAACATAAAACTGGGTACTGGAAGGGTTCCCGCATTACTGGCAGGCGGAAGTATACCTGTCCTGACAACTGGAGCGGCAGCAACCAACATGCAGGAAGTTGGAAATAAACAACAGGATGCGCTGGCAAAGCTGGATGAAATCATACGGCTTGAACAGAAGATTGTATGGGGTTTATTATCGCCTGGGTCTCATAATGCTGAAATGCTGAGTAAAACATTGAGCGAGAAGAACAGTGTTATAGAAACACTTCTGTCATATGAAGAAGATGAGCAACTAAGAAAATTGCTTATAAAAGTAAAAAAAGGCGAACTGGGAGCTTGGGAGGAGTATAAACTTAGAAAACTTGAGAAAAGGGTTATACAGAGTGGTTATATAAGCGAAGAAGATAAGAAATTGATTGAGAAACTATCAATAGAGTTATTGATGTCAAGAAACCTAGGAAAACAGATAATATATGAAGATTTAGATGAGCTGAGGTGTAGATATCCTATAAAAGGGGCAGGAACTACAAGAGAGGATATAGATAAATTAAAAGAAGAAGGAAAAGGACTTGCAGGGATAATTACTACCTCTATTCAGAACAGAATTTATAGCAATAAATATTCTAATCGGCCTGATGCGAATACAGGAGTTCCATTAAGCGTACTTATTGCCAGCTACGGAGTCGAAGGAGACACAAATATCATTATGGTACAAGCATGCTTATCGGTTTTAGGGTTTCCAATAGGAGATTCTGGCCCCAATAAAAATGGTGTTGATGGGGATTGGGGCGCTAGAAGTAAAGCTGCAGTCAGAGCATATCAGCAAATGAAAGGATTGGAAGCAACAGGTAAAGAAAGTAGTGATTTAGCTAAATCTTTGCTGGATTCGGTTAAGAATGGTGAAACGATAGATACCATTCTCGATAAATACCTTTAAAATCCACCTATGTCTAAAGCGGGCCTTATCCAGCTACCTGAAATAGGAAAAGGATATATTATTGTAGATAATTATGTACATGCAAAAACAGGAGAAAATTGGGGAACACCTGAAACAGTCAAGTCATTGTTATCATTGGCAGAGAAATGGGCGGAATATGATGATTCTTTATTGAGATTTAATGACTTGAGTATAGAAATAGGAGGTAAATTTGGACCACATGGAACACATCATAATGGCAAATATGTAGATATACGTCTTATAAGAAAAGATGGTGGTCTTGGTGACACTAACATCTACCACGATACCTATGATAAGGTGAAAACGAAAGAATTAGTCAGATTGTTAATTGAAGATCCCAATGTTGAGAAAATATTGTTCAATGATGTGGATATAATCAGAGAATTTGTAAATAATGGGAACGGTGTTAAAATTATGAAATATCCTGGACACGATGATCATCTGCATGTTCAATTCAAACGTTAATTGTAGTCGAGGTGATGCTAATGAAGAGGTATATTTTTCTTACGAAAAAATGGATTGAATTGCTGATAATTACGATATTGCTTTCAGGATGCAGTATTAGTACCGAAGATTCCTTGCAGCCCCCCCAACCAGTAGAACCTGATTATTCCCACTGTTCGACGGCAACACCTGAAGCACCGCAGACAGAACTTCCTGCATTAATCATTTCAGAATCAACTTCTCCAACACGGTCACCGGATAATCCAACAACAGATGCCGACAAATCCCAGACCCCCCCAGCGACACCTGAAACTGCGCAGACAGAATTGCCAGAACCGGCGATTTCTGAAACCACCTCTCAGCCAATACCTACGGCAAGAATTCCGGCACCAGAACCGCCGGAAAAGTTTCCAAAAGGGCTGGTCACAAACTATGACCTTGTACTGCTATATAACAATAAAGAACTGTTCCTGGATATGCAAAAGGAAGAGCTTATTGATATCTTAGACTGCCCTATAACAAATACAGAAATTGATAATGAGTCTTTTGACGAGTTCACAATTGTGACTGTTTTATTTGAAGACGGTACAAAAGCTGTTTTTACAGATGATACTTTATATTCATTAACCGTCAGCAGCAACAAATATATCACCCCAAGAGGACTGCGGGTCGGCGATTCAGTTGAGAAATTGCTAAAATTATATGGAGAGCCGGAATACATTCATGAAGGAGTTTATACTTATGGATACTATATAAGCAATTATGATCTTTTTATAGTGACTACTGATAATGGCACCGTTGGGAGCATTATGATAACTATGATTATGTAGTCTGTATTGATGGATCATGTCTATTGTATTTATGTATTTAATAAAGACAATAAGCTGTGAGGAAACATTTTCAAAGCATAGTTCGGTACGCTAACACACTAACAAACCTGATCTATTGCAATTGCAACAGCACTTCTGTGCATCTGAGACCATAAAATGTGCTATGCTTACCAACTTGATATCCTTGCAATGGAACCGATAGCAGGTCCAGCCCAAAGAGGGGCTTACGCGAGCCTCGGCATCAGCTGTTGTCCATACGGCACTGAATCCGGGCATTAATGCAAGAAACGGAAAGTCTGCGTGCAAAGGATGGTGCAATCTTTCATGAAAAAAGCAATCGCCCTTGTTTTATCCATATTATCAGTCGTATTGCTCTATTGTGGATGCGCCCGAATGGCGGCGGAGCATTCTATACCGGATTCCAGCGATAATGTAGCTAACATTGAGCCATCTATACCTGAAGCCTCTGCGGAAGAACCTGTGATACCAACTCCAACACCTGCAGCATCGACAACAGCACCTGAACCACGAGGGACAGCAACCAATACACCATCAATATCGGAGGAATTTAATACTGAAAATGAAGAGCCCAATTCTTTTAATGCTATTATAAGTGCAATAAGTGTAGATGGGATAGTTGATAATGGACTCCTGATAGGAGCGACAAAAGATGGCTCCTGGCATACAATAGAAGATTTAGGTTTACCGGAGCATATTCGAAAAGTTCATGGTGGTTTCCTGATAGGAGCTTCAGAGGACGGCCCATGGTATACAATGGAAGAATTGGGGTTATCGAAAAATATACTAGAAAACCCGGACATACCGTATGCAAGAGGAGGAGAAACATATTATTTATATTCAAAAAATGGATGCGTCGGTACGGTAGTTGGAGAAAAACCTATACTGCATTTAAATATTGGTGGTTTGGAAAAAGTTTTTAATGTTAAGTTTACGCCAATAGAAGCAAACGAGAGTTATTTGATTGGCATAACCGGAGATTGGAACCCGCTTCCAAGGAGGCCGAGTCAAACCAAAGACATGGATTTTTTAGTTGATTTGGACGGTGACGGAAAACAGGAACATTTCCGTTTTACCAGCAAGAAAAGTGAAAAGCCCAATGGAACAGATATCATGATGGCAATATATACAGATGATAAAAGTAAACCGGTAGCGGAAACAATGGTTGTATATAACCTTGTTAAAGGGGCGAAATATGATATTAGCACAATGGATCTGAATGGGGACGGAATCCTGGAAATTATTACTATGCATCTTGGCTCATCTTATGTTGCAGTATCAGTATATGAATTTAAAAACAATAATCTTCAGGAAGTTTTGTCCTCATATACAGGTAATTAATGCTTCGTTGGGAATAAAGATAACGGTAACATGATTAGCTGATTTATTATCCTATTATAAAAACATAAAGCCTTGCAATTGTACTTATTGAGCCAATGCAATTAGGCCGGAATTACACAAATGAATCGCTTTCCTGGATCGGACTTGATACCGGGCGAAATACTCTTTGCACGGTCTGCTTTGTTATTTCGAAGGTTTCGGCTTCAGCTTCTTCCATGAAATAATCCTGTGCGCTAAGCCTCTTTTCCCCTTCCTGCGGAAGGACCAGGGCATATTTGCCGTCCTTGTTCATATGCCTCGCCTTGACGTTATCCTTCAGATAAACCTCCAGGATATGCCGGACACGGCTTTTGGCTTCAGGATCCTCAATGGGAACCAGGAGTTCCACGCGCCTGTCCATATTCCTTTCCATCCAGTCGGCACTGGAGATGAATACCTCCTCATTGCCTTCGTTACAAAAGCAGTAGATGCGGCCATGCTCCAGATACCGGCCTACGATGCTCCTCACACGGATATTCTCGCTTATCCCTTTCAGACCGGGTCTCAGGCAGCACATGCCCCGCACAACCAGGTCAATCTGTACACCTGCGGCAGAAGCACGGTAGAGCCGTTCGATGATTTCCGAATCCACAAGGGCGTTCAGCTTGGCCTTTATGTAGGCCTGCTTGCCTGCCAGGGCATTCCGAATCTCCCGATCGATAAGGGAATTGAAGTGCCTGCGCAGCATGGTGGGCGCCATGACCAGTTTATGAAGCCTTGGCCTCTCGCAGAAGCCGGTGAGGGCATTAAAAACGGTGGATGCGTCCTCCCCGATATACTTGTTGCAGGTCAGAAGCCCGATATCGGTATAAACCTTTGCGGTTTCATCGTTATAATTCCCCGTGCTGATATGGACATACCGGTTGATCCCGTCATCCTCCATCCGGACGATCAGGGTGATCTTGCAATGGGTTTTAAGCCCTACCAGGCCGTAAATCACGTGGCAGCCTGCTTTTTCCAGGCTCTTGGCCCAATGGATATTGTTTTCCTCGTCAAACCTGGCCTTCAGTTCCACCAGCACCGTCACCTGCTTGCCCCGGTCGGCAGCCTCCGCCAGGGCCTTGATGATGGGCGATTTGCCGCTGACCCGGTACAGGGTCTGCTTGATAGCCAGCACGCGGGGATCATGGGCGGCCTTTTGGATCATGTCCACGATGGGTTCAAAGGATTCATAGGGATGGTGCAGCAGGATGTCTTTTTCCCGGATGGCTTCAAAAATGTCTTTCCCGTCTGCAAGGGCCCTGGGTATCCGGGGTGTATAGGGCCTGTATTTCATCTCATCGAACCCTTCCATATCGTACAGCTCGTATAGGAAGGTCAAATCCAGCGGACCATCCACCCGGAAGACATATCCATCCCGCAGTTCCAGCTTCTTCTGAAGGATCCCGGTCAAAAGCTCGCTGGATCCCCTGGATACCTCCAACCTCATCGCCTGGCCACGGATTCTTTGCTTGAGCGACTTCTCAATTTCCAGCAGAAGATCCTCTGCCTCATCCTCGTCTATGGCCAGATCCCCGTTACGGGTCACCCTGTAGGCGCAGGCGGCCTTGATCCGCTTGCCGACATACAGCCTGTCGATAAACATGGAGATCACATCTTCCATGAGGACAAAGGTTCTTCTGCCGATTCCCTTCAGCTCCACCAACCGCGGGAAAACAGACGGCACCTGGACTGTGGCAAAGATATCTTCCTCATGGGATCCGCCGTTATCAATCAGGACACCGATGTTCAGAGTCTTGTTGTGTATCAGCGGAAACGGGCGGCCCGGATCGACAGCCATGGGAGTCAACACCGGATAAACCACGCTGTCGAAATACTCGGACAGATAGGTTACCTGCGCTTCGTTCAATTCACCCGTAGACAGGAGATAAATGCCGTTCTTCCGCATTTCGGGAACAAGTTTTTCGCTCCACAGGGCATATTCATCGGCTACCAGAATGCTGGTCCGCTCGGCTATCCTGTCCAGCTGGGCTGCAGGTGTCAGACCGGTTGCGTCGGGCCGCGTAAAGCCCGCATTGATCTGGTCATTGAGGGAACCTACACGCACCATGAAGAATTCATCAAGATTGGAACTGGCAATGGCCAGAAACTTGAGCCGTTCCAGCAGTGGATTGTCCTGGTTTGCGGCCTCGTCCAGCACCCGCTGATTGAACTCCAGCCAGCTCAATTCCCTGTTGAGCAGGTATTGCGGTTTGGTATGCACCACTGACGGGTTCCCGTTGCGTTCCGCGGGATTTTGTCTTTCCATATCACTTCTCCCCAACCATCCTGTTCCTGATGACCATCTGGGGTTTTAAGCCAAAAACCTCCGAGAAAAACTCCGATTTCATGTTGAAGGTCCAGTTTTCAAGAACGGCTTCCTCCCACGATTCCACCCGGACAATGAATTGATCCCCCGAAACATCCATAGCGCTGATGCTCAGTTTCTGTTTATGGCTGGTATCCATGGCATCGGCCATCCTGATGATGGCGATGAGCTTCATGGCTTTTATTCGCTCTTCGGTTCCCAGCTTCACCAGTCCCGTGCTGCCGAGTTCCGGCGTTTCGGAGCTGTGATAGCGCGCGATACACGCGGCCATGGTAAGTTCTTCGTCGGAAAGGCCGATGATCTGGGAAGCTCTGATGATATTATAGGAATAGACATAATGGGGATCGGAGGCGATATATTTGCCGATATCATGGAGGATGGCCGCAATCTGCAGGATGAATCTCTCCCTTTCGCCCAGTCCATGGATACCGGTCAGCCGGTCAAAAATCTGCAGTGCCACCCTTTCCACGTAGCGCACATGTTTTTCGTTGGTGCGATATCGGGTGGCCATTTCCCGGACACAGGAAAGGATATCGGCATCGAAATCCATGCTGATACCCTTCTCCAGTTCGTCGTTGTACCTTTCAAGGATCAGGCCATCCACCAGCGAAACGCTGGGAATGATGAGCTTGTCGCTGCATGTCTTATCGAGGAACTTCTTGATCAGGATCAGGGAGGGCACAAAGAGTTCAGCGTCAGCCAAGGGAATATCATATTCCTCCGAGAGGGCCCTTGGTGTCTTGCCCAGGGCCTGGACGTAAATACGCTCGAACTGTTCTTTGTCCAGTGAAACTACGCCTTTGTCCACACCCAATCGGGCCAGTTCCGCTAGATAATCCAGCTCGCCGCTGGCAAGGACAAAGTGCTTCAACTCATTGGAGCTTTTCAGGTATTCGACGCTTTCAATATGCGCTTCAATATACTCTTCAAGGACCCTGGAAAAGTTCAGGGTATGCTTTTCGATTTTTGCGATGGATTCCTTGATACGCAGGGCTCCCAGTTTCAGGCTCTGGCTTGAGGCCAGGAGGTTGTTCTCCATCAGGAGCAACTGGATGCTGCCGGCCCCGATATTCAGGATCAGCGTCGGCTCGCTTATATCGATGATGCCATTGTTCATCAGTTGCCATTTGATGGCCTTGTAGGTTAGGAACTTTTCCTGGGAGTTATTGATGATCTCCACATCGAAACCCGTCTGGAACTTGATCCTGTCGATCATGAAATCCCGGTTGGCAGCTTCCCTGAGAGCGCTGGTAGCCACAACCCGCCATTCGGTAACGCCATAATCCGCCATCAGGCGCTTAAATCCCTGGATGGCTTCACAGGTTTTCTTAACGGATTCAAAGCTGAGTTTCCCGTCATTGAAGGTATCCCTGCCCAGGAGGATCAGGTGGTCAACGGTTTCCAGATCCCGGATCCTCCCTTCAGGGGTTACCTCCACAATCTTCATCTTCAGCCTATAGGAACCGATATCAATGGCGGCAAAAAGCCTCGGCGGGCAATACATGGTCACACTCCCCGTTCATTCCATCATACTCAGGATGCCCATTGTTCATGCCTCCGCTTTTGCCCCATATCAATAGCCCAGTTCCTCGCCGACAAGGATGACCTTGATGCGGTCGGGAACCATCTGCTGCCTGAAAACCACATAATCGCAGCATATCCTGTCCTCGCTCCTGCAATCCTGGCAATAGCCGGTATGGACACAGGGCGTCCTGCGCGAAAGACGCACGGTATTTGCCGGAGCGGCGATCTGCCTGAGCCGGTTGACGGCTTCGTCCAGATCGGTCACGATTTTGTTGCAGCCTGCGATGACGATAACATTGTCCGGCCCGTAAATCATGGCGGCCACCCGGTTCCCTCTACCGTCCACGTTGAAGAGTTCGCCTTTTTCGGTAACGGCGTTGGTGCTGGTCAGGAAGAAGTTCACCGAGAAAGCCTTTCGGTGAATTTCGGTCATCTGCTCCGGCGTCAGGCCTTCCGCATAGCGATCATAGAATATGTATCGCCCCGAGCGCAGATGATCGATAACCCCTGTTTCAAAAAGGGTCATGGATCCGCCCACCGCCACCGTGTCGCCTTCCTTCATCAGGGTCTCCAGCAAAGGGACGGCATCCTTGCGGGATTCCACATAAAAGGCCTGCATCCTGTTTTTTTGGAGATTCTCCATGGTCCTTTCAATTCTTTTCTTCATGACAAACTGTAGATGCTTATCCATAACAACACCTCTGTATACCCGTATAGTCATATTATACCATAAACGGAAATCGCAAACCCCTGCGGGGCGCAACGCGACCTGTTGTCCGGGACAGGTTTCTGCCAAATGACAAAAATCCGGCCTGGGATCCCGATTGCACCCCAAACCGGATCTTTTGCTATCCTGTCAGCCCCGGGAATTAAAAGTAAAGCTTGGAGGCTTTCAGTATGCCGTCGATAGAACGGAGCTGCTCAAGTATCTCATCGGAAACATCGCTGTCCACGCTGACGAAGGATACGGCTTTGCCATCCTTGCTGTTGCGGCTCCACTGCATGGCAGCGATATTGATATTGTTTTCGCCCAAAAGGGTGCCCACCTTGCCGATGATCCCGGGGACATCCCGGTTCTGCAGGGCCAGCACATACTGGGTCGGTTCAAAATCCAGCTGGTACCCGAAGAAATCCACAATCCTGATGCTGTCCCTGGCAAACACCGTTCCGGCAATCGAAAGGGTTCTGTCCTTGCGATGGATCTTCACGGTGATCAGGTTGGTGTATTTCTCAAGGGTGCTGGTCTTGCTTTCAATAAGCTCAATGCCCATCTCATTCAGCTTCATCAGTGCATTGACGTAATTCACTTCGGAGTTCATGATGGTGGACAGAAGACCCTTGACCACAGAAATGGTAATGGGTTTGGTATCCAGCCCCACCAGATCGCCGCTGTATATGATCTCGATCTTGTTTATCCTTTCCTTCTCAGCCTGGAAGTAAATACTTCCCAGTTTTTCACCAAGGCTGAGGAAGGGCTTGAGCTTGTTCAGATCACCTGTGATATGGGGCATGTTGACGGCAGATACCAGTTCGCCGTTCAATACAGCCTCCACCTGCTTGGCAACGCCCAAAGAGCAGTTCACGTTGGCTTCCTTCGTGGAAGCGCCAAGATGGGGAGTAAAGATAACCTGATCCAAATCAAGGAGCTTGTTCCAATAATCCTGCTCCTCAGGAGCCTTGTTGAAGTTGGGCTCAACCTCCTGAACGTCGAGGGCTGCTCCTGCCACATGGCCCGACACAATCGCGTCATAAAGGGCATCCTCGTCAATCATACCGCCCCGGGCCACATTGACAATTCTGACGCCCTTCTTGCACAGGGCCAGCTCGCGCCTGCCGATGAGGTTCTTGCTTTCAGGGGTTTTGGGGATATGAATGGTAATCACGTCCGCCTCTTTCAGCAGGTCATCCAGGTTTTCCATCTTGGTGATGCCCAACTGGCTGAACCTTTCATCCGATATGTAAGGATCATAACCCACAATGTTCATGCCCACGCCTTTCAGCTTCTTGGCAACAATGGAACCAATCTTGCCAAGACCGATGACGCCCGCGGTCTTCCCTTCCAGTTCCTCACCAACAAATTTGCTTCTTCTGAAATCCTTGTTCTTGGCTGCGTGATGCGCCTGGGGGATATTTCTGAACACAGCGAATATCAAGGCAACGCTCAGCTCGGCAGCCGCGTTGGTATTGCCTTCAGGCGTGTTGACCACCGTAATGCCGCGCCTGGTGCATTCCGCCACATCAATATTGTCCACGCCATTGCCTGCCCTTCCGGCCACCTTCAGCTTAACCGCCCTCTCCAGCATTTCGCGCGTTACTTTTGTGGCACTTCGTACGATAATTGCGTCGTAGTCTCCGATAACCTCCAAAAGCTCTTCCTTTGAGATGCCAAAAGGCGTATCCACCTCAAAGCCCTTGCTTTTGAGATACTCGATTCCATTTGGAGCCATCTTGTCGGTTACGATAATTTTTGCCATGCTTATACCACCTTTATCCAATTTAGTGTGCGCTTTTTCATACGCCGGGCAAGCCATCGGAATATGGAAATCCACTGGCGGAACCATTCCCTGGTCTCAAAAAAGCAAAAAGTCAAACGCAAGTTTGACCTGGCAGATGATGCTTTAAATGCAATGGCCCAATGTGACCCGGTCTATGCTTCAACAGGGTCATGCCATGTGAAACCATGCCGCACTCTGTCCTTTTGCCTGAGAGATACATTCCATGGCGGAACTTGCCCCTTCGGCGCCTTAACGGTCTCTCCAGAGTTCCGTCCGGTCAAGGTCTTTTTACCTGAGAGTATGACTCCTTCGGTGTGCTGCCTGGCAGCCTCTCTCCCTCGGCCTTCATCCGGTTCCGATATTCTGTTTTATGCTGTACGGAAGGTTTGTTAAATATTTAATAATGATTATACTCCAAGCCTTGGAATTGTCAAGTGCTTATAAATCTGCCAGCCTTCGGTCGGGAAGAGCTGGTATATTTTTGAATGATTTGGGCAAAATAATCCATGGCGGCCGTCACATCCCGTGTGATAGGCCAGAACGACACGACAGGACAGGAGGTTGACCATGCATAAGATTGCGGTCCAGGAAGGATTGGACAGAATCGGCGAGTATCTGGCTGCCAGGGGATACCAGGTGGAAAAGATCGGTTTCGACGCGGCTTCACAGGTAAAGGACAAGGATTACGATGCCATTGTGCTGTCAGGCATCAATGACAATTTCCTGGGCGTCTGCGACACCGTAACCCGTGCCCCGGTCATCATCGCCACCGGCATGACTGAAGAGATGATTTATCAGCAGTTGGAAAAGCGTCTTCAATAGGACAGTGCCTGCTATCTGTCACGTCTGGTTCCCACAAGCGGCACTTCGTCACGGAAGGCCTTTTTTTCAGCCACGCTGAGCCGCTCAATAGCGGGCCTGCCGTCGCTGTACTTCCAAAGCGAAATCAGGGTTGGTTCCACCTCCACCACACATTCGTCATCCAGCCATGAGTAGGTTTCAAACGATCCCTGGTGCAGCCTTGAATATTTTTCCCTGAACCACGGGATATCATAGGGATGCCCCAAGATTGCTGCTGTCCCTTCAATCTGGATATTCCCCATGCATAAGGCCACCCGGGGGTTTTCCCTGATCTGGCTGATCTTCATGGATGCGGCTGATGTCTGGAAGGCTGCCTTCAGCCCATTAAAGACAAAACTCATGTTCCGCGCGGTCACGCGGCCTCCGGCGCAGGTGGCCAGCGCCATGACGGCGCTTTCGCCCAGCTTCGCCAGGATTTCCTGTTCCAGAGCCTCATAAAAGATTTCCACAGTATCCATCCCCCTTGTTTTTGTATTCCTTCCATGCGGAGTGGAATAAGCCTCATTTGGTTTGACATAAAACCATTTGGGTAAAAAAACTGTTTTTAGGGATAGCTTTGATCCGCTATCCTCAGAAATTATCCTTAATTCTTTTAAGCAGGGCGACGAGCTGCTGCTGTTCTTCCTCGGATATCCCCCTGTACAGGGTAGTCATCAGCTCCTCAGAGATTTGAAAAAAAGCCTTCTCCATGGCTGCTCCCTTTGGAGTCAGGGAAACGCAGTAACTCCTCTGATCCTCGGGATCCCGCTTCCTGGTCACATAACCCAGATCCAGGAGTTTATTGACCAGCGCCGTAATGGTGGATTTATCCTTGCCGGTCACCCGCGAAAGCTCCTTCATGGACATTTCCTTATGGATAAAAAGGTTATACAGGATGTTGCCATGGGAGGTGACCAGCCCATGGAGCCCGTGCCGTGCCATCTGTTCTTCGAGGAACCGGTTCGCCCTGTCCCTTATGGCTGATATCAAGGCTAATGCACTGCCTACCATGAGGCCATTATAGTTTGATATCAAATAATTGTCAAGATTCGCCAGGTTTTTGATAGTGTCAACGATTTGTAGGAATAAAAATCAGCCTCCTACACGATACAGTAA
>ENA-UPAD01000097-UPAD01000097.1-bioreactor-metagenome-genome-assembly--contig:-NODE-97-length-131848-cov-964.289295_pt1 | contig 131848 bp, 145 predicted proteins | sample MGYA00238179_ERZ772710 | MGnify/ENA primary metagenome ERZ772710 (study PRJEB29004, sample SAMN07631245) | bioreactor metagenome | isolation source: Switchgrass digestor | place: USA: Dartmouth...
TCGTTAAGGGCGATGAAATATGTCTCGAAGCTGAAGGCCGCAAAGGGAACCTTCACGGAATTCACGGCTTCTACTGTCAGAAGACCCGAAAACCATTCGGGAATTATCCTTTCGGGTTTGGAAGCCCCGTAAGAAGAAGCTTTGTAGCAGGCTATAAAAAAGTTGTTCATGGAAGGCACGGAAGCAAAATTGTTTAAAAGGGGATGGAGTCCGTTTATCCTGAAAAGTCCCGCTCTCGAGCTGTCGAAGACTTCTTTTTCGCTCTTATATGCAACGATATATCTTTTGTCCTTGGCAAGGCGATACAGATCTTTTGACAGTACGGCGCTTTTAGCCCGATCTGTTACGGGAAGATTCAGTCTTATATTGTTCAACATCGGCCTTATGGGATCGTATGCTTTTTTGCTTTCGCAGTCTCTGACGAACAGCGGGAAGGAGCATACGAAGTTTCCGGTGTGCCCGTCGTTTAGAAGGCCGTTCGCCGTTTTTACGTAATCTATGAATTCGGCGAGAAGTTCGGGATCGTAGTGATCCGAATGTGGATTAAATTCGTGCCTTGCCCTTTCCGTGGAAAAGAGACGATAAATTTCGTCGGCTTCTTCCAGAGTTATGTCGCCTTCGTTTTTGAGCTTTTCCGTTATCTTCTTAAGTTTTTTCGCTTCCATATCTTTTCTCCTTCAATCTTTGTTTTTATTGCGCAGACAAGATACCGTCAAAAGCCCGTTAAGGGATTCCGCTACCTTTTCGCAGGCATCGGCGACGTACGTCTCGGGCATTTCCCTGACGAACCTTGCAGCGTTTCTTATCACCGCGTCTCCTATGCTTTCCACGCCGAAGCAGTCTATCACGGCTATACAGCCTTCATTTCGGCAGTTGTTCAAAAACCTTGCGAGCAGCTTTCCGATGGCGGGGCCTTCCAGCCTTTTTCCCAGCCTGCCGAGACGCACGATCCGCGCTTTCATGTGTATTCTCCTTGCACGCGAAGTATAATATATGTTAGAATATATCATAACGGATAACAGATATCAACCGAAAAGGAATTGGTGCAGATGGAAAAGCGCAGGTGGAAGGAAAATCCGAAATACAGCGAAGACGACCTGCTTTACAGGATAGCGGAAGCCGTCGGCGATATACCGGCTCCTTTAGACGCGGACTACGGCGAATGTGCCGTCATCGGCGGAGTTCCCGCAAGAAGGGTTGAAATGCCCTTTAAAATAACCGACCTTTCCCTGTCTCCAAGCAGGATCGTATTGCCCGATCAGGAGATATTTGAAGAAGAAAAGGAAAAACTTAAGAAAAACGTCAAAGCGGCCCTGTCAAAGTTTCGAAGCTCAAGGCTGGAATATCTGAAACGTCTGTACAGCCCCGACGCTGAAGTGCAGAAGGCTTTGGACGAGATGGACATACCCGGAGACCTTCCGGAAGTCTTGGACGAAGCAAAAAAGCGCCTGAAGGAGCAGGGTTTTTCGGACAAACAGATCGAATCCGTCTGCTTCATGCCCAAGGAAAGGGCGATGAAGTTTGCGACGGACGACCTTGCGACTTTTTTGAAGCCGCTGATGTCCGAGTTCGACGTGCTCTTCGGCAAGCTTTCAAGCTTCGATCCTTCCGAGAGAAAGAAGGCTCTTGCCACCGTGATACGGGCATGGGAAGAAGCCGCCGAAGAGTGGGAAGCGGAAGAGAAGGAAAACGTCAGAAATCTCTCTCCCGGCCTTCTTTTAAGGCTCTCGCGTTCCGATGTGAGCTTTGCGCAGCAGATGAAGAACATATCGGAATCTTCCTTTCGCTCCCTGTCGGACTTTGACACGATGCTTGGCGCCTTTGTCGTATCAGGTATGTTTCCGCCCGTCGCCTTGCTTTATCTGCTTCCGATAATCGTCCCCGGACTGCTTGACCTGATTTTTTCGGAAGTGTCGGAATCGAGACAGAAAAGGGCGGAAGATCATAAAGAACTTATTACTTCCGAGATGGCAAGGCTGTATGCCGGCAAGGCCACGGGAAACGCCCTGATGGCCGAGATGGCCCTAAGGCTTGCCGGCGGAGAATCCCCTGAAAGGTTGTGGAACGATATGCCGAAAATGAAGGAAAAACTGAGAGATATGTTCGACAGTCTTTACGAATCGGGAAAGAAGCTGTTCGGCGGGCATTCGCACAACGATCCCGTGCAGCCCGGAAGCGCGGAGCACATCAAGATCGTCGAAGAAGCAAGGGAGACCGCCAAAGCGGCGGCAAACATCTTCTGGGACGAGCGCAAGGCGAAGGCAGTCGCTACCGTCGAAGAAAGCGCCCTTGCCGAAGCTCGGATAGCCGATTCCGTACGGCTGAACTTCGGAGACAGGATATCCTTCGTCTTCGATTCCGTGCCCGGAGAAGATGCCTTTTCTCGGGTCAAGCTCGAACAGGCCGAGAAGTACATCAAGGAATACGTCGAACATCTCAACAAAATTTACAGAAACGACGATCCGAACGTGGCGCTCTTTCTAAGGAACTACGGGATCATTCCCTATCCCGTAAGGATCGCCATGATGTTTTCTTCGGACTACGGGGTTTTTGGCGACCGTGCTGGCAGTCAGTCGGGCACCAGCATAATCGAGACCAAGATGATCCTGAACACCTTAAAGGAACTCAATCTGGAAGACGAGATGCTGTCTTTGAGCGACAGGGCAAGGGTCGTTGCCGGAGATGCCGTCGCCCGCATGCTCCCGCAGGAGCTTCTGGGATACATCAACGGCAGGATGGGTGAAGTGAACATAAAGCAGGCCGCCTACTACGACGAGATGGAAAAGCTGCTTGACATTTCCGCTCCCGTGGAAAAGTCGTTCGAGCAGATAAAAAACGAACTTAAAAACCTGTCTGAGCAGACGAAGAAGACGGCGGGGCTTCTGCTGTTCCTTTCGGACATTCGCGAAGAAGGCTCCGTCAACATCATTCCCGAGCTGTTTGGTGTAAAGAACTTCGCGGAAGCCAAACCTGCCATGCTTCGCTTCTTTAAGGAATTCAAAAACATGGACGATTCGCAGTTAAACGCCATAGCTTCCGAGCTTTACACGGTGTTTAACAGGACGGTCACGGAGCCGGGAATCCTTGAGACCGTCAGAAATCACGAAGTTCCCTTTGATACCGAAGAGAAAGACGAAGTGATCTTCGAGAGATGAAAAAGATATTGATAGTGGAAAGTCCCAACAAGGCAAGGGAGATATCCCACATGAAGCTGGGCGTGGAGCCGAAAGCCACGCTCGGCCATATCATGGATCTGCCGCCCGACAAGATGGGTATGGAGATAAGGCCCGACAAGGTCGTCTTCGTCCTTGAGCCTTTGAAGGACAAGAAGAAGACGATAGCGGAGCTGAAGAAGGTATGTAAGGGAAACATCGTATACCTTGCGTCCGACCCCGACCGCGAAGGAGAAGCCATAGCTTGGCATGTTTTCCGGGAGATCGGCAAGGTTGCCAAAGAGATTCACAGGGTGGACATACACGCCATCACAAAAGCGGAGATAGAGAAGGCCCTGAAGAATGCCAGAAGTATAGATGAGCACCGCGTGGAAGCGCAGATCGCCCGACGTCTCACGGACAGGTGGATCGGCTACGTCCTGTCTCCGCTGGCGTCGCGGGAACTGGGTTGTAAGGTCTCCGTGGGTAGAACTCAGACGGCGGGTCTGCGTCTCGTCTACGACAGGGAAGAGCAGATTAAAAACTTCAAGCCCGAACCGCTCTGGAAGGTGTGTCTGGACGCAGGAAGCGACAGGTTCGCGTCTTCCGTCTTCAAGGACGAAGAGAAGGCGAAAAAGCTGTTGCAGGAATTGAAGGAAGTCAGGGTCACCGATATTGAAGAGAAAAACGTCGAAGAAAGACCGCCCGCTCCGCTTACCGCTTCTTCCATGCAGCAGAAATGCGCCAAGTTCGGCTGGGACGCCAACGCCACGATGAAGCACGCACAGACCTTGTTCGAGAAGGGTCTCATCAGCTATCACAGGACGGATTCGGTGAGAATGTCGGACGAGACGCTGGAAGGCTTAAGAAACTATCTCGGACGGAAGCATCCCGAGCTTCTGCCCGACAGCCCCGCCCGCCACAAGAACAAAAGCAGGGCGCAGGACGCTCACGAAGCGATACATCCCACCTGCTTTGACGAAGATCATGAGCCGTCGAAGGTTTCTTTGCCCAAGGAAGAACACATGCTCTACGAACTTGTCTGGAACCTGACCCTTGCTTCGCAGGCAAAGCCGGCCGTTTACAGGACTGTTACGGTGTACGCGGGAAGCGAAGACAGCCCGAAGGCCCTGAAGGCAACGGGCAAAAGGCTCCTGTTTGAAGGCTGGAAGCGCTTCGTCGGCAACGGCGAAGAGAAGGAAATAGGACAGTACAGGAAGGGACAGATCCTGACAGGAAAGCTTTTCATCGACAAGTCCTTCACCACGCCCCCGCCGAGATACGACGACGGAAGCTTCATCAAGGCTCTAGAGTCGAACGGTGTGGGAAGACCGTCCACCTATGCGGCCATACAGAGCACCCTTTTCAAGAGAAATTACGTCAGGAAGGAAAAAGGGAAATACGTGCTTACCGATCTCGGCAGGAAAGTGCTGGAGTGGGCTAAGGAGAGATTTCCCGAGATTGCCGACGTCGGGTTTACGGCGCGCCTTGAAGACATGCTGGACGCCGTGGAGACGGGCGAAGAGAAATGGGAAAACGTCGTAAGACAGGTGGACGAGATCATCAAAAAAAAATTGGACCGGGAAATGGCGATATCGAGATGATTTCGGGTCAAGCGGGATATAACAAAAGAAAAGAAAGAAAGGACAGGTAGGAATGGCAGGATACGTTCCCGAATCTACTAAGGAAGTGCAGGCGCTGATAGTCAAGTCCTACGCGGACACGGTCTTGAACGCCTTTCTGACGGCTCCCGAGCTGGTTGCGGTAGCTCCGACAGGAAGCAGGGCGGATTACGAGACGCAGATGTCCATGCTCTCCGAACAGGAAGAGAAGACGAGACAGGAAAGGCGGAACTTCGTGTCCCTGTGCGAAGCCGCCCTGACCGAAGGCGAGCTTATGCTGAGATACGTCAGGAACAGGAGACTTGAAGACTCCGACGTCAGATGGCTGGAAGAAAAGGTTTCGGTGCTTGAAGCAAGGGTGCAGGTAACCGGTTCAAAGACGGACGAATACGTGCTTCAGGGGCTGAAGGACCTTATGTCCGACGTCAGGGCAGGAAGGTTCACGGTCAGGGCGGAAGCGAAGAAGCGCGAAGTCCGGGAAGGCCGGTTCGTCTTCGGCGGGTACGAACAGAAGCTTCACCCGAAAAGCCCGCTTAAGAGCTATCTTGAATTTATGTATTCCATTCCCGAAGGGTTCGATCCCGGAGACGTGGCGGACCTTCAGCGCAGAAACTGCGAGATATCCCAGCTGGCCGATGTCGCCAGATACGGCTACGACATATTGAACAGGCTGTGCAGGAAGGCGAAGGCTCTCGACGTTCCTTCTGTGTTTATCAGCGTCGTCATGCCGAGCGGGTACAGGAAGAAGGCGGAAAGGTTATTTAACGAAGGCAAGACGCCCAAGCCGATGAATAAGCCGATCGTCCTTTCCGGACCGCCCGGAGTCGGCAAGACCGCCATGCTCAGGGACGTCGCAAACTGGACGGGAACGAACCTGTTTTCCTTCTCCATGGCGCAGATGGACGCTGCAAGCTTCGGATTTCCCGTCTACGACTCGATAACGGGAAGCGCTAAGAGAGACATACTTGACGACATGAAGAACACCGTAAAAAAGCCCGGAGTCGTGCTGCTCGACGAGATGAACAGGACGGGAACGGACATACAGTCCAAACTTCTGACCTACCTGCTGGACCACAAGGTATCGGGCTTCACCGTGCATCCGCTGTCGCTCGTCGTCGGGGCGGAAAACCCGGTGTCGGCCGATCCTTACGGCACCATGACGAAGAGCATCGCCATGATAGACCGCTGTATGTACATAGATATGAGCAACTACGAGATGATCGTGAGCGGCTGGCTGAAGTGGTTGGATGAAGAGTACGGCGAGCTGGCTGAAGAAAACGAGCTTCTTCGCTACTTCATCAAGTTTTTGAAGGAAGACCCGCCCATGGGAGCGCGGGACATAATCTTGAAGATACCCGAAGACCCCGAAGAGAATCCGGGATTTCCCACTCCGAGATCGATAGACGCCGCTATATCTGCCATCGTGCTGTCTCACGGCGACTACGACACGGCGATGACGGAGATATCCGCAAACGTCGGGGCGGAGATGGCGAACAGGTTCGGCGCCTACATGGAGATAATCAGGGCGCTTCCTTCTCCCCAAGAGATAGCGAACAAGGCCGACGAGATTCCTTCTCTGTTTGCCGCCATAGCCGTGGATGCCGACATAATGCTCAAGAAAGACGACGTGAGCGTGGTCGGCTTCGAGAAAGGACTTTTCAACCAGATAAACGGATATGACGACGGCAAGCGTCCCGGAGACAGGAAGGTCATCGACCTGCTCGTATCAAGGAACAAAGATCCCGAGTTCAAGGAAATGGTTGAAAAGCTGACTCCCGAAATCGCCAAGAAGCATATAGAGAAGTACGTCAGGGATCTGTACTTCTCGGGAAGCAGGAACGTCCTTGAAGTCGGTGCGGAAGCCGAACTGGCAGATTCTCTGCTTTACGCCTTCAGGAAGTCGTACAAGGATTCCATCGAAAACGGCAAGCCGATAGACGGCGTATTCCTAAACAACCTTTTCAAGGCTGCGTGCTTCTTCCCCGTGCCGACGACCAGAAACAACCTGCTCAACATGATGGAGCGCACCATACTTCTTTCTCCGTGGACGGAAAGCTATGCCGACCTGATGCAGCTTCTCGCCCGCCTGCGCACTTCCGAGATAAAGACGAGAAGCGGGACGGTCAAGCTCAATGCCGATACTTCCGTCAAGGCTTTCAACGCCGTCGTTCCGGCAGCTCCGTGGCTGATCAAGGTATCGAAAAGGTTTAGCGATTCCTTCACGGAAGTATCCCAGATGCTGAAGGACATCATGAGCAAGGAGAATAAAGATGAAATTGACGTCGTCTGATTTTTTAAAGGCTGTAAGTATCGTGGAAGGGCTTCCCGTCGATATCGGAGTTTCCCTTTTGTCCCGGATGCTTCGCGACTGCGACGGCATTTGCTTCGAAAAGGACATCGGATACGAAGAGCTGAGCGAAGCCTTCCGCTGGCTGGACAGGCTCAAAAATCACGGCAGGAAGATTCCGATAGGAGAAGATGCCTTTGACGCCGTACGCAGGCTGGAAGGTGACAGAAGGCAGGAGATGACGGAATGGCTGGTAAAGATACTCAAAAGACGATAAACGAAAGCGTTGTGCAGGCGATAAATCCCGACGTCGTGATGACTTCCGTCGTGTCCGACATGATCAGGCGCGGGACCATGCGGCACGTCAGCCTTACCGACAGGCTGTGGGGAAAGCTTCTGTCTAAGTTTCCTGTCATAAACACCGAGCTTGTCGGCGAAGACTGCTCCACCATGTGCACAGACGGAAGAAGCATCTTCTACAATCCCAATTTCGTTCGAAACATCTGTCTCGACGCCATGGAAAGCGGGCAGGAAGACAGCGTTTCCAAGAGCATACGGTTCCTTCTTGCGCACGAGCTTATGCACATCGTTTACAGGAACACCGCTTCCGATTCCAGAGATATCACCTTCAAGATCCCCGGGCCTTACGATGAAGCTTACGAAAAGCTCATGGATATAGCAAACAAATCCGCAGACGCCGTGATCAACACTCGCCTTGAGAAGGAGTTCGGCTACTCCGTCAGGGGATACAAAAAGCGGACTCCTTTCGGGATTTTTCAGGCGCAGTTCTACTTTATGGAAGAAGAAACCGAAAAGGCATGGACGCAGGTCTTCGTCAAGGCATGCAACGCCGCCAGCGAGAAGATGGCGGAAAGGCTCGGTAAAGATATCAAAGAATATCCCGACGACTTCTTCGGTTCCATACGCCTGTTTAGAAGTCTTTATCCCGAGTATGAAAACGACAAAGAAAACAAAAAAAACAGGAACAGGCAGAATAAAAACCGTCAGGACAGCGAAGACCGTCAGGAAGGCTCGGGTAGTGGCAGTTCCGCCGATCCTGATTCCGACGATCTGGACGAAGACGACGATCTGGACGAAGACGACGATCTGGACGAAGAAGGCGATCTGAACGAAGAAGAGTCGTCCGAAGGCTCGGGAAAGTCCGGAAGAAGCGGGAAATCCGACGGAAGGCCCGGAAAGGGTGTTACGTCCGACGAAAAAAATGGCAGAGAACAGGACGAAAAAGACGACGGGTCGGAAAAAGGCAAATCGGGCAAGGACAGATCGAGTGATTCGAAGGACAGAAAAGGCGGAGAAGACAAAGGCTTAGGACGGGGCAACGAAGACGACGAGATCGACGATGCGGTCGATAAAGCTCTCGGCGGAAATTCCCTGATGGACGACCACGATAAAAACGACGAGATGATGAAGAACAGCCCCGTATCAAAAGCCAAGCTGGACCGCGCCATGCAGGAGCTTCAGAAGGAAATACAACAGGAAATGCGCAGGGCAGGACAGGGAGCTTTTCCCGATTCCCTGCTTATTTCTTTGTGTCGCGCCTACTTTCGACCGAAGCCCGAGCCGTGGTACGTGGGTATTACTTTGCTTTTGAAGAACAAGATCAAGGAAGGCAGGCAGATACGGGAGCGCGTTCCGCCTATCGAGATGCTCACGCAGGTCATGACGGGAAATTCCGTCGTCCAGTTTGAGAAAACCGGAAGACGTCTCAACATCGCCTTTGCCGTGGATGTATCCGGGTCGATGAACGACGAAGAAGTGGTATCCGGCGTGCTCAAGATAATGAATTTTATAGAACGGAATATCCCGAAGGGAAGCCACGGGCACAAGTTCATCTTCTGTCAGGTGGACGCCGGTGTGGAAGAGTGGAAGGAGATGGATATTCCTTCCCGCGATTACTCGGCGTGGAAAAGGGAACTTGCAGAGCACGGATTCGTCAGGCGGGGCAGGGGCGGGACGGAGTTTGCGCCCTTCTTTAAAAAGATAGCAGAGATGAAGCAGAAGCCCGACGCTGTTGTCGTATTTTCCGACATGGAGCTTTACGACTACCAGCAGGTAGAAAAAGAGATCAGAAAGCTGAAGAACAGCGTCATCTGGCTTTGCATGAACGAACAGGTGCCCGACGAGTTTTACAAATACGATATCGGTCGGGTATACGAGACTTCTTCTCTGTTTGAAAGGCAGGAAATATCTCGGTGAGAGAGATAGAGATAATCAAAACCCTTACCAAAAAGCTCAAAAATAAAGGTGACGTATCACAGGAAGAAGCGGACCTGATATACATGCTCTGGAAGATCCACGAAGCGCAGGGCGTCGCATATACGAGTTCAGGAGAAATATTCGGGCGCGGCAGCTGCGGCTTTCCGATAATGAAGACCGAGCATCCGAGAGAAGCCATGAATTTCAGCTTTATCGACAGCTTCATATGTCCGATGCGCAGCGCTTTCAAGGAATGGTACAAGGTTGTTGCGGAGATTGCAGCTTCGGGCCGCACAGGAAACTTTGTTACGACGATTCCTGTGTATGTGGCTCCGTGGAAGAATAATTTCGAAAAAGAAACTTGCCACCTGATAGAATATGCGTCCCGCAGTCTTTCGGGAGACGACAGACTTGATGAAGTGACGGGAAAATGGATTAGAGATATATACCCGCGGATTGATAAGCTTCTTACGCTGGACGTTTTGGTTTTTAATTACGAAAACAGTCCCAAAATGCTTTCCTTTTCGAGATACGGACTTGTGCCCCGCTTAGAGAGAAAGACCAACGATGTGCTGTTCTTACAAAAGATGACGGAGAAGCTTAAAAAGGAAGATATTACTCTCGAAGAATCCGACTTGATATACATAATAATGAAATTCGCTCAGGCTATGTACGTTCCCAACATCAGGTATTCCGATTTTAAGGTCGGAAGCAGGGAAGAAGGAAAAGTGCAGATAGAAAGGCTTCAGCAGGCTCTGATGTCGTGGTTTAAGGCCGTTCACGAAGCCGTGAAGTCGGGCAGAAAAGGAAACTTCCTGTACACCCTACCGGTCTCCGGGTTTACGGGATTGGGTAAGTCGGTCCCGTACATCAAAAAAACGTTTTCTCTGCTGCCGAAGCAGTTTCTTACGGCGAAATTTCCAGCAAAGCCTGTTCTTCCCGATATGGCAGGTATATTCTTTGACGACGAAAGAAACGTTTTGCTGTCCCAAAGATGTGAAGTAGTCAGAAAGATTGCAGGGATCGGAAAATACATAGTGGAAGATTACGAAGGAGTATTTCTTTTTATGGAACGGGCTAAGAAAGGAGATATCGGACGTGACTTTTATGTTTACAGAGACGGCAAAAAGGTAATCGATCCGATGTTCGTCAAGTTTGAGTACCTGAACCGAAACAAGATTGTTCCTGCCTGCTGTCTTCGCGATGAAGACAAATACTTTGCGGCATACGACAAGAGACACGAGAAAACCGTTCGGAGCGTGTTTGAAATACCGAACGGCAAGCTGGAGTTTATGCTTCCCGAGTTTTCTGACGACAAAGACTTCTCAAGTATTCTGGAAGAATCTCTGTACATGTTGGATACGGTTTTTCAAAAGACGGCAATTTCGGAAGATGACTCGTGGACGGACATAATCAGATGAAAGAGATAGATATAGTCAAAGTATTGACAGAAAAGCTTAAAAGACAAAGGGACGTCTCGCGAAAAGAAGCAGATTTGATATATATGCTTGAGAGACTCCATGAAACGTATCGCTGTTTGAGTGGTTTTTTGGGTGAACGCGGAAATTTTCCGATTGATCATTATGATTTGAGTAAGAACGAAAACGTAGAGTTTAGTTTTGTCGACAGTTTTTTAAATCCCATGTCCCGTGCTTTGAAAGAATGGTATGAGACTGTTGGGGATCTTACCGCCGCTGGCCTTACGGGGAATTTTGTCGCTACAATTCCCGTAAAAACGCTTCTGTCTAAAGAAAAAGAAGAAAAAGACACGGTTTATGCCATAAAGCGGGCCGCAGAGCATCTGTCGGAAGAAGACAGAATAACAGAAGCAGAAGGCGAATTTGCCGAAAAGGTACATTCATCTGCTGACGGCTTTCTTGCTTTGGATTTTTACAGATACGGGAGTTCTTACAGATTTACAAGATACGGGCTTGCGTCGCGCGTTGAAAAGAAAAGCGGATACGTGTTTTTCCTGAAAGAAATGGCGAAAAAGCTGGAAAGAGAAGATATTACGCCTGAAGAGTCGGATATGATATATATAATCATGAAATTTATTCAGGCCATGAGTATGTTCGCCCAGCCTTCTCGCAACCGTCTTCTTTTTGAAGGGTCCAGCAGTAAAAGACTGCAAATGCAGATGAAAAGACATCAAAAAGCTCTGTCGCTGTGGTTTGAAGAAGTTTATAAAGCGGCAAGCGCGGGACGTGGCGGAAATTTTCTGTACACTATACCGATCTACGGACTTGAAGGACTGGACGATTCTCGTAGATATATCTTGGAAACTTTAAAATTGTTTCCCGAGCAGCTTATTTTAGCAAAGTTTCCCAGCAAACCCGATCTTCCCGATATGGCCGGGGTTTTCTTTGACGAAAAAAGAAAACTGATGCTATCCATGAGATGCAACGTGGTCAGGGAAATCGTCAGGCTCGAAAGGTACGCCAATTTATTAGACCCGAACGGAATTTCCTGTCTCGTCGAAGGAGACGGTGGTGATTTTACGCGCATCTGCGAATGGTATGAAAAAAAACAGGTAATTAAACCTTTTATCTTAAAAATAGAGTATTTAAGCAGAAGAAAGGGTATTGTTCCCGTCTGCCGGTTCTGCAACACAGATTTCACCCATTTTATTGCATACAACAAAAAAGACGAAAAAATCGTTCAAAGGATACTTGACATGCCGGAAGAAAGGCTGATGTTAGAACTTCCGCCATTTATAAGAGAAAAAGGTCTGGCGAAGTTGTTTGAAGAATCTTTTAGCGTTATGGATATGCTCACCATGGCAGAATTTGAAGAAGACGACTCATGGGTGGACATAGAGCGATGAAAGAAGTAAAGATAATCAAAAATCTTACGGAAAAGCTCAAAAACAAAGGCGACGTGTCGCAGGAAGAAGCCGATTTGATATACATGCTCAGGCGAATTTACGAAGCGTACTGCATTTCGACTTTTACGAAATCGATGAATACCAGACAGAAAGTCTCCGGTTTCCCGAGCCTGAAGTCCAATTTCTACGATGTCGCCGTAAGCTTCGATTTCACCGGCAGCTTTATCGATCCGATGTGCAGCGCCTTCAGGGAGTGGTACAAAACCGCTGCCGATCTTGTCTCTTCGGGCCGTACGGGGAATTTCGTAACGACGATTCCCGTTGTCGATTCCTGCCACAGATGGAACAGGAAAGAAAAGGATATCGCCGGGTTTATGAAGCTTGCAATTTCCAGACTGTCCGAAGAAGACAGGCTAACGGAAATAAAGGGTGAGCGTGCGATCGAGACATTACCGCAAACGAAAAAACTTCTTTCTTTTGATGTCATGTTTTCCGGTGCCAGTTCGTATTTATATTCAACGCTCACTTTTTCAAGGTACGGACTTCTGCCCCGTCTTGAAAGAAGTACCAGCGATATACTGTTTTTACAAGAAATGACGGAAAAACTAAAACGAGAAAACGATATTTCTCTTGAAGAAGCAGATATGATGTTCACGATCATAAAGTTTTTTCAAACGTTTAAGGTGCATAAATTGCGTTATTGCGACGAAAAAAACTCGCTGGAACTTCAAGCAAATACAGTTAAAAATTCTTTATTATGTTGGTTTAAAGAAGTATATCAAACAGTAAAGTCCGGCAAGTCCGGGAACTTTCTGTATGCGTTGCCTGTCGGCGGACTGTCAAACATGGGACGATCTTTGACATATATCAGAAAGACGCTGGATTTGCTTCCCGATCAATTTTTTATTGCAAAACTTCCGAAAAAGCCCGAACTGCCCGATATGGCGTGGGTTTTCTTCGACGAAGAAAGAAATGTGCTCCTGTCCCAGAGATGCGGTGTAATCAGGGAAGTTGCGGAAGCCGATAAGTATGCTGTTTTTCCGGACAACGATGGATCTTTCTATCGGCTGGAAGAACTGGAAAAAGCGCGTTTAAAAGAGAACTTTGACGAAAACGAATATGCGTTTAGTATATACACTTTTTTCAGTAAAAATAAAATCAGCCCTTCCGTCGTCAAAACCCAGTATTTACGCAAAAAAGGAATACTTCCGGTTTGTCTGTTTTGTCAGCCGTGTAATTGGAGAGATAAATATTATTTAGCATACAAAAAGGAAGATAGGGACGCAGCTGAAAAAATATTTAAAATTCCAGACGAAAGACTGCTGTCGGAGCTTCCTAAGTTTTCTAACAAAAACGATTTTATAAAAGCCATTGAAGAATCCCTGTACGTGTTTGATATAAATTTTTGCCGGTCAGACGCCATCGATGAAGACGATTCTTGGATAGACATAACGAGATGAAAGGAGAGAATCTAAAAATGACGTATAAGGCTAAAGAAGTGAAGAAGCTGGAAGAGCTGACGAAAAAACTTAAATCACAGGGAGATGTGTCGCCCGAAGAAGCCGATCTTGTGTATATGCTCAGACAAATTTACGAAGCGTACTGCTATGTTTCTTCCAAGCACGATTCCGGGTCCGAACGTAAAGTTTTGGATTTTTCAAGGCTGAAGTCCAATTACTTTTACGACGCCGTGGAATACGATTTCACCGATAGCTTCATGCGCCCGATGCAAAGCGCATTCAGCAAATGGTACAGGACCGTTGCGGACCTTGCAGCATCGGGGCGCACGGGCAATTTCGCAACCACGATTCCCGCATTTTTGCTAGCGGAAGAAGAGACCGCCGATTTGATGAGATTTGCCTTCTCCAAGCTGTCTGAAGAAGACAAAATTATCATAATCAGGGGAGATCGGGCAAGGGAGCTGTCTGTCCGAACCGGCAGGCTTCTTACTTCCGACGCTTTGTTCTTTTATCCCGAGACCGGACATCCGATACTGACCTTTGCGAGATGCGGACTCGTCCCCCGCCTTGAGAGAAACACCAGCGACGTGCTTTTCCTGCAAAGGATGACGGAAAAGTTAAAAAATGAAGATATAACTCCCGAAGAGTCCGACCTGATATATACGATATTTAAGTTTTCCCAGACTCTTAAATCCCGAAGCTTCAGGTTTTACGGCGAAAGGAAAGATTTTAAGAGACAGACCGACAGGCTTAAAAACGCCCTGAATCTGTGGTTTAAGACCGTATATGAAGTCGCAAAGTCGGGCAGGACGGGAAACTTCCTGCATACTCTGCCTGTCTGCGACTTTACCGGCTATTCTTCGGTCGTCAAAAAGACGTTAAATCTGCTGCCAAAGCAGTTTTACATGGCAAAACTTTCGGCAAGGCCCGACCTTCCCGATATGGCGGAAATCTTCTTTGATCCTGAGAGAAACGTACTGATGTCCCAGAGATGCGGAATTGTTCAGGAAGCTGCACAAGCCGACAGATATGCCCTGTTTGAAGACCCCGACGGCGTGTCCTGTCGGTTTGAGAATATGACAAAAATCGATCCGTACATATTCAGCTTTCGCGGCAGAAAGGCGAAAATCAACCCGTTCGTCGTGAAGTTTGAGATGTTGAAGAGAAACGGTCTTCTTCCCGTCTGTCGGCTTCGCGACGGGATTACATATTACGTGGCATACGAAAGGAAAGACAAGGACACGGTTAAAGAAATATTTAAGATTCCCGACGAAGCGCTGCTGTCCGAGTTCCCGGAAATTCCGTATCCCTACGAAAGGGAGATTTTCCTGAAGGCTCTGGACAAATCTCTGTACGTGCTGAAACTTCATCTTCCTTTAATCGAAGCTGATCCGGACGATTCTTGGGCAGACGTGATCAGATGAGTTTTCGAAAAGCGTTTTTGATTTCAACAATATTCCGATTTTATTGACTGTACTTTCGGAGTCGGGTATAATTCTTATGGGAGCTTTTAATCTTAAAAAGGGAGACAGGGAAATGACGACGAAAAACGATATACTGAGAGAGACCGAAAAGGCGAAGGCTTTTACCGAAAAGCTGAAGACGCAGGGCGACGTGTCTCAATGTGAAGCCGACAGGATATACATGCTTCACCATATTTTTCATTTCTACTGTGTAAGTCAGGATCTTACCTTTGACCTTCAGGGAAAGCCGATAGAAAAGATGAAGCGTGTGCTGCGGGGAAGCTTTCCGTCCATAGGTAAGGACGCAGAAGATTACGTCATGTCCGTTTTGACCGACTGGTATTCCACCGTATACGAATATGTATCTCAGGGCCATACGGGAAACTTCGTTACGACGGTTCCGAGAATAAACCTGATTCTCAAGACCGGAAAAGATACAAGCGATATTCAGATAGCAACAAGACGCATCCTGTCGCAGGAAGATAAAATTTTCTGGATCGCCGGCGGAAAGCTGGAAGACAGAAAAGAGACAAGCGACGTTCAGATAGCAACAAGACGCAAACTGTCGCAGAAAGACAAAATTTTCTGGATCGCCAGCGAAAAGTTTGAAGAAATGCGCCCATACTTTGATTCCTATCTCACTTCGAATGCCATACCGTTCCAGATAAGAGACAAAGAAGTCTGCGTATTTGCAAGGGCCGGGCTTTTCCCCAGATATCGCAGAGACATGAATGACATCAAGTTCTTAAGGAACGCGACAGAGAAGCTCAAGAAAGGCGAAGATATAACGACGGAAGAAGCGGAAGGCATACGTCTCGTGGTAAATTACGAACAGGCCCTTTACGTCGAATCGCTGGATATCATATGGCCCGACGAGAGAAGACAGCGCAAGGTTCAGCTTGAGAACTTAAGGCAGGAGATACTGAACTGGTTTAAGGCGGTGCACGAAGCCGTCAAGGCGGGCAGGAAAGGCAACTTCCTGTACACCCTGCCGACGGAAGGCGGATGGAACATCGGCCCTGCCCTGAAATATGTGAAGCGGACCCTGAAGATGCTCGATCCGGAGACGCATCTGGAAATCGCTGAAGCTAACTGAACGCAAAGGCTGTCCTTCGGTCTCAGGCCGGGACAGCCGTTTTTCTTTTTGTTAAAAAATGTTTGGGAGTTTGAAGACGACCTATGGACAAAAAAGACGAGATAAAAAAGCTTAGAGACGCCGTTTTCAGGCTTGAAGACGGAGAAGACATCTCCCTTGAAGAAGCAAAGGAAATATACGACATCCAAAGGAATAACAAGGACCGTCTGGACTGCAGCAACAACGACTTCGACGGCAGGCTGTACGGTTTCGTTCACAGGTGGTACGAGACCGTAAGAGACGTCCTGAAAGACAGGACGGGAAATTTCATCACTTCCTTGCCCGTCAGCCCCGAAGACCCGTTGCTCAAACAGATCAACGACGAAATAACAGCGGCGCTTCCCGTACGCGACAGGGCTGGATTGATAATGATCTCTTCCTTTCAGGTTCCCGACTGGCTTAAAAAAATCTACGATCCCAACAGGCAGGGAAAGATCAGATACCTTGAAGCGGACAGAAAGATGTTTTCTCTGGAAGGAACGGTAGAAAATCTCGTCAGTCTCATGGAAGATTTTAGGACTTCGGATATTCTTGAGAAGCACAAAAGGATGACGGCAAACATGGTGCTTCAAAAGTGCATGAAGCTCGGACAGATTCCGTTTTTGTGCTTTGTCGAAAATCGCGACGACCCCTACGGCAGGTTCTACTTCCTTTCGGACAAAGAGCTGATACCTGAAGCGCGCAGGATCGCAAAGAGCGTACTTACGACGATGATACAAAGAAAAATAATCACCAGTTCCGTCTTTTCTCCGGAAGTTCTCCGCTCGGTCAATGATATATATAACGAAATAGGAGAAAGGTATAGCCAGACAGAAAGGCAGAACCATGGACGATAAAGACCTTGAAGAACTGACTGAAAAGCTCAAAAAAGAAGGGGACATATCCCTGAAAGAAGCCGATCGGGTCTTTTCCCTTTTCTCGCGGAAAAATCTGAACACGAAGCTCAATCCGAAATCCCGAGATTTCGATCCGCTTCTCGGAGCCGTCGTCAACGAGTGGTTTGAAGCGGTTTACGCCCTGCTCGGCTCGGGCAAAAGGGGAAACTTCGTCACGACAATTCCGCTTGAAAAGCTTGATCTCGAAAATCTTCTGGCTGAAGCGAATTTCGTCGACAGGTGCAGGAAATCCCTTTCGGACGAAGACTGCTTCACGCTCATGATGATCGGCGAAAAGACCTTTAAATCCCTGCCCGAAAAGACGAAAAAGCTCTTTCGCGAAGAAACTTGCGGATGCGAAAAATATTACTGTTTTTACAATTACCGTGCCGGGATTTATCCGCGTTTGAACGAAGTAACGAAAGACCTTGAACCGGTACTGACGAGCAGATGGCCCGATCTCTGTAAGATCGGCTTCAAGCTGGCCGTAGGAGCACTGGTGCCCGACAGTTCGGAGTGGCTTGCATGCAGTGAAGAAGCATACTTCATTGCAGTAGCTTCTTTCATGAAGGCATACGGAATATCGCCCGTCTGCGTGAAGTTCTCGGACAGGAAGACGTTTCTTGCCGCAGACAGAAAGGACCTGCCGGTCATGGAAGAAGTCTTAAAATTCCCCTTTGAAGCGCTGGTGCAGAACGCCGTCGACGAAGGCATCATCTCGCAGAAGATGGCAAGGGCGCTCAAGAACAACAACCCGATACGCTCCTTTCCCGTTGCAGATTTCGCAGATATGTGCGCCAGAGTTCTCAAATTCACCGTTGATACGAATGCGGAATTAATAAAGATGAGACGGGAAATAGAAGAAGGAAAATGGCTTGATGTTATAAAATGACGGCTATATACGACATTGCCCGCGAAGAAATGACGAGAAACGGAGACATATCGCTTCATACGGCCGACGGGCTGTTTGAAGCTTTTTCTTTAATTATGCAGTTTAAAGAGCGCGTAAAATTCCTGCCGTGGTATCTGCTCGTCCTTCAGGAGACCCGAAAGGGCAGGACGGGAAACTTCACGACCACCGTTCCTTTTGTGTGGAAGAAGGGAGACGTATTCTCCGTCGTAAGAGATATCTTGGAGACCCTTCCCCAGAGATGCAGAACGGAAGAGATTTTAGGCCCCGTTCCTGTCGTGTCCGCTCCCGGATGTGCCGTCAGGGACGGATATGCCCATCTTTCTCGGGCGGGAATGTTTGACCTGCTTTTTCCAGCCCACGACATACTGTTTGAAATTCCGTGCGAGACGGGCGGGACATTTCGCGGGCTGATGTGCCGTTCCGCAGCGAAGGCCGCAGTCGCAGCGGGAATGTCGGCTGGCATCGTGTCCTTCTCTTCGGAGCGGGAGTGGTTCGGACATGCCTTTTTCTGCGATCGGGAAAACCGGGATGTCTTTGCCGAATTGCTGCGACTTGACGAAGAGATGTTGAAGATCGCCATGCTTGAAAGGGGAACGGAGATATCAAGCATCTTCTCGAAGATATTTCCCGACTGCGACTGGCTGGAGACCTGCGATGCAGGAACCGTGCTGAACCTTGACGGCAGGAGATATCTCGTCGGAAAAACGCCTGAAGAAGCGCTGACGCAGGGCTTTCTTTCCTGCATCAGGTCCGTAAGGGACAGGCTTTCCGACGACGGATATTTGGATATAATCCGATGATTTCATGATATAATCAAAACGGAAAACAACAATAACGGATACGGAGATTGAAATGAAGGTCGTGAAACCGTGAAAGAATTTATTGATATTTTAAAAGAACGTGATATCACTCCCAAAGAAGCGGAAGAGATTTATGTCAGGATAAAAGACGGAGAAGACGCTTCGGAGTGGATGCGCTCTGTCCTTGACGCCTTAAAATCGGGCAGGACAGGCAACTTCATCTCGTCCTTTCCTGCCTACGACAAAAGATACGAATCCGTCATACTTCAGATGAGAAATCTGATTTCTTCCAAAAACAGGATATTGGGAGCTATGGTCTTCAATATCGATCTGAAGTACGAAAACACGTCGGGACTGGAAGTCGTCTCGGAAACGGAAGACGGCTTTGTCTTTAAAAGGATCTTGTCGGACAGGTTCGGAATCGTCAACGACCTGCTCGAAAAAAGCTGTCCCGGATATTTGTCCATGCTTTCGTACGAAGCATCGGATTTGTTCGTCGGTGACAAAAAAAGAGACAGGCCCGTAGAAAATCTTCCGCTGGAAAATTTTTCCATGTTTCCTTTTGTCGAAGCGGAAAAGGTTAAATTTCTCTGGCATATCGGAGTTCCGATCATTGCATTTAGAGAAGATTTCAGGCTCTTGAACCCGTCCTTCGACTTTTTCCACAGACGCGGGCATCACAGTTTTAAGATAAGGGACAGCAAACTGGTGCAGAAGGTTCTTTACGGCACATCACACAAAGATATCGACAGAGCAGCAAAGCAATACGGGATAAAAGATCCGAAGCTGAAAGACGTCCCCGATATACTGTATACTATGCTTTTTAACGAAATAACGTTGGAAACGCAGGAAGATCAGGACGAAGAATGGGTGGATATAACAATATGACGGAATGCGGCAGGATACTTCAGGAGTTAGAGATGCTAAAGAAAACGAACGACGAAAGGCTGGCTCGAAGACTGTCGGACTGGTACGGCTTCGTGCTGTCGGAACTGACGTCAGGCCGCGTCGGGGATTTCATACGGTCGGTTCCTGCGGACTTCGTCTCCCTTCTTTTCAACGGAAAGATAGTCGAAAAGCTGATAAATAAATGTACCAGAACCCTGTTTGAGATGGCAGAAGACGGCAGGATACCGTTCGAGACGACAGCCTATATGGCGGAATCGCTTCGCACCGGCAGGAAATTTCGGCTTAGGTACGCAGGACAGCTTTGCTCGAAAAAGCTGGGTCCCGTACTTCCAATTATCCTGCACAAGGAGACGATGACCGATATGATACTCAGGGAAGCAAAACTTCTTGCCCTTTCGAAAGTGGCTGTGGTGGTAAAGCTTTACTGTCGCATTCCCGGAGAATTTTATCCGGCCGTCTGCTGTATGTCTTCCGACTGCAACATCGCAAAAAAGGTGCTGAGAAACATAACCAAGGACTTCGTCAAAGACAGGATGTCAAGCTTTCCCAAAGTCGACTTAAAGAAGGATTTCTTCTATCTGGAATCGGGATACGGCTTTGGCGAGAACGGCATAATATTTATAAACAAAGGACGGGCGTATTACAGGACGAAAGACGGCACGCACGAGCTTCCCGATGCCGATCTTGACAGCCGGGAAGAGCTGTTCATGCAGATTTCCCGCGCCGTAGCGAAAGTAATCGAATACGAAGTTGCAACAGAATTCGAAAAAGAGAAGTTCGCCCGAGAAGATGACGACTGGGTTCTTGAAATCAGGTGACGGAATGAACGCCAAAGATGTGAAAGACCTTACGGAGAAACTTTACAGGGAAGGAGATGTGTCTTTCGAAGAAGCGTCCGCCGTTGCCGGGTTACTGAAAGAAAACGAGCAAGAGCTGATGCTGGAATGGACATCTCGCGACAGAAAGGACGCAAAAGCCCTGAGCCTGTGGTTTAGCGTCGCAGAAAGCAGGCTTCCGAAGTACGGCAACTACGTGCATACCGTTCCGCTTGAAATTCCGTACAAGGAACTGCGTGGTTACGAGCCTTTCGGCAGTATATTTCATTGTTTTAAAAAACTGCCCTTTCCTTTAAACGTAAAATACGCCGAGTGGACCTGCCCTGACTCTTCAGGTTACAAAGCGGAAAAGGCAAACTTCGAGTATGCGGGAGAGATAATGCGTCTTCCGAAGCTTCGCGAAGCAATAGGCAGTATGAAAAGCGTTTTTCACACCCTTCACGGAGACAAGTGCGCTTCCCTGTATGATTCTGTGGAATTGGAAAGGTCCGGGAGAAAGTATAAGAAAAGCGTGCTGTATCAGGCTTCGGTCGTGCGCACGGCCGTATCGCTGTCGCTTCCCGTCGTTTATACAAGCTCCCGATCCGAAAAAAGGCTTTTGATGCGTCCTTCCGACATCGATAAAATCTCGTTTCTGTTGGAATACACACCTGACAATCTGGTTCATTGGGTATACAGGGAAGGATTTTTGAACAATCAGGAATATCGCGGACTGCTTGAAGGAGAATGGATTTATATCGACCGTCCTGATGTTGTATGCGACGGGTTTGCCGAGTACTGCTACGAGTGCAAAGTATGCAATGAAGGGCGGGAAGCAGTAGAAGACGATTCTTGGATAGATATAATCAGGTGAAAATTATCGGTTTTGCGTAACGCAAATTGCGAAAAGCAGGTGGCGGGATGTTCACAAAAGAGATTGAAAAGATAAAAGAACTGACGGAGAAACTCAAAAACGAAGGCGACGTGACGGAAGACGAAGCCGACTGGCTGTATATCGTAAGCTTTATTCCGTGGAAGCTTCGGACGTCGTTCGACAAAAAATATAAGAAAATAAATTTCCCTGCTCCCTATGAGTCTATGAAGGCACTAAACGACGCTCTTGAAGGCTGGTACTACATCGTGCTGCAAAAAGCAAAGAAAAAAGAAACAGGGAATTTTCTGTCCACGGTCTTTTACATCGGACACAGAACAGGCAGCAGTTTTTCTGTTCAACCGGAATTCCTGCAAAAAACGTATTTGAAACTTAAAGATTATTTTAAAAATTCATATGCAGCCAGCGATGCCTTTCGGTCTCAAAAAGAACGCCTGCTGACGGGAGACTTGTTTGATAATCCATGGGCGGGAACGTTGAGATTTTCGCGACTCGGAACGGTGCAGAGAGTTGCATCCGAAACATACGTGTCGCCGTGTTTTTGCCCTTTTCTTGAAAAGGTCAGGTTCGTCGTGCTTTCTATGCTTAACGTCCCCTTTCTTAAAAAGCTGGACCACGAAGACGACACAACGCTGCTGTTTCCAAAGAAATACGGTTCCATCGTCAGGGAAGTTTCGGATATCGTAAAAAGCTTGCGACTTTCCGACGGAGACGTTCAAAAAACTGCTTTACAGGTGATAGAAAAAGAAAACCTGCAACCTTTTAAAGTTGTATATTCACAGACGAAGGATGCCACTTTTCTTGAGCGTGTCGCTTCCAAGCTGGCTTCCGACGGAGATATTTCCGAAGAAGATGCGGATAATGTCTTTCTGCTTTTCAAATACGCTCAGGCGTTGGTATACGACAGCACCGTAAACAGCAAATATCAGGACGCAAGAAAAAAGCATAGAGAGATATTCAAATCCCTGAACCAATGGTACGGAGCGGTATTCAAGGCGCTGAAACAGGGAAAAAGCGGAAACTTCATCACCACCATACCTTATTACCCGGAATGCAACATGCACGAAGCGGGGAAAAACATAAAAAGGTGTCTGGAGCTTCTTCCTGAAAAAATCAGAGTCGTACACCTTCCCAAACAAAAGGACCTGACGCGATACGATTCCGCGGGACTGCACTTCGAAACCGACGAAGGCTACACCTTCGTTCAAGCCTTTAGATACGGGATTGTAGAGAAGGTCTTGGGCGAAAAGTACGAACCGGTCATAACGGCCGAAGCGGGTTTGCGAACAGGTATGCATGACACGTACATGCGTTGGAAGCTCGACGCTCCTTACAGTTCCGACAACTTTCTGTTCGGCAAGCTGGAAGCGATGAAGGCCGTAGGAGTGCTTCCTGCCCTGATCGTTTTTTCGGATAAACTTTGCATTGCAGTTCCCAAAGAAGACGTCGAAAAGGTGCGGTGCATAGCGGAGATAAAAAGAGAAGACCTGCCCGATTTCGGCAACCAGAATTATACGGACGCCATCATCGAAGCAGCCATGAGAAAGAAACTTCTGGATCCGGAAGACGACTCGTGGACGGACATTACGAGATAAGGAGAACAGTATGACGGACTGGAAGCGTGCTGAAGAAATATACAAAAAACTGATGCACGAAGGAGACATAACGTGGCAGGAAAGCGACGTGATATTTCAAATTGCTTACGACTGCCTGTGTAGAAAGACTGAAGATGAAGACTGCGACAAAAGAAGAAAGTTTTTGGAGAAATGGTACGGGTACGACGGAGTCTTGAAAAAGTTAAAAAATGGAGACAAAGGTATATATTTGCACACCGTTCTTCTCAAACCGCTTAAAAGATTTCTCATGGAAGAGATACACATCAGTTCAAACTCCGAAATACGTGTTCTTTTGGGCCATATAAACAAATATCTGCAAAATCTTAAAGCTGAAGACAAGATCGTAATACTTGTATCCAAGACAAGAGAAGACGCATTAAAGCTTTTCAAGGGAAAGACAAATCCGGGTCTTATGGGCAGACAATATTCAGCCTTTGATTATTTGCACGGTCCCGGGAAAGGTATCACGATCAAAAGAGCAATCCCGACAGCAGCCCTGTATCACAAATATTTCTTTGAGATCTACCGCCCGCTAACGCTTCAAAGGATCGGACTTGACAGATTTGTAAGGCTCGATATTGAAGACGAGAAACTCAAAGCAGCATGTGTATTTTACGGGTGTGAAGGAAAAGTATACAATATACAGGAAGCATACGAGCGGGCTATTGAGATCATGCTTGACATGAACGTTCCGATATATTCATATTCCACAGAGCTTTATTACAGATTGTCTGATGCGATGTTCGGTTTGCTCGTCGACGAAAGATATGCAAAAGATATAGAAAGGGCATTTCGAGCGCTTCCTTCTGCAATAGACAACGGGTTTTTCGGAACATGCGACAAAAACGATGAAAAGTTTACCGCCGCTGTTTCATACGTAGTCAAAGATTTTTTGCTTTTCAACGAACTTAAAAACAACGTAGAAGAAGACGATTCTTGGACAGATATAATAAAATAGAGTTGAAAAACCGTTCGGAAGGTGATATAAAAATGACACGGGAAACTGATCAAAACGAAAATCCGTTCTGGGTTTTTGCAGAAAGAAAGACGGGCGAATATCCCGACCCGACGCCTGACAGCGGAAAATGGCTTGTCTTCGTTAAAAACGAACAGGCTGAAGAGCTCTGGGAAAAGATAAAAAAGGCGGTCGAAGAAGGCAGGCTCGGAAGCGCCGCTAAGATGTCCACGGGAAATCCCGATGCGAAGTTTTACGACCCGAATCGCAGGGTAATATGCGTTTACACCTACGACTGGACGGACACGGAAGACGTCATGAGAATACGGGAAGAACTGCGCAGGCTTGGAGTAACGTGGAAGATCCCGTACAAGACCGACGAAGATACCTTTAGCGGCAAGTACGTACAGACGGGCCACAAAAGAATAAGCAAATACTATATTTAAAGACGGGAAGATAAAAATGCCCAAATACATAACGTCAAATGAAATACTTGATCTTGTAAAAAAACTAAATTCGGGGCGGGATATCACAGAAGACGAAGCAAACTCCATAAAAAGACTGTTTACCGACAACATGTTAAAGACAAAACTCAATGAACGTTCTTCAAAATTCGACTATTGGCTTGAGCATGCTCTCTCCGAATGGTACGGCGCTGTAGCGGATGCTTTGTATACCGGCAGGACGGGAAATTTTGCAAACACTATCTATCTCTGGTTCGGCTCTAATTCCGCTTTTTTTAATTATAGAATCTCTTTATTTTTGGCGAATTCGGCAACAAACAGCGAGAATATTTTTAAAATCGCCCATACGGTTTGTCTCCCGCAAAAGACAGGGGAAATTGCAGCAGAAAAAAGCTCTGCTAAGTTTATGTTTTTCAGTACGGAAGGCGAAGTTTTCGGCGACAGAACTTCAAAAATATACGGTTTCAGATTCGATTTCTACGGCGACCTGATAAAAAGCGACCTGTATCCATTTGTCAGAAACTGCGTTCCGATAGTGTCATCTGGGCTTGGAATCTTTGACGAACATTTTTATAAAATCCAAAACGACTCCTACGTCAGTAAACAAAACCTTAAAAAATACATTATCCCTGCAGCCGTAAGAAGCTCGGGAATGGATACGGCCATTTTGAAGCTGGGAACGGAAATTAAACATAAGGGAACCTACTTTGGGAGTACCGTCTTGTGTGCGCAGGAAAAAGACGTGCCGCTAATACTTTCTTGGATGGAAGTCCCGACGGAAGATATAATCACAGAGCTTTTTCTGTCGGGAAAAATAACCCGCAAAGACGTCATCGTATTGATGGACGAAGAGAGATCTTGCTTTTTCAGACAGGAGACCATCTCCGAAGGGGCGAAAATAATGAAAAAGCTCGCAGGGATAAGGAAAGAGATCGAAGAAGACGATTCGTGGATAGACGCTGTCAGATAGGAGACCGAAGATGATAGAAGAGATGACGAAAAAGCTTAAAGACAGGCAGGATCTTACTCCCAAGGAAGCGGAAAAGCTTTACGTCGAGATCAAAAGACGGATGAACCGAAAGGATAGAAGAAAAGAAAGCGCCGCTTTGTTCGGGTGGTTTAACGCCGTATACGATCTTTTAAAGGAAGGCTGTCGTGGAAGGTTTATAACGACAGTTCTTTCCTTTCGCGAAGACGTCGGCTGTCGAACTTATATCACAGACATACGCTCGCTTCTTTCTCCCGTAGACAGGATAACGCTTGCATATATGTTTAATATACCTGTCCCGAATGAAGAAGCTGGCATGAAAATAGAAAAGACGACGGAGTTTGCGTCGGTTAAATGCGACAGGCTCGGACTGCTGTCCCGTGTATTGAAGAAGCCCTTCTGTCTGGGACAGGGAAAGATGAAGAAATACATCTCAGACCTGCAGAGATACGGTTTTTCGAAGGACAGAACACCGCTGAACATGATCGGAAGACCCGAAGACATACTGGACATGAAGATGGAGTTTTTAAGAAATCTCGGCGTTCCTGCCGTCGTCGTCTTTGAAGACTGCATGCACGACGATCCCGAACCGGCATATCGCAGGAACTCGGACAGCTTTGCCGTCTTTGCCGAAGACTGCGCCCTTGTCAGACGGGTATCCGCCCTTTCCGTGAAAGACGTGATTGCTATGGCGGAAGACATGTACGAAAGTCTCGTGAAATCGGACGTACCGGACATTCTGTCGACGGGAGATATCGAAAGATGAGCCTTCCCGACGCCGGAAGGATATACGAGATAACGGAGAAATTCAAATCGGAAGGCGACGTATCTCCCGAAGAAGCCGACGAAGTGTTCTCCCTGCTTTCCAACAAATGCATCAAGAACAAGCTCAATCCCGAAAGACCTTCCTACGAACCTGAGACGGAACAGGCGCTTCTCCGTTGGTTTCGCGAAGTCCTTGCGGCAGACCGTCCCGGCATGTTCCTTGCCACTTTTCCGCTGGACAAAAGGATCAACACTTTCAAGTTCAGGGACATCTGGCTCGATATCATTCGAAAGATGTCTCCTGTCGACAGGATAGCCTTCGTAGAAGACAGGGGTATTCTGAACAAGCTTCTGGATAAGGACGTCAAGTTCGTCAGGTTCAGCTACCTTTCTTCGATATACTCAATAACGCGCGCGGGATTTTTCAGACGCTACGGTTTGCTCGAAGAACTCAATCGGTGTGCTCCCGTGAGCGCCATCTTCAATTATTCGGGTTACGAACACAGGCATCTGTACTTCGACGATGTCGAGAAAATACAAACCGTAGCTTCGGACGCCGTATGTCACTTCATAAAAAAGGAATATCTCAAACATCTTGCCGTCAAATACTTCGGCGAAAAGGAATGGGTCTTTCTGATGAAAAGGGACGAAGCGGAAATCGTCGAAGAGATAGCGGAAAAGGTCCCGGGGATGATAGAAAGAATGGCCCGACGGGAGTCTCTGGAGATAAAGGACGGAAAAGTGCATACACCAAGGCACTATCTCTTTCTTGACGATCTGGCGCAAGAGATCGGAGATGCGTACCGCTTCAGGATACGGCTGAAGGAAGAGTGGGATAAAGCAGCAGAAGATGACTCGTGGACGGATATAACGAGATAGGAAGAACGATATGACGGACCTACAAAGAGCCGAAGAGATATACGAAAAGCTGACAGAAGGAGACATCACGTGGCGGGAAAGCGACGTGATATACAGGATCGCTCATAATTTTCTGTTCAAAAACAGATGTGAAGACGCAGAAGCCTTTCTCAAGAAATGGTATACGGCAGTTCTTGACAAAGTCATGTCCGGCAAGAAGGGCGTGTATCTGCATTCCCTGCCGATAAAGCCGCGCTGGCGTTTTTTGATGGAATCAAGGCCGACGGAAGTGACCGAACTCTGCGATCGCATACTCTCGACGGCAATAATGCTCAAGCTGCTTGACGAAACCGAGCGGGCGACGATTGCGACGTTCAGGTCTGAAGAAGACGTCAAAAATCTCCTGAAGGGAAAGGCCAGACAGGACATAATCGGCAGAAAATACAAGGGCTTTGATTATTATGTAGACAGACCCTTTTCAAAAAGAAAGCTCGTCGATTTAAGGACCACCGACGGCTATAAAAAATATTTATTTGAGATCTACCGACCGCTGACGCTTCAAAGGATCGGACTTGACAGGCTGACGAAGATAGACATCAGAGACGGAACTTTAGCCGGCGCCTGCGCCCACTACGGCAGAGACGACATCGTGTTCGACACTCAGGACGTGTACGAGCGAACCATCGAGATACTGCTCGACATGAACGTTCCGATATACACATGTTCGACGGATTTTCCCAGAGAAATCGAGACTGCGGAATTTGACATGTTCGTCGACGAAAAGTACGCCGAACCCGTCAAACGCGTGCTTCGCACCGTTCACGAAACGGACTTCAAGAGATTTTTCGGCAGGTGCTACAAATACGACGAAGATTTTTCCGACGTCATTCGATACATCGCAAGCGAAATCCTGTTCTGGAAGGCAAAAGAAGACGATATCGAAGACGACGAATGGGTGGACATAATAAGATGAACGAAATTCGGATTTCCCGAAGGATAAGAAGCTTGAGCGAAAAACTGATGCGCGAATTCGATATCTCGCGCAAGGAAGCGGATTTCATATTTCAATCCGAGATACTGCTTGTCGCCGGCATGAAGTTCATGAATCTTTCCTGCAATCCCGTGGCCGAAGCTCTAACTGAATGGTACGACAGCGTCAAAAACCTGCTTGACCTGAAAAGCGGAAACTTTGTATCCACCGTCCTTCTTCAGCCGATCGGCGTTTTTTCCGTCGACAAAAGGTTGGAAGAATGCTGGCCGAAGCTGTCCCGCAGGCAGCGTGTCCGCGAGCTGCGCATGTCGTCAAAGGCCGCAAAGGAGCTGATACCGGAAGCGACGGACATCTGCAAGGGAATCTTCGCAGACACGAGCCGCTACATCAGGGACGTGTTTCTTGCCAGAGCGGGCCTGATCGACGAAATGGCCATCGGCTCAAAAATAGCGGTAATCAAAGAGTTTCGGTTTCGCGGGATTTCTTACATAAGGGAAGCCTTCGAAGCCGTGTGCAGGGACGAATTTGGAAAGCATCTTTCTCCCGAGTGGTACGTAAAGACAAAAGTGGCAAATATCCTGAACGTTCCTTTTATCTTCGTAAGGATTACGGGTGAAGACGATGACGTCGTCGTCTGCTCTTCAAAGGACCGAATCCAAACGGCGCTGAAGCTGTTCAAACTTCCGATGAAAGACGTATCGGCAGACACCCCGAAGGATATCGACAGGGCAGTAAAGTCCGTCCTTCAGGAATTCCTTGAAGATATTCATCAGACAGCCCCGGAAGATGACTCGTGGCTTGATATGACGAGATAACGGTTCTGCAATTAAAATCCCGTGCAATCTGCTGACTTTTTCGGTATAATTATAACGGATAACGAAAATCTGCAATAACGGATTTTATATTATACCGAAAGGAAAACTTCAAATGGAAGACGCAGATGTTCTGGAAGGGATTTACAGGAAATTTTGCGAGACCGGCGATATCTCTTACCGGGAATCAGACGCCGTGTTTCGCATCGCACAAAGATTTTTCTCGAGAAAGTCCTACCTGTCTTTGAAAGATGTCGTCCCCAAATGGTACGAAAAAGTAAAGCGTGAAATATCAAACGGCAGGCGCGGAGTTTTCATGCACACCGTTCCGCTCGGCAGCACGGAAGATTTTTACAGAAATCTGGGCACAACCGGCGATCCGGCAAATCTGGCATGCTGTCTGACCGAAATAAACGACATCTTTCGCGAGATGAAAAGGCCGGTTTGTATAAATCTGGTCATTCTCAGGGACAAAGATCAGCTCTGCACGCTCGGAGACGGTATCCCGAAGACGCTTTTGATTAAAAGATTTGATAAAGTCAGTAATAAAAACGCTTTCAGGTTTCTTCGCGCGGATACGTTAAGACGTCTCGGGAATTTTGTTTGCATAGACCTTGATGGCATCAAAGCAAGGGAATTTGATATCGCCTGTGCCTACCGCTACGAGATGGAAGAAAAAAACTGCGCCGTCGACAGGCTGGCTCAGGTTTACGCCGCCGTCTTTCTCGAGCTTGAAAGCGCAGGGATAAAGTTTCTCACGTGCAGCAACAGGGCGGGATACGCTTACGGCTATTTAGACGAACTCAGCGTCTTTGCCGACGAAAAGGACGCCGAAAGAATCGAAGGAGCACTGAAGACGGCTGACTGCATAGCGGAAAGTCTGAAGGGCGCAGTTAAAGAATTTTCCGTACGGGATTTGTATCTTTTTTCTCCCGCCAAAGATGGTGAACCGAGCATGAACGATCCTTACTTCAGAAAGCTCGTAAAATCCCACATCTCGCAGTTTTTCCCGGAAAAGAGAAAAGACGCCGTCGAAGAAGAAGAATGGGTTGACATGATAAGGTAGGAGATCGAAGTGTTTAAGAAAGAGACTCAAAAGATAAAAGACCTGATAAACAAGCTTAAGACGGAAGGCGACGTTACGGAAGACGAAGCCGACTGGCTGTACGTCGCAAAATCGGTTCTGTTTGCGGAAAACTATCACAGAAATTCCTGCAAGTCATACCTTCACCCGGACTGTTACATGGCCGAACCGTATCTGGCCTTCGGCGAATGGTATGCCCTTGTCAAGGAAAAAATACAGGAAGAAGAAGAAAATTTCGCCAAGAACTTTGCGACAACCCTTCCCTTTTATGAAGATGACGTTTCCATGTATTTCGGCTATCCCGGACAGATATCCGACATTTATCTGAAAAGCAGAGAAAGCGTTTTCTTACGCCAAGAAAAGGAATGCAACGAAGTCTTTCTGTCCCTGTCCCGGACCGAACGCCTGCTGACGGGAGACATACTTGTCCTTCCCGAAAATCGCTTCAGCGTAACCCGCTTCGGTATCATCGAAAGGATAATGGGAAAAATGGCATCCGTATCCCTGAAGGACGAAGAAAAAGAAAAGACGCTGACTGCCTTGGGAATTCCCTTTATAAAGCGCAGTATCGAAATCTTCGGAGAAACGAAGACCGTTCTGATATATCCCGAAAAGGACGAAGAGACGGTAAATGCCGTCCTTTCGGGCGAAATTCCTGAAGCAAAGGAAAGTCCCGTCAAACTGGGGATAACCAAAGACAAGGCATTTATCCTGCGTTCTTTGCAAACTCTTGAAAGCACGGGCGATATATCCGAAGAAGATGCCGACATGATCTTTCTGCTTTTTAAATTCTCCCAGCAGCTGATACGGGACAACCGCTCAGGCGGAAAAAAGAAGCAGACGGAAGAACTCCTGAAGTATCTCGACAAATGGTACAAAGCCGTGTACAGAATGCTCTCGCAGGGCAAGTCGGGAAACTTCGAGACCACGGTCCCGCTGTCCGAAAGAGACGTTCTGTACGCCGGAAAGAACCTGAAGAAATGCATCGAATCCCTTTCCGAAAAAAGTTGTTTTTTAATCCTGCCCGGACAGAGAAATTTCGATGTATACGACTCCGTCGGCTTTCATTCGGAGATCAAGGGAAACAGCACTCTCGTCGTCTCTTCCAGACATGGCATGATTGAAAAAGCGACGGATATCCGGGAGTATGCAGTCGCCGACGAAGAAACAGACGAAGAAAAAGCAGACAAAATGTACAACACCTTCGTCCAATGGAAGATGGGAAAATACGAAGACTGTTCCCTGATCGGAGAGCTGAAAGCGATGAAGCGGGCAAAGATAGAGCCTGTCCTTGCCGGTTTTTCCGACGGAAGCGTAAGGATCATGGTCCCGAAAGAAGACGTCGTAAAGGCAAAGAAGATTGCGGAGATAAGAAAAGAGATCGACAGCGAAGATTTCGAAAAAGGCTTTGTTTTGGACGAAGACGACGGGTCATGGACCGATACGGTAAGGTGAAAAAATGTCTGCCAAAAATATCGCAAGAAAGCTCAGAAAATATGCCAGAAAGCTCGAAACGGGCGATGTAACGAAGGAAGAAGCCGACGAAATATACTGTCTCATACATAATTCACTTTCCAAGAAATACTTTAGAAACGCAGACTTCGTGCAGGCCGTAATCGAGTGGTACGGACAGGTCGAAAAAAAGTTGCCTGAGCGGGGAAACTACGCTACAACCGTTCCGATTGAATTTCACAACGAATATATGCCAGAAATAGAAGAAGCGATGCGCGCCTGTTCAAAGAAGCTCAAACCCGCAGACGCCATATCTTTGCTTGAAGTTAACGAAGAGATGCGTCTGCTCGTCGAAGAGAAGCTTAAGGGAATGGGAAAGGCAAGTAATTTTTATATATCGTTTCGGGCAGGCGAAATAAGACAGGCTCTGGGTGATATGTTCGATGATCTCGTCCCCGTGATCGAAGGGTATGCCGCTTATTGCGGGCGCGATAAATTTACCGGAAACATCAGAGAAGAGTTCGAAGAATTTACGGCAGATCAGGTTTACGGCTCCGTTCTTGCGTATACCGTATACAACTCTGGCGTTCCTGCCGCTCTTATCTACTATTCCCTTCTGACGGAATACGGTTACAACAACGTTTCGATAGTCGTTCCTTCAAAAGACCGTCGTATGTTTTACGTCCCGTCCGAAAGGGAGCTGTTCGGTCTGGCTCTGGAACTGGGAACAGCCAATGAAGAAGTGAAAAAGCTTTTAAAGGGAGAATCCGTCCGGAGTTTTCGTTTACAAAAACTCTTTGAGCAGATACCGGAAATCTTGACGATGGAACACAAGATAGAAAACGAAAAGAAGACAGCACTGGAAGACGATTCGTGGCTCGACATTACGAGATGAGCCGGCGAAAAAACACGAAAGACGGGAGACAGGATGTTTAAGAAAGAGATACAGAAAATAAAAGAACTAACAAAAAAACTGGAACTTCAGGGCGACATAACGGAAGACGAAGCCGACTGGATATACGTCATGAACTTCTTTCCGTGGAAACAGGGGACGAAAACCGAATACGAAAGGACGAACTTCCTTGCTCCCTACGAGTCGTTGGAGTCCTTGAGATCTGCTTTTGAAAAGTGGTACGACACCGTCGAAAGGAAAGTGCAGGAAGGAAAAAAAGGAAATTTCATATCTTCGGTTCCGTCTTACGACATCGGGTCTCTCGACCTGTTTCTTACGCAGTCTTCTTCCGTCAGGTTAATCTATCATGAATATAAAAATATTGCCCTTTACGGAAAGATTTACACTACCAACGAATTTTTTCTGTCCCGAATCGGAAAGACGCTGACGGGAGACGTACTCGTCATGCCGGGAAACCGCGTGAAAATATCGCGCTTGGGCATCATTGAAAGGATGATGGAAGAAGCAGTTGTAGATTTCATCCCGAAGCTCGATGCCGGAAAGGGAAGGGACGAAGAGACCAGAGACGCCGCCCTGACCGCTCTCGGCGTTCCGTTCTTAAGAAACAACTCATACGCGGAAACGATACTGATATATCCCAAGGAATACAATAAGATTGTGGACGCCGTCGTGTCCGTTTTTTGGAAGCTGAAGTATGACCTGTCCAGAGATCCGTACGAAGAAGCATTGAAAAAAGCAAGCACAGTACCGAAACCGGCCGGAGACGTGCAGACGAAGGACATCGCTTTTCTCTCGCGCGTTACCCGACTTCTGAGATGCGGAGTCGACATATCCGAAGAAGACGCATACAAGGTGTTTCTGATCTTCAAGTTTGCCCAGAGCCTGACGTATTACAGTTCCAAAAGCAAGGACGAGACGATAAAGAAGCTGAAGCAGAAGCAGGCGGAAGAGCTTTTCGCGCATCTGAACAAATGGTACGAAACTGTGCATACGGCGATAAAGGAAGGCAGATCGGGAAACTTCACGGCCACGATACCGCTGTATTACAAATGCGACATGCACGGCGCAGGAAAGGCCATAAGAAAATGTCTCAGGGCGCTTCCGGAAGAATGCTGCTTTGCTGTCATGCCGGAGAAGAAGGATTTCGATGCATACGATTCCATCGGCTTTCATTCCGACGTCGAAGAAAACAGGACATACGTCAGGACGTTCACGTACGGACTTGCGAAGAAGGCAATAGACGCCCAAGAATATACGACCGTCGAAGAAGGAGATGAAGGGCGCGAAGCATTCCTGCAGTGGAGTTCGGGAAACAGGAAAGATTCGATACTGCACGCCGAACTGGAATTAATGAAACAATTGGGCGTAGCCCCCGTGCTTGCCGGCTTTCCCGACGGAAGCTTCAGGATCATGATCCCGAAAAAAGATATCGAAAAGGTCGGCAAGATACTGGAGATAAAAAAGGAAAATCTCATCGGGAGCGAAGATTTCGAAAGGAGTCTGGCGCAAAAATATGAAGAGAGCATGGAATCCGACGATTCGTGGATCGACATAACAAGGTGAGAAAATGACGTCTGTTGCATATGTGACGAAAAAACTCAAAGACTGCACCAGAAGACTTAAGACGGGCGACATAACTCCCGAAGAAGCCGACGAAATATATTACGACTTCCTGAACGGTCCGCTATCGGTTCAAAAGAAAAGCTTTGCGCAGGCTTTATGCCGCTGGTACAAACAGGTAGAAAAGAAGCTTCCCGAACTGGGAAATTACGTGGCGACCGTTCCGCTTGACATTCGCGGAAGGTACAGCGTCGACACGGAGATAGCGATGCGCGCCTGCATGAAAAAGCTCGATCTTGCAGATGCCGTATGCACATTTGAAGTCAACGGACAGGACCGCATCTTCGCCGAAAAGCTTAAAGGAATGACAAGGGTAAACAAGTGCTACATATCCCTTCGGGCCGGCGAGATAAGACGGGCTCTTGGCGATACGTTCGACGATCTTGTTCCCGTGATCGAAGGATATACCGCTTTTGCGGGAAGCGACGGATTTAGTGAAAAAAAGATGGAAGAAAATCCCTGCGAAGTCATCGCCGAACGTGTTTACGGAGAGCTTGTCTCTTATATTGTATATAACTCAAAAGTCCCGGCAGCACGCATCAGCTGTTCTTCCGAGAAATACGTCGGTTATATCCCCTGCCGGGTGGTCGTCTTTTCGAAAGATCTGCATCTGTTTTCCTTCATTCCGTCCGCCGAAGAAACCTTTCGTCTGGCATTGAGAGCGGGAATAATAGACAGGGAAGCGGCAGGGAGATTTATAAACGGCAGGACCGTTAGGAATTTCTCCGTCAGGAAGTTCGTAGAGCAGATGGCTGACCTGCTGACGGCAGAGCGCAGGATAGAAGAAGAAAAACTGACGGAGCTGGAAGATAGCTCGTGGACCGATATTACGAGATAGAAAGGTGATAGCGATGTACGAAGAAGAAATTGAAGAAATGAGAAAATTAACGGAAATAGTCAGAAACGGCGAAGATATCTCGCGGGAAGAAGCAGACTGGATATTTCAATGGGTCATTCCCGACAGTATAGCCAACAGATTTTTTGGAGACGAGAGCAAAATTAAAGCTCTGGAAATGCAGAAACCACTCGAGATATGGTTCAATACAGTTTACGAAGCAATGTGCGCCGGCAGAAAGGGAATATTCAGTAACACGATTCCGCTGTACTACTCCTATCCGAACTTAAACGAAATTCTCAAAAAATGTTTCGTAAAGCTGAAGCCGTTAGAAAGGGCTGTTTACGTAAAAATAAACAGCGCGTTTCGTCACAGCCTTTGCTGGGAAACGCGACTTTGCTTCGCAACAATAGTCGATGATAACGGCAACGAGAAAGAAGGTTATGCAGTAAGATCGAGAAGGGCGTGCGTGACAGACAGAATAGGTTTAAATTTAAGAAATTTTTCTCCAATTTTTACTGGCGCTCTGGCAGTCGACTGCGATGAAACACGCTATTTGATAGAACAGAAAGAAAGCAACGGCAGAATGATTTTTATTCAGCAGCTGAACTCCGGCGGTATTGAAGAACTCAAAGCGCTTGTCATCGGGGCAATTATGAGCCAGATGAAGATCAATCACGTCTTCGTAAATTCTTTTTCTCCGGAATATTATTATGACGAAACAAAACGAAAACTGTGCTGGAACAATTATTACCTGTACGTCTCGGAAAAAGACCTGACAAAGCTCAGACCGTATTTGGAATTCGACAACAAAACTTTCGTAGACATGGTTTTATCAAGCGAAAAAATTTCACCGTTTGAAAAGAATCGGTTTATATCACCCCATCTTCAACCGAATCCGACTCTCGAATTTATCAAAACGGCGGCGGAACTTCTCAAGGAAGAAGTATCGATGTCGGAACTGGAAAAACAAATACGGAAAGAAAAGAAAACAGCAACCGACTACGACGACTGGGCGGACGTAATTCGATGACGTTCAGGCGGTGACAGCAGGATGTGGGCAAAAACATTTATCAACAGACTGGCGGACAAACTGAAATACGAAGGCGACGTATCTCCCGAAGAAGCTTCGGAAATAGCCGAATTCATCGACAAAAAAGGAAAAGAGCTGAATCCCAAGTCTTCGCATTACAACGTCAGTTTTGCGGACAGCATATTGCGCTGGCTTTCCGCCGTAGAACATAAGCTCCCCACTAACGGAAACTACGTTCGCACCCTTCCGTTCCATCATTTTTTAGAGTTTTCTTGGAGAAAAGACATCAAAGAAAAGCTTAGAAAATGCCGCCTGAAGCTGTCGTTTCTTGACGGGATAAAAGAGATAGAAAGGTTAGGTTTCGAATACGAAGGAGACAGCGAAAGTAACAGGAACTTCGAACTTTTCGACTATGCGGGTGAGATAAGAAAATTTCCGAAGTTGTGTCAAAAAATTTCCGAGATGACGGACATATTCGGTTCGAAGGCATACGCTTCGGTAAAAAGCGTCGTATATACGGAATCGCTCTTGGGGTGCAACAAGCAGTCTTTACTTCAAACTTCGATCTTGAAGTTTGCTGCTTCTTTGAAATGTGAGTTTATATACGCACGGCACTACAATCTGAATATACACGACAGAGTCCTGATGCGTCCTTCAGATATCGATAAAATCTCGTTTATGTTGAAACACGCCCCCGACGATGTAGTGCGTCTGGCCCTAGCCAAAGGCTACATAGACGAGCAGACGGCACAGAAGCTGTTTTCGGGCGAATGGGTAAAGACCGGAAAAATCGACATAACCGGAATATGTGAAGAATTTATCGACTACTGTCTCGGACGCCGTATTTACGAAGAAGCGCCGGAAGACGACTCTTGGATAGACATCACGAGATAAAGCTTGTGCTTATCCGATTTTGTTTTATAATATAACGGATACGGAGTTTACAGAAGGAGAAAAAATGAAAACAGGATTCTGCGCCAAGGGCTTCGCTTCCATCGGGAAATTTCTGTCCGAGATGATCGAGAAAACCAAACACGAAGACATCTCTTTCGCTGAAGCTCTGGACGTATGGAAAATTCTCAATCTGGTCAAAGAAAATCGCATAAAGGACACGCGATGTGCAGAGATGCTGAAACTGTGGTACGAAAACGTCCTTGACCTTTTAAAGAAGGAAAAAAGGGGACATTTCATAGAGACGCTTCCGACAGATCTCGATTTCTTCCGCTTCTGGCCGTGGGAAGCTCTTGAAGGAATCAAAGAATCGCTGGATATGTTGACTGAACGTGAAAAGCAACGCAAGATACAGTACAGGACCGACCTGTCATTTGAAAACGTCTCCTTCACGGACGTGTATCTGCCCGACGATAGGAACGAAATGGTGCTTTACAGGTGCGGATTATGCGATCTCCTTTCGGACAAAAGTTCTTCCGATGATGACCCTGCCTTTCGTACGTTCGACGCAAGAGAGATAATAAACCTGACGCAAAAAGAAGACATTACAGAAGACGAAGCGGACTGGATATACGATTACGTCGTAATGTCGGAATCCGTTCAGGAACTTGCCGGTTTTGATTCTTCGCCGCTTGATGAATGGTTTAAATCCGTACAGAGAAAGCTGGAAAGTGGCAGGTACGGAAACTTCATTACGACAGTTCCGATCGATCATGAGAGATATCATTTGAGATTCGTAACGAAGCTTTTACCGAGAGAAGATCTGTATTTTAAGGCTTTTGTTTTCAAAAACGGAAAAGTGACAAAAATCGAAGAAGCGCGGGCAGGAATGCTGAAGAAACATTTACCTAAGCTCGAAACAGTTTCCCGATGCGTGCACGACCCGTGTGTCAAATCGGAAAAAGAGCGTGAAGAATTTTTCAAAAGACGTGTAAAGTCGGATTCTGACGCAATTAAACTGGAAGCGTTAAGAATTCTCGGGTTTCCTTTTGTCGAAGTCGGATATTACGACGTCAATCTTGAGACGGTTTTATACGACGTCATGACGGATGATGCCGTCGTGAAAAAGATTCTGACGAACAACGAAAACGGAAGAGAAATACATGCTCAAGAAGCTCTGGAAAAAACGATAGAAAAAATCGTAGAAGAAAAAATCAAAGGAAAGCTGGAAGCGGATACGGACGATTCATGGGCGGACGTGATCAGATAGATATTCGAACGCAAGGAGAAAACAACAAAATGGACGCAAAAGACATAAATATGCTTGCAAAAAAACTCGAAAAGGAAGGAGATATATCTCCCGAAGAAGTTGTGGAGATCAGGAATTTTTTAAAAGAAAACTGGGACAGGCTGAGTCCTGAGTCTCCAGATCGAGATAAAGAAGCGGCTGATGCCTTGGGTCTGTGGTTTCTGACCGTAGAAAAAAAGCTTCCGAAAGACGGCAATTACCTGCGCACCGTTCCGTTGAACTCTGTCTATAAAAAATGGAAGTCTTACAATCCCTTCTGTCGGATAATTGGATGTAAGAAAAAACTGCCTTTTCCAGACAATATAATATATTTAGACTGGGCTGGTTTTAACGTCCCGAGTTGCGAAGGATACAAAGAATTTGAGTACGCGGGAGACATAAGATCGGTTCCTGAGATTTACGAAAAAATAAAAAATATGGAAGATGTTTTTGACGAAATAGTAGATGTTTCCGTTTCAAACTCAAGAGACATGCTTTCTAGTTATTACTCGAAAAAAACCCTTTATCAGACTTCGATAGTCCGGGCGGCCATACTTTGCCAGTTTCCAATAATCTGCGCAACTTTTTACGAAAGACAAAGACTTTTGATGTATCCTTCCGATATCGGAAAACTCTCACCTTTGCTGGAATACACACCCGACGATCTGGTTTATTGGGCGCGCAGAGAAGGATATCTGGACGATTTCGAGACACAGTCGCTACTTGAAAACCAGTGGATTTACGTAAAAGATCCAGCCATTCTTAGCAAGATATGTGATGGCTTCACCCAGCCCTTCGTGGAGCTTGCGCTTCTGAACAACAACAGTCAGGAAAAAGATCAGAGCGAAGAATGGGTCGACATAATAAGGTGATATCGTGTTTAAAAGAGAAATCAAAAAGATAAGAGAACTGACGAAGAAATTGAGATCGCTGGGCGACGTTGCGGAAGACGAAGCCGATTCTGTTTTCATGATATACAGAGCGGTGTGCATCGACGCCGAAAACGTAGCTGAAGGATTTACAGAAGGCGATGAAGACAGGCTCGTTTCGATACAGGCGACGCTGTCCGAGTGGTACGAAGTGGTGTTTGACGCGCTGAGATCAGGCCGAAGTGGTAATTTCATATCTTCTGTTCCCGCTGATACGAAAGACGCCCGTCTGGCGGAAATTTTAAGCAAACAGGAAAAGACGCTCTTCGTAAAAGAACTTCCCGACGTCTCAAGAACCCTTCTGGGCGACGTAACGGCAAAGAAAGTTCCGGGCGGATACGAACTGTCCTTTTCCAGATTCGGCATAAAAGACAGGCTCTCGAAAGGCTGCGGGATAGAAAAAGAACTTTCTTTGCTGAGAAAACTTGCAGAGAAACCGAAGGGCACCGACCTGACACCCGAAGAAGCCGATCTTGCGTTTTCGGTCCTTCAGGCCATACAGTACCTTCGCAGAAAGCACAGGTTAAGCGGAGACATCAGCCGCATTTACGGGACGGTAAACATATGGTTTCAAAGGGTGTTGGACGGCTTTCCGTCGGATAAGAATTTTGCTTCGACCGTACCGCTGGCTCAGATCATGCCCGAAACCGACGAATTGCACGACAAATGTTTGCTCATGATGTCCGACGAAGACAGGGTCAATTATTTTGTATGCAACGGAGAAGTTGATTTCATCGGCGTGGATGATGCAAGCCTTGAACTTTTTCCCCGCTGTTTTTACTCTCAGAGAGCGGGTATCGTTTCCCTGCTGACGGATAAAAGCACGCATGTGTCTTTCAAGACGAAATCGGAACACAAAGCGCTGTTTCTCATGCGAACGACGGATTCTCTGATTGCGATAGACGACTGCGATTTCGTTTACACCGTGCTGGTTCCCAAGGACAGAGAAAGGATCGCAAGGCACGTTCTGTCCGCCGACGACGAAGAAATAGACAGAAGGGCGGAGATATCGGATTTATACGTCGATGAGTTTCTTTTCGAAACCGTCTTCGAAAAGGAAAGGGGCGAGATGCCCGAAGACGATTCGTGGGTGGATATTACGAGATAAGGAGATAAAAAAGATGAAAAAAACAGGATACTGTACTAAGGACTTTGTCGCTATCGAGAAATTCCTGTCCAGTTTGATCGAAAAAGTAAAGCACGAAGACATAACTTCACAGGAAGCTTTTGAAGTGTGGAAGCTACTTAATATGGTTAAGGGAATTTGCTTAAAAGACTCTCCCCAACATGTAAAAATGTTGAGTTTATGGTACAGGACTGTCTTTGACCTTCTAAAGGAAGGAAGAACGGGACATTTCATAGAGACTCTTCCGACGGATACCGTCTTTTTCCACCGCTGGCCGTGGGAAGAACTTGAAGGCGTCAAAGAATCCCTGAAGATGCTACCCGAACATAAGAAGCGGCAAAAGGTTCAGTTCAAAACAGATCTGTCGTTCGAAAACGTCTCCTTCACGGACGTATATTTGCCCGACGGCAAAAACGAGATGCAACTTTACAGGTGCGGACTGTGCGATCTCCTTTCAGGCGAAAGCCGTTCGACCGAAAGCCCCGCACAAAGGACTTTTGACGGAAAGGAAATACTGCACCTGTCCCAAAAAGACGATATTACGGAAGACGAAGCGGACTGGATATACGACTATTTTCTGTGGTCTGATTGTCAGGACGCCGCACGCTTTGACTCTTCACCGCTGGATATCTGGTTCGATTCCGTACGGATAAGACTGGAAAAAGGCATGCGCGGAAATTTCATTACGACAGTATATATTTATCTTCCAGAACGTTCTATAAAGTCCATAATAAAACTCCTGCCACAAGAAGATCTGTTTTCACGGGCAATTATTTGTAAAAACGGAGAAATGACAGATATTAGAGAAGAACGCTCCGGAATGCTGAAAAAACGCCTGCCGTCTCGAAATGCTCTCCGAAGAGTTTACAGTTGGGGTCAATACATTAATTCGCCAGAAGAGCACGAAAAATTCTTTAAAAGATATGTCGACTTAAACTCTGAGACAATCAAACTGGAAGCCTTAAGAATCGCCGGGCTGTCTTTTACTGCTGCGGGATTTATCGATACGACTCACAGAGTGCTTTTGTACGACATTATGTCCGACGACGATATCGTAAAAGAAACACTGATGCATCAAGAAAGCTCGGAGCTTATGCCGGCTTCCGAAGCTCTGGAAATAATGATAGAAAAGATTACGGAAAGAAAGATGAGACTGGAATCGGAACAGAACGACTCGTGGATAGATATAATCCGATAAGGAGAAAAAGATGAGAGATATATTGGTAAATAACATATCAAAAACACGGATGTGATAAGATGATTAAAAGAGTAAACCCCGACGATATACTGGATATAAACGAGAAGCTGAAACAGAAAAACGACATATCACCTTCCGAAGCGGATTTCCTTTTCAACACGTACAAGCTCGTCTGCGCTTATCTTGCCGACAGATATATCTCGGTCATGTCAACGGCTCAGGCGCTGAGCAGGGTATATGACACAGTGGCACGCAAGATGCACGAAGGGCATTACGGAAATTTCGTATCCGCCATACCCCTGAAGAAGCTCTGCTATGCAAATTTCTTAAATCAGAGCATCAGAAGGACGTGGGATTTTCTCGACGAAGACGACAGCGTATTCAGGATCACGACGCTTGAAAATATTGCAATACAGGGAGAAGACATAATTCATGAAAAGATGAACGGATTTGAGATATACACCTTTCTTCGGGCGGGAGCGTACGCCAAATTGCCCGGAGAAAAGCTACGTCCCTTGGTTTACTTTCAGAAAAATTACGTGAATCTTCCGTCTCTGTTTAAGGAAAATGAAGTCTCAGACGTCAGATCGGCGGAATGGGCTTGCAAGATCGCAGCCCTGCAAAAACTCGAAATTCCCTTGGCAATAACGGAAAGAGCCAATAGAACCGCCACAGAGCTGTCCGTCCCGGAAAGCCGGCTCGGTCTTGCCGCAGCCATAAAGGAATTCAATATGGAATGGCCGTCGCGCATGAGCCGAGAAGAGATAGAAGCCATGGCGGAGATAATAAGAATGGAAGTCGGAATCATGCACGAGATGAGAGCCATAACGGAAGACGACTCATGGACGGACACAATAAGATAATTGGTGCGTGTTTGGACCGTGGCTACATTGCAAAAAGATGCAATTTGTATATTGACTTTTCTTTTGTTTTGACGTACGGGATTACTCTTTCTTTCGGACAGTTGTATCATCCTGCGGCAGAGATCGAAATAAAGTATAAAAAATATAAAATTATAGGTTTAGCGTCTTGTATACCCGGTCGGTGTCATCCCGCGAAAGGCCGATATAGCGTCTCGTAACTGCCGGGCTGCTGAGATTCAGCATATCCTGAATGATGTAGAAGTCCGTTCCGTTTTTGTATGCCTGATAGCCGAACGTCTTTCTCATCGAATGCGTGCCGATGCGCTCCCGAATACCTGCCTTTTTCGCCGCCCTGTGAAGTATCAGCCAGACCTGCGAGCGCGAGAGACTGCCGCCGCCCTTGCGTGAAGGAAACAGAATGTCGTCCTGCTCAAGTTCCGCCGAAGCCAGATACTCCCGAAGCGCCTTCTTCACGCTCTCCGACAGCGGGAAATTCTTTAATTTTCCCGTCTTCTGCTCGCGCAGTTCGATCCTGTCCTTTACATTCCTGCCGTCGTACACGTCGGATACCTTCAGTCGCACGATGTCGCCCACGCGCAGGCCTGAGTTTATGCCGAGCACGAACAGACACCAGTCGCGCAGGCTCTTTTCCTTCAGCACCGCCTTCATCAGTTCCAGCTTTTTTCTGTCACGGATCGGCTCAACTATATTCATTCCTTTTTCTCCTTTCGGCATAAGACGTATTTATCAGCACAAGTACAGTGTTTTTGGCACTTCCCGATATGAAACAAAATTTGCTATGTTCGTATAGGAAGAAAAACCTGACTGCAATTGCTATATGTATAATTTTTCCTTGTACGCCGAAGGCCCTTCTTCTTCAAAGACAACACTTTTTCCCTTTTTGTCAAGATAGAAACCATATATTACGGCAGCCAAGGCGGGAATTATGCCCTGATGATCGAATATCCCGAGCGCAGGGCCGAGAATATCCCGGTGCTCTCGAAGCGTATAGTATATCAGCTTCGGATCCGAGACTGCATTTTTGATTATTTTTTTGAACAGGTCGAAAGGAACGAAACCGTCGGGATCGTTTTCGGACAGGCGCTTCATTATCAGCAACAGGTTGACCATCGCAACGCTGTTTCCACGTTCGCCGCAGATTCCTTCCTGAAGCCAGCTCTGCACGGTGCGCAGGCTCACTCCAAAAAGAGTAGCTAGCTCAGTATTGTCCAGATCGAAATCCCTTTGAATGTTTTTAATTATTTCCGCCGGAACTGTTACCTTACTTTTCATTTGTTTCAGCCCCCTTAAGCTATATCTTACGTGTATTATAATAAATTCCATTATGGTTGTCAACATGTTTCATAACAATATTTAAGCATATCGGATAATAATTTTAGACTCTTTCAGACAACTTTATAAAATAATCTAACAAATACTGCCATTTTATGGTATAGTTGGGCCGATATTTTAGCACTGCTTAAAAGGGGGCCTTGCCATGATAATCACGGTCGCAAACCACAAAGGCGGCGTCGCCAAGACCAGCACGGTGCTGGCAATAGCCGAGATAATCACCTACATGCAGGAAAACGATCCGGATTTTCTGCCCGAAGAATACAGACAGAAGCCGGTGCTGGTCATCGATATTGACCCGCAGGCAAACGCTACGGAAGCCTTGGGAACAGACCCGGCCGAAGTAAAAATTTCCGTGCAGGATTTTCTTGAGATGCCCGAAAAGACGCTTGAGATTGCCGATGTAAGGTACGGTATTTTAAAAACAAAGTTCGAGAACATTCACCTGATCCCTTCCTGCATCTCCATAGAACCTTTCGTGCACAGGCTGGCGGGAGAGATGGACGGGGCGATGAGACTGTCCGTGGTTGCGAAGTACCTGAAAGACCGGTACTGCATGATACTCATAGATACGCCGCCCAATCTGGGACTTTTCACGCAGAACGCCCTTGTGGCTGCCGACGGAGTGCTTGTTCCGATCTCCCTGAACAAACATGCCATCATGGGGATACAGAATCTCATGAGCATGATGTCCATGGCGCGCCGCTTCAGGACGTCCCACCTGCCCGTTTTAATCGGATATCTCGTCGTCGGGCTGGACAGACGGTACAACCTGCATCAGTCGCTTGAAGTCGTCGTCAGACAGAGCTTCGGGTCGGACGTCTTTGATACCGTTATCCCGACACAGGCTAAGGTCGCGGAGAACATCAGCAAAAAGAGAAACATATTTTTCGGCCTGACCCTGCAGCAGAAGGACGAGTGGCTGAACTTCATCAGGGAGTTCTTCGAAAGGACGGAAAAACTGATATACCCGAGTTCTGCGAAGGTGTCGTAGCATGGCCCGGAAGAGAAAAAGGGACAGGGAAGACGAAGAGCTTGCCAGAGAGATAGCGAAAGTGGCGGGCGTAACCAGATACATGCAGCAGGTCACGGAAGAAGATATAAAGAAGCAGGGCGACCTGTACCTTAAATATGCCAGCGGAATGATGGGATTAAGTACTGCTACGGGGTTTAATTTTAATACCGACGAAAAAAGTACCAATATGAAACTTATTCCGCCAAACGAAGATGGCGAACAAAAATTAAGTACCGTTTCTGCGCCTGTTCCCGAAGAAGAAAAAATCATCGTCGAACCGAAAGAAGAAAAAAGAAGTACCAATGCGGTACTTCTTCCTGAACCAGAAAAATCCGAAAAAGAAGGAACAAGTACTAACATAATACTTATTCCAGAACGGGAAGCTCAAAAAACAAGTATCACTACGGGGTTTAATTTATTAAGTACTAATCCGATACTTTATCCAGTCCTTAAAAACGGAGAATTAAGTACTTACTGGGCACTTAATCGAAAAAACAAAAGTACCGCAGCAATACTTAATCGTTTTTTCTCAAGTACCGGTGCAATACTTAATCTTTATCCTGTGAAAGTGCATTTTGAACAGGAACACTTGATACGGTTTATTAATGGTGCACATACTATACTTTTCTATCCGGATATAGATCACAGGGTAAAGATTGTTTTGCTGGCGATTCTTCTCAAAGCTACATGCGAAAAGTCCGTATTCACGAAGGTCAAGACTAACGATCTCCTGCGTGCTCTCGGCATGTCGAAGTCGTTGCAGAAGGAGCTTCCCGAACTGGCAAAAAAGGCAGGGCTGGCTGAGATGGTTCCCCGAAAAAAGGCCGGTACGGAAGTGCTTTTCAACGAAGAAATATTTAACCCGTACGGCAAAAACGGTTCAAACGAGATAGATAGATTGATAGATATATATAATCTATCTATCTATCTAGAAAATACTAATGAAGAAAAAATCGAAGAAAAAAAACGCATCCCGCTATCAGAAATCGGGAAGTACGTTTTGCTGATCAGTCTTCATCTGGCAGGCTTTCCCTTAAGCGCAGTTACCGGGAGCCTGCTTGAAGCCGTCAGAAACAAAGACGCGGAAATAGTCACGGCGTTCTGGATATACGCCAAATCAAGCTCGGACAAAATCAAATCTCCGGGAGCATATCTGATAAAGGTCCTGAACAACAACGATACGGGAAGCCTTTCCGGAGAGATTATGGAAAAGGCAAAGATATGCGTAAAAGCGGCGCAGACGATCGTGCACGAAAACTACGACGAGCCGGAACTCGGATTCCTGAAAGGTCTTGCGCAAAGGCTGTCGCTGACCGATGCATACTATGATGACAGGGCATCCCTTACGACGAAACTTAAAACGGCCGGAAGGAAGCTGATCGACGAATGCGAAAAAGCATTGAATAAATTGCCGAAAAAGACAGTTTGAGTGCAGAAACGAAGCCTTAAAAACTTGATCTAAATCATTCCAAGGAGTATAATCAACAAAAGGGAATTTCCTACGAAAGGCGGATAGAACATGGCCGACAGGAAAGAAACGTTTGCAAGAGTAGATAACAAGGGCCGCGTTACTTTACCCAGAAGCATAAGAGAAGCTTGGGGATTAAAGACAGGAGATACGGTGTTTTTCAGGTATGATTCGAAAAACGGTAGGGTTCAAATAGCCCCGGCCGTAAGTCCCTTCGATATTCTGGCAGAGCACGCCATTGAAGAATACAATCAAGAACGCACCAAAACCGCAGAAGAATGCGTCGACAAAAAGCCTGGAGATGACAGAAATGACAAACGATGCGTATAAGGCAGCCGAACTGCATCGCCGTCAGCTTTTTCTGGAAAGAACAAATAATGCTTTCGCCGCCCTAAAATCAAACAGGAAGGCATGGAAAGAAGAACAGGAAGAAAGAGCCGTCTGGGACACGGCGCTTCTTGACGGACTTAAGGACGATATTGATCAATCAATGTAAAAAGATATTGTTTGACGTCCAAAACGGATTTGAATAAAATAACATTATGGCGGAAAAAATAATCAGATCTTACAAATACAGAATATATCCCACAAAAAGTCAGACCAAAAAAATGGAACTCTGGCTGAAACTGTGTGCTCTTATGTATAATTTCTTTATCAACATAACAGAAACAACCTATACAAAATACAACGAACAACTCAACATGTACGATTTAACTTCTTTCATTCCACGGCTCAGAAATGGAAACGAAACATTAAAAAACGTGTATTCAACGCTATTTTATGATGTGGCAAAGAAAGTTTCGAATGATTATAAAGAGTTTTTTAGGAAATGGCGGAATGAAGAGAAAAACAATCATCCGCCAAAAGTTAAAGATATAAATAAATACCGCAGTTTTACATATCCGGGCACGCAAGGCGTAAAAATCAAAGATAAATATCTCCAGCTTTCCAAAATAGGAGATATAAAAATAGTCATGCACAGACCGCTGCCGGCAGAAGGAAAGATTAAGTCCTACACAATAAAAAAATATCCTACTGGTAAATGGTTTGCTCTGTTTCTTTGCGAGATGCCGGCTCCCGAACAACGAAGGGAAAATTCCATTGTCGGTATAGATCTGGGCTTGAACTCCTTTGCCATCCTTTCCGACGGAACGGAAATACCAAACGGAAGATTTTTCAAAAACAGCCAGAAAAAACTTGCCAAAGCTCAAAGAAGAATGGCGAAGTCCAAAAAAGGAACTTTCGAATACGAAAAGTGGCGCAGAATTGCCGCAAAGACAAGGGCAAGATCCGTCAATCAAAGGAACGATTTCTTCCATAAGCTTTCAAACGAGATCATAAAAAAATACGACATTATAGCCGTTGAAAACTTAAGAATCCGACAGATGATGAAAAATCACAAGCTGGCAAACAGCATTGCAGATGCCAGCTGGAGAACGTTTATCCGCATATTAGAGAATAAAGCCGTCTCTAAAGGAGCAAGGGTCATCCAGGTGGACCCTGCAAACACCAGCAGGACATGCTCTTCCTGCGGGGCGACGACAGACATGAAGCTCGGAGAACAGACGTTCATGTGCCCGAACTGCGGTCTTATCCTAGGCAGAGACCACAATGCGGCGCTGAACATAAAGAGACTGGCGGCGCAGTCTTTGGGAGAAATCCCTGAAAGCCCGAAAGGGAACGCCGACGTGCACGTGGTGAACCGAAAATCGGCACCAAACAAGAAAGCACAAAAACAAGGGACGAGTAAAAACAGTAAAAAGAAAATTGTCAAACCATCGATAAACAAAAAGTCCACAGAGCAATTGATACTTTACATCATTGAGAAATACGAAAAGAAAACAGCGCTGACGAGAAAAATGCTGAGAAACCTTGTATATTTTTGCGATATAAACTGCTTCAGGCAGCACGGCAAGACAATAACGGAGTCGGAATATAAAAAGACGGAATTCGGGCCGTTAAGCCTTAAGGTAAGTTCTGTAATTTCAGATCTTCAAAAAAATAAAGCAATCAAAGAAAATTTTTACGTGTGTGATGGCAGTCTGATAAAATTTTATACGGCGTCGATCCCTTCCGACACTTCCATTTTTTCTCTCGAACAAAGGCGCATCATCGACCAGACGATAGCGGAATACTCCTATCTCGATAAAGAGACCGTATCTTACTGTTAGTCTGTACTGAACCTGAAATTAAGGCTATCATTAGTAAAGGCCTGAATTTGCTTCCCTAGTATAGAAACAGCAAAGAAGAATTAAGGCGGCGCTTATATGTTTTGTAAATTGTATTGTTAATAATGTAGTTATAATATAGGTTTTTCAGTAAGTTCTTAAAGACTTATGTTCCTTTACTAACTTATGGTGGGGTATAATAATGAACAAAGGAATAAATCCCATATTAAAGTGGGCAGGCGGGAAAAGACAATTACTAAAAGAAATTAAAAAGTATATACCCGAGCATTTTAAAGTTTACCACGAGCCATTTTTGGGCGGTGGAGCAGTATTATTAGATCTTCAGCCCCAAAATGCAATCGTGAATGATAGCAATGAAGAACTAATAAATGTCTACAGAGTAATAAAAGATGATGTTGATAAGTTAATTGAATCTCTGCGTCATCATAGTAATGAATATGAACGAGATAGCAAAAATTATTTTTATAAAATTAGAGAACTAGATAGAGATAAAGAAACTTATAATAACTTAAGCGCCATAGAAAGGGCTTCTCGTATTATCTTCCTGAATAAGACTTGTTATAATGGGTTATTTAGGGTAAACAGAGCTGGACAATTTAATACCCCGTTTGGACGTTATAAAAAACCTAATATTGTTAATGAAAAAGCGTTAATAAGTGTAAGTGAATATCTTAATAAGGCAAATATTAAATTGTTGTGTGGAGACTTTGAAGCTGCTTTAAAATATGTAAAGAAAGGTGATTTTGTATATATGGATCCACCCTACGATCCTGTATCAGACACGGCTAGCTTTACTGGGTATGATAAAGGGGGGTTTAATAAAAATGAGCAAATAAGATTAAGCCAGGCTTGTCATGAACTTAATAAAAAAGGGGTTAAATTTTTACTATCAAATTCCGCGACTAATTTTATACTAAATTTATACAAGGATTATAGAATAGAAATTATTCAAGCTAAAAGAGTACTTAACTCGCGGGCTGACAAACGTGGAGAAATAGATGAAGTGTTGGTGATGAATTTTGAATAATGAAGTCACTAAAAATGATAAAGCATGGAAACTCTTGTTCGATAAATATAAGATCCTAGACGCGATAGACACGCATGGATATTTTCAAATTGACGCAGCTCAAATAAATGAATTTAGAGAAGCACGACTTATGACCAAATTTGACCATAAAGCTAATCTACCTGAGTTATTTTCCAAGCACAACCTTGCCATATTACCTATCACTAGGGGTAGTTACATCATCTCTCGATTTGATGCATATAAAGAGATTGAACCGATTAATAGTCAAGTGACAAAAGTTGCCTTTCCGGAATACTTAGAAAGCATTAACTACGAAAGCATTACTAGCGAAAGCATTGCATTAAATTGTGCATACATTTCAAACATCTTATCTAACTTTCTTGAAGACGACGACTTATTACCTACTGTTAATGGAAGAATGAAGTCTGGCTGCTTCTCTTATTTTATAAAAGCTAAAGATACAAGTGTAAAAGTAGATGTAACAAACGCTCAAATAGAAATAGATGGCGGGTATGAAGGGAGAAAAAAATTAGCTCTCATTGAAGCTAAGAATTTCATACCAGATGACTTTATAATCAGACAGCTCTATTACCCCTACAGGTCATGGATTGACAAAGTATCAAAAAAAGTAGCAACAGTATTTATGATTTATTCTAATGGTAAGTTTAGTTTATATGAATATGATTTTGCTAACATCAATGATTACAATTCCTTATTCTTGATTAAAAAGGAAAATTACGGCATAGATATTGAAAAAATTACGCTTGATGATATAAACAACATACTTTTACAAGTAAAAGTAATTCAAGAACCGGAATTACCCTTCCCGCAAGCCGATAACTTTGAACGTGTTATCAACTTATGTGAGCTTTTATTAAAAAGTGAGCTAACCAAGGATGAAATTACCTATAAATATGCTTTTGACCCAAGGCAAACAAACTATTATACTGATGCTGGTAGATATTTAAGTTTGATAGAAAAATATAAAAAAGACGGGCAGATAATATTTTCCTTAACACTAAAAGGTATGGAAATTGTTAAATCAAAATACAAAGCAAGACAATTAGGATTTGTTAAAAGTATTATTGAACACGAAGTCTTCAATGAAACTTTAAAAACCTATCTAAAGTGCCAAAAGATGCCATCAAAAGACGAAATAGTAGATACAATGAAGAGACTAAAGTTATACCGAGTTAATTCCAGAAGTACATATGAGCGGCGAGCTTCAACTGTTTATAGTTGGGTAAACTGGATTTTAAATTTATGTAAAATTAATTGATTAATATTTAATTATTAATCACATATAAACTAGTTAACCTTACCCACGACATAACCTTGACCATATAATATCGTAGCTTCCACACTATTCAGGACTTCCCTTTCAAGATTTCTCCAAAAGCCGTGTTTAAATTTGTGTAATCCGACGAAACCTATATGAATGCGAATTTAAGAGAAAAGATAAATATCCCGTTGACATTCTGCCGAAAAGAAGATATCATGTCTATGACGGACGGTTAGATTACCTATAAGGGTTGGAAACTAATGGTTAAAAACAAAAAAATTCAGTCCGTCGAAACAGTTAGAATTCCTATAAGGGAAAGGGCGTCCGAAAAGGGCGCCTTTTTTAATGCCGAAAAGTCGGACATGCCGTCTGCATCAAAAATCAGAAAACCCGCATGGTTGTCACATTCTTCGATTTCATCGGAAAAGTGCCGAAAACACGATAACCGTGCTTGGTCTTTTGTCCTTTAATGCAACAAGAATACCCCATTTTTTAACATCGGAATGTTCGGGTGGTATAAAAGTACCTTTTGGCAAAACCTGATGCAATACAGGCCATTCTGAGCGCAGGTTGTGTATATTCGAAGACTTATCAATGAAGAGTTTCGACAGAACCGAATAATAGTTAAAGGCCGAAGTCCGCTACGCAGCCCCCGACCCTTAACTATTAATAATTATAACAAAAGAATTAACGGCTGTCAACTAAACGAACAAAAATCTTTTCCGTAAGAAACTTATCCGATGTTCGGATATATACCGGAATGTCAGCTGGCAGAAGCGTACTCCCTGTCCCAGTAGTACTTCGCTATTTCATTTATGATCGTCACGTTTTTCTCGTACGCCTTTCCGTCCAGCACGGCATCGACGATTCTCTGCTTCCTGTCCAGAATTTCCATCATTCTGCCGTCTATCGTCTCGGGAGCTATCAGGTAGAAGACGCTGACCGAATTTTTCTGTCCGATCCTGTGACACCTGTCTTCCGCCTGAATGAGATCGGCGGGCGTCCACGGAAGCTCGGCAAAGGCCACATTTGAAGATGCAGTCAGGTCTATACCTACGCCCGCAGCCTTGATGTTTCCTACGAACAGCCTTACATTCGGGTCGTACTGAAATGCCTGCACCGCTTTTTCCTTTTTGCTTTCGTTCATGCCGCCGTACACGACGACGGAATCGGGAAACGACCTGTGTATCTCTTCCACTACGTTTCTGTGATGGGCGAACACGGCCAGCTTTCCGTCGCATTTAAGGAAATCTTCTATCCATTCGATGACGCCGGGAAGCTTGATCTCTCCCGACTTCTTTCTCATCTCGTTCAGCTTTGCCAGAATCTTTCCGCGTTTCTTCAGCGGTATCGACCAGTAGTCTTCGTACTCTTCAAGCAGATCGTGTATGATGTCTCCCATCTCTTCTTCAAGCTGGAAGTATTCTTCGATATTGACGGTCTCGATCGGAACGGCATCCCTTCTCTTGTCGGGAAGCTCGGACAGTACGTCCTGCTTTCTCCTGCGCATCATTATGCTCCCGACAAGCTTCTTGTGAAGTTTAAGCAGAGACTTACTGCTTTGCGAGTTTTTAAAAGTGCTGAAGCTCGGAAAAATATAGTGGTCTATCGTCCTGATGATGTTAAAACTCTCCTGCGGGTTATTCATGACGGGAGTCCCGGAAAGACCTATGACGCGCCTTCCCTGCGTCAGGATTTTGACCGCACGTGCCCGCGCAGTACTGCCGTTTTTGATGTAGTGGCATTCGTCCAGAACGACGACCTTCGGATCCAGACGGAGCAAAATATCGAGCCAGTTTTTGAGAATGTCGTAGTTTATTATGACGATATCGCTTTCTATTTCTTTAGGAGAAGTGCCCGATAGCACCTGTGCGCTTCTATGCATGCATTCTTCCGTCTCCCGCTGCCACTTGAGCTTCACGGAAGCGGGACACACCACGACGACCGGTCTCATCTCCGGGTGAAGGTGAAGCCACCCTAACGCCTGAAGCGTCTTGCCGAGTCCCATCTCGTCGGCTATCAGGGCACGCCCGTCCTTCTTCTCTAGAAACCAGACGCCCTTCTTCTGGAAGGGATAAAGGTCCTTGCCAAAGCCGGGGACTTCAATCTCGACGGCATTGGCTGGATTAAACAATATCCTGTCCAGTATGTTTTCAAGTTTCGGGCACAGGTCGAAGCCCAGCGATGCCAGCCTTTTAATGGAGCTTTCGGAAAGCGGGACTTCCCATCTCTTGTGCTCCGAATTGAACTTCCTGCCCGACAGGGATTTGACGGATTCCTTGACGAACAGCCATTTTTGTTGATCGGTTATGGAAAAAGTGACGTATATCGTGCATCCGTCCCGCGACAGCTCCGCCTTTCTTACGTCCTTCATATTCGCACTCCTTCTAAAGAAATCTTCTTTGAAAGAATCTGATCCACTCTTCAGGAGTGAAGTACTCCGTGACGACGTTTTCCTTCGGCACCGGGACGGCCGTGTCCGTGTTCCATGCGTTGTACAGCATTCTCGAGTCGAACACCGTAACTGCGCCGTAGTCCTTGTGGCTCCTGATCAGCCTTCCGATGCCCTGTCTTAAGGCCATCTTCATCGTATCTAGCCTGTACTCGAAGGGATTTTTCAGCATTCCCCATTTGCACAGAAGCTTTATCGCCGTATCGCTTTCTTCGTCTTCCGCCGGACCGAAGGGAAGCCTGTCCATGATCAGCCACGTGAGCCTGTCTCCCGGGGCATCGAAGCCTTCCCTGAAGGAAGCGGAAGCGACGAGAACGGAAGAGCGGCCGAAGAGAAACCTTTTCACCGTCTCTCTCTTGGGGAGTTCTCCCTGAACCAGCACGTTGTCCATGACGGCCCTTAGGGCGTTCGCACAGGTGCGCATCCTTTCAAGGGAAGTGCACAGCACCAGCACTCCGCCCAAGTCCTTTTTGATGAAGGGCGGAATATATCCCGAACAGAAGGAAGCGAACATCTCCCGAAACAGGCGTTCGTTTTCCCGCGGAGAAGGAAGGGCCTTCGGTATCCATAAGACGGCTCTGTGCCACGGAAGGGTAGAGCCGATCTTCGGGCCTTCGCGAAACTCCGCTCCCGTCCTGATTCTAAAGGCCGAATAGCTTCCGTCCGTCGTTATCGTGGAAGACACGAAGATGCACGACTTGAGATTTTTGTTCGCCGACTTCATGTCTTCCGTAAAGCTCTTCGGAGATTCGGGAAGCTCTCTGACGCCGGCATATTCCGGAGTTACGACGACGTCTTTTCCCGACACGGCTTCGTTGTATATGTTTCGCGCCCTGTCGTACTGCTCGGCCACCTTGTAAAGCTCTTCCTTCAGAAGCAAAGCGACGTCTTCGTCCTGCACCCGACGTATCTCTTCGTATCTGGCGGAAAGAAGCCTTTTCATCTCGCGGAGCACCGCTATCGCCATTGCGTAGGAAGGAACGGACAGGTTGCAAAAGAACTTATCGAACAGGAAGAACATCCTTCGGGCGAAAGCTTCCCTTTGTCTGATCGCGTCCCTGTAAAACTCAGGCAGCGGAGAGTACACAAGCCTTACGGGACGTTTTAGAAGGCAGGAAAAGCTTCCGGAAGTGGAGTATCCCATGAGATGGTGGGCTTCGTCGAAGAAGTAGAGATCGGCGCCCATAAGGCCGGTATCCTTCTTCCCGTTCATGAAGGCTTTGATCAGACTGTGGTTTGCCACCGTAAGGTCGGACTTGAACATTATCGCCCGGTAGTAGGCGCATCCCTTGCCGTAGTAGGGACAGGCTCTCTTTATGCAGTTCTCACAGGAAAGCACGAAGGCAAGGGGATCGTCTTCCTTCATGACGGCGGAATCTATCCACTTCCTTTCGCCCGTCACGTCGGAACTTTCCATGTAGGAAGCAAGCCTTACGGCGTCAACGACCGTCGTTTCCCTTTCTCCTTCCACGACCAGCGGGCCTTTCTTGTTAATAAGATCGCGTATCTCTTCCTTCTTCTTCCTGCATACGTACCTTTCCCTGCCCATGACGGACTTGATCATGAAATCCGTCCTTTCGGGTAAGGATCTTTTAAACAGGAAGAAGTCCTTCTCCGCCATCTGGGATTGAAGCACGTGCGTGTTCGTGGATATGACGGATCTGTAGCCCAGCTCCTTCCACGCCGCATAGGCGACGACCAGAACGGCAAGGCTTTTGCCCGTGCCCGTGGGAGCTTCAAGGGCGCCGTTGCATCCGTCGTCTGCGCATTCGGCCATGAAGCGGATCATCTCCCGCTGGCCGTCTCTCTTTTCGAATCCCGTCAGAGACTCGTAGATATCCAGAGCTTTACTCGCTATCGTCATACTCCGTATCCTTTTTTGTTATATATGAGAACGAAAAAAAGTATAACATAAACCGGAATAAACATCAATATGCCGTTTTATATTATGTATTATTTTCGGTTAAGTTAGTATTGACATAAGGAACGTAAAAGGTATAATGTTCGTTAGAATTTATACAAGGGGGGTCCGACAAAATGGAAGTGTTTGACGGAACGACGGCAGCCATACAGGAGATCAGGCCCATAGCGGATCGGTACATATCGAAAAACGGATATCTGTCAGAAGATACGATCAACCTGATCTACGAGTTCGTCGAAAGGATGTGCGAAGGATACGACCCCGTGTTTCATATGTCGGTATTGAAAAACATACTTGAAGACGCCGTCGACGAAGCGCTGGAATTATTTGCCTGAATGAAATTTCCTGACGAAGAGATTGAAAGAGAGCTTCCTTACCATCAGCATTACGGCCCCGATCAGAGAGACGAAAGAGAAGCGGTAGTAAACGAGAACTGCCCTGACGGGAACGTAAAACTTTCCCCACCTGACGTCCTGATAGCTGCTGAAAGGCGTCAGATGGGGTCTTTTTATTGTGAATATATACCACTCCCCGCCGTTGGCGTGTACGTATTTGGCAAGGTAAAACATACCGAAGGTGTATATGCCGTAAAACAGCAAAAAGACGGCAGCGATGTACCACCATACCGAAAGAGAGAAGGGTATGTCAAGCTTTCTTTCCAGACTGCTTTTTTCCTTACCATAGTTCTTCGACATCGTCATCATCCCTTGGAATAATCACACGGGCAGTATCAAACCATGAATTCGGCCTTGGCAGGAAGGACGGCACAAGCTCGTGCTCCGACCACGGGTAGTAGTCTATCCTGTTCCTGAACCAGTCGTGCTCCGCGAACTTTACAAAATAAGTCAGGTTCGGAAGCTCCATGATCTCTGAAGGAAGCGCTACGTTTCGAAGCTCCCGCCTTTTCTCTCCCCTGCGCTCCTGAAGCGAAGTCTGAAGCCCCTGCTTGTCGTCAAGGGATATGCTCGAACTCTCGCCCGACTGCTCTATCTCCGCCTGTCCTATGTTCTTCGAAAGGTAGTCTGCTTCGTCGTAGCTGGTAACGCGGGCTATCACCTTGTTGTTGCAGTTGTTCACGATCGTTTCCGTCTCCTTGTCGTACTGCTGCTTGATCTGCGACATGTCCTGAGTGCCGAGTATCGTGCATGCCCCCTTGGAACGTCCTTCCGCCAGAAGTCTCACCACGGAGCTGAGTTTAAACAGAGAGCCGAACTCGTCTACGAAGAACCACACCCGCCTGTCTATATCGTTCGGAAGCGAAATCATCTCCTTTAAAGCAAGATCGAGTATCACGGTGAAGTAGGACTTGTAGTTGTCTTCGTAGCGGGCGGGATTCATCAAAAATATCGCCTGACCTTCCGTGGAAGGGTCCCTGAGCCATTCCCTGACGGAAAACCACCCTTCTTCGGCCACTTCGGGACGGGTGAAGGAGTAGGTGTAGGAAGTGAGCGTGGCCATCGTGGAAGTCGGGACGTTCGAAGGAGTCTTCTTCTCCGCTCCCGACAGGGTGCTGGCAAAAGCGGCGGCAGCGGGGTCTTTCTTGAGTTCCTTCCAGAGTATGGCGGGTTCCGAAGCGTAGGAGTTCAGGAAGGTGACCAAATCCCAGTTAGTGGCCCGAACCCCTGTGCGCTCCGCTTTATGCATGAGATATATGAGTATCCCTTTAAAGACCTTACGCGCCGACTGCGTCCAGAAGAAGTCGTTTGCCTGCGTGCCGGGCATGTCGGGAAAGAGCGACATAACGACAAGGTCGAGATCCTGCTCTCCCTTTATCTCGGCAAACAGATCCCACGGCGTGTGCCTGAGATCGGCAGGGCATATTATGATATCTCCTTCGCGGTAAAAGAGCGGCAGGTACTCGGGCTTCCTGTCGTAGATTATGAGCCTGTCCCTGCCTTTACGGCTTCTGATATCGTGAATCATCTGCTTTAAGACCTGAGACTTACCCGACCCGGCAGAACCCTGTATGTACATACCCATGTTCTCGCATTTGTAGGGAAGGGGAGCGCCTGCAACCATCACGGGAAGCAGATATTCCTTTCCGAGCTTCTTTCCCGCCGAAAGGGCCACGTCTTCTGCGGTCTTCAATACGGAAACGGGAACTCCGCGATGAAGCTTTGCCCCGCGGACGAACCTTTCTCCTTCAGACAGAAGCGGGTCTTCCGTATCGCCCGAAACAGCATCGATGACGGAGATCGGGTGTTTGTATCCGTGAATCAGAAGCCAGCCCAGCGGAAAGCCGACGCATAAGCCGCCTGCAAGGGCAAATCCCGTCATCTCCCAAAGGGCAGCAAGGACGGTTCCCTGATTTCTTTTTGCGGTAAGAAGAAACGCCGAACGCGGTATGTCCACCCAGCCGTCCAGCGCCCAAGCGGAGAAGAAGAAAAAAAGCGCTGTGGCAAACACAAAAAACATGATGATGGTGGCGGAGAATATCTTCTTCTTCCACCGGCTCATCTCTATCTTGAAGTCCATCATGATATCACTTCCCTTAACTTTCTGACTTTTTTGTCCCTTCTTAATATTTTGAGAAGCTCGTTTTCGACCTGACGGACGTGTTCGGCCGAAACGCCCAAAATCTCTCCCGTCTCACGAAGGGTGAGCGGAACTCCCGTGTCCAGCCCGAACCTGAGCGAGATCAGCCTGATGCAGAAGTCCCTGTCTTTTGGAAGCTTTTTGTTTTGAAGGGCGCCAAGTATCGTGTCACGCACCCTTTCCCGGTCGGCGGCAAATTCATCGGGTTCGACGTCATCCGGCGGATCTATGAAGTTTTCGTCGTCGTCAAGGCTCAGCGGAGTCTGGGACACAAAAGCGGCTTCGGGATCCGTAAAGGCTTTTTCGGCGGTCCTAACCGAAACCGCGCCGAAGGGCATGTTGGTGATGACGAACTTTCTTACGGAGTTTTTTATCCACCAGTAGACATACGTGGAAAGGCGGTATCCCTTGGACGTGTCGAACCTTCTTATGCCGGTCATCAGACCTTCGACGCCGACAGAGATGACGTCTTCGAAGGATACGGCAGAAGAGCGAATCCCGATCCTGCGCACGCAGTCGGAAGCCACCTTTACGACAAGCCCCATATTGGAAGATATCAGCTCTTCCATTGCTCTGTCGTCGCCCGCCTGAGCGCGCTTTATAAGGGCATATTCTTCTTCCTTGTCCAGCAGTCTTGATATTTTGTTCTTCATCTCTTACAATTATAACAAATACTTCCAAAAAGGAGTACGGTTATGAAGAAAAAAGGAAAAACCGATGATGCCGTCGTCAAATGGAAAGATCTGCCAAGCGAAGAAAAGGAGCTGTACCTGTCCGCCTTCAAGCCTTTCGTAAGGAAATGGCTGAACCTTACAGAGACAAAAAAGACGGTGGCGGAATATTCGCTGTCGATCGCCTTGCTTTTTCTGTCCCTGCTTTTGACCAAGGGAAGCATGTCCGTCAGGCTGATCGGCCTGTGCGTGTTTCTGGCGGACTGGGCCTTCTTCATGTTCATCGAGAAGTGCAGGAAAAACGGCCTTGATTTCGTCGAAGGGCTGATCGCCATAGCCTACTTCTCCGACTCAAGCAGGTCCAGCACTTCAAGCACGACGGAGAGATGAAGCGGTTCGCTCCTTCCTTTAGCCCTGCGGTACACGGCGTTTGCAAGGGCGCGATCTTTCCTGAGCTTCTCGGACACTTCCTTCCATTCCTTTACGGCGGCAAGGGCAAGCATCCTGTCCTGACCGTTTTCCGCGGCATAAAGCCCGTAGGCCATGCCGTCTGCGTGAGCGTCCAGTATGTCGCATACCGGATTTTCCGCGCAGTTCAGCCCGATAAATAAGCCGACTAGAAAAAACAGCACGATCCCGACGGCAAAGCCCGCGTAAGACCTTTCCCTTTTAGCGTATCCTACTATCACGATATCTCTCCTTTTATGCCCGTACCTTCTGCTATCCTTTGAAGGGCTGACTCCGAAGCCGTCGGGACTCCGTCCTTGAAGTCTATCCTGAAGCCGAACACGGCAAACAGGAAGGCTCCGAAGGACATCTCTTCCGAAAAGGGAACCTTCTTTACCTTCTCGAACTTGAGCACGGAATTGTAGTACTCCGACTGCTTTGAGTCCACAGCTACCCTTCTTTCCAGAAAGTCCCGCCACATCTTCTTAAGGATCGGCAGGGCCTTCCTTTCGTACCACTCGGGGACGGGCACGGTCTTCTCAGGGGTGTTCATGAACTGTCACTTCCGAATAGGGAGTCACGTCGATCCTTTTGCCCGTGCTGGACAGAAACACCAGCACGATCGGATCGTCTTCGATCACTTCTGCCAGCCTGTACACTTCGCCGTCGATGACGTAATCGTTTCCCTTCTTGAAAAACTCCTTTTCTTCGACGGAATAGGACAAAATATCTGCGATGAGATCATCTACGCCGACAGCTTCCGATTCCACCTGCTTAAGAATTTTTTTTCGGGACATATGCGTTTTTCTCCTTGCGCTGGCTTTTATGTGTTATATAATATTAAAAAGCATAACGATTGTCAACAGGAAAGGAATCGGAACATGGAAAAGACCGAACTGCTAATTCCCTTTACGAAAAAGCTCGCGGAAGCCGCAGGACTCGCCAAGGAGACGAAAAAAGGAGAAAGGTTCTTCAGGTGCCTGCGCGTGCCCGGATATTTCCCGCCCAAGGGAGACCTTGAGTCCTTCGCAGAAAGGCTGTGCAAGCTGCTTCTTGAAAAGCACGAAGAAGCCCTGCTTTACACCGAAGGCGGATTAAGGCGCATTCTCGAAGACTTTCCCGCGGCAGAAGAGATACTGGAGAAGCTGTCTTCTTCGTGGGAAGAAGATGCTCCCGATGCGTACGCTGTCGTAAGCAGGAGCGACGGCGAATGGGCCGTCCTGTTCGGGTACGAAGACAGCGTGGAAGCCGTGTTGTGCAAAAAGGGCAGGACGATAAGGATCGGCGCGGACGAGCCGGAAAGGTAGACATGGACGTAATTCGCCTTGCAGACAAACTGCGCAAAAAGGACGTGTCTCCGGCAGAAGCGGAGTTCGTCTTCAAGTCCTGCTTCGATTTCGTAAACGGCAGAAAAGACCTGAAAGAGCCGCTTACGAAGTGGTTTTCTGTGTTATTTGACGCCGTACGAAAGGGCAGGCGGGGAAATTTCCTGCTGTCCGTGCCGCTCGGGTTCGACTTCTCCCGTCTCGGGCTGGAATCGTGCCTGTCGGCGCTTCCCTACTCGTTCAGGATCGCTGAGACGGCAGGAGACAACGAGACGATGAAAAAGCTCGGCATAAAGACGAAGTTCGTCAAAGACGGGCGGGCCGTGGCCTTCTTCGACAGGGCGGGAGAGTTCGCCATGTCCCACGGAAGGCCGCAGTACACGGAAGTGCGCCACGACATGGCAGGACATCTCGCACGACAGGCCATGTCCTTTCGGGATACGGATCTCAAGTCCCGCGCCCTGATAGAGATCCTGAAAAAAGGCTTCTTCGCGGAAAAATCGTGCTGTCCCGAAGAGATACGCCTTTTCGTACGTCCCGACATAAAAAGGCACGTAGAAAGGGCCTTGGACATACCGAAGAAGGAATATGAGAAGACGCTTCTGTCCCTTGCCGTGGCGGCATACCCCGAAGACGGGCTGTCGAACACTTCGCTGTGCGAGAACGGCGACATGATATACTACAACGACGGGCGCATGCTGTACGTTTTCACAAAAGACAGGTTTGACGAAGCCCTGCTTCAGGCGCTGGAGCCTGAAGAGATCATGAGATGAGAAAGGAAGGAATGGGATTGGAAAGGGAACTGATCGAAGAGTTCGTCTCCGGATACAGGCCGTCTCACACCTACATATTCTGGGACAGGCCCGATATCGAGAAGATGAGCGCGCAGGAGTTCGTCTCCTACGTGAACTCGCTGAGAAACGGCGGGAAAAGGGAAAAGCACGAGCTTGAGCTTATGATCATACGCTTCGTGGAAGCGGGTAAGATATCCGACGCCGTTCGGATATTCACGCAGCAGGAGCTGTCTGAAACGATAGACAAGCATAAGTTTTTCAGGCTCGACAAAAACAGGCTTAAAGCGTGGAGAAAAATATGTTCAGAGAACACGAGCAATGCTGGGATCAGACCTTAAGAAATCTGTGTAGGGAGATGTTCCTGCTTGACCCCGTATCTTCGCACTTCTTCCTGACGGGAAGCGCCGCCCTTGCCGTCTTCTGGCTGGGACACAGGAAGGTGGACAATCTCGACTTCTTCACCACGGAAGACATCGACTTTCACGCCTTCGGGATGTACCTGAAAAACAAATACGGGAAAGGCGTGCTGGCCGCCAACGACCAGTACATACTTCTCGTCGAAGCGGGAAACAAGGTTAGCTTCGCTAAGGACCACCTGAGCCTGAAGGTAAAAAGGCCGGCCTTCTGTCTTGACGGTGTGGACATCAGGGTCGATACGCTCGAAAATCTCATCGCAAACAAGATGAGCGCCTTCGTCTCCCGATTTTCCAGAAACGACGCCTTGGACGTCATGTGCCTTCTCAGGCTGGCTAAGGACAGCAGGGAGATGGCAGCCCGGATGATACTTGGGGCAAGAAGGACGGAAGTTCTGGCGGAAGACACCCGCTACGTGGCGAGCCTTCTTGAAGACATGCAGGAAATATATCCCGACATAGCGAAAAGGTTCGATCGGGAAATAGATACGATGCGCGAAGTCATCACTTCCTTTGACGCCGGCATAGACGAAATCTATCGGTAGCTCCTTTGTTTTTCCCTTTAAATCCGTTATAATTAAAAAAACGAAACCGAACAAAAAGGAAGTGAATGCTATGTCTGTGACATCCGTCTTCATCGGAGACGACATAGGGGAGCGCATCGGCTTCATATCCGACTGCCTTAAGTTCGAGCGGGACATCGGCAAAAAGACGATAATGATCGCCGACAGCCGCACGCTGGGGCTTGTGAAAGACGCATACGTCCTGTCTTCGGGATATGCGGAAGACTGTCCCGTCGATCTCGCCATGGAAGTCCTGTACGCCGTCGGGAACACGGAAAAGGGCGCAGAGATATTAAGCAGGCTGCTGGTCTCGGACGAAGACATAAGGAACGCCAAAGAGCCGTTTTGGGAAAGGTGCGCAAGAAGAGTGCTTGTCTCGGTCACAAAGACGGCGGCGCAGGCCGAAGCCTTCATGAGAAAGAGCACGCAGCTACAAATGTCGCTGTCTTCCCGCATGGGCAAGGTGATGGCGGAAGCGGCGGAGAAGAAGTACTCCAAGTCCGCCGAAAAGCCGTGGTGGGAAAAGTACGACGACGGGACGATAAGAAACCTGATACTGGACAACGCCCCGAACACGGCAGCGGGCGTGATATCCGTCACGCAGTCCTACCTTGACCTGCTGTGCCGCATCTCCGCTTCCGAAAGGGTGCCGCTCCTTAAGGACGACAGGCCGATCGCCATATACGCTCCCGCATACAGCGAAGACGAGCTGAGAGTCCTGCTGTCGGTCCTTGAGCTGAGATTCAAGGACGCCGTGCTTTTCGTGCCGGAAGCGCACGAACACGCCTGTCTTCTGTCAAAGACGAACCTTGAGACGGTGTGCTCTTCCGCCTGTCCGATGGAAGGAAGGACGATATTTTTCGGCAGACAGAACGTCACCGCCTTCTTCAGGTCCAAGGCGTACGAGACGACGGGATTCGAAAGGCTCACCTTCCTTGAGTACGAGACTCCCGACGCCCTTCCGCCCGGACGCGCGCTGGTGCTGTCGGGCACAAGGTGGAGCACGACAGAAGTCTCCGTCGTGATGCCGAAGGAAGTCGTCCCGAAGCTTCACGCGGAAGAAAAGGACGACACGATCGCGGCCCTTCTGTCTCCCGTGCCCAAGGAAGCCAAGGAGCACAAAACGGAGCCGGAGCAGTTCGTGACGGAAGAAGATTACGAGAAGTTCGGAATACATCTGGTCACGGACGACTGCGAGATCAATCTGGAAGATTTTCTGGAAGACGACGAAGATCAGTAAAAGTCAAAGCCTTCGCACTCCCGCCGGACAGACAGCCTTTTAAAGGATAACTGCCCTTTATCTTTCTCGGGCATAAAAACCGAAAAATACGGCAGGCATGCGACTTTCTTCCGGCAAATACAAAGGAGCGCATGCCTTTTTTCATACTCTTTTTCAAAGGGGGCGAGACTGTGAGAAGGGAAGTCAAAGATTTTCTGGAAGAGCTTAAGTACACGAAGGCGGAAAACACGGTGCACGTCTACGAAGAGCACCTGCGAAAGTTCTTCCGGTGGCTGGAGACTTACGGCATAGAGCTTGACGAAATAGCCTTCAGGGACATCAGGGCATTCAGGAACAGCCTTTGCGGCGAAGGGCTTGCGCCAAGGTCGGTGAACGCCATACTTGCGGCCGTCAGGACCTTCTTTGCCTTCCTTCAGGAAGAAGGCGTCGTGGAAGACAATCCCGTAAAGTACAGCAAGCTGTCTCTCAAGGAGCCGGAGCTTCCGCCGGATTACATGTCCGACGAAGAGATAGAGACGGTGTTTTCCTACATGAGAAGGAACTTCCCGGAAAACGTCGTGCTGGCCTTCGAGACGCAGCTTGCAACGGGGCTTCGCGTGTCGGAAATCACGGCCCTGACGGGCGAAGACGTGATCGTATTGCAGGGAAGGCTCTTTCTGAAGGTCGAAAAGGGCAAGGGGAACAAAAAAAGGACGGTGCCCGTGCAGGACGAAGACGTGGCAAGAAAGCTGATAGCCATCAAGGACAGGAAGGGGACCCTGTTTGGCGTCAAGCCTTCTACTTTGCAGGTGTACGCCTTCTACGCCGGCAGGGCGACAAACGTCGACTTTCGTACCCACAGGTTAAGACACACGGCGGCCACCAGAATGCTCGCTCAGGGCACGCCGATAGATATCGTTCAGGTGATACTCGGACACAGCAACATAAACATGACGAGAAGATATGCATATACCCTTCCACAGTCACTGTTTAACATGGGAGCCAAGGTGGAAAATTAAAACACAAAAGGGTTTCAAAAATCTGAATCTTCCTTTTTCGTTAATATTTTTATCACATTCGGTTGACAAACAGTTATAGTTAATTTATACTTATCACAAATATATTTTAAAAAGGAGTGAAAGCTATGCCTAAAAGAGCAACTAAAGTCCCACCGGAAGTAGTGCAAAAAATTCAAAAGGATTTCGAACTGGATAACTACCAGTTTGCCGACTTCTTTGGAATAAGCCTTAGTTCGGCTCTGGACTGGCTGAAGTACGGGATTAAAAACCAACGGGGACACAACATCGCCTTCATCGATTCCTTGCTGGCGCTGCAGTGGCTTGCGGAGAAATACCCCGATATATTCGTCACAAAGGAAGAGCTTAAAAACATCGTGCATATGATAGTGAAGATGCCCGGTATGATGTACATAAAGTTTCTGCCCTTCAAGGAAGATCTCGGGCCTTCCTTATCCGTTCTCAAACACCAAAGACTCGTATCCGTGGTCATGGCCACCCTTTACGTGACGCTTCTCAAGGAAATGGGCAAGAAGATCGACATAAGCACGATAGAGCAGACAGATTCCATAGGGCAGTTCTATTAAACATCATGTCCCGGCGATGCAGGCATTCCCAAGGACGGGCTATGCCTGCTTTTTTTAAAAGCCGATGATATCAAAAGATCTATCTTCCCGTAAAGCTCTTCGAGCGTCCCGTCGTTTTTCACCGTGACGGCAGGTATGTTTTCCCTTTCGCTTTCGTGCTCTCCCAGCGGTCCTGCAAGGCCAGCTCCGGGACGGACGACGTGAAGGGGAAGAAATTCGTATCCGTTTTCTCTTGCAAAGTCGGCCGTTTCGACGAACTCGTTGACGTACCGGCAGTCCGTTATCACGACCCTTTCCGGCACTTCTTTCGATATTTTGTCGAACACGAAGCGTATCCAGATTTCAGGGTCGTAGTTTCGTCCGACGGTCCCGAGTTCCTGAAGGAGCCTGCGCCCCCTTTCGTCCTTTACGCCGTCCCAGCCAAGCAGAAAAGCTATCTCCTTCAGCTTGTCCGCAAAGGCATACTTCCTGAAGCCGTACTTTGACACGAGATAGTCTCCTACCGTGTCTTTACCCGAACCTGCCCTGCCCGAAACAAGGACCAGCATCTTCATGAGCGTCTCTCCTTTTCTGAATCTGAGAAGCCGAAAGACGAGAATCGAGAGCTGCGTTTTCTTGTCCTGTCGAGAAACCTTGACCACACAACGCCGTAGCTTCCGAGTTCTTCAGGGTTTGCCTTTAGGATTTTCTCTAAAAACTGCGCCGTTTCACCGTACGGGTCTTGTGCCACCTTTTTGGCAAGCCTTCTCCAGTCTTCAAAGCTTCCGCGCAAGATGACATCTTCTATCGCCGACGGAGAAGCGTCAAGCTCGTCATCTATGTGGCGGTGGATCATCTATATCACCTTCATCTACAAACAATTTGTCAAACAACATATCGGCAACTTCGGCACATCTTTCTTTAACGTATTCCCACGAATTGTACGGTTTCTCAATCCCTTTGTAGATCTTCAGATCAACGTCCGATAAATCGTAGGGTTGGGCAACAGAAAGCAGCCGAATAAGCTGCGAAGATGATTTTTCTGCATCGTACTGCGGATAGCACTCATCAAAAGTTGACATTGCGTCTAAAATTTGCTTCTTCTGCATGCCGTCGCACAAAGCAATAAAATCCGCGTAATCCCGAACAGCGTTTCTCGTAGTTATAAGCCACGCTTTTATTCGCAGCAGCTCCGCTTCCGTAGGGATTTTTATCCCGTATATTTCTTTCGTCTCGAGCGGCTTTTTTCTGATAAGCTGTCTTATGCCTATATCTATGCCTTGAAAATTTCCCAAAATCAATACAGGCGATAGAGATTCGAGACACCTTAATATTTCTTCAAAATTTTGTTTTAAACTTTGTATTGCACTATCCAATACGCATTCGGGAAACAATTCTGATATTTTTTTCTGGACGTCAATAATTTCCTGTATTTTCTTCTCTTTTTCTTCCATCTGCAGACACCCCTGTCGGATTATACAAAAGAAATCTTACTCCGACATAAGAAAGAGTAAAACCAGTAGAAGCATCCTTTGAACCGGAATTCTATCAAAGTAAGTCACGAGAATGCGTTACAAATAAAAGCTCAGCACCGCTCCGGCAAACAGAAAGGGCGCAAGCGGAAGATGTCCTTTCAGCGTCGTCTTTTTCGTCGCAAGCAGAAGCACTATGACGAAGCCCGCTACGAAGGAACCCAGAACTCCCGCCCTTATCAGCTCCCACAGGCCGAGAAAGGAACCCGCAAAGGCTAGTAAAGTGATATCGCCCTGCCCCATCTTTCCCAGACGGTAGAATACGAAGGCAAAAAGCGCTCCTGCCGCAGCGCCGAGCAGGGAAGTAAAAAAGAAGTCGAAGGAAAAGAAGGCAAGTCCCGACAGGAGAAACAGCGCCGTAAAGGGAACGGTGAAGGCGTCGTGTATCGTGCCGTCGTATATGTCCGTAAGCACCGAAAGGTACAGCACGCTCAATCCTGCGACGATATACAGCGTATACAGCGGCATGAAGTGCCACGCAGTCGACAGAAACAGGGCAGCGCCGAAGGCAAGTTCGCTCAAAGGATATCTGACAGATATTTTGTTTCCGCAGTACCTGCACCTTCCCCGAAGCACCAGCCACGAGACCAATGGGATAAGGTCGCACCACGCAAGGACGTGTTCACAGGAATCGCATTTCGACCTTGAAAGCGCCCACTTTTCTCCCCTTGCAGCCCGTTCGGCCACGACGTTCAGGAAGGAACCGAGAAAAAGACCAAGGACAAAGAACATCAGGTCATCTCCTTTTTTCGTCTTAAGCACAATTATACCATATCCGTTTTATTTGACAATGCTAACGAACATGGTAAAATATATCTATCGAATTCGAAAGGTGGGAAAATCTATGTGGATCCCGCTTCACGTGCACAGCGAATACAGCACGCTGGACGGTGCTGTCAAGATAAAGGAATACGTCAAGTGGGCTGCCGATCACGGCCTTCCCGCTGTAGCGGTGACGGATCACGGTTTTCTGTCCTGCATCCCCGAGTTTGCCAAAGAAGCAAAAAAGGCAGGGATAAAGCCCATATTCGGCATGGAAGCCTACGTCGACTCCGTTACGGGAACGGGACAAAAATACCACCATCTCGTGATTCTCGTAAAAAACGACAGGGGACTAAAAAACCTATACAGGCTGTCCAGTATGTCCTACGAGCAGAACATGAAGGGAAAATTCGGCGTCATGAAGCCCGAGTGGCTGAAAGAGTACGGCGAAGGTCTCATATTCCTTTCGGCCTGCATGCAGGGAGAGCTACCCTATCTGCTTCGCACGGGAAGCGATGAAAAGGTGCCCGACTTCATTGACTTCATGAAGGGCTTTGACTTCTTCGTGGAGCTTGTCGATATCGGAACCCGCGAGCAGGACGAACTGAACATTAAGCTAAGAGCTGTTGCCGACAGATACGGCATCAAGACGGTCGCAACTCCCGACGCCCACTACTTCGCCGACGACAGATGGTGGTATCCGACCTTCTGGGCTTCCAACAGGCACACTTCTGAAGACTACGAAGACAGGGTCAGCGACATGAGCGGTATGGACCTGTCCCTGCCCTTGCCCGAAGACATGGAGAAGAAGTTCCCGAAGGAATCGGAGAATACGAACCTGATAGCCGACATGATCGAAGAAGTCAGGGTGAGCTTTGATACCTACATGATGCCGAAGCTCTCCGGGGAGACGGACCTAAGGACGATCGCCGAAGCGGGACTTGAAGAAAAGATCGCCAGATACGGCCTTCCCCGTCAGGAATATGTCGACAGGCTGAACTACGAGCTTGACGTCATATTCCGTCTGGGTTTCAGCGACTACATGCTGCTCGTCCGCGACATCATCAAGACAGCACGGGAGAAGGACATCTTCGTCGGGCCGGGGCGCGGATCGGCGGCAGGATCCCTTACGGCGTGGGTGCTCGGCATAACGGCCGTTGACCCGATACGCCACGGGCTTCTGTTCGAGCGCTTCATAAACCCGGGAAGGAAGAGTTTCCCCGACATAGACGTCGACATAGAGCACGAAAGGCGCGAAGAAGTCATAGAAGACCTGAAGCGCAAGTACGGAGCGGACGCCGTGGCGGGCATCGTGACGTTCTCCCAGTACAAGATAAAGAACTCCGTCTGGGACGTGCTCAGAGCCATGTTCGGCAAGGTGGAAGCGGGAAGCGACGTCGAGACGTTCAAGAAGATCGTCGGAGAAGAGATCCGGCAGGAAAGGGACCCGGAGACGAACACGGTGCTTTACGAGTACATGGATGAAGAAGCCATATACAGGCGCACGGCCGACATCTTCCCGCGGGAGAAGGCGGAAGAGATACTGGAGACGGCGAAAAAGATCGTAAGTCTTCATAAAAATCTCGGACGCCACGCCGCCGGCATCGTCATAACGCCCGGAGCCGTAGAAGAGTTCTGTCCGACGGCCCGCGTCAAAAGCGGGGACGAATACGTCAGGATAACACAGTTCGACATGAGCGGAATAGACGACGTGAAGCTCATCAAGATGGACATTTTAGGGCTGAAGAACCTTACGGCCATAAAGGAAGTGTGCGAGACCGCCAGAAGGTTCGACAGGACGGTGGAGACGCCCGACGACATATACGACTACCTGAACGGCGCGGGAAACCTTCCCGAAGACAGGGTAAAGCGCATGTGGACCATGCTCGTCAAAAAGCCCGACGGCATATTCCAGCTTTCTTCGTGGAAGGCAAAGCAGATAACGGGCAGGATAAAACCGACGAACGTAAGCGAGCTGTGCGACATACTTGCCCTGAACAGGCCCGGCCCGCTCGCCAAGAAGCTCGACGAATACTACGCCGAAAGGAAAATACCCGAAGACCTTGACATACCCGAAATTAGAGAGATAACTGCCGATACGCGGCACGTTCTCATCTATCAGGAGCAGGTCATGAAGGTCGCCCAGAAGATAGCGGGATTCACCCTTCCCGAAGCGGACGACTTGAGAAAGGCAGTCGGCAAGAAGAAGCGCGAAGAGATGGAAAAGCAGAAGCAGAAGTTCATCTCGGGCGCCGTGAAGAACGGATACACGCAGGAGCAGGCGGAAGCCGTGTTTTCCGTGATAGAGAAGTTCGCCGGGTATGCCTTCAATAAGTCGCACTCCATGGCGTACTCCTACCTTGCCTGCGTGACGGCATGGCAGAAGGCTAACTACCCGCCCGTGTGGGCAAAGGCTTTCCTTAACATGAAAAGAGAGAAGGACAAGAAGGAGAGCCTTGGAGAGCAGATAGACGTGGCAAACGAGATATGTCCCGTCTACGGCCCGCAGATCACGAAGAAGGACAGGACGCTCGGCGATGCCATGGAGATGAGAGTCGTCCGTCAGGCGGGAATAGACGTCTCGGTGAAGGACTCCTTCCTGCTTCGCAACTCGTGGGCGATATTCTTCGGCCTTGAAGACATCTATCAGGTGAGAAAGCAGGTGAGAAAGTACGCCGACTTTCCCGTGCCCGGCAGTCTCAGGGAACTCTGGGAAAACATGACGAAGCACGGAATGACGAAGGGCGTGTTCGCTCCGCTGTTTTCTCTCGGGATATTTGACAGGGCGCTCGAATGCGGCAAGGATCCGACCCTTCTTCGGGCGGTCATGATGCTCGATGAAGACGAAGAAGCCAGAAGGAAAGCCGAAGAAGCCGTGCTCGAGATCATGCCGAAGATCAAGAAGGCTCCAGAAGAAAAGCTTTCGGGGCACTTCACGTTCCTGTCCCTGCTTTTGCTCATGGCCGAGAAGGGCAAATATACCGACACGGCCGAAAGAATACTTGAGATGTACGCACGCCGCGCTGATGAAGACAGGTTCTTCGAAGACTCGGAGTTTCGAAACAGGTGCATCGCCGTCATATACGAGACGGAAAGACAGCTTCTCGGGGACGGACTCACCGTTAAGTGGTGGGATATGGCCGCAGAAAGCGTCAAATACAGGTTTGCCTGCTTTGCCGATCAGGTACAGGCGCTGAAGTCGGAAAAGAACATGAAGAAGCCGGAGATCAAAGACCTGCTTTACGGCGGCTTCTGGACGATCGGCAGGGCTTACGCCGCAGACGGCAGGGTGAAGCTTGTCGGAAGGACGGGGGCGGCAGGATACCCGGTCGTATTCTTCATGCCCGACAAGGAAAGACGTCAGGGCATCTGGGCCGTGAAGCTGAAGTTCGACGGAAAATACTTCAGATACGAAAAGCATGTCGAGATAGAACCCGGACGGACGTACGATACAGACAGCAGCCTGTGCTACCGCGACGACAGGATGCCCGACAGGCTTAAAAGCTACATAGAAAAGAATAACCCGGGAGTAAAGAGCCTGAAATTTTCATGAAAGGAAGACTGCTATGTGGATATTAGATCTGTTTAAGAAGAAAAAGACGGAAGAGAAGAAGGACCTGCCGACGTTTTACAGGCGTCCCGTCCCCGGCAGAATAGTCGTGTTCACTTCTGGCAAGGGTGGAGTTGGCAAGACGACCCTGTCAAGCTCCGTCTCCTATGCGCTGGCAAAGGCGGGAAAGAAGACACTTCTTATCGATCTCGACACCGGACTTCGAAATGTCGACATACTGCTTTCCGTGTCGGACAAGATAACCTACAACCTGTACGACATAACGGAAAGGCACATACCGTGGCAGAAGGCGGTCGTATCTCCGACGGAAAACCTGTACGTCATCGTAAGCGACCACACGAGAGAGAAGGAAGCTATACGCAAGGACGCCTTCGAGCAGGCCCTTTACGACATGGCGCGGTACTTCGACTTCATAATCCTTGACTGTCCCGCAGGAATCGAGTACGGCTTCAGGCTCGCCGTGGCGTGCGCGGACGAAGCGATCGTCGTCGCAGGCCCCGACATGCCTTCCCTGCGCGGAGCTGCACAGGTAGCAAAGCTCCTTCGAGACAGAAAGCCGTGCGTCGGCATCGTAAACAGGGTAATCCCAGAATTAAAGAATCAAGGGCTGTGTGCAGGCAAAAAGGAAGCGGAAGAGATACTCGGAATTCCCGTGATTGCAGAGATACCCGCGGACAACGCCGTCGTCGGCTGTGCCCATCTGGGAGTGCCGATTATGTCGGTAAGCAAGAGATCTCCCTTTAAGGACGCCGTAACGAAGTTCACGTACGAGAGATACGAGATCGAAGAAAGAGATTGACGATTTAATCTGTCTTGTTAGGCATGCCCGCTTTTACCCGAATCAAAGATATAAAAAACAAAAACCCCGTGACCTGAGTCACAACCATAGATTAATATCTGCGGGGCTTATCAGTATTTATTATATGCTAAACAAGCTTAAAAAACAACTTTAAAAAAAAGACGTAAACTCGAGTCAAAAAAGTCAGGGTAACATCTTAAATCCAGGAGCGTCTTTCCACGGGAAGTGTTTGTACAGCTTTGCTTCGGGATTTCCACAGAACTTGCCGTGAGACCATCTTATCTCGACATGATATTTCAGCTTTTTCGATTCCCCGGCCCTTTTTCTGTAATTGATATCGATGTTAACGACGCTCCGCTTTCTGGTTAAATCGGCTTGTGCAAATATGTCAAGAAATTCAAACCGTCCCAAGAAAGCTGTCAGATCCGGTACGTTCAGAAGAAAAACTTTGCCACTTTCAAGGCTGACAAGAAAATATGAAGTCCCGTTTAAACGCAGGAAAACCTTTGCAACGACTTCCCACAGCGTCTTTGGATATTGACGTAAGGACCGCGAGATATTGTCGTTAAAAATTTCCGCTGATCTTTCCGCAGTCTCGCGACATAGAGAAATATAAGCATCTGTGAATTTTTTATAAAAGTCAGTTCCTTCGGCTTTTTTCAGGAAATCCTGTATTTGTTTTCTCTCGCGTCTGTCGGCTTTTTCTTCAAATTCCAGCGCCGTGCGATAGGGGATCTCCATACCGTCTCTCAATATACAGAAAAGCTCGTTATACCTGTCATATGAAGTCTTAATATACCAGTTTTCACCCGTGTCGGGCCTTGGCAACACTCCGGAAGGGATTGCGGTAAACATATTACTGGGAGACAGGTTGTAGACAACATTGCTTTCCGCTTTAACGCTTATGGGTATGTTGTTAGCCAGTATATCCTGAGATGTGGAAACGGAACGCGCAAGCTGTCCCGGTCCCTTCCACTGTATGCTCTTTATTTCCGAAAGTTCGGGCGCACAATTTTTTAATCTTTTTCCCGCTTCGATAAGAGAATCGCAGAGAGAAGCGTCCTTTTTGTAAAATTCAAAGGCCTGCCTGTAACGGTCTTCGGTAAATGTCTCTTTAAGTTCTTCCGGCAGTTCGTCATAACGTACAGTCGTCCAATTTTCGTCAAGCAAGCCCAGAATGACAGAAACTTCCGTCGCTATCGTCTTTACCGTCGGCATCGTCATTCAACCTTTCAAGAGCTATATCGCAGTATTCCCGGCTTATATCGTAGCCAACATATATCCTTGACAGCTGTTTCGCCGCTACCGCCGTCGTCCCCGAGCCGACAAAGGGATCGAGCACGACATCTCCGACGTAAGAAAAAAGAGATATAACTCTTTTCGCCAGCCCGACGGGGAAAGGGGCCGGATGTCCCACTTTTTTTGCCGATTCGGGCGGAATTTCCCACACCGACAGAGTACCGGTCAAAAACTCGTCTTTGGTTATGTCGGACATACCCCTGTCGGGCCTTGAAAAGGAGTCCTTTACAAAGACCAGCAAATATTCGTGGACATCCCGAAGGCGCGGCGATTTGGCGGAGCACCAGCTTCCCCAAGCGCAGGAGCCGTTCTGCCCTTTACCTTTAACCCAGATTATCTCTCCTGCGGGAAGAAATCCGATTTCTGCGTGGAGAAAATGAAACAGGGCCTGTATCGGAATATAGGGCTTCCTTCCCAGAGCGGCGACGTTGATCACGTAGCGACCGCCCGGCAAAAGACATCTGTACACTTCACGGCCTACGTCCGCTATCAAGGTCAGATAGTCTTCAAGAGAAACGTCTTTGTCGTAATCTTTGCCGGAACAATAGGGCGGCGAAGTGAAGGCAAGAGCCACAGAGCTATCGGGAACATAATACATATCCCGCGAGTCGTGGCAGAATATTTTGTTTTTCCATTCGCAGCCGTTTTTCGTCTCTGCTCTTTTGCCGTCTCCTTTGTCTGCGGCTATATCGGGAATCTTTTTAAAAACGTCTTTCAGGTCGCTTGAGTATATCTTCCTTGAATAAAAGGGCGAAGAATCGTGCCCTTCTCTCTTTGATACGCCAAAAGAATAGGTGGAAGTCTTTTTGGGCATAATTCACACCTTCTTTCGAAAAATTATATCATGGCAATTATACGCACATCAGCTTCACAAAAAACAGCTTACCGAAAACTATATCGAAACGGCGTTGAACTTTTTCTTCTTTTTGCTGAACCTTTCCGGCAGCTTTTCTGCCACCGTATTAGGCTCGCCTTCATGCGCAGTTATCCACGCCCGACACTTCCTGCACAGCACTAAAGAAGGAATGGGCTGGACAGGTCCGAGATCCTGCCCGCATCCGGGACAGAAGACGCGTTCTTCCAACGATATCATCTCCCCAATATCTTTCTTACTCCCGACCCGACGGCAGAACCGGCAGCGGAAGCTCCCTGGCCTGCTCCGCGCGTCGCCGCTATGGACACGGTCGCCATCACGACGGAAGATATGACGACGGCAGACATATTGTCCGATATCTTCGGGATGTTGTACGCCACGTGCACGAAGGCAATGCCCGTGATGAACAGCGTGAGCGGATCCGTGGCATTCATGTTGGTAAGAAAGCTCACGATTGAAAGCCCGATCATGGCAATGCCCGCGAATATGCCCCAGAACTGAAATTTAAAGAAAGCCTGCATCCACCCGGCAAGAAACCCCTTTATGAAGTCGTTCTGCGAATAAAGGGACAGATATCCCATGACGAAGCATATCGGGCCGATCACCAGCGATACGCCCATCAGCACGTCCCGGGATATGAGAAGTACTCTGATGGAAGCATAGGCCACCCATCTCATGATGCCGTTGATGAGTTCCGACGGATTCAGGATATCTATCAGTCCGCCGGACCTTCCCGCCGCCACAAGCGCCTTCTGCATCTCTTCCTGCCCGCCCCACGGCGAGATCATGTACCCGCAGAAGTTGAACACGTCAAGGACGAGCATAACCCAGACGCGAAACGTGAGTATCATGAACAGGAAAAACATGAAACGGGCCGTGTCGACAAAGAACTGGGACGTTCCCGTTCGGGAAGAAAGGAATGTCGAAAGAAGCTGTATTACGAAAAGGAGAGACAGTATTTTAATCGATATGGGATATATGACATCCGAAAGTAAGTTCTGTGCATGTGCCACGACGGCAGCGGCACGCGGGATCACGTTCTTCTCCAGCTCCTTCGATTTGTTGTATGTAGAAACGAAATCGGCATTCGGGACCTTGTCCTTGATAGCTTCCGTCACTTCCGGCCAGAAGTGCAGGTTGAACCCCGCTGTCCCGAGTATGGCGCGGGTTATCGGCATGTCGCCCACATTACGATAGCTTGAGAAGGTGACAAGATTAAGCTGCTCCTTGATCTCGTACGAAGCGATCTGCTGGGCGGCATCCGAACCGCCGCCTGTGTCTTCCCAAGTCGGACCTTCGACATTTGACAGTATCTGAGAAACTATCTCTGCCCCCGAGTTTGCAGATGGATAGGTGACCGGCTCAAATACGGAGACGAAACCGGCGAAAGCAGGAGAAGCCAGAAGAAGGATCAGGACAGAAAGAATCAGCTTTTTCATGATATCACTCCCGCGGCGGAGTCGCCTTGTCTTTGAGATTGTCCAAAAGCTTGGCTCCGACAGCCGCCACTCCCAACCCGGCAGCTCGTGCTCCGACAGAAGCTCCGGACTTCAGCCCTTTACTCACCATTCCTGCCATACCGGCGCCGATCGCAGCGGCAGCCCCGCCCATGTTCTCGGCCAGACTCGGCACCTTGACGGCAGCCATTACAAACACGATGCAGGTTATCATCAGCTCCACCATCCCCATGTCCATCCCCGTAAGTCCGACGATGTACAGCACGACGCAGAGCAGACATGCCAGCGGACGGTAAAACAAAAACGTGATGTAGCTCTTGATCCAATGAGATGCCCAGCTCTCGCAAAAAGGAAGCCCCGAAAGCACGATCATCCACGGCCCTATCACGGCAGTTATGCCCACCATGACGTCAGACAGTATGAACATTACGTAGACGACGGCCCTTGCTATCCACCCGCATATGGAGACGAAAACGCTGGCCAGCGTTCCTGCCAGAAGGCCGAAAGAAGTGGAAGTCAGGCTCTGCTTCAACTCCACTATGTCGCTGATATCTGACACCGCCTGCGCCACGTTTGTGCCGCCGAGCATGGCGTCGCCCACGGCCGTAGACAGCGTTATCCCGATAAATATAATCTCCCGAAGGAACAGAAGGGACAGAAAGACGAAGACGTTTCGAAATATAGTCGTAAGCATGTCGCCCTGCTCCCCGGCGATGAGCATCTTGTACGCCACCCAGACGATGTTGACGACGAATATGACGCTCCACAGAATCTTTGCTATGGCTAGAGACCTGTCGTAGATACATTCTCCGGCCTGAATGCCCGGCACGTTTTCGAGCTTGGATACGTACTCCGCCGTCTTCATGACGTTTGCGATCTGAAGCTGCGCTTCCAGCGGCACGTTCAGCGTCTCCCCGTCGGAAGCGGAGACGGTCGTCTTCAAGTCCGACAGGCCGCCTACGACTCCGCCGCCGAACTTCGGAGCAGCCGCTTTGGACGCTATGTCGGCGCTTTTTGCTATTATCCACGCGGGAGTTCCCTTCTGTACGGACTTGACGAAACGGTTGTCTTCAAAGTCCGCCCAGCTTGCGACGGTCTGTTTGACGTCTCCCAGCCCCGTAAATCCGTACAGGAGCGCTCTCGTCACCATCCAGTTGGCTGAAGCCTGAGCTATAAAGCCCGTGGAAGAACCCGGAAGTTCTATGTCGGCGACGATCTCCGGGTCCAGATTCTCGACGGTCCTTTTAAGCTTCTTGGCTGCAGCCCCCTTCATGTTCTGCTCGAGCAGCTGCTGGACGTCGATCGGAGAGTTCAAGCTGTCGGCGTTTCCCAAGGACTGCATCCCCGAGACAAGCTCTCGGATGTCGTCGGCCGTCTTTTTAGCCGTCTCTTCGTCCAGCACGGCGGCATGAGAAGAAAAGGAACACAGCAGTAAAACAAAGATTGCAAGAAAAAATTTCTTCACAGCGACCACCTGAAATCGAACAAAGGACTCGGTTCCCATACCGTACCGTCGTTCGCCGGCTTTTTCTTCTCCCTTGCCAGCGCGACAATCGGACTTTCCTGTCTTTCTTCCAGTTTTAGTTCTGACGCTATTTCCCTTTTGGGATCTATCTGCGGTCTTTCCCCGAAGAAAAACCACAGCCTTTCGAACAGGTCATTCATCATGAGCCTGAAGGCGGGACAGTCGCGAAAGTACCAGCGACAGCCGTCTTCCCTGATCCTGTATTCTTCCGTCTTCCCGCACCATTCCGCGAGAAAGGACATCTCGGCCGGAAGCTTAAGTTTCCTGAACTTACCCTGCATGATCACAGGAAAGACGATATAGCCGTCTTCCGTCAGCACGTCGATCGGAAGAAGGAAAGGAAAGATGCCGAACAGCGAGCGCGCTTCCGCCCAGCGGTCGACAACGCCAAGAAAGGAAGAAGCAAGGACGAGCTTTACCCCGTCCCTGCCTTCCGTCCTGCTTATCACGCCGTAGATTGCCGGAACAGATACGGGAGAAGAATTCTCCACTATGATCTCGTTCGAGTACGGAACTACGGCGATCTTCATTACTGAATCGTCAGATCTTGGAACTCGTCGGCGGGTTCTTCGAAGTTGGTATCGAACTCTTCACCCTTGGCGAGTTCAGCCTTGTTCTGGTCCCTTTTTCTCTCAGAAAGGGAGATGTTGAACACGCTCGTCGGAAAGACGGTGAAGGAATACCGCTTCTCGCCGTCCTTCTCGTAAGAGTCGGCCCTGATGTCCCCTTCAATGTCCACCAGATCGCCCTTCTGCCAGCCGTCAAGATCCCACTTGTCATTGAATAGGACAGGAAACCAGCTCGTCTTCCTGTTTTCCTGCGGCCCGGTGTTGACGGCTATCGAAAGTCGGCAGTATTTCTTGCCGCTCTTCGCTTCCACAAAAGTCGGGTCGTTCCCTATCCTTCCCCTTAACTCGATTTTTGCCTTCATCATGCTCACGATACCTTTCTCCTTTTTTTCGTTATTCGGGCTTAGCCCGTTATTTCTTCTTTACTTCCTTTTCCAGCTGGTCCATGTAAGCTTCAAGCTCGCTTTTTTCCTGAGTTTCCTGAACCATCGCCTGTCTGCGCTTCTGCCACGTCGGAGAGTCAAAGACCATTATGTAGTCGCACACTTCGATCAGTTCAGAGAACTTCATCTCTTTTTCGCCTTCGGAAGTTCGTGCAACCGCTTTATCGCCGTTTCTTTCCGTTATGACTATGGCGTAATCCATCTGCCGGTTTAAGGCTCTGGTAAGGTTTCCCGTCCCATACCCGAGAAGCGGATACGCCATCTGAAAGGCCATGTCCGAGACAAGGTCGCTTTGAGTGCTGAGTTTGTCTTCGTCAAGATGGGCAAAAAGGACATATCCCTGATCTATGTTATCCGCTATCTCGTCGGCGGTCGCAAGAAGCAGACGGGAATCCAGCGTCGGCTGGGTGTTCCAGCAGTAGGCTATCAGCACATCTTCTTCGGCCTTCCTTGCGCTCATGAGCTTTTTGAATGTCCATCCCGCGTCGTCTATGGTATCGAAAGTTCCGCCAATCGCCTTCCAGAGAGCCTTTATCTGGTTAGGCTCGATCTGTCTTTCGCACATCATGTTGTAGACTTCTACGAGCTTTACAAACGCCGGAGAAGGAGTTTCCTTCGCTTCTTCCACCGCTGCTTTGCTTGCGGCATCAAGTATGGTGCTCACCGGATCGAAGAAGAAAGCAAAGGAAGGACTGCAAACCGTCATAACTGCCAGAACCGCCAGAACTGCAACTGCCTTTTTCATCTTTCTGCCCCCTTTTTAATGATATCACATATGGTAATTATATCTAAATCGTTACGTATGTCAACTGTAATTTGTTATTTTTATCTTTCCATTTCCGCTATGTTTTTTTGTATCTCCCGCTCAACCTTCTGGGCTTTCCTTTCCTTCATGTCGACGAACTCGTACTGAAGCCCGATATCGGATATGATCTTTACCGCTTCTTCGCGCGCCTTTGCGATCTCTTCGTCGGGAGATCCCTTCGGGATGAGCAAAGAATAGGTGACGACGTACGTACCGGGAAACACCGGCTCCCAGTCGTTTGCCTGAAACTCTTTGACTAGAAAATCGAGCTTCTTGGATTTTTCGTCGGCCTTGCTCCTGTCTACCGACCTGTCCCACGCCTTCGGTATGCGAACGCAGACTCTCGTGTTCCCGCCGGAAACCTTCGTCTCGTATATCCCGACGACAGGCTCGGGTATCTCAGCTTCAACTCCGGTCAGACGGGACAGCTCTTTTGCAAGGACGACCCTGTTCTCAAACCCTGCCATGGTACGGGCATCTCCAACGATGTAGCTTTTCATGTACCCGCGGGCAGGGACGAACTGTCCGCCTTTCAGGCCCTTTTCTTTTACGAACTCTTCCACTTTGCCCTTTACCTTCTCTAAAGTCTCGGGAAAAAGCTGCACGTACAGGAAGGGCCTGTCGACGTAGGGAACTATCCTGTCCTTGATCTCTCCCTGCTTTTTCTGCTCCTTTTTAACTTCTTCCGCCGTAACTATCTTGACGAACTTCTCCACGTGGGAATCCTTGACCGGCATTTCCGTTCCCTGAAATCTCAAAGGAATACCGAGCCTTTCGAATCCCTGTTTGACGAGATTTGCGACGTAGCCGGCGTTTTTGCCTTCGACGGCCAGCCTTTTCGTCCACGCGGAAGACGTCATCTGCGTCACGGGCGGTTCTTCAAGTATCTTTGCTCCGAAGCTTTTAATCAGCAGGGACGCCGTCTTTTCAAAAATCGGAGCATAGAAGCGGTACGCCAGCCACGGAAAGCTAACGGTAACGACGTCTTTATCTTCCACGACGGACAGGTCGGCCTTGAGCGGATAGGGAAACTTGGGAAAGACCTTCACGGACACCAGATTTGCGGCGTCCCACAGGGCAGCGTTTTCCGAATAGATACAGGCGCTTTTTTCTCCCATCTTCTTTTTCAGGTAAAGCTCTGCTTCCTTCCGAAACAGGCTGTCGTCTTCCGACTCCTTGGGAAAATCGGGAAATCTCGAGTACAGATCTTCGGAAGAACAGACTGCCTTGAGCATGGAAGTCCCCTTGAAGGAATACATCTCCTGACATTCGGGAAAGACGGATTTTATGAAGTCAAGAACTTCCTGTCTGTGCTTTTCCCGTCTTTCGGCGTTGGGAAAATCACGGTACGAAGGGACGCGGATAAAAAACGTGAAGTTCTTGCCGTCCCTGCCCACGACGACGTCCAGACACCTGTCTATGTAGCTTTTTTCTTCAAACTTCATCGAAACATTTCTCCTTTTTCTTCATATTTTTCTACTGCCTGCAAAAGTTTCTCCCGCACCTTTATCGGATTTTGCTTCGGACAAAAGCCCGATATCTCGGAGCCGCGTTCGACGACGACGAAGTTTTTCAGGGTGAAGGCTTTTTCGTATCCGTGTCTGCACTTAAGCCAGAAGCGGTTTCCGCTCAAAAAAAGGACGACTGCGGCGTCGGTCTCAAAGAAGACGAGCTTCCTGCAAAGCCTTCCTGCCGTCTCAGGCAGAGAAAAGACTTCGACCTTGCCGCCGGAAGCCGAAAGAAGCACCCGGGAAGCCGTCTCTTCCTGAAGCTTTTTGTACGCCTGCAGGTTTTCGTCTTTCCACGAATCGGGATCGTACCTTAACTGCCCGAAACAGGAAGAAGCTCCGTACAGGTCGAAGAAGCACAGGAAGTCTTCTTCGCTGCACGCAGTAACAAGAGACCGATACCTGTCGTTCGGACATACGTCCCAAGCCGACTCCGCAAGGTTCTTAACGGCGTCGTCGACGTAAAGCTCGCACCTGCTGCACTTTATGCCGGCGGAGTAAAGCGGAACGCCAAGCTCTTCATAAATGCCGGCCCTTCCGCCGAAAAGCGGATCGCAGGTCTCAAATCGGGCCTGTATCAGAAGAGAAGCTACGACTCCGTCGGCCGAATTTCTTGCAATCAGGACCTTCTTCATGCCGCATCACCTAAAGAATATCTGACGCGCCTTTCGAACTCCTGCCTACGCTCCTTCTTCCAGTTGCGCACGGGAGTTATGAACCCGACGACGCGGGTGAACTTCTCGAACTCCCTGCCGCCGCAGGAGCACACGGGCACTTCTCCTGCCGTGACCTTTTCGCAGGAAGCGCATTTCGAGAGTATGTAGTTAAGGGCGAAGTAGACAACTCCCTGACGGGCACACAGGCGGACAATCGAAGAATGCGTCTTTGGGGACACCAGACCTTCCGTGGTGACGTGAAGTATCGCTCCGCCCGTGGCAAGGCTGTCAAGCGCCCCTGCCGTGTGTATCCGCTCTATGACGCTCGTATTCGCCGAAAGCGGTATCCACTGGTTGGAGTAGATGTCGTATCTGTCCTGCAAGCCCAATTCTTTATCTTTCTGCGCCATATAGACGGCCATGTTCTCCGCCGGCACCTGCTCGACGTTGTAGGGAATGCCCGTTTCCATACTCCTTTTTTTATTCTCTTCGTTTACGGTCTCAAGCACCTTCGCCGCAAAGGGAATGTAGTCTAGGACACCCAGAAACTCCGCGGCTTCCCAGACCCCGACGATGCCGACGGTGCAGTACTGGCGGTCCATGTTCATGAATCCGTAGTCGTACAGCGGAAGGAGCCCTTTTCTGACGTTGGCTTCCACCCACTCCCGCCTGAACTCGACGGCCCCGTGAGCGCATCGCACGTCTTCCCTGAGCCTGTCGAAAAAGCTTTCTTCGTCTTTCGACAGGAGAGCGACATGCGGCAGGTTTATCGTGCACACCCCGACGGATCCGACGCCGTCCCCGCCCGAGCCGAAAGAGTTGACGTACCCGAGATCGTTTCTCAGGCGACAGCAGGAAGAAAGGCTGTCGGCGTTCTTCGACATGTAGATGTTAATCATGCCGTATTTTGAATTAACTGAAGAAAGCCACTCAAGGAACTCTTCGTCCCTGACGCTTCCGTCTTCGTCTAAAAGCAGACATGCCGTGAGCACGGGAAAGGTGAAAACAAATCCCGTCTTTTCCACTTCTTCGGTGAACCACTCCACGTACAGTCTTTGAAGCTTCTGTACAGATTTTTCGTCTATAAGGCTTCCGTCGGGATTCCTGAAATTCCCGTAAAGGCCGTGCAGGTAGTATCTATCGAAAACAGACAGGTTCACGTAGGGAGACTGGGCGGAAAACCTGACCGGCTGGTTGACGGAGTAGGTAAAGATCTGAAAGAGCTGCTTTAAGTCCTTCTCTCCCAGACCGTCCTTCCTTGTGTACCAGTCAAGCCCGACGAAGAAGCTCGTGAGCGCCGCCGCACCCGACTGATGGTTGGAAGCGTACATCAGAAGCTGCACGGCGTGCTGTACGAAGGAGTCGGCGTGGGAAGCGGGCTTCGACGGGACTCTCGGTATGAAGGGAAGCCCGAAGGCCATGAGATGGGACACGGAGAAGTTCCAGCAGTAGGGAGCATAAAGCATGTGGGAATCGGAGACGTAAAGCTCTCCGTCCTTTATCTTCTGCTCAAGCTCAGTGAAGCCGCGTTCTTTTGCATATCCGTACAGCTTGGACAGGCAGTATTCCTTCATGAAAGGCTTGCTTACTTCCTGCATTACCGACGCTATCGACTTTTGAGCTACGTTGGCGTTGGGATCCACCGACAGGTCGGCCACGACGCCGTCGGCATTCAGCAGATAATCGAAGTATTCTTTAAAATCCATTTTCCGTTTCTCCTTTCGAGCAAATCCGATAAGATTATATTCACCTTAGAAGCGTTTCTTCGTCCTGCGCGGAAAACTCGTTCAAAATTTTTTCCAGATCCGAGAACTTGGAGAGCTTCTCTTCCACTTCCGCCAGAGATATCTCTTCGGGGATCTTAAAGACGCCTGCATCTTCGAGAAGGCGCTCCACCCTGCCGAGATCCTTCATGTCGTATCCCTTCGGAAACTGCACCTTCTCAGACAGCAACCCGAGACAGACTTCCGTCTCCGGGACAAACAGCCTGCCGTATTTGTAAACGCAGCAGGACGGCCTGATGTCGCCAGTTATAAGGTTCCAGACTTCGCCCAAGCCGTAGTGGACGAATATGTCTCGCATGTCTTCGAAGCTTCCCGCCCTTTTTCCGTTGACGTACAGTCCGTCGCGGCGGGCGTAAAGGCCGGTAAAGGTGCATATCCTGCCCTTGAAGTCGGCCGTGATGTCGACGGCGCAGTACTTCGGACGGTACATCCTGTCCGTGTCCTGCCAGAAGAAGTCCTTGCCGGCAAGGGAAACTTCTTCTTCCGGCTCTCCCACGAGCATCACGAACCTAAACAGCCTTCCTTCCTTCATCACCTGCGATACGGGATAGAGAAGCCCTTTCGGAGATATCCTGTCCGTCGGGATGTACGACCAGAAAGGCAGAAGTATCCCGACGGCCTGACCTGTCGCAGAATTCAGCATGTTTTTCCCTTCCTTTCAGAGAACGGTGTTATAATTATATCAGAATTTCTTGAAAACAAAAAGCAATATGTGTTATGATACAAAACACATTATGATTGAAGGGAGAAATAAAGATGAGTCTGAGCATCGAAGAAAGCGATCTTCAAAGGGGAGTCGTGATCGTCAAGCACTTCGAAGATGAAGACAGGAGCTTTTCAAAACTTCCCTTGAGAAAACTCAGGGCATCGAGCATTGGCCGGGACTGCGACACGGAGCTTTTTCTGTCGGCAGCCGGCAAAGAATCGCAGTTCGACAAGAAGTCGCTGCGCATATTCGAAATAGGCAGGATCATGGAACCCGTCATCGTCAGGTGGATGCGGGAAGACGGGTGGGAATTGAAACACCACAACGACAAGGACGAGATCGGAATGATCATGGCCGTCGGCCCGGGAATCGTAACGGGACACTACGACGTCATAGCAAGACACCCGAAGATCACGAAGAACGAGTGGGTGCTGCTTGACATCAAGACGATGAACACAAGACGGTTTAACGCATGGAACAAGAACGGAGTGCAGGCATCCGATCCGGCATATTACGCCCAACTTTTGTTTTACGGATACGCATGGAAATACAAGAAACTCGGCATCGTCGGAGCGGAGAAGTCGACGGGAGATTACGAAGTGGAGATCTTCGACTTCGACTACGCCAAGTTCAAGGAACTGAGAGACCGCGCCGCCCGGATACTCGACGCCGACAGGGCGGTAAGCTCGCACGGCAGAAAGTGCGAGTGGTGCTCGAAGAAGGAGTCCTGTGTCGGGGAGATGACGAATCCCCTTCCCAAGATCAAAGACCCGAAGTATCTCATCGAGCTGATGGCCCATTACGAGAACGTCTACACCTACACGGAGATGGGAAATCTCATCAGAGTCGCCGTGAAGCACAGAATAGAAGAAATGCTTATCCCGCCCGACGGAGTGATATTCGAACCGGAGCCGGAAACAGAAAGCGAAGAAGCTCCCGATGACGACTGGATAATACTCTAGACGTTGTTTAAAACGTCCTTCGTCACTTTCTTTGTTATCTCCTTCAGGTTGTCCTTCAGGATGAACCTTGCGACTTCTTCGTCCACGGGCAGGCTGACAGCTTCTCTCACGGCGGTTCGGCCGTCGTTTCTTAGCGTAAGATGAACGACCCCGGCAAGAGAAAAGGCCAGCCTGATCTTGGCATCGGGAATGCCCAAAAGCAGCCCGTTCATCCTTTCCACGACGCCCGTCGGACTTGAAGCGTGCACCGTGCCGAGCACCAGATGTCCCGTCTCGGCAGCAGTAAGGGCAGCAGAAGCCGTGGGAGCATCCCGGATCTCTCCGACCAGTATGACGTCGGGGTCTTCGCGCAGGGAGTCTCTCACGGCTTCGTCGTAAGTTCTCACGTCGTCGGGTATCTCCCTTTGCGAGACGTGTCCCTTTCCGTTTTTCAGTATGTACTCCACCGGGTCTTCCACGGTGACTATGTGCACGGGAAAGCTGTCAAGTAAGTACTGCATGTAGGAAGCAAGAAAGGTGCTCTTACCTGAACCTGTGGCTCCCGACACGAGAAAAAGCCCGGGAGCGAGTATGTCCGGGACGATCTTTTTGATTATATTGAGAGAACCGACTGTTTCCGCAGAAGGAATGCTTCCGGGGAGAACGCGCACGAAAAGCTGGGCCTTCTGCCTTGAACGGGAAAATCGAAGCCTGAGCCTTTTCCCGCCGAAGCTGCACGCCCTGTTGCCGCGGTCCCACGTGCCGAGCCTGAAGACGGAAGAAGCGATCATCATCACACCTTCCTGCGGTACGGGCACGTCCGTCTCGCGAAGGTCGCCGTACATCCTGTACCAGATGTTCTCACCTTCCGTGACGTGCACGTCGGTGACGCAGGGCGTGTTGATCAGCTCGGAGACCTTCAGGATATAGGGAGCATCTATCCCGTCGTAAACGGCAAGATCTCTCGTCTCAGACATGGAGTTGATGCAGCTTCCTTTCTCTGATATAGGTCTTTACGGCCGTATTCGTCCAGAGCCTTTCTTTAGCCGTACGCTCCGGCCCGCGCCTTTCCATGTGCATTCCGCCGAGATACGCCTGCGATATGCGAAAGGCCGCGTAGTCGTCGCCCGAAAATATGCCGAGCATACGCTCTATTGCGCCGACGACGCCGTCTCCGTGTATGGTGGCAAAGACGGTATGCCCCGTCTCGGCAGCAAGAAGCGCGGCGTCCGCCGTCGCCCTGTCCCTGATCTCGCCTATCAGTATGACGTCGGGATCTTCGCGAAGCGACCTTCTGACAGCGTCGGCGAAATCTTCCGTCTCGTGCTGGGTGGCATGGCCCAACCCCGGAAAGATGAAATATTCTATCGGGTCTTCTATCGTCACGACGTGAATCGGAAGGCTGTCCACGTAATGCTGAAGGACGGAAGCCAGCGCCGTGCTCTTGCCCGAACCGGCTGTGCCTGAGACGAGAAACAGGCCGGGCTTCGGCGACTCCATCTCCGACACCACGACAAGCCCGGCAGTCTCCGTCACGGGCATCGGCTTGGAAGGAAGGAGCCTGATGAAGACATGTCCTTCAGCTACCGTTACCCTTGCGTTCTTGGCACAGTCAGTACCAAAAACGACGTCGCGGCATGAACTTTCCGGAAGCTCGCCGAAGAAGAAGCCGATCTTCTCCAAATTTCCGTCGAGATATCTTACATACGTATCCCTGTCGCTGACATGTATGTCCGTCAGCTCTTCTATCGGAAACGGCACCTTTACCATGCCCTTATCTTCCTTTCCTGAGACTTGCTTATGCAGGGAGAAGAAAGGAGCATCTCCCTGAGCCTTCTTCTCGAGCCTTCGTTTGCGGGAAGCGCCCTGCCCGATACGGCTCCGTCGTACATCTCATACAAAGTCATGAGCACCCTGTACTCGCGGTCCTTCCTTTGAAACAGAAACTTCGACTTTGGCGGTTTGCCGAGCACTTCCGCCAGCACGAAGATAAGCCCGTCTATGACGAATTCATGCCCGACGAGAAGCGTCAGAAAATCGTGGAGCTTCTGAAGCTCGCTTAAAAACATAAACTCTTTCATCTCATCACCTTCACACGTAGACGGACACGAGAAAATCTTTGAAAAAGACGTACGTCACGCCGTTCAGCCTGACGTAGCACTCCCTTCTCGTCGTCACTCCGCCCTTGGTCAGTCTGAGCTTGCTTTGCTTCTTTACCCTGCCGGACCTGTACTTCCTGCACGCCATCTCAAGGTCCCGCTTGAAAGCTTCTATCTGCACGGGAGCAAGCCTTTGCCTGATCCTTGTCAGCGCATGCTTGGACGCCTTCAGCCCGCAGGAAGCGACAATATTTTTCAGTTCGTCGTCGGCCAGCTCGCACACCATCATGAGAGTTCCACCACCTTCTGGTTGGAAGAAGCAAGCTTTCCCGAGCCTTTCAGGTCCTTCCTGTAAGGCCCGACCTTGAGCCAGCGGGCCGCTTTCACGAGCGGATGACTCTTTAAAGATTCGTCCCATTCATATCCCGTGTAGACAAAGACGGGAACATCGCCAAAGACCTTTCTCACGATGCCGATGTCAAAGAGCACTTCGTTTGGGTCTTGATCGAGCGGTTCTCCGCCCGTGACGATTATTCCCGAAGGCCGCCATCCTGTCCGGACGAGCCTTTCGAGCCACTCGGCAAACTCCTTTCTGCAGGCTCCGAAGGTGCAGTCCCAGAGCCATTCGTTGTGGCATCCTTCGCAGGGATTTCCGCTTTGAGCGCGCCTGCATCCGGAATAGACGAGCCTGACGGAGATCCATCCGTCGAGACCGTCCTGAAAATCGATGTCGTATTTGACAAACATGCTCTCACCGCCTTTGCGCTGTCGGGATAGGCAACCAGATAAAGCGTCGATGCCAGAAAGAAGCACGCCGCAATCGAAAGAAAAAGGGTCTTCACTCTGTAATAAAAAATCTTTCTATCTTTCTCCTGCACCAGATCCCGAAGCTCGATCAGGGCAGCTCTGGTCTTTTCCAGCTTCTGCGCTGTCCTTACCCTGTCCCTTTCGATGTCTTCGAGTTTTAGGTGCAGGTCCATCTAAAACACCTTCGCCAGATAAAGTACTCCCGCCATTAAAGCGGTAAGCCTGATAAAAACCTTGAAGGCATCGCCGGAATAGGCAGCCAGAACGGAAACGATGACGAAAGGGTCTTTCCATCGTGCAACGTAGCGGTAAAGTCCGAAAAGCCCGACAACGGTAAGAAGTAAATCGATGCCGAAGCCTGCCGGCGTGTCGCAGTACCTGTCCCAGCTAAAATTTTTGAATCCGACCTTTCTGTTAAGCATCAGAGACCTTACCCCGCCCTGAAGGAAGTCTCCCAGAAGGTGAACCAGCCAGCCGGCAAAAAAGCAGCGGGCAAGATACCCAACGGGAAATCCGAACATATACGGAATCTTTACGAAGCGAAGCAGCAGAAACCCCGCCAGCGGAATCTCGATCGTATGAAGCAGGCTGTACCTGTGGCCCTTTCCCCTGACGAGAAGGTCGGTGTCAGGAAAGACGGACCCCATGAGAAGAAGATGAAAACCGCCTGTCGTAAACGCAACAATGGGAGCGACGGCAAGGGCGGAAGACACATGGGTCCTGAGCTTCATTTTTTGCGCTCCTTTATAACGGAGACCATGTCGGAGAACTGCATTATCCCTTCGTAGTCGGAAGGCACGGAGACGAATTTTTCCCTGCCCACACACACGTTTGCGACTGAAAATCTCAAGGCAAACTTCTCGTCCATGAGAAAGCATCTGACGATGGACTTCTCGGTGCAGACGGGACTATAAAGACGCCTTCTTTTGTAGTAGTAGACGACCCGATCCGCCACGTCTTCGGGAGCGGCCTTTCCCTGCTCGACGAGAGAGCATATCCTGCCGAGCACACAGCGGGCGCTGTCGGTCAGGCAGAAGTCGGATATCTCCTTTCGTATCTCGTCGGGAAGCAGATGTCCTGCCACGGAAAGTACCTGCTCTCTCACGTTCTTCCTGTCAAGGACGTGAACGAGCCAGACGTCGTATCCTTCCTGCGCCTTCTTCCTTGCGTTCTTTATCTTGCAGGGATTAACAAATAAGGCATCTTTCGGGTGAATGAAGGGTTTAAGCGGTCCCGTGACTTCCACGAAGCAGCCGTATTCTTCCACGTAAAGGTCGGGATCGGCGGTCTCAAATCCGTTATCGCGGGCGCTTCCCGTAAGCCTTTCGCTGCTTAAGGCCCCCATGCCGTACGGGACGACCTTCGTATGCAGGCTTTCTTCGAGCAGACTTTTGATTCTCTCTTCCCTTGCGTTAGATATGGGCCACCACTTCTCGTACTTGTCGCGAAGGATCTCTCGGTTTACTTTCATCACAGTTCTCCTTTCTTCAACATCTCCGCTATCGCTTCAGGAGAGCCGGGAAGCCCCGACACGAGCCTGAAGGGATTTTTCGAGACGCAGCAGAAAAAGCCTTTGCGTCCCGAAAGCTTTAAGGCCGTAAGGGAAGCGATGACGGAATCGTCGGAATATACGACTCCGTTCATGGCGTCCATGGCGGACTTGAGCCTGTTGTCGATGTCGGCTCTGTCGCCGATCCAGCAGAACAAAGCATGAAGCGGGCCTGACGGAAACAGCGGAACTTCGCGACCCATCTTTTTGACTTCATGCTGCAGCATCTCTTCCCATCTGATGACGGAGACAGGTTTGTAGAGCCTGCTGCTTACAGCCCTGTACATGGAATTAACCGAAGGCGGGAGATCGTCGCCCCAACAAGCGAAAAGGTTTCCGTTTAAGTAGATTTCCATAAATAAATCCCCTTTCGGTTACGGTATAAGTTAATACTATACCGAAAGGGGATTTCTGTCAACAACCGAAATCCGTTTTTACTTCCACTTCTTGCCCGACCGTGCCAGCTCCCACATCACAAGGTCAAAATCGTCTTCTTCGCATTCCACGTTCAGCAGCTGCTCGATCGGCACGTCGTTGACGCGAAATTTGACGAACACGCCGTCTTCCGAGACATCAACGGCGCCTGCCGGTCTTCCGCCGCGTTCGGCGAGCCTGACAAGGCTGTCGAATATCGGAGAAAAAAGGCTTTTGATGTACTCCGGCCTTTCTCCGAAAAGCTCCAGACTCTTCCTTTTTGCCCACTCTTCAAAATCCGTCTTGAGTATGATTTCCCTTAGCGTCATGATACGGCTCCTTTGACGAGATATTTCACGATGTCGAACTTCTGCGGATCGGGGAAAAACAGAAACCTGCCGTCGGGTTCGATCTCGCCATGAAGGATCATGTTGGCAAGATCGATCAGGCCGGAGCTTCCGAAATCCTTTTCCACGGAAAGTTTTTTCGGCACTTCGGAAAAGGCGGATACATCCCGGCGAAAGGCCGTCTTTTCGAGCAGATATCTGTTTATTCTCGCCTGATCCGCTTCCCTTTTAAGCAGAAGCAGTCTTCCAAGCTTTTTCGTCCCGGCGTGCCCGACGTGAAGGCAGGCGTGACAGAAGGGACACAACGTCACTAAATTTTTATCGGAATCGTCGTAGTAACGCCCGCCGAGATGGTGGACGTGCATGTACTTCTTTGATATAAATCCGCAGTAAAAACAGGAAAAGCCGTCCCGTTCAAGGACGGCCCTTCGCGTCTTTTCCCAGTCTTCGGCAAATCCGCCGCTGCGCCACTCGGAGACGCAGGAGAGAATCAGACGAGCTGCCTGAACCTGTCCCAAGACAGAAATCTCTCCTTGGTAAATTCTTTCAAATTCTTAAGGCAGTAAAGCCCGTACATGAGATAGGAAAGTCCCCTGTCTCCGTCTATCCTGCGGGCTTCTTCTTCGCAGGCTACCATGAAGTCTTCGGCGTCACGAATGAACTTTTCGCGATCAAAATCGGGATCGACTTCAAACCTGATTTCGGAAAAGAAATCGTTTCCCGCCACGAATCCGTTAACGCAAAGGAACAGCGGCACTCTTTCCTTCCAAACATTCCCAAGGACGTCTTTTTCTTCCAGAAGGGCATATCCCGCGAAGTAGCACAGCCTGTCCTTCCGTCTTACGAACCTGCCCCGGGTGATGTTCCTTCCCATATCGCTAAGGCATATACAGGCAGTCTCAAGGCGGGACATGACGTCGCGAAGCTCTTCGGGATCTATGCCGAAAATCTCTTTAAGCTCCATACACCTTCACCGAGCCGTTTCCGAAGACGAAACGCAGTCTGCCGGTCTCGATCTCACAGCCGGGGACCGTCTTTATCTCCGCCCCTGACATCCTGATCTGCCCGTCAAAGAAAATCTCGATGAAATCCGACTTTATTTCCCGCTTCTCCTGTTTTTCGTGCCTTTCGGGCTTTTCAGGCTTTTCGTATCTTTCGTATTTGACGACGGGTTCCGGTTGCTTCGTCTCTTCCCTTTCAGGCTCTTCCGTCTCGTCTTCGCTAAAAAGCAGGGTCTCTACCTTCTTCATGACATCGTCCATTACTTCATGCTCCTTTCGAGAATCGTTTTTCTTATCATATCATAACTGTTGGAGTTCATCAAGCGTTGGAGATATAAATATATATCCTTTAGCAGTTTGTCCGAAATTCTTACTTCTACGATGTCTCCGTCGCGTGTCTCAGAAAACTCCACTTCGGGTATGTCAAACCACTTAGATATGACGGAAGCCTTCTTCCAGTTGTCATAAGTGAAGTACAGCACTCCTTCGACGAAATATCCGTTCCACAGGATCATCTCCCCTTTGAGTAGCGGAACGGAAAGAGAATAGGAAAAATCCTTAAGCTGCAGTCTGGAAAACTCTTCAAAATCGGCGCGCCTTTCTATCCACGAATTCGGAACGCACCATTGAGACCTGAGAACCCAGTCACCTGCCTTTGTCTTTTTAAGAGCTTCAAGAATCTCGGGAGCGGCGGCGTTGGCCTTCTTTCGTTTTTCGGAATAAAATGTAACTTCTATCTCCTTCACCTTGTTTCCGTCGACGCGATACACGATGCGCGTCCTGTCCGTGGCCCCGTAAAGCTCCCTGCCGTCAGCGCTTCCGCCTGCAACCGGCATATCCTTGAAGACCTTGGTCCACCAGACGATATCCCTGTCCCTGCCGTCGTAGCGCAGCACAACTTCGAGCGGACATGCGGAATAAAAGGAATAGCGAACTCGCGATGTTACCCTGTCGGGGAAGGGCATGTCGTAAACGACGTCTCCCGCCCGTACTTTGAAGCTCTCCTGTTTGAAAGAACCTTTAGCGGATTCAAGGACGACGTCATATCCGAGCATCACGTCAGAATCGACGCTGTATCCGTATTTTTGTGCAAAAAGCCATGCGGAAGCGGGAAAATCGTCGAAGAGCAGATCGGGAGCGTAGTCCGCTTCCATTCTCTGTCGGACTGCAAACATGATGGCATTCTTAAAGGATTCTTCGTCCATCGGCTTCGAGTCAGGACGAAAGACAAAAAAACATAAAACTGCGACAGCCAACGCAGATACTGCAAAAACAATTTTCTTCATAGCGATCCGCCCCATATCGTATCAAGTAAGGACATCCCGGTCTGCGCCGCGATGTATCCCGATATTGCATCCCAGACGACTCTCAAATCACCGATATCTCCCTGCACGGCGAACACTCCCGGCGAAACGAAGCCGGCATCTATCTGCCTTACAAGGTCCGGCACTAACACGGAAACCCTGCCGTTCGACGCCGAAACGAACATATTGCCGAGAACGCGGGAAGACACCTTCCACCCGGAAGATTCCACGGCATTTTCCAGCCTTCTTGCTTCTTCCCGGCTCTGCCTTACGGCCCGAAAGCCGTCGAAGGACATTCCGACGGTCGTCTCGGGCACGCTCAGGGAAAGAATGACGGCGCTTACAAAATCGTCGCAGTCCGAAGGGGATTCGCACAGGGATATCTCCGCTTCATGCAGCCTTTTCGATATATCCTTATAGAACCTTAAGTTCGGAAAGGACAGGAAAAAGGCCGAAACGCTCACGGCAAAAACAAGAATCAGCGCTACGCCGGCATATCCGCTTCTCATCTCAGTACGGGAACTCCGTCTTCGTACTCCAGCTTCTTCGAGCTGTCTCCCGTGATCACGCCGGAAGAGATCATGTCATCAAGCGAGTCGGGAACCCTGCCGTAAAGTATCTGATAGACGGAGACGCCGAGCTTCACCGCCACTTCGTCTCCCGCTTCCACAAGACCGGTCTCGACGTCCCGTGCGCTTTTTAGTATCCCCGCCGTCGGCATCACGCCTGCCATCAGGACAGAAAGAATGAGCAGGGTAACTATAAGCTCTACTGCTGTAAAACCTTTTCCCATTCTTCGTCTCCCATGAAAAGCCGTGCCTTACGCGCTTCGTAATCCCACACGATGGCAAAGGGAACTTCAAGTCCTTCCGCGTGCTGGATATATCCCGCTATCGCGTAGAAGTCTTCCTTCATCCTTGCAACGACGGTCATGTCCGCCAGACGTCTTCTGGCGTTTATCTCCATAGAAGTCTGACCGAGATCGAGACCCCAAGAACGGGTTATCACGATCTTCGTCGGAGACACGGACAGCAGGTTCTTCGGCTCTCCGTTGACGTCCCACGTGCCAAAAGTCGGCAGGAACTTGTCCCACTTAATCCTTACGGAGTAGGTCTCTATCCACGAACCGAGCCTGTCGACCCTGACCGACCAGCCCGACAGCCCTTTGACGCTTTCTTCTCCCGCGTTGAACGCCTTGGACCACGGAGACGCAAGGCACGGAGATGATATCAGGACGACAAGTAGACAAACCAGCAGCTTCTTCACAGAACATTCCCCCTTCTGTACTGCACAGCCATGCTCACTTCATTTCCCGAAACGGTTGCACCCGAGAGCTTTTCCGGACTGACTCTGACATGGTCGTGTAGAGTGCATTTCACGACCACGTTCGTTCCGCCGTCGTAAGGCAGAAATTCAAGGGATACCTTTTTTATCCCGTCAAGATAGGACAAAGAAAAATCTCTGCCTGTATATTTTGAAAACTCTTCAAGCGACATGGAAGGAACGGCAGGGATGGCGCTTTTGATCCAGAGCACGTTCAGAGCATCCCTGATCTCAAGAAGTCCGGCGGACAGCTTCTCCGTGTTTTCGACCGTCTTTTGAATCACGGGTCGGGCGGTGTCAAACAGCCCTACGAACGTAATCGACAGGACGACCGCGAACACGAGAAGCATCATCGTCAACACGTATCCCTTACGCATCTCCCGCTATCACCGCTTCCATCCTTGCCAGCACTCCAACCAGACTGTCGGGAGAGATAATGCCGCGTCTCATCTTCTCGACGGCGTCTCCCATGAGATCGTGAAACCCGAGAGACAGGAAGAAGTCTCTCATGGCAAGCGGACGTTCTATGAACTTGTCCCAACCTTCGTAGAGAGCCAGCGGAGCTATCTCGAATATCCCGACGCGTCCTTTGTATCCGCGGCCGTGACAGGTCGGGCACATTCCGCCCCTGACCTTTCCCGTGCCCCTGTAAAACGAAAAATCGCGGGACAACCCCAGCGTCTTTAAGACCTTGTCGGAAGGGTCGTATTCTTCCGTGCAGTCGGGACAGTTCTTGCGAACCAGACGCTGTGCTATTACTCCGTTAAGGTTGCCGACGATCAGATAAAGCGGGACTTTCATCGTGGCAAGCCTTTGCGGGGCCGTCCACGCGCTGTTGGTATGAAGCGTGGAGAACACCGAATGTCCTGTGTTGGCTATCTGCGTGGCGATCAAGGCCGTCTCTTCGTCCCTGATCTCGCCCAAAAGCACGATATCAGGATCAAGGCGCATCAGGCTTCGAAGTATCCTTGCAAACGAACGCCCTTCCCGCTCGGAGACCTGTATCTGATATGCCCCTTCAAGGTGATATTCCACCGGGTCTTCCACCGTATAGCACGCCTGCGACTCGAGATCGAGCATGCGGAGTATGGAGTTAAGCGTCGTCGTCTTTCCTGCCGAAGTCGGCCCCGTGACCAGCAGTATGCCCGAAGGACGGCTGTAAAGCCGCTTCAAGAGATTTAAGTCTTCTTCGAGAAAACCGAGTTCAGACAGCGAAAGCTGGGCATGCCTGTACAGGATACGAAACTGAAGCTTTACGGCGTCAAGCTGCGTGGACATCAGATACGTCGGTATTGCGGCGACGCGCACATCGAACATCACCCTGTTGTAAGGAAACTCCATTCCGCCGTCCTGCGGTTCACGCTTTCTGGTCGTGTCCATGTTCGCCATGGTCATAACCCTGTTGACCAAGGTGTTGTACTCCACGGCGCCGAAGCGGGCGTCCTTGACATAATCCTTCATGACCCCGTCGACTCTCATCCTGACCCAGAGTCCGCCCTTGGAATGAAGCGGGCTTATGTGAACGTCCGTGCTGTTCTGGGAGATGGCGGAAGTCATTATGTCAAAGAGCAGTTTGCCCGCCGCCTGCTCTTCGTCCCTGTTAAAGATCGATACGGAAGAAGTGGCGGAAATCTCGGCCAGAAGGGAACTTATCTCGGAAGATTCCGCCAGATATCCGACTATCTCTGCCGATACGTCGTAAATGGAGATGCCAAGATCATGGCTCGTAAAATACTGCTTGACGTAGTTGTCGATCAAAAGCGATACTTCGTCGTATATCCACGGATCGGACACGATGACGTGAAACTTCCATGTCTGCACGGGCTGGTCCGCCCGGGTCTCTATCTCAAGCTTGAAGGGAATGACTCCCAGACGGGTAAGGGCTTCGACTGGAAATTCCGCTATGAAAGAGTAGTCCGCCCCGAGTTCGTCCAGACTTCTCCTGTCAAGACGGGGAACGAAGGGCATGTCAAGGTACTGGGAGAAGATCTCAAGGATGTCCGATTCCTTGATATAACCCAGCTCAATCAGGGCAGTCCCGAGCCTTACGCCGTTCTTCTTCTGAAGCTCGAGCGCTTCAGCCAGCTGCTCCTTCGTGATTTTCTTTTTGTCTATCAGCAGGTCTCCCAGAAGCCTTAAGTTGGGAAGGTTTTTAATCCAGCTCACGATCTCACCTACTTCAACGGCGGAACCCACGGCTTTTCGGGTTCCTTCGGCTTTTCAGGCTGTTTTTCAGGCTCTTTGATTTTTTCCGGCTCTTTCGGCTTCTCAGGCTCCTTTATTTTTTCAGGTTCTTTCGGTTTCTCTATCTGCTTTTCCGACTCCTTCGGCTTTTCGGGCTTCTGCTTATCGGCTTGTTTCTCAGACTTCTGCTTTTCCGGCTCAGGCTGTTTGGATTTGATAAGCTCTTCCCACTTCTTTTTGTAGTCTTCGTCGTTCTTCTGCTTGCTAGGGTATTGCTTGTCCTGCACATCCCGAGAAGGACTTTTTTCCTGCAAGCTTCTTTCGGGCTTTATCTCCACCGTCGTATTTTCATATCTGTCAAGAAGATCCTTAGGCATGTTTGAGCCGGAATAGGGCTGAACGATCTTCGGCCTTAAAAACACGATGACCGTACTTCTTTCCGTCTCGGAAGTAGTGTTCTTGAAAAGCTCTCCGAAAAAGGGAAGATCTCCCAGAATCGGAACCTTCGACATGTTCTTGACATCCCTGTCGTTGATCAGGCCACCGATGACGATGGTCTCTTCGGGCTTGAGTATCATCTCGGTCTCCACGCGCCTTTCGGATATGATCGGAGCGGAGACGTCTCCCAGACGTTTTTCCCCGATTATCGAAGAAGCTCTCGGAGTCACTTTGATGTAGATGGTGCCGTCGTCCAGCACGACCGGAAGCATCTCAAGGGATATGCCGACGTTCTTCCATTCGGTGTTGATGTCGTCTTCCGAGTCCTTGGTGAGTATCGGCATCTGCGTCTCCGAGACGAAAGCGGCCTTACGTCCCGACATGACCCTAACCTTCGGATTGGCAAGGACCCTGACGTGTCCCGAACCGTGCAGGGCTTCTATTGTCGCTTCCGCTTCCCACGGAGATATGCGCCAGAAAGACCCGAACCGCGCCGTGTAGTACTTTATCGGATCGTTTTCCGGATTCTGGGCGGGGGCTTCTTCCTGAAACTTCAGCGGATTGGTCATGACGTCCCAGTTCGTTCCAATATTCGTGTTGTCGTTGAAGGTAAGCTCAACGAAGAGAGCTTCCATCTCCACCATGGGCTTGGGTTTATCGATCTGCGCTACGACTTCCTTGACGGTCTTTAAAATCTCCGGGCTGGAAGCGTAAATGACGATGGAGTTGTAGTTTATTGCCTTGTCATCGTCTCCCGCTATCTGAGACACGGACACGAGAGACTTGAAGTCTTCACCAAAGATGTCCTGCAGCGCCTTCTGAACTTCCTTGGCTCCGACGAACTTGGTCGTTAGAGACTCCATGACCGCTCCCTGAAGGCGACGTTCCTGCTCCTTTCTCTTCTTCTCGTCGGCGGACACTCCTTCCGTGTCTTCTCCGACAGCGCGAACTATATAGACTCCCTTTCCCGATTCCACGATATCTACGCCTGCCGACTGAGCTATCACTTCAAGGGCCTTTTTGAAGTCCACGTCGTTCAGCTCCACCGATACCACTTTCGCGGCAGCCGCGGCAGAGATCGAGAAGCTCACGCCGTAAAGCTTTCCGAGATTCTGGAAAAGGTAACCTACGGGCACGTTGGAAAAGGACATGGAGACGGTATCGGCCCGTGCCGGCAGAGACAGCAGAATCAAAAACATAAACACGCACAATGCCTTCTTCAAAAAACCCACCACCTTAAGGAGCAGCGTACTGCCCGGGAACGGCAGCGATCGCAAAACTGTACTTCCTTTTCTCGCCCGACGAAGACAGGACGAAGGAAATGTGATTTCCCGTAAATTCCACTTCTTCCACCGGATAGGGCGAATCTTTTGTCTTCCATGTCCCGTTTTCCTTTCTAAAGATCCATATCTGAACATTTCCGGTCACCGATAAGGTCGCCGTCATCACGTCTTTCTTCACCGACACGCCTATCAGGGATATATCAGGGAATGCAGAAGAAGAGACATTAGAAGATGGCGGCGGAGAAGCCGAAGAAAGGGAAGCCGTAAGATAGTCCATACCGAAAACACGGGATACCGGTGGCGGAGAAAGGCGGGCCACACCTTCCTTCTGTTTCTCTGCGCTCCACCCGCGCAGACTGTCCGCTAGATTACCCGCCGACAGATTCCTGAGCTTCACCTGTAAGTCAAATATCTGAGACTCAGCAGCATCTATGCCGAAATCAAACGAACTTCGAAGGAAGCCCGAGACGCCCGATGCCACAAATCCCGCAAGAGCAATGAAGACGAGAATTCCGTATATCTTTCTTGCGTCGCTCACGATGTCACCACCAGAACTTCCATGCTTACGTTGAACACATCGGCCACGCTTTTAAGGTCCGACTTCAACGCCTGCAGCTGCTTCGGGTTGTTTCGTATCTGATCCAGCCTGCTTATGATCTGGACAGGCGAGTTTCTCGGAGAAGTCTCGAACTTCCTGACGAAAAACAGCTTGTCGATCGAAGACACTCCCAGCACGAAATCGTACAGCCTGTCCGCAGGCACCATACCCTTGACCGAGACGGACACTTCGTTGCCTGAGACCTGCTTGACGGACACGTCCATGACCACCATGCCGAAACGCGACATCTCGCCGGAAATATCGACGGACAGCTTGGTGGCGTCGTATTTTGCCTTCTCCGTCTCCGTCTTCAAGCTTTCCACGTTCACACCGGAAGGAATTCGCGAGACCGACGTCTTTAAAGCTTCTATCTTAGGAAGAGACTGTCTGTACTTGAGCATGAAGGCGACGTTTTCTCCCGTAAAACGGCCCAGCCAGACGGATGCGACGGCACACACGAGACAGAAGATCATACCCACTGTTGCTATCTGCTTAACTTTCATAGACAATCACCGTCGCTTCGAAATCTCTTCCCTTTAAGGATGCGGAGACGTAAGACCGCACGCCGAAAAGGGAGAACATGCCTTCCACGGTATCCTTGAAGGAAATGACCCACCTGTTGTCTGCTTCGCCCGTCAGAAGACCTTTTAGCTTCCATACCCCGACTATCTTCACGGAATCCGTGTTTTTGCCGGTCTCCACGACGAAGGACTCACGCAGGGAGCCGATGTCGGAAGTCTGCTCGAACGAAACAGAATCGATGAAAAAGCCCGTCTTGCTTGAAGAAGTCAGGATAGAGAGTTGAACGTAAAGCGGAACTTTGAGTCTCATGTTCGCATACTTCTCGTACGTCTCTATCTCTCTGACGATGTTTCCGTACTCGTTGAGCGTGCTGTTGCATAAAGACAGGACCTGACTGATGCTTTCTTCTCCCGCCTTCCTGTAATGCCCCGTCAGAAAGAAGGACGCAAAAACCACACAGACGACGACCAGAGAGACGATGCACCTTCCGACGACCAGAGAGACGATCTTTCTGCCGGCTATCTCTTCGACGGCGGCCTTCTTCCACTCTTCAAAAACTGGATTGGCATATTTCTTTTTTCTCTGGACGACAGCGCCCTTTTGCTTTCGAAAGCGCTTTGTAAAGCCTGAGAAATTAACTTTTCTCAAAGAGCCACGCTCCTTTGACGGAAGGGAAAGGCTCCTTCAGAATTTCGACAGATACTTTAACCTTGCCTTTGAGAGCGGAAGACACGGCTTTTGACACGTCATCGGCAGGCATGACGGAGTTATCGTCGGCGATGACGAAAACCTGCAGTATAGAATCGGTCCGGTAAAACCTGACAGCCTTGTGGTTCATAAAAACAATCTTTTCCTGCAAGACATCGGATGCTCCGCTTTTTACCACGTCGGAAGAAAGGGTAACGACGGTTCCTTCCACGATGGCGCAGGAATAAAGATAAATCTCGTAAGGACGGCATTCCGCTATCAGGTATGTGCCTTCCGTTTCCTTCAGCGAACGGATGAAGCACGATACAGCAAACGAAGCAGGCAGGACGCGAACTACGGTAGGTTCGGTCAGCGGAAGCTGGGACTCTATTATCCTTCGGGAAGCAGAGTCGACGGCGTTGACGACATAAGCCCGCTCCAGACCTATATCTCCTGCGTAAAATACGTCAACGGCTGCGTCGGCTCCGAAGCTGCTTCTTGCAATTTCGTGGATATCCTGATCCGACACGAGAAAGAACTTCGAAGAGATCATATTGTTGGCAAGCACCAGTCCCAGCTTGGTCCTGTCTTCGATCTTCGACGCCAGCTCTTCCCTTGAAGAGACGAGCACTTCTTCGCCAAAGGAATAAGCATACGCCTGCTCCGTCATCCCGTACGGAAAGGGACGAAGATCGATGTATATGTCGGGCTTTATACTCCACAGGTCGATATCTTCCGTTTGCTCGAACAGCTCGAACAGCTTCGGAAGCTTCATCCTACATCACGTTGATGACGAGTTTGGCCATGGGCTGGTCGTTGTTGTAGGGATCCTTTCTGGCCGTTACGGTCGTGTTTCCGAATTTAGCCGTGCCTGTAGACCCGCCCGAGACGTAGACGATGATATGACCGGTTCCTGAAGAAGGATCCCACGTACTGTCAACCTTATACCAGTTTCCCCACGGATCCTTCAGATTTTCAAGCGGAGTCCCGATGAAGGACTGGAAAAGCTCTTTAGCGTCAATCCCTGACCATTCCGGCCCGGTTCCCGAAGACATAGAGCTTGCGGTCAGATCGTCTGAAGTGATGGAAGGAAGATTGCCGACGCGACCGTAAAAGGCCGTGAATGCGTTCGATATTGCCGTAAGATCTGACCACGCCCGGGAATATTTAGCCTTTTCCGAACTTCCGACAAGCGACGGCATGACAGCAAGTCCCAAAACGGCCATGATGATGATCACAACCATCAGCTCAACCATCGTAAAACCCTTTCTTTTTTTCATACGCATGCTTTTGCTCCTTTTTTACAAGTTTTATAAAACTATTTTATCATTCCCGTTTTTGTTGTCAATACTTAAGGAGTCGGAATTACGGGAGACATGACGGGAGATACCAGAGATAGCCCTTCGGTAGGAACAAGCATCTCGAAGTACTCGTAATGTCCTGCCGTCATCACTCCGTTGTCCCAACGCGGAAGCACCCAAACCCGAAAGGGCATCAGCACGGGTGCCGTCTCCCTGTTTGCCTGTATCGGTGCTTCTTCGGCAAAGGCAGGCAGGACGGATAAAAACAAAAGCACTACGACCAGAAACTTCTTCATTCGCCGGTCACCCCTGATTCCAGCAGTATGTCGAGCGGAACCCTACCCGTGATCTGTACCAGCACGGGAATATCTTTGTTCACGATGATCACGGGTTTCTTTCTCGTCTGTATCTCCGTGAGTATCTGCGCCTGAACTCTTAATGCGTCGGCCGTACCCTGCAAGGCCACATTCTTCGTTGAAAACTCCGGACGCTCCCGCTCTTCGTAGTAGTCCCTGTCGTAATAGGTAACCATGTCTTGAGCGGCGTCGGCGGCGGCAGCAAGCATATTCGGAATGAGCGTGCCCCACATAGCCTGATTGAGCGGATCCACGTACTTACTCACAAGGCCGGGATTTCCCCTTTCGTCCAGAACAACTCCCGAGACGGGCATCTCCACGTCCCTGTACTGCATCTTTTCCACCTTCACGAATATGCGACGGGACTCGTAATCGGGCACGACCTTGCCGAGAAACCTTACGCCCGCCGGCAGGGACAGCCTTCCGTCGATCGATAAGCTCTCCGTAGTCTCTATGACGGCGTAGAAGTCCTGTATCGCCGTGGAACTTATGAGTGTCGTAAGAAGTCTGCCTTTAATCATCTGGCCGGTCTGGACGCCCTTCGCTTTCGTGTACTTCGGCTCGGGCACGTCGACCTTGGCTGCTTCGGCAAGCTTTGCATTGTAGCTGTCCAGAGCGGAAAACAGGGTTGTCTTCTGAGAAGAGCCTTCCTTCGGCTCGGGCTTTTCTTCCGGCTCTTCCGGCTCCTTTTGGTACTGACGTTCCGCTTCCAGCTCGCTTTGAAGCCGTGCTATCTCTTCCTTGAGAGATACAAGCTCGCTCACCTGTTCCCGCAGCGGCTTCACCTGCTCCGAGAGCATTTCGGCCATGTTCGCCTGCAAACTGACCCTTTCTTCTTCCAGAGTCTTAATCCTGCTTTCCAGTTCCCGCCTTTCTTCTAGAAGCTGTTTGAGTTGCGCTTCTGAAGTTTGAATCTCCGAAGACTGCTGTTTTTTCTCTCCCAGAATGCCCAGAGAGCTGAGTCCGTAAAAAAGAGCGACGACGACGATCGCGACGCCTACTCCCAGTATCAGCAGGGCGGTCCTGATGTTGCGCTTTTTCTTGGGCACTTCCGGCTCAGTCATTCCCGATACGGGTGCGTATTTTTCTTCCATCTCTGTCACCTACGGAATCACGATCTCATCCGGGACTTCGGGCACAGATTCCTTGACTGCGTCCTTAGTCTCCTGTCCCTGAACCTTACTGCCCGTCTCTTTCTGTCCTTCAGGGCCGGGCACGGTCTCTATCTTTTCCTTCTTCAACAGGTCCTGATACATCTTCTGAAGCTTCTCGTCTTCAGAGACCTTGCCGGGAACCGGATTTGCCGCGGCCGTAGAAAGACGGGCTTCCGACTGCACCAGCCTTGCGCTCTGTAAAGACATCTTCACGACGAGCACGGGCGGTATGGCTTCAGTCTTCGTCATGAGAAACATGTCAATGCCGTCTCCTTTGGCGAGCATCGGAATATCCCTGCCGGGCACGGCCACGCCGTAAAGCCCTTGAGTCCAGACGGATCTCTCGTCCACGACAAGGGATTTGGGAGACACGATCACTCCGGGCGGAAGGGTATTGGTAACCCTGAGCCAGTAGACGGCCTGCTTCTGCCGGGGAAAGAACACGACCCGTCTTAAGTCGACCTTGCATCCCGCCTGCGACACGGGATCGTAAATGTAATCGGAGCTGTTTGGACTTCTGATGTCTAACGGAAGGAACTGAAACTCGGCAGGACGTTTGCCGTAGTAGGCCGTCCACACCAGCGTGTAGGGATCTTCGACCCTGACGTTCCTGTAAGGGTTCGTGACGGCCACCCTGATATCCCACGGCTTGAAGGGATTTTCCTTCAGTATGAAGGTGTAAATCCCGTTTTCCGTGGTCACGATCATGTTCGTCATCTTTATCTCCGTCGTCGGCTTCACGAATATGGACCGAAACTCCGGCACGACTTCCACGACGAAGCCTTCCGGTTCGCCCACGTTTACCATAACGGGCGGAGCAGGAAGCTGTATCTGCGTGACCATGTTTATCTGTGTATAGATCTCGATCGGGTCTCCCGTAAAGGTGACGTTTCTCGTGTGTGTATAGGGGTTTGTCATCTTCTCGGGATACCCCTGACCTTCCACGGGATAAAACTCGCCTTCGATGGGAGCAAAGGAAGGTTTGACGCCCGCAAAGCACGGAACAGCAAAAAACAGGAGCAGCAGCAGACAGACCGTTCTCATCACAGGTTCGTCTCCTTTATGGAGTTTACATACCAGCCGTAGGGATTGCCCGAAGTTATCGGCCCGGGAACAAGTTCTATCTCGTAAACGATCTGTTTGGTCTCGTTCCCTAAAGACCTGTATCTGACGGCATAAGCCTTTATTACGGCACGGGATTCCTGCAGCGAAACAAGCTCCGTCTTCGTTACGGACACGTTTTGAACGATGTTGTCCCTGACTATGGAATCGATGAAGGAACTGCCCAAGACGTAGTTGAAGGAATCCCTGAAGGCTTTGGTGGAGAGCTTCATCGCCTGTTCCATGTTGGATATTACGACGGAAGGAGAATAGCTGGCGTAAAAGCCGAGAAAATACCTGACGAAGACGTCAAAGTTCACCTGTGCCGACACCGGCTTGAGCATCTGCCTTTCGCCTTCGGGCGTTACGCCCACCACGTAGACGTTCTTGGAAGTGTAGATGAAGCCTGCAAGGGCAAGCGACAGAACCAGCGCCGCACTTAAGACGATGCACATAAAACCGCGAAATCTGGCGGCTGCGGCGGCCCATCCCCACGCTTCGACGTATTTCGGAACTTCTTCTTTTTGCTTTTCTTTTTGTTTGTTTTTCTTGAAGAACGGCATGCATGCACCTTCCTTGGAATATAAATACACAGAATGATTTTAACCGAATCCGAAAGAGTTGTCAACGAAAATGTGTTGTATAATTTAAAACAAAGGGGGAAGGAAGAATGAACGCTAAGGACAGGATAGCGGAATGCGAGAAGATGATGAAAAAGGCGGTCGAAGAGAGAAGCCCGTCGATGCTCAGGGATCTTCTTGAAAAAGCCGTGATGTTTCGAAACTTCTCTTCCAGAAACTCCATACTCATAGCCCAGCAATGCCCGGAAGCGACGATCGTGATGGGCAAAAAGGCATGGGAAAGGTTCGGTGTAAAGCCGAGAAACGAAAACGGCATCGTCATAACCGGCATCGTGCGAGAGTTTCTGGGAGACGGGAAGACCAAGAAAGAATGGTTAGGCAAAAATCCCTTCAGAAGCATCGACATGCCCGAGCTTCTTCGGCTGTACGCCTTAAGAAACGGAGCAAAGCCGACGGAAGAAGAACTGGAGATGGCGGAGCGGAAGGAAGCGGGATTTACCGAGAGATATCTGGCGTGGGAAAGCTCCAGACCGGAATCGGTGAAGACGTCGATATCGTACGTTCCCGTTAAGGTATACGACATATCCCAATGCGAGATCGTCGACGAAGAGAAGTTCAGGCAGATACCGAAGCCTTCGATGAAAACGGAGATGCCCGAGACGCTGTTTCCGACGGTAAAGGAAATGCTCGAAGAAGCAGGATACGTCATCGACGACACGTCTCCGGCCACGGCAGGAAGGACCGTAAAAAGGACCGTCCTGATTGACGGACAGGCAGACGAAGACGAGAAGTTGTTTCAGATCGTGCAGGCATGGGCAGACTCCAAGACGAAGGAGATACACGAAGCGGTGATGGCTGCGACTATGTTTCTGCTTTACACCGGACATGCTAAAACGGTATCGGACAGCGTGCTTGAGACGGTATTTCTTAAAGCAAAAACCCTGAAAGCTATATCACACGCCATAACGAAGGCGGGTTCTACTTTCAGGGAGATGGCTAAGGAGTTCGAAGAATTCATAAGCAGGAATTTTGAGAAGGAGATACAGGCGGAAGACATAGAACTCGGAGAAATATATTAGCCCATGTTTCCGACCATCTGCGTGAGCGAAAACACGGTGAGAAATATGGAAGCAGCCAGCCCGCCGCCGACGCCCGCCACGGCCACGATGACGACGGGTTCTATGGCGCTTCCGATATTTCTCACATCAAAAGACAACTGCTCAAGGTACTGATTAGCCAGAGATTCCATGGCTTCAGAGACCCTTCCCGACTTTTCCGCAATGCCGATGATGCTTACAACAGCAGGGGGAACGTTCAGCTTCTTCATCTCGACGGAAAGCATGGAACCTGTCGTGATGTTTTTGAGCATCTTTTTGTAATTATCTCCCGATATTTCCTTTGGTTTTGCCATATTTTCCACGGTTTGTAGCGCCTGTGTTATCTTCATACCAGACTTCACGCACACGGCACACAGAAGCAACCATTGCGCCCATGCAAGTCTGTAATTTATAGAGTTTACCTGCGGAAGAAGATAAAATATTTTCAGGATAATCTCTTTACCGCGCCCGAAAAGCAAAAACCATACAAGGAATATTACCAGTGCAACAGCTCCGTAATTCCCCAAAGGAGTTAAAATCCCGTGAGCAAAAAATAAAAGCTTTGAAAAGATGGGAAGCCGTGAAATATCTGTCCCCATAGAAGTTACCATGTTCTGAATTCTAGGAACTATAAAAAGGATGGCAGACACGAAGCCGACTAACACAAGAGATATCATAACCGTAGGATACTGCAAAGCCGAGCGGAAGACATTCTCAAGAGTTGTCGCTTTTTCAAGATACACCCCGTACAGCTCAAGAGCTTCCGCCATATATCCCGACTTCTCGCCCACGGAAGCTATGGCGCAGAGTTCCTTCGGAAATCCGGCAGAAGAGAAAGCGTCGCTCGTGGAAACTCCGGTTTTGAGAAGCTGTGAAGCCTTAGCAAACATCTTCCCGATGTCGCCGGAAGACTGCTGGGCGAGTATTTCAACAGCGCGAGAGACGGAATAGCCGTCTTTGATAAGAAAAGCAAACATGCGTATAGTTGATGAGAATTCAGTTAGGTTTTTCATCTTAATAAAATATTAATATCCGATTGCAAGCCAGTATACCGGATAATATATATGTGTATCTATATCTCCGGCTTGAACACGAAATTGGGATTTAGATAATATCCAAATACCAATGGCGTAAGTATGACCGACGGAAGTACCATGAGTTGCCTGAACTGACAAACAAGCATTAGGGAAGGGAATAGTAAAATTACCAGTAGTTGGCGTATTCCATTTTACACTAGGAAGTCGTCCCCATTGAATGATAAGTCCAGTATTAAATTTTACATATCCGTTAGTACCTAAACTTTGAGCAACAATACTTCCCGCATTAGCATCTATATAGCTTTTTACATCAGACCAGTGTTTCCCATCAAGCAAATCCGCATCCAATCCGCTTCCAGTCCCGTCGTTGCCGGCATGCCAGACAGGATTCCCACGAACGGTCATATCACCGTTGGCTTTAAGCTCCCATAGATGTTGCCAATTATCAGTTCTTTCCAGATCAATGACTGGAAAATTAGGATTTCCATTGGTAAGACTTCCGGGAATTGTCACAATAAATCTTTGACCGTTAGGGTCTATTTTTGTCCACGTGTTTGGATTTCCTACTATTCCAACGTTAGATGGAGAATTAAAGCTTAAACTTCCCGTCATCGTATCTCCTGATTTTTTAATAAAATCGGCAGCATGATATCCGTCAAGCTTGTCGGAGTTTGCCGAGTAAGATACATCTGTGTTTATCGAGATATTAGAGCTGCCGTCGAAGCTTGCAGAGCCGGAAACATTACCGGTTAAAGATATTGTTCTGGCTGTAGAAAGCTTCGTTGCTGTAGCTGCATTACCGGAGATACTTATGTTGTACGTCCCCGAAAGTCTTGCTACAGGCACAACGCCAGTATTCAAATTTGACGCGTCTCGATAGTAACTGCCGTGCTGTCCATCAAGCAAATCTGCGTCAAGTCCGCTTCCCGAACCATCATTACCGGCATGCCACGCCTTGTTTCCCTTGATAGTAAGATCTCCCGTCATATTGTCGCCGGAAACATTGATGAAACGGGTATCTAGCTCTTCACCTTTGTAAGTCAAGCTGTTAACTCCCAATATCTTGCCGTCGCTCGAAAGAAAATTTATCGAAGATCCCGAACCAAAATCAAGATCTGCTCCGGGAAGAATATCGGGATAGCCCGATCCGTCCCGCGACACTTTGCCGTTTAAAGCATCCTGCCACGCAATCCATTGGGCCGGACGCTGGACCAACAGGCTGATGGTATTTCCCGAGATCGTCGCGGAAGGCAGATAAATAGCCACAGTATCTCTGACTGCCTGTGTCGAAATTTGTCTGGAAACGACGACTTCCGCACCCGACGGAGACAGGGAGAAGTCGGAAGGAAATCCTGCCGACAGATACCCGTTATTGATCAGATCCTGCACGGACAGAGTCCACGAAGGCTCGGGATTAACGGAAGGATTCTGCAGATACGTGTTGTACTTATCCAGCCAGTCCAGTCCTAGAGCATTCTTCAACTCAAGGAATAGGTCTGCCTGTGCTTTCGCCTGAGTAAGAATTTCGTCGGAAAGAGTGTCCTGCGCGAAAGCACTCGGCACAAGAACAACAAACAAAAACAGAAACAACAGGACAACCCAATTTTTCTTCAAAGTTCATCACCCATGAAGATTATATAACAAAAACAAAAAACTTGTCAACGAAATTCAGTTTCTAATATCGGCAAAACTGCTTAAAAACTGCAAAAAAGAAAGCATTTCTTTTGCCTTTTTCTCTTCAAGTTTTGCAGCGCACAGGAAGCAGTCGCATTCGGGATCCACCGTCATCGACAGCACGTTTCTTTCCGGCCTTTTTTCGGACTCAAACCGGGAATACACGAAAAATCCGAGCTTTCGTGCTACTTCTGCCCTTTCCTGCTTTGCCGTGACGTATCCTTCAGGGACTTCTTCGCCCATTTCAACCCCGGCGGATACGGCATCGACAAGGGACAGCTCTGCCAGCCTTGCGCTCTTTACTCCCGTGTATTTCATCTTAGCCAGATAGAAAAGGGCGCTTTCCGTCGGCTTCGGCTCAACAAATACCGGAGAAGGGAGCTTTATATCGCATGAGCGCCCGACGACGGAAGATACCTTCGAAACGAAACCGTCATGGTTCCTGTAAACCTTGGAAGAATAAGGAGTCCCCGTATTTTTGACCAGAATGTGGTCCCTGAAGAAATCGTAAGACGGAGATACGCCGGGTTCCGCGAGAAGGACGGCGTTCTGCACGTCTTCGATGTTCCTGATTTCAAAAGGATTTAAAACGACAGCGCGAAAGCACGCTGCCAGAGAAAGAATGGCGCAGGCTTCAAAGGCGACCGTTTTTCTCGAAGGAACGCCGTCAAACACAGCAAAAATGCCGGGAGATATGATTTCGTCCAAACGGTTTGGAAGACTCCTGAAGGAAATCGTGTCATATCCCGCCCACTTTTCGGGCTTGTCGGATACGACGACGATCCTGTCGCAGCATCTCTGACACAGGGCGCTTTCAAATGCTTCCGACAGATCGGGGCTGCTGTCTATCAGGACTCCGCCGCCGAACCCGCGTCTCCACAGCGACAGCAAAAAGATGGCGGAAGGATCAGAGACGTATATCCCGGGAATTTCGTAAGGACGTAAAGATGCGTACAGCGCTTTTTCGACGGAGCCGAAGAACCTGCTTTCCGACAGCTTCCAAAAGCGCGAAGACCTGTCCCATTGAAATCCCGCAAGCTTCAGGCGCTCCCTGACGGAAACATCTCCGAAGCCCGTCTTTGCTACAATCTCTTTTCCCGACATTACGGACGTCAGACTCATAAACCGAGTGTATCAAAGCACGATTGAGTTGTCAAGCATAACGGAATCCGAAACATAAATTAACGTACGAAAGCGCCGTCTGCATACCGATAGCGAAAAGCAAAAAAACAGGAGTTGGAATAACAAGGGTACGAGAAAAATTGTCAGTCGACAGATATAAAAATCTTAAGATCTCGAGAGATTAAGAATACTTCAGAAGTTCGAAAATGTCTTTTACGTGATTCTTGATATAGCTATATATAAGCTATGCATATACTCAAGAAAAGACAAAGACCAGATACTTGTCTTTTACGTGATCTCTAGTATAGCCATATACAAGCTATATGCATACTCAAGAAAGACATAAGAACTGGGTATTTAGGTACTTCAGTAAAGACATGTAAAGACATATATAATATATATATAATACATGTACTTTTATAAACCTTAAGAATATAAATCTTTTAAAAACTTAGAGATTCTACTATATCACGAACTTCGTCCTAATAGTATATATACATGATTAAGATAATACCAGTAACATTTAAAGTACGTAAAGCTAAAAGAAGTTCGGGCGATCGAAAACAAAACTTTGAATTTTGCCGATGGCGGGATTTCAAAAACGGCGGAAAAAGGGATCATCTCCCTGTTTTTGTAATCAATACAATTTACAACAAATACTTATTACATGAAAGTCACAAAACAAGCCAAGGACATAAACTTCAGAATTCGCTTTAGTGTGTGAACTAAAGTAGACCCGCACACGATCGTATTTTTTCGCCTTTGCTTTCGTCTGTAAAAGCAAGAAAACAAAAAACACATTTTTTGGCACGACAAAACCGGATTTTTGTTGACAAACCTTTTCGATGTGCATATAATCTCTCAAGGGGTGATGCTCGTGTCTTTAGACGACAGCGTTGTGAAACAGACGAAGGAACAGGCAAGGCCGGGGAAACCTACACAAAAACAGCTCGACTACCTGAAAAAGCTTGCAAAGACGACCGGAACTGCCCTGAGCGAAGACGACGTATCCAGTTTTGAGAAAGCTTCCGCTGCTATAGACAGGCTTCAGAAGCAGATCAAGCCGACGGAAAAACAGATCGCCTTTGCCCGAAAAATAGCGGAAAGCAAGGGCATCGAAGTTCCGCCTGAAGCTTTCGAGTCCAGATCGGCCATGAGCAGGTGGCTCGACAGGGAGACAGAAGGAAAATGAAAAACAGACTGCTGTGCTCCATGTTCTGCGTCCTTCTTTTCTGCACGGCCGCTTCCGCTGCTTTCGAGAATCACGTGTACCGCACGTTTTACGTTCCCTATGCGCCCGGAGCGGAAAAGGTCTACGGGGCATACAGGATAATTACCTGCACCGTCGACTGCAATACCGACATAGTGCGGGGAAATTTCTCCCATTCCGGAAACAGCAAGCAAATCTCCGACGTCTTTCAAACTCTCGATGCCGTGCGCTCCGATCTCGTGATACTGACCAAAAACGGCATCAAGGCGACGGGAGAAAAACGTCAGGGCAATACGATTTATCACGATACCGTGTATTACGAAACGCCCGAATACGTGATAGGCTACTTTTTCGATTTTTCTCCCGTGACCGGGTCTTTTGCCGTGCAGTCCCGCGGAAGACCTTTTTTCGTGGCATCGAAGGTGTCGGATCTCGTCAAATTGTTCTCGGGAATTTCCGAGCTTGAACTCCTGAAGGCTCTCGTAAACTATCAGGGCATAAATCCGCAGGGAAAGATTATTCCCATCGGACCAGAGACTTACGTAGTATCCCAGAAGCCTGACAAACTGCTTTTAAACTGGTGGCAGGAGCTGTCGCAGGAATTTCTTGCCGAAAACATGGCAGACATCAAATCCTTCGGATGGCAGGAAGTATCGGGATACTACAACGAGACGGCCTTCAAAAACGGCTCCTTTGCTTCGCTTCCCCTTCGAAACATCGGCTTCAAGGACATCCCTTCTTCCGACGAAATGCATGCTCTGTGGCAGTCGAAGAAAGGCGTTCTGGGAAAATCCCGACTTCCCGAACATTTTACCGACTGCATGTCTCCCCTGTCTCCCGGCACATGGACTTCTCCCGGCAGGACCTTTGTCTCGTACGATCCGAAAATGCTCCTGCGCTGGCTGTACAATATTCCTTCCCGTCAGGGAAATTTGCCGATGAAAGTTTCCGCCCGCATCTCCACGGATTTTTCTCCGCTTAAGGCAGACTCCGAGCTTTACGGAAAGGTTTCTTTGTGCGATCCGAATATATCTTTCGGCTTTTCTCCCTTTGACGGTAAAGCCTTCGGCGCAAAAGGAATCGGGATATTCTTTCCGCTTACGGAAAAGTACAGGGATTCGAGAAATGTATCCCAGTCGTTCGGTGAGACTTCCAAATCGATAGCAAGCCTTCCCGAAGAAATGAGAAAAGCTGCGAAGGAAGCCGGCTCGGGAAAGTTCGTCGGCACGAGCGAAACGCATCTTTACGGAGCTGCCGGCTGCCATTTCCTTCCTTCCGACAGAAATTCGGCGATTGAAGCGCTTAACTCTGCCGGCTTCGGGAATGTGCTTAAGTCTCTCGGTATTTCGGCAGGTGGTCGGCCGTGATCATCGTGGACGTCTCCTTGGCTGAACCGGGAATGGAGCTTTTAAGGGACGTCAGAGACGGCGACAGTATTCTTGCGCGCAAAGACGAAAAACTTACGGAAGAGACCATCGAAAAATTAAAAGGCTCCGACGCAAGGTTTCTGCTCGTTAAGACCCATCCCGACGAAAAGGACCCCGGGTATGTTATCTCACAGGAGCAGAACGACTCGCTGAAGGAAAAGGTCTATAACATCTTCGAATACCTGTCGCTGAACAACGGCCTTTCCAAGTCGTTCTTCTACGAGTTTTCAGACCAGCTCACGGCGATAACAGAGTCCATCTTCACCGTGGGCGATCTTCTCAAGGAAATGAAGGTCATTCAGTTCTACGACGACTACACCTACCAGCATTCCGTCGGCGTCATGATGACTTCGTTACTTCTGGCAAAGAAACTTGAAGATGACGGGGTAAGGAAGTTCACTGCAAAGGAAAAAATGACGTTGGCTCTAGGAGCGCTGCTTCACGACGTTGGCAAAGCCACAGTCGATAAAAACATTACCAACAAACCGGGAAAACTGACCGACGAAGAGTTTGCCGAAATGAAGAAACACCCTATTCACGGCAAAGTTCTCATACGAAGACTCAGGCCCGTCCTTGAATCGGTCTTCGGAGACGCTGTCGACATGAACCTTGTGGAGCAGATTGTCGGGTGTCATCACCTGCGTCCCGACGGTAAGGGTTACGGCATAGACCCGGACGTCGATCCTATCCCGAAGAAGATTGGAAAGATACACGAGAAGCTGTCGTGCGAGCTGTCGATTGAAGGCAAGATTAAAGTGACCGACGGCGGAGCGGTGCTCTACGAACGGGACGGAAAGGAAAAGACGGTATACGGAAACCCGGTGAAGGGAGAGAAGGTCGTAACGGAAACTTCTCTCAAGTCCTTTATGGCGGGCATTGAGAAGGAGATGTCCCGCACGTGCGAGAGAAATGCCGTATCGGGCAGGTCTTTGAGCATCTCCGATCTCGTCTGGATAGTCGGAATGGCGGACGCATATGACGCTATGGTCTCGGACCGCTCTTACAGGCTCGGCATGCATCCAACCAAGGTGCTGAAGATCTTTGAAGAAGAACGGGGAAAGCAGTTTTACGGACCTTTCGTGGATTCCTTCAAGAAGATCATTACGGATTATCCCGTTGGTTCCGTCGTGCTTTTTCGGGACGGAGAGATCGGAGTCGTAACGGAAGCGGAGAAGGAGAAAGGCAGATGCGAGATAATCGCTTCTTTGTTCGGCGACATCGATTCCGTGGGAGAAGAGCGCGATTTTTCCGCCGAAGACGTGTTCGTCGGTACGAGAAGGATAGCGGACATAGAAAAGGCGCTTCTTGAGAAATCCGAACCCTTGGAAGGTTCAAAGGTCGTGCTCGCCGCGAAAGACGATCTGGAAAGCTTCATAAACGCCAGCTTGAATCCTGAAGTTATCGAAGAAGTCTTGAAAAAGATCCGTCCCGATCCGATATTCGAAAACTCAAGAGAAGCTCTGGCAAAGGCGATGGAAGACGACGTCGGGCATAGAAGCTTGAACATAGATATCGAAATTTAGTTGACAACGGAAATCCAATCGGTTAATATAGCAGCATAAACTTCCGAAAGGAGAAGTGCATGACGGATTTTTATCTGTTTCCGTGGGATCCGTGGCCGGCGTTCAGCGCAAATACGATGATCTCTTCCGAGCTTGAGATAATTATTTTTTACATGATAAACCGAATATCGTGGTTGGAACTGACGGGAGACCCGAGCGCCGTGCTTTCCGTTCTCGTTCCCGACAGGATTCCCGAGCTTGCCGACAGGCTGGTGTTTTAGCCGTGATCTACCTTTCCGTTCCCTATTCCGGCATGGAAGAGCTGTCTTTCGAAGTGTCATGTCTGATGACCGCCTTTCTGATGAAGACGGGCGCAACCGTGTTTTCCCCAATAGTCCACAGTCACGTTCTGGTCTCGAAATACGATATGCCCTTGGATCACGAATTTTGGCTGAAGCACGACCTTGAAGTCCTGAAAAAGTGCGACGAGATGTACGTCATTGCCCTGCCCGGGTGGGAAAAATCCGTCGGGGTCCAAAGAGAGATCGAAGAAGCGGGCCGTCTCGGCATTCCGATCGTCTTCCTTGAAGCTGCCGGACTGATTCCAAAGGGAGATGCCTGAAGGTGAATGAGATTTTTGCCCTTGCCTGTTTCTTTACCGCTTCCGTGCTTGTTGTATATCTTGCCCTTCCCGAAAAAACGAAAAAGACGGACGAGTCGGGCGAAGTGGTGCACGCCCTTGAAGAGATGAGAAGCTGTCTGTCTTCTCTGGGAGATCTCATCTCGCGACAGAACGAATGCTTTCTTCAGACCATGGGCATCGTCGGCTCCATGAATGGCAAGCTCGACGGGATGTTCAGCGTCATGAAGACTCCGAACGGCAAGGGAAGGATGGGCGAGTGGCAGCTGGAAAGCCTTTTGAAGTCCATCCGCACGAACGGCGGACTCAGTTATCTCGTTAAACCCGATCTGAAAGGCGGTAAGCCCGATTTTGCGATACCCGTCGGAAGCAGGCATCTGTATATAGATTCGAAACTTCCCTACGACAGCTATAAGGCATACTTGGAAAATCCGACGGAGCAGAACTTCAAGAGCTTCCTTTCGGCCGTCAAAAGATGTGCGGACAGCATCAAGGAAAAATACGTATCTGCCGAAGACAGCATCGGTACGGCGGTCCTGTATCTGCCTTCTGAAGGTATGATGAGAGATATTTTGGAGCACTATCCCAAGCTGGCGATAGATCTTGAAAGTGAAGGGGTCGTCCTGCTTTCTTCGCTGTATCTGCCCTTTTTCCTTCGTCTCTTTACGGACTGCTGTTCGCTCGTCGAATGGGAAAAGAACTTCGCCGAAAGGAGATTTGAGATATCTTCTCTCGTATCAAAAGCGGAAAAGGAGCTTTACAAAAGGACATCGAGAAGGCGGAATCTTCCTTTCTCGACTGTAAGCGTACGGTGTCGGCTTTATCCGGCATGCTGAAGCCAAAGGAGTGAAAAGGCATGGAAGAAAAGATTTCCGAAGAGCTTTTAAGCCTTGCGCGAAAAGCGGAAAACCTGCCCGACGATCCCGAAGCTCTGGCCGTTGTATTCGTCGAGTGGATGAAGCTGTGCGACACCTTTCCTGTTTTTGGGGTCTTAAGCAGGTTCGGCAGATGACTGGATCAAAGACGCCCAAGGACGAAAATCTTACCCAAAAGGTCTATATTCCTGCCCGAACCGTTTCTCTTATTGCAGAAGAGCTTGCTCTTGACGCACAGACTTTAGCGGGGCTTTTTAAGATCTCTTCGTCCGAAGCGGGCAAGTGGAAGACCTACGGCATAAAGAACAGGAACAAAGTCGATGATTTCAAAAACCTTGCCTTTCTGTATCGTCTTGCAAAGAAGGGCAACGGCCTGTTTTCCCTTGAAGACCTGAAGGATATGATCGGGCTTGTCGTCAGGTATCCGTGGCTTGCGAAGGATAAGGCGGTCTCTTTAGGTTTTCCCGTCAATACCGATGGCTGTTCGGGCCTGATGGAACTGGCGATCGTCACGCTGTTTGCAAGGTCTCGCGGTATCGACGTGAAATGGAAATGCGATATAGACGAAGATTTTGAGAAGATGAATCATGAACTCTACGGAAGATCTTAGTAAAATAATTTCTTTAATGCTTGAGTTTGCAGATAACGTCTCCGTCACGGCATGCGGGTATGTCGTGCAAAACGGCTCAAGGAAGCGCGTGATGGAGATTCTGGAAAAGCTGTCTGATTTGTCGGCAAACGCAGGAAAGATATCTTCAAGTCTCAGATATTTCGTGCGCAGGATCGAATCGGACCTGAACAAAGGCCCTGTCGTTTCCTTTGACCTGTGGCACGACGTGATCGGAGATATCCTTGATATGACGGACAGGTAAGAGCAATTGTTTATGTTTGCAAGGTGACCTACAAAGTCTTTTTTTAAACTCGGCAACTTATTTTAAAAGAAGGTGGCTAAAATAAAAAAATTCTATGAGTTAAGCAGAAAGTACGGATTGGAAGAAAAAACAATTCGCTCTTTGGTATTGAAGAATCCGAAGCTTGCACAACATGTCATATTTCGTCCGAAGGGATCTTTCATTTACCGCTACATGGACGAACAGGGTGAGCATTTTATTAGACTTTACTCAAAAGGAGCTAACCTGAATGAAATATGTCGCTAGGGTTGAAACGGGTATCTGGTGATGGTTCGATACGGATAAAGGAGATTGAGATGACCGAAGGACAGAAAACGAAAGAATTTGATTTTAACGGGTTTTTTAATTCTTCTTTTGACAGGCTGTCGGAGATTTTGACGGATATAAAAGAAGCTCAGTCTGAAGATGACAAATCTGCCCGAGAGAAGACGGAACGCCTGAAAGAACTGTCTGACGTGCTCAAAAAGATCGATTTAAACGAGCTTTCTAGAGATGAAAGAAAAGCCTGCAAGCATCTCATCAAGGCTTTGGACAGGGTGTCGAACCTGTACAGTCGTATTCTTGACTCCTTCGAAGACGGAGTAGTTTCAAACAGGGAAGGGCTGAAGCTGATGTTCGCTCTCATCAAAGACGTTTTTTTAGCGACTCGCGATCTAAATATCGCAAAGAAATACGTAAAGGATGAAAAAGATCTCGAAATTGAAAGATAAGGATGCTTTTAATATTCTCCGTCGTATCAATTCGGACGTTTCTTTTTCGGGAAAGCCGTTTCGCAAAACGCTTAGAAGAAGAAAAACAGGAAGAAACGTTCTTAAAAAACCTTTCTGTTTTCTCAAGAAAAATTCCGGCAAGGACTGTTTTTATCTCGGTTTAAAAAAACTGTCGTGTTAATATTTGTTTTACTGTCGATCTTTTCTTTGCAGGAAATACCGCCGTCCAGACTATCAAGAACGGTTAAAATATTCCCCGCCTTTCTTTCTTCTTCCATCCCGAACTCCAGCCATCTTTATCGGACTTGTTCTTTTCGGGTTTGACCGTGTAGGGCTTGTCCGATTCTTCCCTTTCGAATTCGTCGATCTCGTCTTCTTTGAGATCGTCGGATTCGTTTTCTTCTTCGTCGGGTTCGTCCGGTTTTAAGGTCTCAAGTATCTCTTCTTCGCTTATAAGATCTTCGCTGTCGGGCAGTTCTTCGAGTATCTCATCGGGCAGGTCTTCTTCGGGCTCCTTCTGTCTTGACAGCATGTCCTGAAGCTCCACGACGCTTACGGGAGTGAGCACCTTCACGTTGACGTACGTCCCGCCGAAGCCCGACTCCAGCTCTCCGATGACGCGTATGAAGGTGCCCTTTTCTATGCGCTTGAGCTTTTCTATGATCTTCTCTCCGTAGGCCCGGGCGAATATGTAGTGTTTCGCTATCTTGTCCTTCTTCGGCTTTTCGATAAGGATAGCGAAGGAAGCGCAGGGACCGAAGCTACCTTCCTTGATCTTCAGTTCGTCTTTGTAATGAAACCGTCCCGTTATCTCTACGGAGCTATCGTACATTATTATGAGATCATCTACTTCGCCCGCCATACTATCGTGCTCCCGTCCTGCTTTTTGATCTGTATGATGCCATCCGTCTTTATCGTCATCGGCTTAGCGTCCCGTACTGCTGCTGTCGGCGCCGGTTTTTTCGGTGAAACCTTCGTCATCAGCGAAGTCAGATATTTTTTGTCTTTAGCAAGGGCGTTTCTGGAGTCCGTCTCAAGTATCCCCGAAGCGTAAAGCTCGTAGGTGTGCCAGTTGGAGTAAGTCGTCGATACGTAATTTCCCGATAACTCGCCGTAGTACCGCTTCAGTCCGCCCGCCACGGACCTTTCGTCTCTCAGGTATCTTGAAAGGATCAGGCATCCTGCGGCAACACCCAAGTCGGTCGTGAATAAAGAATCTCTTGTGGTAATTCCGTTTGCTGAAAGAAGTCCGTTGTGTATATTCCACATCACCTGCATCGGTCCGCATGCTCCAGCGCTAGACAGGGCTTTCGGATTGAAGTTAGATTCCGTCTGCATGACCCCGACGACCAGCCCGAGCGGAACGGAGTACTTTTTGGCGTACTTCACGGCCGCCGCGGCAAGCTCAAGCAGTACATCCTTGTCGCCGTTCGGCTTCATCTCAAGCATGTATTCGTACACCTGCTTTGTCTTCCTGACGTCTTCTTCGCCGGCGTCTTTGGGAAGCATGCTCTTAGCGCGTCCCGTAGCGCTCTTCATTATGGCGTCAAACACAATGAGATCTCCGAGATTTTCAAAGCTTTCGATATTACTGAAGTAAAATTCCCTTTGTATGGTCTCTTCTTCAATCTTTGCTATCTCTTCGGGCAGCTCCTGAGAATACGAAGCCCGATCCGCTCCTTTCGGGAACGTCAGGAATAAAAGCAGCGCTCCGACGGCGACCAGAACCGCGGCATCCCTTATTGCCTTTCTTGTCTCACTCTTCAATTTCTATCTTCCCCCTTAAGATTTCCACCTTCACAGGCTTCAGCATCTCTTCTGCCGTCTCGGGCTCGGGAGCAGATTCGCCCGACAGAAGGAAGTAAGCTTCAGGCGTTCCCGTCACCAAGATGATGTCCCTGTCGGGCGTGTCCGTCGCGAACAGCCATGCCAGCGCCGTGAGACGCCCGAGACCCTTCAGGCTTTTACCCTTAAGAAGCTTGAGTATTTTGTTCATGAATGATCTTCCTTAACCCGCATCTGCCGAGACGCGGACATCCTGCAGCTTCTGTCAGTTTTTCGCAGCCGTAGGGCCTGTAATTTCTTTCCCTGAGATATCTGTGCCTGTAACGCGCCTGTCCTTCGTCGAACCTGCTTTCGTCCAGAGAAGACAGCGCCACAAAGGATTCTTCGTCCGTCACGCAGGCTAAAGAGCACCATGCGTAAAAGCTTAAGGTTTCGGGTTTTTCGAACGCCGTCGCTATGACAGGGCATCTTTTCGACGCAGCTTTCAGCCTTTCCAGAGAAACTGGAGCAGGTCTTGTGTTTTCGCTTTTCTTTTTTGTTTCCGTCCGAAGAAATGAAAAATCCGACAAGTTGTATTTTTTGCCCGATACTATTTCGACGGTTACAGGCTTTTTCGGTATGTACTTGCAGTTGAAGCTCCCGGGAAATCTCAGAGTGTGGGAAGGATGCCCCGCCCCTTCATCTCCGCCGAGAAGACGTGCCAGCGCTTCGTTTGTCCTGCCTGCCGTCTCGGGATCGACGGGTTTTTCGAGCGCCCAGTACATGTGCATCCCGCGTCCCGAATGCACGACGGCGCTCGGAGTTATGCCGAGATCTTCAAGCGCTTCCCTTTCTTCTTCGGACAGCACGCGTTCGACGTCCGCCCACAGCGTCGTGGCCATGGCAAGGTCCTTCCTGTCCCTGCTTTTCGACGGCACGACCCTGAAATGCAGGCTGTCGGCGGTCTTGGCTATCTCAAGTCCCTTCGCCGTCCACTCGCGCAGGTTTCTAACCCGATCCCAGAAGCTCGTCACCGGCAAAGGCTCGAGCTTTCGTATCTCGATGAACCACTCGGGATCGGCGCATGAATATATCAGTTCGAAAAATTCGTAGACTTCCTTCATTGCTTCTGCTCCTTCATTTCCCTGATCATCTTCGCAGTCTGCTCTATGAGAACCTGAACCTGCGATACGTCGGGCATGAGCCATGCCACGGGTCCGTCTTCCATTGTGATGATCCTTGACTGCTTCAGTCCCGACAGCGCAAGGCCGAAGAACTTGTTGTCCCTGTATCCCGAAAGCCTTACCTTGACGATTGCGGCCGTGCTTATAGTATTGTTGCTTCTCATCTCTTCGGGAGTACAGAACATCAGCCCAGCCGTCGTCGGAACGACCCACAGTATCTCCTTCACATCGTTCAAGATGTTTTCGTCGAAGGCGAAGATCTTTTTTGCCGTCTCCGCAAAAGCCTTCCTGTCCCGTTCCGAGCTTATGCCTGCCGTGTTCAGGTCTTTGATGGAGTCTTCCCTTGATACTGCGGCTGTGATCAGGAGTTTGAACGTCGATTCCAGCGTGCACAGCTTCGCTGCCATGTTCTGTTTCCACAGGGCCGCTTCCAGAGCCTGCGGGTTTAAGGTCAGAGCCTGACAGGGACCTGCTACAAGGAAAAGAGAGCAGCAAAGCAGGAAGAGTATTCTGTGACGGGTTTTAGAGTTTCCGTCTCGCACAGGAAGTAAAGCCCCCTTCCGTATGTTCTTGTGTCGGGGATCAGGTCCATCCTGACCAGCCTTAAGGCACTTTCGACGTCGTTGCCCTTCCACATGTCGGTCTTTCTGTCGTACCTGAAGTTCGAAAGCAGGGACAGTACGAAGTCGTCCACGTACGACGCTTTTATGGCTATTCCTTCGTCGTCTTTGAATACTGCAAAGTTTGCAGATTCCGCCACGAGCCTTTTTCTTTTTCTCCAGCTCACCATCTTTCTCTGCACCGAAGACATGGCAGGACAGTCGGGAAGTTCGAACACCGATATTCCGAGCTTCGATGCTTTCTTTCTTCCCAGTTCTTCTTCGGCGAACATTCCGTCTGCCACGCAGGAAGCGAAGAATCCCCAGCGCGCTTTTTTGATGTACAGGGCGTAAGGGTTTATTCCATTTTTCTTGTTTTCCCTAAGCCATATCTCGGCGGCCTTTATCTTCGCCTTTTGCTGCACTTTTATACCGCTGTACGTGATGAATCGTTCTTCCTTTTCTTCGTACAGCTTGGTCTCCGCTTTTTCTCCGTGGCATTCTGCAAGTATCTTTCGGGCTGTCCCGTCTTCTATGATGGGCGCCATGAAGAAATCTCCGGAATCAACGAATATCCATTCTTTTACGATGATATCGTCTCCTTTTTTGATGTATTTTTTAATCCGTTTCTGTTGACAAACGTTTTCGATAAGTATATCATAATGGTGTCTGTAAATCAACAGCAAGGGAGATGTGCCGATGAGTTTGTCCATAATAAATGTTTAATCCCGCTCTTTACGTAAGGAAAGGCCCTTCGGGAGAGCTTGAACTGCCCCTTTTTGCAAGGATAATGTGGCTCAATTCCGAAAGGCCCGGGTGGAGAATCACTTCCGAGAAGTTTACTGTCCTTGCGGTGGAAGTGCCGGAAGGAAAGAGCGTGTCCGTACGATATATCGCGACCGGACACGTTTCCGTCGTGGACGAACAGGGGCGCAAGGTTCTGTCTGTCCCGGCTTCTACGGAAGTCGATTCTCCTTTTTTTGCCGAAGACCTGTTTCGGGCGGGAGCCGAGCTTGCTCTGGACATACTTGGTTTTCACGTAAAAAACATTCCCGCTGTGTGCTGGGAAAAGGTGACGGTTCCGAAGCCTGTTGTAAAGTCAAAACGCGAGCCTGAGCCGGCCTTTGATGATGTTTCGACGGATTCTGCCGTTTCGACGGACGTTCCTACGTCAAACGAAACTCTCGATTTATTGATGGAAGTGCTGAAGAAAAACCCTGCCCCGCTTGGCTTCTCTAAGAACGAACTTTCGGATTCTCCCGAGATGCTGCTTAACAAATACTGCTACAAGATAACGGGTCTTCCGTGGAACATGGCCCGCGAAGAAGAAAAAAGGATGGTCCGGGAATGCTTAGAAAAGCTGCTTTAACCGTCCTTCTGCTTGCTCTTGCTTCTTCCGCTTTCGCTTCCAGCCTGAGAGTCGAAGGCGCCAAGTCTTACGTGTTCGGCTTTCTGGCTGGCAACGCCGAAGTTTATGCCGCATCTCCTGCCGTCAGGGATGATGTCCTTTTCGTGCTGAGAAGGATGACCTATCCGCTTTCTTCGTGGTCTTGGGCGCAGGCGTTTGCGGAAGACGTCTCGGTCAGCGGAGACGAAGTTCGCCTTGTCGTATCCCGTCCCGACATATCCAAGTTCTTCACCGGAAAGCGTCCCGAAGCCGTCGAAGAATGGATTGGGTTCATGTCCGTCATGAAGTCTCCTGAAGTTCCGCTCGTAAAGGAAGAAGTCGTCCTGAAGGTGAATTCTCTGGGAGAGATCGAGATGTCGCGCGAAGCAAGGTCGCAGATGCTCGAAAAGGTCACAAAGGATTTCATAGAAGGCGTTAGATGGTGCCGGGAGCATTCGGACCCGGCGTTGCAGGAATACCTGAAGTCCTTACAAGCGGAAGCGGAGCACGTTGTCGGCTTCCCTTCCGACGCTGCAAGGGAAATTAAAGCGTGGGGTGACAAAAATTGAAGATTGAAAAATTTTTTGGCAGGTTTTTACTGGTGTCTCACAGGATCGCGACCGCCGTTGCGTCTATGGGCGTGTCGGTCGCCGCGGCGGCAGGAAACGACGTATGGTCGGGAGATGTGCAGAAGGGGCTTGACTCACTCGACAAGGCCATCTCCCTTTCGATCGTCGTAGGGCTGGTGGTCGTGGCAATCGGCTTCGTCGTGGGAGCAATAAAGTATTTCAAGGAAGACATGCAGGGAGCAAAGGACGTCCTGCTCAAGTGTGCCGTGGCGGGAGCCGTCGTCGTTCTGGCTCCCACTCTGGTCAAGTTCATCGTCGGTGCTCTCTCGTCTCAGAACTTCGTGTCGGACATACAGCAGAAGTAAACGATGCCCGAAAGACGTTTTATGCCCAGAAGGCTCCACTATCCCGTCCCGCTCGTCTGGAACCTGACGGCTCCGCAGTTTGCCGTTCTTGTAGTTACCTTCATCTTCTTTTCGGCGTTTGTGATGTCCGCAGGATCGGCGGGAGAGCTTATAATCGGGCTTCTGTGCATGGGCATTTCTCTGGGAGCGGAGTTTTTGCTCTTCATGATCCTTCAGGGCACGGAAAGGTCTTTTTTGAAGCACTGTGTTTCCAAGATAAAATACGGGCTTAAAGTTCCGCCCAGATATGCGGGGAGATAGACGTGTTCATACCCACTTCCGTGAACGAAGAAAGAACTAAAAGAAAGGTGCTCTCCTACGGTTTACCGCGGGAGATTCCGCACGAAGATTACGTCGACGGCAACGTCATTTATTCCGACGGCTCCTTCGGAAGGATGTACCGGCTTTCTCCCGTGTTCATAGACTCCCTTGACGAGCTTGAACAGGAGAACTACGCTTCCGCCGTGGCCGCTGCCGTTGCCGTTCAGGGCTGCGACATCCAGTTCGTCTGGCGCAAGAAGGCAGACCTTCCCTTGCTCGACGGAAACCGCGATCTTTCCGATCCGGTGCTCTATCTCATGGCCGAAGACAGGAAGAAGATGTTTCTTGAGATGGCGCAGAAGGAAGAGCTTTTTTCGGTATCCGCCGAAATGTGGATCAGGAAGAAATATCCGAGAGCCGTACCGGGAAGCCTTTCTGCCTTTGTCGAGATGAACGAAGAGAAGGCCATGCAGAGATACCTTCAGGAGCACAACGCCCTATCCGCGGATTTTTCCATTCTCTGCGACTCCGTCGTGTCTCCCCTTGAGCGGTATCTCAAGCCGCGCGTCGCTTCGCCCGAAGAAGTCGTATCTTCCCTGTGGGACTACTTCGTCGGCAACAGAGACTTCCCCGAGTGGAAGTGCGAGAAGCCGATACGCTCCCTTTTTGCCGGGACAGACGTTGCACGGCGCTGGGGATACATGGCCGTCGGCAACAGAAACGAACGCCTGATCTCCGTGCTGTCTCTGGACGACATACCTTCTTACAGCTTTGTGTCCATGATCAACCACCTGCTGTTCATTCCGATGGAGATGACGGTCGTCGCAAATGTCCGCGCCCTTCCGACGGACAGGGTGAAAGACGACCTGAGAAAGCTTTACAGGAGATATACGTCCGGCATCATCGCCAACGACCCGGAGATGCAGGAGCGGGCTGCCGAAGTGGACGTGCTGCTTCGAGAACTCGAGACCACTTCGGGACAGATGGCTTCCATAGAGCTTTACGTCGTCCTGTCGGACAAAACCGTGCAGGGGCTTTCCAAGAAGATATCTGTCGTGACTTCGGCGGCGAAATCCCGGGCTGACATGACGCTGAGACAGGAAAAGGCAGCCCTGCACCTTGCGTGGCGGGCGGCTATGCCAGGCTGGTGCTACGTCGGCACGACCGACCGCGATTTCAAGATCATGACGAAAAACGCCGCAGACCTTGCTCCCCTTCTCGGTCCGCCTGCGTCTTCGGAAAATCCGCTCTTTTTCGTCAAGGCTCCCTACGCCACGCTCTGCGGCATCGACATATTCGATCCGCGGCTTCCTGCGGGCCACGGCCTTACGGTGGGATCGACAGGCTCGGGAAAGTCGTTCACCATGTCCCTGCTTTTGCTTTCCGCCATGGCGAAAAGACCGCTGGTGTTCATCATCGACAAGGGCGGAAGTTACAGGAAGCTGTGCAACCTGCTTGGCGGTTCTTATATAGACCTGTCCGGAGATGTGGCCTTCAACCCGCTGGAAGGCAGGAGCAGCTGGAAGGAAAGGGTCGGCATCATATCGCTGATGCTCCAGACGATGATCGGAGAAGACGGCGTCGGCAGGGAAGAGAAGGTCATCATAGAAAGGCTTGTGACGGAAGTCTATCAGTCCTTCGACCGCGAAGGCATAGATCGCGAACCCACCCTGTCTGACGCTTACAGGATACTTCGCTCGCAGAGACTTTACGATCCCGATACGGAAGACCTTGAGCGGGCGCAGAGACAGGTGCTTCTGCATCTTGCCAAATGGACAAGAGTGGGAAGTAAAGGTTCAAGTTTTTATTCCAAGATGCTGGATAATCCGAGCACCACGGTGAGCGTTGAAGATTCGGACTTTATCGTCTTTGACCTTCAGGGTGTGGAGCAGTATCCAGACGTGATGCAGGTCATATTCCTGTATCTTACCGATATCGTCCAAAGAAGGATCGTAAACGAGCGTTCCAGACAGAAGATACTCGTCTTCGATGAAGCTTGGGCGCTGCTTGCCGGCGAAGATTCCGCCAACTTCATGGCGGAGCTTTACAGGACGATGAGAAAGTTCAACTGCGCCGTCTGGGCCATCACGCAGGACATATCCGACATAGAGAACTCTCCCGTTGCCGGCGCCATAATGACGAACACCTACCGCTACATCGTGCTCCGTCAGATAAACGAGCGCGCCGTGCAGGCAATAGAACGTATACTGAACCTGAACGAGACGGAAAAACAGGTCGTATCCCTGCTTGACCAAAAAAAAGGATATTACTCGGAGATATTCCTGAAACAGATGGGCATCGGCGCTTCCAAGGCGGTTATAATACCAAGCCCGATGGAGTACTGGATGGCCACGACCGACCCGAATGACAACAGGGAGATGACGGAGATGCTTAAGAAGTACAGGCTCGAAGAAGCGCTGAAAGAGCTGGCGCGCGAATATCCGCACGGAGTATCGCAAAGGAAGGGAATTGCATGAAAAAGATACTGATGGCTTTAATGCTGTGTTTCGTCTGCTCTTCCGCCTTTGCAGCCGTTCCCGTGGCAAGGACGGACAACTTCCTTGAAAAGCTGTTCATAGCAAGGTATCAGGAGATGCAGACGTGGCTTGAAAATGTAGCGTTTTCCATAACAAACCCGAAGACGCTGGGAGACCTGATAGCTTTACCCGATAAACTTAAAAGTTTGGACAACTCTCTTAAAAGGCTCACAGATTTCGGCGATGTGACTGGAAAGATAACGGGAGAGCTGTTGAGTATGGGCAATATGGCTCTGGGCGACATGCGCCAGTACGTGAATTTAAACGACATAGCGTCCGGAAACTTCGACCGTCTGACGTCAAGGGCTATAAATGCCTTGAAGAACATCAAGATAGATACGGGAGACGTTCCGGGCAGTACGGAACAGGAAAAGAAAGATATGGCTGCGTCGGCTTCCAGAGCTTCCGTCGAAGCCGCCACCGAAACCGTAAACACCGTCCCGATATCGGTGCCGGCCATAGAAACGGCTACCGCTTCCAAGATAGTCTCAGAGTCTCCTTCTGCTGTTGCAAGGAAGCAGAACGTGCTCAACACCGCTTCGGGAGCCAAGATGAAGCTCATGGAAGAATACGCTTCCTACATCGCAAGGTACAGCGGCGAAGATTCGGCTCACAGGAAAAAGGTCCGACAGATCATGAACGAGACGCAGAAGATCGTGGAAAGCTCCAAGGAGTACGCCAGCACCGTCGGAAAGATGGAAGCCCAGCAGGCCATCGCAAGGGTCGGGGCGGATCAGATAGCGATGCTTGCCATGCAGAACGTGATGCTTGCGAACATGACGGACATCCTTGCAGACGAAGTCGTGCTCCTGTCGAAGATCGGGCTTGCGGAAACGGAAGAGTATTCGGAAGCCGTCAGAAGGACCCTTGAAGACTACATCGACATCTACTCCGGTATAAGGGGGCAGTAGCCTTGAAGAAGATTGTCCTTTTCGTCGTCGTCCTTCTGGTCGTATTTCCTTCTCCTTCCTTCGCCAAGAGCTGGTGGGAAAAGATCATAGAAAAGATGATGAACGAAGGTATCGTCAGGACCGACGGTAACTATGACGATGCGGCAGCCCTGAAGATGGCCTACGACGCCTACGTCATAGCGCCGAAGTCCTTCACCGCCCGGTACAGCTTCACGGATTTCAATATGTTTCCGAAGGCGGAAGAAGCTTCCGTGTCTGCCGACGTGAAGAAGGGAAAGTACGGCCCCGTATCCTTTTCCGGCGACGTGCTTGAGATCATATCAAAGGGAAACTCTCTGTCCAAAAGAAAATCTCTCGTCCTTGACAGGGCGTCGCGCTACAAGCTGGACGCTCAGGCGCGGATAGCTTCCTATGTTGCCCGTGCCGAAAAGATCAGGGAAGAAGCAAAAAACATGCCTGATTTCGATATAGACGGTATATCGGGAAGGTCTCTTGAAGTTGTTGCAGGAGAGCACTCCGAGCTGATGGAGACGCTGGCGGACAACATGGCGCTGAAGCTTTACGTCAACGAGCTTCTGGCTCTCAAGACCGCCCTTACCGGTGAGATGGCAATCCTTGGGACGGAAAAGTACGCCCGTGCCGTTGCAGGCTCGTTGGACAGATATATAGAAATTTATGACATGACAAAGGTAAGGTGATGCCCGTGAAGAAATATGTTTTGATGTTGTGTGTTTTACTGGCTCTCGTTTCGCCGGCGACTGCCTTCGTTCAGGGAGACGAGCAGTTCTTTTACTCTTCTGACATGATGGACGAGATAAACAAAAATCTGGGAGATACTTCCAATCCTTTGTACAAATACACTTCCGTCACAAATCCCGGTATAACCTTAAATGACGTCTCTTCTGTGTTTCCTTCCTGTCTGGCCGGGATGTCCTTTGTCGCTTCCTATACGCCTGAAGGAAAGACGGCCGTATATCCCGGGATACTGACGCTTCAGTTCACAAGAGAAGAGATACTGGCCTTCCCCAAGGGTTCTGTCGTGATGAGCGAGATGGAAGCGTCTCAAGCTCCGACAGAAGTGCTTTTTAAATATTTCGATCCAGTATTTGTCGTGTACGGAGCAGACGGCAATAAGATCTCTATCAATGTTAAGAATTATCCCTTCAGCTTCTCCTTCGTCCCGGGAGATTTTAACGTCATGTCTCTTAGCTTTCCCGTCGTGTTCGCTGACGGATATCCCGAGACGTTCTGCATCGAAACGATAGGCGGATATGCCGCCGTGTACGATGCCGTCGTCTCCGAGACCAATTCGGGAAAGATAGGTGACGGCAAGATCGAAGTTTCCTTCGGTCTTGTCCCGAACGAAAGGGCGACGGGTTCTGCGGTGTCCGACTATCCTGTCCTTGAAGCTTACGGGGATAAAGGATACGTCGTGTTTGACGACTGTTCGGAATATCTCGGAATGGCAGAGATGTCGGAATTTTCTCCGGCTAAGATTTATTCGGGAAGCGCGACTTTCTCGCAGGCGGACGGCGGATTTTCCTTTTCCGTCCCTTACTCCAACCGTCCGGGGGCGTCTCTCGTGACGGTTTACGTCAGGCTTTCCGAAGCTCCGTCTGTGTTTAAGGTCAACGGTTATTCGTTGCCCTTCAAATCGACAGAGCTTCCCGACGGTTCTGTGCACGCCTATTCTTCCTTCGTCCTGGCGGACGGGTCCTTCGTATCGGGCATCCTGATGAACGGCGATATGCCAGTCGTGTTTGATGGGTCCGAAGACGGAGTTCTGGCCGCTTCCGTGTCCGTCGAAGATACAGCTTCTGCCGGCTTTTTCTATCACGGGCACGGCTCCTTTGAAGTCATACCCAAGGAAGGTTTTTCCGGGTTAAGCTCGGGTGAATTTACTCAGGCGGTGCTACCGCTGCTTGAAGGGATGTCCTTACAGATTTCTCCCGTCAGGTTCGAAGGAACCGTCGGACCGGGAAAATCCGTGTACGGCATGTACGAGTTCGTGGTTCGCAAAGATGACTTTCCTTCGCTGAAAAATCCTACTTCTCCGACGGACATATTCAATTACGTAAGGCCCGTTTTGTTTGCCGGAGACATCGGCTTCGACCTGTACGACTACCTTACCGTGAACGGAAGGACCGATCTTCTGTCGGTATCGGGATCGCTTCAGGCCGGGTTTTCCGTGAAAGTACCCGTGGCGATATCGGACAGGGAACCTGCGGGAGTGTCTCTGGATGTTGATAGCTTAATGATATACGACGGGCTGAAGGACGGTAAGGTGTCTCTGTCTTCTTACATCGGTGGTCTGCCTTCGTCTTCGGGCGGTAATTCTTCTCTTCTTACTTCGTCGGGATTGTCTCTGAGAAAGGCTAATATCGATATTGGTTCTTTTTACGACATTGAAGAAACCGAAGCCGATTTCGACTGGACGGGTCAGACGGACTGGCCGGGCAAGGAAGGCGTGCTTGATGCCGTAAGCGTCGGCTCTTTCGTCGGCACGTACGGCGGTTCGGGAAAGTGCTCTTCTTTAAAGGTCGAAGTCTCCGTGTCTGCTGCGGACTTGAAGAAGCTGTCCGCCGACAGATACAAAAAGGTGTGTGCTTCGTGGACGGAAGACAGGACTAAGTTTTTGGATTACTATCACGTCTACAAACAGATAGGAAGTTCGGTTTACGATCTCGTGCTTCTGGGCGGAAAAAGTGCGTTTACTGTAGCGGGAGATCCGACTGCCCGAGTCGTCGTTTCCTTCAACGCGGTGCTGATAGATGATGTCGGAACTCCTGTTTTTGACGACAACCTGCAATGTTTCATCATTTACGACGGAGCAAAGGACGGAAATCTGACCGACCCGCTCTTCGTCGGGACTCCCGAGTCGGTTCCTGAAGATACGTCGGAGACTCCCGAAGATACGGAAACGGAGACAAAACCTATACTTCCAGATAATCCCGAAGGGCCTTCTTCGGGCCACGACGATCTCGGCAAGTGGATTTCGATCTTCTCGATATTTTAAAGAAAGGGGCGCAAAAGACGCGCCCTTTTCTTATTCTGTTCTTATCCCTTTTTCGATTATGAAGCTCATCAGCTCGTCTGACGGTCCGTATATCCCCGATATATTCAGCGCTCCGTGCTCTTCAACGGACTTTGTTACAAGCTCTTGAAGCTTTTTTTCAGTTGTTTCGTCGTATATTATTTTTTTGTACCTGATATGACCGATGAAGTTTTCGGTAGCGCAGAGTTCCGCCTGACAGCCCGAGACGTTGATGAACCACCACAGCCCGTCGTGCTTCACCAGCGATGCCGTATCGTAGATGCACGGCTCGGGAGACATGAGATTTTCGTTTAGCTCTGCATAGCAAAGCGGGCATATCGTCCGACCGTCTTCTGTCAGTATACCCGAGTGCGGGTACAACCTTTCATACATGGCCGTCACTTCCTATCCAAGTTTTTTTTAGGATCCCGAACTCGAAGTCTTCGTCCTTAGGATCGACGATGCCTTTTTTGTCGGGATCCATCCTGTATTTCAGTTTGACGATCAGGGCTTCGTCTCCTTCTTGCATTTCAAATCTTTCACGGCACAGCTCGGGCTTTTTTCCTGATATCTTCTTTATAAACTCTGCTGTGGCGGGATACCCGATAAAGGACATATCGTAACCGTTTTTAAGCCATTCTGCAGCCTGCTCTTTTGAAATTGCGACGTATTCGTACCTGCCGGGAGACGGTATTACGGCCGCATTGAACAGAAGTCTCATGTTATCACTCCTTTTAATGATACCCTGACAGCATTTTAACATGAAAATTACAGGAAATCAATCAAAAAATGTTTTTTAGCATCAAGGATGATTTTATATCGACAAAAGTGCGAATTGTTTATGGAGCCGACGGTCGGACTCGAACCGACACCCCGCCGCTTACGAGACGGCTGCTCTTCCAGTTAAGCTACGTCGGCGTGGCTTCGGCGGCAGGATTCGAACCTGCATCTCCCGGATTTGGAGTCCGGTGTTCTTCCGGTTGAACTACGCCGAAATTTTGGTGGAGACGTCATTCTTTAGGAGCTTCATCAAAATATAATTCTTCAACCTTTGCTTTTCCGATTGGGCTGTGGAATTTGTTATTTTTTCTTCTGTCTTCTTTTGTAGCTCCGCAAAAACAGCATTTTTCTTCATAATAATCTCTACGTCCGGGTATAAAATCATAATTCCCTTCATAGCATCCTTTTTGACATATTAGACATTTTAGTCTCCAGTTGTACACCACCGAGTCAAATTCTGGGTTTTCTATAATTTCAAAATATGTTTCCTTTCCGCAATTAGGACACTTTTTTGTTTTTCTTGTCATGAAATCTTCTCCTTTTTACAGTTTTGGTGGAGACGGCGGGAATTGAACCCGCGTCCGCCCCGAACGGATCTCCGGCTTCTACGTGCGTATCCTTCCTTTGGCGTCGGACAGGTCTTCCGGAAGGCGGGATACCTGTCTCAAGTCCCTGATTTTTCCCGAATGCCGTCGGGACAGCCGGAATTCGGATGTTGCTTAGTTGGTTTTAAGCTGCTATCGGGTTGGCGTTTGTTTTTGGTTTGGCTTTAACGCAGCCGACGGCACGCTTCACGAAGACCCGGCTCGGGCGTCGATATCCTTTCGTCCCCTTAGTTTATGTCTATATCACTTTCGTCTGTCTCGATTTCCTGCTCCTGTTCCTTCTTCTCGGGGAACTCGAAGATTTCCACGGTCTTAAATATCTTTTCGTTGAGCTTGTAGACGACGGGCTTGATCTTCTCGCCCTGAGCTTCAAGGTACGCCGCGTAATTGACGGCCATGTCCAGCACCGTGCTTTTCGTCTCTTCCGCAAGGGCCGGCAGGCTTTTGTTGTCATACTTCAGTCCGTCTGGAAGCGGAGTCCTGTCGCTTCCGAGACCGAGCATTGCCTGAAGGTCGACGGAGTCCCGGAAGTCGAAGGGTTTGAGATATCCGTTCTTCTGGTTGGTGATGAGACGGATCATGTCCTTCAGCTCCGGGATTATCTCCTGATCCGCCTTCTTGGCTTCTATCATGTATGCCATAGCTCTTCCGCCCAAGATTTCAAGGGCGTACTTCCTGCCGTCTCCCGTGATGAAGAAGGGCTTTCCCGTTGCTTTGACGATCTTTTCCAGCTTTTTCGCCGTCTCTTCAAGGACTTTCTTCTCTTCTCCGGCGTAGACGGCAGCCATCACACTCACGCTGTCTTCCTTGTCCGAAAACAGGTTGAGCAGTCCGACGGAAACTATCTGCTGGTCCCTGATTGGAAAATAGTCGTCTCCGATCCTTTTTTTCTCCAGTGCTTCTTCGGGCGTCATCCCGTACCTGCGGGCATACTCTTCTATCCTTTTCAGGTTCGGTTGGGTCTTTACTTCTATGACGGTAAATTTCATGGGTCTTTTCTCCTTTCGTGTCTTTCTTGATCTATTATAACACAAAATCCGTTTGTGTTGACAAGTGTTTTTTGTTATAATCTTTATGGGTGATGAACGTGGACAAAGAAGTTTTTCTCATCGATTTTGTCAATGAAGTGTATAGGGCATGCGACTTTCTGGACGCTCCCGTTCCCGAAGGGATAGACAGCGCAAGGAATCTGGAAGACCTGCTCGATATAGCAAAACGTCTCTCGTGCAGGCTGGTTCCTTCGCTGGTGTCTTCCCGCGTGCAGGAGACGAACGCCATCCTTTCTGAAGAAGAAATGAAAAAGCTGGATCTTTTCTTCGGCACGCTTCCTTCTTTTCGACTCAAGGTCCTTCCCAATCCGGGATATCCCGTGTTCGTCTACCGCGCCGGAAACGGCGAAACCGTGTTTGAAGCGCTGTATTTTCCCACGGCAGAAGTCTGCCTGATAGCGAAGTTTTCCTATCGCGACCTGCAGATGTTTAAGACACCGGGAGACAGCGACACGGACACGCGCGTCGCTCTGGGAGACGAAGCCGGCAGGTGTGCCGACCTTTTCAGAAAACGGATATGAAGCGCTCTCTGATCGGCAGGCTGAACCTGCTTATTAAAAGGTTTACGCTGGTATCCCTGTTTTTTGTGCTGGCCGTAGCCTTTTCCTTCGGCTTTGCGTCTTACAGGGTAGATATGAAGAACACGGCCGACGAAAGCAGGATGCTGGCGACGTGGCTGAAGGATTTCCGATCCCTGACCTTTCGGGAGACCGATGTCAGGGGTACAGCTTATGCTTTGTTCGACGGCGGCGTGCTGTACGTAAATCGCGGAGACAGGGCCTACGCCGTTTACAGGGAAGACCTGCCCGAAAACGTCTTCATCTTTTCGCCCGACGGAGAGACGTTTGACGGCAGGGAGACCGTGAAGGAAGGCTTTGTGAAGATACGGGGCTACCGCGGATATGCCGTCAGGTTTCCCGTGGGCAAAAGCTTCTGGTACGTATTTGTCGGAAAGCGTCTTTCTTCCGTCCTGCTCTTTCAGCTGCCTTTCCTTGTCTGTCTCGCCTTCCTTTCCTTTGCGTACGCGTGGGCAATCCGGGCGTTTCTGGTAAGGACGAAGGACTCGCTGAAGAAAGATCTCGATGCCCTGAAAAGTCTGGTTGAGACCTTTGCGGAAAAGGGAGAAGTGCCGGTGATGTCAGGGAGCGAATCGTGGGAGATAAGGTCTCTGGCTAAGATGATGTTTGATCTGTCGCAAAAGATAAAGGACGCACAGTCACAGGTCCTGCAAAAGGCGGGAACCGACGAGCTTACGAGTCTTGCCAATAGGAGCGCCTTCGAAGAGAAGATCGAAAACAGGATACTTCAGGACAGGATGTTCTCTCTCATCTTTATGGACCTGAACGGATTTAAGCCGATAAACGATACGCTCGGGCACGACAGGGGCGACGAAGTTCTCAAGGAAGTGGCCGACAAGCTTAAAAAAGTCTTCAGGGAGTGCGACTTCATAGCCCGCTGGGGCGGAGACGAGTTTGCCGTGCTGTTCGAAGGAGATGCCGAAAAGTTGTTTGACAGCGTCAAGGGAAGGATCTTAAACGCCCTTTCGGAGATAGACGCCGAAGGCATGAAAGTGAGCGCCGCTGTCGGATATGCCGTGTGGCCCGTGGACGGACGCACTTCGGGAGAGCTGCTCAAGACGGCCGACGAACGGATGTATGCCGACAAGATATTGTCAAAAGCCCGTTAAACGATATCTATCTTTCCGCTTCCGTCGGAGATTTTTCGTCTTGCCTGTATATTCTTACGAAAAGCTCTTTTCCCGTCTCTATTGCTTTCTGCCAGTCGTCTATGCGAAAGACGTTTTTTCCTGCGTAAAATTCGGGGATGATGATCTTTTTGTCTGTAAGAATTTTATTTATGTCTTTGATACGGCTGACGGCTTTTTCTATTCTCTTTGCTTCGTCTCTGGGGACAAGGAATACGTCGTTAAGGGCGATGAAATATGTCTCGAAGCTGAAGGCCGCAAAGGGAACCTTCA